>Ga0074198_1000038_pt1 | contig 225361 bp, 216 predicted proteins | sample EPASupsiteSAE323_FD_64527 | JGI IMG/M metagenome (GOLD analysis project Ga0074198, IMG submission 64527) | Bioremediated contaminated groundwater from EPA Superfund site, New Mexico - Sample SAE3-23 | ecosystem: Environmental > Aquatic > Deep subsurface > Groundwater > Contaminated ...
CCGGTTGATCGCGTCAACTGAAATTTCAGAACAATCTTCTGCTCGGATCTCATTCTATATTTGGCGGGCAATTTGCCGTCTATTGGACATATGCGGCGCCCGCCGACTATTTAGATCTTATTGCTCTCTTCAGCCCGAGCTAAAAATTAGTGAAGTACTGGATTTTTATACCGGAATTGATGTAGTCTTTTTCAAGATGGTTAAAACTGTCTTTGTAATCATACGCCCCGTCCGCAAGAACCAGGGTAATAGGTTGGATCTCGGGTGTAGCCTGAACTTGATCAAGAAGTGCCGGGAAAACTTCACCATTGCTGACTTTCTCGTTGTTAATCTCAACGCCAAGGAGATCCTTACTTTTCGCATCGACAATAATTTGAGCTTTAATCCATCCCCGGTAAATCTTCCACATCACTCTCATCCATTCACCCCGGTTGGTCACCTTAATCCCGGTACTGTCTACCGCAACCACAAGGTCCTCACTTCGGTCATGGATCTCCGGAAGAACTAACTGCATTTGCCGAAAGAGCGTCGAATAATCGGCGGACTGTAACCCGGGAAGTACCTTCGATAACGCGGTGGTAAATCCTTTCATCTGGCGATAGGGCATCTTGAAGATGCTGTGGGTGCAGGCAATCCATTCGATATCTGGACGGGATAGATGAAGGGATGACCTCGTTTTCCCTCTGTTCAGATGGCCGACTGACTGGTCCCACGGTTCTACAAATTCCAGCGACAGATTCGGCGTTCCACGCTTGACAAGCTGCTCGTTATATTCCGGCCAATTCCTTCTATCATTATACGGTATACCCCAGCGTTCCTGTTTGGCAATCAGATTCTTCTTCGATCTCTTTCCGGAGAAATATAAGTCCGGAATTGGCATGCGGGGATTTATATAACACAGCACAAATACCTCAAAAATAGCCGTTCCTGATGATCCCGCACATTTGGTGGGAAATTTTGGTCTCTGTGAATTCAGGATTTTTACAAGCTATCCTCTCAATAAAAAAGAGTCAAATATTCTTCTTCTGACGGTATGCCGGACGCAAATATCTCAAAGAACCTGTTGATCTTGTTCTGGACAATCTCCTCATCAAATTGTCTGTAATTTCGGGCAATAAGAATCCTGATGAACGTTTCCCATAGAGCTTCTACGACAGGGTTAATTTGGTAGCATGAACTGCACAATTTTTTTCCAGCGTGTATGCCCGGAATTTCATCCTGTTGTAGAATATCCGATAATGTTGAACTCTTAATATTTCCAATGATTAGATCGCCATGATAATCCCGGCCACAGAGTGATATATCGCCATTATTCAGAATATCTATAGTATTACGATTCGATTCGCAATGGGAATTCAGCTGGATATGGTTATTCAGGATACAGTTTTTAAGAAAATATGTAGTGTCCGGAGATACGCCGTTAAGCAGATGCAACCGAATCCGTTCCATTGGAACGTAATCCTTAAAAAAATTTAAAAAGAATGCGAGTTCGCTGACATTTTCCCGGCTGACAACGGAATCAATAAATACATTTTTAAATGGCAGTCTTGAATTTAATTCTTTGAAAACCTCCATATTTTGTATCAAATCCTCAAAATTACCGCCGCATCTTATCCTTTCATATGTCTCTTTTCTTGCCCCATCAATAGAAAAGCCAAGGGTATCTATAATCTTATGATATCTTTCAAGATGGGCAACATTTTTTTTAAAAAGAAGGCCATTGGTTTGTAAATATACGTATTTTCCATGTTTTTCCAGGTGATCAAGATATTGCGGGAGGTGTGGATTCAGGAGTGGTTCACCGATTGTGTGGAGCGAAATGATCTGCTGGCCTAAAATATCCAACTCCTCAACGCATCGCTTGAATACCTCCATATCTATTACGCAGTTTGGCCGCCGGGATAAATGTGTGTTGCACATTGCACATCGCAGGTTACAGTTTCTGTTTATTTCGATTGCACCCACGGTTATCTGCCTTTCTGGGTTGGATGAAGATTTACGGGTGGATTGTCTATAGCCTCTTTTCACTTGACTTTTTAATGGCATGACCTGATCGGAAAGTAAGATCATTCTGCGCGATATATAATCATAGATGACAGGATATGAAATTTTCATGGAATCCCCTGAAATTAGATACTAAGATTGGTAAAACCTTTACAATAGTATGTATGACTCTTTTATGAGCATTGTGCATTCAAGCGGACAATCTCTTTTCTCATATCCTTACCGGTATTTCATTAAATCTACGAAGATCATTTGGACCCGTTTGTCAGAATATCATTTCGTTACGTTTTAATATCGTGTAATTTCATGACAGCTGCGTCATGTGGTTGCATACTTCGTGTTATTCAACCGAATGCGCAGATTTATACTGAATATTGTAGTACTTGGCATATGTTCCGCCTATTGCTATCAATTCTCTATGATTCCCGGTTTCAGTGATCTGCCCATTTTCGATTACCAGGATTCTGTCGGCATTCTCAATTGTCGAGAGCCGATGTGCTATTGCAATGATACTATATTTATTCTTAATTGAGTGGATAGATTGCTGGATTATTTTTTCTGCTTCAGAATCAAGAGCGCTTGTAGCTTCGTCAAGGATCAGGATCTTCGGATCTTTGTATATTGCCCGTGCCAGGGATATTCGTTGTTTCTGCCCTCCGGAAATTTTTACCCCCCGTTCACCAAGTTCGGTATGATAACCATCAGGTAGTTGAATTATAAACTCATGTGCATTTGCTGTTTTAGCCGCCGCGATGACTTTTTCCATTGAAATGTTTTCCGTTCCATAGCAGATGTTATTGAGGATAGAATCATTGAATATATAACTCTCCTGACTGACAAATCCAATTTTACGGTGATATTCCCGGATATCCAATGTCCTGATATCCATCCCATCAATGGAAATCACACCAGAATCAGGTTCGATAAGCCGGATGATGAGATCTACAATGGTTGATTTTCCACCACCGGATGCACCAACAAGTGCAACCATCTCATTTTTCTTAATTGTGAAACTAATGTTCTTTATAATCGGAAGTGATTTTGAATAAGAAAAACTAACCTGATTGATATCAATCTGGTCGTTTACAGTCTCAAATTTATTTGTTCCGCTTGAAATGGTTTTATAAGCAGATGTATCTCGTAGGGTTCTGTCAATCGTTTCAAGACTTGCCAGTTGACCCCCGAGCTCATGCCGTTTGCTATTAATCTGCCGGAGTGGATCAGTCAGACGTATGAGAACAAAAATGAAAACAAGGAGCATTGCGACGGGCAGGTAGAGTACATTAGCAGAAATATAAAGAATGCTGAGTGCCAGAACAAAAATAATTAACTGAAAATATGTCTCGATTTTGACCCCATTCATCCAGAATGCAGTCATATTTTTTATATATTGGTTAGTATTTCCTTTAAATTTTCCAATTTCAAGATTTTCTGTTGAAAAAATTTTGATCAATTTAAGAAGGCCCAGACGCTCAGTGATGAATTCATTTATGCGGGTATTGAAATCATTTGAACGGATTCCTATGTGCTTAGATTGTTCAACGAGAGATGTAAGAAAATATAATGTGATAATGGAGATAACAAGGCAGATGATTGTTAAAGGTAAAGAAATATACAGTAAAATCGCTGTGTATACAAGTATGAGAAAAACATAGGTAAAGATTTCTGTTATTGCGAAAACTGATGTTGAAGCATATTCGGTCTGACGAATAAGGATATCAATAAACGTGCCGGATTTTTCTGAATAATGGTAACGGATATCGGTGTTCATAAGGTTTTCAAACAGGTTATTTTTAAGGTCTGCACTGAATGTAAACCAGAGGTTTGCCTGCATCCGTTTCTTGATATAAACAAGAATCTGCCCGATGAGAAAAACAATTCCCATTGCAATAAGGAGATTAACAAAGTTTAGTTCAAGCGAAAAAAAGCTGAAGAGCTTATCCAGTGTGTCCCAAACAACTCCCCCGGGATTCGTCGAACTGTTTAAAAGTTGGATAAGTGGCACGAGGGCACTGAGATTAACCGCTTCAAAAAAAGCACATACAATTGCCAGTAAAGTAACTTTTCCTATCTGGATTTTATAGGGACGTAAGTAATGTAAAAATAATTCTACTTCTTTTCGTGATATCATAGTACTCCATCACAATTGGGCATGAAAATTTCCCTTGTGGTTCTATATGATTTATACACTTTTAAAAAATCATTAATGCGTAGTATCATTATTTTCTAATATAACTCATTTATGCGTTTGCTTTCACATCTGCCACAATTTTATACCATGTTATTCAATACATGATTAATGGCGGGGAAATCCTCAATGAACGATTTAGTAATTTTTTGTGGCGGGCGTGGTACGCGCATGAGTGAAAAAACCCGCGAGATGCCAAAACCACTCATCGAGCTTGGGGAGTATCCCATCCTCTGGCACATCATGAAAAATTATTCGCACTTCGATACCCGGCATTTCATCCTGACGCTCGGCTATAAAGGGGACATGATCATCGATTACTTCCTCAACCGGTACTCCTTCATGCAGGACTTCTCGGTAAAGCTGGACAATATCCGGATCCCCCGCAACAAGGAGGACTGGGAGCTCTCGTTCATCCAGACCGGTATCAATACCCTCACTGCCATGCGGTTATACCGCTGCCGCGACTCAGTAAAAAACTACCCGTTCATGGCAACCTATGGTGACGGGATTGCCGATATGGATATCCCGGCCCTTATTCGCCGGCACCACACCCTCAGGAAGGATCATGGGGTGATTGCCACCATCACCATAACACGCCCCTACTCCAAGTACGGGATCCTGAAACTCGACGGCGACCTCGTCCAGTCTTTCCGGGAAAAACCCCTGATGGACGAATATATCAACGTGGGATACATGGTGCTTGAGAAGGAGGTCTTCGATTACATCGACCCGGAGCATGATGTCATGTTCGAGGATACCCTGGCAGCCATCGCTGCGGAGGGGAAACTCGGGTATTACATTCACGACGGGTTCTGGCATGCAATGGACACCTACAAGGATTACGTCGAACTGAATGCAATGTGGAGGGAGGATCCGAAATGGAAGATCTGGAACGAATGAACTTCTGGAAGGGCCGCCGGGTACTGGTCACGGGAGCGACCGGGGTTGTCGGCCTTAACCTAGTAAATAAACTTGAAACCCTGGGTGCCGAGGTCGTCACGATCGTCCGGGACTGGGTCCCGAAAACCCGGCTTCAGGGAAATTTTTTCCACGACGGTTCGGGTGTTGTCATTGTCCGCGGCGAACTCGAGGATTATCATCTCCTGGTGCGGACGATAGCCGAATATGAGATAGCGAACATATTCCATCTCGGTGCCCAGACCCTCGTTGGTGTCGGCAACGTCTCCCCCCTCACCACATTTAAGGCAAATATCGAGGGAACCTGGAACCTGCTCGAAGCAGCACGGGTTATCCAGGCACACACACCCGGGATAGAATCGATATGCGTTGCATCGTCAGATAAAGCGTATGGCTCCAGTAAAATACTTCCCTATACCGAAGAGATGGCCCTCTCGGGGGAACACCCGTACGACGTGTCCAAAAGCTGCTGCGACCTTATCGCCCGGTCCTATGGAATAACGTATTCGCTGCCGGTGTCAATTGCCCGAATGGGGAACATCTATGGCCCCGGCGACCTGAACTTCAACCGGGTAGTCCCCGGTACAATCCGAAGCGTTCTTGAAGGAAAAGCACCGCAGATCCGGAGCGACGGCACCCCCGTACGGGAGTATTTCTATGTTGACGATGCCGTGGATGCATACCTGACGATGGCCGAGCTGGCACGCAGTACGAAACCCGGTTCTGCGTTCAATTTCAGCAGCGGTGAGAAACGTTCGGTCCTTGACGTGGTGAATACTATCCTGAACCTCATGAAGTCCGATCTTAAGCCGGTAATCCGCAACACGGCACACCATGAGATCCAGGACCAGTACCTTTCCATAGAAAAAGCGGAGAAAGAACTGAGGTGGAAACCCCGCCACCCGCTGAAGTCGGGTCTCGTCCCGACCATTGCATGGTATAAAAAGGTGGTTGCATGATTGATGGAGTCCAGATTATCCCCCTGAAAACGTTTCTCGATGAACGAGGTTATGTCCGGCACATGCTGAAAAAGACCGATCCGCATTTCAGCAGTTTCGGCGAGATCTATTTCTCCGTGATCTTTCCCGGTGCGATCAAAGGGTGGCATGTCCACCGGAAGATGGAGTTGAACTACGCGACGATATCCGGCAACATCAAGCTCGTTCTTTACGACGACCGGAAGTCCTCTCCGACCTACCAGGAACTCCAGGAGATCTTCATGGGCGAGGAAAACTACGTGCTGGTAAAAATTCCTCCCCATGTTGTCAACGGGTTCAAGGCGGTCGGGAACGAGAAGGCGATTGTTGCCAACTGTTCATCGATCCCGCATGATCCCGATGAGATTGAGCGGTTCGATCCGTTTGACCGGAAGATTGGATATTCCTGGGATGTCCGGCACGGGTAAGCAGGGGGGGCAGTTCTCCTTGACAATACAAAAGGTTTTTATCACCGGTGCTACCGGTTTCATCGGGAAGCATCTTGTAGAGTTGCTCGCCCGAGAGGGGTATTCCATCGGCGCACTCGTGCGGTCCCCCGGTACTCTTTACGGCAGCGAAAATAATCCCAATATCACGACCTTCCCCGGTGACATCCGGAACTATGAAGACTTAAAAGATGCATTTTCCCGTTTTCAGCCCGATGCAGTCATCCACCTGGTGACCTATTACGCGGTCATGCACCGTGCTGATGAGATCGGGGTCATGCTCGATACGAATGTGAAGGGGACCGTTAATCTGCTTGAGGCTGCCAGGGAGTCCGGTATAAAACTCTTCATCAATACGAGCACCTGCGCCGTCTACCGTCAGAAGCAACAGCGCCTCTCGGAAGCGGATGCGGTACTGCCGCAGAACCTGTACGCAGTCACAAAACTCCAGGCCGAGGAAGCCTGCACGTTTTATGCCGACGCATTCCACCTTCCCTGCGTCACCCTCCGCCTTTTTCCTCCCTATGGGCCCGGTGACCGGGAGCGGCGTCTCATCCCGTATGTCATCGGGTCGCTGCTGAAAGGGCCCCCCCCGGGCCTGACAAGCGGGAAGCAGGAATGGGATTTTGTCTACGTTACCGATATTGCCTCTGCATTCCTCGCGGCCCTCCGGTCATACCCGTTCAGTACGGACCATGAAATCATCAATATCGGTACCGGTGAACCCCTCTCCGTCCGGTCGGTTGGTGAAAAAATACGGGAAGGTCTTGGATCCGGCACGGATCTGGCATGGGGCTCGGTTGAACACCGGATGAACGAGGTCTGGTACAATTCGGCAGATATCGGGAAAGCAAGGACGGTGCTTGGCTGGGCACCCCGGACCGGCATCGATGAAGGACTCCGGAAGACGATTTCGTGGTTCAGAGACTATTACGGGAAATCTCCCTGATACTCCATGGCAGCTGACCATTCCTGTCCCGGACCGGTAAACGGAGAAATGAAGCATGGCTGCTGATCCGCTCGTCAGTATCTGCATCCCGACATACAATCGTGCCGGCATGATACGCACGGCAATCGAAAGTGCACTCGCCCAGACCTATGGGAATATCGAAGTGATTGTCGTTGACAACGCATCCACGGATTCGACGGAAGAGGTGGTGAAAGGGATACACGACGGGCGCCTGCAGTATCACCGGAATCCGGTAAACCTTGGGCTCTTTGGAAATTTCAACCGGTGCATCGAACTTGCACACGGAGAGTACATCCATATTCTGCATTCGGATGACTCCATCGATCCGGGATTTACCGGCACCTGCATCCGGTTTTTTCTCGATCACCCGGACGTGATGATGACCTTCACGTCCGCAAAAATCCCCTCGGGTGATCACGAGGTTGAAATTTCCTGTTCGGATAAGGACGAAGTATTTGTTGCTCCGGAAGGGTTCCGGCGGCTCCTTGCTGATCGCTCTTTCATCATCTGCCCTTCGGTTATGATGAAACGAAGCACCTGCGATTGCATCGGCCCCTACTCTCTTGAATACCCGTATTCCTCGGATTTTCACCAGTGGCTGAAAGTCACTCGTGAATACAATGTTGGTTTTATCCGATCCGCGTGGGTATATTACCGGCAGGGTGAGCATTCCGAGTCCTACCATCATCTCTTCACCGGCGTAACCGGGTATCTCGATACCCTGAAAATTTATGCAGCCCTCATAAAAACCCTTGGATCAGAACGGGTGCAGTACAATCAGGAACTGAATGCATCACTCCGTCGTTTTTGCATGGATTGTCTTTTTGCCGGGATCACCCGCTGCGATACGATGGAAGAGTTCAGCCCCCAGTTTTTCACCGGCATGGCGATGACCGTGCGGAGCATGATTCGACCGGCATCATTCTTTGAACACCTGGAAAAAACCTGGCTCTTCTTTGTGATCCTGGCAGCCAGTTGCGTCCTTGGATTTTCGATCCTTCGTCATACCGCACAATGGCTCTTTTCTACGCGATCAACGTTTTACTGAAAGACCCTCCTTTACCGATGGCACCGTCGTGACCTTCAACGATACGCGGGATAGCCTTTTTATGGGATATCACCGAAATGGTACTTATACGATATATACGGACGCTGACTGAATCACTGAATGCCGTGTGTTAACAAATATCCTCTTATCTCCTCTAAGACTGAACGACCATGCCACCGTTACGGATCATTGCCCGACTGGATGTCAAGCCTCCTAATGTTGTGAAACCAATTCGCTTTGAGGGAAACCGCCAAATCGGTAATCCCCGCGAGCTGGCACGGAAATACTATGACCAGGGTGCGGACGAAATCTTTTACATGGACATTGTCGCAAGCCTCTATCAAAGAAATATTATTATCGAGGGTGTAACCGATACATCAGAGGATTTATTTATTCCCTTTGCCGCTGGTGGAGGGGTTAGGACAATTTCAGATTTTGCGCTCCTGCTGCATTATGGCGTAGACAATGTTGTGATCAACACATATGCACTGCAGCACGACCCCACAATTATTGAACGGGCGGCAATGATTTTTGGTTCCCAAGCTGTTGTAGTTCATATCGAAGCGAAGAGAATGGGCAGTGGGTGGGAATGCTATAGTGACTGTGGGAGATCTCGTAGTGGAAAAAATGTCCTCGAATGGGTTGAAGAGGTACAAGATTTGGGTGCAGGTGAAATCTTTGTGAGTTCCGTTGATAAGGATGGATTGCAACAGGGATTCGATATTGAATTAATTAAAGAAGTTGTCAGCAGATCACACGTACCTGTTGTAGCCGGCAGTGGTGCCGGGTCTCTTGACCACATACTTGCTATGATCCAGGAAGCAAAACCGGATGCGGTTGCAGTCGCGAGTATCCTTCACTATGGATTAACAACAATATCTGAAATTAAACAATATTTGCATCATCACGATATCGAGGTGACTTTATAACCCAGATTGTTGGCCTCCTGAGTTATGGGGAATCTGCTAATACCTATAGTGTGAAAAAAGCTCTAGAAAAAGTCGGGGCACAAGTTTATCCCATTGAACGGAGATGCGACTTTTCCTCTGTGGATAAACTATTACTCCCCGGAGTTGGTGGTTTCAGAGACTCTATGCACCATCTCGAGAGTATCTCGGCGGATCTTGTAGATCAGATGCTCGAAAAACCCACTCTTGGAATATGTCTCGGTATGCAGATACTCGCAAAAACCGGTTATGAATTCGGGGAGACGGCAGGTCTGGGATTGATTGATGCCGAAGTAAAAAAGATGAATGTAAATTGCAAGATACCTCACCTCGGATGGGCTTCACTTACTTTCGATCGCTCTACGCCCATCTTCGAAGGAATAACACATGCGGATAATTTTTATTTCATGCATTCTTATGAAGTTGTCAATACCGAGGCTGTAGCGCTTTCAAAATATTGCGATCATACTTTCATTTCAGCGATACGGAAGGGAGATATTTACGGAGTCCAGTTTCATCCGGAAAAAAGTAGGGATGCAGGATTGAAAGTACTTACGAATTTCCTTAATCTCTAAAAGAATACAATTGAAGAATTGATAATACTCTATCCGGAATTGATCATTAAACAAAGCTGAGACAGAGGTCTTCCATCTTCCGGTTGAATTCCCCCCTTGTGACATGCGAATTCTACTTGGGATATCATAGGCAATATCCAAATCTGCAGCAGGGATCGTTACCATTTTTAGGGAGCATTGTTGCCATGAAATCCCCCCGATTGTGTTGTTTGTGTGCGGGAAGGGATTTTTAGTTCCGATGGATTTATACTTCAGGTGTTAGGTACTTTAATGAGTCTGGTTCAGAATTGTCCGATTTGCTGAGGGATTTTTCACTATCTCTTAAATATCATTACTATGGAAGATATTGCAGAAAAGAACGGAGCACATTTTATGAATATATGCAGTGGAAATAAAATTTATGAGGAATATTTTAATCATGTCAAACAATTACAAATAGTAATACTTATCACCGGAGGAAGAACGGGTTCTGATTTTTTTCAGAGCCTAACCGATGGTCATACTGAAATATTGCAGTTACCGGGTATATTTCAGTATCATTGTGAATTCTGGATCAGGTCTGTCTGCAAATCAAATCTAAATGATTTAATAAATGAATTTGTTTATCATCCAAACCATATTTCTAAATTTAAATCAATTTATAATAAAATGGAAAGATGGGATCAACTTGGTGAAGGCAAGAATGAGTGTTTTGAAGTTGATATAGTAAAATTTAAAGAACATTTGTTCAATATTATGGAAAACCGGCCAATAAACAGTAAAAACTTTTTTATTGCGATCCATATTGCATATGCCCTGACAATTGGTTCAGATGTATTCAAGACTAAAATTTTATTATACCATCTGCATCATATGGAAAGGCTGGCATTTTTTAAAGATGATTTTCCTGATTTTTTCGTTATTTACACGGTCAGAGACCCAAGAAACAATCTGGTATCCGGTATAGATAATTGGCGTTTATATGATGATAAAAAATATACGTCAGCACATTTATATGCCTATTTAAACCGAATAATTGAAGAAATTTTCCCTGTTCAATCGTATTGCCCTATAAATAAAATTAAAACATTACCGTTAGAAAACCTCCATAAAAAGAGTAAAGATGTAATGCAAGAATTTTGTAATGATTTCGGTCTTACGTTTCAGGATTGTTTATTATATTCCACATATCATGGAAAACAGTGGTGGGGAGATTTGGTTTCCCAAAAATATTTAAAAGGATTTAACCGTAATATTGACGCCATTAAATGGAATGGGAAGTTTTTTCTCTATGAGGAAATGGTATTGGAATTTATCCTTTACCCCCGGCTGAATCACTATGGTTACAAAATATTCCATAACCAATCTGTATTCAGTTATCTCCTCATTCCCCTGATGATAGTGTGTCCAATGAAATATGAGATAGCGATTTTTACCCATGGATTTACTAACAGCAAATTACTGAGAACCAAAGCAAGAATTTTGATGCAGTCATTTTCTCATTATTTTTTGAGAGTATTACTATATTACCGGTATTTTTATAAAAGACTAAACAAGTCACTGGTTCTTCCTGATTTCTATGGGAATGTCAGGAATGAACACAATCATTGACGAGATTCTGTTACTTAAATTTGTGGCTCTTGGTTTGAGAATCGATTATTCGGTGATACGATTCCATGATCTGCTGTGACATCCCTGGTAATTCAGATGAAGATGTCTCCACATTTTCGTATGGTATCTGTTATATCCTTCCGGATCAGCGTTGCCGGGGGATTTCGGGAAGATTGCAGGAAATCTCTGATTCTCGTTCCACTGATTTCTACGTGGTAACGAGCATCATGACCGCAGGAATTTTCCGTGGTAATGCATTTGCATTTTTTACAATAGTATGGTCCTTTTAGTTTTAATATTGAAATATCCAAATATTTCTGGACGGAATCGCATATCCCATGTGCGGCGTACTTCTCGTAGTAATTATTCACGCCAGCGTGGTCCCGGCCAACGATAAAGTGGCTGCAGCCATAATTTTGTCGGATAATTGCATGGAGGACTGCTTCTTTTGGTCCTGCATATCTCATCTGTGCTTCCAGCCCGCTGAGAATCACCCGGTCTTTTGGATAATACGTATTTACAAAATACTTATAAACCTCCATTATCACTTCAGGTCTATAATCATTGGTTTTTTTCCAGCCAATGATAGGATGGATTAAAAGACCATCGAAAAACTCTAAGGCAATCCTCTGTAAATATTCATGAGACCTGTGGGGAATGTTGCGAGTCTGAAATCCAACACATGATTTCCAGTGGTGTTCTTTTATCTTCCTTCTGGATTCAAGAGGACTGATACAGTACTGGGATAACGGGGATTCCGTTGGGATCATTTTAAGTTTTCCTCCCACGAAATGGCTGCCCTGTGATAAAAATTTCTGAACTCCGGGATGGTTTCTATCATAACTTACAAAAATATAATCGCAGATTATTTTTGGATCATATTTGAAAAATGAAATGTTCTCAAGAAATCCGAACGCGTTTCCGTTCTGATCTTTTAGCAATAACGTTTCGAGTTTCGGATCAGCGATTGTTTCCGGAACCTGCAATAAAATTGGAATCGGAAAATAATTACCGTTTTCCATTTTGTTGTTACGTATCAGTGAGTGAAGATCATTCTCTCTGAAAAATCCATCGACAGGTGTCAGACTACCGTCAGCAATACGATTACAATCAGTAATTATATCCTCGTCGCATGTAATAAACGGAGTATTTCCCGCCAGTAAATCATCAATAATGGGTTCCTGGTTTTTTTTGATATAACCATCGATTAAGGTATTTGAGCCATATGGTTTGATCATTTTCGAACAACTCTATTTTCAGTCTTAAAAAATGTAGTGACCGTCATCATGCATTGATCAATGGAATTGACCTCAGTGTTCAGGATTAAATGGGGATCTTCCGGAGTCTGGAATGGTATATCCAGACCTATATAATTTTTAACACCTTTTTTATACTGTGCCTTATAATGTCCTTTTGGATCCCGGCTTATACATGTCGAAATGCCGCACTGGCAAAAGATTTCAACATACCCGGGAATTTCTTTTCTGAATTTCTCCCGAAGATCATGGAATGGGGAAATATTCGCCACTACTACGCCAATATTATTTTTTGATAATTGATAGGCGAGCAGTCCCATAATGCAGACCGATTTTCTCCGTTCTTGAAAATCGTATCCGATCTCCGGATCGAGAAATGCTCTCACAACATCCCCGTCAATTATCTCCCAGCATGATACTTCGGGATAAACATCAGGGTTCTTTTCGAGATACTCCTTGGTTTTTGTTGCCAGGGTTGTTTTTCCCGACCCGGACAGGCCCACATACCAGATAACAGGCGCCACTAATTTTCACCACTTTCAATTCTTTCGTTAATTATCCTGAGTATTTCGAAAGGATATTTTCCTATCGCAATCTCTTCAGATAATTGAATTCCTGAAATATCAGATCTGTACAACCGGTCAAATTCCATCAGTTCAGAAATAAACGGTATGTTGTGATTGACCATCGAAGCGAATATCTGGGTTGCAACAAAAATGCGTTTCTTCCGTGACAGACATTCTTCAAGAGTCCGGTTAAATATTTCTGGAAATTGAACCATTCCCACTTCACTTACCAGATCTCCGCGGTCGATCGAAAAGGTATCATGCAAATCCAGAATTCTTTTCAGGGTATCTTTTTGTGTTGCCTCCCTGGTCTCAAGTTTAAAGATTGGTTTTACCGGAGTATCACTGAACAGAGATTTCACTTCTTGTACCTGTTCAGGACTCCGGACAAATGAAATCCCGACATAATCAATAGTGCCTTTTTTGATAAATTCAACCAGTTCCTTATCTTTTTGTGATAAAACCGGCAGGTGTGCCAATGATTTCGTTATAAGATGTACACCTTTGTTGTTCAGAAGAAACCCATCACAGCGGGATTTCAGTTTGACTTTCTCTTTGCTGACTTTTTCAACAGTCAGTTCAAGCTGACCGTCACTGGATAATACGATATCTCCTTTATCGAGAATTTTCAGGAAATCAGGATAATTAAAATTGGCTTCCTTTAATTCCAGTGATTTCCCTTTTTTGATACAGATCGGCTCGTAGATATTTTTCGTGCGGATTTTTGATCCTCCGAGATCTACCTGAATTTTAATCTTATTCTTTAACGATTTTCTGAGTAGTATAGATATTTCTGGAATATCTTCCGGATCAACATGCGCACCATTGATGCGGAATATCGTAACTCCCGCAAGATTCAGATCGATGAGAAATTCCTGATTTACCGTTTTGGGATTGATTGTTCCGATGATTTCGAACTTTCGCATACCGATTCGACCTCTAGATCTTTTTACCAGTCTCTTTAAAGTCCTTTATGGTCAGAAAAACTGTAAATACAACCAATATTGGCAATTAATGAATAAACCAGAGGACACACACCTGTGGGGTTATCTGTTGTATGAATTACCATGATGCTCCAGCCGGAAAAATTTGATCAGTCAGGTGAAGAGTCACCCGCTACAATCCGATTTACTACCGATTCAAAACGTTCAGCCCTCCGCGAAATATTGCCGATATCGACAAAATGGCTTTGTAACGGGTTTTTATCCTGGGTATAGAATTTTCCGGCATCAAGATATTTCTCGAGTTTTGAACAAAAAACCTCCAGATCTGAACTGAAGAGCACGTGTCTCTCAAAAAGGGACATAGCTTCATTTGTTAAATCTGTATTATCATACAGGCAGATATCCGAATCTGTGTACATGCTTTGGAATAGTGTCGTGCTCACCCAACTGAATATATGGAGATCTGCTTCTACCAGTACTTCATGAAACGGACGTTCATGGGTAACATAGCTGATTTTTTCCGCACCTAAGTCGCTGAGAACCGTACGCCACAATTCCTCCTGTGGGGAAACCGGGTAATCCTTGACTATAATTTCATATGTATTCTGGAATTTCAGAAGGACCTCAAGAATTTTTTTATGAGCGCTCCATATTGATAATTCAGAATTCGCCCTATTATGGCCGAAACTAAATTTATTATGATTGAAATAATTACCCAGGCAGAACAAGATTTTTTTCTTATTGTTATCCGGTCGGTGATAATTTGAATACGTTTTTTCGAAAAATGGCGATCCGGTCACATACATCTGCTTCAAACGATTGGTATAGCCCAGTTTATGTAAAATACAATTGGGGTCGTCAGGCAGGTTGGCAAGAACCTGGCCATAAACCATATGGTAATGACTGAGACGATAATCCGTTACGTCGTAGCCTTGTAAGGATGCATATGCCCCATAGCCCCCATGCATCCAGCAGGCGAACGGGATAGCCCGTGCCTGGCACCATTCATAGACAAGTACGTTTGATAAATACGAAGGAGACATTGTACTGAATACGACAAAATCTACCTCCCTGCGGTCCAAGAATGCAAATAGATCGTTATACTCCTTCAATACAACTTCGAAATCCCTTGCCAGTGCCCTGATACAATTGAGCAATAATCCGGTGAGATTGGCACCGCGATATGTCAGCACCTGATTTACTTTTTCGTCTCGGGAGACCTGTTCAAGAAAATGATTCAGATGCGCCCAATCGTTCTGACTTCCGGAATGATCCCATTGCGGTTCAAATTTTAATAACGAAATGGTACGGAATTGGGCTGGATCCAGCGAATCAACCTCTTTGCACCCTACTGAAAGAACCGTGCAGCGCTTTCTTGATGTGCCGGTTATGGATTTGAGTGAATATTTAAATCCATTCATAGAATTGCATAAATTTGACACAGCATTGGCAAGCCCAAATCTGTTTATCAGCATTATCGGATGACTAAAGGAGAAACCTGGAGAATTGTCTTTTTTGGATTGAACTGCAGGTGTCTGGAGAATCAGCGATGGACCTTTATCTCCAAATGCCCGGATTATCTCGGCAATAACGCTTTTCTCTGGTAAAAACTTGCCAAATTTATCCACTGCCGGTCCACCATTATCTGCACAGATAACCTTGTCCACACCGGAATCCAGAAGTTCCCGTATCAGATGGGCGTAATAGATTGACTGATCATGGCTTATTTTAAGCCGGTAGCTCATCCGGTCAAATATCGGAATATTCAGATTCCGGAAACGGGGATCTTCATCCCAGAGAATTTCATCCAGTCGGGCAACAAATGAAAAAAGATTATTAACAAATTCCGGATAATCCGGCCATAACTCTGAATGCTGACAGAATTCACTACATTCCCTGAATTTCAATCCACGCTTGGTGAGTTGAAAGCTCATATCCGGGCTGATCGATACAAGTAATGCATCAGGGTCTCTCTCAATATATTCCAGCTGCCAGAGGTATTCACATATTATTGCCTTCATGGTGTCCCTGAATTTTTATTGGTCAGCTTACCTGTTTGCGGAGCTTCCACTCACCGTTTTCCTGTTTCCAGATATGCGGTAGGCGGTATTTATTCACGGTCTCCCAGAACTGCTCGTCCGTAATTCCCAGGTGCTCTAAAAATATTGTATAGGTTTTCTGGGGGAATTCCCCATCGTACCTGTGGACGAGCGCAACCCCCTCTTCGCGGGTGATCCTGCCCTCGCGGATCTCGTGGGCGGCATCTGAGGTTGCACGGCCAAAACCGTACTTGACAAACATCATGAAATACAGGAAAGAATCCGTGAGGTCGTCCAGCTGGGCATAATTGGAGTAGGTCCCCTCCAGCCGGCCCTCCGGGTTTGACTGAAAGCCGGTATACTTGCTGGCATAGTAATAGTGCTCCTGTGGCTGCCAGAAATGGTAGTACCCGAACCAGTGCATCTGGATGTTCAACGCCTTCAGTTTCTCGATGGGAGGCAGCCGGAAGATGTCGAGATCGTGCGGCTTGAGATCCGGGACATACCCGAGTTCCCTCGCAAGCCTGCCGATCTCGTCAAGGTTCTCGGAATAATAGACTTTCTCAAATGCTTCCCACGGCAACCCGGGCGATTCGTTGTAATCGCTGGTTCCACCGTATTCAGCTTCGCCGTTCTCTCCGTACATCACCAGGCTGACATTGTGTTCAACGGCAGCCCGGAACGGTGCGGACATCTGGCCCCGATCAAATATCTCGTTGTGGTCCCCGTACAATTCAAAGCAGAGTCTTCCAAGGGCACGATACAGATCACCGGCCGGTGAGACAAGGTAATGATGGAAACCTGAGTCGATGAATCTCCGCAGGTTCTTCCAGCCGATTTCCGTGTACTGGGGCGGGGAGAACGTCACGCAGAGGGGATGCATCCCGTACTCCGTCTTGAGGCGGTGGGCTATCATCGATGAATCCTTTCCCCCGCTGCATGGCACGATGACATCGAAGGATCCATCCGTGCTGCGGTGCTTGTCGCACAACTCTCGCAGCTCCTGCTCGCGCTGCTTCCAGTCGATGGTCTTTTTATACTCCGCATACCGGCAGGCACTGCACACACCCTCCTTGTCAAAGGTGATACGTGGTCTCTGGTTGCTCATTACGCACCGGGTACAGAACTTCACTTCTTTTGGCAAGTTGAGGATCTGCCGGTCGACGATCTTTTCCTTGGAAACCTTGTTTTCATCAGCCATTGGTAAAACCTTCCCTGTTCAAATTTTGCCGTAGATAAAAATCATGCCTTCACGTTGCTTGTTTGTCGTATGGTAGCGCACGATCTCCAGGATCTCGAAAGGGAATCGTGCAACGAACTCATCCGGCCCGTCAAAGAAATCCGTTCCATAGGTCTGGTTGTCATAAAATGAAAGTTCGACGATAATATGGCGCCCTTTATACTTTTGCCTGAGGTGATCGCAAAATCCCTGCCAGTCTTTGAGAATGTACCAGACCGTTTCCCTGATGATGAGAAGATCAAAATCGAAATCGCGGGAAGGGAAATCGGATACGCTCATGACATGAGCGGTGATCCCGGGATACGTCTCCCAGCAGAACTTCACGGCAGTCTCGGATATCTCGCATCCCTCTGCCCTGATATGTGGGCATTTTTTCTGCAGCCAGTTCAGGTGCATGCCCTTTCCGCTGCCGACACTGAAAATCCGTGTGTAGCCGTATTTATTGATGACCTGTGGTGTACGGGAGGACGTGGGTAAAAAATCCAGATCCGCTTCCGTTTCCGGCCAGGGATTTTTACAGTGTTGGTACATCTCTTCAAAACTACCGACAAGTCTGCCATCCTTGATGACGTAATCGTGGTAATCGTCAGAGCCGGAAGGTCCTTTGTCCGTCATGGCAGTTCATCCCGGGCTACCCTTTGTTTATTCTGGAAGACAAGCATAATCGTGGTTTTATCGCACCGTAACACCGGGCAGGGAATTATATCATCTCTTCACGGATGATGTTTTTCATAAACTCCCGGGAATCATGGGGTTTGAAGTCGAGCAGGATCCGTGCGAGGGTGATATCCGCGATGGAATCGTACATGGTGAAATCGGCTTTCTTTTCTTCCCATTTTGCATTCGGGAATAATTCGCAGACCATGTTGAGGATTTCGCGGATCTGGACCCCCCTGCCGGAACCGATGTTGATGACCCGGTTTACCGACTTTTCGTATGCAACAGCATGGTATACCGCTTCTGCGACATCCCCTGCGTAAATGAAATCCCGGTACTGGTACGGCCCGAAACTCTCTATCGTCTCGCCCTTTTTTGCCTTATCGATAAATATGCCGATTACGCCTTCATTGCCTTTCCCGTACACGTTAAAAAAGCGCAGGATAACATAGTTGATCCCGTAGTTTTTCTGATAAGACTGCACCATCTTCTCGCAGAGGATCTTATGCCAGGAATAGATATTCGTGGGCTGCGGCGTGAAATTCTCTTTGATGGGAAGGTCTTCGGTTATCCCGTAAATTGCTGCGGATGAAGGGAAGACAATTCTCTTGTTCCCTGATATCCTGCAGGCTTCGAGGATATTCTGCAGGGAAAGGACATTCAGGCTGAAGCTTTTCATGGGGTTTTTTTGTGCAGCGTTCGAATCCGCCAGTCCCACAAGGTGGACAACGACATCGTTCTTTCCGACAACTTTCTGCACAGATGGCAGGTCAAAAATATCCCCTTTGATGTACGTTGTATTCTCGTTGAGGGGGAATCTCGGCTCGATGATATCGAAAATGGTGACCGTATTATTATTTTCTGAAAATTTTTTCACCATGTGGCTGCCGACAAACCCTGAACCGCCGGTAATGAGGATCTTCTGGTTTTTCATGGATCACGTCCCCGTAGAAAATCTACCGATCTGTCCTGCCATGTAGTCCATCTCGTCCTTTGTCAGCTGCGGGTACATCGGGAGGGTAAGGCACCGTGAGGCAAGTTTTTCTGTCATCGGGAGCGAGGGTGAGTATTTCAGCACATTCTTGTAGAAGTGCGAGAGGTGGACGGGTGGGAAGTAAACCTTTGCCATGATACCTGCATCGCCAAGCGTTTTCATCAGGGCATCGCGGTCATCAGACTCGAGGGTATACATCTGGAAGAGGTGGAAGCGGTCCTTCGATGGGCTTGGTGTCTTGACCGCTCCGCCGGCCTTCTTAATGGCTTTTGTCAGGTATTCAGCATTTTTCCTGCGGATTGAGATGATCTTGTCGAGCTTGTCCATCTGGGCAACCCCAAGGGCTGCCGTGATGTTGGACATCCGGAAATTGTACCCGAGACTGATGTAGTCCAGGTATTCATTGGTGGAGAAGTAGTCCTTGGTGTCGGCCCGCCCATGGGAACGGAGCAGCTTGATCTTCTCGTAGATATCCTTGGAATCGGTGACAATGACCCCTCCTTCCCCGGTGGTGATGACCTTAGGCCCGCAGAAGGAAAACATCGAAGAATCGCCAAAGGTCCCGACCATCTTGTTGTTGACTTTTGCGCCCAGGGATTCTGCGGCATCTTCAAGGAGGAGGATCCCGTTGTCGTCGGCAATTTCCCTGAGTTCCTCGACCCTGCAGGCATACCCGCCGACATGGACGGGCATGATCGCCTTGGTCTTCCTGGTGATACATTCCTTGACGGACTCTGGGTCGAGACCATAGTAGTCTTTCTCGACATCGGCAAATTTCGGTTTGGCACCGACAAAGAACGGGCAGTTGGCCGTTGCGATGAACGTGAATGACGGGACGATGACCTCGTCTCCTTTCCCGATCCCGTGGGCGAGGAGTTGTGCATGGAGAGCAGAAGTGCCGGAATTTAATGTAACAGCATATTTTGTGCCGACATACTCTGCAACGCGGCTTTCGAGTTCATTAACCTTTGGGCCGGTTGCCCAGTTCATGCCGGAGCGGATCACGTCAGCGATCTGCTCAACATCATCATCTTCTGAGTAAATTTTGAAAAGCGGAATCTTCCAGTTCATTGTGTATCCTCTTCCATTTTTTTAATCTCGTCGGGTGTCAGCGACCTGACAACCCGGGCAGGGACCCCGAATGCCACAACATTTTTCGGGATGTCCTTCGTCACATAACTGAATGCACCAATGATCGAATTTTCGCCAACCGTCACGTTCGGCATCACCGCTGAATGCGTCCCAATCCGGCAGTTCCTCTTGAGCACTACCGGTCCTTCTTTGTTGTCAATCGTTGAGAGTGAATAGATGGAACAATGTGAACCAATCTGCACAAAATCTTCAAGGATAACTCCATGCTTAGCATTGATGTAACTGAATGCACCAATGTCAGTCCTGTCCCCGAGCGTGAGGTTCTCTTTGTTCTGAACCAGCCAGTTGTATTTGGTCGGTTTCCCGTTTTCAATCTCGGGAGCAACCCAGTTTGGGAACCTCATGGACGTGGTAATATTTTCGTTGTTATCCCTTTAAAACATTCCTGACGGTGAGAAATCCTTTTTTCTTACAGGCGGAGATGACCACCATTTTTATTAGGGCTTCTCACGTCAGAGAAAAAGGGTTGTGGTTGAAAGTATCGGGAAAAGTATCAGTGGAAATTCCTCTTCTGGCTCCCGATCTTTTTAAAATCCACCTGCCGGAGCAGCTCAACAATCTTCTTCGAACTCTCACCCTTTCCATAGGGGTTTTTGCAACGGCGGACTTTATCTGAAAAGACAGGATCAGAGAGCGCCCTCTCAAGAGAGGCTGTGATCTCCCTCCGGGTGTACCCGCACTCGATGACATTTCCTGCACGTTCGCGTCCCTCCTGTCGGGTACCGATATTGACCACCGGGAGGTGGAATGACGGGGCTTCGATGATGCCGCTGCTCGAATTGCCTACGAGTACGGATGCGATCTTCAGGAGGCCCAGGTAATCATCGTGTAAGAGGTTTTTGTGTGCCTGGATCGAGGGATTTTTCCGGCAGAAATCTTCAATGACGCCTATCATCTGCCTTCCCCCGGCATCGGCATTCGGGTACACGACAAGGGCCTGATGGTGTAAGCCGGAGACGGCTCCGAGCGTTGCCTTCATCTGCCGGGCAGCGTTGGCAATCTCATATGAGACCGGGTGCTGCAGGACAAGGACGAGAGGCTTGTCCGGGTTGATCCGGAATTTTCTGATGAGTTTCTCCTTTGAGGTGAATGCTCCGGTGAGGATGGATTCGAGTCCCGGGGCGCCGACAACATGGACCCGGCCCGGGTCTTCACCCATGCGGATGATCCGCCGGGCACTTTTAGCTGTTGCCGGCAGGTGGAGGTGGGCAAGCTTGGTTATCGCGTGGCGGACCGGTTCATCCACGGTTGAGGTGATCTCCCCCCCATGGATATGGGCCACCGGGACCCCGGCATAGGTGCCTACAATCGCACCGGCCAGCATTTCGCCGCGGTCGCCAAGGAGCAGGATCAGGTCAGGCCGGATCTCTGACACCTTTTTTGTCAAGGATACTACTAGGCTGCCGACAAACTCCGCCATCGATTCCCTGGTATCGCGTTCGTACCGGACCGGAACCCTGTGGATGGAAAATCCGTCACGGACGATCTCATCAACCGAATCTCCGAACTCCGGCATCAGGTGCATGCCGGTTGCGATGACCTCGAGTTTCAGGCCGGGGGCTTCGTTGATCCGCGCAAGCACCGTCCGCATCAGCCCGTAGTCCGCCCGCGTTCCGCTGATATAGAGAATTTTTTTCATTGCAGCATATCCCACCGGAGTACCGTATCCTGCTTTATCGCCCTGAAAGCCCGTTTACCCACGACCTGTTTGAGGTGTTTTGTCTCAATGCCGGTTCCGGGGCGTTTCATATCCACCATATCCCGGGTGATCCGGGTTCCTTTTGGAATGGCGGTTGCTGCGACAAGGCTTTTCCGGGCGATCTTCCGGATTGCAGCCTCGGTCTTCCCGATGTGCTTCCTGCCATCACCCAAGGCGGATTCGGCAAGGCGGACCTGCCGGACAAGTTCTGCCAGCTCCGCCGGTTCGAGGGATGCCTTGTGGTCCGGTCCCGGGAGGTTGCGGTCAAGGGTGAAGTGCTTCTCGATAACGCAGGCGCCGAGTGCCCTGGCAAGCATGGATGCAAGAATACCCTCGGTATGATCGGAGAAACCGACTGGGAGATCAAATTCCTTTTCAAGGGTAGGGATCATCAGGAGGTTTGCCGATTCCAGCGGTGCCGGGTAACTCGTTATGCAGTGCAGGAGAATGATCTTTTTTGTGCCCCCGCGCCGGAGAGTCTCAATCCCTTCGCGGATCTCGTCCATATCCGCCATTCCCGTGGAGAGGATAACGGGTTTCCCGTACCTCCCGGTCTGCTCAAGCAGGGGAATATTTGTGAGTTCCCCGGAGGGGATCTTGTATGCCCGGACGCCAATCGATTCGAGGAGTTCTGCGCTTGCAAGGTCAAAGGGTGAAGAGAGGAACTCGATACCGCACTTTTTTGCATAGTCTGAAAGGATGATGAACGAGTCCCGTGAGAGCTCAAGGCGTTTGAGCATGTCATACTGGGTTTCGGCGGCATCCGAGGTCCTTTTCTGGTAGGCTGCTTTTTCCGCAGTCTTTGTGGCAATGGAATCCGCCAAGAACGTCTGGAACTTGACTGCATCGGCACCGGCTTTTGCTGCGGCCTTCACCAGTTTTTTTGCGAGCCGCAGGTCGCCATTGTGATTGACGCCTGCCTCGGCAATGATATAGCAGGGCCGGCCCTTTCCGATGATCCGCTCCCCGATCCTGATCCCTTTCATCTGGCAGTCCCCGGGTTCCGCTTCTGTAAGATCTGGTCGTTGATCCAGAAGTCGAATTCATCGTCAATCTCGAAACTGCATTCGCGGGGAACTATCACGGTCTCCCGTTTCCCGGCAAAGAGATCCCCGTTCCGGATATTTTCTGCCCGGATGACATAGACGTTGCCATCGTCATGGAAGAACTCTTTGAGTTCCTGCCGGCGGGCAGAGTAGGTGCCCCACTCAAAAAGGCTGCTTTGATAACCGGTGGCTACAGCATCGGCACCGGTTGCCCGGTATTTCTCGATGCACCGGTCGATGAGCCCCGGTGTCCGGACCGGCGAGGTGCACTGGAGGAGCACGACAATGTCGGCGGGAACCTTCGTGAGAAGATCCTGCAGGACAGAGAGCGTTGTCGCGGTGTCCGTTGCCAGTTCTGCCGGCCGATCAACAATTTCAGCGCCCCATGATCGGGAAACGCGGGCGATCTCTGGATCTTCGGTAGAGACAACGAAACGGTCGAGTAACCGGGACTCCTGCGCAGCCTCGATCGTCCAGGCAATCAGGGGTTTTCCCGCGATAGGCCGGATATTCTTTTTGGGAATCCCTTTGCTTCCGCCGCGGGCCGGGATCACGCCGAGGATCATGTCACGTCACATCTGCCTGATGCAGTCGTGGACTGCCGCCACGGTCTTCTCGATCTGCTCGTCCGGCATGTTCACAAAGACCGGAAGGGCAACTGCCCGCCGGAGCATGTCGTCGGACTGTGCAAAAACCCGTGCCAGATCTTTTCCCCGGTATTCCGGATAGTGCATGAGCATGTGGTCCCAGGTGCCGGCAAAGTGCCAGTTGATGGCATCGGGCAGGTTCTTGGTCCCGAACCCGGTCTTTGTCCAGAGTTTCATGAAGGCTTTTGTCTTTTCCCGGTCTGCAAACGAGAAGATGACGGAATCGCCCGTATCCCCATCAGGGTTCGGGACATCGCGGAACCGGATCTGCGGGATATCGGACAAGGCCTTCTTGATCCGTGCCTTGTTCTCCCGCTGGCGTGCGATGATGCTGTCCATTTTCCCCAGCTGGACAATGCCGATGGCGCCCTGCAGCTCGGTCATCTTGAGGTTGATCCCGCTGATGGTCCGGGTGTCCTCGCCCCGGGGGAAGTTCGGGTTCAGCTCGTGGCCGTGGTCGGAGTATTCCCGTGCCCTCCGGAAGATCGCCTCGTTGTTGGTGATGATCATGCCGCCTTCCCCGGTTGTCAGGACCTTGCCAAAGTCGAAGCTCGTGATGCTGGCATCCCCGATCGTCCCGAGTTTTTTGCCTTTGTACGTGCCGCCGCAGCACTGGGCATTGTCTTCGAGGACCAGGATGTTATGGGCACGGGCGATCTTCATGATCTCGTCCATGCGGGCCGATACTCCCATCATGTGGACCGGGATGATTACCCTGGTCTTCTTCGTGATCTTCCGTTCAAGGTCCGCCGGGTCCATGTTGAGGGTGGCATCCACGTCGGTAATGATCGGTGTTGCCCCGCACTCGACGATCGCCTCGACCGTTGCGATGAAGGTGTGGCTCTGGGTGATCACCTCGTCGCCCCGCGAGACGCCCATGGCCTTGAGTGCGGCGATGAGGGCGCCGGTCCCCGAGCTGACCGCAAGGGCGTGTTTTACCCCCATCCGTTCCGCGAACTGCCGTTCGAACTCGTCCACGCGGAAGATGTTCTCCCGCTTGTCGGCCCAGCCGTAGCGGTACAGGACCCCGCCGTGATCAAAGACCTCGTTGACGGCTGCCCGTTCCTCTTCTCCGATTACTTCCCATCCTGGCATTGTTTTCACCACATCCTTTAAAGGGTCATGCTCCTGACCAGATTCTTCCCGTCCTCCACGGTGAAGGGGACCGGGTTCTGTGCAAACGCCCGCTCGAGCGAGGGGATCTCCCGCTCGAGCAGGTCTATAGTCTGTGCGTTCACGCCATAAACGCCGAGTTTTTCCGGCACGTCGAGTTTCCTGCAGAGCGCAAACATCTTCTCAGAGAATTGCCGGTTCTTCTCCGGTGCGGGAAGGTTCCGGTCTGCCCCTTCGATAAGGTCGTACAGCTCGGAGAAGTCGTACCCGGCCATCACGTTATGCTGTATGACATGCGGGATGAAGACTGCCCCGGCAATCCCGTGGGGAACCTTGAAGTGCACCCCGAGGGGGTACGAGAGGGCTCCTGCAATGCCGGAACCCGCGTTGATGAGCGAGATCCCGGCAAGGTAAGCCCCGTACTGGACTTTTGCCCGGACAGAAACGTCGGCCGGGTTGTCTTTGACCCTCGGGAGGTTGTTGAAGACCATCCGGAAGGCCTCGCGGGCAAAGATCCGGCTCATCGGGGTTGCCTGCACGGCCATGTAACTCTCGAGCGTATGGACAAGGGCGTCCATACCGGACGAGACCCAGACCGGCATGGGGCTGTTGATGGTGAAGAGCGGGTCGAGGATGGCAAGGGCCGGGTAGTTGTTCCGGGTGTTGATGCCAAGCTTCTTCTTTGCATCGTTATCCGTGAAGACGGCATTGTAGGTTACCTCGCTCCCGGTACCCGCGGTTGTCGGGATGGCGATGGTCGGGAGCGAGGGGACGATATTGGTGGGAAATCCCTTGTACTGCACGGCTTTGCCCGGGTTGACGACAACGGTCGCAAGCCCCTTGGCAAAATCGAGCACGCTCCCGCCGCCGATCCCGACGAAGCAGTCCGTGACCGGTTTGCCCGACGCATCCATAAACAATGCCTTGATCCGGTCGAGGGAGTCGTAGTCCGGCTCGTGCCGGAGGTCGTATACCCAGACTTTGACGGTAAGGTCCGGGTCGCTCTCCAGAGCCGCGATCACTTTCTTTAAGTATTCGAGCCCGGCGATCCCGCCGTCGACAATCACGCCCGGCTGCCGGAGCGAGAGTTCTTTTAAGTATTGGGGGAGAGAGAGTGCCTTTTGTGCACCGAATTTTGCATTGGTTTTTACATTGAAGTCAAAAACCATGGAATTATCCGTATTCTGCATAGAACCCTTAAAACTGTTACTTTACGTGCGTATTAATGCTGGCGGTCAAAAATACCGGTTCACAAAATCCGCGTTCCTCAGAATTTTTACCAACACGGGATATTTCCCGGAATTTTTTTCGCCCCTCCCGCTCCTGCTCTTACCATCAACCCGGAAGATGGCAGCCCCCCTCCACATTCACCCCGCGGCCGGTACCCTTAAGAAGACCCGCAGGTCAACATGAGAGCCGCCATGGGTGTCTTCCAGTACGACAGCAAATACGCGGCCCCGACAAGGGAACAGCGGGAACGGTACATGCGGGGCGAACGCGAGGAACAGACCTTCGGAAGCGAGGGTGAGATCACGCTCGTTGTGTACGATGAGGCGGCGTACCTCAAGGACGATTCCGAGGGGGTCCGCATCCTCTTCACCGGGGCAAAGGACAAGCAGAAGGTGCACGATGAACTCCGGAGGATGCTCGAAGAGCACGTACAGAAGGCCGGACGGCCGGATGAGTTCCGGGCAGCCGGGGACCGGTGAAGGTGCCCCCGTCTCTCTCCTGCCCGGATATCAGCGCTCAGCAGGTTTTTTGCCGCGCAGCCACTTTTCAGCCGGTCCCGGAAATCATATTCGCGGGCCGGACATCTGACCGGGCCGGATGGCCGGGCACGATGCGGGAACTTCCGTACCGGTATTTGTATCCGCAGGTTCCTGCGGTTAAAGCAACCCGGGCAGCTATATCGTCACCCGCGAGAGATCTGAATTGCGTGCAAAAGGAAGAACTGCTCCATCTCCACATGCTGATGTTTCACATCAGGATGTACTTCGAATCGGTTGCCTGTTGTGAGATCCGGACGGAGCGGTACGATTCCCTTGCAATCTCCCCCTTCCATATCCATAAGGGTAAACGCGCCCACAGCGACGCGGTCCTTACCCTCGCGGCCGAGATCGTCTCGTCGATCCACGACAGCAGGCCGGTTGTGGCATATACTTCGCCCGGGACGGCCCTGGTCCCGACGGTTGTTGGTGAGCATTGATTTCCCCTATCGAGGGAGATATCCGGATCCCCGATCCGGGGCGATCCGGGTCCTCCCGAAGCCGTCCCCCAGCCTTGCCAAGGGGTCTTTTATCGAAGGAATTAGCTCCTAATAGCGCAGTTTCAGCATCAGGCGTGAAACCAATAAAATCAGGGGCAGAAATGAACGATTCCGTTCGTTTATGTCGGGTGATTTGATCGAATTCGGCCGGATTTTGGTGCACCGAAAAATTGGCCCCAAACCTGAAACGTCTGAAATGACCTCTGTTTGGCAAACGGGGCTCATTTTCAGATAATGGCCCCCGGTCAGGCAGGGGTACTCCCTGAGGTGCTGTTCACAGTAGAAGGGTTCAGAGAACCCTTCTCCTCCTCCAGGTTTGACAACCTGTCGGATGTCGTAGGGTTTAGAGAACTCCTCCTCTTCTCCTCCAGGTCTGATGACCTGTCGGACATCGTAGAGCTCAAAGAACTCTTCTCCTCCTCCAGGTTTGACAACCTGTCGGACATTGTAGAGCTCAAAGAACTTTTCTCCACCCCTCCGGACCCCCCGTCTGTCGGGCATCCCCGGGATCCTGCCTTGGCAGCCGCTGCCTTCCGGTTCTGCCGGTGCCGGAGGTACCGGACCGGGGCCGGGGGACCGATACCCTGCAGGACCGAGCCGGCCGGGAGCGGATCGCCCGCATCGCCGAGCTCGATGATACAGTCGTCCAGGATCCGGAAGAAGCGGAGGAAATACTCCGGTGAGATCGTCCAGAGCTCGCGGGAGATCTGCGGGCAGGAGGGAAAGAGGCGCAGGCCGGCTATCTCATCCGCCGCGTCCCGCATCAGGCCCTGGAGCGTGCAGCGGATCCGGCGCAGCCGTTTGATCCGGACCTCGTCCAGCCGGCCCGGGTGGAGGATGGAGAACGTGGCAAGCGTGCCCGGACCGCGCTCGTAGAACCGGACGAGCCCCCGCTTCTTTGCGATCTCCACGGCCCGTGCGATGGCTTTCTCCGGGTACCGGCCGCGGGTCATGGATTACCGCCTCCTTCGTTTCGCGGTACGGTTCCGGGTTTCGCGTGCGGGGCATGGCGGGTGCCGGGATTTTTTCTTGTGAGTCGGTCCGGTGCTTCGTGAATTGTCAGGTTGGTTTGCTTCGATGGCAACATCTCCTTGGCTCTTTGATACAATATTCCGAAATTTTTGTGGAATGTTTCACCGGATATTTTTGTTGGAGTATATACATTGGTAGGATGGATGAAGCAGGATTATTGAAAAGAAAAGTTGGAAGGAGGGCTGATCCTGGGCCAGAACACGATCAGTTTTCAAACCCGTTTAACTTTTTTCAATCGGATTAATTGGGTCGTTCGAAGAACCTGATGGTTCTTCTCATCCTCCAAGTCTGATGACTTATCGGATTAATAATTTTCAAGGAAGGGTCATGAGGTCGATTGAAAAATTCCGGACCGGGGAAGCAGGGCCGGTTGAATTTTTTGGCACCCTGACTTCCGGCTCCGGATTTTGATACCGTTGCTGGCAACCGGATCCTTTATCATCAGTTGCAGATATTTTCACAAATTGCCAGGCACTGGTAAACTTCATTGTATGAAAGGTACCCGCATTGAGATCTACAGGTGTTACATTTCTCGCCCGTGTTCGAATTCGCATTTGCGGGGGTTTGTTCTGACAGCGCCTTCTGCTCCGGCAGATCGATGGCGTAATAATGAGCGCCGGCAAGGATGCTTCCTGCGATCGATAAACAGATCATGAACAGTACGAGGCGTGCGAGTGGCGAGGGTGCTGGTTCAGGCATGGGAGAGACCGTCCTTCTTATTTTTTATTGGTGGATAGGTGGATATAAAGACGGGGGGTTGGGAAAAAAGTGGTGGGAATTTTCCTGGGGGGAGGCGGAGCAAGCAAGAATGATGGGAGGATTGAGGGGTCGCCGCAACAGGGATGCTCGGCGTTGGCGGCAATAATGGGGCATGAGAATGATTTATTGCGAGAAGCACATCGCTAAAAAAGTTTCGTTATCAACTTATGGAAAGACTGATGGCTACAGAACAAGCATATCAATTAAATGGAGCCTCTTGAAATCATTTTGCAATCTGCCGTTGGAATAGGAACGATAGCACTTGCATATTTTTCATGGAGGAGTATTCAATCCTCCGATAGGCAATTAAAATTTATAAAAAAACAAACCGATCTTTTTCTCTCTCAACAACAACCTGACATCCAGGTTAAATACAGTTATTTTGAAGCAAATAAACTGATTTTAACGTTACATAATTCTGGCAAAGGAACTGCGAAGGACATTGCAGTGGCGTGCATTTTCGATATAGTAAAACCGATAAGTTGGTCAAAAGGCTGGTTAGGAAGATATCATGTGCGTATTCCATCGATTTCTGAATTGGGTACCAGAAAATATGAAATCAAAACTGACGATGGTCAGCATCTTGTTCTCAACATGAAATTAAATGATAAATCAATACTATCTCCGTCGGTAGGAGTAATTTTTCCAATGAATGATGAGCATTCAAATTTTTTGTCCGAAGGATTAACCAAAACATTCCAATGCGAACCTTTCTTTAGTTTGAAAGTGAAAAAAAACCGTTTCTGTTTATCACCAGATTATGATCAGAAAATAATTCCCTATGATAAACTCCGATCATTACTAATTGAAAATAATATTGACGAAATTTCTGTGTTATTCAACTTATATAGTAAGGATAAACTTCAGAACGTAAAAAATCATGGAAATGTGGCAAATTTCGTTATCAAACTCTCTAGCGATGAAACCCTTGAAAATGCATACAATAGGGGACAACGAGGCTCTTATCCACTCGATAAAGATGAAATTAAAACAACCGTTGGATGGCTTGACTTTGATACTTATCTTCATGGAAAATATTTAGATCCAGAGGAAAAGGTATGAAATTATCTTTGTTAAAAGTGATTAGGGCATTAAGTTGTATTGACTTTGCAATCTGATTTTAATGCGGTTTGATGAGAATAAAATTGCCATTAAAATCGATAAGTTGCATTGGAAAATTGGATTTTAATTATGAACTTCACTCAAAATCATTTTCTTCTCTCCATAAATTGAGTTATATCCTGAAAATCGCTTTTTTTAAAATGTTCAATTACCCTTTGATCGAAAAGTCTATCATTCAAGATTTCTTTTGAACGTTGTGAAAATTCATATGTTACTAGCCTTTGATTATCAGTCACAGAACGTGATAGGATTGGATCGAATAATTTTAGGATGCTCTCCGCTGCTACACCGGGAATTTTTCCTAACAATACTTCGATAAACGGGGGGGCCAAATTAAGTGTATTAACTCCAAATTCCTTAATATTTATATTTCTCTCGAATCTTGTTTGAAGCATCTTTCCCTTTTCCTTGATTTGAAAAAGAGCCTTTGATTTCTCAATTTTTTTATTCTCTAAATTTTTATGACTTATAGTATAGCTCTGGAATATGTCACTTTCAATAATCATCTCAAATTTTTTTACTTCTGTAGATAATATCGATTGGGAAGGAAGTGGCAAATTCAGATTATCGTTTTCTATCATTGAGAAAAGATTTTTTATCGGGTAGTATTTCTCAGGTTCAAGAGTTTTTCTTAAACTTTCTAAATCAGGTTTTAACCAAGGCAAAATCGAAACGGAACTTAAATTTGTTTGCATTTCAAAAAGCAAATCCGTTAGGATCACTTCAGTTTTAAAAATATTTTCCTGTTCACTCATACGAAGATTCTCATCTTCGAAATATTCCTCAAAAATTGGTCTAACTTTGCGCAATAATAATTCATATTTATGATTTAAACCCGAATCAAAACGGATTCGATCACGTAAAAAATCCGATTCTGTTTCAAAATTTTTCTGATTTTCAGCTGGACAAATTAATTTCAATTCTTCAACTCCACACTGAAACATTGTGGAATAAAAAATTTTTTGGAAATCCATTATTGGAACGTGCAAACTTTCAATGATTGGCTGAATATTCACAACATCAGAGAGCCAATCTAGAGCTTTCAATTGATATGGACTAATAAAAATTCGTCGTCGATATCCTTCTTTCACAGATACAAATTCCAAGTATATCCTAATATATTTTTTTTATCATGGACGCAGAACGTGAGCAAAACCAGATACGAGAATTGGTAGCCAAAGGTATTGATAAGAAACTCATCTTCTTAAGTCTGAAATTGAAAAATCGAAAAAAGCCCCCGCCGTGATTTGAACACGGGACCTGCTGATTACAAGTCAGCCGCTCTGCCAACTAAGCCACAGGGGCGCCATAGTATTTTGACGTTCGATGGTAAAAAAGGTGGTGCCCCGGGCCGGCATGTTCCCCGCCGGAAGTGCAAATGCCTTATACCCGGCAGCACAGAGTTTAGTGTACAAATGGCCCAGATCACCGTGGATATCGGCGGCAGCCCGGGTGTCGGGTGCCGCGGGTTCTGCGAATACTGTTACTTTAAGAAGGTAAAAGGGGTGCAGCCCCTCGGGTGCCGGTACTGCATGCCATTCAAAAAAGGGTGCGACTACTGCACCCGGGGCGTGAAGGAGGAATATTCCGGCTGGAAGGACCTCCGGACGGTAGCGGACGAGACGCTCGCGACCCTCAACGCGAAGCAGGGCGAGGTCGGGCGGATCACCATCAGCGGCGGCGGCGACCCGAGCTGTTACCCGCACTTCAAGGATCTCATCGAGCTGCTCGGGAGTACAGAAGCCCCGCTCCATATCGGGTACACGTCCGGCAAGGGCTGGGACGATCCCGCGATTGCCGACCTTTTGATCGACAACGGCCTGACCGAGATCTCGTTCACGGTCTTCGCCACCGACCCGGCGCTCCGGAAGAAGTACATGCACGACCCGACCCCCGAAGCCTCGCTCGCGATCCTCGAAAAACTCTGCCGGGGCGGCGTGGACGTGTACGCAGCCGCGGTCGTCCTCCCGGGCGTGAATGACGGGGCGGTCCTCGAAGCGACCTGCCGGTGGCTCCAGGACCGGGGGGCAAAGGGGATCATCCTGATGCGGTTCGCAAACTCCGCGGAGCAGGGGCTCATCCTCGGGAACGGCCCGGTGCTCAAGGGCCAGCAGGTCCAGAGCCCCGAATCCTTCCGGGAGATGGTGACGGATCTTTCAACGAAGTTCACGATGAAGATCTCCGGCACCCCGCTCTGGGACCCGGAGATCGGGTCGCCGTTTGCGATCCGGCACGAACCGGCGCTCCTTGCAAAACTCCCCCGGGTAACGAAGCGGGCGAGTGTTATCAGCGGGAGCATCGCCACGCCTTTTATCGACGCGGTCCTTTCAGCGTGCGGCTCGGTTGTGCCGGTCGTTCCCGTGAAAAAGGAGATCGCCTGCCTGATCACCGCCGACGATCTCCGGGCGATCGATATCAGGGCCCTCGAACCGGTGGTCATCATCCCCGGCCGGGCCTTCGTGCACGATGCCGAGGCCGAGGAGATCCTCTCGCGGGACGGGATCGCCCGCACGGTCATCCGGGGGCCGGAGATGCTGACAGCCGATGCCGAGACCAGCATGGGCATGACCCGGGACCAGGTGCTCGGGATGGAGCTCGAAGGTTTTTCGAACCTCATCTGGGCAATAAACCGGTATGGAAAAGAGTAGGGATACCGGATACCTTATACAAGCGCTGCGGTGATCCCGATGACCCCGGACTGGATGATCACCGCGACAGCGATAATCACTCCTGCCATCTTGATGGCCACGGCAATATTTCCTTTCCTGATCTCATCGAAGTCATTGATGCCCTTTGTCAGGCGGTCGAGAATATACAGGGCAAGGTAGATTGCAGCAACCGCAAGGATAATCCCGAGGATCAGCTGGGTTGCCGCAACGCCGATTGCGAGGAGGCCATCAACGGAGAATACTCCGAGGGTCACGGCTTTGTTGATGCCGACGGTCAGGCCGATGACGCCGGACTGGACGATCAAGGCAACCGCGACAAAAACAGCGGCAACGATGATTCCCACGGCCTTGTTCCCTTTCGCCAGCTCCTTCTCTTCATCGTATTCCCGGGTGATGTTCCCGAGAACCGTAAACCCGAGGTAGAGCGCCACGACAGCAAAGATGATGGAGATAACCAGCTGGAACAGTCCGACGGCTGCGTTTTCAAGAAGCATACAATCAACCCTCCCGTTTTCTGATACGACATTGGATAAAAAAACAGATAAATTTATTTGACCGGATGGCGGGGAACCTGTTTGTAAAAAAAAAATAACCATCACCGGGTCATGGAAGCCGGAAGAGTGAAAAGAAGGTCTTTCTTTAAAAACGAATGCTGCGGGAGGGTTACGATCCCCCGATCTCCAGATCTCTCAAAGTTTGAACGAATGGATCCGCTCTGTTGAACCCTATGAGTCTGGCGCCCTAACCGGCTAGGCCACCGCAGCACAAAAGTGCATAACAAAAAGGCGGTAAAAACTATTAAAGGTTCTGATGAAGGTTCTCTTCTGACATTCAGCTCTTTTTCTGCTGCAGGTACGTGTTGACTGCAGCGGTGATTGCGGCAACTTTCTTGCCCTGGTCAAACGATCCCGCAAGGGACTGCATCCGCGCCTCCTCATCCCGCTTGTACCGGTCGAGAGTGTTCAGGATATGTTCTTCCTGCAGGAAGTGGGTGTGGGTATTTCCCTCGATGTACTGCGGGTTGTTCATGATCGCGTAGTGGAGGGGCAGCGTGGTCCTGACACCGAGGATGATGTACTCCGAGATGGCCCGGCGCATGCGCCTGATGGCGTCTGCCCGGGTCATGTCCCATGCACAGAGCTTCGAAATCATGGAATCGTAGATCGGGGAGATGGTATACCCCATGTGAATGCCGCTGTCGATCCTGATACCCGGGCCTCCCGGGGAGCGGTACCGGACGATCTTGCCCGGGTCCGCCGCAAAGTTGTTGAGGGGGTCCTCGGCATTGATCCGGCATTCGATGGCATGCCCGCGTATGGAAATGTCCTTCTGCTCAAAAGGAAGCGTCTCCCCTGCTGCGATTGCCAGCTGCTGCTTGACGATGTCGATACCGGTGATGAATTCGGTGATCGTATGCTCGACCTGGAGGCGGGTGTTCATCTCCATGAAGTAGTACTTCCCGTTGCTGTACAGGAACTCGACCGTACCGGCATTGGTGTAATCGGAAGCTTTTGCAACCCGGAGCGCGGAATCGGCCATCTGCTCGCGAAGCTCAGGCGTCATGACCGGACAGGGGGCTTCTTCAACCAGTTTCTGGTGCCTTCGCTGGATTGAACATTCCCGCTCAAAGAGGTGGACTGCATTGCCGTGTTCATCGGCGAAAACCTGGAACTCGATATGCCGGGGTTTGACAAGATATTTCTCAATGAAGACCGTGGCATCGCCGAAGGCTGACTGGGCGATCCGCATGCTTGCCGAGATCGCCTCTTCAAGAGTTTTCTCGTCATTGACGATCTGCATGCCGATACCGCCGCCCCCGGCACTGGCCTTGACAATGACCGGGTACCCGATCCCGGACGCGACTTTCTTTGCCTCCTCAATACTCCTGATCCCGCCCTCAGTGCCCGGGACCACCGGCACACCGCTGTCCTTCATCAGCTGCTTGCTGCCGATCTTGGAACCCATCGCTTTGATGGTCTTCCAGCGCGGTCCGACGAATGTAATATTTTCATCAAGACAGAGTTTTGCGAATTTATAGTTCTCGGCAAGAAACCCGTAACCGGGGTGCACGGCTTCTGCACCGCTCTTCTTGGCGATGTCAATGATCCGCTCCATGTTGAGGTAACTCTTGGAGGGGTGGGATTCCCCGACATGGAATGCTTCGTCCGCATAGCGCACGTGGAGGGCATTTTTATCGGCCGTGGAATAGATCGCGACCGTTTCGATGTCGAGCTCACGGCATGCCCGCATGACGCGGATTGCGATCTCGCCCCGGTTTGCTATCAGGAGTTTCTCGAAATATTTCATTGCACCACCAGCAGAACATCGCCGTTCTGGACGACATCTCCGGTATCGACAAAGATCTCGGTGACTTTGCCGTCAATGGGGCTGTGAATGGGGTTCTCCATCTTCATGGCTTCAAGGACGATGAGGGCATCGCCCTTCTTCACCATGGAACCCCGGCTGACATTGACCTTGAGGACCATGCCCTGCATATTGCTCTTGATCCCGCCCTCGACCTCGCCGCGGGGTGCCTTCTGCGGGGTAACGCTTGCAACCTCCACATTGCTGCCTCCGACCGAGACAATACGGACCGTGAAGACCTCACCGTCAACTTCGACCTCCATGACATTCGGGATGTCAGAAGCAGGTTGTACGACCTGTTGTTTTACCGGTATCGGCTCGTGCTGGCGCTCACCTTTCAGGAATGCAGGTGCAATTGCAGGGTAGAGGATGTAGGTGAGGATATCCTCATCTTTATGTACAAGCCCGGCCCTGACAGCCTCAGATTTCATCTTTTCGTAGGAGGGTTCCAGCAGGTCGGCAGGACGCACGGTAACCACCGGGTCATTGCCAATGATCTGATGACGGATCCTTTCACTGACCGGTGCGGGAGATTTCCCGTAGAGGCCGTGGATGTAGTCCTTGACCTCTTTTGTCACGTTCTTGTAGCGCTCCCCTCCGAGAAGAACGTTCAGGACTGCCTGGGTTCCGACAATCTGGCTGGTGGGTGTGACCAGCGGGGGGTAACCGAGATCTTCCCGCACGCGCGGGATCTCGGCAAGCACTTCCTCCATCCGGTTGAGGGCGTCCTGCTCCTGGAGCTGGGAGACAAGGTTGGAGATCATGCCCCCGGGCAGCTGATAGATGAGGACATCGGAATCCACGCGCTCTGAAATCGGGTTGAGGAGCCCGCCGTATTTTTCCCGGACCTCCAGGCAGGCATTCCGCACACTCCGCAGCCGCATCAGGTCGATACCCGTATCGTAGGGAGTCCCTTTCAGCGCTGCAACAACACTCTCCGTGGGTGGCTGGGAAGTGCCCATCGAGAACGGGGACATTGCGGTATCAAGGATGTCAACGCCTGCCTCCACTGCGGCCTGGTAGCTCATCGGGGCAATCCCGCTTGTGGAATGGCTGTGAAGACAGACCTTGATGTCGACTGCCTTCTTGATTCCCGTGATGAGTTCCCTCGCAGCAGCCGGCATGATAAGCCCGGCCATGTCCTTGATGCAGATGGAATCGCAGTCATGGGAAGCGAGTTCCTTTGCCATCTCGATGAATGTACCGGTGTTGTGGACCGGGCTTGTGGTATAGGATATCGTGCCCTGCAGGTGCGCTCCGGCTTTTTTCACCTGGTCCATTGACCGTGTCATGTTGCGGATGTCGTTGAGCGCATCGAAGACCCGGAATACATCAACCCCGTTTTTATGCGCTGCAGCAACGAACTTATCGACCACATCATCGGAATAATGGCGGTACCCTACCAGGTTCTGGCCCCGGAGCAGCATCTGGATAGGCGTGTGTTTCAGTTCCGTTTTGAGAAGACGAAGCCTGTCCCAGGGATCGTCGTTGAGAAACCTGATGCATGTATCGAATGTCGCCCCGCCCCATGCCTCCACCGAAAAGAATCCGCACTTGTCAAGTCCTGCTGCCAGAGGGATCATGTCCTCTGTCCGGAGTCTCGTAGCGATGAGTGACTGGTGAGCATCACGGAGGGTGGTATCCGTGATCTTGACTTTATGGGGAGCGGCGGAGTACATAGGATAACCTCTGCGGGACAAGTCTTTCAGATTTAGCCTCTCAAAAGTTCATCAGGAAAGTATAAAAAATGCTCTAACGGGAATTACCGCGATGACTGCTGCGCATAGGGCAAAAAATGCAGCAACGAGATCCTTTTTTTCCCGGGCAAAGACCGGAACGCACGTCCCCCCCTGTACATATCCCCGTACAGCGAGCAGTTCAGCAGTATCCTCGGCCCGCAGGAGCGTTCCATGGATCAGCACCCTGCCGGTTGATATGAAGCTCGGCAAGCCTGACCGTACTCCTTTCATCCGCTCTGCCGCCCGTATCCGGTCAAAGTCGACAAGGAGCATGTTCAGGTTCTGCAGGGCCATCTCGGCGAGAATGCCCAGTTCAAAGCCAGCCCGGTTGCCAAAGAGCCAGGAGCCGAGATGCAGAAATTCACCCGGTTTCTGGCCAGAGAGAAGCCATATTCCGATGAGGATGACGACCACCATCCGGAACAGGTAAGAGATGCCGCCTCCGCCGGTTATCTCAAGGATGATCCCGAAGATTCCGATGAGTATGACCGATGGGATGACCAGCCGGTTTTTCCGGACCAACTGGAAATTTTCCGTGAAGACCAGCCACCAGATGAAGACAACCGCAGCACCCGTCAGACTGAAAAATGCCACAAGCGACAGAAGGGTTGCTGTACCTGTCCGGAGCCTCACGTCCTCCATGCTGCCTCCTTAAGATCATCCGCAGAAATATTCGCGGGAGTCTTCCCTGCATCTACAAGTCTCTGGATTATGGGCGGGACGTGCTGCCAGTTGCTGAACGATTCGGGGGGTGACCCGCAGTACCTGAGCCGCCCCTCCCGGATCTCCCAGATATGGTCCACCCGGGGAAAGATTGTCTGCTCGTGCGAAAACAGGATGGTAATTCCGCGGGACCTGTGGGAAAGGATGTTGCAGATCCGGTGTTTCTCAACAACATCAAGCGAACTGAAGGGTTCGTCGAGGATGAGGAGATCGTACCCGCGGGAGAGGACGCAGGCAAGATGGAGCCGTTTCAGTTCGCCCCGGCTCAGGGAGAAAGGATCCCGCTCACTGCACGCTTCGAGGCCGACAGACGACAGTATGGTTGCCGGGTCAAGCCCCCATGACTCACATTCCTCCCGGACCGATGTACCGGTGATATGGTATTCGGGGAACTGGAACGAGACCATTACGGAAGATATCCCGTCGCGGGTGACCTGCCCCGATGATGGGGCAGAGAGACCTGCCATCAGCAGGCCAAGGGTGGACTTCCCGCTCCCCACGTCCCCGCTGACAAGATGAAGCCCTTCGCCAAACGTGCCCTGTGCGGTAATGCTCCAGCTCCCCTGCGATGCCCGGACCCCCTCAAGCGTAAGTCTCACAGTCTGCACCGCCATGTCATGGGATAGAACAGGGTTTCCTCTAATCCGGAAAAGACGGTCACGGGTGTTCCGGAAAACCGTGCCCTCCCGTTTTCCAGAAATACCACCCGATTGCTTCCCGCTGCCGTCTCCATATCCTGTGTGCTGCGGAGGATGTACGGGATCCCTGACCGGAGAATGATCTCATCGATTTTTGCCATGCTGCGGGCATCAAGGTGTGAATCGCATTCGTCAAGGATGAGGACCCGGGGTGTCAGGATCATTGCAGCAGCAAGGGCAACAAGGACTTTTTCGCCACCGGAGAGTTCCCGCACCGAGCGGCCGGACAACCCCGCAAGTCCGAAGCGGTGAAGGATCTCCTCCGTGCGGATAGCAATCACTTCCGGGGGGAGGTGCTGGAAGCGGAGCGCGGAGGCAATCTCATCGGAAACCGTATCAAAAAGGAAATTCCGATCCGGGAATTCATTGACCCATCCAATGGCGCTCTGGCGCGGGCCTTTCCCCTCTATGAGGATTGTCCCGGCCTCCGTGAGTGCAATGCCTGCACAGACTTTGAGCAGTGAGGTCTTCCCGCTGCCGTTTGCTCCGATTATGGCGGTCACTCCCGGTTCGATGGTGAGCGATTCGATCGCCAGAGCCCGGTAGTGGAGCTCCGCGATGTGGATCATGGGAGCCGCTGCCCGATCAGCCAGGCGGCCCCGGCTTTGATCGTATCGCCAATGAGAAAGGGAAGGACACCGGCCGTGACTGCCGGGATGAACCCGAGGTGCATGGAATACATCAGCCAGGCAACCCCGAACAGGTAGATCACGGCAGTTGCCCCGATGATCCCGCCAATCCGTATTACCCGTGATTCGTGCTCCCAGGCAAGTCCCGTGATGAGGGCGGCGAAGATGAACCCGATGAGATAGCCCCCGCTTGGTCCGAGGAGGACACCGATTCCGGCCATCCCGTTGTGGAAGAGGGGCAGCCCGAGGACCCCGAGAATGACATAGAGCAGCACCGGGATCGCGCCATAGCGATGCATCACGATGCCTGCAAGGAGGACAAAGAGCGTCTGGAGGGTGAACGGGATTCCCCCGATGGGCAGCGAGATCCAGCTGCCCAGCGCGATAAGCCCGATAAATGCTGCCGAATAGGCTATAATCCGTGAACGTTGCAGATCCCCGAACATCGTCAACCACTAAAAAAATGATGGTTGACGATAAAAAAATACCGTTTACCGCTGGATGCAGTCGCCGGCGATGACCCGTTCGAGTTTCCCGTTGTCTTTCCTTACAATGAGCGCGCCAAACTCATCGATATCAACGGCCTCGCCTTCAAAACTGTTCTTCAGGGTCCGGATCTCGACACGGTTCTCAAGAGTGGCAGAGAGGCTCTTCCATTCCTGTGTGATAGCCTCGTACTCGCCACTCTCCAGCAACTGGTACCGGTTCTCGAACTCCTTTAAGATCCGGGCAAGGAACGAGGCCCGGTCAACTTCGTGCCCGACCTCGCTTTTGATGGAGGTAATATCCCGCTGGAGCTCCGTGGCAAAATCCCCGACAGGGTTGTTGACATCGATCCCGATTCCGAGGAGGCAGTAGTGAACCGTGTCGGCCTCAGCAGCCATCTCGAGAAGAAGGCCGCCAATCTTTTTCTTGCCAATGAAGATATCATTGGGCCACTTGATCAGCGCCCCGAGCTCGAACTCTTTCCGGATAGCCCTTGCTATTGCAACGGACCCTGCCATTGTGATCATGAAGACATGGTCGATCGGGACATGGGGTTTTAAGATGATTGTGATCCATATCCCGCCGGCGGGCGAGATCCATGCCCGTCCCATCCTGCCTACGCCACCGGTCTGTTCCTCAGCAATGATAACCGTTCCATGGAGCTTTTTGGGATCGCCTTCCGAACAGAGCTGTTTTCCTACGATGTTGGTGGACGGCGTGTGCTCGAAATACCGTATCTTTCCTCCGATAACCTGGTTCCCGAGTTTCTTGTGGATCTCGTGGGGGAGGAGCTTGCTGCTGGCATGCACGAGCCGGTAACCTTCCTTCTGGGATGACTGGATGTCGTACCCCATCAGCCGGAGTTCCTTGATGTTCTTCCATACCGCAGAGCGGGTGATCCTGAGTTCGCTGCTGATCGCCTCCCCGGAGATGGACTCCGGTGAACGCTCGAGGATCTCCAGTACCTTGAACGCTGAATCGGGTATGTTCTCACCGCCTTGATATGCTCTGTTCGCCGGGAAGCGGGCAGGGGTCATGGCCGCAGACCTGTTTGACGATCGCTGACTGGTGCTCCATCAAGGTTGCAAGATCGAAGATACCCGTGATATCCACAACACCGATTGCACCAATTGCAGCACCGTCCCTGTCACGGATAGGTGTGACCGTGACAGGTATCCCCTTGTATGCTCCGCTTGCAGGCGTGATCCTGATGAGCCGGTTGGTCCGGATGGCATCAAGAAGGACCGGTCCGTTGTAATGCCGGTCGATGACATTGCCTTCCTCTACCCGTATACCGTCCTTGTCACGGGACTTTGCCGTGACCGGAAGACGATGGATCAGTTCATGGACTGCGAGGACAATCGGTTCGAGATCATCTGCCCCTGCGCTGCAGGACACGGAGTACTGGTGCATCGGAACTACCTCACTAGTCTGGTCATTCTCTATCTACAAGAACATTGCGTATAATGCCAGTGGGATAAAAGGGGAGGGTGGGTGAGAATAATATGACTACAAAAAAGTGTCAGGGACCTGAGGATGAAAAATGTAAATTTGCAATCAAATCGGGATGTTGCTAAAAACATCCCGTGAAATTACGAGACTAGTCACTCCCTTCGGGGGTCGCCGCGACATCTTGTCGGGTCGCGGTTGGGCTGGTTTTCAGTTTTTGCTGCTCTGTAGAAAACCTGGATCATAGGTCGTTGCGAAACCTCTGTGGTCAATATGAGAGTGACCCCCTCTCTCCCCCTATGAGGGACCGTGGGGGTCGCCCTCCCAATTTTTTAGTAAATGAAAAACCGTAAAACAAATTTTTGTCAGGATTTTTAAAAAAACTCAGAACACCCCCGGCTCGATCCCGCAGAATGCCTTTAAGAAAGCCCGGGAAGGGAACTCGTGGATGCTCGTTACAACAATCATTCCTTTCCCCACCTTCTTTTCCAACAACACGGCAGAATTACCTGATGTTCCGGTACATTCTGCATCGAATGCGATGAATGATCCGTCGCATTCGATGCAGGATGCATCATAATCTTCGATGATCAACCGTGCCTCTGACAAGGGGGAGCAGCTGATGCTGCGGGGATGGTGGTCATGGGTGTACTGGAGCGGGAACGGCAGCCAGTCATAGGCATCCGGTTTCTCCATTGCCGCACCGAATACCAGCAGGTTTCCCCCGTTCTCGACAAAGCGGGTGATCCGCGGGGATGATGCCCGGAGGGCCGGGAGGAGGTTGGAGTAGGCCGGGTTGGCAAACCCCGTGGGGATGATCAGGCAGCTGATGGTGGGCCGGAAGAATGGGGCGGCGAGCATATGGGGGGTAATGAGTTCGCAGCCGATCCTCGAGTCCTCGATGTACCGGTTGAAGTGTTGTTTCGTTGCCCAGACAAAACCGGCCCGCCCGCTCATCCCTTGATCACTCCGATGGGGGAGAGCCGGGCCACGAGCCGGGAGATACCGACGTCATGCACAACGCCAACGACCTCGTTGCTGGGTTTGTACACATCCGGCGCTTCATCAGCAATGGCATTCTCGTTGGGTGCCCGGACGATAATTCCCTGGTGTGCCAGGTTTGCTGCCACCTCTTTTCCGCTCATCCGCTTCTTGGCCTGCGTCCGGCTCATCACCCGGCCGGCCCCGTGACAGGTGCTGCCAAAGGTCCGCTCCATGGCAATGGCAGTCCCGCGCAGGACATACGACGATGTTCCCATGCTCCCGGGGATGATGACCGGCTGGCCGATGTCCGAAAGGTCGGTGGGGATGTCGGGTGATCCCGGGCCAAAGGCGCGGGTTGCCCCTTTGCGGTGGACGCAGACCCGGGTCTTCTTCCCGTCGACGAGGTGCTCCTCCATCTTTGCAACGTTGTGGGCCACGTCGTACACGAGCGGCATATCCTCGTACCCGATCCCAAACATCTTTCCCAGGACCTGCCGGACGGTATGCGTGATCATCTGCCGGTTGGCCCAGGCATAATTTGCCGATGCTGCCATGGCGCCAAAATATGCCTTTCCTTCAGGAGACTGGATCGGGGCGCAGGCCAGTTGCCGGTCGGGAAGGGCGATGTGGTACTTCTTCATGGCCCCTTCCAGGATCTTGAGATGGTCGGTGCAGACCTGGTGACCGAGCCCCCGGGAACCGCAATGGATCATGCAGCATACCTGGCCAGCCTCGATGCCAAAGGCTTTTGCAGCTGGCGCATCGTAGATCTCGCTTACAACCTGAATCTCGAGGAAATGGTTGCCGGACCCGAGTGTGCCACCCTGGGGAATCCCGCGCTGCCGGGCTTTCTCCGAGACCGCCCGGGTATCGGCTTCCATCATGGCACCGGTATCCTCGCACCGGACAAGATCGCGGGGTGTGCCGTACCCGCTCTCTACTGCCCAGCGGGCGCCTTTTTCCATCATCCCATCCAGGGATTTTGGCGAACCTTTGGCCGAGCTCTTTGCCCCGACCCCGGTCGGGACCCTGCGAAAGAGCTCGTCAACAAGGTCCTTTTTGCCACTGACATCCTTGTGCGCAAGCGGGGTGGTGAGGAGCCGCACGCCGCAGTTGATATCGAACCCGACGCCCCCGGGTGAGATGACACCCTCATCGAGTCGAAATGCCCCGACGCCTCCGATGGGAAATCCATATCCCCAGTGGATATCCGGCATACCGAGTGAGTTGTTGATGATCCCGGGCATAGTGGCCACGTTTGCCAGCTGCTGGACTGCCCCCAGCTCGAGGGTGGCTGCCAGCGCCTCCGAGAGGAAGAACCGGCCAGGTACCCGCATCCCGGGAATAAACCCGACCGGAATCTCCCATTCGTTTGTTCCGGTTCGTTTTACACCTTCGATCATCCGTCTCCCTCCCGATTCTTCTTATACATCAAATAAGATATCGACCATATAACCGTTCGTATCCTTTGTTATGGCCATTCCCGAGTATGAGATCCCTTTCACTTCCGTCCCTTCCGCATGCCGTGAACGGTCGAAGGTCTCGCCATCAAGCACTGCGGTCAGCACATGTCCTTCAGTAATGACATCCGCGCAGGAGAATACGAGGCCCTCGACTTCGCAGATAAACAATACTTCTGAGAGGAAGTCCAGGAGCAGCGTCTCGGTATCCTCAGCCTCAATCCGCAGTTCCTTCTTGTATCCCCCGGAGCGATCCTTTCCAAAAACCGTCTCCATCAGGGCCAGGAACGCATCGGAAAAAAGGAGATCGAGAGTCGGTGCCCTGATCCTCATCCTGACATCTGCGGTGTGGGATAACTCTTCATAACTCATTGGTGGGAAATTCCGGATAATTCATCGTCATCAAAAAAAGGAATCATTTCCATGCGGATGCTGTGGAGAAAACGGGCCTGGTGGATGGAAATATAGATGGTATGATCGCCGGCTTTAACGAGAAGATCGGATCGTTTTGGGGGTTTGATCCGGGTTGGCAACAGGATCGGCCCGCCGCAGGATGTGCAGATGCGAAAGTCACAGTTCCTCCGGTTGATATAATCAATCACCTCGGGTGCGATGATGACCTCGCCCTGGCCGGCACTGCCATGAGGGTTAGTATGCATGATGCTATTACGATAGGCAGGCAGGGGTAAAAACGGTTATGATCAGGGACCGGGGAGTTATACTCCCACAATCCTGACCACGACATCGACGTACTTTTCCTTAATCTCGTACGCGTTTGTTCCATCTGCATTCCGTATTGCGCGCAGGATGCCGATCCGGGATGCGATGATACCCACCATAGATGCAATCGCGTGGAATGTTACCGAAAAATGTTTCTGCAGTTCGGCAACGAGTTCAGCAATCGTAAGGGTTTTTGTCCTGACAAAATGACGGAGGACTTCCCGCCGGAGCCCGGTCTTGTCCTTGGAGATGTATGACCGGAGACGGCCCTCAATAATCTTCCTGATCTCTGAGGGAGATCTCATACTTTTAGTCTCCCTGTTCACTGTATATATAATTTACGATTTTATGCGATTAAAAATCCCTGAATTCAAAACTGGCTGTTTTACAAAGGGACAAAAATATTCTGCGAAACTGGTATTATGCTGACAGGCAACCGGTGCCCGAATGGAGTTTTTTGGTCAATGGATCGTCTGGTAACTATTTAATCGTAGATTGACAGATGATTATGACATGGGATTGATCAATTACAACATAGAAAAATATACACCACAACAACTGGTGATAATCCCTCTCGCGCTTCTTGTTGTTTCCCTTATTCTGCTCTCCCTGAATATGGTGACGACGGGGATGCCCGTGAAACCCGGTATTGATTTCTCCGGAGGGACCGCAGTTACTCTCGACACCTCTGACACTTCGGATCAGCTGAAGGCAGTCTTTGCCGCGTATCCGCTTACCGAAGTCAGCGAGGGTGTGAATAATGGGAAATTCTTAAAATTCGGTTCCATGGACGATGCAAAATTCCGTTCCCTTACGGAATTGATCAGCCAGAAATATCCGAATGCGAAGATCGACCAGATTGGGGAATCTTTTGGTAAGACACTCCAGCAACAGGCCGTGCTTGCCGTTATTTTTTCATTCATCGGCATGGCGATTGTAATTTACCTCTCGTTCCGCACCTTCGTCCCGGCAACCGCGGTTGTCCTTTCTGCCTTTGCTGACATGGTGATGACCGCTGCTGCAATGAACCTCGTCGGAATCCCGCTGACCCTTGGTACAACCGCCGCGTTGCTCATGTTAATCGGGTATTCGGTAGACAGCGATATCCTGCTGACCAACCGTGTCCTCAAACGGCAGGGAAAACTGACCGATAAACTCAAGGGGGCTTTCCAGACCGGTATCATCATGACTTCCACAACGTTTGCAGCGGTCACAGCCATGCTGATTGTCTCCTGGCTGGGGTCAGTCCAGATCCTCATGGAGATCTCAGCAGTGCTGTTGATCGGGCTGGTTTTTGATGTCCTCAACACCTGGCTGACCAATGCCGCTCTTCTCAAATGGTATGTCCAGAAGGATGGTGGCAAATGAATTCAAAGGAGATCAAGGGCATTGTCACCGACTGGCGGGTCGCGACTCTTATCATCCTCGTCGTCCTCTCGGTCTTTGCCATCTTCCCCCATTTCGATAATGAGGGCAACCTTGCAACCAACCTCCAGTATGGCCTTGACCTCCAGCAGGGAGCATGGATCCAGCTGGAGTTCGGAGCCGAGGTTGTCGGGTTTACTACCGACCGTCCCGTTGACGAAGTAGTGAAAGAACTTTCCACCCGGCTGGATACCGAAGTATATCAGATCGATGAAACGCATCTGGAAATCCGCAAATTCTATACCCAGGCGGAACTCGAACCGGTCTTTACCGCAGCCGGTGGCAAGCTAACCTCCTATAACCAGGGCGTTTCCAAGGCCACCGCTGAAGATGTAAAAAGGATCCTTGAGAACAAGATCAATACCCTTGGCACGAAAGATGCAAAGGTTAACACCCTGACCGGTCTGAACAACGTAGCCCGCTATGTCCGTGTTGAACTCGCCGGCGTGGATATGAAACAGGCGCAGGAGATCGTCGGGAAACAGGGTAAGTTCGAGATCCGCGTCCAGACGCTTGGTAATTCAACCGAGCATGTCCTCTTTGGAGACGCTATCACCAGTGTCCAGATGCCGAGCCAGGAACCGCCGGGCAGTGATAAGTGGGGTGTCGGGTTTACCTTAAGCGAAGACGGGGCAACCGCATTCCAGAATGCTGCAATCAAGTACGGAGCAACGGTAGACCCGGCAAACCACTATCTCATTATGCTCCTGGATAACAAGACCATCTACTCAGCACCCCTTTCCGAGGACCTTGCAGGAAAACTCCAGGGAGAAAAAACCCGGCAGCTCTTTGCATCGACCGGTACCGGAAAATACGGGACGCAACAGGCTACGAACCTCGAGATCCACCTTCGGGCCGGGGCGCTGCCGGTTGATGTGAACATTGCCGGATCGGGCGGGGTTTCTGCACCCCTTGGCGAGCGTTACAAGCTGATGGCGCTCCTCGCCGGCCTGTTCGCCCTGCTGACCGTGGCATTCGTGATCTACTACCGCTATCGTGAACCGGGGATTGTCCTCCCGATGGTCTTGATCAATGCATCGGAGATCGTTATCCTGCTCGGGTTCATCAGCCTTATCAAGTTCCAGATGGACCTTCCGACTATAGCGGGTCTTATCGCTGTGCTCGGAACGGGGATCGACCAGCTGGTCGTGATCACGGACGAGATCCTGCATGAAGGTAAAGTGCCCTCGCCGAACCTCTACTTAAAGAGGCTTTCACGGGCACTGAGTATCATTGTCACTGCCGCGGCAACCGTCTTCATTGCGATGCTGCCGCTTGCCCTCATGGATCTCTCTACCCTCAAGGGTTTTGCGATCATCACGATCCTTGGTGTGCTCGTCGGGGTTATCATAACCCGTCCGGCTTACGGCAAGATCATCATGGAGATCCTCTCCAAGTAACAATACCATAGGTTTATCTTTTTTTTAATCGACTACTCTATCGGGAATGTTCAATGAGCAAACCGGTATTGTTTGATTTTTTTGCAACATGGTGTGGTCCATGCAGGTTGCAGACCCCGATCCTTGAAGAGCTTGCAAAAAACATGGGGGACGCTGTGGAGATCCGTAAGGTAGACGTGGACCAGCACATGGACCTTGCAGAAAAATACGGTATCCGGGTCGTTCCGACGCTTATTATCGAGAAGGACGGAAAGATCGTCCAGCAGATGGAAGGTGTGACTGACGCAGCCACGCTCGAAAAACTGTTAAAACCGCTGGTGAGTTAGGTGAAGATTGGTATTGTCGGGGGTACCGGGGATATTGGCGAGGGCATTGCCATGCGCCTTGCACCTCAGTATGACGTTATCGTCGGCTCCCGTGACGAAGTGCGGGCAAAAGAGAGCTGTACCTGCAGTATCAGCGCTCTGAAGAACCGCGGAGCCAGCTGCCGGAGTTTCTCCGGTGCAACAAACCAGGACGCAATTTGCTGTGCGGATGTCGTGATCCTGGCCATCCCGTTCCGGAATGTTGTCAGCACGCTCGAAACACTCTCCTGCTTCGAGGACAAGATCGTCATCAGCCCGGTCAACCCGATGGAGAAGAAAGACCACTTTACGTTCGTGCCGCCGGCCGAAGGTTCTGCTGCGCTCATGATACGCCGTCTTTTACCCAAAGAAGCCCGGATCTGCTCGGCGTTCAATACGATTGCAGCCAACAAGTGGAAGGCGCTCGACGAGGAGCTCACCTACTCGGTGCCGGTCTGCGGGGATGACGAGGATGCAAAGAAGCAGGTCATGGCCATCGTCAACTCGGTCTCGAAACTCCAGGCATTCGATGCAGGCCCGCTGGCGGCGTCCAGCATGGTGGAAGCACTGACTCCGCTTCTCCTGAATATTGCACGCTACAACAAGATGCGCGATGTCGGTATCCAGTTCAGGTAATCATACCTTTTCCGGGTTTCTCCTGTTGGCGGAAATGGCTGGATCGACGGGTTACCTGCGTGTTGCTGAGTCTCTAAAAGAGCCCGCTCGTTTTGCCTGCATGAAAAATACGCCACCTGAACCAGTATGAGACTAACCATGTATTCTGCTGAATTCGAAAGGATCGGAAAGCGGCTTTTTGCCGAACACCTTGTCGGGGGGAACTTCGGAAATATCAGCGTGCGGAACGCTGATGAAGGTTTTTTTATCAAGCGGACCGGGGCATATCTCGATGTGGCCGGTGAGCCCGTTTTTGTTCCCTTCCATGGCGATGTACCTTCCGATGCATCCAGCGAATACCGTGTCCACCGGGAAGTGTATAAGATCACACCTTACAAGGCCATAGTCCATGCCCATCCGCCGGCTGCGATTGCCTCCTCGCTGGTCCTGGATGTGATTACCCCGGAGGATAGCGAGGGGCTGATGTTCTGCCCGGAGATCCCCGTTGTCGGGGGGGCACCAGGATCACAGGAAGTTGCGGACAATGTGGCACGGGCCCTTGTCAGTTCAAAGCTGGTGGTTGCACGGGGGCACGGGACCTTTGCTGCCGGAAAATCCCTTGACGAGGCATACCTGCTCACGTCTCTTGCGGAGCACTCGTGCCGGGTGCTTTCGATGAAGAGAAATTTCCTTTAAGTTTTTTAATGATTTTTAAAAATTGGTGATTCCTTAATAGAAGCCACTAAGGACGATGAGGAGTGAATTTAGTCATTTGATAATTTCCTGAAGGGAAAATTTTCTGACGTTCTCGGGGGCCCCGCTCACGCTCTGCCCCCGCCACTGGGGCACCCCCGTAATGCGATAACGACGTATTACCTGTCTTTCTGAATGAAATAACCTGCCGATTCAAGACGTCCGGTAATTGAAGCCGCCGCGAGGACGCCCCGTTGGGGACAGTCGAATGCTGTGGAGAAGATTTTCTTAAAAGAAAATCTTGGACTGATGAGTGTTTCATCAGAACCACGAATCCGAAAAGTTTCAACTTCGAGGCGTCGTCGTTCATTGCTGTGGAATATTCCTGCAACCGGTCTTTCCATTAAGGTTTTTTTAGGAATAATCCGCTGAAAAAAGGAGATCGTATAAAAAGGGAATATCGTCTTCTTCACTTCTGCTTCGGCTGCAAAAGCTGGATCTCGCGGATGATCTCGCGGTGGAAGACCAGCAGCATGTCGCTGATCATGCCGAACATAAAAATCTCAATGCCTACGACGATGAGGAGTACGGTAAGGATGGTGAGCGGGACATGCTCGACACGGACCGGCTGGAGCCATTCGATGAGGACATACAGGCCCATGAGCAGACCAAGCACCGTGGTGAACACGCCCATCATCCCGAAGTAGAACATCGGGTTGTTCACCCGGGCAAGGCGGTAAATCGTGCTGACGATCTTGAAGCCATCGTGGAACGGCGACAATTTTGTTGCGGTGCCGGGGCGGCGGAGGTACTTGATCGGTACGATCATGGTCCGCTGCCCGTTCCGGACTGCCTCGACCGAGATCTCCGTCTCGATTTCGAAACCTTTCTCCTTGAGGTGCATCTGGCTCACCGCGAGCTTGGTGAAGGCCCGGTAACCGGAGAGGATGTCGTGCAGGTCCCGGCTGTGGGCGACCTTGAAGAGGAGGTTGAGCATGTGGTTGCCAAAGAGGTTGAGCCGGGAGAACGACCCTTCCTCCGCGTTCATGAGACGGTCGCCGATGACCTGGTCGAACCCGAGGAAGAGCGGGGTGAGCATCTTCTCTGCATCCTTTGCGGAGTACGTGCCATCGCCGTCCAGCATGAGGATATATGGCTGTTCTATAACCTCGAATGCCTCGATGATTGCGTTCCCTTTTCCCTTGCCGGACTGCGTGCGGACATTGGCGCCGGCCTCCCGTGCGAATTTTACCGTGTTATCGGTGCTCTTGCCATCGATAACAAGGATATGGTTGTACCCGAGCGCCTTGAACTCCTTGACAACGTTCCCAATGGTAGGGGCTTCGTTCAGGGTCGGGATTAAGATGCAGACCTCATCTTTGTTGAATTTCATTGGTATAGTATTTTTAATTCTGTGTCATAAGTGCTTCTATGCACCTGCAGAAAAAAGGGCTGAGGGCGCTGGGTATTGCCGAGAGTTATGCCGGGCGGACTTCTTCGACCCTTGTCGGGGTGGTGATGCGAAAGGACCTCCGGGTTGACGGTTTTGTCTCCGGAACGGTCACGGTCGGCGGGTCGGATGCAACGGAGGTTATCCTCGGTATGATCCGTGAACTGGACCGGAAGGATCTCAATATCGTCCTGCTCTCGGGTTGTGTGATTGCATGGTTCAATGTTATCGATCCCGAACGACTTGCTGCTGAAGTCGGCATTCCGGTGATCTGTGTCACGTATGAAGAATCGGACGGGCTTCTTGCCGATATCCGCCACCATTTTCCCGGTGACGAGGCGCGTGCTGCTGCGTATTTCCGGCTGGGTGAACGGGTACCCGCAGAACTCCATACCCGCCGGACAATCTACCTGAGGACTGCGGGTATAAGGTACCCGGAAGCGGTCCGGCTCTGCAATGATTTTACCCTTGAGGGGAAGATCCCTGAACCGCTGCGGGTTGCCCGGCTGTGTGCCCGGCAGGTATTTCCTTCTTCCGTCCTCCGGCAGGATTAATCTGATCCGGTTGCCATGAAAGAAGCATTCATATTTCCGGGAATAAAAACCACAGTGATATGTTGTATGTGATTTCCGGAGTTGAACGAAAAGATGTCAGCCGATAATTCGTCCGCGCGATGGGTCTGTCTTGAATGCCACTGGATCTACGATCCCGCTAAGGGCGACCCGAAGAACGGGATCCCTGCAGGGACACCCTGGGAACAGGTCCCGGATGCATGGCGCTGCCCCGAATGCAAGATCCTCAAATGCAAGAAGGGCGTTTTTAAGAAGCTTGACGATTGAATAACATACCCATCCATTTTTCCGTATTCCCGCTGGTATGCGGGTAAGTATCGCGTGAGATGATCTGATTCGTCACCCTGTCGTATACTTCGAATTGGACGGTGTCTCCGGGATGGAAAGTGCCCTTGGAATAATCAATGTAGATCATTGCATCCGGATACCAGAAAAAATCATATGAGCCGGGTCCACCCAGTGTCTGGATACCGTAATGTTGCACGGGGACGAAATCGTGTCCGTTCATGGTAGGAATTTTGCAGGGGAGAAGTACTCCGTTCCGGTAGGTTTTTGCATACAATTTCCGGTTATCAAAGGCAGATGTTCCGCAATTTTTCACCACCATGTAACTGTCATAGTCCAGGATCCCATCCGGGTTTGTATGCCGTATTTTGGTTATCTCGAATACTGCAGGAACGGTCGGATCATACGACAGGTTCGGCAATTGGGGTACCATGAGGAGTACGAGAGCGGCGAGGATGATGGTTATTGCAAGGAGAATAATGATACCGGTTACAGGTGAAGACGCGGATTCGTTCTGAAGTGACAATATATTACACTATATTAAAAAACATATAGATATTTCGGATTGATTCCACAAATAAATATTTTTCAATATCCCGGATGGATCAGCCGGGGTACTTCCATTTTTGCTTATCCGTCGTGCATAAAAACCGGATATGACCAGTAATTATACTCAATCTGGTGTAAAAAGTCCGGACTTTCTCATCAAACATTCCTGAAATGCTCTGCCTTTCATCCCCGCTTCCCCTCAAATGCCCCAGGCAATGAAAATACCAGAAAATTCCGGACATAACTCATCCATCACATCCGGGAGTTATTGATCCGACCCTTCTGATTTTCTGCCCGCAAGAGATGATCAGTATCCGCACCCGGAAATAAGAGGTATGATCACCACCTGACTCAGGGGATTGCCCATCCTAATCCGTCAACATAAATATCACGGAGGCTAAGCAAGAGTATTAACGATAATACCCCTTCAGGATAATCACCAGATGTCTTCTGCACCCGACGTATCCGGTTTCACTTCTTCGCGACAAAAAGCCCGGGAGTATTATCTTGAAGGTCTCACCCTCGGCCGGGAAGGCAGGCATGACGATGCCATATCCGCATTCTCTCGTGCCCTTGCTGCCGATCCAAACCTTGCCCTGGCCTGGGTGGGCAGAGGGTTTGCCCTGGGAAAACTCGGACGCTATGAGGAAGAGATTGAGTCGTGCAACAAAGCCCTTGAGCTCGATCCCTCCTGTGCCGATGCCTGGAATAACAAGGCCTTTGCATATGGGATGCTCGGGAGTTTCCTGGACAAAATAGAGTGCTGCGAGCAGGCGATCCGGATTGATCCGGAGAATGCCACGGCATGGAATAACAAAGGTGTAGCATTGGGAATGCTGGGAAAATATGAAGCGGAGATACACTGCTGCGACCGCGCGCTTGCACTCCGGCCACGGTACCTTTCTGCATGGGTGAACAGGGGGTTTGCCTTTGGCAAGCTGAAATGGTTTGAGGAAGAGATCATCTGCTATGACCGGGCCCTCAGGATTTATCCCTTCTTTGTTTCAGCCCTGGTAAAAAAAGGGATAGCACTGATTAATCTTAAGCGGTATCGTGAGGCCCTCGAAGTTTTGGATCGGGCACTTTTTCGGGAACCGGATAATCCAAAAGTACTCTACCGGAAAGGACTTTCCCTCAGCATGCTGGGTGAGCATGCCGACGCTGTTCGCTCACTCGAACGATCCCTTGCCCTCGATCCGGTAAATGCAGATGCATGGGTCGTTTTAAGTAATTCCTGTTTTATGCTGGGAAGACTCGAAGAGTCCGCCCGAGCATTTGACGAGGCATATTACCTCGATATCAAGGAGGTCCGGTGTGGTGTCCGGAGCGGGCTTTCCCTGCTCAAAGCCGGACGGTTTGACGATGCGCTCCGGTGCTTCTCGGATGTCTTTGGCATCCTTCTCCGGTAAATCCTTCTTACCGATACCCGCCTTTTTTATTCCTGATTCACGTACAGGAAAGTATGGATGTTGAAGAGTTCGTCCGCACGAGAATTGCTGACGGCATTGAAGAAAAAACAATACAAAAAAGCCTCACCGAAGAGATCCTTTCCATCAAGAAAACTATCAACCCCTCGTATGCAGGTGCATTTGCCCGTGCCGTAATTGAGGAAGTGAAAAATTCAAAAGACCTTAAGGGCGACTTTTTCACGCTGGACCCCGCTGGGGTAAAGATGGGGGAGTTCGGGGTCGGGTCACGGGGAAAAGGCGATTTTTTTGCCCACCGCCAGATTGCCCGCATCATCGGCAAGACCTCTGCCTCGGTTGGTGTTGACGAGATGGACGATGCCGGCGCTGTGAAAGTCGGGGACAACTATGTTATCTGCACGGTCGACGGCATGCACTCCCGGCTGTCGGACTTTCCGTTCCTTGCCGGGTTCCATGTCACGAGGGCCACCCTCCGGGATGTCTATGTCATGGGCGCAAAGCCGATCATGCTCTTCTCCGATATCCATGTTGCTGACGATGGCGACGTTGCCAAGATCTTCGACTACACCGCCGGCATCACCACGGTTGGTGAGGCCATGGACGTCCCCCTCGTGACCGGTTCCACGCTCCGGATCGGTGGCGACATGGTGCTCGGCAGCCGCCTGACCGGATGTGTCGGAGCAGTAGGGATCGCACAGCACATGACTGCACGCAAGGCAACAACCCCAGGCGACGTGCTGCTCATGACTGAAGGGGCCGGTGGCGGCACTATCGCAACGGCTGGTATCTATTCCGGGTTTCCCGGGGTGGTCGAGCAGACCATCAACCTCAACTTCCTCACAACCTGCGAGACCCTTATGAAGAGTGAGGTCTTCACGAAGATCCATGCCATGACCGATGTCACGAACGGCGGGTTACGCGGCGATATCTACGAGATGGCCGAGACGGCTCAGTGCCGGATTGTGATCGAGGATGAGAAGATCAGCAGCCTTGTCGAACCCCACGTACGGGACATGCTCGAGAAACTCAGGATCGATTATCTCGGTGTCTCGCTTGATGCCCTCCTGATTGTTGCACCCGGGGATGCGGCAGCAGAAATAATGAAGACCGTCCGGGGGGCCGGTGTCAGGATCGAAGAGATAGGGCGGGTCGAGAAAGGAAAGCCGGACTCCGTCCTCATGGTGGATGGGAAAGAGCACGACTTCACGCCCCGGTTCCGGGAATCGGCTTATACGCCGGTCAAGAAAGTCGTGGATACGGATGTGCGGGACTTTGAGGAGATGAAGGAAGGCGTGCTCCGGGCAAGCGAGGCTGCGATAAAAAAGAAGGAGCGGGTGCTGTCCCGGTTATTGCAGAAGAAAAAATAATTTTTTTTAGGATCCCGGTTTTTTACCGCTGACAAAGATATTGTATGCCAGCTGGGGTACCCGTTTCTCAACGAACGGCTCGACTTTCCTTGCAAGGTGGAATATCGGGTCTATCATATCGATATGGGCAAATGAGCACCATTTGATGGTGATATCTTCAAAACCCGCATCCTCAAAGAGCTGGCGCATCTCTTTCTCATCATAATAATGTTCACCGAAATCTTTCATGACCACGTGTCGGATATTGATCCTCTCGCTGATCTGGTATAATGCGGGGATCCCCCGTGTTATCAGTTTCTTTCCGAGAGTACAGAGGGCAACCGATCCCCCGGGCTGGAGGACACGGTAGACCTCGGACAGCATTGCGCCGGGATTTTTCACATAACTGAAAACAAGGACGCTTGAAACCGCATTGAACGAATCGGGTAAAAATGGCAATGTCTCGCCAGTCCCGACGACAAAATCACAGGTTTCGCACCGGTGTCTTGCCCTGGCGATCATATTTCCGCTGATATCGAGACCGGTAGCACACCCGCCGTTTTTTATGTACTTCTCCACAAAGAGGCCGGTTCCGCACCCGATATCAAGAAGATTTCCTCCTGCAGGGAGGGAATTTATCAGGTGGTTGCTGAGATGGGTATGATATTTCCTGCCCCGGTGATGGTCGTAATGATGGTCGTACGTATCAGCGACAATATCGTAATGCTTGCGGATCTTCTCCTGCTTTGTTGCGGTCATGAAAAAACATCCCGTATCCTTGTGGCTAATGCACCGATCTGAATATATTCACTGTTTGCATGGTGCATCCGGTATTCAGTTTCAGCAAGTACTATGGCGAGGGCGGGATGGTTGTAATCCCGTTTGGCCGCAGCCCGGATCTCTGCAACAACCTCGCTACCGGACATGCCATAATCGATCATCAGCGATTCAAGCCGGCGGATTGCGTTCCGGGTATCTCCTGCCTTGACCGCAGTGATCGCACCTGCTGCGACCGTAGCAGTCTCCGATTGCGAGAGATCAATAAGATCTGAGCACCTGCCGGTTTCCATGGCACCCTGCAGGAGGAGAATCCCCCTGCGTAAATCTCCCGCTGACACCTGTACGATCATATCGATATCATCATCGGAACAGGTACTGGAGGAGGACAGTTCCATTGCACGGATTGCCCTGAGCCGAAAGAGCATCGTTTCCTGGCCTATGGGACCAAAGAACAGGGGGAGGCACCGGGAAGATATCGCCGGGAGCAATGCGCTTGGATTCGTTGTGGAGAATATAAACCTGCAGGTCGTGCTGGTGCGCTCCATAATCCGCCGCAGCGCCTGCTGTGCATCCCGCGTGAGGGTATGGGCGTCCTCAAAGACCATCAGTTTGTATTCTGCGTTCAGGGGTTTTAAGGAGGCATACCATTTGATTATATGCTTGAAATTGTTGATGAGCGACTGGTTTTTTACAAACAGGTGAGCGTACCGTTCATCCTGCTCAAGGATTGCCTTGCCCTGCAAAAACAGGTCGGCAGCCTGGATAATGGTTGTGTTGAGTTCCCAGTTCTCCTGGTACAGGGCCTTTGCAAAACACTCCACCGCAACGCTTTTTCCCGTACCATGAGGTCCTGAGAAGATCATGTGCGGGGCTGTACCCGACCGGGCAAACGATGAAAGGTGGCGGACCACCTGATCCTGACCAAGAATTTCTTCAAACCCTGATGGCCGGTATTTTTCAATCCAGAACATCGGACAGCCTCGCAATCATCTCACGTATAGCCTCTGCCAAAAGATAACCGTTGTCAAAATTACCGGCCAGAGCAGCGCACTCTTCCCGGGTAAGCTCAAGGCAGGCACGGGTAATCTCCGGGACTGCACGGGTCAGTTCATCGACGATGGTGAGGGTGGAACGCCGGGCAGTGCGCGAGAGGGGATTCAGATCGATGGCGATGACCGTTTTCCCCATAGTTACGAGCGCTTCGCACCGGTCGCCGTCCTCAAGCGGTACGAGGACAACATCCGCCGAATACACTCCGTCACGCCGGCACCATGCCCGATCGTGAGAGAGCGGCAGTAACCGTTCCGCCGTACCGGAGAATACCTCGACACCGCCGGCAGTGAGCACGTCTTCAATTAACCGGACACGTTCTTCGGTCCGGTGGAACAGGTTCACTTCCACAAGCGCACCGGAGGCTTTCTGCAAAGCCGCGATCTCTTCTGCGGCAAGTGCTGCGGTATTGCCATTGACAGAAATTACCGGGTGGCGTGCAGTCATCAGCAGTGCTGCTGCCGTCCTCTCGGCTAAGAGCGCGCCGGGTGTGGTTTTTTCCCCGAGCAGGTAATCGAATGCCTCCCCGCGGCCATGTGCAGTAAGCCCCTCCCATGCGACAATGCCTTTCTTTGCCGACTCAGCAAGGCGTTCCCGGGTCACCAGGGATCGGTATCTCGGGTGATCCGGGGGGATCATGATGTCCCCCCGATGATCCGGGTGCCGCATTGCGCCATCCGGAACGAATACACCTCGCCAAACTGCCTGAGAACGAGATCTGCACCGGTTCCATATGCGAATACGCCGTTTCCAAGCATGGTCATACTCGCGAGGACGCCCTTCTTTTCGCATGCAGTGAAAACGGCAGCAACTTCCGGCGTTACAAGCCCGCTCTTGCCCGCAAATTCCCGGGACAGGTGGAAAAACTCTTTTACCGTGCGGGGTTGGTCCTGCGGGAACGCCCGTGCCACGCGTTCCATCTGTTCAGGGGAACCGATGACCGTGGGTGTGTGGATCGGACCAAAGGACACCGCGTACACGTCATACGGCAGATCAAAAAACCTGTCTATCTCCGCATCAACACCCGGTCCTTTCCGGACCACCCGTCCGCCATCCTGGCAGGCTGCAACGTCACCGAGACCGGTACGGTGTTCGACCTCCGTCTCATGGGCGATCCGGGTAATATCGTGGGTACTCATGCCCATCTCACCGACTCTGTCTGCCGCCGTGAGGGTCGCAAGAAGTGCTGCAGCAGAAAGACCAAATCCGGCCCCGATGGGAAGACAGCATTCCGTGACAACGTCAGCATGGATCCCTATCCGTTCCAGGGCGGACTCGAGCGGTGGGGAGTGCCGGGCGATTTCCCGTGATACCCCGTCCCGTGATCTCTGGCGTATGCATACGGAAGTCCGGTCGGATAACGAGACCGTTGCCGTGACACCCTCGCTGATTACTATGCCCGCGCCGATACTGCCGGTGGTCTCTTTTGAATCACCTTCAATCCTCCTGAAATATCCGGATATATGGCCGGGACAGAATGCTGTGATCGACATGAGATCTCCTGCGTTTGGTCTTCTTGTGGGTATATTTTTGTTGCCTGCATCCTTAAAGAATCCTGATAAATCCAGGTTTTATGAGGATTCATGCGGGATGACGGTTCACTGGCAAATCCCCAAAAGGAGATGGGATTTGCCCGTTGTTCGGGATACCGGCAAATCAGTAAAAAACTCCGGAAGGCGATGGTGCCGGGATCCGGAAATGTGTCCTTTTCGTTATGTCTGGTTTTGGATTAATTTTTCCAGAATTCTTGATGCGATCTCCTCTTTTGTCCCGTCAAGGCCCGTTCTTCCCGACGCGTCCAGCAGGATATACTTCCCTTCGGAACTACCCATCGTCTCGGGGGGGTTCATCAGCACCATGGTCACTCCTTCACCGAGCATCCTGCGTGCGGCATTTTCCGGGGTGCGGCCGAGTTTGAATGCAATGGTTACCGGGTGGAACCGCATGATGACTTCCGTAAGGAGTTTGGGCAGCGGTTCAAGCTCAATCGCAGCAGGTTTTCCGCTGGGAATCTTACCGTCCACAATCTTCGGTGCGAAATCGGAGATGGCGGCGGCACTGATGTAGAGGTCAGTCCCGTTCATGAGAGCCAGTTGCTCCAGAACGGCGTTGAACATTTCGTCCGCAGTATCCACGGGAATGTTGGTGATGCAGGGAAAGGTATCCCGGTGAACAACCGTGACATCTGCCCCGAGCCGGAAAGCTTCGAGGGCCAATGCCCTGCCCATCAGTCCGGTAGACCGGGTTGTAAGGATCCGGACATCGTCTACGGGCTCACGGCAGGGGCCGCTGGTGATAAGGACCCGCTTCCCCGCAAGCGGCCGGCCGAGTACTGCCCGCTCGCACCAGAGGACGATCTCCTCCATGCCGGGCATCTTGGCCTTTCCCTCTTCAATACGGGGTTCCATCACGTCGACTCCCCATTCCTGCAGGCGCCGGATATTTTCTGTGAGCGCCCGGTGCCGGTACATGCTGTGGTGCATGGCCGGGACAATGATTACAGGAGTCCCGCTCCCGAGTGCCGTGGTGGCAAATGTCGTGACCGGCGTATCGTCGATGCCGCAGGCAATCTTGCTGAGTGTGTTGGCCGTGCACGGGGCTATGAGCAGGAGGTCAGCGGTGCCTTCGTCACCACAGAAGATTACATGCTCCACGAGCCCGGATATGCGGGTGATCGTTTCATGCCCGCTGGCGTACGTGAGCGCATCGGGGGCAATGATCCCTGCCGCGGCCGGGCTCATCACGGTCCGGACCTCAGCGCCACGCCGCCGGAGGGCATGGATGATCTTGACAAGTTCGACGGCCGCGATGCTCCCGGTGACCCCGATCACGATCTGTTTTCCGGCAAGCGTCTGGAGACTCATGATATCGTCACGTCGTGCACCACATGCCAGGCATGCGGGCGGTACTTCTTCACCTTATGTACAATAACACCACAAGAAAAACCTGCTCCTTCCACTGCTTCTCGCACCAGCTCTTCCTGCGGCCCGATGCTGTGAAGGTGGATGGTGCTGCCGCTCCGGACATGCCGGAGGGCATGGGAGAGCATGGATGGGGCGTCGAAATGGCCCATCACAATACGGTCATAGGTGCCGGTAAGAAGATCCCGGCAGTCGCCAGGGGACACGGTGATCCTGTCCGCGAGCTGGTTCTCTGCGGCATTCCGCGTCAGGTACCCGCAGGAGACCGGATTGATCTCCATGGCATGGACGGTGGCACCAGCTCCGGCTATCGGGATCGTAAAATAGCCGACGCCGGCGAACATGTCCGCGACCCGCTCGTTTCCGGGTCCTGACCGTATCAGCTCCGCCATCCGGCCCTTCTCGTTCCGGTTGCCCTGCGAGAACATCACCTTCGACGGGTCGAGGATATACAAGTACCCGCTCTCCCGGTGGCGGGTCTCCCTGCACTCGCCCCAGACAACCTCCACCCGTGGCGTCCGGGTGATATCATCGAGCGCTTCCCGCCAGAGGATGCCCCGGGGGTTTTTAAGGTCAACAATTTTCCGGATATCTTCGGGAGTGGGACGTTCGCCATGCACCACGGTAATGTCGCCAATCAGGTAAAAGCCCCGTCCGGCATATTCTGGATGGGCTGAAATCTCCTTATCACAGGGTTCGCCCGGAAGTACCGGAACCCATGCAATATTGCCTTCCACAAAAGGCCGCCGGGACTGGTCCACCCAGTCTTTACGGCTGATCCCACCCAGCTGTTCCTTGGGAACTCCCCGGACCCGCATGACCTACCTGACAATGATCAGCTGGTCCCCATCGCGGAGGATGGCGACATGGTCGCCGGCTTCGACTTTCATCCATGCATGGGCCCGGAACTCTGAGGTCTTGTGCGTAACGGGGTCCATGATACCAAGGGTCTTCCCGTCGGAAAATGCCACCAGGGCGGTCTCCGCATTTCGGGCATTGCCGATGATCCGCTCAACATCATCGTCCCGCACGGATTTGGGTGATCCATCGGTCAGGTCCATGGCGCGGACATACCGAGATTCCACGCGTTCCACTTCAAGGAAGCGGTTTTTTACCTTCACCACATCATATTTCTGGAAACGGGGGAGCCTGACCGAGTAGGTGATCCGGAAGAGCTGCCGTCCGTTCTTCTCGCCAACGAGTTTGGGGTGGGTGGTGTACCGTCCTCCCATCTGGGCAACGATCCGCTGGCAGATCAGCTGGCCTATGTGCTGGGAGCCGATCGTGATGTCGATACCATCCCGGCTGGGGGTCACATCAGAGATGAACGAGAGCCGCTCGCCGCCTGCCTGGAGGGAGTCCTCGACTTCCTGCGCAATCGAGCCGGCCATCTGGGTCTCGTAATTGCTTGGGATCCGCCCTTCAGCCCGCACCTGGACAACGCCTTCATAGTAACTGCCGCTGATTCGGTTGCAGCGGTCGCACTGCTCCTTGTGCCAGATGATCTCGGTGGTGCAGGTCCCTTCGACCGGGTTCTTGTACAGGAGGCCCCGGACCTTGAGGTTGGCCCGCGATCGGTTGATGGTGAGATCATCGATCGTGACATCGATGGTCGGCTTCTTCACCTCCGGGTGGAAGTGGACGGCCGTACGGGCAAGGTCAGGGCCGATCTCTGCGCGTGTCTTCTCTGAATCTGTCCAGGTATTTGCCTGCTTCATGGCCCCGCAGCTGGGGCACTCGGTATGTTTTACCCGGTTGTCGCAGGTGAACCACGGCACACTCCCGATTTTACATGCCGTGCAGAGCCCGGCCTCGTCAGTGGGCTTGCCGCACTTGGGACAGAAATTATCTCTGATGCTGGAACTCATAACCGGTAGACCTGCGCGTGGGGAACGGTACCTATCATTATGCAGCCTGCACGGCTGACAAGCCCCATCCCGATTGCAATACTGACTGCCCGCTCCCCGATAAGGTTGATATTTCCCGCTTTTTTCAGGGCATCCTGCACCTCGGCTTCTGTTACGGGGCAGGAACCGTAGAATGACTCGGATATGATTACCTTCATCGTATCGCTGGTGATGGTCGTGTTGATCAGTTCGCGATCGCAGACTGCAACGACATCCCCCACGTCCGGTGAATGGTGGATTTTTAAGAACATTGGTTACTTAATTGGCGCGCGGAATGAAAAAGGTAAGCGAGCAGGATATCAGCGTAGTACGATCTCAACGCCATATACCTGACGGATGGTCTCCGCGTGGATCCGGTAACAGTCATCCACCGTTATGAGGTTGTCCTCCAGCAGTTTTTTTGTATACCGGGGCACCGATTTGGGGCCGATCACGGCGCCCGGCCGGGAGTTCTCGTCCATGTAATCGCTCTCGAGCGTGAACCGCCGCCCTTCCCGGACAAAGGCCGGAATCCCTTCGTGTTTGGCAATGAACGAGGGATGGAGCGGGGTGTCGGGGGTTGCATAGTGTTTTACGACCCTCCCGAGCGGAACGCCCGCCGCACGTGCCATCGCCACGACATCGTTGCAGGGCCCGCTCTCGGCATGGATCTGCAGGGCACACGAACAGTCTGCCGCAAGGGCAAGGGCATGTGCCAGGATTTTGTTGGATGCTGCCATGACATCGGCATCGACCGGATAATGGGGCCGGCCGCTCTTGAGCGCAACCGCAGTCCCCTCTCTCACATACTTTGCCGCGCAGTCAAGGCCGGCCATCATCAGATCGGCAGCTTCCCCAAGCGTCATGCGTCCGGTAAGATGCCCGATCTCGGCCGGGTGGACGCCAAGGACCGGAAATGCAACAATACCGATCTCAGAAATCAGCCCTGCGATGCGGACTGTCTCATCAAAGACCCTGGTGTAATCCGCGCCGGTATCGGGGTGAACCCCCAGTGACCACGAAGGTTTTGAAACGAGGAACATATGGGTGCCGCCGGCCCGTGCAAAATCCTTTGCCGCCTCGAGTCCCCGTCCGTTGACCGGGTCGATATGGATATGGTCGTCAGTGATCGGAAACGCCGGGGATTTCATGGCACTCCACGATCCGCATGAGCGGGTAACCGTCGTGCGGTGCGAGCCGGGCCCGGCAATAGGCAAAGCCGACGCGGGTGACGATCTCTACATCGAACATCAGGCCGGAAAGCTCGCTGTAGCCAAAGAGGTTCTCGGTCATTTTATGCCGATCCAGCTTGACGGTTATCTCCTCGACAAACGGCTGGAGTACTACTGCCTTTTCTATGGCGGACTCCACGCTTGAGGCCGAACTGCGGGAGATGGGTGTGCCCACCCACTGGTGGTAGAGCGCCCCGAGTTTGATCCCTGCTTCAAAAACTGCCTGTTCCCTGTCGTTTCCCATTAAGTTCACCTCATATCAGCTGGATGATGCCGGACTTGGGCTCCATTGCCTCCCCGTGGCGGAGGAGCATGTCGATGCCCTCCTTGACCTTCTCGCGCGGGAATCCTTTCCCGCTGACCGCATCGATCACCTGGTCAATGGCAGCCCTCCGCCCTTCTCCGCCGATGTCGCGGATGGCGTCCTTGATGACCCGGACGATATCGCGTTTCTCCTTGGAGATGCCGGTGACGACCTTGTCAATATCGAAGGTGCCGGTCTTGGCATCGTAGGCGATCTGGCGCAGGCACGCATCAACGATGTGGATAACCCGCTCCGCATCGGTTGTGTCGATGGTGCTCGACAACCGGATCCGTGCGCTGGCTTCGGCAAGGCGCACGAGTGCCTCGAGCTGCCGGGCGGTGACCGGGACCGGCTTGTTGGGCTCGGCAATCCCCCTGAGCTTGAGGTAATACCCGACCAGGGCCTCTTTTGCCTCTGCAGAGACCATCGGGAAACAGTTGCGTTTTGCATAGGCCACATATTTCCGGAAAAGACCGGGATCGATATCCGGCATGACGGGCTTGAGCTGCTGCTGGATGTACTCGTCCGTAACGCCGGGAATGGGGGTTTTCTTGTGCTGTGCTATCAGTTCACCGGTGATGTGGGCCTTTAAGATATGCTCCGCAATCGCAAGGTCGCGCTTCTGCTCCGGCTGGTCGGTCATGATGAATATGAGGTCAAACCGGGAGAGGAGACTCGGGGGCATGTTGATCTGGTCGGAGAGGTCGCCGAACATGTCGAACCGCCCGTACTTCGGGTTGGCCGCACCGAGGAGTGCACACCGTGACTTCAGCGTTGCCGTGATGCCGGCCTTTGCCACGCTGATGGACTGCTGCTCCATCGCCTCGTGAAGGGCGGAACGGTCGCCTTTTTCCATTTTATCCATCTCATCGACGGCTGCAACACCCATGTCTGCAAGCACGAGCGCACCGGCTTCAAGCGTCCAGCGGCCTTCACCAAACTCGTCCTTAACGGCTGTTGCCGTAAGGCCGGCAGCGGTCGATGACTGGCCGCTCGTATAGATCGCCCGGGGCGAGAGCTTGACGACGTACCGGAGCAGCTGGCTCTTTGCGATACCCGGATCCCCGATAAGGAGGACGTGGATGTCACCCCGGAGCCGGCTCCCGTCCGGCATCTCCTTGGACATGCCGCCGAAGAGCTGGAGGGCGATTGCCTGCTTGACATCTTCGCTGCCATAGATGGTGGGGGCGATCGAGTGGGTGATCATACGATAAATCATCGGGTCTTTACTCAGGCGCAGGATCTCGTCCTCGTCCTTCTCGTCGATCTCCACCTCCTCGAACTCTTTCTCGGCAACCTCGATGGAGTTGCACTCGATGAAGATGTCAAAGACCGTGCTCTTCTCGCCCTTGATCACCCGCTGCATCGAGCGGAGGATGCCGTTGATGATTACGCGGTCCCCGGGAGAGATCTTCCCGCAGAGGTCGTCGGTGACATCGATATCCATGGTCTGGGGCTGCTCTCCGCCCCGGAGGCCTTCGGGGGATTCCTGCACCCGGAGTTTCTGGGAATCGATGAAACGGGACCGGGCCGGGATGAGGTCCAGTTTCTTGAACGTGCACCCGTCCGTTGCGCAGCCGTCGGGGTCGATGAACTTGCCATACTTCTGGATCTTGTGGGTGAAGTGGCCGGCCGGGCAGCGGAAGACCGCTTCGACAATGCGGGGGCGGACTTCGGTTGTCTTCCGAAGGATCCCTTCTACGGAGACAAAGGTGTTGATATCGTCGGACCTTATGTTCCGGATAAGGGTCTTTTTCGGCAGGTTCGTGAACCGGATGTTGATCCCCTTGGGTTCCTTGCCATCCTTGGTCCGTATCAGCTGGCCGTTTTTAATGGCATCAAGGACATCCTCGATGACCTTGCCGGGGTTCTCAAGGAGTTCATCGGCGAGAGCGATGCCGGCTTTGCCAAACCGCTCGATCTCGCGGTAATCGATGTTGAGCGACCGCTTGTGCGGGTACTCGCGGGAGATCTCGCCGAGCTCCTTCTTGTACCTGGACTTTAAGAGCCGGCTCCAGTCAGCGGTCTTGTCGGAGTCCTGTACACCGGGAGTGGTTTCCATGCCTTTACCTCACGGGTTTTTCCCGGCAGAGAGGACAAAGCGGGCGATCAGCGCCTCCATCTGGATGTCGCTGCTTGCCCCTTCGGAGATTCTGAAGTCTGCCTCTCCGAGATGGTCGATGAGCTGGACTTTGAGCCCCCTGTCCAGATCCATCTTCACAAGGGCACGGTAACACTGGTTGATCAGTTCGTTGGGGGCGATGCCGCGTTCGTGGAGGAGGTGTGCAAGCAGGGATTCGGCAGTGTCGAAATCACCTTTCAGGGAAAGTGAGAGGAGTTCAGCGATCTCGTCCGGCCGTGCCGTGGAGGTGATGGCGTAGATACTCTTCTCATCGATGGTTGAGCTGATGATCGCGGCACCCTGCACGGCGTTGATTGCTTTACGCATATCGCCCTGTGCTATGTAGACGATCGCATCCATGGCGCCGGGCGAGATGGTGAGCCCTTCGCGGCTGGCTATACGCCCGATCTCTTCTTTTACCGCCCCCCCTCCGAGGGGTTTGAAGCGGTAGATCGCACACCTGCTCTGGATCGGATCGATGATCTTCGAGGAATAGTTGCAGGAAAGGATAAACCGGCAGGTCTGGGCATAGCTCTCCATGGTCCGCCGGAGGGCGGCCTGTGCATCGGTGGTCAGTGCATCCGCTTCGTCAAGGAAGAGGATCTTGAACGGTGCGCCACCATCCCTTCCTGTACGGGCGAACTCCTTGATCTGGTTCCGGACAACGTCGATCCCCCGTTCATCGGAGGCGTTCATCTCCCGGAAGTTCCTCTGCCAGTTGTCGGGAAAAAATTCCCGGGCGAGCGTGACTGCGGCGGTGGTCTTGCCAACGCCCGCGCTGCCGGTAAAAAGGAGGTGGGGGAGGTTGCCGGTCTTCACATAGGATGTCAGCCGCTCCACGATCTCGTTCTGTCCTACGATATCGGCAAGCTTTGACGGCCGGTATTTCTCGATCCAGATGGTGTGGTTCTCCTCCATACAGTGTCCTCGTTCAGGGTACCGGCCTACGGGTGTGCGGGATGTGCACCGGTCCGGGATGATACAGATAATCGTGCGGCTTGCTTAAAATCACGCGGTGTATCTAAAGAATGTCATAATATTTATCATAAGGGTTTTGAAATTACTTGTCATGCAAGGAAAATATATTTTACTCGTTCTTATCGTCATTTTTCTCGTTATTCCCCTGGGCGGGGCAAGTACCAATAAGATCAGCCAGGGAGCCCCGGTTTTCATCGGGGAGAAAAATGTCGATATTTCCAGCGCTATCAACCAGTGCCGGATCATTGCCTGGTGGCCTGAGGGTTCTGACACCACGACTGCGCCTGCAAAAAATATCACGCTCCGGCCTGTTAATGAAGTATCCTATGAAACTTTTCACTATAATTTCAGCCCTGCAGACTATGCCGGTTATACCGGCAAATGGTATTGTGAGGATACCCAGCCGTACCGGCTGGTCTTTGAAGTCTTTGAACCCGAGGTCACCATCCGCGTCTGGGACATCGATGCCGATAAGGATGTGACCGGGACCCCCGTTACCAGTTCTATGAATATTACCTACCGCATCGATACAAATCTGGATAAGGCATTAAAATTCAACTACCGGCCTGAACTGACCCTTGGGGACACGTTTTTTACGGTGAAACTGACAGACCCCTTCGAACGGGGAATTACCAACCTGTATTCCGGCAATATCGGTGCCAAAGACACCCAGATCATGCTGTTCGATAATGCTCCGTTTATCTCCGAATCCCCGTATTACTGGAGATCGGGTTCTTCCTGGAACCGTGCGTCCCGGGGCACGAACGGTGAATTTATCTATCCTGCGGGGACGTATCATTTCACGGTCACCCAGAACCTCAACAATATGAAGGACAGCTATACCGCGGCCGGGATAAATGCCGACCGGAAAGTCACGTCTGTTGCAGACCTGACCCTTGTCCAGCCTTCGGTAATGGTAACAACCCCGGTCACCCCCACCGCCGTGATCGCAACAACGGTTCCTGATACGCAGGTGACTGCAATCTCCCTCCCGACAACCGTGACCCCTGCGACAACGCCGGTTCCGGTAAAAACAACATACCAGCCCCTTCCCGAGTGGATCGCCCTTGCCGGCATGGGAATCGCTGCAACGTTTGTTGCATGGCAGAGAAAATAATCCCCTTTTCCCCCTCTTCTTTTATAGGAGAATAACCGCATACAGGAACTGGAGATTTAACCATGGAATTCCGTAGGGTTCTCGTATCGATTCTGATAGTTCTCTTCCTTGTTCTACCGGTCCTTGCCGCAGATACTACCGAGCCGATCAATGCAGCCGGCGCGTTATATTCGAAAAGTGTTGACCTTGCAAATGAGGGAAAATACCAAGAAGCGCTTGATGCTGCTGACAAAGCCCTTGCCATGAATGTTACGTCGCTGACCGGTCTCATCCAGTCCAACCGTGCAGGAATCCTTGTCATGCTGAAGCGCAACAGCGAGGCGATCACGGCAGCTGATGCGGCGCTCGCCGTGGAAGGAAACCTTACCAGCGTTCATTCCATTGCATGGTATAACAAGGGCAATGCCCTCAGAAACCTCGGCCGGACCGCAGAAGCCAAAGACGCGTATGCGAAAGCCTACTCACTCGACAATACGCTTGTTCCCCCGGATATGAGCGCAGACATTCCCCTTGCATCCACCCCGAAGTCCCCGCTCCCTCCTGTGACGGTGCTTGCGGCACTGGGGTCTGCAGTCGGTGTCTTTGCCGTAATCAGGAAAAAATAAACTCACCGATATCCCTCCCCTCTTTTTACACGTCCTTCCCGTTCTTTCGTTGTGCCGTGCCTGCATTGACGCGCCCGGGAAATCTGCCGCCCTTTTAGGTACTGACTATATCTTGAAGTGTCACCCGGTCAAAGATTTATGCACCATGGAAGGGGCAGTCCGGCTCTTTGCCGGAGAATTCAACCAGGCTACGCTGTCAATACCCGGCGAGGACGATAAGAGCGCAGCATGGGTGGTGACCCCATCCGGTGCACGCTTCCGGCAGGTCTTCCTTGCCGGTGCCCTGACCGAAGTGAACGATGATGGGGATATGGTGTATGCCCGCCTGGCAGACCCGACCGGCGGATTCGATCTTGCCTGCGGCGGCAAGTTGTCACCTGTTGCCGAATCAATAAAAACGATCCTGCTGCCCTCATTTATCTCCGTCTCAGGCCGTGCACAGATCTGGCGGAAAAACGACCGGATCATCCTCTCGGTCCGGCCCGAATATGTCCGCCAAATCGACCGGGCGACCCGGGACCAGTGGGTACTGACCACAGCGCAGGCAACACTCCGCCGGCTGGAATCTGCAAGGGCTGCCATCCGGGGAGAATCCCCCGTTGAAATGCTGGATATTGCGGTCCGGCACTATGGACTGACCCCGGCCCGGCTTGAAGAACTTGCTGCCATGGCCGAAGGTGCGGTCACGGGTGTGAAGCCTGCGGAGACAGGTACTGCCCCCCAGCCGGATGCCCGGAACCTCATCATGGAGCTCCTGAAAACGAACGGGGGTCCCCGGGGGATGGCAGTGCAGGAAATCATCGATACGCTTGCCGGCGAGGGTGTGTTCCAGGATATCGTCCTCAAAACAGTCGAATCCCTCATTGTCGAAGACGAGTGCTACCAGCCGCAGAAGGGATATATTCGCCTGTTATGAACCTTGAGTTTTTTTCCGGGGGTCCTGCTCTCGTTATTGAGAACGAGGAGCGTGTCCTCATCATCGCTGACCTCCATTTCGGGATCGAAGCCGACCTTGCCGCCCACGGGCTTCATTTCCGGAGCCGGAGCGAGGCCCGGCTCGAACGTGCGCTTCAGGTTATTGAGAAAGCTGATCCCGACCGGCTGGTGCTGCTCGGGGATATCAAGCACAGCATCCCCTCGCTCACGTGGCAGGAATATCACGAGCTCCCGAAGATCCTCGGTGCGCTCCGCGGCATGGTCCCGCTGGTCGTATTTCCCGGCAACCATGATATCGGGATCGAGCGGTTCTTAGATGACGGTGAAATACGGCCCCGGGAAGGTGCCGTGCTTGACGGGGTGGGGTACCTGCACGGGCATATGTATCCTGCACCAGAACTTGCCGGGCGGCTCCTTGTCATCGGGCACCACCACCCCCTCATATCGCTCAAAGACGAGGTCGGCTGCGCCCTGCAGGCACCGGCCTATATCCGGGCCGAGGTTGATGCAGCCCGGCTGGGATATGCAGAACCGAAAGCGGGCGAGACGCCGGCCCGGGTGCTTTTTGTCCCGGCATTCAACGAGATCGCCGGGTATGACATCTCGCGTATCGTCAACGACCCATTCTCCCCGATCTCGCGGTGCATGAAGAAGGAATCGTCCGAAATTATCCTTGCCGATGGGACCTATATCGGCCCGCTGCGGGTGATCGAGAGTAATGAAAGCGATTGAGATTCTCGACCCCCGGGTCCAGGAGTGCGTAAAAAAGCGGGGGTTCACTGCGCTTTCGGATGCCCAGAAGCAGGCAATCCCGCTCATCCAAGATGGCAAGAATATCATCCTGATCGCTCCCACGGGGACCGGCAAGACCGAGAGCGCGATGTTCCCGGTCTTCAACGGGCTCCTTTCGCTCCCAGCCGGCGGCGGGTTCAAGGCCATCTACATCACGCCCCTTCGGTCGCTGAACCGGGATATCCTCTCCCGCATGCAGTGGTGGTGCAGCGAGCTCGGCCTTAAGGTGGGTGTCCGGCACGGCGACACTCCTATGGCCGAGCGACGAAAGCAGGCGCTCTACCCGCCCGACCTTCTCATTACAACACCCGAGACCCTGCAGGCCCTCTTTATGGGCAAGGTCCTGCGCAGGCACCTGAAAAATGTAAAATATGTCATCGTGGACGAGATCCACGAGCTCGCCGGCAGCAAGCGGGGAGCCCAGCTGGCAGTCGGTCTCGAACGCCTCCATGTCTATGCCGGCAACTTCCAGCGGATAGGCCTCTCGGCCACGGTCGGGAACCCGGAGGATATTGCTACGTACTTCTGCGGTGCCCGCCCGTGCACCATCGTACAGGTGCCGGTCGCAAAGCATCTCGATATCTCGGTGAAATATGTCGGCGATAACTTCCAGCACCAGGCTGATGTTCTTGCAAAGTCCCTGAAACGGGAAGGGTCAACGCTTGTCTTTGTCAATACCCGCGTCACGGCCGAGGCACTCGGCCATGCGCTGTTCAGCCGCGGGGACGTGGAAGTCCACCACGGGTCGCTCTCGAAAGAGGTGCGGATCGATGCCGAGGAACGGTTCAAGAAGGGCGAGATCCGGACCCTGATCTGCACATCCTCGATGGAACTCGGGATCGATATCGGCCGGGTCGACCACGTCATCCAGTTCGGCTCACCCCGCGAGGTTGCCCGGCTGGTGCAGCGGGTAGGCCGGGCCGGCCACCAGCTGAATACTGTTTCACGCGGTACAATCTTTGCCACGGGTTTTGATGACCTGCTGGAGTCCCTCGTGATTGCAAAGCGGGCCAAGGCAAATGCTCTCGAACAGGTTGTCCCGCCACGGAACGCTGCGGATGTACTCGCCAACCAGATAGCTGCGATTGCGGTCGAGTACGGGGAGATAGAGACCGGGCAGATCCGCGAGATCTTTGAGCGGACCTCGCTCTTTGCGAATGCCGGTTCCCTGATCGACGATGTGTGTAAACAGATGGAGGAGCACCGCCTCATCCGCATTGACGGGAGCAGGATCATCACCACCGGGCGGGCCCGGCGTTACCTGGCATCGAACCTCTCCATGATCCACGATGAGCGCAAGGTCCCGATCTTCGATATGGTGACCCGCCGGACGGTCGGGACGCTGGACGAGTCATTTGTTGTAGGCTGGGTACACACAGGCGCCGTCTTCATCACCAAGGGCCAGCTCTGGCGCGTGCTCGAGATCGCTGATGGCAGGCTTACCGTGGAGCCTGCAAAGAAAGCCCAGGGAGAGCTCCCGTCATGGGAAGGCGAGCAGATACCGGTCCCGTACTCGGTTGCCCGGGAAGCAGGTGCGATGCGGAGGACGCGGGCCATCGCGGATTATACCGGCGAAAAAGAAGGGATCACATTTGCGGCAAAATTCCTTGTCGAGATGGACAAGAACCGCTCGCTCATCCCCACGGACGAACTCATCACGCTCGAAAATACCGAGGATGGTGTTGTCTGCAATGTCTGTGCCGGCCACAAGGCGAATGAAGCGCTCGGCCGGGTTATTTCCATCCTCATCTCCGCCCGGTACGGGACGGTTGTCGGCCTCGAACTGGATGCCTACCGGATGCTGCTGCGCCTCCCGTCATCCATACGTGCAGCAGATGTGCGGGACGTCCTCCTTTCCCTCGACCCCGCTACCATGCCCGGTATCCTCCGGCTCGCCCTGAAGCGGACTGCACTCTTCAAATGGAAACTCGTGCAGATTGCAAAGAAGTTCGGAGCCATTGATCCGGATGCCGATTACGAGAAGATCAGTATCCACCGCCTCCTCGACTTCTTCGACAACACGGTCGTACAAGCCGAAGCCTACCGCGAGCTTCTGTCGGAATACATGGACATCGATACCGCGGCTGCACTGGTCAGGCTGGTGAAAGAGGGGAAGATCGCCATAGCGCTCGGCCCCCACTCCCTGATCGGTGCCGGCGGACTCCTCTCCTCCCGGGACCAGATCCCCCCGCCGACCGCTGACGGGGCGGTCCTTGCTACGTTAAAAAAGCGGCTCGACCAGGACGATGTCCTCCTTGCCTGCATGAACTGCCGGGACTGGAAGAGCCGGACGGTTGTCTCCCGGGTCCCCGATCACCCCCAGTGCCCGAAATGCGGGGCACGGCTGGTCGCGGCACTCAAGCCCTATGAAGAGGAGCAGTACGCCGTTCTTGCAAAGGCAAAGAAGAACTCCGGGGAGCGCGCCATTGAACAGCGCCTGATGCGGAATGCCAATATCGTCCTCTCAAGCGGGAAGAAGGCGGTAATTGCCCTCTCCGCCCGCGGAGTCGGGCCGGAGAATGCATCCCGCATCCTTGCCACCCTGACGGACGGTGATGCCTTCTACCGTGAGATCCTCAAGGCAGAGCGGACCTTTATCCAGACGCACCGCTACTGGTCGTGAAGCGGGAAAAATAAAAAACAAGTACTATTTTTTTTAAAAAATTACATTATGCTCTCGAGCTTCTGCTCGAGGAAATCGAGGCCGCGCTTGATATCTTCCAGGTTCTTGCCACCGGTCAGGATGATCTTTCCGGACGAGAAGAGGAGCGCCACGATCTTGGGGTCCTTGATGCGGTAGACGAGACCGGGGAACTGTTCGGGCTCGTACTCGATGTTTTCGAGGTTGAGAGTGATGACCACCTTGTTGAGGTTGATGTACTTCCCGATATCGTACGAACAGACAATGTTGGTGATCGCAACCTTGGGTTCCTTGAAGGTGTCGACCCCTGCTTCCTTGAGCGACTTGATGATGATGCCAAGCCCGTCCGTCAGCGCCTTCTTGTCCCTGATGCCGGTCAGAACTACTTTCCCCGATGAAAAAATCAATGAGGCGATCTTGGGGTCCTCGATGCGGTAAACCGCACCCGGGAACCGTTTGGTATTGAGCTCGCAGCTCTTGATCTTGCTTGAGACTTCTGCAAGGTCAATGGAATCGGCAATCACGCCGGATGCTACGATGTTCTCAATCTTCAATGAAGCGTACTTCTTTTCAGCCATCCACTATACTATGAAGTCCCCTCAATCATAATACTAATGGAGAACCTTTATGTCCTCATCCGTTGCGACTGTTACCGACGGGCAATTCCGTTTGATCCGGAAATATTCTCTCCCTTCTGGATTATCGGTATTTTTCGGTTCTCAGGTATTCCGTTGTGCATGCCGGTCCGGCATGCCACTATCATTTCCGGATATCCGTCCCTCAATTCCCGTTCCGGAACACCAGCAGAAACAGCCTGAATGATTATTCCTTTATGAATATTTTCGGGTTACAGGAATTGCAGGGATCTGGCCTGCTCTCTGACGGTGCCGGATTGTATGGTGCAGCAACCGATCGAAAAACGTAATAAGTGCACCACGAAATGGATCTGTATGGTGCGATACTCCGTAACAATGGATGATAAGCTGACCGAAAGCGTTGACAAGGAGTGTGGAAAACGCAAAATGTCACGCTCGGAATGGATCAGCGAGGCCTGCTCCTCGCGGATCGCCGGTTCACCGGCATCCGGCTCGGCCGGTCCGACAACCCTGCCCTGCGCCTCGGAAATCCTTGGCCCGGACCACCACAACATGCCGGACTACGACGAAATGTACAGGAATTTTAAGATCGATGTGCCTGAATACTTTAATTTCGGCTTTGATGTCATCGATGCCTGGGCGAACAAGGACCGGAACAAGCTTGCCATGGTCTGGGTGAACCAGGAAGGCAGGGAGCTGAAGTTCACCTTCTGGGACCTCATGCGCCTCTCCAACCAGATCGTCAACATCATGATCAAGTATGGCGTGAACAAGGGAGACAAGGTCTTAATCATGCTCCCCCGTGTCCCCGAGTGGTGGACATTCACCCTTGCCCTGATCAAGCGTGGTGCGGTCTATTGCCCGGCACCTACCATGCTCACCCCCAAGGACCTGAAGTACCGGATCAATATTGCTGATATCAAGATGATCATCACGATGGAGGAGCACGCGGCCAAGATCGAAGAGATCGCAAAAGAGTGCCCGTCCCTGTCCTGCAAACTGCTCATCGATGCAAAGCGTCCCGGCTGGATCAGTTACCCGGTGGAACTCGATTACCCTGCCCCGGTTTCAGCCAAGATCGTCAACATGCCGGGCACGAAAAAGACAAAAAGCACCGACCCGCTGGTCATCTTCTTCACATCCGGCACGACAGGTGAGCCCAAGATGGTGGTGCACGACCACAGTTACCCGCTCGGCCACATCGTGACTGCCCGGTTCTGGCACGACCTGCGTTCCACCGATCTTCATTTCACCCTCTCCGACACCGGCTGGGCCAAGAGTGCATGGGGCAAGTTCTACGGCCAGTGGATCGAGGGTTCGGCAATCTTTGTCTACGATATCCGGAGCCGGTTTAATGCCACGGAGATCCTCCCGCTCATCGAGAAGTACGGCATCACCACGTTCTGCTGCCCTCCGACCATCTACCGCATGCTGATCCTTGCCGATCTCGACAAGTTCGATTTTACCGAGCTCCGGCACTGCGTCAGTGCGGGCGAACCGCTGAACCCCGAAGTCATCAAGGCGTGGAAAGACGCGACCGGCCTCACCATCCTCGAGGGCTACGGCCAGACCGAGACGGTGCTCTGCATCGGGACATTCCCCGGCATGACCCCCAAGTTTGGGTCAATGGGAAAACCGGCGCCCGGCTGGCACATCGAGCTCCACGACGACCACGGGAAACCTGTCGGACTCCACGAGGAAGGCAGGATCGCAATCAAGCTGGACCCCCGCCCGGTCGGCCTCTTCAAGGATTACCTGAACAACGAGGAGGAGAACAAGAAATCGTTTGTCAAGGGGTTCTACTACACGGGCGACAAGGCCTACAAGGACGAGGACGGTTTCCTCTGGTTCATCGGCCGCGACGATGATGTCATCAAGGCATCGGGCTACCGCATCGGGCCTTTCGAGGTCGAGAGCGCTTTAATCGAGCACCCGGCCGTGCAGGAAGCTGCGGTCGTCGGCTCGCCGGATGATATCCGCGGCCTTATCGTCAAGGCATTCATCATCTTAAAACCCGGCCACAAGGCATCGGACCCCCTGACCCGGGAGATCCAGGAGCATGTCAAGAAAGTCACGGCGCCTTACAAGTATCCCCGGGCCATCGAGTATGTCGAATCCCTGCCCAAGACAATCTCCGGCAAGATCCGCAGGAACGAGCTCCGGGACCGCGAGATGAAAAAGTTCCAGAATGAGAACGGCGGAACGAAGAAGGAATAACCCCTTTTTTTCCCTTACCTTTATTAAATCAGATGCGTAATCTATACAGGCGCGAGGGTAGCCAAGCCAGGTCAACGGCGCCAGGTTCAGGGCCTGGTCTCGCAGGAGTTCTTGGGTTCGAATCCCATCCCTCGCACTTTTTCCTGTTTTATTGGTAGGTAGTATCAGCGCTTTTTCCTGAAAGTTTGCCAATTCGAATAAGGTTTCCGGCATAATTCCAATAATTTTTCTATACCTTTTCGCTCGACCAGCTACGTTCCGCACTTCTTATTCGATAAGAGCAGCGGATGAGGTTATCATCCAGTTCTTTTCTGGTAAATGCAGTCGAGTCAGCAGTGAGCCGGGTCTGCAGGTCTGCGGCAAACACTTTCATTGCATGATTCAAAGGTTTTCTGAAAAATTTTCAAATCATACTCTACAAAATATTATTCAAACAAGGTCCGGATGAACAACTTGCGGCTCGTCAGGGCCAGGTGTCATCCAAAATTTTCCGGGCAGGCCCCCTCCTTAAATTTTTCAGTCGCAAAAAAAGGTGTAAGTTCATGAAGCGATAATCGGATAATTAACCTACAATCGGATAATTAACCTACAATTTTTTCCAGTGTCCGGCGTGACCGTCCGGGTTCAGAGTGCCGGGTCTGCCAAAAATTTTGCAGGAAGGGTCCGGAGGGTCACCTAAAAAATTTTCAACCGGGGGTTGCCTGAAATTTTTCCGGCAGGGCCTGCTGAAAATTTTTCAAGGAAGGTCCGACCGAAAATTTCCGGTAAACGTTACATGGGCATCCATGTTCCGCCCGACATACCCACCAGTAATCATCAAATCCTCCGGAAATTTTCGTGGTCATGAAAAAGGGCTCCACCAAAACGCAATACGGTGGATCAGAATGCATGATAGCTCCTCAATTTCCGGATATTCTGGTGACGGGGGTGATGATACTCAAGGAAAAGTGGGGGTCATCGGAGAGTACCGGGAGCTTAATTCCGTTATCCCTTTTCCAGCTCCTTGAATGTCATGTTAATTGCACTAAAAGTAAAGTTTAAATTACATTGAGTAATACATAAGTTACGTGGCACGGTGCCATGCACAATTTCAGCCTGTGGTCCCGTGCTGTGAAAAGGAGAAACACCTATGAAGACACCGAAGATCTTATTCGGGGCGCTCGCCCTCTACTGCGTTATCGTGCTGTCCATCGGATCGGCAAGCGCAGCAGTGGCGGCAGGGCCAACCGGCAACATCACCTGCAATGAACGGGGTGGTGCGTTCGGACACGGTATGATGCTTGACCGGCTTGAGGAGCAGGGCTATGATGTCTCCGCGATCCGAGCCGCATTTGAGAGTGGCGATACTGATACAGCCAGTACGCTGATGCAGCAGTTCATGGAAGAGCACCGTGACGAGCTGCCGGCTCCACCAGAGAGACCCGCCGGCGATGGTGCCGGGACATGCGACCGGATGACCGGCCACCTTGATCGGCTGGAGGCGCAGGGCTATGATGTCTCTGCGATCCGTGCAGCAGTTGAGAGCGGCGATACTGATACCGCCCGGACGCTGATGCATCAGTTTATGCAGGAGCACCGCGATGAGCTGCCGAAACCTGCAGGCAACGGTTTCAGGAACGCAGCCGCGAACAGCTGAATTACCTGTCACTCTTGAGGTATCCCTGATATCCCCTGGATCCATCGTATTTCAGCATGAACAAAAGCGATCAGGAACAACACCCTCTCATTTTTTTCCTTTGGTTGCCGGATATCTGAACGAAAAAAACCCTGCTACCGGGGTAGCGGTCTAACTCACAATAATGGATGATACCCCGCAATCCCGTGGGATCGGGGGCCCTCACCTTTTATTTTAGGAGTCCCCAATCCACGCCTTTCACACCAGCATGAACGTGTAGAAATAGAACACGATCATCGGCACGAATAACACGAGGTAAAGCCCCCGGTTCCAGCGCCAGATCGCCCCGCCATCCATCGTCTCGATGGGCATCAGGCTGTAGACTGCCGTGATGAGGTTGATGGTAAAACCGATACCCCCGGCAACTGCCCAGAGCCCGCCAAGCATCACCATCGCAAGGAAGACAAAGGTGAGGATGATGCTGACAACCGGTCCTGCGACCATCTCGATCCCCATCTCGCGGGGCTCGTCTTCCTTTTCCCGGTTGACGAGATTCCGGTAGGACTGGGCAAAGGCGTTCCCGTACAGCCAGGCAGTGAGGAACATGATGACTGTTCCCAAGCCCCAGAACCGGGTGTCGGCGTCATGACCATGTTTTGTCGCAAAGTAACGGTGGGCAAAATCGTGAAGCACGACGGATATCGCACCAACGGCAATGTAGATGAGGACGGTCTCAAGCGTCATCTCTGCCCGGTCGGCGATGATGAACGCAAGGGCTACCATGATGACCGCCGCTTCGATGACGAGGATTTCCGTTGCAGAGAGTCCCAGGAAATGCTGCTCCAGCCGGCGGACCTCGATCCTCCGTGCAGCAATCTCCCGCTCGCTCAGCTTCTCGACCGCATGCCCGCCGGCAAGATCGGCGAGGAACTTGGTGACCTTGAACGCGACCTGCGAGAGGAACCCGATGTTGGCGATGATGAGCTGGACCACGATCACCGCCATGCTCGTGATCACGGCAGCAAGTGCCATGAACTGCGGCGGAATGAGGTTGCTTGTCGGCAGGTCCTTTGTTGTTGTCCCTTTTGCCTGCTGGACAAGGCCGGCAAACCCGTCGGGCCGCTCCGTTTCAACCGCCACCGGTACTTCCGGCCGTGCGGGTTGGACTTCTGTTACCCGGATATACCCCGATTTCATCAGGCCGTCGCTGCCGAAATGGTTGCCGACCCGGAGCGTGACGGAATACTGCCCCGCCTTCGTGTAGGTATGAGACGGGTTCTGTCCGGTTGAGGTAGTCCCGTCGCCGAAATTCCAGTTCCGAATTCCGGGGCGGTTTGTGGACAGATCGGTAAACCTGACGGAAAGGGGCGTGTCACCCGTGAGCGGATCTGCGGAGAACTCGGCTACCGGCGGGATGCCGACCCCGATATAGGCGGGGATGCTCTTCGTATCGCTGCCATACTGGTTGAACACGGTGAGGCGTATCGTATATTCCCCTTCAGCCGTGAACGTATGCGTGGGGTTCTGCCGGTCGGAAGTCGTGCCGTCCCCGAAATCCCAGAGATAGGTCATCGGATCGGCCCCGCGGGAGCGGTCAGAGAAACTGACCGTGAATGGCCCCGCCCCGTACCGGGTGCTCGTATAGAAATCCGCTGCCGGGGGGTTGGTCACGACAATGAAACCGGACCCGTTATCCCCGGCAGGATCCGCACACCAGCCGGCGGGGACTATTCCGCAAAGGATCACTGCACAGAGCAGGAGGATACGTGTCAGGTGCTGCATGGTACTCCATCATAATCCCCGCTGGAAGAGCAGGGGATGCGATTTTTGTCTGCTTTTCATTCTCTTTTGTCGGACATAAAGAAATTGGTCCACTAAATAAAAAGAGGGCCGGGCAACGGGAGATCTGCCCGCAGTTTCAGCTGATGATGATGCTCTCTTTTCTGAATGCTTCGATAATTCTTGTATTGAGGTAATCCCGTATTGTACTGTTATGGGCAAACTCATTGGCATAGACCGTGACTTCAAACGTCATTGCTGACTTGTCCATCTTCATGAGAAATACCGTTGGCCCGGGGCTTGCTGCGATGATATCCTTCTTCTCGCTCTGGGCATCCGTTGCGATCTGCAGGAGGACTTTTTTCACAAGGCTGATCTCCGTCCCGTAAGCAACCGAGACCGGGATCTGGATCCTGACCTGCGGGCTGGGCAGCGAGAAGTTGCGGACCACGCTTGTCGTGATCTTGTTGTTGGGTATGGTGACAATATCCGAATCGAGCGTGATGATCCGCGTACTGCGGGGGCCGATATGGATGACATCGCCGAGGATATCGTTGATAAGGACGCGGTCGCCTACCTTGAACGGCTGGTCCGTGATGATGACCGCCCCTCCAAAGAAGTTGGAGAAGAGGTCCTGGGCGGCCAAGGCAATGGCGATACCGACGATCCCGGCGCCGGCAATCAGCGGGGTGATGTTGATGTTGAAGAGCGTGAACACATACAGGAAACCCATGAACCAGATTAAGTATTTTGCAATCTTCTGGAGGATATCGATGATCCGGTCATCGAGATCGGTCTCGGTCCTCTGGGCAAGGGCAGTCCCGTAGGTGTCCAGCACCCCGTCCACAAAAGTGGCGATGATCCATGTTGCCACAAGAGTATAACCGGCAATCAGGACATTGGAACTCGCAATCCAGGCAAGATCCGGATATACGGTAATGGCATGCTGGATGGCAAAGTAGAGCGGGATGAAAAACGCCAGCATGGCAAGCGGCAGTCCAAGGGAATGAACGATCAGGTCGTCGATCAGGGTGTCGGTCTTCTCTGCTTGTTTTCTGAAGTAAACAAAGATGCCATGGACGATGAGTGCGGCAATAATACCCGCCGCGATGAGTATAAATGAATCGATCATTGCCGGATCCATGTGGCAATTATTCGCAGCGCAAGTTTTTCAAACTATCAGTACAGGAGAGGAAATATTCAAACGGCAGGTCATTTTTAAAAAAACCCAATACCCGATTCTATCAGCAGAGTAAGGTAACGTGTCAGATTAAAAGCCATCAGATTTCTTCGGGTAGCGAGGGGTCAAAAGACCATGAGCTCGAAAAGAAAATCATCAAATTTTCTTCGGGTAGCGAGGGGTCAAAAGACCATGAGCTCGAAAAGAAAATCATCAAATTTTCTTCGGGTAGCGAGGGGTGAAACATCCCCGGAAAGGAAGAAACATCAGATTTTTTCGATGTGCGAGGGGTCAAAAGACCCCGAGCTCGAGAAGAAAACCGTCAGATTTTCTTCGAGGTGTCGCCTCTCATGATGTATTTTACCGTCAGGAAGATCACCAGTGCGATAATCACGAAATCGATGATGGCACTGATATAATCACCGATCAGGAATTTCAGGGGCCCGATCTCCAGTATGGAGGTCTGCCAGCTCCCGGACGGAGTGACCACTGCCACGATTGGCATAATGATATCCGTCACTGTTGAGTTGACCAGTTTTGTAGCAGCAGTACCTATTACGACTGCAACTGCCAGCCCGATAACCTGGTACTTCTGCAGGAAATCCATGAATTCCTGGTTAAATCCCTGTGCACCTTTGCCTATTGCCGAAACGCCACCTTCGAGAACCTTTTCTGCATCGTCAAGCTTCCTGTCATCCATATCCTGTCACCCGCGAGACAGTACCTGTCTCCTTATGGTAATGATAGATACACTTTGTCTTTAGTTTTTGTGTCCCCCGGCTCAATGAAAAGAGGCTGTCTTTTTACTGGAACCGTTTCAGAAATGCCCGCAGCTCATCGTACCGATAACTGCCGGCCTGCCCCGGTACCGGGTCTTTGAACCATGGATCACTACGGGGAATATCCTGCCCTCACGGGTGATCCCACTGACAGAATAATGGTCTGATTCTGTAATTCCGGACAGGCGATCTGCTACTGCTTTCATGACCCGGGGGCGATCTTCAGCAACAATGATATCGGTATATGCCGCGAGTGCCATCATCTCTTCAGCTGAATATCCGAACAATTGGCAGAATGCGGGGTTTACATAGACAAGCCGGTCATCCTGGATCATGTAGATCCCTTCAAGCAGGGACTCGGCAAGGCCCCGGAACTTTTCCTCGGATTCGATCAGTTCCTCACGGGCAGATTTCTCGCGGGAGATATCGATGATCGAGACCACGCTCTTCTTTGTTCCAGGTATCATCTCCACGGTGATATAGGTGGAAATCCGCCGGCCATTACGGGTTATAAAATCAAATTCATAATTTTTTGGTACCAGCGAGGGGTCTTCCCGGCGCATGACATGAAATCTCATCATCCGTTCGATATCATCAGGCGCAACAAATCTCGTCCATGGTATTTTGCCCTCAATTTCGGCACGTGAGTACCCGGAGATCCTTTCCATCTCCCGGTTGGCTGCCGCAACGGTCTTGTCCTCTTCAAGGATCATCATCGCAGTACCGGTCGATTCAAACACCGTACGGTACAGTTCTCCGGATTCCCTGATCGTGCGGTCTGCCTGTATCCGGGCAAGGGCACCGGCAATAATCAGCCCGTAGATATTCAGGATATGGATATCCTCGTCCGGCCAGTGCGTTGCCACTTTTGTTGCATCGAGCCCGAGTGCACCGATCATCGTCCTGCCGACAGCAAGGGGAATGAGGAGGAGGGATTTGATATCCTGGTCCAGCAACCGTGCTTTTTCCCTACGGATTTCTTCGGGTTCTGACGGGAGCATTGAAACATCGGGAATTCTGACTAGTTCAAGATTCCTGATGTGGCGGGCCAGCCAGGGGATCTCATCGAGCCTGATAACACCAAGTATCCCGCTGACAGGAGCAGTGCCCGGCGCAGTCCATTCATGGGTGATGACAACCGAAGAGTTATCCGGCGTCACCTGTGCAATGTAACAACGGTCGGCATTGCACTGTGATCCGATCTCCGCAAGTATCCCGTGCAATGCTTCACCTATCTGGTCGCCGGTGATGTCAATGAAACGGGTGGATATTTCCGAGGCCTGCTTCACCAGATCGATCCGCCGCTTGAGGGCAAATTCAGCCCGCTTGCGGGAGACCGCCTGGACAATCTTGTGCCCGAGTTCTGCAAACTGTACGACCGGGTCGCCCCCCTTCTGGAGATAAAAATCAGCCCCGCTGTCGATTGCATCGATGACGACCTCTTCGCGCCCCTTGCCGGTAAAGAGGATAAAGGGAACATCCGACCCGGAACGGATCTGGCGCAACAGGAGGATGCCGTTCATCTCCGGCATCTGGAAATCTGACACTATTGCATCGAAAGTCCGGTTTTTAAGAAGCTCAAGGGCGGAAAATCCGGACTCTGCGGTCGTGACCGCGAACGTACCGTCATGCTCCATGAATATTTTTCCCAACTCAAGGAGCTCGGGTTCGTCATCGATATAGAGAACGGAAATCATGGCTCGTATTGTCCGGCCCGGTGGTGATATGGTATCCTCACCGGTCTGATAATTATGTCTTTCGGAACCGGCGGGGGATTTAAAAAAATTATACCAGCGGACCGGGCTGCTCGCTTGCAAGTGACGGGAGTTTCGTGGGCTTGATGAGGACCTGTTCGTTTCCCTGCCGGATCTTCTCGATGATCAGTTCTTTTCCTGCCGGTGTCATGGCAAAAATCGGGATGGCGACACCGGCCTGCACGAGTGCCTTTGGCCCGGCAGCGTCCCGGATGGTTTTTGACGCACAACTGGTCACGAGGTCAGATGCGGAGACGAGCATTTCCGCCTCTTCCCGGGATAGCCCGGTGACATGGACCCCGAAGATGATGGTGGAGGGATGGACCTTACGGATGGTTGCAGCGGACTCCGGCCGGGCAACGGTGACTGCGATCTTCCGGAACCCGTTCTCCACAGCAAGGGCAACACCGGCCAGCGGGTCCATTGCTGCATGGTCCTTATCGAGGACGAGCCCGCCGTTCTCCTCGATCCGTGCGATGACTTCCGGGATGGGGGTGGTGGAGACGAGGCCGGACATCCTGCCGCCAATCCCCTGAACCAGCGCGGGTTTTGTTACAACGACCGTACCGGCGCCATCGCACGCGAGGACGACCGCATCGATGAGGCCGGCATGGAGGCCGAAACTTAAGATCTCGGATGCCCCGAAGCCCACGAACTCGCGGTTGTCCAGGACTTCCCGGCGGGATGTGCACATTCCGAACGCTTTGATACGGTGTTCGATGTTTGCCTTTACCGATTCTTTCCTGATATCAGGTATCGGGTACGCAAACCGCTTTGCAAGCGGGCAGTCCTTGATCATAGCCTCGCCTACCTCAACAACCGTTCCGTTCCGGACCACGATCCGGCACCGCCCGATGGCCTCGATAATATGCTCGTCGTTTTCGTGCGACATATTCTCTCTCTTAAGAATTCCCGTGCCGGTGCATAAGGATACTCCAAGCGGCAGGTGGCAAATCCGTTATGCATATCACGCCCTGAGGAGAATGATGGTGCATGAACGGAGTATCGCGCCTGGGGGAGATCGATTGTGCCCGAGGGATTGCGATCCTCATGATGGTCATCTTCCACACGGTCTTCGATCTCAGTTTCTTTGCGATATATCCGGTGAATGTCGCGACAGGGTTCTGGCGGTATTTTGCCTATGCGACTGCGTCCCTGTTTCTCCTGATCGTGGGAGTCTCGCTGGTCGTGAGCCATACCCGTTCGGCTGCAACCCTCGCCGGTTTTGCCCTGACAAAAAAATTCCTGCTCCGTGGTGCCGGGATTTTTGCCCTCGGGCTTCTTGTAACCGTTGCGACATGGTTCTACCTGCACGACGGCTACGTGGTCTTTGGGATCCTGCACCTTATCGGAATCTCGGTCATACTTTCGCTATTCTTCTTCCGGTTCAAGAAACTGAATATCCTGCTCGGGCTCGCATGCATCCCGGCCGGATGGCTTATTTCCGGCATGAGCGGGCCGGTATTTTTACTGCCGCTGGGAATTATTCCACCGGGTTTTGCTTCCGTTGACTACACCCCGCTCTTCCCGTGGTTGGGGATGGTCCTGATTGGTATGGGTGCAGGCGAGTACCTCTACGCAGGCGGAGTGCGGCAGTTCTCCCTCCGGCCATTGCCGGATCTTTTTGTCCGGCCGCTGTCATTCCTTGGCCGGCATTCGCTCGTGATCTATCTTGTCCACCAGCCGGTCATCATTCTCCTGCTGGGTCTTTTGACCGGGACGAATGTGCTGTGAGGTTCGTCCCCGTAAGGGTCTCACTTCGGCGAATCCATCCTGCGGCAATACCTCCGCTGTAGAATTGATATGTATTGACGGGCGGCGTCGGGAATATTTACGGAATAATTTAGGGAGACCTGAGACGGGTCCCCGGACCCGTGACAGGTCTGATACCCGTGACGGGTAAGGTGAATTGACCGGGTCATTTGACCCGTGACGGGTTTCCCGTGGAAGCCCGGATCTGCACTGTTATATAGGGGGTTTCCGGAAGGCAGGATCACGACAGCCATCTTCAGTGAAATGAGGGTGTTGCAGGAGAAAAACGTACGGAAGACCCAAAACTACATTTTTCAACAGCACCCATGCATCTGAAGACGTTCCCATGCCACACCTGCTCCGCACCCTGTTCATTCTCCTCCTTATCGGCGTCCTGCTGACTGCCGGCTGCACATCGCTCGTTGAGGATAACGGGGCGGGTACCAATGTCACAACAGAAGAAAACCAGGTACCGGCAAGTTACCAGGCGACCATCTCCCAGCCGGACGCTACTTCGGACCTGATCCGGATGGATACCGATATTTACAATGCGGGCGAGGTCGTTGAGTTCTCGGTGGTGAACACCGGTGTGCTCCCGCTCACCTGCACCAACACGCCCCCGGATTTTGGGGTAACATTCCAGACCGGCTCCGGCCGGTGGGCGACAAGGATGGGCCCCGATGTACCGGTCGAGGGAAATATCTCGTACCTGCAGAAAGGGGAATCGACAAAGACGTACCAGTTCGTCACGGACGGCTGGACCCCCGGGCGGTACCGGATCGTCTCGGACTGCGGTGTTGAGCACGAGTTCCTGGTCCGTGCCCTGCCAAAAATTACCCCGACTCAGGCGGTCTGCCCTCCTGTCAATGCCACTAACACGACCCCGTGGGTTAAGATCGATGCCGTTGCCGACCAGTCTCTTGGCCGCCCGTTCACGATCCGGGGGACAACAAACCTGCCGGCAGGAACAGAATTGAAATACTCGATCTTCATCCTTGCCAGCCAGGAGGATGCAACAACCCTGCCGACAGGGGCAGCATTCACGACTCCTGTCGATGAAGGGAGCTGCGGTATCAACACGTGGAGCGCGATGGGAGAGATCCAGGTTGCCGGGGAATTCTTCATCGCGATTGCCGACCCGGACCGGAAAGCGACCGCGATCAAACGGTTTAACGTTGTGTAATAATTTCACTCAAGTCCCGGCACACCTGCAGGCAGGAACCGGGTAACAGGGTAATACCTTATTTCTCCCGGCTCCCTTCCTGTATATGAGCACCGCCATGATCCTCCGTGTCTTCACTCTCACGCTTGAACCGGTCAACCCGCTGCAGTTCTCCCTCCCCGAATTCCGGTCTGCCCTGACCCGGCAGCTGGTGAAATCCCCGGCACTACCCGCGGGCGCTGGCGAACAATGTATCCACCGGTATCCGGCCCTCCACTGCAAACAGGTCAAAGGCGAACTGATGGTGATCGGGATCTGCCAGGGAGCACGGTTCCTGTGGCAGATCACTACCGGAAATAATGAACTCGAAGCAGGGGACACTCCCTGCACCATCACCACCCGGGACCCGGAGATCCGTAATGAGGAATTTGGTCTGGACGGCGGGATGCACGACTACGAATTTCTCACCCCGTGGCTTGCCCTCAACCAGCAGTATGCAAAGAAATTCTATGACCTGAGCGGGAAACCCGCGCGGGATGCCTTCATGCAGAAGATCCTTACTTCCCACTTAACCACGCTCGCAAAGTCACTCGATTATACTCTTTCGGAACCCGTTACCTGTACGGCACATGTCCGGTTCAAGCGTGAGCGGATCGACCGGGAAAATGTGATCGTATTCCTGGGAAAATTCCGGACCAATCTCCGGATTCCGGATTACCTCGGGATCGGGCAGTCCGTATCTCAGGGATATGGGACCGTACGGGAGATTACGGGAGTGAGCGGACCAGACCCGGAGTGATCCTGCAGCCGACCCGCGATCCGGACCGGGCTTGTACGCCCCAACCTTTTTTCCCCATACGTCTTATGGTATATTCATTCCATGATCACGCTCCGCCTGCTCCGCGATGAGGATATCCCGCTCATCCGGGCATGGCCTCGTTACCCCCCGGAATTTTCCGGGCTTGACTACTGCCTGCGGGACGGGGGCTGGCTTGACGAGTACCGCTCGAAACCCGGGGCTGAAATTCTCGTCGCGGTCGAAGAGGGCACGATAGCCGGGTTCTCCATCCTGTCAAAGGACGGACCGGGCATCAGGGAATTCCGGATCGCACTTCATCCGGACCGGATCGGGAGGGGTGTGGGCAGCACGATCACGTCCCTTACCCTTGCCCGGGGATTCTCCGATCCTTCTGTTTCCGCGGTCCGGCTGATCGTGCGGAAGAACAATATCCGGGCACAACGCCTGTATACGTCCCTCAGTTTTGAAAAAACCGGTGAGTGCACCAAAGAAATCCTGGGAACGCCGGTGCAGTTTTTCACCATGGCAATCGACCGGCAAAAATTTTCCGGGGTGAGCAGGTTATGAAGCAGGCATTACTCGTCATTGACGTGCAAAATGAATATTTCACCGGGAAACTCCCGGTGACCTACCCGAAAGGGGCCTTTGAGAATATTCTGACCGCCATGGACCGGGCGCATGCATCCCATGTTCCGGTTGCCGTGATCCAGCATACGAATCTTGCGCCGGAGGCAGCGACCTTCCGGAAAGGAACCCCCGGCTGGGAACTCCATGATGAGATCAAACGCCGGCATGCGGATATCGTTGTTGAAAAGCACCTGCCCGGCAGTTTCACCGGCACCGGTCTTGAGGACTGGCTGATGGGACGGGATATCACGACGGTCACCATAGCTGGCTACATGACCCAGATGTGCTGCGATACCACGGCACGGCAGGCATTCCACCGGGGCTATGCTGTCAATTTCCTTTCTGATGCAACCGGTACGCTCTCCGTCACGAATGCAGCCGGATCGATCAGCGACGCCGACCTCCACCGTGCCATCATCGTTACCCAGCAGATGCGGTTTTCCCGGGTGCTCACGACCGGTGAATGGATTGCCGGGATATGACCGGTGATTCTGGCACCATACCCTGCCATTACCCTTACGAAAAACCCGATATGGAATAACATGCATACGTACGGGTAAGGTTCTCCTGCCATGTTCTGGGCGCTTCTTGCCGGTACCGGCGCGTGCACGAATGCTGCGTATTACATAGCAAACAAGAAATTTCTCGAACGGCTGGACCCCAACCTCCTTGCCGCATCGGGATTCCTCTGTACCGCGTTCTTCCTGCTCGGAATCGCCGCTTTTACGGGGATTCCGGCCATTGGTTCCCAGTTCATCCTGGCCGTTATCGTTACAAGTCTCCTGAATATCCTTGGCACGACCCTCACGTTCCGGGCGCTCACCTCTTCCGACATCTCGCTTGCGGTCCCCATGCTCTCTTTTACGCCCCTCTTCCTTGTCGGCACCGCATTCTTCCTGCTCGGTGAGGTTCCCTCCGCCATCGGTATTGCCGGTATCCTCACCATTGTGGCCGGTTCATATATCCTGAACACTGCGGAGGGACATACCCGGATCACCGACCCGTTCCGCGACATGATTTCCCATCCCGGCGTCATGGCCATGCTTGTTGTCGCATTCCTGTATGCAGTCTCCATCAATTTCGACAAGATGGTGGTACAAAATTCCGATCCGGTCTTTGGGTCCGGTATCGTCTTTCTGGTGCTCGGCATCTCGTTTTATCTCATTGCCATGCTCGCCCGGTCCGGTCTCCTCCCCTGCACCCTGCAGCCCCCAAAACTCCCGGAAATTTCCCCCCGGTCCTTTGTATCCGGGTCGTCCTGGAAGTACCTGCTCGTGGCCGGGGTCCTGACCGGTATCCTGATCACGGTCGAAGCGGTGACCATCAACACCGCCTATCTCCTGCAGATCGTGCCTTACGTAATCGCGATAAAACGGATGAGCCTCATCATCATCGTCCTTTACGGGACCATCATTTTCAGGGAAAAAGAGATCGTGCGGAGGCTTGCAGGAGCCGGGCTGATGGTTCTCGGGGCAGTCCTGATCCTCGCCTTCCCGTAACCCCGGGTTATTTTTTTTAAGTAAACAGCGGAACGTCCCTGAACCCGGTGCAGTCAAAGACCCCCCGGTCGGTTATCCGCAGCGCGGGGATGACCGTGAGCGACAAAAACGAGAGGTACATGAACGGGTCATCGATCCCCCCGATCTTCCTTGTTATGGCGTTCAGGGTGGAGAGCCGGCCGGCCACGTCCTCGTACGGGAGGGTGGACATCAGGCCGGCGCAGTCAAGCGGGAGACCTGCCAGCTCTTTATTGTGAACAGCAGCCATTCCCCCGTCCATCCGAATAACTTCAGAAATTGCACGGATTATGGCATCGTCGCTTGTGCCGACAGCGACAAGGTTATGCGCATCATGGGCAATGCTCGACGCAATAGCACCATGGGTAAACCCGAACCCGTGGACCAGCCCGACACCCCGGGTACCGTTCCCGTACCGGTTGCAGACCACGATCTTAAGGACATCCTCATGCAGCCCTGCTTCCCCGTTCCATTCGCGGATCAGGGACCGGGTGACAATCTGGTGAGGTACAAGGCCAATGACCCGGGCCGTGCCTTTTCCATTAATATGGATATCGTTAAAAGAAGGGACGCTGCACCGGAAGGGAACTGCAATGTTCCGGGAGGAATGCATTTTTGTCCCGATAAATTCACGGCCGCTGATAAAGACCCGCTCTACGATAAACTCCCGGGGGTCATCAACAACACAGAAATCTGCCCATCGCCCGGGAGCCAGCGCTCCGCGGTCGCTAAGGCCGAACCGTTCCGCCGCTGAGAGGGTAGCCATCCGCAAGGCGAGCTCGACCGGCATGCCGCAAACAATGGCTCGCCGGATGCACCGGTCGATATGCCCGTCATGCATCAGGAGATCAGCGTGGCAGTCGTCCGTTGCAAAACAGCATCGCGGGACCGTGAAGGGTGTCACCAGCGGCGCAAGTTCTTCGATGTTCCGCTCGGTCGAACCTTCGCGGATATAGATGTACATCCCTTTTTTAAGTTTCTCTTCTGCCTCGTCCCTTCGCGTGCACTCGTGGTCGCTCTGGAGGCCGGCAAGGATGTACGCATTGAGGTCGTTTCCGGTGAGCAGGGGGGCATGCCCGTCGCGGAGAGCAAAGAGACCGATCTTGGCCAGCACTTCGGAGTCTCCGGCAAGGACGCCGGGATAATTCATGAGTTCCCCAAGCCCGAGGATCCCCTCGCGGTCCGTAAATGCCGCAAGGTCCTTAGCATCAAGCCGGGCACCGCCGACATCCAGCGGGGTTGCCGGGACACAGGACGGCAGCATGTACCGGATATCGATCGCAGCACCTTCCCGTTCTCTTAACATAAAATCTAGTCCTGCGATACCGGCAACATTGGCGATCTCGTGCGGGTCGGCAATGACCGTGGTGGTGCCATGCCGTGCCACGAGCCGGGCATATTCCCGGGGGGTCAGAAGCGAGCTCTCGATGTGGACATGGGCATCGATAAGGCCGGGCACAATATATTTTTCGGCCATGTCGTATACGATCTGGCCGGAATAGCTCCCTGTTCCAAGGACTCTTCCATCTTTTACTGCCAGGTTGCCCTCATCCCATGAACAGGTGAACGGGTTGAATATTTTTGCATGGGTAAAAACCACATCGGCAGGGGCCGTGCCCCGGGCCGCAACAATCATTGCTTGTTTTTTTGAATCCATAAAAATCACACCACGATATCCCGGATCGTTGCTGTCCGCCGCTCACCGGGCTTCAGGACATAAACGTAGAGTTTGTAGTTACCGGGGGGAAGCATTCCCGGGACAAGGACCTTGTTCTCCCCGCGCCGGAGAGTAGCAGGTGCAGAGAAGACCGTCATTTCCTGCTGGTGAAGATTGCGGATCTCGTACACGGTTACCTGGACAAATGCCTCTTCGGAATCGTTCGTGCCGGTCACGGTAATATCGAGGGTGCCATTCCTGTATGCAACATCGCCAACCGTGGTCGAGGTGCATCCCGCAGAAAGGAATATGAGGATGATGACTGCGGAACAGGCCATGATGGCAGGGACGCCTGAAGACATGAAAGAGTGATCTGACTGCCAGGTTAAAAAAAGGTGGTTGTTCATGCAGTCCCCTCCCGGAAAAAAAAGGATGGATGATATATCTTCAGCACTTGAATCTGGCAATTTCCTTGGATACCGTGTCAACAATCGCGTTGACATTGGCAATGACCCGGGTGATCTGGTCGACAGCCGCACTCGACTCCTCGATAGCGCCTGCCGAGTCGGTTGCTTCCTTTGCGCTGTTCTCAATAAGGCCCATAACCTCGCTCACGCTTGCAGCAACTTCTTCAATCGATGCAGCCTGTTCCTCGGCTGCAGCTGCAACCTCGGTCACATTCTGGCTGATCTTGTCGATGGACCCGGCAATCTTGTTGAAATTGGTGATGGTCTCCTGGAGTGCAAGACTTCCTTCGCGGACACCCTGGTTGGATTCGGCAACCGCGTTCACCGCATGGTTTGTCTGCGTCTGGAGTTTTTCGATCATACCTGAAATGCGTTCGGCTGATGCACGGGATTCGACTGCAAGGGATTTGACTTCCGTTGCGACAACGGCAAATCCCCGCCCGGCTTCTCCGGCACGCGCAGCTTCTATCGCAGCATTCAGGGCGAGCAGGTTGGTCTGGTTGGCAAGGTCGGTGATCAGGTCCACGATCTCGCTGATCTTGTCCATCTGGTCCTTGATATCCCCGATGATCTGGTTGACATCGTTGGAAGATTTGGTGATCCCCTGCATACCGTTCTCGGTCTTCCGTGCAAGATCCATACCGTTCTTGCTGTACGCAGTGGTATCCGTTACCAGCTGGGCTACGGATTCTGACTTCAGGGCAACTTCCTGGATTGCCCGCGAGAGATCGTCCATTGCCTGCTGGACCTGGGCAATTCCCTTGCTCGATTTCTCGGTATTTGCACTAACCGTTGTTGCATTCGTTGCACACTGGTTGGCGCCTGCCGAGACTTCTTCGATGCTGGCGTTCGCTTCCTCGGTATTGGCTGCGAGGTTCGTCACCTGCTGGTTGATAGCCCCCATCGCTGCAGAAATTTCTGTCCCGATGCTGTTGAGGGAGTTCTTAAAGTTTTTGAAATCCCCTCTCATTTTGACAGAATCGTCAAAACGGGCAGTGAAATTGCCGTGCGCATACTCCTGCGATACCCGCATCCCTTCATTGAGCGGGATGACAACATTCTCAAAGGTCTTGTTGATCCCGGCGATAATCTCCCAGTAACCGCCCTTGAACTTTTCAGCATTCCCGCGTACGGAGAGTTTTCCCTCAACTGCAGCAATGGAGAGCTTGTTGGATTCGGCGATAAGGTCGCGCAGGGTGTCTGTCATCTTCTTTAGGGCGGGAACGATCTCGTCCTTTTCATCGCGTGCTTTAAGGTCTCTGCTCAGGTCCCCGTCAGCAATCATTTTCATGGTGCCGATGACGTATTTCTGGAGGTCATTGGAGAACTTGTCCATCTCTTCAGCCATCACACCGATCTCGTCCCTGCGGTTGAGTTGTATACGGTCGCCAAGGTGACCCATGTGGATCTCGTGGATGTTTGCGGAGACCCGCTGGATCGCGCTCACGATGCTCCGGGTGAGGATCGTGCCCATGCCAATCGATCCTGCAATACCGATGATACAAAGGATAATGATAAGCGTAGTGGCACCTGAACCCGAAGTGCCCGCGGAATTCATACTGCCATACCCGGTGAATGCTATAATTGCGAAGATCACTGCCAAAATGATAAAAGATCCGGGGATCTTTTTTCCGAGAGGGATATTATCTATACTCTGCATTGAATGATACCAGCTTTTTTATGTAAATTTAGTTCGCGGGTTTTTGTCAATCCGAATGAACGGAATGAATTTGCATCTTGTTTCGGGCGGATCCGGGAGTTAGTCCCATCACGTCCACCGGGAAGGTAGGGTTTATGATTTCCCTTCCATGAGGCTGAGGGTCTTCCTGATGTCGATCCAGATGATCAGTTCACTGATCTCGTTTTCCCTGTCGCGGGTCTTTTTCTTGATGATGCCAAGGATGGCGTCGTCGTCGCCGGCGCCTGCAGTGGAAGCAGCGTCGACATCGCCTTTTTCAAAGGTGGACACGGCCAGCACATCGTCGACAAGGATACCGGTCTTGACTCCGGTAAGTTTCTCATCGAGGACAATGAACCTGCCTTCTTCGGCGGACTGGTTGGTGTCGACCGGGATATGGAGGCGGTCTTTTAAGTCGATGATGGTGGTGATCTCGCCGCGGAGGTCGATGATACCTTTCATGAAAGAGGCGGTGTTGGGCAGTTGGGTAATCGGGGTATATTCCACGACTTCCCGGACATCGAACAGGTCAATAGCGAAATGTTCTTTCCCGAGCAGGAACTCGAGGACCTGGAATGATCCCTTGGATGTTTTTCCCCCGGCATTGCCTTGGGCAGAGGGGGGGAAACCCGGTGCCTGCACCGGGTTTTTCGTTGCGTCCGTACTTGTTGTGGTCATGTGTCCTGCCTCGCCGTTTACTTGAAACTGTTGATCTCTTTCTTGACGCTTTCAACGACAACGGTGACGTTGCCGATAACTTTGCTGATCTGTTCGATGGCAGCGCTGGACTCCTCGCTGGCAGCTGCGGCATCGGTAGATTCCTTCGCCGTGTTCTGGATGAGGCCGTTCACTTCGCTGACGCTGGCCGTGATCTCTTCGACGGATGCAGCCTGTTCCTCGGTAGCGGACGCCACGTCGCCGACATTACGGGATATCTGGTCGATGGATTCAGCAATCCTGGTGAAACTTGCCACCGTGTTCTGAAGCGCGACACTGCCCTCTTTGACCCCGGCATTTGCCGCGGACACCGCGTCAACGGCACTGTTGGTCTGGCTCTGGAGGTTCTCGATCATATCGGAGATACGCTCGGCCGATGACCGGGACTCGACAGCGAGTGACTTGACCTCGGTAGCCACAACGGCGAACCCGCGACCTGCGTCGCCAGCGCGTGCAGCTTCAATTGCTGCGTTGAGGGCGAGCAGGTTGGTCTGGTTTGCGAGGTCGGTGATGAGGCTGACGATCTCGCTGATCTTGTCCATCTGGCTCTTGATCTCGAGGATGATGGTGTTGACCTCGTTGGAGGACTTGGTGATGCCCTGCATGCCCTGCTCAGTCTTCTGGGCAAGTTTCATGCCGTCCCTGCTGTATTCCGAGGTGTCATGAACGATCTTAGCCGTGGATTCTGCCCGGGTTGCGACATCCTGGATGGTGTGCGAGAGGTCTTCCATGGCACTCTGCACCTGGTTGATGGCTTCGAGGGATTTCTCGACGTTGACGCTGACCGCGGTCGCGTTCTTTGCGACCTGACCGGCGCCAGCGGAGACCTCTTCGACATTGGCATTTGCCTGCTCGGCACCGCCCTGGATCTTGTCCATCTCGCCGTTGATTAGCGCGAGAGCGTCTTCGATCTTTTTCTGGGCCTGCCGGGCAGCGTCTTTGATGTTGGTCAGGTCCGTTATGAACTCCATTGCACCGACTGTCTTACCCGTCATATCAGAGATCGGAAGGCCGGAGTATGCGATATCAAGTTTCAGTCCCCTCGGGTGTGCCTCTGTTTCGGAAGACTCCATTTTTCCCGTCTGCATACACTTACCCGTTGCGCAGGCAGGTGTACGGCACTGGGGTGTCTTGAAGTGGTTGTAACAATTGGTCCCGACCATCTCTTTCGGGGTTATGCCGGCAACGGAAGCTGCCATTTTGTTGGCATAAATGATAGAGAAATCCCGGTCTACAATAAACGCCGGAACGGGAATCACGTCAATGTGGCCGACAATGGTATTTATCGTGCTGTTGAGTCCCGTGATCATTGTCGCATACTCGCCCTGGAATTTGCCGGCATCGCCGCGGGTGTTCAGCCGCCCTTCCGTTGTTGCATTACTGAGGGTGTTTATCTCATCGCTGAACATCTGGATGTTGTTGACAACTCCGGTAAACGCCTCGGAAACTTCTCCGATCTCATCTCCTCCGGATACCATCCGTGAATTCTCGTCGATCTCCTTTGCTGCGGCCGCAAAGTCCCCGGTCCTTACCTTCCTGCCGAGTTCAACGAGGTCGCCCATCCTGCGTGCAATGGAGTTGCCGAACCGCGATGCAATAAATGCTCCTGCTCCGATGCTGATGATCAGGATGATAACAATAGCATTCCTCAGGTTATCGACCGGTCCGCTGAAATCAGCTAGATCTACCCTTGCAGCGATAACCCAGTCAGTAGGTGCAAAATACGTGTAATATGCAATAGCATTCTTGCCCTGGAATTGGTAATCAATACGGGTTGTGCTGGTTTTCACGGCATCCTTGTTCTGGATCATCTTCTTGGCAAAGTCATTGCTGTCTGCAAGGTTGGTTCCTGCGGCAGTCGGGTGGACGATCAGGTTGCCTTTGCTGTCCATCACATAGAGATACCCGTTATCACCGATCTTCGTTGATCGTATCTGTTCTTTTAACGGACCATAGACGGTATCTTCCGGAACTCCGACAAAGAGGATACCAATAATCTCTCCCCGGCTGTTCTTGATCGGCTCATATGCCACGACATACTTTTTTCCGACGACATCGGCAGTGCCGTAGTAAGTCTGACCTTTGTTTATCACAGCATCGTAGACGACATCTGAAATCTGGGTGCCGATAGCACGCTTGCCGTCAGCGCCGATCACGTTGGTCGACACCCGGATTGCCTTGTCCCCGATCTTCTGGAAGACGGTAGCCTTGCTGCCCATGTCCTTTTCAATGGAATCAACGATCTGGAAGTTGTCATTAATGACCTGGCCACCGTACGTGATCTTGCCGTCGACAATTGCGGGCATTCCGAGTGCAGCGAACCGGCTCCGCAGGAGGTTTAAGTCTCCGTTCAGCTTGTTCTTTGAGAGATCGTAGGAATTGGAGGTCATCCCCCGGATATCGTTGACCTGGGTATTCATGGTCATGTCAAGCTGGTCGTTGATCGCATTACTGGCGGTTATGTAGGCCACGGTTCCGAGAACGAGGGTCGGGACTATGACGAGCGTTAGGCAGATGATCAGGATTTTTTTCCCGATCTTCAGGCTGTTGAATTGGTCAGACACATTTTTTATCATAATTTCATTCACCATGTTGTTGTTTCAGCTTGGGTGTGGGTGTCGGGTGTTGTCTTGAGTATGTGTGATGATGTTCAGGTAGTTTATCATTGTCCGATATCGGTAAGGAGGTGCCGGATATCGATCCAGATGATCAGTTCGTTTCGTTCGTGTTCCTTGTCCTTGACTTTCTTCTTGATGATACCGAGGATTGCAGCGTCCTCACGGGCACCGGATGCCGACGTGGAGTCGATATCGCTGCGTTCGAAGGTAGAAACAGCGAGGACGTCATCGACGAGGATCCCGGTTTTTGCCTTGGTGATCTTCTCGTCGAGGACAATGATCCTGCTGTTTTCGATGGGGAGGTCGGATTTATCGAGGATGTTGAGTCGTTCTTTCAAGTCGATGATGGTGGTGATCTCGCCGCGGAGGTCGATGATACCTTTCATATACGTAGGGGTGTTGGGGAGTTGGGTGATTGAGGTATATTCCACCACTTCCCGGACATCGAACAGGTCGACAGCATAATGCTCTTTGCCGAGGAGGAACTCGACGACCTGGAGATGGCCTGACTGGTGTTCAGGTTTTTTGGGACCAGCCGTTTCAGCCGGCTGGCCGATATCCTGGCCTGATGGGGAGACTTTTTCCGTCTTTTCACCGGATTTTGCCATGGGAAAACCTCTCACCTTCAGCACTTGAACCGCGAGACTTCCTTGGTGACCTTATCGACAATGGTGTTGACATTGGCGACCACTTTGGTGATCTGGTCGATAGCAGCGCTGGACTCTTCGCTGGCAGCAGCGGCATCGGTAGCTTCGCTGGTTGTGTTCTGCATAAGTCCGCCCACTTCGTTGACACTGGCGGTGACTTCCTCGACGGACGCGGCCTGTTCTTCAGCGGCAGCAGCGACCTCGCTGACATTCTGGCTGATCTTGTCGATGGCGGTAACGATCTTGTTGAAACTGTTGAGAGTCTCGTGCAGCGCTTCGCTGCCTTCCTTGACACCGGAGTTTGCAGCAGAGACCGCGTCCACCGCGCTCAGGGTCTGTTTCTGGAGGTTATCGATCATCTCCGAGATGCGTTCAGCGGATGCCCGGGACTCGACGGCGAGTGACTTGACTTCAGTGGCCACGACAGCGAACCCGCGACCGGCATCGCCGGCCCGTGCAGCTTCGATAGCTGCGTTGAGGGCGAGCAGGTTGGTCTGGTTTGCGAGGTCGGTGATGAGACTGACGATCTCGCTGATCTTGTCCATCTGGCTCTTGATCTCGAGGATGATGGTGTTGACCTCGTTTGATGATTTGGTGATGCCCTGCATACCCTGTTCGGTCTTCTGGGCAAGTTCCATACCTTCCTTGCTGAAGTTGGTGGTGTCCTGAACGATCTTGGCAACCGCTTCAGATTTGGTTGCCACGTCCTGGATGGTACGGGAGAGGTCTTCCATGGCCTTCTGGACCTGTTCGACGCCTTGGGTAGCTTTCTCGGCATTGACGGAAACGCCGCTGGCGTTCTTTGCCACCTGGGCGGAGCCTGCGGAGACTTCCTCGACGCTGGCGTTAGCCTCTTCGGCACTGGCCGCAAGGTCGCCGACCTGCTGGTTGACGATAGTCATGGATTTCGAGACTTCGATACCGATGTTGTTCAATGCCTTCTTGAACTGTACAAAGTCGCCCTTGACACTCAGTTTCTCATCAACGCGGGCGGTAAAATTGCCCTGCGCATATTCCCCGGATACCCGCATGGCCTCGTTGACCGGGCCGACCACGGAGTCGAGCGTGTCATTGACACCCTTGACGATCTCCTGGTATCCGCCCTTGAACTTGTCCGCGTTGCCGCGGGTGGCGAGTTTGCCATCGACCGCTGCTTTTGAGAGCATGGTGGCCTCTTCGACCAGTGCCTTCAGCGTGGTATTGATCGTGTTCACCGCTGGTACGATCTCATCCTTATCGTCGCGGGGTTTCAGGGTGCGTGACAGGTCGCCTTCTGAAATCATTTTCAGGGTACCGATAACGTATTTCTGGAGTTCATCGGCAAACTTGTCGAGGGTCTCGGCCATCTCGCCGATCTCATCCTTGCGGTTGAGGTTCAGCCGGCTTCCGAGGTGACCCAGCTGGATTTCCTTCAGAATAGTTTTCACCTGGTCTACCGGACCGGTAATGCTCTTTGAAAGGTACAGCGCTATTCCCAGGCCGGCTATAATGGCCACAATGGTTGCGATTATCATCGTCATGGTGCTGCTTGCGGCCAGTGCATCGCTTGCAGTGTCGAGCTTCTCAGCTGCGTTTACATTGATTTCGATTAAAGCATCGAATTCGTCTGTGAGTTCTTTTCGGTAGTCGGATAATTTGCTCCCGACTTTCAGGCTGTCAATAGCCTTCTTGGTATCTCCTTTCCTGATGGAATCCATGATGGATAAGGATTCGGTTTTGTAACCCGCCCATGATACCTTGAATTTATCATATGTGGCCTTCTCATCCGCCGCCATAAAGGATTTGCCGTACGCCTCCATCTGTTTATCTACTTCAGCAATTTCGGCAAGGGCATTGGTCATCGCGGAATCTTTTTCTTCGGGTATCAGGACCGATTTGTACATATCCCCGCGAAGCTGGTAGAATTTCCCCTCTGCTGCGCCCAGCTGTGAAAGCGGAACTGTACGATCATTGTACATACTCGCAGAGTTCGTACTCATACTCGAAAGGCTTGTGTACCCGACAATCGCAACAATCGCGAGAAGGAGGAGGACAATAAGGAACCCTCCTATCAGTTTCTTGCCGATTTTCATGTCATCAATAAAACTCATACTCAATCACTCATCTCCCCCGTCCATATCAGGACCTCTGGGCACCGTATCATTTTTGTCGTGCCACCACCCTTCGCACTCTTTTCCTCTTGAAGAGACACTCATTACTCTTCATCATCACTTGTGCTCATCAAAGAGTGCAGGGTAACATAGACTTACGTCAGCCAAACTATATAAATATTCGGTCAACGCTCATCAAAAGCAATGTTTAATAATGTTGAGCAATAATGATGAATACCTGAGGAAACATGGGCTCCCTATGAATACATTCCATCTTACATGCAGGACGTAGTATCATGGTGCGCGAGGAAGAGATTAACCGGATAACGGATCTGCTTGGTAAAAACCCGGCAGGACTGACTATCGAGCAGGTATCACGGCAGTTATCTATCAACAGGACTACTGCGGCAAAGTACCTGAACTTCCTGATAGCCTCAGGCCAGATCAAGAAGCGCAACCTTGGTCCGGCAAAGATCTTTACTCTCGCCCCCCGCATCCCGATGTCGCATTTCCTGAACCTGTGGCAGGATGGCATAATTATCCTGAGTAATGATCTTGTCATCCAACAGGTCAACGATCCTTTACTTGCGCTTCTTGCACTAGATCGTGAGACTATTATTGGAGTTCCTGTAGACAAATCTCCCTTCTCGGCATTCATTGATAAGACCGGCATGGATCTTCTGACCAAGGCCCGGGAGGGTCAGGAACAGGTTCATCTTTCCCGGCTGGTAATCCAGGGCCGGGATGAACCGTTCCGGTTGAAGATGATTCCTATCGTTCTCGAACAGGGTGAACGTGGCCTAGGTGTGATCTTCGAACAACTTCCGCACCTGACGGAATCTCCGGCTGAGGAAGGATCCACCCTTACGAAAACAAGTGGTGACAACAATCTGGATAAAACAGAGCTCCAGCGTCGGATTTCCGAGCACCGGAAGATCGAAAAAGCCCTGGTTGAATCGGAAGCAAAGTACCGGGCCCTCGTTGAAAACATCACGGAAGTAATCTTCACGTTGAACGATCATGACCAGGTTACCTACGTCAGCCCGGCAATAAAAAACCTTACCGGTTATGAATCCTCCGACCTGATGGGTCATAAAATCCAGGAATATGTTTATTCCGAGGATGTGGTTCCCTTTGAAAAAGGCCTGGAAAAAGCACGGCGTGGTATGGCCGGTCCGTTCGAATTCCGGCTGGTGACCATGCATTCTACTGTCCGCTGGGTCCAGGTATCCGGAAAACCCCTTACCGGCAACCTTGCAGGAATCGGGTTTCACGGGGTTATTGCCGATATTCATGAACGGAAGCGTGTTGAAGACGCTCTCCGGCATGCTAACAAGCAGATCGTTCTCTTAACCAGCATTACCCGTCATGATATCCTGAACGGCATCACCAAGATGCGCCTCTCTCTTGAACTGTTAAAAAATGAGTCACTGGATGAGAAAACCCGTCACTTCATTGAACAGCAGGAACTGGTTATTGCCCAGATCCAGAGCCAGATCAATTTCACCCGCGACTACCAGAATATCGGTATCCGGCCGCCACGGTGGAAAGATATCGGCGAATTGTTCAAATCTGCGACAGCATCCGTGCCCTCCGGCGCGATCACGGTCAATGGCGAGGTGAACAAGGTCGAGGTCTTCAGCGATGACCTGATTGAGCGGGTGTTTGCAAACCTGATAGAAAATACGCTGGTACATGGATTCAAGGCAACGACAATCCGGTTCTTCTCTGAGGTCCGGGGCAGGGATCTGGTACTGGTGTATGAAGATGATGGTATCGGTATTCCCCAGGAAGAAAAAGAGCTGGTGTTCGAGCACACCCGCAGGGGCCGTATAAGTTATGGTCTCTTCTTCTCCCGTGAGGTCCTCGCGATTACCGGTCTTTCCATCAGTGAAAAGGGTGAGCCCGGCAAAGGAGTGCGGTTTGAAATCCTTGTACCGGAAGGGTTATTCCGGTAGGTGTCGTCGTAGCGGCACAACCCCATGGAAATGATGAGTGAGGCAGAAGCATGACAGCAGAAAGCAGTTCAAATGCGGGCGGAGTCGCCAGGGCGGAATCCGCAGAAGTCCTTGAGTTCTCTCTGGAAAACGAGCATTATGCACTGGATATCAACATTGTCCGTGAGATCGTGGAAATGATGCCTATCACGGTCATCCCGCGAGCTCCGGTCCATATTACCGGTGTCATTAACCTTCGCGGGGAGATTGTGAACATAGTTAATCTGAACACGTTTCTCAAACTTCCGGACAGGCCGATCACCAAAGACCAGAAGATCATTGTCCTGATGGCGGATGTGGCGAATGGGAATAACGTGGGTGTCATCGTTGACAATGTCAGCAGTGTTTCAGAAATTTCCGCATCACAGATCGATTATATGACAGAAGGTCTTGCTGGAAACGAATCACGTTACATCAAGGGAATTATCAATTCTGGCCAGGGTTCGCAGGAAAAGGAGAACAAATCCCTGATTATCTGGCTGGATATCCATAAAATGTTTAAGGATATAGAGAAGACCTAACTAGCATTCAGGATATACCCGCTATGGACGATTCTGCCAATGACTTCAACCTGCTCAAGAGACACGTAGAACAACTTCTGAAGATCCAGTGCTCGAACTACAAGGAAGATTATATCAAACGACGATTCTTATCCCGCATGCGTTCGACCAACTCCGCAACGTATGCCGAATACCTCCGGTACCTGAAGAGTCATCCCACTGAAAATGAACCCTTAAGAAATGCCCTTACCATCAATGTTACGGAATTTTTCCGGGACAAAGAGGTATGGGATGAAGTAAAGAATGTCATTTTTCCGGCATTGTTCCAGCAGAAAAAACGCATTTCTATCTGGTGTGCCGGGTCATCCACGGGTGAAGAGCCCTATACGCTTGCGATTCTTCTCCACGATGCCATGATCAACCATAAGGAATTATCCGGCATGATCACGGCAACGGATATCGATGAAGTCGTGCTCGCGAAGGCAAAAGCAGGGATCTTTGAGGAAAAAGCGATCCAGAAACTGGCACCGGTCCAGGTCCAGCGTCATTTTACCAAACGCCCTGACGGACTTTATGAGGCAAAACCTCACTTAAAAGAACTGATCCGTTTCCGCCCCCATGACCTGATGAGCGGTATACCGCCAGCCCGGTATATTGATCTTATAACCTGCAGGAATGTCACGATCTACTTTACGGAAAAGCAAAAAGACGACCTTGCACGCTTGTTCCATTCAGCCCTGGTTTCTGATGGATATTATATCATGGGTAAAACGGAATATCTTGGAAGGCAGGTTGAAGACCTTTTTTTAGCAAAGAATGCCGCCCAGAAAGTTTTTATCAAAAAGGAAAAGCCTCTCCAGCCAAAATCTGGTTAATGCGATTCCCGGTCATCCTTTTCTTCAGTTTTTCCCCTTACAAAATCTGGTTAATGCGATTCCCGGTCATCCTTTTCTTCAGTTTTTCCCCTTACAAAATCTTTGGTCAGGCTTTGCTGGAATTCTTTCCGTGCTGCGTGGATCTTCATCTGGTTTACAACAATGGTAAAATTCACGCCTATCACAATTAAGACCAGCAGGAGACTGATCCAAAGCATTACACCCTGGGACGAGAGAAATGCTGCCCAAAGGAGGACCACAAAAGAGATCAGGTAGAAAACCACCCAAGTCCGCAGTCCCGGCATCTCCATACTCATCCATATCTCCGGGACGGATAATAATATATCTGGGTATTCTGCAGGTACAGAATACTGATAAACTGGCAATATCGCAATTATTCTGTCTCCCTATCCTGAGGCACTGCAGAATGGTCAATCGTCACGTTTTTTAAAAGAAGCCCTCATAAGTATTATATGTGAAATCCGGGGATATTGTTACAATCGCCGGTGGACTCATTATTGTTGTTGTGATTGCGCTCATTGCGAATCCGCATTATCTCTCCGGCCCGGTCACGGCACCTGTCACCCCGGTAAGTGCACCTATTGCGGGAACACCTGTGGTCACCCTTGTCCCTAAAACCCATCCGACTCCTGTCCCCGCAACGATATCCGTCCCTGCAACTCCCAGACCCGATGATCCACCGTACCGGATCTTTTACTCAAACAAGCCGTTTACATACCCTAAATTCAAGCTTCCTGAAAACATGGAAACATTTGGGGCTTCAGACATTCCTATGCGTGATCAGGAACTCGTACCTTTTGCCTATGTGGAAGATACCCGGGGCGGTCTCACCCAGTTATTCTCGGTTCCATACCCGGTATGGATAATCAATACCACGGTTATTGCGAACCGGACTCCCCAGTACGGGAATTTCCGGATGGTTCTCTGCTATGCAAATAACGGAACGGTTATTGAAGGAGAAGAAATTCTCAACCGTGGCTCATCTTACCGTATCGTCCAGACCTCAAATACCGATGTATATATGATCATAACAACGGCATACATCGATCTGTATCATATATCCCTTGAAACTCCCCGGAATTATTACGATACCTACCGCATGCAACCGGTTTGACGTGTTACATCGGTATCATGTCGGGTAATCCGGAGGAATCACCCGGTATTTCATGAGATTTTTTCAACGATTATCCGGACCCTGTCCCCGGCTTTCAGCTGGTGGCCTTTGGGGATATCGATGTTGAACCAGAGTGCATCGGGGTTTTCCTGGGTGGGGTCCTGTGACATAAGGCAGTCTTTGTGATCGTTGATGTTGGCGACAAACTCGATTTCAGATTCAAATTCCAGAACTTTCGTCATGATAAAAAGGGAAAAAGGGTTATGTTCAGATAGCTCGCGGGGTTACCATCCATGTGGTGCTGTTGGAATAGCTCCAGCGGATGATATCCAGCTCCTTGCAGATATCAGCAAGAATTGCCATGTTCGTTCCCACCTCTTTTGGGGATAATCCAAGGTCTTTTGCAATATATTTTGACTTGAAATAGTGTTTTCCCTTGGTTATGCCGGAGTTGAGGTACAAAACGATCTTGTGCTGGGTCTCGTTATACGTCTCGCGTAATTTCTTGGTTGTTGACATGTTGTGCCTCAGCATTAAAAACTCATATAGATCAACTGCTATATATATATATCTGATTATCGCGTCAAAAATTCTGTCTTTTTTCAACCGGATATCCCAGATTTCGACCAGAAAGAATTTATTAAGCCCGTAATCTCGATTGTTTTTGGTACGCCGGTATTTCCTGTAAAAGCAATTTTTTGGGGGAAAATATTGCCCTTTTTAAGGAAATATGGCTAAATTAACCTATTTCTGGATTGGGGCGTCAGCAATTTTCTTGATCAATGCTTCAAGGACGACATCGCGCATGCCTTCAACGAATTTTATACTGCCGACAACCAGGTGCCCGCCCCCGCTGATCCCCCCGCCGGGAATCTCGTTTCTGAGCTCCCTGACCATGCGGGGAATGTTCATCAGTACGCTCCGTGACCTCAGCACCGCAAAATCCGGGCCGAAACCGATGGTGACAACAGGTTTTCCGGCATGCTGCCTGCAGAGCCGGTCATGCACCTCCCCACTGGTCTTGCCGGGGGGCGGGAAGGTGAACTTGTGGGCATGGATCTCAACATCAATGAGGAAGAGATGGGCTTCGTTCTGCAGTACCCTTGGCACGACATGGGGCATGCAGGCGTTCATCTGGTCCTCGATCATGGTATTTGCACCTTCCACGAGGAGACGGATAAGTTTCGTGTGGCGTTCGGTATTGCCATTAATGTTCAGGATATCCTTGACAATTTCCCTGCCGTCATTGAACCGGAGCCAGAACTGCTCGTAGTCAAGGGCAAGGGCGATATCCTTGCATACCTGTTCCGGATACTGGTCCCTGACGAGGGCCAGGAACAGTGCCCGTTCGGGAGCCTCGCTCCGGTCGCCAACACCCGCTACTGCAGGAAGGTGGCGGATAATGGGTTCTACTTTGGGGTTGATGAGCCGGGCAACTTCTGTACCCAGCATGCCTGCCGTGATCCCGAAGTCTCCCCCGACATGATACGGGTTGACATGCGCTTTGACGTATTTGTCGATGGTTGCATCCGGGTGGTGGTGGTCGATTACGACAAATTCGATATCATAGACGCTTGCGATCTTGTATGCCGGCTCGTCTTCTTCCGTTGAACCATTATCGGTAAGGAGCACAAGGGGGATCTTCTGCCCGTACCGGGCATGGTCCTTGAGTGCAAAATCAAGATCGCGGGTGATATCTTCAATCTCGTAAAATGGTGCTTTTGACGGGGCCCGCTTGAAGAGGAAATAATCGGCATCGAAATCCCCGCCGGATTCCTTGATGAGGCTGACAACGGCCTGCTCGATTGCAACGGCCGAACAGATGCCATCCGCATCGGCATGATGACGGAGGATAATGGGCTGGGAAGTGAACACTGCTTTCCGGATGATCTTAGCGATCTTTCGCATCTCGGGACGAAGTTTTTCCATGACTTCGCTTTTCACCAGAAGCGGTATTTCTGCCGGTTCAGCACGTGCATCGAGAGCTTTTTCTATCCTCTCCCGGACGGCATCTGATTCAGCCCCGGTAAGGATGGAGAGTGCGTCCACTTCGATCTGGAGCTGGCCGTTGCGCATCATGACTTCGCCGATGACCTTGACCATGTTGCCAAGTTCCGCTTCCGGGTATGCCCGCACACCGGCTTCGATGAAAGCAGCGGCATTCTGGGTGCCTGTTTCATCGACGATGGTAAATATCGTTGGCCCGCTGGTTTGCTTGATCTGGGCGATTTCCCCTTCAATTGCTACGGTTTTTCCGACTTTGCCTGATAAGTCCGAAATACGGACTGTCGTGGATTTCCGCTCGATATTCTGCACCTGGTACACCTGGATCTGGACTTCTTCGAGATCGATATTCCCGTTTGGCCGTATCTGGCGAACCCGCACAAGAATGGAATCACGTTCCTTATGCTCTCCTTTCATATTGGTCTTATGAACAAGTCCTTTTATCCGATCGTTGATCTGGACAAACATCCCGAAATTGGCAAATCCCTGGACCTTACCCTGGTAAACGTTCCCTTCTTCAATATCAGCCAGATCGCAGCCGGCTCCCAGCCGGAATACGATCGCATCGTCAGAATCAGTATTTTTCATAGTACTCTCTCCACACACAGCGAAACGGGCATATTGTTGCGATATGGTATCCAGTTCGTATCGTCAACGCTACGCAATGATGCAACTGTTTTGTATGGATATCAATAGGTTTTTTTGGGTTTAATTTACTTGCCCTGTACAAAAGAGGGGAAACCTAGGAGTCCCTGAAGTTTACTTCAATCATTTCAAGATCGTTTGGTGCAATGATTGTGCCGCTGAATTTCTTTCTTGCATCTGACAGGTGTGCCTGGGTATCCGTATACCGCGAACTTACATGGACAATAACCAGTGAATGGACCCTGAGTGCCGCTGCCGCTTCTCCGGCCTGGCCTGCAGTGGCATGGTAAAATTCGGAGGCCCTTGCAGTTTCCGATTCATCATAGGTTGCATCGTGGATCAGGAGGTCAGCGTCATGGGCAACATCCATGATACTCTCATGGACAGCCCGGGTGTCTCCGGTATAGACAATCTTCCTGCCCGGGCGAGCCGTCCCCATGACCTGTTCCGGACGGACTTCCCGTATAACATCCCCACTGCTGATTTTTACACTCTCACCTCGCTGGAGCCGGCCAAAAAGGGGGCCGGGCGGTACCCCGAGGGTGATGGCCATTTCACGGTTGAACCGTCCCGGACGCGGATCTTCCTCAAGCACATATCCCAGTGCAGGGATTCCATGGTTAACATGGAACGCCGTAATCGTGTACCCGTCGAACCTGACCCATGAACCGTGATTGAGTTCGACTGACTCCATGGGAAATTTCAGGTTGAACCGGGCCACATGCCGCAGGGTCCTGACAAATTCATGTACCCATTCCGGTCCATAGATCGTGAGCGGCTCTGTGCGCCCGTTGAAAGACATTGTCTGGACGAGGCCGAAGATGCCGAGGAAATGATCCGCATGCCAGTGGGTGACAAAGATGGCATTGATGGTAAACCCGCACCGTGCCCGCATCATCTGCTGTTGTGCTCCTTCCCCGCAATCAAAAAGAATCGTATCCGAACCCCGCCGGATCATGATGCAGGGGGGGTTCCGCATGGGCGTGGGGAGCGCCCCGGCAGTGCCAAGGAAGTAGACCTGGAGGGTCTCACCGCTCACAGAAAATCACTCCGTAATTTACCTATTACTCCCCGCTTAAGTTCGTCGTTCATACGAAGCACTCCCTGAAGACTGCGAGGCTCTTTTTTCCCTCTTCAACAGAACGGCCTTCGACTACAACGATCCCATGATAATTGGCAGCTACTGCTCTCCCCACGGTTTTCCAGTTGATAGTGCCTTCTCCCAGCGCGAGGTGCTCGTCACTGACTCCCTGGTTATCATGAATGTGGATATGCGTTGCTTTCGCAACATGGGGGAGGAAATCATTTACCTTACCGACAGTATTCGCATGCCCGAAATCGAAGGTCATGCCAATCCCCTCAATTCCCTCCGTCATACCCATAAGCTCCTCCGGGAACCGGCAGAGAAATTCCTTGACTCCTATCATGTTCTCAAGGCATGCCGTGACATTATGCTCAACCGCACATTTTCCTATCTGGCGGAGGGCATCTTTCTGGAGGCCCCAGACTTTCTGGGGCATCAGCTTGCCGACCGGTGAAAGGTAACCGGGATGAATGGTAACCCGGCTGGTAAGCGAAGATGCATGTTCGATACAGGTGCAGATCTGCCGTATGGATTCCCGCCAGATGGGATCATTCAGGGTCGCGAGGTTCAGGTCACCGTACGGGGCATGGACACTGGCCCGGAGCCGGGTGGAAGCGAGCACTTCCTCAATGCGCCGGAAGCAGTCCGGGTTCTCAAGCCGGTAGTTACCGTCACTGACGATCTCCCATCCGGCATATCCGGCCTCCTCGATCGCGGGCACCCACGCAATATCATCCCATACCTTTGCTGATGAAGAAAAGAACGGAGTGATACTCATGATTGCTGCTCCAGTCCGCCAAGGAGTTTTTTCACGGTACCGGAAAACTCCTCAAGCGATCCCTCATTGTTTATGTGAAGATCTGCCATTTTCAGGGCGTTTCCAAGGCCCCAGCCAAGTTCCCGGTCATCGCGGTTCTTTAATGCATCTGCCGATGTAAAATCATCAGATCTTGCCCGTGCTGCGATCCTTGCGAGGCGGTGATCAAAGGATGAATCAATCCTGATGAGGGTAAATCCCGGAAAGTGTTTCCGGAAGAGGGCAACTTCGGTGTCCCCGCGAATCCCGTCAACAAGAACCAGCGGTTCACTGCGTGCCCGGATCTCCGGGATGCAGAGCTGGGCTATGGCGTCCATGCCGCGCTCGGCCCGCAGCCGGTTTGCTGTTGCCCCGAAATTGGTATCGTTTGGTTCCAGTCCCGCCGCTTTCACGGCATTCCGGATCATATCCCCCATCACGATCACGGGTATACCCATTTCGGCAGCGATTCTTGAAAATTCCCCTTTACCGCTTGCGGGAAGCCCGACCACACCAATGAGTTTCATAAAATAAATCTCCGTTTATGGGTGATCTCTCCGGCTTCCCGTGTCCGTATACGTACGTCTCGTTTGAGTTTTTCGGCAATCTTCTGGATTTCAGCAAGGGTCATCGGTGTATAGAGTTGCTTCAGGTTTTGTTTTCTGGCTATATATTCAGTCATGTTTACGACATTATCCGGCATCATAGGGACTTTGTGCTCACCTTGCTGGAGAACGAGAGATACATCATTTGTTTCATCTGATATCTTTTTTATATATTTTTCATTCTCATGAAACATTGTAACAACGACTTCGAACTCTGATAATATGCCCTCATGTACGGCATTTTTACAAATCTCTATTGATTTTCTGATGTTCTTCTGATATTCTACCCGGAGAAGGGCACATTCTGGCTCCCAGACTCCGGGTTCTTCCCACCGGGTTTTATAATCGATTGCAATCTTATCCACAAGCCTTCGTTGGATCAATGTCTCTATCGTGTCTAAAAAGAGGCCGCTGGTCTGGATCCCGACAGCGAGATCCAATCCCTTGGCGCTTTCTGCAAGAGAAACTAGAGCGTCTTTCTGTGATGCCGGTTCCCCCCCGGAGAATATGACGCCGCTTATGTAGGGTGCAGAAGTCCTGATCATATCGACAACCTCCGCAACATCCCGGTAATCTTTTCCGGACTGGATTGCTTCGTTCTGACAGTATGAACATCGGAGCGGGCATCCCCGTAAGAAGACCGTACACACGGATCTGCCACGCCAGTCAACCGTGGAGAGCGGGATGAACCCCCCGAAATTCAATTTAATATCCTATCACCGTGCCGGTTATTTTTTGTCCGGAGATTATTTGAGAGTATTTGTATCGTGCACTACCGATTCTGTACCTGCACGTCATTTTCGGTAATCGAGAATTCCCTTCTCCGTGATGATGATGTCCATCCGGATATCATTCTCATCATGCGGAACTGCAGGGATCTCCTGGCAGGAAAATGCAAGACCGATCTTCCGGAGGTGCGGGTTTTTCCCCAGGAACCGGTCATAATATCCGGCACCATAGCCGAGCCGGTGCCCCCGCTGGTCGAACGCCAGGACCGGGACAATGACCGCCCGGACCTCCTCTGCCCGAGCCGGGAGTTCATTGCCAATCGGTTCCGGTACGTGAAATGTACTCTCAACAAGGTATGCAGTATCCGTAAGATAGGAAAGACGCAAAGAACGAGTCTCTTTCTCAATAATGGGCACAACCACTCTCCTCTTTTGCGCGAGCAGCTCTTCAATCAGGCTGATGGTATGGACTTCCAGCGGTTTGGATACATAGACCATCAGGGGGTCCAGCCCGTTGAGAATGGAGAGAAGGTTTTGGCAGATAACCGCGCTCATATCCCCAATCTGCGACGGGCTGAGCGAGGAACGCATATGCCGGGCAGCATCCCGCAGGAATGCTTTGTCGGGACGGGGGTGGGATGCTGACATCATGGGAGTGATTAAATCTTGTATCTGTCAGCCCATAATTCTGGCGATAAAAAGTTGCATTATCAAAAAAAAATTAAAATTTGAAGTGGCGGTTGACGATCTTGATCGCACAGTAATCCCCGCACATGGTGCAGCCATCGGTATCGGCAGGCATCCGCTCGTCACGGATAGCTTTTGCCCGTGCCGGGTTCATGGCAACCGCAAACTGGCGTGCCCAGTCGAGGTCGCGGCGGGCATGGCCCATCTCGAGGTCGAGGTCGCGGGTCTTCTTGAGTTTTATCATGTCGCCGACGTGGGCAGCGATGCGGGAACTCATGACGCCTTCATAGACCTCTTCCGGTGTTGGGAGGGCAAGGTGTTCGGCAGGGGTTACGTAGCAGATGAAGTCTGCGCCAAGGGATGAAGAGATTGCTGCGCCGATTGCTGCGACACGGTCGTCGTAGCCGGGGGCGATGTCGGTGACAATGGGGCCGAGCATGTAGAACGGCTTGTTGTTGGTGACGCGTTTCATCAGGGTGACGTTGGCTGCGATCTCATCGATCGGGACATGCCCGGGACCTTCGACAATGACCGGGACATTCTCGTTGTGCGCCTTGTCGGCAAGTTCCGCGTTGATGAGGAGTTCCTGGACTGCTGCACGGTCCGTAGCATCGTGGATTGCACCGGCACGCATGCCGTTCCCCATAGAGAGCGTGACCTCGTGCTCCTTCATGATCTCAAGGAGGTAATCGAACTCGCGGTAGAGCGGGTTCTCCTTCTCGTTGTGGAGCATCCATGCGGTCATAAATGCACCGCCCCGGGATACAAGTCCGCCGTGCCTGCCCTGATTTTTCAAGCGCTTGACGGTCTCAAAATTGATGCCCGTGTGGATGGCCATGAAGTTGGTCCCGAGCTTTGCCTGCTCAGCAGTGATCCGGAAGAGGTCGTCCTCCTTCATGTGGACCACGGCGCCATCCTTGACGGCTGCCTCGATGAATGCCTGGTACAGCGGAACACAGCCGACAGAAAGGCTGGTATTGGCAATGACCTGTTTACGGATCTCGACAAAGTCCCCGCCGGTCGAGAGTTCCATGAGCGTGTCTGCCCCGGCAAGCTCCGCCTGCTTTGCCTTCTCAACTTCCATGCCGATATCCACGATATCGGTTGATGTACCAATGGATGCATTGACTTTGGTACGAAGTCCCTCACCGATACCGCAGATCTTCACCTTGCGGTAGGGAGAAACGGGGATTACGATATGTCCGCCGGCAACCCCTCTCCGGACAAAGTCTTCGGTGACTCCCTCCCGGGCTGCGACGATCTTCATCTCTTCAGTAACGATGCCCTTCTTGGCATCTGCGACAATACTCATACCATACACGTAGCCCCAAAGACCAGATAAAGGCTCGGTTTTTCGATTCTGGACGAAATCTGGCTTGCTATCTGGACAAGTAAAGTTGATTTGGAATAAGACAGATTTTTTTGCTTTAGTGAGATACGGTCGCAGTTCAGCCAATCGGGCGATATTCTCCGGTATATTGACGGAAAAATGGAAATCCTCCGTGAGATATGTTTATATACTTACGCACGCTAACTTATGGTAAACCTTAACGGAACGAGGTGTTTTACGCTTGACAGAAAATGACTATTTCGAAGTAACCGTCAAAGAAGCAGCGCATGACGACGCCGGCCGGGGAATAGCCCGGGTCAGTATCGAGGTCATGAAGAAGCTGGGGCTGGTATCTGGTGATGTAATCGAGATCCAGGGCAAGAAGAAGGCGGCCGCAATTGTCTGGCCTGGCTTTGCGCAGGATACCGGCTACGGAATCCTCCGTATCGATGGGAACGTACGGGGCAATTCCGGAACCGGTATTGATGAGAAGGTCCGGATTTGCAAGTCCGAGGCAGAGTATGCCAAGAAGATCGTTGTCCAGCCTACCCAGCCTATCCGACTCGTGGGAGGTGAACAGTACCTTTCGCGGGTGCTCCGCGGACGGCCGGTGATTGAAGGGCAGGCGGTCCGCGTTGATGTAATCGGGAACTCGATTACCCTCGTCATCACGAAGGTAGCCCCCAAGGGGATGGTCATCGTTACTGATGACACCGAGATCGAACTCAAGGAAGATGCCTACAAACCCGAGGAGGGTAAGCCGGAAGTTTCCGATATCCACTACGAGGATATCGGCGGCCTTGGCAGGGAACTCCAGCTCGTCCGCGAGATGATCGAGCTCCCGCTCCGTCACCCGGAGATCTTCGAGCGGCTCGGTATCCAGCCCCCCAAAGGCGTGCTGCTCTATGGTCCTCCCGGCACCGGCAAGACGCTTATCGCAAAAGCTGTGGCAAATGAAGTCGATGCCCACTTCATCACGCTTTCCGGCCCGGAGATCATGAGCAAGTATTACGGTGAGAGCGAGAAGGGCCTGCGGGAGAAGTTCGAGGAGGCTGAGCAGAATGCCCCGGCGATCATCTTCATCGACGAGATCGACTCGATCGCCCCGAAGCGTGAGGAGACCAAGGGCGAAGTCGAACGGCGTATCGTAGCCCAGCTCCTCGCTCTCATGGACGGCCTGAAAGGGCGCGGGCAGGTCATCGTCATCGCAGCTACTAACCTGCCGGACTCCATCGACCCGGCACTCAGGCGCGGCGGGCGGTTCGACCGCGAGATCGAGATCGGCATTCCCGACAAGAAAGGGCGCTTTGAGATCTTCCAGGTCCACTCCCGTGGTGTCCCGCTCGCAGATGATGTGAAGATCGAGGAGTATGCCAACTCGACCCACGGGTTCGTTGGCGCCGACATCGCACTGCTGGTCAAGGAAGCGGCCATGCATGCGCTGAGGAAGGTCATTCCCCAGATCAAGATCGACGAGGATATTCCCAACGAGGTGCTCGACCAGTTACGGGTGACCAACGAGGACTTTGCAGAAGCCAGAAAACATGTCGAGCCCTCTGCGATGCGGGAAGTTCTTGTAGAGGTCCCCGATATTACCTGGAAACAGGTCGGGGGTCTTGAAGACGTGAAACAGGAACTGAAAGAAGCAGTCGAGTGGCCCCTGAAATACCCCGATGTCTTCGACCGGCTCCAGACCAAGCCCCCGAAGGGTATCCTGATGTTCGGCCCGCCGGGCACGGGCAAGACCCTGCTCGCCAAGGCAGTTGCCAACGAGAGCGAGTGCAACTTCATCGCGGTCAAGGGCCCTGAACTCCTCTCCAAGTGGGTGGGTGAATCGGAGAAAGGCGTGCGGGAGATCTTCCGCAAGGCGCGGCAGGCATCCCCGTCCATCATCTTCTTCGATGAGATCGATGCCCTTGTCCCGAAACGGGGATCGTACCAGGGCTCATCGCATGTGACCGAGAGTGTCGTCTCCCAGATCCTCACCGAACTCGACGGTATGGAAGAACTTAAAAACGTCACGGTTCTTGCGGCCACCAACCGCCCCGACATGCTCGACGATGCGCTCCTCCGCCCCGGTCGGCTCGAACGTCATATCTATGTCCCGGCACCCGATGAGGAAAGCAGGAAGAAGATCTTCGAAGTCTACCTTGGCGGGGACACACAGAATATCCTTGCAAAGGACGTGGATGTCGGAGCGCTCGTCAAACAGACCGAAGGATACGTAGGTGCTGATATCGAGGCGGTTGTACGGGAAGCCAAGATGGCGGCCATGCGGGATTTCATCGTCCAGATGGCGGATCGGACCGAGCAGGAGCGCAAGGATGCGATCAAGAACGTCATGCTGACCAAAGCCCACTTCGATGCTGCGATCATGAAAGTGAAAGGATCCCTTGACCGTGAGGCGATCGAGCAGTCCGAGCGCCAGGCATGGCAGATGCTCTACAATACGGAACAGCGGGAGATCCTCGAAAAGGCATCAGCAGCAATCAGCCATGCCGTCATGATGCACAAGGATGCAGATGAGGCTGCACTTTCCGGACTGCGGAAAGTGACCTACCAGAGGAAGAAGGACTTTGCGGCAATTAAGGCATTGACCGAAGCGCTGGATGGAAAGAAGAAGAAATAACCCAAAGGAGGAGATTACCATGAACGGATATCCACGGGATATGTTTGATGAGATGGACGAGATCTTCGGCCGTCTCTTCTCCCGCATGCATGAGGATATGATGGCAGGAGAGCCTGCGGTGTATGGTTACAGAATTGTCATCCAGGGCCCGGATTATCCGGGATCCGCGCAGGAGACTCCCCCGGCTATCGAAAGAGCATCAGCAACCCGGAAGGCGGAGGTACACCGGGTTGGTGATGAAGTGATGGTGATTGCAGAACTACCCGGTACGACGCTGGACGCAGTCAGGCTTGACCTGAAGGGACAGACCCTGTTCATTGATGCGAACGGGCCGGAAATTCCCTATCACGCGACAGCAGATCTGCCCCCGGTTGATGAGGGGTCGATGCAGACATCATGCAGGAACGGCGTTCTGGAAGTGACCTTCCGCATCCTCCCGCATAACCCGGAAAAATCCGGGTGACTTTTTTATCCTCTCTTAAAAACCCGTTGCACGATCTCATCTTCATTTCTGCCAGCTTCTTTTTTACCTGCGGCACTATTGCGCAACCTTCCGGCCGGCTGTCCAGAAAGGCCGGTCCCCTTAAAAAAGATGATAATCCTGATAAGTCTTAGAATCAAAAGACTACACCAGTCAGGGATTCCCGGGCGATTCCCTCTCTGTTATTGCTCGTCATTGTGGTGGAAGGTAAAAATGAAGCTTGAAGATTTCCTTGTCAGCGCCGGAACGGAAAAAAACCTGATGGAGTTGATCCTCTTTCTCAGCACCCAGGCACACCTGGTGAAAAAAGGGTTTCTTACTACCACGAGGAAAATACCGGTCGATGAACAGACTGTCAATACGTTCGGGGAGGAACAGATGGCCCTTGATATTTATGCCGATGCCGTCTTCATCTCCGGTCTCAAGAAGGCACGGCTGGTCAAGTATATCGCTACCGAAGAGCAGCACTCCATTATTGAGGTTGAAAACCCGAAGAACCGGTTCGGTGTCGTGATCGATCCCCTTGATGGGTCATCCCTGATCGACGTCAACCTCTGCACGGGGTCCATCATCGGGATCTATCCCGGCCATGTCCTTGAAAAGGGGGCAACGATGGTTGCTGCCCTGTATTTCCTGTACGGGCCCCTTACAATCCTGACCTTCACCACGGGAAAAGGAGTCCATGAGTTCGTCATGAACGATGAGGGGGACTTCATCTTAAAACACAAGAATATGAAGATCCCGGAGGGAAAGATCTACGCACCCGGCGCTTTGAGGAGGGAATACCTCCCGGCCCATGCCCGGTGGATTGAAAACCTCGAACAGGCCGGATACAAGCTCCGGTTCAGCGGTTGTTTTGTTGCCGATGTCCACCAGATCCTCCATAAAGGGGGAGTTTTCACGTATCCTGCATACAACGGCAAGGAGAAAGGGAAACTCCGGCTCCTGTACGAAGCAAATCCCATGGGCAAGATCATCCATGAGGCCGGAGGTGCGATCAGTAACGGGAAGACCAATATCCTTGAGATACAACCCCGGGCGATCGACGATATCACTCCCATCTATGTTGGTGGCAAAAAAGAGATCCAGCTGATTGAAAAGTTTATGACTGAAGGATGAGTAAACCGGAGTGAAGGTCTATGAGCACAAAAAGTTACGGTCCCGTTGCCGGGTCTGCGATATTGGGGGCAATAGCCGGCCAGAAGAAGATCATCATGGCCGCAAATGTGCGGGTCACCCTGGTGGCTGAGGGAATATTCCGGGCTGCAAAAGATACCGATTCAGCCGTCTTCATGGAACTGGCCCGGTCCGAATGCGATCTCAAAGGGGGATATACCGGCATGACCCCCCAGGTCTTCTCGGAGAAGATGCAGGCCGCTGCAAAAGCTACCGGCGTCGATGCCTGGGCCCTCCACGCGGACCACATCAGCATCAAGAAAGGCGATGCCGCTGAGATCGACGGGACGAAACAACTGATCGATGCGCAGATCAGGGCCGGGTATACCTCGTTTGCCATCGATGCCTCGCACCTCTTCAATTTCGAGGGTAAAAATGTCCGGGAAGAGCTTGCCGGAAACATCGGGGCAACGACAGAACTTGCCCGGTTTATCAAAAACAGGATGAACGGTAAAGAGTTCGGGCTCGAAGTGGAAGTCGGTGAGATCGGGCGCAAGGATGGCGAGGGCCTGATCCTCACCAAACCCGCAGAAGCCGTGGAGTTCATCAAAGCCTTAAACGAGAATGATGTCCACCCGCAGGTCCTTGCGATCGCCAATGGCAGCACCCACGGTCATACCTATGATGCGAGCGGGAACGTCGTTGAGCAGCTCTCCATCGACATCCCCCAGACAAAGGCGATTGCCAGGGCACTCCGCGACAACAACCTCAAAGTCGGGATCGCCCAGCACGGTATCACCGGCACACCCCGGGACCTCATCAACCTGCACTTCCCCAAGGGGGATATCATCAAGGGCAATGTCGGCACCTTCTGGCAGGACGTTGTCTTCTCAACGTTCAAGGTCTATGAGCCGGAACTCTACAAGAACATCCAGGAATGGACGCTTGAGAAGTACCGGCCCTTAAACCCCGGCAAGAAAGACCGCCAGGTCTTTGACGGCAACTGCAAGATGGCGATCAAGGAGTTCTATAAAGAGATATACGCAGTCGATGAAGGGACCAAAAAGGCGATCGAGGCCATGGCTTATGCCGAGAGCCTCGTCTTCTTCCGGGCGTTCAGCTCGCAGGGGTCTGCTTCATTAGTGAGAAAAGCCATTCGTTAAATTACAGCAATTCCTTTTTTGCTGGCATAAGGGGGAATCATATGCCAAAGACAACAATCTCCGTTATCAAGGCGGATGTGGGAAGTTTCCCGGGCCACTCCCGCACCCACCCGAAACTCCTGGAAAAAGCTGCAAAGATGCTCAAAGGCGAGGAGGGAAAACTCCTCATCGACTCGTTTGTCACCCATTGCGGCGACGATCTTGAGCTTATCATGACCCATTCCCATGGCGTGGACAACGAGAAGGTCCACAAGCTTGCCTGGGACGTCTTCATGGAATGCACAAAGATTGCCAGGAGCATGAAACTCTATGGGGCCGGGCAGGACATGCTCTCCGATGCATTCTCGGGGAATGTCCGGGGTCTGGGGCCCGGTGTTGCCGAGATGGAGTTCGAAGAGCGGGGATCGGATCCCGTCCTCATCTTCATGGCAGACAAGACCGAGCCGGGCGCATGGAACTTCTTCCTGTACAAGATCTTTGCCGATCCCTTCAACACGTCCGGGCTGGTCATCGATCCCAGCATGCACGGGGGTTTTATCTTCGAGGTGCATGACGTTATCCAGAAACGGCGCATCAGGTTCCGGTGTCCCGAGGAGACCTATACCCTCCTCTCCTATATCGGGGCCTGCTCACGGTATGTCGTCAAGTATGTCTGGAGAAAGGACGGCATGATCGCTGCCACGACCAGTACCGAGAAACTGAACCTCACCGCAGGGCGGTATGTCGGAAAGGACGACCCGGTCATGATCATCCGTGCGCAGAGCGGCCTTCCCTCGGTAGGGGAAGTCATCGAGCCCTTCTGCACGCCGATCATTGTGGCCGGCTGGATGAGGGGGTCCCACCACGGCCCGTTCATGCCGGTTGGGGTCTGCGATGCCAACATGACCCGGTTTGACGGTCCGCCCCGGTGCATCTGCCTCGGGTTCCAGATCAACAATGGGGAACTGATAGGCCCGGCCGATATGTTCGATGACCCGGCATTTGACCGGGTCCGGAACCGGTGCAATGAAATTGCCGATATGGTCCGGGACCAGGGGCCCTTTGAACCCCACCGTCTTTCCCTGGAGGAGATGGAATACACTACCCTTCCGGGGATCGAAAAGCAGTTCCGCAACCGCTGGGAGCCAATCCCGGAATAATTTTATTTTGGTTCTTCTCCTTCCTCGTGTCTGATGAATCCGGGACCTTTGTCAGAAGGTCGGGGAGGAGAAGATTTCCGCGGGAATTCTTTGGCCCTCGGCAAGTCGAAGAACCTGATGGTTCTTCTCCTTCCTCGTGTCTGATATTCCTCAGCAGGTCGAAGAACCTGACGGTTCTTCTCCTTCCTCGTGTCTGATATTCCTCAGCAGGTCGAAGAACCTGATGGTTCTTCTCCTTCCTCGTGTCTGATATTCCTCAGCAGGTCGAAGAACCTGATGGTTCTTCTCCTTCCTCGTGTCTGATGACACTCGGAATAAGCAAACTTTAATTATCTTACATCCCAAATTAGGGCAGATGGTTAACGGAATTGTTTTGCCGATAAAAAAGGTATTTGCGCTCGTGGATTCAAAAATTTCTGTCGAGATAAAAGACGAGGGGCGGAAACTGCAGGGGCGCCTCGTGGCTGTTGATGAGTACCTCAATATTCACATGGAAGAGACCATTGAGTTTGTCGACAACCAGCGCGGCCGGAGCCTCGGCACGGTGGTAATCCGCGGCAACAATATCCTCACAATTGCACCGGTAATCTGATGTTTTTAAAAAAAGATGGTGAACACTGATGTCGGATCCTGTTGATGATGGACTGAAACTGATTCAGTCAAAACCTGAAGGAGTACTTCAGAGCGAGCTCTGGAAGGAGCTGGGTGTTGATAGCCGGAAGTGTTCGCGTATCGTCAAGAAACTCGAAGAGAGCGGGCTCATTGATCGTATCGAGTTCAAAAAAGACGGGATCAAGACCTACCTCCTCAAGGCAAAGCAGATGCCGGTCAACCCGTGCGACCTGCTTGCCGGCGATGAACTGATTCCCTGTATCGGTTGTGAACTTGAGTGTATCGTGGAAGAATGCCACCCGCTCATGGACTGGATGTACCAGCTGGCAATCGTCCAGCACTCGGAAGAATAACTGAATTTTTTTATTTTTTCTTTTGCAGGTCGATACCCTCAATTACTTTTCCGGAATATATCCTTCCGGTATCATGAACAAGTTCAAGGTTTATCTCCTCCTCCAGGGCCTGGTTTTTCTCATCCCCCTGAATGTCTATATGTGGGGCGACTGGCTCATCCTGAATGCACAATGGGTCCTGTTCCGCTTCCAGCAGTCGGAGTACGGGGACAGTCTTATCCTCGGGTATAAGGACCCTGCCTATATTGCCGCGGGCCTGACCACCGGCATATTCAATATTGCAGCAGCGCTTTTTTGGACAGCCGGAACGTTTTTTCTCATGGCCGCGTTTGCTGTCACCGTCTATGCACTGATCCATGATGAAGGCGGTTTTATCAGGACGGCTTCCTGCCTGCTGTTCGCCGGGGGAGTTCTCTTTCTCCTCTCTGCCCTCTGCCGGTTCAATGGCGGGTTTGCAATTCCGGTGGGTGTCCCGGTAATTTTTTTGCTGGGCTGGTTCATGTTCCGGGAAAAATTTAATCTCCCGGATGAAGAGGGCCCGGGTGCTGCTGCACTATCCGGCCAATAAAAATTTTCTTGTATTTTTCCGGTTGTTTTTATCTCATGAACATTCACCTTTTTTGTATCGCAACAACTATTTATCGCTCAAATTTCCACCTCTAATACGTGAAATCCCCGCAGTTTTTGGGAGATAGCCAATGATCTCGGTCCTGTTTATTGATGACAATACTGACCTTCTCACCCAGATCCGCACCTTCCTTGAGAAGACGGGGGACCTCCGGGTCGAGCCCGCCCATTCCATCAAGCAGGCAACCGAGAAACTGAAGAACCGGACCTTCGACGTGATCATCACGTACGAGGAGATCCCGGAAGTGAACGGGATCGAGTTTGTTGCGGACATGAACGGTATCGAATTTTTACGCTACCTCAAATCGCAGGGAAACCCGACCCCGGTAGTCCTCTACAGCCGGAAAGGGGCTTCCAAGATCGCACTGCAGGAACTGAGCAACGGCACCGAGATTGTCCTGCCAAAGAGCGGAGACATCCGCCCGGCCCTCTTCGAGATGGTCACCCTCATCAAGGGGACCATGCTGAGGAAGAAAGCCGAGCGCGAATTAAAGACCCAGAACGAACAGCTGGCTGCCATCCTTTCAGCCACCCCACTCGGGATATTCCAGATGCGGAGTGGCATCATCGAATGGGTGAACCGCCCTTTCGCTGCAATGCTCGGGTATGATGAAGGAGGGCTTGTCGGAAAAGAGATGCGGGCCCTGTTCCGGAACACGGAAGAATACGAGCAGGCAACCCGCGATCTCCTGATCCACCGCGATGCGGGTGGCCAGACATTCTCTGAATGCCGGCTTGTCAGGAATAACGGGGTTGCCATTCCATCGCGGCTCCAGGTGCAGCCGCTCGATCCCCGCGATGTCACCCGGGGCGGGACATTTGTCGTCACGGATATCTCGGAAAAACAGAAGATCGCCGATGCCCTCAAGGAGAGCGAGGCAAAGTACCGGGATGTGCTCCGGAACACCCAGAGTATCATCATCCGGATGGACACCAAAGGCGTCATCACGTTCTTCAATACCTATGCCCTGACCTTTTTCGATTACGCCGGCGAGGATGTGATCGGCAGGAACGTTGTCGGGACCATCGTTCCGGAGAAAATGCGGGTCCAGCATGACCTTTCGATGATGGCAAACGACATCGGGTTCAATGCCGAGGGGTATGCGGTCAATATTAACGAGAACGTGCGCAGGAACGGTGACCATGTCTGGATCGCGTGGATCAACAAGGCCATCCGCGACGATCAGGGGCGGATCACCGAGATCCTCTGCATAGGAAACGACATCACCGACCGGAAACGGGGAGGGGAGGTCAGGATCAGCACGGACGCGTGGAAGGACCCCGTTATCAGCGACACCGATGTGCGGGAAGAGGTCTTCGATGCGGTATTCCACATCTGCACGGAAATCTCCATAGAAGGGCGGGAAGGCAAGCCGGTCGGGACCACGTTTTTGATCGGGGACACCAAGCATGTCCTCGAAAAGTCCCGGCAGATCATCCTCAACCCCTTTGAAGGGCACCGCCCGGAACTCCGGGTCGTCACCAACCCCGACCTCCGGGAGAACATCAAGGCGCTTGCCCAGCTTGACGGGGCGTTTGTAATCACCGGCGACGGTTTTGTCGAGGCCGTGGGCCGTTATATCACGGTAGACACCAGCAGCGTCTCCCTTCCCCCCGGCATGGGGACCCGGCACAACTCGGTTGCCGCCATCACGTCCGTGACCAGTACCATCGGCATAGTCGTATCACAGAGCGGAGGCGGTATCACCGTCTTCCGGAACGGACAGATCCTGAAAAAAATTACCCTGTAAACCCGATTCTCACGGTTTCCTGCTGTTCACAGAACACCGGCGGCCATGGAACTCTTCCCAGCAGATATGGCGGCAGATGTTCCCCACGGACCTGAATGCGTCTTCGAGGTCAGGGAAGTTGGGGATGCCGGCATCCCGCAGGATCCGCAGCGGTGTCCGCATCGAGTCCCCGCCGATCATGCACCCGACCATCATCTTGTGCGTGCTTTTTGAGAACCTCACAACCTCGTTGGAGACCCGGATCGGGTCAGAGATGGCAGATGGCACGGCAATGACAAAGGCAATATCCCAGAGGTCCTGGTTCTGGATCATCACGTCGAATGTCCGGGCAAACCGGTCTGCGGAAGCATCGCCGACCATATCGATCGGGTTTCTCCGGTTCCAGTCCGCCGGCAGGAACGCATCGAGTTCCCTGAGGATGGGTTCGGGAAACTCCACCATCTCGATGCCGTACTGTTCGGCATAATCCGATGCAAGGACGGCAAACCCGCCTGCATTGCTGATCACGATTGCCCGTATGCCCTTGGGATACCCCTCGGAAGAGAGGAGTTCGGCGGTCTGGAACGACTCCCGGATCGAACGGACCGGGATCACGCCGGACTGCCAGAAACCTGCCATGTACACATCATAACTCCCGGCAAGGGATCCCGTGTGGGAGGCGGCAGCCAGCTGCCCGATGCGGGACGAACCGGACTTGATGGCAACAATGGGTTTCTTCTCGGTGACCTGGCGGACAATCTCCATGAACCTCCTGCCGTTCCGGATCTCTTCCACGTACAGGATGATGGCCTTCGTGTTGGGATCATCCCCGGCATAGAGACAGAAGTCCTCAAACGACAGATCGGCCTGGTTCCCGACACTGATGATGGCCGAGAACCCGATCTCCTCGGGAAGGCTCCAGTCCACAATCGTGGTGATGATGGCGCCGCTCTGGGAGATGAACGCGATCTTTCCCGGCTTGGGCGAGACCGGGTCAAAGGTGGTGTTGATCCCCTGGATCGGGAGCATGAGCCCCAAGCAGTTCGGGCCGATGATCCGCGTCCCGTATTTATGGGCTATTGCAAGGAGCTCCGCTTCGAGCATTGCGCCCTGCTGCCCGCTCTCGCGGAACCCGCTCGATATGATCACGACAAGCGGGACGCCTTTTTTCCCGCATTCCTCAAGTACCCCCGGTACGTGTTTTGCCGGGAGGACGATCACGGCGATATCGACCGGGTTGCGGATGGCTTCAAGGGTCGGGTACACATTCCGGCCAAGGATCTGCTGGTGCTTCGGGTTGACCGGGTAAACCGTACCGGGGAAAGAAAGGAGGTTGCGCAGGATGGCATACCCGACCTTGGACGGTTCGGGGGAAGCACCGATGACCGCAATGGAGTTGACATTGAGTAACTGGGATGGCAGGAGTCGTACCGGCGCAATGGAATCGGCCGGGTGGGGCGGGGAGGTATAGATGCGGGCATCCACAACACAGGCACCCTTCTCGTACAGGAAGACCGGGTTGATATCGAATTCTACGATCTCGTCATGCTCAAGGAAAAACCGGGTGATTGTTCCGATGAGGGAGACGAGCGTCTCCTTGTCCCGCGTCGGCTCGTTGCGGTAGCCTTCGATGAGGCGGTATCCCTGCAGTTCGGCGAGCATCGCGGCAATGTCGTCCCGCTGCACCGGGAGGATCCGGATCGAGACGTCTTTTATCAGCTCGACAAGGGTCCCTCCCATACCGACGGTGATGATCTTGCCAAAGGTGGGGTCCAGGCGGCCCCCGATGATGATCTCGAGCCCCTTTTTCATCATCTGTTCGACCATCACGCCGCTGATTATGGCCTCGCTGTTGTATATCCGGACCCGGTTGAGAATTGAATGGTACCCCTGTTTCACCTCTTCACCGGATCGGAGGTCGGCCATGACGCCGCCGGCATCGCTTTTGTGGATGACCTGGGGAGAGATGATCTTCAGGACGACCGGAAACCCCATCTTTTCTGCAATGGCAACCGCTTCATCCGCAGACCGGGCTATACCATATGCCGGTACGGGAACCCCGGCGGATTTCAGCAATTCGTACCCTTCTGCTTCAGAAATGAGTTCTTGTTTCATCCGGTCGCCTCGCGTCACCAATTGATACATACAGGAGCCTTATATGCATTGCGGCGCCGGGCCGGTGATCACGGGTGAGAATAGGAACGGTTATGACGCAGGCACCCGGCCATGTCATGGAGAACCGGGAAAATGTCCCGGTCATCACGGAACCGTTCCCCGATCTGCTCGGCAAGACTGCCATTCCGGATTCGTTCCCGGATAACGGGAAGATACTGCCTTTCATCGTCCGTGGCGTGAAGCAGCGCACGTTCGTACAGCTTCTCCAGTTCCGGGCGGATCTCGGCAGTCCCGCTCCGGATCACGGTATCCATGAGTGCAAGCAGGGCATCATGATCGGTCTCGACCGGTAGCGAGCGGCAGCGGAGGAGGGAACGGACAAAGGCACAGACCGCCATGTCCGAACGGACGGACTCCTGTTCGTCAAGTGCTTTTATCTCCAGGCATTTCCGGGAGAAGCGGATGATAAGCCCGCTCGAATTCACCCATTCTTCGCAGAGGATCCCTGCACCGCGGGAACGGAGCTCGCGGTAAACCTCGTCCTGCATGGAGCGGTAATCCTTAACCGAGCGGATCTTTTGGGGTATGATGCCGTTACAGATGAGCGGGATCTCCTGCTGGTTCTCGCGGTAAAAGACGAGGCGGTTGTCGCAGGAGCCGGTCATTTTACCCTCGACAACCGGGGATGATGCCGTGACTGCGACAAGGTAGGGCAGGAGGCAGCGGATACGGTTGTGGACGGAGACGAGGTGCCGGTCGTTCTGGTACGGGAGGTTGATCTGGAGTGCCTGGATATTCAGCCACCCATGCCGGCGGAGATTGAAAAGGCTGCCGTAGGCTGCGTAGTATTCGGCCTCGTCGTGGTCCCATACGGGGATCGCATCCGGGACCGCAGTCGGGTGCATGCCGAGGCCGAGAAGGATATACTGGTCCCGGAAGATATGGTAGAACTTCCGGATCCCGAAAACCAGCTGGGCTTCAAGTGCCGCCAGGTTGTCCGCGGGAGTACGGGGAATGAATTCAAGGACGGTCTTCTGGAGTTCCTTTCCCAGTTTTGCCTCGCCAAAGAGGATCTCGCTCTCATACCTCCCGCAGATCGCTTTTATGATCTGGTCGGATACCGGCAGGGAATTGAACTGCCGGTCGTTGATGGAGAATTCATGCTCCGTGCCGATGGTCATGGGGTTTTGGGCAGATCTCTGGGTATGTCGGCTACTTTCTCGGTCTCCGGCTCATCGATACAGCAGATGACGGCAAGTTCGTCGTCCGGCAGGTCTGCGACAAGGCGGGAGATATTGGTTACTGCAACGGAATACTGCTGCTCGTAGGCAGCCGGGACTTCCCTGAGGAGCCGGACTATGGGACAGATGCTCTCGAATTTGAGAAAAATTTCTATCCGGTCGCCTTTGACATCAAACGTGAACGGCCCGGCCCGGCAGGTCTCGGGCTTAATGCCATGGATGGAGCATTTCCCTCCCTTCCAGCAGACGCACGTCCCGTCGGCACGGGACCGCATGCGGCGGTACCCGTTCTTCTCAAAAAAATCCTCCGGGAGCCCTTCTTTTAAGAGACGCCGGTAGGTCTGTTCAGATATCGGGGGGTTTGCCCCGGTGCAGCAATTGCCTCCGCAGTTCATGCAGATAGCTTCAGCCTGGATCAGCCAGTCGTGGGTCATGATGTATCACGTAGCAAAAAGATGGGAAATGATCTGGTCGAATACCCGGGGATAACAGGTATCCTCCCCGCTCTCGATGGAGGGGTTGTCGTTCACTTCGATGACGCAGGCATCGCCATTATTGTTCTTGATATCGACCCCGTAGAGCCCGTCCCCGATCGCATTTGCAGCCTCAATGCCGAGGCTGATGATATGCGGGGGCACGTCCTGTTCCGGGACGCTTTCAACCCCGCAATAGACGATATGGCCATTGACGGATGCCTGGATCTTGAATGTTACCGAGGGGATGGTGTACTTGCAGACATAGAGAAGTTCCCCGTTGAGCACCCCCACTCTCCAGTCATACTTGCTCTCCACGTACTGCTGGACAACAATCCAGTCGGACATCTTGATGAACCGGCGTGCAACCCGGAAAAACGAAGCAATGTCGGAAACTTTCTCGACCCGGAGGGAAAATGATGTGGACGGCTCCTTGATGATAAGGGGAGTACCGAGGGTATCAAACAGCCGGGTCACCCCATCGACCGTGAGGTCATGTTTTGATAAAAAGACGGTTTTGGGCAGGGAGACCCGTTTTTTTAGGAGGTGCGAATACATGTTGATCTTGTCCGAGCATATCCGGATGGATTCTGGATCGTCAATCACCGGTATGCCATGGAAGCTTGCCATCTTCGCAGCAACATAGGTGATATTCATCGGATCGGTCCGGGCGCGGATGAACAGGGCGTCCATCTGGGGGATCCTGCTGATATCCACCGGGAAGATGAAATCAACATGATGGCCCTTGTCTTCCGCTACATCCCTGCACCGGATAAGGGCATTGAGCTGTTCCGAGCTGGAGAGGGTCTTCCGGTCAACGAAGATGCCGAGCCTGCTCATAGGAACTCCTGGTGGTTCAGGTATGCATGCAGGAGCGAACGCTCCTCGTCCGAGAGCTGGGAGTACCGGGTGGGGGAGAGTGACGAGAGCCGGGGCCCGTTCCTGTCACTCACGGTCACCATGGTCACGAGAGGAATGGCAAAGAGCTCGTACACCCGTTCTGCAAGCTGTTCCACGCTCCGGCATTTTCCGGCAGTTTTGCCGAACACCGCCCTGCAGGTGTCGATTGTCGCGCCATCGGCAAGTTTCTGGTAGCAGAACGGGTATTTTCCCTTGTTGGTAAGGTGCCGGACCGCCACTTTCACCTGTTCTTCGTCGCCGGCAATACAGTATTCTGCGGTGTTTGCGAAATAATTCAGGCCGTACAGGACAGACGGGAGGGGCGCATATGCCGGGGAAATCCCCCACTCGCAGACGGGGATCCCGGCAAGGTGCGCCCGCTCAAGGCAGATCGGAACAACATAGGCATCGAGCACTGCCCCGCTGGATGGCCGGACCTTCTTTCCTTCCAGTTCATGGCGGAGTATCCGGTAATACGATTCAGTCTTGTAAGAGTAATTCTCGCTGATGATATGGCAGGTGTCCTCGCGCCAGAGCTCAAAGACCATATCCCGGTTTAAGGAACACTCCCGCCTGGTGCCGGGTTTACCATTGGTTTTCTTCAGCGCTGCCTCACGGGGATCCCGGGGCGTGTCTGGCGAACCGGGAACTCCGCAGGTCAGCGGTGGCGCGGTAACTCCTTCAGTACCGGAGGTGTCCGGTATGCCACTTGTCATCCGGTATTCCCCCTGCCGGGTATGAGGGATTTTATCCGGGTTTCACCGTGACAATTCTGGGTGCCATGAATGAATGATCGCCATTGAACGGATTGGACGACTGCAAAAAAGGCAAAAGACCGCCGATGGTGCTCATCGGACTCATCGTCACTTTCAGAACAATCGCTCATGGGTAACACTAATCCAATTGGATCATTGGATTGTCGTTATGAGCTATACTCCCGTGCATTAAAAGAATTTTTCGCTTACGCCCGTTCTGGCACGGCGTTTTTCACCGTATCGCCCGTGCACCATCGTGGGAACGCGGGGGTATCCCGCGGTTTTTTCCCACAGGCCGGGCATTACATTGATAAATTCTTATGACTATCAGTAATCAACAATGCACGTGCCGACACCCGAAGAACTCCGCTCACGCCGCGAAGCGCTCGGAATGAGACAGACCGAGCTTGCCAAACGCGCCGGCATCAGCCAGTCCATGGTAGCCCGGATCGAGGCCGGTAACGTTGACCCCCGGGTCAGCACCCTCAACAAGATTATTCTCGTCCTGAACAGTGCCGAGCCAAAAAGGATCCAGGCAGCCCAGATCATGCATACCCCGGTCCTTGCGGTACAGCCCCAGGACGCGATCAGCCGGGCAGTGGAAATTTTTGAGAAGAACAATATCTCCCAGCTCCCGGTTATCGAACGGGGGGCGCCGGTCGGGTGCATATCCGAGTCGGTGATAGTCAAGGCTATCGAGCAGCAGCGCCTGCACAAGACCCACCTGTTCTTTGTCCGCGATTTCATGGAAGCAGGTTTCCCGACAGTCCCCCCGGACATGGACGTGGAGACCGTCATCAATATCCTGCAGCAGAACCACGCCGTGCTTGTCGTCGAGGGCCATACGGTCCGCGGCGTGATCACGAAACATGACCTCATCTCCCTCATCCTCTGAATGCATCCCGCCAGTCTTCGTCACAGCAATGACGGGGGCAATCCGAAAGTATTTATAGGTCTGTATCCGAGGGATATTTAACGTGAAGTGATTTCACGAACCGGAGTCAGACAATGGCAGAAGAATCAGCGGAAATCAGCAGCATGACTGTTATCGGGATCGGAGTTGTATTGTTTGTGGCCGTTATCGGGGTATGGTACCTGTTCATCAAATAATCTTCTTTGTAATTTCCGGTCGCCTGCAGTGCCGGCAGGCAATCCTGATGCAGTGGTATATTTTGCCACCGGATTGAATCAATCCCCCTGCAATTTTATTTTTTCGCCTTGAAAACGAAAAGTTATCGGTGATTTGTGCAGGGTACCGGGAAGAATGAGAAGACTTCATCCGGGTCCTTTGAGTGCAAGCGGATCTTCCGGGACCGCCAGAGTTTTTAAACTGATTTCACCGGAGAAAAAAAATAAAAAAAATGTCAGAGTTTCGAGACAAGGTCCCGGAGCACGGTACCCGGCTCTTTTGATTTGACAACACTGGAAGCGAGGAGTACCCCGTCTGTACCGAGGTCCACGGCGATTTTTACGCATTCGCCGGACTGGATCCCTGCGCCGGTGAGGACTTTTACTTTCGGGTTTACCGCATGCACGGCCGCAACGGAGCGCTTTATGATGTCCGGGTTTGCCTTGGAGACCGATACCCCGCTGCCGATGAGTTCCGGCGGTTCGATGGCTACGTAATCCGGGCCCAGTGCGGCGGCACCGGCACTTGTCATCTCGTTATTCGAGCAGATTACCGAGATCAGCTTGTGGGCCTGCAGTGCCCGGATCGATGCCTCGATATCCGCTATCGTGAGGCGTCGCTCGGAATGGTTGACAAGCGATCCTGCGGCGCCGGCCGCCTTGATGGCCTCGACCGTGACATGCCCGGTGCCGGTACCGGGCTCGCAGCCGTCAACGTGCTGTGCATAGACCGGGATGGTAAAATGGTGGCTGAGCGGGTGGAGGTCGATGTAGGACGGTGCAATACCAATGGTTACGCCGCTCTCCTGAGCAACTTGCACTGCAGCATTGGCGATCATGTGGGCGCGGTTGCCCATTCCTTCCCTGTAGGTTTTCAGGTTGACCAGGATGAGTGGTGATGTCATGGGGTAACTCCGTAGTTTTCCGGTATTCCTGATTACGTTTATCTGGTCTTGGGTATGATGAATTTTCCGCCGACCGGATAAACAATACCACGTTTGACCAGCGGGAAATGTTACTTACTCTTTGAGCCCGCGAGAAGAGTTGCTTACTCTTTGAGCCCGCGAGAAGAGTTGCTTACTCTTTGAGCCCGCGAGAAGAGTTACTTACTCTTTGAGCCCGCGAGAAGAGTTGCTTACTCTTTGAGCCCGCGAGAAGAGTTGCTTACTCTTTGAGCCCGCGAGAAGAGTTGCTTACTCTTTGAGCCCGCGGAGGTAGTGGCCGGTCGTGATGCCGCCAAGGGTACTGTCTTTGAGTCCGGATTTTATGGGCCCTGACAAAACGTCCTTTCCTGCGTTTTCCGATCCGGTACCGGTCACTACAGCGGCGTCCCGGTAGATCCTGCCCATCGTGCGGATATACCGCGGGGGCCGGTTGCGGGCATCGATAACAACTTCGCTTATCCCTGCTGCATGGAGGGCGGGGAGGTAACCGGCAAGGCAGAGTTCGCGGGAGTTCCCGATCCGGGTCTGGCACCCGCTTCCCCGCAGGACCGGGAAGACCTGCCCGCTCTCGTCCCGGATTCCCATGAACCGGCGGGTGGGATCCGGTTCTTCTGTCATCCCCGCGCAGGGAGCCGACAGTTTTCTGAGGCAGTCTTCCGTGACCATGACCTCGCTGGTTCCCTGCACGATCAGGGCACATGCCGGGGCCGGTTGCCGCGACCTGAGCCGGGAAATGAGCAGGGCGATCTCATCCTTCGAAAGTTCCGGCGATAGTGTCACGAGGGAGAATAACGGGCCGGCCGCGACAGCAGCGGCATGGTTGAAGATGTTGAGCCCGGAGGACCCGGATAGTGGCACACCTGCACACGCGGCCCGCACCGCCCGGGCAGCACCGGGGTTTTCCACCCTGCAACCGGCAAGGCCCTGTGCAACCAGTCCCGCAAGATCGGGAAGGACTGCTTTGAGGAACCGGTCAAGGGTGATCCGGGGCAGTTTCCAGATCAGCGGTACGCCTGCGTCCCTGCAGATCCCGATGGCCTCCTCCAGCAGCGGGCGCGGTGAGATGATTGTACCCTCGTTACCGCAGGCAGCGGGTGGGAGGAAGAGGTCCGGCTCAAAACAGATGGTGCCTGCCCCGGATGCGGCAGCTTCGCGGACACCGGCAATCGTGTCTACATAGAAGCCGATACGGAGCGGCCCGGTGACTGCAGGTATCCGGTTCCCGGAAATGCCGGGGGACCGGGATGCCTCTTCCGCTAAGCGCTGCCGGGCCCTCCGGACTTCCGGCTCTGCAGGCAGGTAGGATGCCACGAGATGTTCTGTTGCCGCGGCAAAGAACTCACGCCGCATGCGGTTGATCTCTGCAAGCGGGGCAAAGCGTGTCCCGTCATATTCTATTGAAAGCGATCGGACGGTAAACGGGGTGCCCCCGCTCTTCTCCAGCTGTTTTGCGAGCACCTCTTTTGTAAGCGGCCGGGATTGTGCAGGAGCAAGGACCGCTTCGGGCCTGCACGGGACGGGGACCATGGTGCCATCCGGTCGCTCCAGGGAGCCGCTGATGACCAGTTTTCCGTCCGGTGTGAGCCGGGCGGTCAGGTCCACGGGCAGGGGACGGCTCAGGCCGGGCCCGGGCTTTGCGAGCAGCTGCCGGGCACGGGCAGCCAGTTCCCGTGAGGAGGTGAGGTAAACAACCGATCCAGCCGGTACCGGGCGGGGTACCCGCATGCGGAGTTCTCCGTTGAAAAGTTCCGGTTGTGCATTGAGGGCAAATCCCGTTTCACCCTGGCGGTCCGGGTGGGAGACGAGGAGCCCGTCGCCCGGTTCCGGGACAAGGGAACCCTCCGGGCGGATGACAGCCCGGGACTGGTCCCGGTCATAGCGGATGACTGTGCCTATCCGGAGGCCACGGTTATCGGGGGCGTCTCTTCCCATGAGTTTCCCGTGCCGCTGGCCGAAGAGGTAGCCTTCCGTGAACCCCCGGTTGAAGGCGAGGAGGAGGTCCTGTTCGTCCGCACCGGACGGCTGCCATGGACCTGCGGCAATGGCATCGAGTGCCCGCCGGTAGGTCGAGACGACGACCGCCACGTATTCCGGGGACTTCATCCGGCCTTCAATCTTCAGCGAGACGACCGGTGACTGCACGAGTTCCGGCAGGTGGCGGTAGGTGCAGAGGTCTTTGGGCGAGAGGAGGTAGTGGTCCTGAGCCGGCAGGTCCCTGAGCCGTCCCGGTCTCCCGTACTCATCGACCGTGCCGGTCACCAGCGTCCACGGTTTCCGGCAGGGCTGGGCGCACATGCCCCGGTTGCCGCTCCGCCCGCCAATAACCGATGAGAGGAGGCACTGGCCGGAGTAACCGTAACAGAGGGCCCCGTGCGCGAAGACTTCGAGGCCTATCCCGGTATCTTTTGTCTCATCGGCGATTTCCCGGACCTCGTCGAGCGAAAGTTCCCGGGCAAGCACGACCCGGGAAAACCCCTGCTCCTTTGCCCACCGTACCCCTTCGGAATTATGGATGGTCATCTGGGTCGAGGCATGGAGGGTGAGGCCGGGGATAATCTCGTGTGCGAGCGCGGCGATGCCGGTGTCCTGCACGAGCACGGCATCGACACCGGCTGCATAAAGCCAGGCAAGGTATTCGAGCACGCCCGGGATCTCCCGGTCGTAGACCAGCGTATTGACCGTGACATAGACGCGGACCCCGTGCATATGGGCAAGACGGATGGCCTCTTCAATCTCCGCATCGGTGAAGTTGGGAGCAAACCTGCGGGCGCCGAACCGTTTCCCGCTCAGGTAGACCGCATCGGCCCCGGCTGCGATGGCTGCCCGGAACGCTTCCGGCGAACCCGCGGGAGCGAGCAGCTCGGGGAGGGTACGGGTTTTCCGGAAGGGATCGGGTCGTGGCATAAGGATCAGGCCTGCGGGAAGATGATACGGAGGAGATCTCCGGTTGCGATGATGAGGACGGCCGAGATGGCACAGTACCCGGCCATGGTCAGGAGGATGGACAGTTTCCTGTCCCAGCCGCAGATCCATGCCACGGGCGGGCAGACATAAAAGCCCAGGGTCAGGACTACGAGGGGAAGTCCGTAGATACCGTACTTTGCAAGCATCGCTGATCCGTCAGCCCGTTTCTTTGACCGTTCGAGGAATTTTTTTATGCGGTCGGAATGCTCACCGGCAGAATCGAAGATACCAAAGAGCGTTATGATGACGCCGAGGGCCACGCAGGTCAGGGTAAAAAATACAAAGAGTGGCGGGAGGCCAAGGCCGATCCCGACCGGTGCCGCCCCGTATTCGATGACCAGGGTCGTCCCGATAAGGGCGAACGCAGGAGCCAGGGGAATGGCGAGGAGCAATGCAGCTGCGAGGGGAATGACCAGGGCAAGGGCCACCCCTTTCGAGATGGCGCCGCCAAGGTGTACAAGAAGACTGGTGACGACTTCGGAATTCATTTCTTCACCAGATGTATGGCCATAAGGAGATAAACAGGTATCTTCCGGTACCGGCAGGGCTGCAAGTGTTTTGCACATCTTTTTGTCCCGAGGCATCGAACATGCACAGTACATGAAGATCGTTGCCGCACTCACCGATCCCACGCACGCAGCCGGAGCAAAGAAGCAGGGGGCCGACGTGGTCGAGCTCCGCGTCGACCTGTACGACGGGGACCTTGAGAAGATCGTGAAGAAGGCAAAGGCGGCCTGCGGCCTGCCGGTCATCCTCACCCTCCGCTCAGGCTCGGAAGGCGGCCAGTTCTTCGGCACGCCGGAAGAATGGATGGCCAAAGTCGCCCCGCTCCTCCCGTACGCGGACTACGTGGATGTCGAGCGGCAGTTCGCCTGTCACGTGCCGGCGATCCGTCTGGCAGGAAAGAAGGTCATCGCCTCCCACCATTCCGGCCAGATGGTGCCGCTCTACATCCTCTTTGTCATGGAGCGCGAGCTCAGGACGTACGGCGACATCCCCAAGATCGTCATCACGCCGGGCAGCGACGCGGACGTGCTCGAGCTCCTCTCGTTCACGCAGGCTGCCCACAAGCCGATCTGCACGGGCGTGATGGGAGACCAGTTCCGGCACGCCCGGGCCATGCTGCCGCTCTTTGGCTCCGAGTTTGTGTACTGCCATACCGGCAACCCTACCGCGGCCGGGCAGTACTCGGTCGACGAGTTCGTGCAGCTCAAAAAGATCCTGGGCGTCTGACCCCCCGGATTTCCGTTGGAAAATAGGGGGCCGGGAGACCCTGAGAGATCCTGGTAACGGGTACTTATCCTTTTTCCACGCTGGAAACATTCTTCCCTCCTCCACTCTGTCGTACTATCTGCGATCCCCTCCCCCCTGCCGCCCTCTCCGGTCGCTCCTCCACTCTTCTGAAAGGGGAGATCTCCCTGCCGGAAGCAAATATCTCCCTTTTTTCACAGGGTGGTTTTTCCGGGTAAAACCCTGTACCGCCAAAAGCGGAATTCTGGACGATCAGCCATCCGGGATGCAATGCAGCATTTTCCCATGGCGCTGGTCCCAGGGGCAGCAGTTCTGATTTCCTCCATTTTTGTATATGTGTAATAGATAATTTTATCTATTTTTATCCATTATACTATGTGAGATGTGCAGATAATGACCGTCCGCGACATTATCCTTGTCCAGCAGCGTGACCTCCGGCAGGCCCTGGCCGAGACGTTTATCGACCGCGAGACCCGGATTGCCGGAGCAGAAAGCCCGCTCATCAAGGTGATCATCGGCCCGCGCCGGGCCGGCAAATCCTTCTTTGCCATCCATCACCTTGCAGCCAGCGGGAGCTTCGGTTATGTCAACTTTGATGACGAACGGCTCACCGCTCTTTCCGATTATGACGAGATCATCGCAGCGGTCGATTCCGTGTACAACAAACCAAAGACCCTGCTCCTCGACGAGATCCAGAACCTCCCGAAGTGGGAGCTCTTTGTGAACCGGCTCGCCCGGCAGGGATACGATCTCGTGATCACGGGCAGCAACTCCCACCTGCTGAGCGCCGAACTTGCAACGCACCTGACCGGGCGTTACTTCCAGACGCCCATCCTCCCGTTCTCCTTTGCCGAGTACCTCCGGCTCTTCTCCCTCGAACTCACCACGCAGGAAAAAGCTGCCGCAGTCCTTGCCTATGCACAGGGAGGAGGGTATCCCGAACCCCTCGTGAAAAAATTTTCCTCCCGCGACTATCTCGCAACGCTCTTCGACTCCATTGTGTACAAGGATATCGTTAAGCGGTTCCGCATCCGTTCGGTGCAGGGTATCGAGGACCTTTCCCTGTACCTCCTCTCCAACATCGCGTCCGAGTACTCCTATGGATCGCTTGCACGGGTCACCCGGAGCAAAAGCCCGATGACCGTGCAGAAATACCTCGGGTACCTTGAAGAGGCATTCCTCTTTTTTTCCCTGCCAAGGTTCTCGTTCAAGGTCAGGGAGCAGGTCGCATCCAACAAGAAGATCTACTGCACCGACACCGGGTTTGTCGACGCAAAGGCATTCCGTGTTTCGGAGAACCGGGGGAAACTGTACGAGAACCTTGTTGCCATCGCGCTCTGGAAACTGCAGCTTCTGGGAGGCGCATCGGTCTATTACTGGAAGAACCCCCAGCAGGAAGAGGTTGATTTTGTCGTGCAGCAGCGGAACAGGATCACAGCTCTCATCCAGGTCTGCACGGATCTTTCAGAAGAGAAGACAAGGTCCCGCGAGATCCGGGCGCTCCTCAAAGCATCACGGGAACTGGGGTGTGATAACCTCATCATCCTTTCAGAGCAGGAGGAGAAGACCGAGACCGCTGAATGGTTCGGCATGAAAGGAACGATACGATATCTCCCGCTCTCTCAGTGGCTGGAGAATCCGGATTTCTGATCAGGAACCGTATCATCGTGTTCGCGTATATCCCGGGGCGCCGGTGAAAACGTCCCGGATTCACGGATTGGTTTCCACCTCCTTCCCGCAGTTCCCGCAGAACCGCATCCCGTCCCGTACAGGCATCCCGCACTGCGTGCAGAACCGGTTTGTATGCATCCCCGTCCCGGGAAAATTCTCCATGGCCCTGCCAGCGGCCTGCGGTGGGACTGACCCCGTAAGAACCGGTCCGCCCGCCCCTCCCTGCAGGGAGCAGGCGGACACCGGGTTTGCCTGCGCCCGCCGGATGTTCCGGCAGGTCATCCACCAGCCGAGCGGGATGACCACCAAGAGGAGGAGCAAAAAGCCCCACACTTCGAAATACTCGATGCTGAAATTGAAGACCCCGTGCAGGAGCATGCCCCCCATAAGCCCGGTGAGAATGATCCCGAAACGTTCCGGCGCCGGCCGGAATTTCGCAATACCAAGGGCAAAGCCCCAGATGCAGGAGAAGATGACATGGCCGGGGACCGAGACGATTGCCCGCACAATACCGACAGCAAGTCCGCCATCCATGACGTACAGGATATTTTCAAGGGTTGCAAACCCGAGGCTGGCGGCGGTTGCGTACACGATCCCGTCCATGGGCTCGCTGAACTCCGGGCGGCGGTAGACTGCAAGGAAGACGATGAGAAATTTCAGCCCCTCTTCGATGACCGGGGCTGCGACTGCCGATGAGATGATCCCTTCCGGAAAGGGCAGTTCGAGGACCCCTGCGGGGATGGTCGAGAGCGCCCCGAGAATGAAGACCCATGCCACGAGGTGCAGGGGCTCGGGCTCGTACCGGTCCTTTGAGTAAATATAGAGAAAGATGAAGACCGCTGGTGCGATGGCAAGGACAAGCAGTTCGAGCATTACATAAAATATGGCGGGTAAAAAATATTAGTTCTGGTACTTCGCCTGTTCCAGCACCGCGTCCATGAGCACCAGCGCGAGCATTGCTTCGGCCACCGGGACTATCCGGGGGGCGATGCAGGGGTCGTGCCGACCGCCCACGGAGATATCCACGACATTCCCCCGGATATCGCGGGTCTTCTGCGTCTTTGCAATGGACGGCGTGGGTTTCACGGCGATCCGGACGATAATGTCCTGCCCGGACGAGATGCCGCCGAGGATGCCGCCGGCATGGTTGCTGGCAAAGCCGTCTTTGGTCATCGCGTCGTTGTTCTCGCTGCCGTGGTTACCGGCAACGGCAAACCCGTCGCCGATCTCGACGCCCTTGACCGCCCCGATGCCCATCATCGCACCGGCGATCTGCGCATCCAGCTTGCCAAAGACCGGGTCGCCAAGACCCGCAGGGCACCCCTTTGCGGTGATCTCAACGATCCCCCCGACTGAGTCCCCTGCCTCTTTTGCCGCAAGGATCTCGCATTCGATGGCAGCGGGATCGGTCTTTCCATGGACCGATACGATCCGGCCCGCGACCGTGATGCCTTTTCCGGCCAGGTACTTCATGGCAAGGGCACCGGCGGCGACCCGCCCGAGGGTCTCGCGCCCCGAGCTCCTGCCCCCGCCCCGGTGGTCGCGGATGCCGTACTTCTGCTGGTAGGTGTAATCCGCGTGGCCGGGCCGGAAGACCTCCCGGAGCGCATCGTAATCCTGCGACTGCTTCTCCTCGTTCCTTACCATCATGGCGATGGGGGTCCCGGTGGTCTTTCCTTCAAAGACCCCGGAGAGGATCTCGACCCGGTCCGGCTCCTGCCGCGGGGAGGTAAGCGGGGATGTCCCCGGCCTCCGGCGGTCAAGGAGCGGCTGGATGTCCCGCTCGTCAAGGGTAATACCTGCCGGGCAACCGTCGATCACGACACCGACGGCCCTGCCGTGGCTCTCACCGAACGTGGTGATAGTAAAATTCCTGCCAGATGTGTTCATGGGAGATAACTCCTCATCCTTTCCGCCGGGACGTCGATGCCGAAGAACAGGTAGAACTGCTCCCGGGCCTGCCCGATAAACATCTCGGTGCCGGTGATAGTCCTGCACCCTGCACGCTGTGCCGCCTCGATGAGGGGCGTTACCGGCGGGGTATAGACCAGGTCGAAGACCGTCATGTCCCGGTGCAGCTGGTCATCGCGGAGGGGGCTCCGGTCGTCCGGTTTCATGCCGAGCGGGGTGGAATTGACCACGACATCGGGATGGATCGCATCGAAATCCGAAAGTTCGCCCCATTTGCAGCCGAACCGTTGTGCAAGCTCCTCTGCCTTTGCCGGGGTGCGGTTCAGGATGGTCACGTCCATGTCGAGGTCGGTCAGGGCAAAGGCAGCTCCCGCCGCGGCACCGCCGGCACCGAGCAGGACCGCCTTTGCGCCTTTCAATTCGACAAGCGGTTTCCGCACGCCGATCCAGTCCGTGTTGTAACCGGTTGCCACCCCGCAGGAGAAGATGACCGTGTTGACTGCCCCGATCTGCTGTGCAGCGTGCTCGTCCACCTCGTCGATAAGGCCGATGATGTCCTGCTTGAACGGGATGGTCACCGAGAGGCCCTTGACATCGAGGTGGCGTGCAACGCTTAAGATCTCGTCCAGTTCCGGGTCCTCGAACCACGTGTAGTGGTAGTCCAGCCCGTAGTGGCTGAACAGGGCATTGAAGAGGTAGGGACCCTTGCTGTGGGCGCAGGGGTATCCTGCCACACCCATGAGACGGGTGAGCGGGTCGGGGGGGTTATCGGAGAGGATTTTTGTGAGCCGGTCCATGCAGCGCGGGGGGATGCGCCCGGATTTGAAGAAGCTGATGCAGGGCACCCGGTTTTTCTGCGGGATGACCCCGTGCTGGAGCGTGGTTATGACCTGGACTGCAGCAGCTTCCGGTGTCGTTTCCGTGGTATCGATGCAGAAATCCGCGGCAGCCTGGTAATGCTGCCGGCGCCGGTCCAGGAGTTCGGCGATCTCCTCCCGCAAAGGAAGGCCGGTCAGGGGCGGGCGGGGTTTCTGTGCAAGCCGGTCGGCAATGGTGTCGAGGTCCGCGTGGAGGACAAAGACAACACTGTCGCGCCGGAGATATTCCATGTTTGCAGGGTCGATCACCACCCCGCCCCCGGTGCTGATGATGGCATCGGTTTTCGGCAGGGCCGCAATAACTTCCCGCTCAACTGCCCGGAACCGCTCCTCGCCATCCTCGTGGAAGATGTCCGGTATGGACCGGCCGGTCTTCTGTTCGATCAGGGAGTCCGTGTCGAGGAACGGGAGGCCCGTCTGCCGTGCCACGATCTTCCCGACTTCGGTCTTGCCCGTGCCGCGGAACCCGCAGAATACAATCCGCTTCATAGGGATATCCCGGCCCGTTTGAGCATGTCCCAGAACGCCGGGAATGATTTGTTCACACATTCAGCATTCGTAATGGTTATTCCCCCGATGCCAAGGCCGAGGACGGCAAAACTCATCGCGGTCCGGTGGTCGTTTTCCGGGTCGATGGTGCCGCCGTGGAGCGGCGCGGGCCGGATGGTGATGGAGTCGTCGCCGACGTCCACGTCCCCGCCCAGCGCCCGCAGCCGCTCAGCTGTGCCGGTGATACGGTCGCTTTCCTTGAACTTTAAATGACTGATCCCGGTGATGGTGGTGGGGCTCGTTGCCATCGCGGCAACCATGCAGAGGGTCTGGACGGTATCGGGAGAGGTGGACATGTCAAAGGTGATCCCGTCCAGCTTCCCGGTGCGCTCGACCGTGACCGCGTCCTTCCCGTACGTGACCCTGCACCCCATGGCGGCAAGGGCCGCAAGGAACCTGCGGTCGCCCTGCACGGAGTCCGGGACAAGGTTTTCCACCGTCACCCGGCCGCCGCAGATGGCCGCCATGGCAAAGAAGTACGAGGCGGAGGAGTAGTCGCCCTCGACCGTGTAGCGCCGGGCCCTGTACCGGTCGGCAGTGCTGACAAGGAACCGCTCGTAACCGGTCCTTTGGATCGTTGCGCCGAATGCTTCCATCACATTGAGCGTGATATCGAGGTACGATGCCGATGCCGGGGGTACAGGGATCACGACTTCGATCTCCCGCTCCGCGTAGGGTGCGGCCATGAGGATGGAGGATATGAACTGGCTGCTCATGGACCCATCGATGACGACCGGCCCGCCGAGCAGCTGCCCGCTCACCTTCAGCGGGGGATAGCCGGGGTTTTTTGAGAATTCCACGGAGCCGCCGATTGCCGGGAGCGCTTCGGCGAGCGGCCCGATGGGGCGCTCCTGCATCCGTGCGCTGCCGGTCAGGACAACCGGGTGCCGGCAGAGGAGGGCGAGCGTTGTCAGGAGCCGGAGGGAGGTTCCGGAGTTATCGAGATCGAGGGTGGTGATACCCGGGTTCGGGATCATCCCGTTGCAGCCGGTGACGATGAGCCGCCGGGGCTGCTCCTCGATCCGCACCCCGAGCTGGCGGAGTGCGGTTGCCGTGAGCCGCGTGTCCTCGGCCTCCAGCGGCCGGAAGATGGTGCTCTTCCCGTCCGCAAGGGCCCCTGCAATGAGGGCCCGGTGCGTGAAGCTCTTTGACGGGGGTGCGGCAAACGAACCATCAATCCCGGATATCTTCTGCGGTGTTACGATCATTCCGGCACCCCGATCCTCTTGTAACAGCCGAGTTCCTTGACTGTTGTGATCTGCCGGAGTTCGGCGACCGCTTCCAGGGTTGCCGGCGACCAGGAAAAGTCGAGGAAGAAGACATAGTTCCCGATCCCGCGTTTCGAAGGCCGGGACTCGATCCGGGACAGGTTGATCTTCCGTGCTGCAAAGACCTCGAGGAGGTCATGGAGCAGGCCGGCCCGGTCGGTGCTCGGGTCGATGAGGATGCTGCACTTTTCCGGTACCGGGTCATGGTGCTGTTCTTTTGCGATCCGGACAAAGCGGGTCGTGTTCTTCGCATTGTTCTCGACTGCCGGGACGATGACCGGGAGTTTGTAGAGCGCTGCTGCGGATGCCGAGAGGATGGCCCCGGCATTGGGGGTCTTTCTTGCCTCAAGGGCGCTCGATGCATTGCTGCTCGTGTGGATGACCGGGACGCCCCATTTTTCGATCGCCTCGCTGCACTGCTCGTGGGTCTGGGGGTGGGCGTAGATGATCCGGAGTTCCTTTAAGGATACCGTCGATGCAAGGTTGTGGTGGATGGGCATGTACATCTCCGCGGTGATGAAGAGCGGGAAGCGCGAGAGGCCGTCCATGGTCTCGCCGACCCCGCCCGCCTCGGAGTTCTCGATGGGCACGATCCCGTCCCCTTCGCCGCGGGCAACGGCGGCCATGATGGCGTAGATGGTGGGCGCAAGCACGAGGTCTTTGCACCCCATCTTCAGGGCGAGCTCGTGGGAGAAGGTCCCCTCGGGCCCGAGCGTGATGGTCTTCATCGGTTCACCATGCATTCGATCAGGGTGTCGGTGGTCTTCTGCCCCTCGTCGCAGTAGGGCCCGAGGTGGCGGCTGTTCTTTTCAAAGAATTCCCGGAAGAGTGCGGGGTCTTTGGTGCGGACGATGGCGGCGAGTTCGTTTGCGGATGCCTGGCAGGCATCGAGGACTATGGGGACCGCGGGGTTCTGCTGGAGGATGTCGGCATAGAGCCCCGCGTCCTGCGAGAGGAGCCGGCCCACGAGCGAGAGTTCGATCTGGTACACCGGGCTCGTGAACGCCTGGGTTGTGGCGATATCGATCCCGAGGCGCCGGACCGAGTCGGCCATGCAGAGCGTGACAAAGTGGGTGAGCCCCTGTACAACGGCCATCATCCGGTCGTGCTGCTCCGGGGTGGTGACGGTGCACTCGGCTCCTTCCGCCCGGAAGATGGCGAGGAGGGCGTCGAGCCGTTCCTGGTCCGCCCGCGCCGGGCAGGCGATGATGGTCTGGTGCTTTAAGGAACTGACCGTGGGACCGAACATCGGGTGGAGGCCGATGATGTCGGCTGCTGATCTGAGCATGGCATCGACCGGTTGTGCCTTGAGGGAAGTGAAGTCGCAGAGGAGCTGGTCTTTCCTAAGCAAGGGCGCGATCTCTCCGATGACCCTGACGGTGTCATGGATGGGCACCGAGACGATGACGATATCGCAGCGCTCCGCGATGTCCCGTGCGGTCAGTTCCGTGGACCGGCCCGAAACGAGCACTTCGTAACCGGCACGTTCGAAGACCGGGACAAAGAGCCTGCCCATGCGGCCGGTGCCGCCGATGATTCCTACTTTCATGTTCACTTCTCGCGTATCGTCTCTTTGATGGCCATGCCGAAATGCCTTGCCCCCTCGAACGCGCTGCCGAGGATATGGTCGCCCACTTTTAAGTTCACGACCGAGATTGCTTCCCCTTTTTCTCCCACGAGGCGGATGGTCTCGGCGTTCTGGAGGATGAGGCTCACCTTTGCCTTGCTGGCGGCTGCTTCCACGAGAAGGAGCGGCCGGCGCTCGATCTTGGTCCGGCCGATGATCGCCGTGTGGGCCTTTCCTTTCGCGTCCGTGACCATGACCTTTCCCCCGATTGTAAGGTCGGCGAGGTACGCGGTCTTCCCGTCCGGGAGCATGATGTAGGCGTGCACCGCCCCGGCGTTCACGCGGAACGGGCGGGGGGCAACGTACGGGTTCTCCAGCGTCTCGGCGTGGACGAGGAGCATGGCGGACGAGGTGTTGCCCATCAGCATGCCCTCGCCATCCACGAGCATCGAGCAGGTGTCCACGCAGACCCGGTCGCCCATGCCGACCGGTTCGATCTTCGTGACCGTGAACGGGATGAGGCTGACGGTTCCCGTGGAGCCTTTCAGGAGCCCGGCAACGGACCGGACCACAGCCGGGTCGGTGGTTTTGAGGAGGATGCCGTACACGCCTTTTTCGAGCACTCCCATCGCCATCGCGGCCTCCTTCTCGTCCTTCACGCTCGCGATGATATGGTCGGACTGGGCAACGAGGTTCTCGAGCGGGATGACCGTCCAGTCGCTCGTGGTGACGATGACCGGCTTGTGCTTCCCCCGTTTTGCGGCTTCGTTCTCGCTTGCCTTATCGGTGATCGTGCATTCTGTTACATCGACTCCGGGCTTCAGGTCCCCGTCCGGGGCAACCGTCGTGATCCGCCCGAGCCTCCGGACGTCCTCTGCATGGTCGACGACAATGGCGTCGGCCCCGCTCTCGATTGCCGTTGTCGCAATCTCCTTGTTCCAGGGCCGGATGTCGACCCAGAACTGCTTCATTGGTGCTTCTCCAGCGCCTTTGCCGGGTCCACGTTGTGGTGGACGACCTTGCAGAGGGCCTGGACGAAGTGTTTCGTGTCTGCCCGCTGGAAGGCGTTCCTCCCCACGCAGACCCCGGCGCCGCCGACACCGACCGAGTCGCGGATGATCTTGAGCGAGTCAAGGTCGCCGGTCTTCTCGCCGCCCGCGATAAAGACGGGCACCGAGCAGGCTTTCACGATCTTCCGGAACGCCTCGGGGTCGCCGGGGTAGTTGGTCTTGATCATGTCCGCGCCGAGCTCTTCTGCAACCCGGACCGCGTGGCCCACCGACTGGGGCGAGAAGGAGTCGATCCCCTTGCCCCGCGGGTAGCACATGGTGAGGAGCGGCATGCCCCAGCGCATGCAGTCCTTTGCCACCTTCGCGCCGATCTCCAGCATCCTTGACTCGTTGGGCGAGCCGAGGTTGATGTGGATCGAGACCGCGTCGGCCCCGAGCGCGATGGCCTCCTCGACCGTGCAGACCTGGACCTTGTCGTTCGGGTCCGGGTTGAGCGAGGTGGAGCCCGATAGATGGATGATGAGCCCGATGTCCCGGCCGTGCTTCCGGTGGCCGCGCTTGACAAGGCCCTTGTGGAGGACGATGGCGTTTGCGCCGCCGTCGCTCACGTCCGTGATGACCTTCGTCATGTCGAGGAGTCCGTCTATCTGTCCCATCGAGAACCCGTGGTCCATTGGCACGATGACCGACCTGCCCGTGTTCCTGTCCATGATCCGTTCGATCCGAATGTCCTTTCCAATCATTTTCACACCTTCAGAATTTTCAGTGCTTCTTCCACGCTCTTGTTCGCATGCACGATACAGGCCGCTGCCCGGACAAACTTGTCCGGCGTCCGGTGCTGGAAGGCATTCCTCCCGATGGAGATGCCGGCCGCCCCGCCCGCCATTGCGCCTTCGATCAATTCCAGTGTTGTGCGGTCATCGGTCTTTGAACCTCCGGCCACCACGACCGGTACCGGGCAGCCCCGGGTCACCTCGCGGAAGGACTCCGGGTCGCCGGTATACACCGTCTTGACAATGTCGGCCCCGAGCTCGGCTGCCACCCGGGCCGCGAGCTTGACCTGGTCGAGGTCGTTGTTCTTCGTGATGTTCTTGCCCCGCGGGTACATCATGGCAAGGAGCGGCATGCCCCATTCCATGCATTCCACGGAGACCGCACCAAGGTCGGCGAGCATCTTTGCCTCGGACTCGGCGCCGATGTTGACATGCATCGAGACCGCGTCGGCCCCCATCTTGATGGCGTTCTGCACCGTGTTGACTAGCACCTTCTCGTTCGGGTCCGGTCCCAGTTTCGTGCTTGCCGACAGGTGCAGGATGAGGCCGATGTCCCGGCCACCCTGCCGATGGCCGTGGAGCGCGAGCCCCACGTGGCCGATCACCGCGTTCGCGCCGCCGTCGGCCACCAGGTTGACGCTCTGGCCGATATCGATCAGGCCCGAAATCGGGCCGTCCGAGACCCCGTGGTCCATCGGGACGATGATGGTCTTCTTCGTATTGCGGTTCATGATTCTTTCCAGACGAATTTCCTTTCCTCTCATAGTAAACAACAACTCCTCCCCCTGCATTCACACGAATTTTTGTGCAAACCAGGGGGCTTGATCAATACCAGTAATAAAACTGATAATAAAAGCCAAAGAAGCTAAAAAAGTCAGAAACGCGGGACCCGGAGGTCTTCGCGGGTGACAATCCAGAAGTGCATTTCATGCAGCGGGTGGAGGCCTTGCTAGTGGAGATAAAGACATTCACGGGCAAAAAAACCCTCACGAATGCTGTGGCACTCTTCCTGCATACTTTATCGTAGGTTGTGGTTGTATTTAAGGGTGTGTGCTAAGGTGTAGCATGGTCGGAAACAACAATTTAAAATTAAAAAGATGTTCTCTCATACCTCAAATTTAGGGCTTTATGCAATCCTTTATGAACTACAATTATTTGATTCGGATCAAATAACGCATACAAGTTCCTATATTTCCATGTGTTAAATCCCGTCCTAGAATTAATATTTCCGATAGCACTAGAATCAAATAACAAATCCATTGTTTTTGTTAAATCAATTTTTGAAAATCTAGGATCCGCCTTAATTTTTGCCTCGATATCCCTATAGGAAAATTGAGTCGTTCCCATTGCACCAAGCAATTGAATTACTCGTTCCCCTTTCTCTTCATCATCAAGAAAACCGACTAAAGTGTCTTGAAGTTCTCTTACAAAATAAACGTTAGAATACTCATCGATCCCATTATTGATATCTTTCATTGAAGGATTCTTTCCCGATGTATGATTTTGAATTTTATTTAATAATTGAATGAGATCTCTAGGAATATGCCTTGTATGATCAAGTAATACTTTCAAAGATTCTTTGTCACTTTCAATTGCGGAAGGTAAAAATTCAGAAATATCTATCTCATTCTTTAATGCAAGGGCTACACGTCTATTAATTAATTTAACAAGATTGGTTGAATGAATGTCTTTTTTATCTTGATACCAATTTAGGAAAATACCAAAATTTTGAATAAATTTATTTGAATTAGGATCTGCGATTTTATTTAATAAATCGGTCCTACACAGTACGACAATTTTTGCATTAACACCGTTCTCAACTAATTTATTATTAAAATTATTTACAGCGATAAGTAAAGCGGACAAAGTTTGATATTGTTTTTGTCTATGAGTAAGAATTATATCAAGACCATCAACTATGATGATATGTTTATTCGGAGTTTTGGCAGTGTAACAGACTTTCTTTAATTTACTAAATATTGTGTTAATTGTTACATTTTCAGTTTTTTCAGTCACATGTTCCATCTTAAAAATTTTTATACTAAATTGTCTCTTGGAGGTAATCTTTACAATTTCAGCAAAATCCTTGTCTGGAATAACATTAATTTGATCTAATGTATCCAATAATGAATAAAAATCAGCTTCACTTTCATATTTACACTGGATGTCTTTTTTTAGATTATTTAATAATGTGATTAAAAGGATGAATTCCCAATGAGTGGGGTAACGACTCTCAGGCGCTTCAGAACCAGGAAATAATTCTGAAAATTTTTTGTACTCAAATCTGCCAAGATAGTGTTGATTCACGAAAAAGTTCGGATCATTTTTTGCAATCAATTCAATTCTTGAACCGATCGCAGATTTTCCAGATCCTTTTTGACCGAAAATATAAAATTTATTTCCGGAAACGATTTGATCTATATAACCAAAAGCGTCGAAAAAACCTTCAAGTAACAATTCAGGAGATTGTGCTTTTTCAGATTCTGCATCCATCAAACCAAAATTGACCTGTTTGAATGTCATTAAATTGAATGTTATTTTAATATCGATTAAGGTATCTCAAAGTTTGCTATTTTAGATGTCATAGCTAAATCAAAATATTGATGCACATCAATTATGATGGCTCGAAAATTGAGAATATCAGGATCTTGGTAATCGCCCTGTTTTTTTATTTTTAGTTAAAATAATGGACTGAATCACCATTTTTTAGGAATCGTTATATTCTTCTGTTGATTTGTATTCAATATGACTGCAAGGTTTCATTTCATTGAATTAGATCTGATTATTTATTTTCCTGAAACGGGAAATTCAGATAGAAATCCTGAAAAATATGGTGTGGGATATTTAGATCGGAAAAAAGTTTGTCCTTCAAAATCCGGACGGATAGATTTAGATGATGTTTTGGAGAAATGTCCAAACATAAAAAATGGGTATCCACATACAGTTGGTTTTTTTATCGCTTCGAGAACGACATACCCTCCAAAATCCTATATAGAGACAAGAAAAATTTCCCATAAATCTGAACTATATCGATGGATGGTAGAATTGGGTTTGTAGCACTACCCAACCCACGTCCACCAGGTCAAATCCGCAGAGGGGGGAGGGTCACCCCACCTTGCTCAACGCCCTAGGCACCAGCAGCCGCGACCCGGCCGACGAGGTAGACCCACTGTTCGCCCCAGTGCCGGCACCCTCCAACGTCTGGAAGGCGGGGGGGCTGACCCCCTCCGGAAAAATAACGGGAGGGGGGTGGTACCCCCCTGACTCTAGGATCTCGGGAGAATTTCCGGGCCGGATTGCCATGATCTGATCCGCCGCGGGGCGTCCTACGGGGCGGCGGCCGTTGATCGCAATTTCTTTCCTGCCCCCACCACCATCAGGATCAATAGTCGGGGCGTCCCCGGTCAACCCCCCACCCCCCTTTCCGGTCCCGCCCCGGCCAAAACCCATTACTCGGCCGACGATAGACCCACAATCGCTCCCGCATAAGCCAGGGGGCCTTCCCTCCGGACCAAGGTCAGGGGAGATTACTCTCCATTCAATCAGGATCCCACAACCGTTCCGGCAAATAATCTACCAAGTTATATTCACTTTCACTTCACGATAGTAAACTTCATTTGACCGATGAACAATTTTCAAGTTGGAACGTCAAACGAATTGAAATATTGACAATTCAAAGGTATCAGAAATGGGGAAAAAACCGCGTAAAAATCAACGAAAACCACGCTCCACAATTTTAACGATGGATATGGGAAAGCCCGTTGCTCTAAATCATTTTACTATTAATAAGGATGGGACTATTGAATTTGGAAGTTCTAACGGTAAAGAAAAACCTATCGAAGCGAATCTAACAACCTCTTACGATCGTGATAATAAGAATCCTAAAATAATTAATCGCCTTAGCATATCGCCCGACCGTTTAACAATTGTTCCTGATTTATCACTGACTCGATACAATCGAGTATTGGCAGTCGATTCTAATAGACCGGATGGAAAAAAACCGAATATTGTCTTCACCGGTATTGTCCTTTCTAAAGTATCAAGATACAAGAAAGGATGTCTGCTCAAAATATTTCAGGAAACTGTAATAGAATTTCACAATCTAAAATATCCAAGTGAAAGATTTGGATGGGCATTTACGTTACAATCCGGAATCAATAAACCGCAAAATGAAACCGTTGCCATGATTGTAGATCATGATCTGCGCAGTATTCCTGCAATTAATTGTCGTGATGAACCAATTTTAGAATCTTTTTTTCTTCCCAAATCATTTGAGTTACTTTACGCAAGTTCTGATCCAGGTGACAAATTTATTGCAAATGATCTTCTCAAATTATGTGATTCGAATTGTCGAAAAGTCGCACGGATTGCAGCTTCAGCCCCAGAAACATCTTTACCACCGTTATTATCGGCAAATTTTCGAGAACCTTTTACACATATTCGTGTATGGGATCTTTCAATAGAATTGCCTAGTGTCTAACCACAAAATCCCGACTTCACCTTATTCATCTGGATCGATGGGTAATACATTTGGAATCGCCATGTCGTCGGAATTATCTTTCTGGGAATAATGTATTTGAAGTTCTGAGAGTATTTGAGTGTCTTTTACTTGATTTGTTTGTAAGGCATCGAATTCATTACTAAAATGTGGAATGGGTTTAGCTTTGTTCCAAATCTCATCAAAGTAATTCATACTTGACTCATAATCGTACTTATGATGGGGAAATATTTCACAAGACATTCCTTGGCTCCCTTCAATTCCCCTTCCTTTGTCTGGATATTTATTCAATAATATGATCCCTTGATTGTTCTTTGTTACAACAGCTGTAAATGCAAAAGTCGGAGAATCCTCTCTCATTTTTACTTGGAGCAAATTTTTAATATTGATATCATGCACGTTTTTTTCAATATTTTTCAAATTGTAAAGTGAAGCATTCCACTCTGCCATAAGTCGTTCTAAATGACTGTCATAATCTTCAAGACCAGTTTTTGAATTGCACTCAACTTTCCGTATTCGATCAATGAAAGTATATGAATATGGGTTTAAAAGGAGAATTTTAACTTTTTTTCCTTTTTCTAAGCATCCTTTGATTTCTTCTCGTCCACGATGGATCGGCCCCAATGCATTAATTCCGAGAATTTTAATTTCAGTTACATCATCATTATCTTTGGCATATGCAATGAGATCCTTATCGTTTGTAATTTTTCGATAATTTTCAGGTAGATCGGAATGGACATTTGCTTGAATGTTTTTCCGTTTTTCCTTTCGGATTTCCTCGCCCATTTTTTTTAAATTCTCTTTCAATTGTTCATTCTCCTTCGTCAATGGTATATATTTCGCAATATGCCATCCACTAAAAATGGTAAGGGCGAGTCCTAGTATCGCAAGAATTAAAAAGACATCATTTAAATCCATAATTACACTCATTCATTTTTATAATAAAATATTTTTGATTTGTGATCGCATCATTCCTTTTATTGCCTCCCATCACATTTTCACACTGCTCCTCCTTCCCTGCCATACATGAAGTCTTTCCCCGAATTGAATGAGGGAGGCCCCAGCCTACTGCTCAATTATGATGGGATAAAATTTGTTACACATTCGTAACAAGTTTTCATACGTTTATTTATAACAAAATGCATTATAATCCATGGAAATCATTGATTTAATCATTGGTGCGATATTAGCAGCTATTGCCGGAATTGCGGTCCCCCTTGTTCAAACTTGTATCGACAATAGAAAAGAAAGACAGAAGATTGCAAAGGCATTTTACAACGAAGTAAAAACACTCCAAACTGAATACAGTGTAGGGATTCCCGGTGAACATCTTCGGAAATTAGGATATCTTTATCCGACGAATGGACTCTATTTCGCCCTCCGGAAAGAGATGTATATTTTTGATACGGATTTGGTTGAAAAGTTAGATCGTTTTTATGGTCGGCTTACGGGAGTCAATGCAAATTTGCGAGCGCATAAAGAAGATGGGGATTATCCAGATTACGATCCGATGTTGAAATGTGCAGAAAAAGACGCAGATACAATATTGGAACAGCTAAAAAAATATGTTTGATTTTTTATAACTACATCGGACAAGTAATTTTCAATACCTTCTATCCCCGTTTTCTTCGACATCACATCTACACCATTCATCAAAGACATAAGACCTGATTCCTGTTTGAGATTCTGAGGAGCATACTGGGGCGGCGGCCGTTCATCGCAATTTCTTTCCTGCTCCTAGGTCTTTCATGATCAATAGCCCGGGGGATCCCCCCCTATCCCGGTACCTCACGCACCCCCTCCGACGGCACCCCCTCCATCCCCCGCGTGTCAGACAGGGGTCCCGCGGGAACCCCCCCACCCCCATGCCAGGGGGGTTCCCTGCCCGGGAAAAATTATTGGAGGGGGGGTTGGCCGGGAACCCCCCTCCCCAAATATGAGAAATACCCAGTGTTTCCCTGCCGGCCGGATGCCCTCGCACCCAGCGCCTCCGCCGGTACCGCACGATCCCGTCCCTACTCACTTATGGGAACGGTGCCGGCCCGGGCCGGGCCTGGAGGGGGGGTTCGGTTCCAACCCCCCCATGGGTGAGGGAGGGGGGTTCCAACCGGTTTCATGCCAAGGGGGTGGGGGGGTTGGTTTGGAACCCCCCCACCTCTTTCCCACTCGTTCTGATGAGGAGAAGTCCCTTCCGGCAGGTTACACCGTCGGAGAACACACCCTCAGGGAGTACCTCCCCCTTCTAGGACCCACGTTTTTCAAATCGCGCCCCTTTTGCCAATCAGGGGCCATTTTGGGCTTTTCGTTTTGGACCTGAAAGTTTCGGTGCACCGAAAACCGGTTGAATTCACACAAACTACCCGACTTAATGATCCGGATCTTCCCATTTCAGGCTCCGTTTAGTAGGATTTACTCCTGACCCTGAAACTGCGCTAACAGGAGCTAATTCCCTGGCGAAAAAGGGCCCCGGACAAGCGGGAGGAAAGGGACGGGAGGGGCCGGATCGGGTCCGGGAGGGGGGTGTCCGGACCTTTCGGCCCAACAACATTGCCACAACCCGGAGCCAGGGTGAGCCGGTCCATCCGGGTAGTGCAGAACGTGAGAATACAGGATCGGTATCATATAAACCGGTAAGGCACACCTGGCGATAATTGAAGCGATGAGGGAGATATTTCCTGGGGCTTTGCAGGCTTGCTGCGGCCCGGGAATTTTCTAGAAACCGAGAATTGCCCAAACGGATGTGGCTCATGAAAAAATACTGGTAACAAATGGTGAAAAAATGGTAAAAAATGTTGATGAACGAATTATTGAGTCGGGACTTTCTTCCTTCTGTCCATGATGCTTTTGATGATTTTATCCGGGTCTTTCTCAAGGATTTTTTTCCGGTCCTTCGTCCAGTCCCCGCTGCCGGTCTCATAAATCTGGAGGAACCGGATTGCATCATCCGGCCCGAGTTTCTCCACCAGTACGTCAAGCCCATCCTGCTTGATCTGGTGTAATGTTTTCTCGCTCATCTGTATTCACCTTTGATCCGGCAGTTGAAGTCTTCGCCAAAGGGTCAGATCTGATTCCGGGTCTTCCGTTTTTTCTGGCGCTCAGCCAGATTGCCCTTCATGTCATCGAGATTATCCGGCAGCCACTCATGCCGCTCTTTGGTGTAATCCCCGGAGCCGGTTTCACATAATGCTGGAGTAATTTTCCCTGCCCTTCCGGCGATATGTTTCTCATCAGATTTTACTCTACGCTCAAGTTTTACGAGATCTTCTTCAGGAGGAAGAGCCTCGGGCCGGATTCCCCGCTTCAGGAGCAGCTCGCGGATGTCCTGGTTATTCTGAACATGTTCGACCGTGATCGGGTCCTCTCCCTGCATGTCTTCTTTGGTAACATTGAAGTTCGTGATCTCTGTTGCGAGATTCTTGGCGGTGATGGTAACGGTCGGAAGAAAATCAGCGAGCGGCCGGTTGTCCGGGACTTCCAGGCGTCCTTTCATCGCGAGAGTGGAATGCCCTCCGAAGAGAGCCACATCGCCTTTGCTCCGGATACGGGCAAAACCCGATTCATCCACGCCGCGTTCGTAAATATTCCGGGACAACTCTTTCTCGGAATCTTTCAGGTGTTTTCTCGCTTTCAACCGCTCGGTAAGCCGGATATGATCTTCGATGATCTCCTGTTTCCGGGTCTGGACTGCAAAATAACTCTGGGCAAATGCAATCTCTTCTTTCCGGGGATCACCGTTCTGGGCAATGAGATAACAGGCATAACGGGTAAGGAGGAGATCTTCAATTATTCTTTCTCCACCTTTAGGAACCGGTATCGATTTGTTGGCATCAACAAAATGATTTAAAACCGGGTTGTTTGCAGTTTTGCAGGATTCCTTTGCTTTTTCTATAACTTTTAAAAAATTTCTCCATTCGTCATATCCGAGAAGTTTCTGTAAATCCCGGGCAAACCAGAACTCCACCCCATCCTGTATATGAACGTAATCCTCGAAATTTTTGTGAAGGCGTTGAATAATTGATGGTTTCATCCGAAGATCCTTTATGAATTAATTCCTCTACAGATATTGAAGGAAATACCGGTAGATATAGTGTGCCGGTGCAGGGTGAAAATAATCACCCCATGCTCATATGCCAACCGCACAAGATACTGGAATATGAGCGGTGTTGGGCGTCACTCCCGGAAAAAAGAAATTATTCTAGCACGGCATGGCGGAGCCGGGAACGTACCTTCGTACATCGACCTGCGCCCCGCTCTTTGCCATACGTTCTGCGATGGCAAGAATTTCGTGGGCAACATGCTCGTCCACGTAATCCTCACCGCAGTTCGTGCATACCTGGGCGGGAACATCTTTCACGACCAGGGTCATGCCGTCACGGTCAAAGGTGACGGTTGTCGTACCTTCTCTGGTTTCGCCGTGTTTGCAGATGACGCACTTCATGATTTCCTCCGGGTAAAATTATCAGACCATGAATCCGGGTCTGGTTCGTATGCTGTGATAACAATTGCTTCACGATCTACATTATTGTATGCCATTACCACGTGAAGCGGACGACTGTTCACCATTCCCAAGATAAGAAAACTGGGATAAGGAACGTCATCGGGATATTCTTCTATGATCACACCAAGATCGAGCAGTTCACGAATATCGGAATCGGATATTCTTCGCTGGAACATCTGGCGTAAAGCGTGGATGCGGAAGGTTAGATGCCGGTATGCCGGATATTCTTTATCCTTCATATTGTCACTCTTGTCATCACGTTTTTCTTATTTTAAACCGGATGTTCAGGTTTTTATAATGTAGTTCCATGGTGTGAAAATAATTAACAATTCGTTTATGGGGGCGGCAGCCGTGCATCGCAATTTCCTTCCTGCCCAACCCCCCACCTCCCGGAATTTTTTAGCGGGGGTTAGGGGTACCACCCCCCGGGCTCCAGGGTTCTGGGTAATTTCCAGGCCGGACTATCTGTCCCTGATATGCGATTTGCTCCCATCACTCCGGGATTCTCTCGCTTAGCGTTTCTGCCGGTACAGGAAAATCATCACTGCAACAGCGAAAAACACGATTTCCGGAGAACCTGCGCATTTTCCGACAAGGTTGCTGTTATAAACAGCGTAATGCGTCAGGCTGCCTTCAGCCGGATCAAATGAAAGATCGATGTTGGTATTGTCACCGGTAAAAGCATACTCGATATCTTTGTGATAGGAGTCCGGCATTTCCCGGTAGCTGTAGATAATGTGGCGCTTGTCATACTGCGGGTACTTTTCATGGAGGAACTCGCTGACGTTTTTGGTTGCATCCTCCGGTGATTTCATTGCCAGTGACGGAAGGGCTGGTATTCCGGTACTTGTGCAGCTTCGATCCGTTGTCGCATATATCACGGAACCCGTGTAGGTATCTACATAGAATTCACAACTTCCTGAGGTGAAATCATAGAACACCCAGTTATAGTTCTGTCCCCCGCATCCCTCCTGCTTCTTTGAGGATTGCCCGTGATAATCCAGCGCAATGCTGGAATTGGCGGTAAATTTCCGGATCGATTCCCGGGCAGCGTCCTCCTCGACAGGACCGGAAGTCCCAACCAGTACGTGCGATGCCGTTGAAATATCCGGTTGAGGAATTTTTCCTCCTGCCCTGGAAAAGTTGGGGGCAACACCTGAAGCCTGGATATCAGAAAATTCATGCCGGGCCGGGTTATTCTCGGCAGAAACATACAGCGTCAATGCCCGTCCCTGGATCTCATCCCGGGCAGTGATAATCCAGATGGGTTCAAGATACGATCCATTCGTCACATTTTCTGGAGAATAATATCCCGGTTGCGCTGATGCAATTGTCAGATCGAGCGGATCAAGCGGGATATTTTTTCCTTCACCCGTCCTGAGCCGGTTTATCGCTTCTGAAGCAGGGATGATATGTGTTACTCCCACTTCGTTAAGCGTCAGCCAGTGCTTATAGATTTCACTGGGGATGCCACCCGCCGTGAGTTCAAGATTAAGTCTCCCGCCATCACCGTGTATCGGTATGTCGTATGGTTTTTGCCGGTACTTCACCACCTGGGATACCAGAAAACAATCCGTGCCGATACAAGCATTGGATGTGCTCTGTACTGATTCGAGGTTTGCATCCTGCGGAATCCCTCCATAGGGTTCCAGCGCCTTTCCCGCTAAGGATGGGCATTCCTCCGCAGATGGTGCTGGCTTGAGTTGCATATAGGCAGAGGAGTTTTCATAACTGACTGAATCGTTGGCACTATTGGTAATCCTGAAGAGCGGCATCGTGAGATCGGCCGGATCTTTTTGTGAACTCTGCTGACCGCCGGTAACACTAGAATCGGAAATACAGTTACCATCAATCGCTGACGGCAGTAAAAAAGAAATTAGGGCCACTATTGCGATGAGGACGATGATTCCTGCCAGAACATACAAAAATGTTCTGCGGTTTTTTTGTGTCTCTGCCATGGTGTCTCCGGATAAATCAAACATGAAAGAAATGCTCTTGCAGATCTATTCTTGAACTATTTTTATTATTCTATAAAAATTACCCATTTTGTTATTTAAGGTACCGGGGCTTGTTCCTCACTCCCCCAATCTCACCAACAACATATTAATCAAAAAATATCTTTCCTTAGACAAGCAAATGCACCGCACCCCCTCTAGCGTTTCAACCTGATACCACCCATGAAGATCGGCAAGGCACCCCCTGCCACATGAAGCAGACCCGGTCGCCCGCGCCAAATCACAACCAAAGTCGAGAACGAGACACCTGACACCCCGGGGGAGCGGACCAGTTCGTACCGATCGTAGATCAAAACCAACTCCCACAACGGAAGTGAAAGTATAGACAACACCATTAGTGAAACAATTCCTCCGGCCGGGCAATCCCGCCACGCTCCGGATCCCGTAACGCAATCGTTGACTATATCAGCAGCCCCCAAACCGGAAAGAAAAAAATCCGGGAGGCCCCGCACCATGAGCCGCGGAGCCCGCCCGCACAAGGCGCTCGATGAGGCGATCCCAATCGCAAAAGCCCGCGGGCTTATCCAGATGGCGATGGGTGGGCCGGAGCGGATCTTCGACATCGCGATCGTCTCAAAGATCCCGATCGTCTTCGCAAGCATCATGTTCGCGCCAAAAATTCTCGCACCGGTCCCGGAGCTCGCGGAGTATTACCGGAACGATCTCGCACGCCTCCGGGTCATCGCCCGCGACACTGCGGTGGTGATCGAGCTCTGGATCCGGTCCCGGCACGGCACCTGGCGGTTCTTCCAGGTCACGCCCTCATCGCTTGTCGAGGTCGACCGCGAGGGGAAACGGTTAGAGTCCGGGCAGACCATCGGGTACCTGGCCGGGGTCGCAGCACGGGAGCAGGAAGGAGCGGGAACCCCCTCCCCCTTGTAACCCTCCGGTTTCCACCATCTGCCTCTCACCATCGAAGAGCCTTGGGGCTCTTCGAAGACCTGATGGTCTTCTCATGTCTCGGGTCTGTCGACCCTCAACATTCTCCTGCTCCAGGTTCCGAAAGGTCCGTCCGGACCTTGAGGACGAGAAGGGAGGCGGAGCCGACCTTCGCTGTGGAGAACCAGTCGCACGTCGGAGAACACCTTGTCAGACCCCTGCTTACGGGGGAGGAAATCCAGGCTCGTATCGGGCCCGGTTGTACGAGTTTTGCCTCACCCCCTGTTTTGGCAGAGGTAATGGTGTTCGAAGACTATCGTCTTCTCATGTCTCATGTCTTCAACATTCGACATCCGAAAAACACGATAATTCTCCCGGAATTGATCGTGGTTTTACGACAGGAATTGGTGAGGCAGTTGGTAGCAGCGTTCTGTTGGCATCCGTCCGGAGCACCCTGGTATTGGCAAAGGGATACGGGCCGGTGTACTAAACTAACTAGCGGTTATTTACTAACCAATAGTTATAATATTACCAAACGGAAACGTAATAAGTGAGACTGCACCCGGAAAAATCCGGCAGTATCTGGTAAGGGAATTTCATGAACATCGAATCAGTAAAACTGGTGTATTTTTCACCAACCGGGACAACGAGAGCGGTTGCCCGGGGCATTGCACGTGGCACCGGTCACGGCACCGTGGAAGAGCTGGACATTACCCGGCCGGCAGAAAGATGCCGGGCACTCGAAACATCAGATAACGAACTGCTCATTGTCGGTGTCCCGGTGTACCTGGGAAGGATACCGGCACTTGCGGCCGGTTGGCTGCAGACACTCCAGGCGCATGATACGCCGGCGGTCGGCGTTGTCGTGTACGGCAACCGGGCGTACGACGATTCCCTGCTCGAACTCAGGGACCTCCTGGCACAGCGGGGGTGCAGGCCGATTGCCGGTGCAGCATTCATCGGGGAACACTCCTTCTCTACTCCGGAAACAACCACCGCCCGGGGCCGCCCTGATGCAGCTGACCTTGACCATGCAGCATTGTTCGGGCAGAAGATACGGGAGAAGCTCCAGTCGGTTTCATCAGCCGGCCGGATTCCTGAAGTGACCGTTCCCGGCTGCCGCCCGTACCGGCAGGAGCCGTGCCACCCGTACCGGAAGGGCACGGTCTTCTGGAATGTCGATTTTATTGCGGTCAGCGATGCGTGTGTCCAGTGCGGGATCTGTGCCCGGGGATGCCCGGTCGGTGCCATCGACCCGGAAAACAGCCGGGCGATCGCAACGGAAAACTGCATCACCTGCTGTGCCTGCATCCGGCACTGCCCGGAGCACGCGAGAACGATAAAGCCCGGCATTGTCAGGGACGCATCGCTCCGTGTATATACCCTGAATAAAGAGCGAAAGGAGCCGGAATGTTTTATCGCATGAAAATATCCCGGCCCGGAAAAAGCAAAACATTGGAATACCATTGTTCCATAGTTTCATGCACCTGCCGGGTTCTGACTGCACAGAGGCCGGCCTGGAGGTAACACATGGGAATATCCGACCGGAGACAACGGGAGAAGGAACAGCGGAAGACCGAAATCCTTGATGCAGCCGAGCGCCTCTTCTTCTCGCGGGGGTACGAAGATGTCTCCATGGAGGATATCGCCCGTTCGGTTGAACTGAACAAGGCCACCATTTATCTCTATTTTGAGAATAAGGAAACCCTTTTTGCGACAATTGTACTCCGTGGTGTCCGGATCCTTGAGGAAAAATACCGGGAATGCATGGGAAAAGAGGCCCCCGGCATTGTCAAGGTAGCCCTGATGGGCCAGGCCTACTACCGGTTTTCGCAGGAATACCCGGAGTATCTCCGGCTGATCCACTTTTACGGGTCCGAACGTTTTTCAAAGGAGAACCCGTGCACTGCAGAGATCGGGAAGGGATACGGAACCTGCCGCCTGATCCTGCGGGATGCGATCCGGGAGGGGATCGAAGACGGTACCATACGGGCAGATATCGACCCGTTCCTGGCCTCGATGTACCTGATGATCTCCTTCATGGGCATCCTCTCCCTGGAAAACAAATGGAAACTGGTGATCGAGACCGAGGGGTTCAGCAACGAGCAGTACACCAGCGAATTCTTCCGGTTTATTATCCCCGCAATTTCTTCCGGAGACAAATCTTCTGCAATGGATGTCAGGGATTTCACAAAGTATGGTTTCTCGTTGGCAGGGTTGGTGCGGGATTTTTCATAAAAGCAGGGGGGTTCAAATGGAACCCCCCTCCGCAAATTCTGAGAGGTTCGGAAGAATGTCGAACGTCTCTGGACGTGAGACATGAGAAGACCGCAGGTCTTCGAACCTCGAAGACGAGAAGAATTCATCAGAATTCTTCGCAGTTGAGTAGCGAGCCCGGTTTCCGGGCCGGCCGTATGCCATCACACCCTGCGCCAACGCCAGTACCATACGATCCCGTCCCTGCTCACTTATGGGAACGGTACCGGCCCGGGCCGGGCAGGGAGGGGGTTTGGGTGCAGATAAAACGAATGCAAAAATATATTTCCGGTTATTTTTGAACCCGGGTATCGGGAATGGCCGGCCCTGTACGGGAGAGCGTGAACCGGTCCCCGGTCCTCCAGGTCTTGTTTTCCGGGAAGTAGATCTTCTGGATGGCGTGGAGTGTCCCGTCTGTCTCATTCACCGTTACCACCAGGTACCCGACCGTGTTTCCTACCTTATCCTCTTCCCGGACCGGATACTCGATCCTGAGCTGCGGATCGGCCTCGGACTGGTTGAAGGCGCTACCGACAGCACCGCCGTTACCGGAGACCACCTGCTGGACGCCGTCCTTCTCACCCCGGACATAGATGTGGGCATGCCCCGAGAAATAGGCCGTAGCATTGTGCTCGACAAGGCTCTTCCAGAAAATATCCCGGAGCACGGGGTGGACGGCAATATCGAACCCCCGGTCTTCGAAATCATCTTTCACCAGGTACGCCGGGGTATGCCCGAAAACGAACATGAACGGCCGGGTATCGGTCGAGAGCTCCTGGTCCACCCAGGTCTGGTTCACGGTCTCTTTTTTGCCATTGTGGGGGAGGTATTCATCGATCCCGACAAACTTTGCACCTTTCCAGGTAAAGGAATAGGTGAGCCGCTCCTCGCCCGGCGGACCGTTGAGCGGCATTCCGGAGGCAACCGATTCGAGATAGGCTTCGAGAAGCGGCATCACCGTCTTGTCCGGGCCGTCCTCGTGGTTCCCCCGGATGACATAGAGCGGTACCCCGCTGCCGGAAGTGTAGTTGTGGATGGGTGCGACCATGTCCATCCAGTTCCGGAACTGCGCTTTGTAATCGGTGGCAACGGGAGACTCGTTTGCGATCATCCACCCGCTCACGAGATCGCCGTTATAGATGACCAGGTCGGGTTTTTCCTCTGCAACCGCTTTTGCAATGGGAACCAGGTACGGACTGACACCGGTCTGTGTGTCCCGGGTCAGATCGCGGGAGTCACCGAAGACAACAAAGGTCCAGGTCGCGGAAGGGGCCGGAGTTACCGGGGACATGACGGAGGTGACCGCAGGCACGGCAGGTGCCGGAGTGGTGGCCGGTGCTGGTGATGTACAGCCAGCGATGCAGATACCGATCAGGAGCAGGACAGTTGCGCTGAGGAAAAAAACCGGTTTGATCATAACGGGAATAGGGAATATCGGATAAAAAGGATTTCTGCCAGGTATTTTTGCTCTCGCCGGGCATTGTCGGAAACGGCCTGGGTTATCGAAAATCCTTGCCGCAGGTACCGCAAATATCGTCAGGGTAATCCCGCGAGAGCGGGATTGGGGAAAATGAATTTTATTGGGGATGTGTCCCGCGGCACTGCTTCGGGCAGCCGGTGTTCTCCGGCGCCGGCAGTGCAGCCCGGTCCGGCCGGTCTGCCGTACTATAAAAGTACTCCGGGAATGGTTGCCGCGGCCGACAGGAGGAAGGGGAACAGCACGAGGTTTGGAAGAGTTCGTGGGATGATCCTACAGATCCCGGTATTTCCGGAACAGCCCCGGGTTCTGCCGTGCCCACCGCCGGCGCCGTCCGATGAAAAAGCCGGCCACCGCGAGGATGATGATCGCGATACCCGCAGCAATGAACAGCACGGGTATGCCGGTTTCGGGTTCCGTTGCCGGCGCAGGGAGCGGTACGGGGGTCGTGGCCGCCGGCCGGACCGGGGTAACGGATGGAGTACTGCCGGCATCTGCGGTTAGTGCTGTCGTACCTATTACAGGCGGGTATGGTTCCGGAACCGGTGCCGCACCCGATACCGCTGAGACCGTTGCCTTCTTCCGGACTGACACCGCAAAGTTCGAGAAGCCCGGTGTTATCGACCGGTAATAGTAGATATCGTTTGCCACATGATCGAAGACCGTCGGGATCTCCGCCCAGGCCAGATCATGCTGGCGCATCATGACAATATCCTTTGGATCGACGTTCTGCTCCCGGATCCACGATCCCTTCACGCTGAACTGGATATTGATGTCCGTCATGACACCGGGATTGATCCAGTTGATCTGGATGCTCTCGTACACTGCCGGCCGGTCCGGGATGCTGAACGCCTCTGCCGGGGTCACCTGGCTGACCAGGCACTGGGACTGGCCGACGGTCTGATCGGGTACAAAGGTAATACTCTCGATCACGACCGGGGAATTCTGGGACGGTTCCCCGAACGAATACGTCACGGTCTGGCCGGCCGCAGCCCCGCTCGCGGTCGAGACCCCGGCTCCTGACCCGGATCCCTGTTTCTGGATATTCGCGGGATTGTCCCCCCCGGACGAGGTAGGGGTTGGTCCGGGCGTGGGCGATGGTGTGGGTGTCGGGTCCGAGGTGTTCGTGATCGTGAACCCATTGAGGAGGACGCCCTGCTGGCCGTCCGGGTTCGTTACGTTGACGTTCCAGGTCCCTGCAATCTTGTTCGTCAGATCAAAGGTACACGTGAGCTGGTTTGCGGAAACCAGCGTCACCGCAGTTGCCGTGATGTTGCTGTACCCTGCCCGGGTGAGGTTCACAGCCGGAGTTCCGGAGAACCCGGTTCCGGCAAGGTTTGTGATGCTGACCGTGGTCGTATTCTGGCCGGAGGAGGGCGTGATACCGGTCACGGTCGGTGCCGGAGTAGTATTCGTAATCGTGAACCCGTTGAGGAGGACGCCCTGCTGGCCGTCCGGGTTTGTGACATTGACGGTCCATGTTCCTGGTATCTTATTCGTCAGGTCGAAGGTACATGTCAGCTGGTTCGCAGAAACCAGCGTTACCGCAGTTGCCGTGATGTTGCTGTATCCAACGCGGGTAAGGTTCACGGCCGGTGTCCCGGAGAACCCGGTTCCGGCAAGGTTCGTGATGCTGACCGTTGTTGTATTCTGGCCGGAGGATGGCGTAATGCCGGTCACGGTCGGGGCTGGAGCCGTACCGTTCCAAATGGTGAACCCGTTGCTCAGGGTCCCGTACTGGTTGTCCGGGTTGACGGCCACAACATGGTACAGGCCGGCAATTCTGCCCGTCAGGTCGAACGTTCCGGTGATCTTCGACGCTGATACCACGCTTGCTCCCGTCAGGGGAATATTCCCGATATCCACGATCTCGAGGGCGTTGCTGCCGGAACTTGCCACATAGACATAGATCCCGGAAACGTACACGCTTATGGGATTGGACAGCAGTGCTGTGCCGGTCCCGTCCGAAATACTGGCTTTGTGGGTGGGGCTGGCCGGGTCGGTGATATTCACGATCTCGAGGGCGCTGCTGCCGGTACTCGCCACATACGCATAGTTCCCGACAACGTATACGCCTAAGGGACAACTCAGCAGTGCTGTGCCGGTCCCGTCCGAAATACTGGCTTTGTGGGTGGGGCTGGCCGGGTCGGTGATATCCACGATCTCGAGCGCATTGCTGGCACAACTAGCCACATAAGTATAGTTCCCGGCAACATATACGCCGTAGGGCTCGGTCAGCTTTGCGCCGCCGTCTCCATTCAGAATTTTGCCTTTGTGGGTGGGGTTTGCCGGGTCGGTGATATTCACGATCTCGAGGGCGTTGCCGTCACGACTGGTCACATACGCGTAGTTCCCGGAAACGGAGACTTTGTAGGGACCGACCAGATTTGCACCGCCGTCTCCGTTCAGAATTTTGCCTTTGTGGGTGGGGCTGGCCGGGTCGGTGATATTCACGATCTCGAGGGCGTTGCCATCACGACTGGTCACATACGCGTAGTTCCCGGCTATGTATACGCCGTAGGGACCGATCAGATTTGCACCGCCGTCTCCGTTCAGAATTTTGCCTTTGTGGGTGGGGCTGGCCGGGTCGGTGATATCCACGATCTCGAGGGCGTTGCTGCCATAACTTGCCACATACGCATAGTTCCCGGAAACGTATACGCTGTGGGGATTGGACAGCAGTGCTGTGCCAGTCCCGTCCGTAATACTGGCTTTGTGGGTGGGACTGGCCGGGTTGCTGATATCCACGATCTCGAGGGCGTTACTGTCGGCACTTGCCACATACGCGTAGTTCCCGGCAACGTACACGCTGTAGGGATTGCTCAGTTTTGCGCCTCCAGCGCTATCTGCAATACTGCCCTTATGCACGGGAGTGACATTCACCGGCGTTAATGTAATATTTGCACCGGATTGGAACCCGGTCCCGGCAAGATTGGTGATGCTGACCGTTGTCGTGTTCGCGCCGGAGGATGGCGTGATGCCGGTCACAGTCGGGGCTGCGGCACCGGTGACCGGGACGATGAGCAGGACGACGAGGAGGAAAAGAAGGAGCGGCAGGATGAGACGGACGGATACGGGTTGGAAGCTCATGGGTTGGACACCAGGGTCATTGGCGGAAAAAATACTGCACTCTGTTGTCGGGAAGGTGGCACGGCAATTCCTGAATTGCTTTTTTGAGAGAATAGGTGATAAATACAACGGACATGAATTTCCGGCGACAGCTCTCACACCGGACGAATCCCCCCATGAAAAGGGGTTACCCTAATTTTTCCGGAACAGGCCCGGGTTCTGCCGGGCCCACCACCAGCGCCGTCCGATGAAGAAGCCGACTGCCGCGAGGATCGCGATCCCGGCACCTGCAGCAAGGTACAGCAGCAAGGGCATACCGGTTCCGGGTTCCCCCACAGGTGCAGGGACCGTTGCGGGGGTTGTAGCAGTCGGGCGGACCGGGATAACGGATGGAGTGCTGCCGGCAACGGTGTCCGGTGCGACCGTACCGGCCGCGGCCGGGGAGAATTCAGGAACCGGTGCCGCACCCGATACCGCCGCGGTTGTCGCATTCTTCCGGACCGACACGGCGAAGTTCGAGAAGCCCGGCGTTGTTGACCGGTAATAGTAGATGTCGTTTGCCACGTGATCGAAGACTGTCGGGATCTCCGCCCAGGCCAGGTCATGCTGGCGCATCATGACAATATCCTTTGGATCGACGTTCTGCTCCCGGATCCACGATCCCTTCACGCTGAACTGGATATTGATGTCCGTCATGACACCGGGATTGATCCAGTTGACCTGGATGCTCTCGTACACCGCCGGCCGGTCCGGGATGCTGAACGCCTCTGCCGGGGTCACCTGGCTGACCAGGCACTGGGACTGGCCGACGGTCTGGTCGGGTACAAAGGTAATACTCTCGATCACGACCGGGGAATTCTGGGACTGTTCCCCGAATGAATACGTCACCGTCTGGCCGGCCGCCGCCCCGCTCGCGGTTGAAACGCCAGTACCGGACGCAGCTGCCTGCTTCTGGATGTTTGCAGGACTGTCACCGCCGGATGAGGTCGGGGCTGGCGCAGGCGTGGACGTTGGCGTGGGTGTCGGGGTTGACGAGTTCGTTATCGTAAACCCGTCCAGAAGGGCAGATACCTCCCCGTCCGGGTTCGTCACGTTGACGTTCCAGGTTCCCGCAATTTTGTTCGCGAGATCGAAGGTGCAGGTGATCTTATTGGACGAGACAACGGTCACCGATGTTGCCGTGATGTTGGTCTGCCCGGATTTTGTCAGGTTGACCCAGGGTGAATCGTAAAACCCGGTACCCGCAAGGTTCGTGATGCTGATGGTCGTCGTGTTCTGGCCGGTGGCTGGCGTGATCCCGGTCACGGTCAGTGCATCCTGGCTCACGTTCACCCACAGGGTCTGGGCCGATACGCTGCTTCCCGCCCCGTTTGTCGCGGTGAGGTTGACACTCCAGTTCCCGGTCCAGAAACTGTCCCGTGCATTCTGCGACGTGTTGAATACCGTCCATGTGGTATGGGTCAGGTTCTGCCGTGCCCACTTCCAGCTCGTCGGTGAGTTGGTCGACGTATCGGTGAACTGCATCGTGAAGAGACGGAGGCCCGCCCATCCCTGGGTGGTGCTGTTCGTGGCAACCGAGACATTGGCGCTCGTAAACGATGCTGATGGAACGGATACTTCTGCAAAGGTGATGAGATATGCCTGCCCGGCATTTGCCACACTGTTGACCGTGGCATCCTTTGCGCCGATAAGAGCCGTCGTTGCATTGATAAGAAATACCGATGTCCCGAATCTGGCTGTTGTCTGTGAGGCCGAATCGGATGCGGTGAGCGCTCCTGTCTGGGACCATCCGGTGCTGCTGTTAAAGAGATATGCCTTGCCGGCATTGGAGGTACCGTCTACCGTGGCCTGGTTCGCCCCGACCAGGACCGTATCATTGAAAACTGACACCGAGATCCCGAACTGGGCACTCGCTGCTGCATCGCTCGCATTGAGGATCGCGGTCCGGGTCCATACTCCGTTGTTGTGGCTGAAGACATATGCCTGGCCGGCATTACTTTTTCCCCCGAAATCGTGCTGCTCTGCGCCGACAACAAAGGTGTCATTGTAAAACCCTACCGACCTCCCGAATTTGGCATACGTCTGTGCATCGGAGGCATTGAGGAGAGCGGTCTGGTTCCATGTTCCCCCGCTTTTTTTGAAGACATATGCCTGCCCGGCAGTGGAAATGCCATTACCATCGGCTTCAATGGCCCCGATGAGAGCGGTGTCATTGAAAAGAGAGACAGACTCCCCGAAAGCCGCATTTGAGGTGTCAGTCGCATTGAGGCTCGTGCTCTGGGTCCACGTACCTCCGCTCCTGCTAAAGATATATGCCTTCCCGGCATCTCCGAACACACTGACCGCGTATGAATTCGCCCCGATGAGTGCCGTGTCGTTCCAGAGGGAGACGGAATACCCGAAATGGCCATACGAGTTACTTGCCGCGTCGGATGCGCTGAGGATCTGGGTCTGGATCCAGGTATCCCCGCTCCGGGTAAAGACATAGACCTGACCGGAATTGGCGACTCCGCTGGCATAGGCATTGGGCACTCCTACGAGTGCCGTGTCATTCCAGAGGGAGACGGAATACCCGAAATTGACATCGGTTGTTGCTTCGGATTTGTTAAAAGACGCGGTCTGGCTCCACGTCCCCCCGCTCTGGGTAAAGAAATACGCCTGCCCGGAATCAGCCGTGGTGCCGACTGTTTCGTCATATGCCCCGATGAGAATCGTGTCGTTATAGCGGGAGACGGAATACCCGAAATACGCAGGGTTCCGCGGTTGGGTCGCATTGAGCAGGGTTGTCGTTCCCGAAATAACGGGATCGATCGTGACCGGGTAGACGGCATTTTTGTCATCGACCTGCCAGGACAGGGTGGTTCCTGAGAGGTCAAGACGGGCCGGCAGTGTCCTGCCATCGGCGTCGTGCGCAGAAAGGCCGCCATACTGGAGGACCGGGCCGGCCGGGTCAAAGAAGACCAGGGTCTCTCCGGTGAGCCGCGGCTGGAGATTCCCGGCAAGCATATAGTTCACCGCAAGAGGGCCGGAACCATCCGGCCGTTCTGCGATCGTCATCCCCTGCTCGATCGCGGGGTTGCCGGAGACATACCACTCCTGCGCGGTGCCGCGATCGATGGTCAGCCGGTTCCGTTCTGCCCGGATCGTGCCGGCACCGGCCGAAGAAAATGCCCCGTTGCGGCCGATACCGCCATACTGCATCGCAAACGAGCCGGCCGGCGCAGTGAAAATAACGGTTCCGTCACCGGAAACCACGATTCCGGTCCGGCCTTCCGGCGGGATCGCCGACCACGTGCCGGAGACCCGGTCATACCGGAATTCATGGGATGTGCCGACGGACTGCATGCCGGAAAGGAGGGACGGGACAGCACCATGGTCCGGCAGGTGTACGGTCATGCCGGAAACCGGTGCCGTGCAGAGGACGAGGAAGAATAAAAAAACGGCAAGGAGAATACAGGCGGATAACGGACGGCGGCTCATGGATCGGGTACCCTGGTCTTGTCTTGAAAGAAAGAACCGCACGTGGCTGTCAGGAAGGCAGTACAGTAATTCCTGATGTTTTTTTAAACAGGGGAGATAATAAAATCAGCGTTTTGAGATCTTGACACAAGATTTTTTTTTAGGAACCGTTTTTTTAAAAAAAAGTTACCAGATGACCGGCCGATCGGTCACATTCCGGTATAATGCATCCCCGGGCAGGATCTCCGGGAATGCTTCATAAAACTCAGGAATATTGAATACCACGCCATTCACCCGGTACCTGGGTGCGCTGTGGGGATCAGTTAAGGTCCAGAGGCGCAGTGTATTGTCCCGGTCATTCTCCCTCCAGGTGGTTGCTGCACTGGTGAAAAACTGCCGGTCTGATGTACTGGCACCCGCTGGTCCGGATGACGGGTCCTTGTTCTCCTTCCAGGCATGGTACGCCAGGGTCAGCCCCCCGAAGTCTGCGATATTCTCTCCGAGCGTCAGGTTCCCGTTCAGGTTGAGCCCGGGAAGGACTTCGAAGTCGTTGTACTCGGTAACGAGCATGGCCGTCCGGTTGTTGAAATTCTTCGCGTCTCCTTCTGTCCACCAGTCATGTAAGGTCCCGTCCTTGTCGTACTGCCGTCCCTGGTCATCAAAGCCATGCGTCATCTCGTGGCCGATAATCCAGCCGATAGTACCATAGTTCTGCGAGGGATCTGCGTCCGGGTCAAAGAACGGGGGCTGGAGGATCGCTGCAGGAAATACCATCTCGTTTTTTGTCGGGTCGTAAAATGCGTTCACGACCTGAGGTGCAACAAACCAGCTATCCGGGTTCACCGGCTGTCCGATCTTATCAAGTCCCTCGGGCCCATGAATAAAGGTGTACGCAGATGCAGAACGGACATTGCTGACATACGAGTCCGAGAGCTCAAGGCCCGAGTAATCCATCCACTGATCGGGGTACCCGATCTTCTCGCCCATGGCGGCAAGTTTCTCCCGGGCCTTTGCCTTTGTAACGCTACCCATCCAGGTCAGGTTTTCGATCCGGCCGTCGAACGTTTTCCTGACCGACGAGAACATCCCGGTCACCATGCCGCGTGTCCGGGGATCGATATAGGATGCAACATATTCCCGGCCCACGAGATCGCCCAGCTGGCTGCTTTCCGTGCCCACGACGCGTTTCCACCGGGGTTTCATCTCTTCGGTACCGAGAAGCGTCTTAACGTAGAACGCAAAACTCTCGTTCTCGAATGGTGCACTGAGATACGGGGATGAACTATCGACGAGATGATACCGCAGGTAGACTTTCCAGTCATCGAGCGGTGCTGTCTGGAGCTGCGTGTTCAATCCCTCGACGTACCGCGGCTGGCAGACCTCCACGACGCTGACCGGTCCCGAACCCGGGATGGTGCTCAAAGAATCCCACCCAATGGCCGGATATTTTTCCTGTAGTTCTTTGAGCGGGTAGATGTTGGTGGTTTTTGCAGGAACCCGGTTCTCTTCGGACGTGAAATGACTCCGGGCCAGGTTCTCTTCCAGAGCGTAGACGGTCTTTGCATCCGTTGCCGCCTGCTGGTCCGGCTCGCCCATCAGGACAAATACTCTGGCAATATGGGCCCGGTATTTTTCCTGAAGATCCCTGCTCTCCGTGTCGTTTCTCAGGTAATAGTCCCGGTCCGGAAGACCGAGCCCGCCCTGGTAAAACCAGGGGACCATCCCGGTACTGTTTCGGGGATTCGATCCGGCGAAATAATAATACAAAGGCCCGGATCCTTTTACCAGGAGAGTAACGGTTGCATTCGTCAGGTCCTTCCGGGAACTGATGGCGTCGATCATCGCAAGATCGCTTTTGAGGGGAAGGGTTCCCGCGCTCTCGATCGCAGCGGTATCCATCCCTGACCGGTAGAACTGGCCGATGAGGGTGAGGTTCCGGTCCCCGTTCCTTGATGAAACATTCCCGGCCCTGAGGGAGAGCGCGAGGAGATCATTGTCGACCTTGTCTATCAGTTCGTAAAAGGATCCATAAGCGCTCTTGTCTGCCGGAATGGGATGGCTCCTGAGCCATGCATCGTTCACGTGCGTGTAGAAATCATCCCCGGGCCGGATCGATTCGTTCACGACAATTGCCTGCGTGGTTAACGTGCCAGGAGAGTTCGTGCCGGTTGGGGCTATGCTGGTGCATCCGGTGAGCAGGATGCATGCGATCAAAATGAGGATGAGAACCGCTTTTTTCACAGTAGGTACTGGTTTCTGTTTTTAGGAGAATAAGGGTTAGGACGGGGGCGGGATGATCGGACCTGCCTTCCGGTTCCGGAGGAGTTGAGCATTTCCCCCCCCCCATGTGCCTGCTTCAGGATTTATCCGGGGAGCTTTACCATCCAAAAGGATCTAAAAGGGGTATTTTTCAGGTCTCCCCCCTTCCTCCTCCCGCTTCCCCAGCTCCACCCCCACCGAGAACACCGCTCCCTCCAGCGGGATGTCGCATCCCACGAACGCCTCGCTTGCATGCATCTTTGCAAGGTCAGCTGTCTCCCTGCCATACGCTTTGTCTTCCCGCCTCAGCGCACGGGATGCCCTGGCCCACCGTTCTGCGATGATGTTGATGCCCTGGCGGACGGATAAGAAACTTCGGCCCATGGAGGAACTCCGGTATTGTACGGGACTATTGTGGGTATCCGCTCTGTGTAGCTGAGGGTGGGGGAGTGTGAAAGTGTCCTGAGGACCATGACAAATCCTCACGGCAAAAAAACGGGCCTCCCACCCTCCCTAAAAGCCGGACGGGGGGTCCGCTGCCGGTCCCCCCAACCCGGATGGAGGGTTGGTGCAGATGAAAATATATCGAAGGGGGGTTGCCACCGGTAAAAAAAAGTTTACTTCCCGAGGGGTGACTCATTTGTCCCAAGGAAGAACAGGGCATTCTCCCCGTACTGGACCGGGGCATACCGGGACCCGAAATGCTCGATGCCCTTGAACCGCACCACCCACGAACCATTGACCTGCCCGGCCATCCGGACCGAGATCGGATCGGGAGTGAGGCTGTCGTGTGTACCCTCGACGAACATGACATCCTTGTGGATGCCGGACAACTTGTCCCAGGAGCCTTTCCATTCCAGGTTTGCCCATGCCTCCCGGCGTGTCCCGGCAGGCTGGGAGGGGCTGGCATTGATCTCCTCATTGAGCGCAAGGAGAAGTTTTGTCTCGGGAGCCCGGATGCTGTACGTTACGGAGTCCAGGACCAGTTTCCTTACCTTTTCGGGATGGTCGATGACCAGTTGCTGGGCGGTCGATGACCCCATGGAAACCCCGTACACATGCATGCTGTCATACCCGAGAGCGGTTATCAGCCCCGCCGCATCGTCCGAGTACTGGGAAAAGACGGGCGTTGAGTTATCGGTGCTGCTGTATCCCATCCCCCGGGGGTCGTAGGTATAGACATGGTATTTCGTTGCAAGGATGCCGATGAATGTCTGGTTCCACCCGTCCATATCGTTGCCAAAGCCCGTGATCATCAGGAGCGGCTCGCCGGTTCCGAATTCACGGTACGCGAGTCTCATCCCGTTGACCTCCTTGTACTGGACAGGTGTGCCGTTGATGTTTACCGCCGGGTAGCCCTGCAGGGATCCCTCCGGAGCCGGGAGCAGGCCCGTGGCGGGGGTATTGGAAGTGACGGTGCCGGTGGTGCCGGTGGTACCGGTGCACCCTGCTGCGAGTATGAGGCAGAGGGTGATGGCTATTGCCGGAATTACTATCAGGTTCTTGTTCATGGACGATCCTCACGAATTCAGGTTCTGCATTTCCACAAAACCGGATTTGTTGTGTTTATCCAGAACGTGCTTTAAATTTTCGTATCCGTTCACGCCAGGGCCGGGTCGTTTGCGGTGAGGATTTCCTGTACAATGCACGGGATACCCGGAGTGAAAATGTTTGCATGCACCGATGAGCCGGATAAATCCGTATCCTTAAGTCTCTTTGAGTGGCCGGAAACAAAGGTTGAAGAGGTTGCCCTGCTATTTAGTTTAGACACAATTCCGGAGACCCTCTCATAATCCGGAACAGCCTGCGCGGGAAACAGTGTGCAGGAATCATGCGGACGGTGGCAGTCTGCCATCGAAGAAATGGCATCGCGGGAAGACCCCGGTGCCTGTTATGGGTTCCAATGATCCACGATACCGTGGTGACGGCCCGTGCAACTCTCCCCCGGAACGGGAAAATTGTCCCGGATCGGTTCTTAAGGGAGCTTCGCCGATTTGTCGAAGAGGCATGCAAATAAAAAATTTCCCGGCCTAATTACGGGAATCCGGCCGATATCTGTTCCGGCCATTACTGGCGGGATCGCACGATACCTGCGATACGATAACAGATCAAAAAATTCCGTAGTATACATAATCAGACAAAAATCAGGAGATACAACACAAAATGGAAATAGAAATCATAGCCGTGGGCGGATACGACGAGGTTGGGCGGAACATGACCGCAGTCCGCTGCGGAAAGGAAATTGTCATCTTTGACATGGGGCTCCGCCTTGACCAGCTGATGATCCACGAGGATGCCGAAGTCGATGAGATGCATTCCCTTGACCTGATCAAGATCAAGGCGATCCCGGACGACACCATCCTGCAAAAGGTTGAAGGATCCGTAAAAGCGATTGTCTGTTCCCACGGTCACCTCGACCATATCGGGGCCATCCCGAAACTCGCACACCGGTATAAAGCGCCCATTATCTCGACACCGTATGCAACCGAGTTGATCCGCCAGCAGATCTCGGGTGAGAAAAAATTCGGCGTGGGCAACAAACTCTTTGCGCTCAGCGCCGGGCAGAAGTACACGATCTCGCCAAACCTTGTCCTTGAATTTGTCCGGACGCAGCACTCGATCATCGATACGGTGACTCCCGTGCTGCATACTCCCCACGGGGCGATCGTCTACGCCTGCGACTTCAAGTTCGACCGGACTCCGGTAATCGGCCAGCCGCCGGATTTCGCCCGCTTCCGGCAGCTGGGCAAGGAAGGTGTGCTGGCCCTTATTGTCGAGAGCACGTACATCCACCGGCCGGGCCGGTGCCCCAGCGAACGTATCGCCCGTGACCTGGTACGGGACATCATCACCAGTTACGAGGACGACAAGAGTGCCATTGTGGTATCGACATTCTCGTCCCATATCTCCCGGGTGAAGACCATCGCGGAATGCGCCCACGAGATCGGGCGGAAACCGATCTTCCTCGGGCGCTCCATGGAGAAATATGCCGTCACCGCAGAACAGATGAAATATGTCTCGTTCCCCCCAACGGCAAGCGTCTATGGCAACCGGAGGACCGTGGACCGCATGATGCGCCGGATGATGAAGGAGGGCAAGGATAAGTTCCTGCCCATTGTCACCGGTCACCAGGGTGAACCCGGCTCGATCCTGACCCGCGTGGCATTCGGTGATACCCCGTACCAGCTGAGCAAAGGCGACAAGGTCATCTTCTCGGCAAACGTTATCCCGAACCCGATGAATGTCGGGCAGCGGTATGTCATCACCCAGCACCTCAAAAAGGCCGGCGCACGGGTTTTTGAGGACCTGCACGTCAGCGGCCATGCCTACCGGGAAGACCATTACGAGTTCCTCCAGATGCTGCAGCCCCAGCATATCATCCCTGCTCATGCGGACATAACGATGACCTCAGGATATGCCGATTTTGCAGGCGATCTCGGGTATACCGCCAACAGCACGGTCCACCCGATGACAAACGGCGGGCGGCTCCGGCTCATCTGACGGATTTCTGTGCGTGGATCACAGGATCCTTTTTTTGTTTGTTATTGCGTAATCCCCCGGTTCCGGTATTTCTTCCGCACTCCGGAAAAAGGTGTTTTCCGGCCTGCCGCCTCTGGCATTTTGTCCAATTCACGATAGCAGCATACTATTCTCATGGTTCGATTCCTGTTTTAAAAAAGGAAATTTTTTCCACGCAACAGGACAGGTACCACGGTGCCGGAGAGTGCCGGCCCGGTATTCGTGTTCGTAAGAACCCCCGGGGGATCACCGGAGACCCGGGTGATCGCAGGGGTCGCAACGCTAGAGCAATCCGCGACAATGGCAGTTGGAACAGGGAATCCTGAAGATCACCTGAAAAGCCAGGGTACCAGGCGCGTATTGGCCGTCGTGAAACATTCCCGGATGTACGGAAAGTCTGAACGGTTTTTTGGGAGTATACGGGAATTGCGGGTCAGCTTTTCGTTCATGCGAAGTTTTTTTTCGGCAGTCACAACAATACAGGGATATTTTAAGAAGGAAAAAAGCCAATGAGAACCAGACAAAAGCGTAGCGAGGTGATTGTATGCCAACGAGTAAGAAACAACTGGTGAAACTGAACCAAGCAAAGAAGGCCAAGGCAGAAGAGCTCTCAAAGCAGGCAGCTGCGGGTAGCGAAGGCGCCAAGAAGAAGCTCAAGAAACTCGAGAAAAAGCTCAAGTGAGCCGCCTTTTAAGTTTCCAGCCTAAAATCCGGGACCGTCAAAATCGGAGACCGGTATAATTATTGTAACGCGATAAACCCTTTTTTTCCTTCATAATAAGGAAACAAAAAAATTGATCGCTGTTAATCCTTCATAATCCGGATAGAAGTGTTCCGTGATGCCTGATGGAGAGTCCGGCTATTGCTCTCTTAAAAATCAGATGCAAAGAAATAGGCAAAGAAGCACGGCCTTGCGTTGGTTGGGGGGCCGGAAGTGCCGGAACAGCCCGCTCGTCACGTATACCACACCCGCATTATTGTTGTACATCCAGCCGGTAATTTCTGCGGCACTGCCCGGGACATCAGCCCTCCCTTTCCTGACGTGACCTGATCGAACAATCGCTGACGTGGGCTCGTGTCAGGACCCCGGGACCTGCCTGTAAAATTGCAGTGACGGTTGAATTGTCCGAGCCACCCGCGCCGGTGATGAAACTGTTTTTCTTTTATGGTTTCAGGTACTCCATAACCGGAGTATCAGTGGCGAAATTTCCCGTGCTGATCATCCGGACATGCGAGCCGGTCACTTTCTTGTACACCGCGGGATAGAGTTGCCGGAACGTGATATTGCCATCTGCCCGGAGCGTGGTGATAACGCCCGAGGTGAACTCGTCCGAGAGCCACTGACGGATGTCCATATCGTAGACCGCCCCGAGCGAGGGCTCGTTTTTGGCAGCCCCGGTCAGGTACAGGATACCCGGAGCCGTAACATTGGTGGCCATGCTCTCCCCAAAACAGGTATCAACGAAAAAAGCCATCTGGCGGTACCTGCGGTCCTTTTCCATCGAATTCGTAAGAGCGGTAAAATCATCGGTGGTCAGTAAGGAATTACCCGTCCCGAATACGATCTCTCCCGGGGCACCGTGACTGGCAATGTACACGAAGACATCGGTACCGGCATCGCTCTCAAGGACAAACGGGGTGGATGCGGTCTTAGTACCGGTCATGATGTTTTTGAACGTGGCGGCAGTCACATTTGCACCGGAGTAATCCACCCGCGCCCCGGACCGGATATTCTGTCCTTTCGGGATGTTGTGAATGTCACCCCGGAGGGGATTTTCCGGCACGGTGGGGACATCATCGTATACCATGAGGATGATGCTCGCGTCGTCAACCCCGTTCTGGCGGAGCAGGGTATAGACGGTCAGGGCATCGGCCTGGTGCCGGTAATTTTTCCATCCCCGCGAGGGACCGACGATCACGGCGTTAAAATTCGTTCTCGTTTCGGGACCGCTATAGGTTCCCGCAAAGCCTGACGAAGAGGACATGAGCCCGGCTGATGCATGGGAATCCCCGACCGATTCGCGGCCGGTTTTGTCCGGAATGGTGCTGGCCTCGGAATCAAGGACCCGGATTGTCCTGAACGTGCCGTTCTTTACCTGCCAGTGGGCATAATACGAGGAGATAGGATCTACGCCCAGCACTTCGTCGTACTCCAGGCCGCCGCTTGCTCCGGTGATCCAGGGCATGGGCCCGTGCAGGGTATCCTCAAGTGCCGTGCGGACACCCTCTGCATCCCAGCCGGTGACCGTTGCTTCGCCATACACGACCTGGCGGACCGAGTCCGCAAGCGACTCGAAGGGGGCTCTCTCCTGCCGGGCTTCGGTAAACGCAGCGATCAGGAGGGCATCATACGTCGGCGCAGCCAGATCTGCCGGAAGGTGCCCGAATTTCTTCTCGTAGGCATCAGTAAAGCCGGTTGCCGGGTCGGCCGTAGGGCTGGTGCCCTCAATACCTTCTGCAGCTGAGCCCAGTGAACTGATCAGGGCCGGTTGGGCCCCGGCATCGGTGAGGAACAGTTTTGTCCTGCTCCCGGACCGGTCAATTATCCGTTTGATCCTGGCAGTGTCTTCGGGCCATGCAACTGCTACGATATAATCCGGGTTTGTCTTCAGGGCATCTGCAACATCGGAGTCGAGCGTGGGCGACCCGGTATCGAACTGGCGGATGAAAGGGACATCGATGCCGTACTCGGTTGCAAAGAACCCGGTCCAGTCATAGAAGGTCTGCCCGTAGGAGCTGTTCTCCGCGAGCAGGGCTACTTTTGTCGCCCCCTTTCCTTTCAGGATCGTGAGGATGACCTTGACCTGGGCTGCATCGCCCTGCACGGTCCGCCAGACATAGCCGTTCTTTCCGAATGCCCGCAGGATGTCCCCGGATGTCGCGGCCGGGCTGATGAGGACTTTCTTTTTTGCAATGAATGCGGGAGCGAGCGCGTACACGGCAGCACTCGTGTCCGGTCCGATCACGATATGGACGGAATCATCGTTTAAGAGCTCCTGTCCCAGCCGTGTGGTATTACCGTGCCCGGTGTCCTTGTATACCAGTTCAACCGGCCGTCCCCCGATCCCGCCCTGGCTGTTGATGGTGTCCCTGGCCCAATCGAGCGGCTCTTTGAATTCCACATCTCCGGTAACAGGAAGGAGGACGCCGATACGGACCGGAGTATTTGCGTGGATGACCGTGTACCCGGTCCACGCTCCGGCAGCAAGGATGACCAGGAGAAGAGCGATGAGCAGGAGCGTTTTCTTGTTAATGGATATCACACCCTAAGGGAGGATGGACAGGGTATTTCCCCGCGTGAACCTGTCGGATTTTGCATCAAGTATGATAGGAAAAGCGGTAAGATAAGGATGATTATCCAAAACACCCTCCCCCCTTTCTTGCCCGGGACTGGGTATCGCCCCCTCTGCCCCGTGAAGGGGGTTGGGCGTGAATCCCCCTATGGTTTCCGGAATTTCGCGGTTACATGGATTCCGGAGCCGTCGCCCGGGAGATGATGTCACACACCGTCACCGGACAAACGCTTTCCTGCCGGCATAGGCCGCCCTGCTTCCGAGTTCCTCGCCAATACGCAGGAGCTCATTGTACTTCTCGACCCGTTCGCCCCGGCAGGGTGCTCCGGTCTTGATCTTACCGGCACAGGTCGCGACCGAAAAGTCGGCTATGAATGCATCGACCGTCTCTCCGCTCCGGTGGGAGACGTTGATGCCCCAGCCGGCGTTCTTTGCAAGATCGATGGTTGCAAGCGTCTCGGTCACGGTCCCGATCTGGTTGAGCTTGATGAGGACGGAGTTCGCCACCTTCTCACGGATGCCCCTCCTGACAAGTTCTGATGAGGTGACAAACAGGTCGTCGCCGATCAGCTCGATACGGGACCCGAGTTCTTCTGCCAGCAGTTTCCAGCCGGTCCAGTCATCCTCGGCAAGGCCGTCCTCGATGGAGACGATGGGGTAGGTGCCCGCGAGTTTTGCATAGTACGCGACAAGTTCTGCGGCAGATAATTTCCGGCCCTCGCGTTTCAGCTCGTATTTACCGTCCTTAAAAAACCCGCTCGACGCCGGGTCCAGCGAGATCCCGATATCTTTTCCGGGCCGGTATCCCGCCTGCTCGATGGCAGCCGTGATCAGTTCCAGCGGCTCCTCGTTCGTGGCCACCTTCGGGGCAAACCCGCCTTCGTCGCCGACCGCGGTCGGGTAATTCTTCTTTTTGAGGATAGCCTGCAAGGAGTGGTACGTCTCAGCACCCCACTGGTATGCCGTGGGAAAATCGGGAGCGCCATACGGGGCGATCATGTACTCCTGGAAATCCGCACCCTGCCACTGGGCATGCACCCCGCCGTTGAGCACGTTCATCATCGGGACCGGCAGGAGATACCTGCCATCCCGGCTCAGGTACTCGTAGAGCGGGATGTCCCGGGATTGGGAAACCGCCCGGGCCGCTGCCATCGAGACCCCGAGGATCGCATTCGCGCCGAGCCTGCCCTTGTTGGGTGTGCCGTCGAGTGCTATCATGGCACGGTCGATCAGTTCCTGTTCGCCGGCATCCTCTCCCCTTAGTGCCGGTGCGATGAGCGTGTTCACATTCGCGACTGCCTTTTGAACCCCTTTGCCGCCAAACCGTTTCGGGTCCTTGTCCCGGAGCTCGACTGCCTCGTGTATCCCGGTTGATGCGCCGGAAGGAACTGCTGCCCGTGCTTTTGTACCGTCATCAAGAACAATGTCAACCTCTACCGTCGGGTTGCCCCGGGAATCGAGGATCTCCCGTGCATGGATAGTTTTTATTGCGGTTTTCATCAAGTCTCACTTCTTCTGGTTTTACCCTGTCCCGGTAATAATTACTTCCGCTTCGAGAGCAATGCTACCGTGCCAATCGCCCCCAGAACCGCAACCATTCCGGCAGCTGCTTTTTGTGTGGGCGTGGCAGGAGTCGCGGTTGTTGCCGGGGACTGCTGTTCGTCAAGCCATGCCATCGCGTAGGTCAGCTGGACGTCCTCGCCCGCCATGGCCCGGGCAACGGTTTCCCTGTTCAGCGGCACCCGCACGGTCGGTGCCACCCCGCCGGTGCGGGAGGCGTTACTGTCCACCTGGATTTTTCCCTTCTCATCGAGCGAGGCTCCGGCCGGGAAGAGGATGTAAAGGTCCAGCGGCATTACTGCCTGCATACCGTTCATGCCGAACGCCCCGTTGGTGCCGTACCATGAAACGATTGCACCCCGGCCACTCTTTGCAAACACCAGCGGGATCCCCTCACCGGAACTCAGGGAATCCGGTGAGACAATAACCGCAACGGGTCCGGTGAAACGGGTGGGTTGCGGCCGGGTCCAGAGTTCCGAGATTGGCGTAAACGTCCGGGTTCCGGGATCATACATGCTGGTATATTCGTAGAATTCCGGATTGTCAACGAACCACCCGGCCATGCAGGACGCAAGCTCGTCTTCCCCGCCGCCGTTGAACCGGAGGTCAATGACCATTCCCGGGGACTTGTTTGCAACCGCGTTCAGGACCGCGGCCTTAAACGGCTGGTACACGGAATAGGACTCTTCGTAGACCGCGATGTACGTGTATCCCCCGGGAAGTATCCTTGTTGTCACTTCATCACCGCCAAACTGCGGGCGGATATCGGTCATGGGATTGGCGGCGCCGATGTCGTTGATCTCCTTTCCCAAAAAGAACGTACTCTTCTTCAGCGTGTCGTACCCGTCATCGGAGGCTGTCAGGTCCAGGGACCGCGAGCCGGAACCGGAACTGACCGTGACCGAAGCCTGCGTTCCGACCGGGGCCCGGGAAAGGAGCCGGGTCTTCTGGAGCCGGATCCCTTCTTCCGTGGAGGGTTTCTTGGTGGCCCAGATATGCGGCGTGGCATTGATCGCCTCGTGGACCTCCCGGTTGTTCCATGCCGTCACGGTATCGCCCGGGCTGACCCCTGCCTTTTCCGCCGCGCTCCCGTTTGCCACGTAACTTACAGCCACTTCCCCGGAATCGAGCTGCACCAGCGCAAACCCGAAGCCGCCCCCAATATCCGCATCCTTTGCTCCGAAGTCGCCGGACTGTGACAACACGTTTACGTGGCCGTCAGGAATTGCGAACAGGTATCCCCGGAGGGCCCGGTAATACGCTGCCCTGTCCTGTTGTTCTCCGGCATTGGCAATTGCCGGCGCCCATGTCCTGTTGAGCCCGTCAAAGTCCACAGCCCGCCACCGGGTAAAAGCATACCGCTCTTTCATCAGCTGATTAAGGGAGATGAACGCCCGGCTCCACGAGAGGTTGCGATAATCCGCAACCGGGGTCGTGTTCGCTGCAACGGGCGCAAAGGATGCAAGTATTTTCTCGTTGTACGCGGTCTCGTTGTTCTGTTCGAACGGGACGCAGGTGTCATCCCAGACCGTGTTTACCGTAAGTGCGGAAGCCCCGGCCGGAAGAACGGCAATGGCGAGAAGAAGGAGAATGACGGGAATGACCCGGGAACAGGATATCACAGGGTTCGTGCGGTGCTCTTCCGGGAAAAGGGCTGCTGGGTTCATGCAGCACCGGTATCCCCACAAAGAGTCATAAGCGATTCTCTTTTTACCCAACAGCAGAACGGATATTTCCTTTTTATACCATAATCGGAAAATGCCCGGGAAGAATGATCACGTTTTACCTGATTTCAGGGATAATAAAACGAAAAGGGATATAAGAGGTAAAATTTCCTCCATCCCCGCCTACATAACCAGGCTGATCCCCCGGAATATCAGGAACCCGATTCCCGCACTGAGGGGAATGGTCAGTACCCATGCCCAGAGGATCCGTTTCCCGACACCCCAGCCGACGTTATGGACTCCGCTCGTGGAACCCACGCCCATGATCGCGGAACTGATCACCTGGGTAGTACTGACCGGGATTCCTGCGAGAGATGCCCCGATGATGGTTGTCGCGCTCGCCGTCTCCGCCGCAAAACCATGGACCGGGCGGACCTTCATGATCTTGTATCCCATGGTCTTCACGATCCGCATACCCCCGGACAGCGTGCCGAGGGATATCGCGGTGTAACAGGCAATGATGACCCATACCGGGACAGGAAGGTTGTTCGGGTCGGCCGATGCCCCGAAATACCCGATGGAGAAGAGCAGGGGGAGGATAATTCCCATGGTCTTCTGGGCATCGTTCGAACCATGGGAGAAGCTGAATAATGCCGCTGAACAGAGCTGGAGCTTCTTGAAGTGATAATCAGCCTTGGCCTTGGGGGCTCCCCGCACGGTACGGAGGAGGAGCACCATGAACAGGTATCCCGCGACAAGGCCGACAAGTGCGGACACGACCATGAACACGATGGTCAGCAGGACCGTGTCCCAGTGGATCACCGAGACACCGGCCGCGGAGATCCCCGCACCGACAAGGCCCCCGATAAGTGCATGCGACGATGAGGTGGGAAGGGCGATCTTCCACGTGATGATATTCCAGGCTATCGCCGCGAGCAGTGCCCCGAGAATAATGGAGGGGATCATGCCGGCTGCAACCTGGTTTAAGCTGATGATATGGCTCATCGTCGATGCCACGGCAACGCCCATCACGAATGCAGCAACAAAATTAAAAAACGCTGCAAAAATTACCGCTTTTCGCGGGGTGAGGACTTTTGTGGAGATAACCGTGGATATTGCATTGGCCGCATCATGGAACCCGTTGGTATAGTCGAATATCAGGGCAATGAAGATTATTACTGCGACAAGGATTTCCGGTGGCAGAAACATTTAATCCTCCTCTGCAGAAAAAAACCGGGCTCCTTCAGGCATGGCGGATGGCGATGTTCGAGAGTACATCCGCGGCGTCCTTGCAGTGACCAGTTGCTTCTTCGAGGTGCTCGTAGATATCCTTGGACTTGATGACCTGGAGCGCGTCCTCCCTCCGGACCACTTCGGTGATCGCATCCGAGAGCAGGTCATGGGAGAGACGCCGGACCTGGCTTACCTCAAGGCAATGCTTCTCGATAAGGTCGGGGTTCTTCATGGTCCGGATCCCCTTTATCGCTTCCTCAAGTTCGGTCGCCGACATTCTGATCATTTTCGCAAGAGCGACCATATGCGTGTCCGGTTGCCGGATATCGTAATAGAGCATCCGTTCGGCAGACCCTGCAATATAGACCATCATGGCATCGAGTGCCAGTGCAAGTCCCGATATCTCTTCCGGCTCAAAAGGAGTGATGAATACCTTTGAGAGTTCCCTTTTGATATCGTGGGTTACGCGATCCGCCTGCTGCCCGAGAAGTTCAATCTCGCGGTATTTCTCCCGGGTGTCCGTATAATTTTCCGTGAGGGTGACAAGTTTTGTGGCGCTCTCGACGAGCAGGGCAGCCTGTTGTTCGAAAAGGTCAAAAAAGACCGTATCCTGTGGAAGCAGAAATTCCCGTAAACCCATAGGTATCCTGATTTATAATCTCAATAGGATCTTTAAAAATGATGGGATTCTGTGTTGCTCTGCCCGTTGAAGATACGTTTCCGGTGTAAACCTCCTTTCCCGTTCCCTTTCCGCTCTCAAACCCTCAACCTTTATCAAATCCTCCGGTGTACATCCCTCGTATGAAGATTGCAGCAACCGCACTTCTCATCATCCTTGCCGTTATTGCCTGCGGGTGCACGACCCCGGCGCCGGCAGCAGCAACGACTCCGGTCACTCCGGCCACTCCGGACATTACCGGTACCTGGAAAGGCCTCTCGGCGGGCTATGATCCGGGTGTGGGGTACACGGACTATGGCAACGCCATGATGGTGATGAATGTCTCTTCACAGCAGGGCCGCATTTTTGCCGGCACCTTTGTCTTTATTGGTACAAAAGGCAACGAGACAATCGCTTTCTCCGGCGTGATCGGCCGCGACGGCAGGACACTGACCATCCCCCAGAAGACCGGCGGGTACAGTTTCGGCGAGATTACCGCGCCGGGCGAGATCGAGCTTGTGTATGTGGAGGATGGTACCCGCTACACCTCCTCCATCGACACGCTCAAAAAAGTGTGATTTTCTGGTTTTTCCGGGAATGAAACCCCGGGATTTTTTTTCTGCTGGTACGGTTCCCGGAATGGCACACTGGTGTACTGGAGAGCCTGCACCCGCAACAGTATCGAACGGGAGGGTCCCCGTCCTGCCCCCTCTCCTCTGGTACCGTCCGCGCCCGGCCTCCTGTTATCATCACACTCAAATAGTCTCCTGCCCCACGCCATTTATGGATGCCCGATCCCTTACGGCAGTTTTCCTGTGTACCCTGCTGATCGTTATTGCCGGGTGTGTATCATCAACCCCGTCCTCCGGCATTGCCGCAGCCACGCCGGTCCCCACCGGGACGATATCCCCCGGAGGGTCCGTTACCACGCCTGAAGAACTCGTCACTTTTGTAAGCAACGCGTTTGTCTACACCCAGCGGGTGGGAAAAGCCGCCGCCCTCAAAGAATTTGCCGACCGGAACGGGTCGTTTGTGCTCGGCGACGTCTATGTCTGGGCCTATGACTTTGACGGGATCAACCTTGCCCATCCGTTCCATCCGGAATTCCTGGGCCAGAACAAATTGTCCCTGGCCGATACCGAAGGTGTCCGGATGATCGAGGCAATGCGGGATACTGCACGGAACGGGAGCGGTTTTGTGACCTACGCGTATGAGAACCCGGTCACCGGAAAGACCGCACAAAAACTGGCCTATGTCAAGCGGGTCGACGACACATGGTGGCTCGCATCCGGTATCTACACCCCGGACGCTTCCATTCCCGGGCAGTCCCCGGACATGGTCCGGCAGATCCTTGCTGCCAAAGTCGATCATGCTGTCCGGTTTGCCCGGGACTCCGGAAGGGAGACTGCCCTTGCGTCATTCAATAACGTCTCCTCTCCCTTTGCGGCAAACGGCACCTATATCTTCGCATTCGACATGGACGGGACGACCCTTGCCATGCCCTACCAGCAGGCGAAAATCGGGAAAAACGAGCGCAACCTGACGGACGCAAACGGGATTGCTATCGGCGAACGGAAGATCCGTCTCGCCCGGGATGGTGGCGGGTACTTCTACTACGTGTATACGAACCCCGCCTCGGGGAAGCCGGAATTCAAAGTCTCGTACGTGCAGCCGGTCGATTCCCGCTGGGTGGCCGGGGCCGGGACGTACCTTCCGGCAGTCTCTGCGGAGTTCCCAAAGGACCAGCGCGACCGGCTGGTGGCCCGGGTCGGTGAAGCTGCAGCATATGTACAGGCAAACGGCCGGAATGCGGCTCTTTCAGAGTTCAATAACCCGAACGGTTCGTTCTCCAAAGCAGACATGTTTATCTTTGCATTTGACCGGAACGGGACACTCCTTGCAAACCCGTTCCTCCCGGGAATCGTCGGAGTGAACCGGCTCTCCGACCGTGATCCGTACGGGGAGTACCCGGTCCCCTACATCATTGAAAATGCGGAAAACGGCGGTGGGTTCCTGTACTATTTCTTTGCCGATCCTGCCGCGGATTACCGCGTCAGGTTAAAACTCGGGTACTCGCAGATGGCTGGAGACGATCTCATCGTGGGTGCCGGGATCTTCTCTTGGGGAGAATAAAACATCATGTCGCCATCAGATCTATCACCGACTTTTACCTGGAACGCCGACGACTATAACAAGAGTTCCCCGGCCCAGGCCCTCTGGGCAAAAGAACTGATAAAAAAGCTCGGTCTCTCCGGAAATTCCCGGGTGCTGGATATCGGGTGCGGGGACGGGAAGATAACGGCGGAGATCGCCCGCAATGTTCCGGAAGGAAAGGTAACCGGGGTGGACAGTTCGCCGGATATGATCCGGTTTGCCCGCGAACATTTTCCCCCCGGCACATATCGGAACCTCTCGTTCATGCAGGCGGATGCCCGGGCCCTGCCGTTTTTGGAAGAGTTCGATGTTGTCTTCTCAAATGCCGCACTCCACTGGATTACGGATCACCGGCCGGTGCTTGCAGGAATTGCAAAAAGCCTCGTCCCCGGCGGGAGGATGCTTGTCCAGATGGGCGGGAAAGGGAATGCAAAGCAGGCTTTCGAGGTACTCGATACCCTGCTTGCGAAACCCGGGTGGGACAAATACTTCATCGGCTTCTCCTTCACCTTCGGTTTTTTCGATCCGGCAGAGTACCGCGGGTGGCTGACCGGTTCCGGCCTCGAACCGTGCCGGGTCGAACTGATCCCAAAGGACATGACCTATGCATCGCGGCAGGACTTCGCTGCCTGGATCCGTACCACGTGGCTTCCCTGGCTGGCCCACTTACCGGAGCATGCCCGCCCGGGATTCATCGAGGCGCTTGTTGATGAATTCCTGGTAAAGTACCCGGCCGATGCGGACGGGATCATCCATATCCGGATGGTCCGTCTCGAGGCCGAAGCACAAAAATTGTGGTAAGTACGGTATCCGGTTCCTCCCTGTTCTCCAGGTCGGGAGTTCTCTTCCCAGCCCCGGCTGACCACCCCCTCACTTTAACATCTCACGCACCCCCAGTAATATTCTGTATGCACAGTCTGATGCACAGGGTAAATTTCCCGGGAGCAATCATGGCCTCCAGGAGAAGCTGATTACGATTATGGAAATTTCTGATGCTGGTGGAGAGGAAGCCCGTATTGCAGCGCTTGAGAAAAAAGCACGGGATATGGATGCGCTGGTCAAGGGACTGCTCAATGAGTTGCTCGATCTCAAATCGATCTTCATGAAAATGTCCCGGCAATGGGGGGAATCCCGCGTTCCGGAGATTACCGAAACTCCCGCCCCCGCCGTTGCGGTCTCATCCGATGGCAGCACGATTATCCGGCCCAGGAATGCACGCCAGCCGGATGTCCCGGCCGCTCCGGCGGAGCCGGCAATGGTCCGGATCATGCAGTCCGACGGAACCATGAAGATGGAGCCCCGGTGCGGGAGTGAGAAAACTATCGACACCACCGGGGGCTACCGGCAGAACCGGAAGAGATCCTAGACCGGGATCCAGCAGAACACCGTGGATCGGCGCTACCGGGAGGAATGCGCCCGGCCCTGCAATAAAACCGGGGCAGGATCCGCAACCCTCATAATTTTTTGGCACGGCACATTCCCGGGGAAATGTCGGATAACCGGGTTTTGTGGCACGATCCTTTTTTACCTTCCCGTATTATACAGCGCCTGAGACGCGGAAAGGTCCCGCGTTTTAGAGTCCCGCAGCTATGTTCGAGATCGCCGTCCTCACCATCCTCCTCGCGCTCGCGTTCACGTTTACCAACGGGTTCCAGGATGCAAGTTCCATTGCCGCGACCTTCATCGCCTCGCGGTCAGCAACCCCGAAGGCCGGCATTATCCTCGTTGCCGGCATGTCGTTTCTCGGTGCAATCCTCGGAGGCAGCGCGGTCGCCTTCACCCTGACCGGCCTCCTCACGGTCACGTCCGGCAGCACGATGCTTGTCATCCTCCTTGTCGCGCTCGTGACTGCTACGGCATGGAACCTCATCACGTGGAAGTACGGGCTGCCCTCTTCCTCCAGCCATTCGCTGATCGGCGGCCTTGTCGGCGGTGGCATTGCAGCTGCGGGGACCGGCAGTGTCTTCTGGGGCTTGAGTGAACTCCTCGGGCCGTCCCACGAACTGGCCGGGCTCACCAAGATCCTCGCGTTCTTCATAATCTCGGTCCTCATCGGCTTCTTTGGCAGTTACCTGATGCACAAATGCACCGCGCTCCTCCTCCGCAATGCAGGTCGCCCGGTCAACCGGACCATCATCCGCATGAACTGGTGTGCCGCGGCCCTCATGGCATTCTCGAACGGCGCCAACGACTCCCAGAAACAGCTCGGAATCATTGCCCTTGCCCTCTTTGCAGCCGGGCTCTCGGCCGCGACCGATGTCCCCATCTGGGCACGGGTTGCATGTGCCATCCTTATTGCCCTTGGTACCCTGAGCGGGGGCTGGCGGATCATGAACACGCTCGGCCGCCGGATCTTCCGGATCGAGCCGGTCCACTCCTTTGACTCCCAGGTCTTCTCCTCGTCATCCATTGCCCTGTCTACCCTGGCCGGGGCACCGGTCTCCTCGACGCAGGTCATCACCCTGTCGGTCCTTGGCGTTGGAGCCGCGGAGAATGCAAAAAAGGTAAAATGGGAGGTGGGGAAACATATCATCGTGGCAATGGCAGTCACAATTCCCGTGACCATGGCGATCGCCGCGGGAATGTATCTCATCCTCTCCCCCTTCACCGGAGCGTGAAACACGGAATGGCAAAACATCCCCTGCAATTCGGAGGGCCGGAAAAACCCGGCCTGTTCGCGTCCATCTTCCCGCGGGAATATGATTTCCACTCCATGCTCAAAGCCCAGTCCGATCGGACCGTTGCCGGCGTGAGATGCTTTACCGTCTGGCTCGAAACCCTGCCGCAAACAAATCCCGTGGAACTGGAACAAATCGAGAACGAGGTCGATCACATGCGCCACGACATGGAGGAAAAACTCGTCAAATCATTCTCAACGCCGTTCGACCGGCAGGATATCTACAGCATCTCGCGCCAGATGGACTATATCCTGAACTTTGCAAAAGAGACGGCAAAGGAGATGTACGCGTTCGGCGTGTTGCCGGATACCCATGTCTATGCCATGGCCGGCGAGCTGCTGAGCGGCACGGAGTGCATAGCCCGGGGCATCCACCAGCTCGACTCCGACAAATCGGCTGTCGAGGAGGAGATCCGCCATGCCCGCAACTCCTACAATGCAATGGAGGAGCAATACATCACGGGGATGGCGGAACTTTTGAAAACCGATGACGCGATGCACGCGATACGGACACGCGAGATCTATCACCACCTGCGGGATGCCGGGCGGGCAATGCGGGATACCCTCGACATCCTTCACAACGCGGTCATCGACCTGGCATAAAAAAGGCGGGATTGAGGAGATCTTGCCGGCTATTTCTTCGCTTTCCGGATAATCGTAAGATCGCCAAGGGTGGGGGTGAGCCGGTTCTGCACCTTCTTCTCGGCATCGGTGTCCTGGGCATCTACAAGACGGATGTCGAGTGCTTTTTCCAGTTTCTTCCGTACAGCATCCTCGGGGATAAGTTCCCCGTTCTCGATCTTCTTGATCAGGTGTTCCTTCTCCTTGAGCTGCATGGCAAGGTCTTTTGTCGAGATCCCTTTCTCCTCGCGGGCATGCCGGATCCGGGCCGCGTAGTCATCCACAATCTCGCCTTCCATGTAATCAAAGAGATCCCGCTTCCGGTACGCTGAGGGGGTGGTTGCAGCTGCCGGGCCGGGCCTGCCCTGTTTCTGGGGAACCGCGGACCGGGCAACAATACCGGTTCTTCGCACCTGCTGCACTTCCGTGCCGAACTTCTCGCATTTGCTGCAGACCTGCAGCTCGGCTCCCTCGACCCTCACCAGTTTCGGGGTGCCGCGAATCGTCTCTCCACACATCTCGCACTGCATATTCTCACAAAGAAATTGCGTTGGGAGGTATTAATTCTCATGCCAAGGTGAAGCACCGGGCCACCTCCCCGTTGCCCTCTCACAAACACTTTAAAGGTTGTTCCGCTATATAACAGATGAGAGACGATATGGGCGATATCCTCCACCAGTCCCCGGAACCCCAGACTCCAGAAGAACTGTACCGGTTGTACCGCTCCCTTTCGGAGCAGCTCCGTGAACAGCTGGGCCAGATCGAGGGTGAGAAACACGATCTCGAAGTTCAGATGATGGAACGGGTGGGGAATCTTGAGTCCCGCAACCTCGAACTCCGCGAACAGCTCCGGCAGGTCGAGGCGGACAAGCGCTATATCGAGACCCAGAAGATCCGGTACGAGCGGGAGGTGCGGAAGCTCAAGAGCGAGAGCGAGCAGCTCCGGAGCCCGCCCCTCATTATCGGTACGGTCACGGACGTCGTGGATGCATCCCGGGTGATCGTGCGGAGCAGCGCCGGCCCCCGCTTCCTGGTGCGGAGTTCGCCGTCCATAAACGCCGATGATTTAAAACCCGGGGCACGCTGTACCTTAAACCAGCAGTCCCTTGCAATCGTGGAACTGCTGCCGGGCTCATTCGATGCACAGGTGTACGGCATGGAACTGGTCGACTCTCCGCTGGAGACCTACGCAGACATTGGCGGGCTGGAACACCAGATCAACGAGATCAAGGAAGCAGTGGAGCTCCCCTTAAAACGCCCTGAGCTCTTCCAGAAGATCGGTATCGACCCGCCCAAGGGCGTGCTCCTCCACGGGCCACCGGGCACGGGCAAGACCCTCCTTGCAAAAGCGGTTGCCCACGAGACCAACGCCCATTTCATGCGTGTCGTGGGCTCCGAGCTTGTCCAGAAATATATCGGGGAAGGTGCCCGGCTCGTCCGCGAGCTCTTCGACCTTGCCAAGAAGAAGGCCCCGACCATCATCTTCATCGACGAGATCGATGCCGTCGGGGCCAGCCGCACGGAGGCGAATACCTCCGGTGACCGCGAGGTCCAGCGTACACTCATGCAGCTCCTTGCCGGTATGGACGGTTTCGAGAACCGGGGCGACGTCAAGATAATCGGGGCAACGAACCGCATCGATATCCTTGACAAGGCGCTCCTCCGTCCCGGCCGGTTCGACCGGATCATCGAGATCCCCCTGCCCAGCGAGATGGGAAGGTTGTCTATCCTGAAAGTCCACTGCCGGTCCCTGACTGTTGACAATGATGTCGATCTGGTCAAGGTTGCGAAACTGACAGATGGCAAGAACGGCGCTGACCTCCGGGCCATCTGCATGGAAGCCGGGATGTTTGCGATCCGGAAGGAACGTTCAGCCATCATGCAGGAGGATTTCGAAGCTGCCATCGTGAAGATCGGCCTTGATTTCAACCGGGGCCCGGTTGATGTCGAAGGCGCGATGTTTGCATAAATCCCCGCTCTTTTTTTACAGGAGCCGTCGCGGCATTATGGTAACCCGCAGGTTCAATCATTGTTCCCTGCGGGTATACAACCCATCTCCTGCCATTTGACCAATATATACCACTCCGGATCAGATGTCCATATGACACAGGGAGCGGGGAGCACAACCCATGGCAATTCCTGCGACCGGATCCGGCATGGAGGCAAAAAATACCTGTTCATGCCCGGTATCCCCCTGGGCCGGATCCCAAGGACACTTCCATCGGGCCAGTGCCGCTGTTGGTTCCGGTACAGTCAGATTCAGACGGAGTTTGGGTTATGAAAGAAGCAAATATTTTCTATGACTGCCTGTTCTTCCTGCGGGCTTGCGAAAGACTACCCCTGCTGGCACTGGTGACCGCCTACTTTGTCCTGTGCTGGTACCTGAGGAAAAATCCCCTGTCATGATACCAGGAATACCCCCCGCTCTTCCGGTATCCCGGGTGAAATGAACCGGGGACGACACCTTTCCTCTTTCCGGGAACCGTCCGACACGTTACATTCCTCAATGTTTTTATGTTGTTTAACCCAATTTTGGTTACATGGATCTCAATATCCTCCAGACCTGTATCCTTTTATTCCAGATGATCTGCGTGGTGATCGTCTTTGCTTACCTTTTTACCCGGAGCAGGTTTTTTTCCGAGGTTCTTGAACGCCGTCCTGCCCTTGCAACGCAGGCGCTCCTGGTGGTCATTTTCGGGATCCTCTCCATCTACGGTTTATCGAGCGGCATATCCGTCTCCGGTGCAACGGCAAACATCCGCGACCTCGGCCCGATCATTGCCGGCCTGACCTGCGGGCCCTACGTCGGTCTCGGCGCCGGGCTTATCGGCGGGGCATACCGCCTGACCATGGGCGGGCCCAATGTCGTTGCAGCTGCTGCCGGCCCGGTTCTTGCCGGGCTCTTTGCCGGGATAGTCTACCTCATGAACAAGAGGGAGATCATCTCCACGAAATCTGCTATCATCTTCACGGTTGCCGTTGAGTCCTTTGTTTCGGCACTTGCGCTCATCGTCCGTATTGCAGGGGGTGCATCCTCCGGTGTGATGACGATCCTCATCAATGTCGCAATACCGATGATCATCCTGACAACGGTTGCCGTTGCCATATTCTCCCTCATCGTGCACAACCTGATCAACGAGAAGAAGACAAAAGCGGAAAAAGAGCAGCTCGAGCGCGAGATGGCCCGGGCCGATGCCGAACTTGCAATCGCCGCTGAGATCCAGCAGAGTTTCCTGCCCGATGTCATCCCCCAGATCGAGGGGTTCGAGATCGCCGGCACCAATATCCCGGCAAAAGAGGTGGGCGGCGACTTTTTCGATGTTGTCCCGCTCGAGGTGATCCCGCTCGATAAAAAATGCATGGGTATCATGATCGCCGATGTCTCGGGAAAAGGCGTTCCCGCGGCACTCTTCATGGCCCTCTCCCGTATCGTCATCCGGGTCAGCGCCACGATGTTTTCGAAAGTCTCCGAGGCAATATCGTTTGCCAACCCGGTCATCAGCCGGGACTCAAAGACCGGCATGTTCGTCACGGTTTTTTATGGCGTGCTCGATAACGAGCAGCGTACCCTGAGCTATGTCAATGCCGGCCACAACCCCCCACTCCTGTTCCGGGCCGGGTCAGACGAGCCCGAGGAGCTGCCGGCAACCGGCATCGCGATGGGCGCAATGGAAGAATCGCCGTATGATCAGGGCGAGGTACACCTGTCACCCGGCGATATCCTGGTGATGTATACCGACGGGGTGACAGAAGCTGTCAACGACCGGGAGGAGATGTTTGAAATCCCGCGGCTTACGCAGGTTGTTCTCGGGAACCGGGGCCGCCCGGCAAAAGAGATGATCGATGCGATAATCAGCGCGGTAAATGCGTTCAGCCAGAACCAGCCGCAGTACGATGATATCACCCTCATGGTTGTCAGGGTACTATGAAGGGACAACCGGCCCTGATACAGGAAATGATGCCATGAACCATCTCATGACGGAACGGCTCGGGTGGCTGCTGGACCCGGGAAGCTTTTTTCTGCATGGAGTGGATGATAATAGTGAGCTTATCGGAGGTACGGGAACGATTGGTGGCAGGCGGGTCTGCATTATTGCGATCAACCCCGAGGCTACTGCAAAGGTCGACCCGTTTGATATACTCCAGAAGGAACTTGAGCTCCTCGACCTTGCCGAAAGGGAACACCTTCCCTTAATCCACCTCGCCGATCGCCCGGGCCGGGTGGCGATGGAGACGACCGCGATCCCGTTTGCCATCCTCCAGACTTTCATCGACCCCCACGGAGCAGGCAGGATATTTGCCCGGTTTGGACAGCTCTCCGGTATTGTCCCGCGGATTGCCGTCGTGTTCCGGCCGATTGCAACGACCCTCACGTACCCCGTGGCGGAGTGCGACACGGTTGTTATGGTCGCACAGGCCGGTATGTCGCTGGCCCGGCCGGATATGGTGAAACTGATGACGGGCGATCCGAGCTCTTATGCCGAGTACGGGGGGGCCCGGATGCACGCGGAGATCTCCGGGACCTGTGATATGCTTGCCGGTTCGGACAAAGAGGCGCTGGAGTGGGTCCGCAGCTACATCGGGTATTTCCCGTCGTCGTTTGGGGAAAATCCCCCCTGCGTGCAGCCCGTGCAACCGGCCCGCGTCTCTCCTTTTGGCGTGTGCCGGGTACCGGAAGACCCGAACTGTGCTTTTGACATGCACCGGGTCATTGACGTCTTCATTGACGAGAATTCCTTCCTTGAACACCGGGCGGACTATGCCGGGGAAATAATCACAGCGTTTGCACGGGTTGCCGGCATGCCGCTTGGGATTATTGCCAACAATTCTGACGTGCGGGGTGGTATTCTCTTCCCCGAGAGCTGCAGGAAAACAGCCGCATTTGCATCCCTTTGCGATGCCTTCAATATCCCGCTGGTCTTCCTGGCCGACACCCCCGGGTTCATGGTGGGAAAGAGTGCAGAGCAGGCCGGGATTATCCATAACGGAGCACTGGTCTTTTCAACGCTCGCAAACCTCTCAGTCCCTCACCTGTGTATTGTCGTGCGGAAGGCGTACACGGCAGGTTTCTACGCCATGGGCGGGGCGGGTTTTGGTCCTGACCGGCTTCTTGCGCTTCCCACTGCCGATATCACCATTTACGGCATGAAAGCAATCGACCGTCTTGCCGATGAGCAGCATCTTCCGGACGCGAGCCGGGAGACCCTCAAGGAGTTTGCCCACGAGAGTACCGGTATTGCGCATTATCTCGAATCCGGGTACCTCGACGGCATCATATCGCTCGGCGAGATCCGAAACCATGTTGAGCAGTTCCTGCAATCGGCATATGCGGCCCCCCCCCGACGCGACCGTCCCGGAAGGGTCCTCTGCCTCTGATTGTTCAGGAGCCCGGTGGGTAAAGATCCGTTGCAGGAAGCCCGCTGTCAGGCCGGACACGTTGTCTCGGAATCCGGATTTTAATTTTCATCCCCGGGCCCTTCTATCAGTTCGCCTTCCTCGACTTCGTCCTGCGTGCACCAGATCTCAAGGGTATTTTCCACCCCGATGTATTCCTGGTGGTATTCATCAACCGTGGATCCGGGGTTCATGGGGATCGAGCTTATCACTTTCCCGTCCTTGAACCCGTAGAGTTTCCGGAACTTCCAGCCGGGGCCGAGCACCGCTGTCCGTTCGTAATAGACGTCCTGTGCCAGCTGGTGGGTGAAATAGATGCCCGGTTCGAGCTCGAAGAGCGGCTCGCGGACATACCTGCGGATATACCACCGCAGCTCGGCAACGAGCGAGAGGGCGCTGCTGAGTGTTGCGCAGGTGATGGAAACGCCGCAGGGTTTTTTCTTCGGGTGGTAAAACCGGAGGACCAGCCGGCTGGTCTCTGACGAGAAAAGGGTATGGTGGAGATCGGTGCCTTCCCGCTGGATCAGGAGTATGTTCATCCTCAACTCCAAACAAAGGGACGGGCAGGGGTGTTGTGCCGCAACATCAGGTATACATGCTGTTCTCGGTCACCGTTTCGTTCCTGACCTTGCGGACCGCATCGGTAAAGTCCACCATCTCCACGCGTTCAGCCTCGCGGCGTACTGCCATCATACCAGCCTCGCGGCAGATTGCCTCGAGTTCTGCACCCGTGGCATTTTCCGCGGATGCTGCAATGGCCGATAAGTCGATTTCGGCAAGGTGCATGTTCCGGGAGTGGATCTTCAGGATCTGGAGCCGTGCTTCCTTGTCGGGGAGCGGGATCTCGATTAAGCGGTCGAAGCGGCCGGGGCGCAGGAGTGCCGGGTCGAGCATGTCCGCCCGGTTGGTTGCGGCCATGATCCGCACGTCGCCGCGGTTGTCAAACCCGTCCATCTCCGCAAGGAGCTGCATGAGGGTGCGCTGGACCTCGGCACTGCCGCTCGTCCCGTCATTGGTACGCATGCTGCCGACCGCATCGATCTCATCGATAAAAACAATTGCGGGAGCACGTTCGCGGGCGAGCTGGAAGAGTTCGCGGACAAGACCCGCTCCCTCCCCGATGAACTTGTGCACGAGTTCGCTTCCCGACATGCGGATGAAGGTTGCTTTTGCCTCGTGGGCAACGGCCTTTGCGATCAGGGTCTTGCCGGTACCCGGGGCACCGTAAAGCAGGATGCCCTTGGGGGGTTCGACACCGATACGGCGGAAGATCTCCGGTTTGGTCAGCGGATACTCGACGGCTTCTCGGACTTCCTTGATCTCATCGGCAAGCCCGCCGATCTGGGCATAGGAGATCTCCGGGGACTCCTCGAGTTCCATGACGCGGACTCTCGAATCGTAGATGTTGCCGATGACCTTGACGATCGAGAGGGCATTGTTGACCGCCACTTTCGCGCCCGGCTTCAGGAGCGGGCGGAGGTCCTCGGGGGCATGGGTCAGGTATTCCTGGTTATTGCCCTGCTGGCGGAGATAGATCTCGCCGTTTTCGAGGATGTCCACGATAACAGCGACAAAGAGCGGCATGCGCTTGAGCTGGTTGTTCTCCCTTTTTAACTGGCCATTCTCTTTTGTGAGATCGTCAACCTTCACCTTCAGGTCAAGCATGGTTGCTTCGAGCTCGTTTACCTGGATCTGGTATTTGAGCTCTGATGAAGATGCAGTGGTATTGACGGCAGTCTCTTCCATATCAATCTTATATTTTCATCTTCAACCATTTATGTGGTGTGATTTTGCTATACCATGGAAGAGGAATTGCACGGGGGACCGGGTCCGGGCCGCTCCTCGTGAGCCCTGCCCCGATCTCGTTTTTGTCGGGTGTGGATCCGGAGACCGGCATCATTGTTGAGAAAGGCCACCCGCTCCACGGGAAATGCATCACGGGAACGGTTCTTGCGTTTCCGTACGGCAAGGGGTCCACGGTCGGTTCCTATGTGCTCTATGCGCTCAGCCGGAACGGGCATGCACCTGCGGCGATCATCAATGCTGAAGCAGAAGCGATCATTGCAACAGGGGCCATTATTGCGGAGATCCCCATGGTGGACCGGACAGATGTCCCGATCGAAAAACTCCGGGACGGGACCCGGGTGACGGTGAACGGGGATTCGGGAGATGTCGAATGTGATTCCCCGGGACCCTGACTCCCGGCTCCTCAAACAAAATCCTCAAATAAGTCAGGCTCGCAAAGTTCCTGCTATGCAGTACCGATCAATCGGCTCTCTTGTCATTCTTGTCTGTATAGCTGTTGCTTTTGCAGGATGCACGGGTACTACGGGATCGTCCGGCACCGCTGCCCCGGGTTCCTCATCGACGGGCGGGATACCCGCATCCCAGGACAACCTCGCCCCCTCCCCGACGGACGCACTGCCCGGCCAGAATGCTGTTACGGTCGATGTGGGTGAGAAAGACTATCTCGGTACAATCCCGGTGATCTTCCAGGGCGGGATGGGCCAGATCCATGTCAAGAAGATCGATGTGACGGTCTATCGTGCCGATGGCCAGACCCGGACCGCATCGATAGGAAACAAGAAGGGCGATATGGCGGAACTCGAAGGGACCAAGCAGACCGACCGTGTCGTCGTGTACATCTCGTTTGACAACGGTGACCGGATGAAGACCAACGATGTCCTGAGCCCCTACCGGACCCGGATGTAACGTTTATCGGAATACCTTTCTTTTTTATTTCCCGGTAATAACTAATCGTTATTATGCAAGTCAACTGGCGGCATATCCATGCAGCGCGGAATTCCTATGCGGTACTGTATGCGGCATGTGAGCGGGAGGGAATTGTCCTTGCACCGGTAGACGGGCCTGCGGATGATATCACCTGCTACAGCCTTAATTCCCTGAATGCACCCCGCTACCGCGAAGAGATTGCCACTGCCGGTTGTCTTACCATAGCCGGGGGGCCCCATGCGACTGCGTGCCCGGAAGAGGTTGCAGAATTTGCAGATTATGTTATTGTCGGGGAGGGGGAGTTCACACTCCCCCGGCTCATTGCCGATATCCGTTCCGGGCGCGACGGGAAAATTCCTGGCGTGATGACCCGGGACGGGTACCAGCCTGCAGATACCTGTGTCCGGCTGGATGCCTACCCGGCGTTTTCCGAGATGAAAGGGTATGTCGAGATCTCGCGGGGATGCCCGTTCTCCTGTGGTTACTGCCAGACCCCGCAGATCTTCGGCCACTGCATGCGGCACCGTTCTATTGACGAGGTCGCTCGCTATGCCAGCCGCCACGGTCAGTCGCGTTTTATCTCACCCAATGCATTTGCTTATGGCTCCGATGGCATCCACCCTCGGTGGGAGAAAATCGAACGTCTCCTCATCGCCTGTAAAAACCAGATCTTTTTTGGGACCTTCCCCAACGAAGTCCGACCGGAGTTTGTCTGCGATGAATCCCTCGCGCTCGTGAACCGGTATTGTTCCAATACCAAGCTTCACTTCGGCGCTCAGTCAGGGAGTGACAATGTCTTAACCCGGCTGCACCGGGGACATACGGTGGACACGGTCCTGCATGCCCTTGATCTCTGCAGCGAGTATTCGCTCCAGCCGGTTGTGGACTTCATTGTCGGGATACCCTTTGAAACAGACGAGGACCAGCTCGCAACCCTGGACCTGATCCGGACAGTTGCCCGGAAAGGCATAGTTCATGTTCACCGCTTCATCCCGCTCCCGGGAACCCCTCTCGCCGGAACGCCCGCGCGGCCACTCCTGTCAGAAACCGAAAAAGTCTGTGGAAACCTCGCTCTTGCGGGCAAACTGACGGGTTCATGGACCGATCCTGAGATAAGGTTTTTTAGACGCCCTTCAAATGATATACCATGAAAGATGTGCTATTGATAGCAGATCTCCATGGTCAATTCGGTAAAATTGATTCATTTCTGGAATTGAATCCGGAAGCGGTATTTATTGCAGGCGATATCACCAATATGGGTCCGGTTGACGCGGTCGATGACGTGCTCTCACGCATCGATGTGCCGTGTTTTGCAGTGCCCGGCAACTGCGACCCGCGTGAGATCCTCGAGACGCTCGAACACTCGGATGCCGTGTGCATGCACGGTTCCCAGATCAACCTTGGCAAGATGACCATTGTTGGTGTCGGCGGGTCCAACCCGACTCCGTTCGGCACACCGTTCGAGCTGACCGACAAGCAGATAGATGACGTGTTGAACAGCGCGATGAAAAAGATGGAGAAGACGGTCCACAACATCCTTCTCACCCATGCACCCCCGTTCGAGACCCTCGACAAGGTGAATGGAGAGCACGTGGGCAGCCAGAGCATCCGGAAGCACATGAAGGCTTTCGACATTGTCTGCTGTGCCCACCTCCACGACCAGCGGGGAATGGTTGAGATTGACGGTGTCAAGGTCATCAACCCCGGCCCGGCAATGGACGGCTATTGTGCGATGCTCCACTTCGGCAACGAAGCACGGGATATCAAAGTAGAGCTGCTGACGGTTTAGGCCGGCAGCAGATCACGGGAGGCATGGGAAAATTCCCTCGTCTCCCATAATCTCTTTTTCAATTCGAAGAATCGAGCGAAAGCGAGATTCGAGAACGAGAAGAACCCGCTAGGGTTCTTCGAATGAAGAAGAATCGAGCGAAAGCGAGATTCGAAGGCAGGCCTATGCTACTCTTCTCTTCGTTAAGGTTTTGATAAACCTTACCGGGATTCGAGAACGAGAAGAACCCAGCAGGTTTCTTCGAAATCGACTAATCGAGCGAAAGCGAGATTAGGAGAAGAGAAGAAACCATCAGGTTTCTTCGAATGTCAGGGATATGCGCGAAAGCCAGATTCACGAGAGAGAAGATTCATTCAGTCTTTCCTGCTGCCCTCTTTTCCAGCAGCAGTTCAAGATACGATGCCAGCAAAGGCTCCCCCATTGCCCCGATATCTTTGGCAATTTTTTCTATCATTGTAGTAGGGTTATCGTTTTCATTCTCGACAATAACCTCAATCTCGGCAAACGTGCCGAGTTCATCGACCATGTCGAGGGTGATTGTTGCCGGCCCGAGTTTATAGGTTTCCCGCCACTTGTTTACGTCAGTGGTTTTGGTAAACCCAAGACGATCGAGCATCTTCTCAAAGGTCTCCCCGCTTTCAACGGTAAAATTCAGTTCTTCACGGGCCTTCAGGCCAAATTTTTTTATCTTGGGCCCCTTGTAGGTAACAACAGCGTGATCATCCGTATACCGTACCCGCACTGCTTCATCAGTGACCCCGAAGTCCCGGTGCGGGGCATTATAGTAGATATCATGCTCGTGCACTTTTCCCAAAAACTGTGCATTCTTCCGTGTAATCTGCTCCCGGACCGGATCGAGGGCTGGGATCTTTACCTTGAGTTCGACTTCGAGCATGGGTGTGCCACACTTTTATCTGTATTGATGAGGACTTAATATAGTCAGGTGAATCATGGCAATAAAAGAAGGAGATTTTATCCGATTGAGCTATACCGGCAAAGTCGGGGACAATGTTTTTGATACCACGAACGAGGAAGAGGCTAAGAAGGCCGGGATCCACAGCCAGAATGCGGTCTACGGCCCGGTGACTATCTGTGTCGGCCAGAAGCACGTTATCATCGGACTCGATGAGGAACTTGTCGGCAAGAAAGCCGGTGCAGAAGGTACGGTCACGGTGCCCCCGGAGAAGGCCTTTGGCGAGCGCGACCCCAAACGCATCCAGTCTTTCCCCAAGAACCAGTTCAAGGAAAAGCCGGTCCGCGGCATGGCCGTCAAGCTCGGCGAGCAGGGTGAGGGAACCGTTGTCGATATCATCGGCTCCAAGGTTATCGTTGACTTCAACGCCCCTCTTGCCGGTGCAACCCTTACTTACTCCTACAAGATCGAGGAGAACGCAACCGAACCCCTCGAACAGCTCAAGGGACTCGTCCGCCTCTATGCCGGCAGGGACATGGAGATCACCCTTGATGGAGAGAAGGCAACCGTCACTCTTCCCGCAGGGATCAACTACGACCGCCGCTGGCTCCTCTGGCGCGGGCGCATCATCCATGAAGGCTTCGAGCTCATCAAGGGCATCTCCGAGATTATCCTTGTCGAATCCTTCAGGAAACCCGAGAAGAAAGAAGAATAACATTTCCCATTTTATCATGTTTTTTTAAAAGAATCGGCCAGGATAATTCCAGCCCTTGGTTATCCGAAAATCCCCCATGGAACTCCCGCATCCAAAGCGATTTTTTAAAAGGTTGATCGTCTTATTCTGTTGTTATGTCAATAACAAAAATGGCATTTCTCGGTCTCATATCTGTTCTTATTGCCTGTATCCTGGCTGCCGGTTGTTCTGACAGTTCCGGATCGGCTGCAGCTACACCGGAACAGACTCTTTCCGCGGTTGCTACGCAGTCCGGTCCCCAGTACAGTGCAGGGGATATCATAAAAAATCCGAAAGTCGCTTCCTCTGCGGCATTACTGATTATCAGCTACGATGCCGGTACCGATAAATACGACAGGGCCTATGTCTACCCGAACAGTGACGGGAGCTGGGGCTACCGTGTCGATGCAAAAACCGATAAGATAGACCGTTCGGTTATTGAGAAAATGTACACCCAGAAAGTCACCACGAAAACCGTCTCTGCAATAACCATCAGGACACCGACAACCGTTGCAACGCCGGTTGTATCTTTAACAACTTCTGCAACCGTCTCCCCCAATACAACCGCGACGACAACCACTGCCCGGCCACCGCGGATAAAAGAAGTCGGGACCGATACGGGAAAAGCCGGGACAACGGTATCGATAACCGACCTGCAGGGTGAGGATTTCCGGGCCGGAGCAAACGTAACCCTGAAAAAATCCGGACAGACTTCCATTGTCGCAACGAATGTTGTCGCTGCCTCAAACCTGATAACTTGTACCTTTGTCATACCTGCGGGAACCTCCACAGGTTACTGGGACGTTGTGGTCACGAACCCGGATGGGCAGTATCACCAGTATATGAACGGGTTCCACATTCTTGAAGGAACAGCCGTTACGACAACGACAACCACTGCCACTACTACAACATCGTCGACTGCACCGACAATCAGCAGCAATGACCCAGCAGTTGTCATCGGTCAGGGTTATTACCCGATCTCCATATCAGGAACAAATTTCAGTCTCACCGGGATAGCGGCAAAGCTTACAACCAGTGGCAAAGCGGATATTTCTGCTTCCACCTGCTCGATGAGCAGTACGAGCCAGATGACTTGTTATTTCGATATCCCGATGGGTTCCCAGGGGAGCTGGAATATCGTAGTAACCAATCCCGGGGGGGCTTCAGCCACAAAGAGCAGTGCCCTGACTGTCAGTGGCTAAAAAATATTTTTTAATCAGTTACGCATCCTTTTTTGTATTGTGATAAGCGCCGCCTTTGTCCTGACAAGGGATTTAGCGGGACCTTCCAGCAATTATTCATGGATTATGCCATGGTAAGGGTATACCGTAACAGCGCCGCGATGCCTCCCAGCGCTGTCAGCCGCTCCCCCGGCTCGAACTGGGAGGAGAGGACAACGACGGATGCCCGCATAGACTCAGCAGTCTCGATAATTACGATGATCTCCGGGTCCCTGAGGAGGGTGTCAACGACAAGCACCTGTTCGACAGCACCGAATTCGATTGCCCGGGTCACTTCAGCACGTCCATAGGTGACCGCCCCGTCTTTTGATATGCGCATGAGCACCTCGTCCATCATCCGGACTTCGCGCGAGAGCTGGAGGTCATCCATCAGTTTTTCAAGCGCTCCCTTGCCGATGACTTCCTGGACCGCACCGCGCCCGATACGGCGGGTTTCCACGACAACTGCCCGTTCGGCAGCCGAACTGCTCTGGTTCTTAGCATACTTAACAAAATCGTCCTTGATAAACCCGGGGCCGGCAATGATAAGCGGCCCGGAGATATCGGCAATATACGACAGGACCTGGCTGAAAAATCCCGTCCGGGACCCGGTCTCGGCACCCTTCCCGCTCCCGGCAGTAAGGGTAATGACACTTTCCGGGCCGTACTGCCGGAGCCGGAAAAGTTCTGCTTCCCCTTCTTCAAGGGTAAGGATGTGGATAACGCCATAGACCGCTGCCCTGACGGAGCGTTCTATCCGCTCCCGGTCCAGGGGGCGCCATGCCTTGATGACGGAAATCTCGTAGCCGGTCTCAACATTGATGGTATGGTGCGCCCCGATATCGATGCCGTGTTCAATGATGCCGGAGAGGCGGAGGCGGACACCATGCTCGGAGAACTCAACCCGTTCGATCCGGATACCCAGCCTTACCGGGCGTTTCTCCACCTTTTCGGGGCGGATCTTGTCGCTTGCAGCATCCACGCTCCGGAATGTCGTGGCAAAAACGAGGTCGCCGGGCGCTATCAGGTGCTGGAGGTGCCAGAGATCATCGATGCTCTCCGGGAGGAGCTGTACTTCCCCGAAATTCCCTTTGAAATCCCCATACTCCGCTTTCATGGTTGTCCGTTATACTACTATGTCAGATCCGCCGGGGGGGACAAATGCTGCTACTGCTTCGGTATTCAGGATATTCTTGAGCAATTTTGCTTCATCCTCGCCGGTCTTGTCCTTTAAGATGCGCAGCACTTTCTTTGCCACATCATTGGGTTCGAACTGCCCGGGACGGAGTTCGACATACGCTTTGGTCTTCTCCCGTATGGCGGAAGGTGGCCCTCCGATGACTGCTGCGTGCGGTTCCAGCATGAGACCAATGCCAACCTCGAGAGGGATGTTCCGGTAATAGGTCCTCTCGCCACGGACGATAAAGGAACCCCGGGCAACAAACTCTCCCGACTCCGGGGTCTTGCTGACCTGGGTCGGCAGCGCACTGTAGACATCGGCAGAGGCATGACCGCTGCGCCATGCTCCGGAATAGGAGGCTGCAAACCGGGCAACTTCATCCATACGTTCCGTCTTCCCCTTGACAATGACAACGCTGGCCCCGTGGACATCTGCATGGACAAAGAGGTCCCCTCCTGCCAGGTATCGTTTCACCAGTTCTTCGTTCTGCGAAGCGTCCCGGCCTCCCAGCACAACGATACCGTCGGTCGTGATGAACCAGCGGAAGCGGTGGAACCAGAGTTTTTTCATGGGTATAATATCGCGGCGGCGCTGTGTTTTTTTCACAACGGTCCTGCTCATGGCTGCAAGTGCCCCCTCCTTTTTCTTTTTGAACTTCTTGATAAGGTCGTAATAGCGCCCGGCATTCTGCTCTATTCCCTCGTGGACATGGATCTTGACCTTCTTTCCCAGGTCCAGTTCAACCGCTGCCTCATCGGAATAGACCCTTGTGATCTTTTGAGCATCCGGTGATGATGCATTATGGAGATGTTTCTCGATCTCCTGCCATGACATCTTTTTGCTGGCCGAATCCAGCGACATAATTACGTTTGATATGAACTGGTAATTTTCGTAAATTATGGCCACGATATCTTCGGTTTTTTTGATCGTTTCCTCGAATTTCCGAAGAGCTGCTTCCTGGTGTTTTCGTATCCGGTCTTCTTTGGGGATGACTTTTTTGAACGTGGTCTTTTTTGCTGCCTTTGTTAAGGGATAGAAAACTTCCAGGGCCTCTGAAAAACCCGAGTATGTCCAGACGCTGCTCTCCCCGCCAGGGTTTACCGGTTCGCAGTGTTTTCCGGTGATGACCGGGCTCCGGTGGTGGAGGACTTCATCAAAGAGGGTATTGAGGGCAGAAAAGAGCGCTGCCGGATCGGCCGAGGATGCCGGCTGGTTTTTGTCAAGACCTGCCTTTTTTGTGATATATTCGGCATAGGATCCCCCGAGCATGCACCCGATGGCAAGGGCGCGGACAAGATCGCGGTCGTCCTTTTTTAAAAACTCCGCAAGAGCTTCCTGCGATGCGGTCGGATCGCCCTGGTTCAGGGTATACGGCACACCGGGGACAACCTCCCGGTCCTTGAACCTGTGGTGCCGGAGGGGTTTGATAATTATGGATTTTTCATCAGTCAGGATGACGTTTCCCTCGTCAAAGAGCTCAAGGATGAGGTGAAAGGTAGTGCTGCCCTTGCCGACTTCAATGATGAGGATGCGTTCAAGGCCGTGCTGCCGGATGGAGAGCACTTTTCCTCCTGAAATGTATTTCCGGAGCAGCATGGCAAAATGAGGTGGGTTCTTGGGCGGTTCCGGGAGTTCCTTTACCAGGTGAGCCCTTCTCCCGGCCTCGATTATCAACTGGTATTTTGCCTTGTTCTCGCCGTTGAGACGGATGGCGAGAGTGCGGGTGTCGAACTGGTAGACCTTGTCGATCCAGAGCGGGAGCTTGTCCGCTAGTTCCGAGGTCATCGCTTTTACGTCTATCCCACTCATGCCTTGTTCGGATGCCATCTGCTTATACCAAGTTAAATATGGCTTGCGCACTAAAAAATAAGACTACTGGTGTAGCAGGATGGACGAAGAAATTATCGAAGAGAAGCCCGTTCCGACAAAAAAACAAAAGACTAAAGCGGACAAGCAGGCTGAACATATCGAACGCATCAAGCGGACGCTTGTTGCCTGTTTCATGGGAATCCTGACCGGTGCAGTCTCTTATTTTGTCGGGGGAACTCCTTCCGCAGGCGGCCTGCAGAATGACGGGCTGTTGGGATTTATGCTCATGCTTGCCGGCATCGTCCTGCAGAAACATATCTTCATGCTCTCGGGCATGGACACGGCAAAACTCGGGGGTAAGGACTGGTTTTACCAGGGCTTCATGACCTTTGCATTCTGGTTCATGACCTGGACTCTTCTGCTGACAGCAATCCCCCGGTAATAATCTTTTTTTGGTGTCCGTATATGAGAATAGCAATTGTCCATAAAGATCGCTGCCATGCCCGGAAGTGCGGCACGGAATGTATCATCTACTGCCCCCGGGTACGGACCGGGGATGAGACGGTAGTTATCGGCCCTGACGGCAAGGCGCTCGTATCCGAAGAGCTCTGTGTCGGTTGTGGTATCTGTATCAAGAAATGCCCGTTCGATGCCATCGATATTGTCAGCCTTCCTGAAGAACTCGAACACCCGACCCACCGGTACGGAAAAAACGGGTTTGCCCTCTACGGTCTGCCGACCCCTGTTGAAGGAAAAGTTACCGGCATCCTCGGGGCAAACGGTATCGGTAAGAGTACCGCAATCAAGATCCTCTCCGGCCAGCTCCGGCCGAACCTTGGCAACTTCGATGCGGAAGTGGCCTGGGAAGATATCCTCAAACGGTATGCCGGCACCGAACTCTTTGATTATCTCCAGACAGTCTCAAAAAAGAGCCTGAAGATTGCATCAAAACCGCAGTATATCGATTATATTCCCAAAGTATTCAACGGAAGTGTACGGGACCTTCTCAAAAAAACCGATGAACGGGGCAAGCTGGAAGAGATTTTGCCTGTATTAAAACTCGATGCGGTCCTTGACCATGATATCGGCACCCTGAGTGGTGGCGAACTGCAGCGTGTCGCTATCGCAGCCTGCCTTGCACGGGATGCCGATCTCTATTTCTTTGATGAGATCACGCCGTTTCTGGACATCTACCAGCGGATAGCTGCTGCAAAACTTATCAGGGACCTCGCGACCGAGAAGCCGGTCGTTATCGTGGAACACGACCTGGCAGTCCTCGATATGCTTGCTGATACGGTGCATGTAGGGTATGGCAAACCCGCAGTTTTCGGTATCATCACCCGGCCCAAGGGCGTGCGGGTGGGGATCAACCAGTATCTTACCGGATTTTTGAATGAGGAAAATGTCAGGTTCCGGGACTCGGAGGTAGTATTCGAGAAACGGGCGCACGACAAAGGATCGGATCGGGAAGACCTCTTTATTATCCCGGAGATGACCAAGCAGTACGATACATTCCACCTTACGGTATCCGGTGGGACGATCAAAGTCGGAGAGGTTCTCGGTATTGTCGGTGCCAATGGTATGGGGAAGAGTACGTTTGCAAAACTCCTGGCCGGTGCCGAGACCCCTACGACCGGTTCGATGGAGACCACACTCCGCATCTCGTATAAACCGCAGTATATCAAGGGTGACACTTCCGATAGTGTCGAGATGTACCTGCGAAAGTGCACGACAAAATTCGATTCATCCCTTTTCCAGCACGAGATCCTCGAAACCCTCTCCCTCCAGCAGATCCTGCAGTCCCCGGTCGACTCCCTGAGCGGGGGCGAGCTGCAGCGGGTAGCAATCGCCGGCTGCCTTGCGCGGGATGCTGACCTGTATATTCTCGACGAACCCAGTGCGCACCTTGACGTGGAACAGCGTGTCAAGGTAACCCGGATGATCAAACACCATGCTGAAGGAAGGGAGGCAGGCATCATGGTCATCGACCACGATATCTACTTAATCGACATGATCAGCGAACGTATCCTTGTCTTTGAAGGCGAGCCTGGCGTGAAAGGCACTGCTGCAGGCCCCTTCCGTATGCGGGACGGCATGAACCGGTTTTTACAGGAACTGGATGTGACATTCCGCAGGGACCAGAGCGGCCGTCCCCGGATTAACAAGCCGGATTCGTTCCTTGACCGGGAACAGAAAGGACTGGGCGAATTTTACTATTATGCACACGATGACGCATAATTTGCGCCCCTTATACATTTTAATATTTTAACATGCCATTCTCCCTATATGCGGGAAGAGAAGCTTTCGGATGCGATTATCTACGATAAGCTCCATCTCCTGAAAAAAGATTTTTATGGGTATATCGAACGTCACACGGTGAAGGTAGAAGCGAACCTTCCGGTATTTTACGGGTATGTAATCTCGGCGCTCGAAAACTCCTTTCCCGGTCTCTCCGATGAAATCCACGATGAGTTTGTCGACAGCATCACTTTTAAGGTCTTAGATACCAGCGGAAATATCCCTGATAATAATTTCGTTCAAAGGGTCATGGTGAATGCAATCCGTTTCAAACGGAAGAAGAACGCGGAAGAAGGTACGAATATTGTCGTTGGGCTGAAACTGCTCAAGACTGGCGATTACATCCACGCCCTGGATTTCCTGAAAAAATATGCCTTGATCGATACCAAGATTGGCGTAGCGGTAGCCTATTGCTATTACACCCTCTCCTTACGTGAATTCAGATCTGACGATGAATCGGTAAAAAAATACCGCCCGGGCGAGATGGAACTCCTCTCCCGGGAGCTGATGCTCGACCTCACCCGCACCCGGCCCCCATTGAACAAAATCCGGCAGCTTGACCTCGAGGACCCGTTGTTTTTAGAAAAAATATTCTGGCAGATGATCTTCATCGGGCTCGAATGGTTCCCGAGCGAGAAATGGTTTGTAGAAGTCGGGTTGAAAAATGCAGCTCTCACAAGCGATCCGGTCATGCGAAAACGGCTGCTGGATATCGGGTCTGAACACTTTTACACCGACATTAACTTCCTGCGCGAGATGTTTTACTATAAACTGGAGACCCGCGATGCCGCTGGCGCCGCTGGTGTTGTCAACCAGCTCATAAAACAATACCCCGATGAACTTGAACCCATCTACCTTGGGCTGAAATTATCCCTCCTGACAACAAAAAAGATTACCTACCACAGTTTCAGGAAACTGGCGCACACGAAAGGAATGCCGGTGCAGATAATCGAATTATTCGATTTTGCCTTCGAGCTGCTCAACCATGAACAGAAAGATGCACTCGATCGCCTGTCTGATTTTGAAACGGAATTTCCCCATCTCCAGTTTTATGCAGTGACGCTCCGTTACATTGCTACGGATTTCCTGTCTGCAGATGATTCCCGGGTCAAGAAAGCAAAAAAAACCCTGCTCGACTCCGTTGAATTATTCTGTCTAGAAGAACTTAAAGGAAAAAAATTAGCCTGATCCCTGCTGTTTTCATCGGCAAGGGATCTCCGGCAGGTATTTCAGGGTGCCGTGGGGAAGATCGAGAACCCGAACCGCGATGTGATGGCATTTATTGCCTGGAAGAGGGGATCAAGGAATGAACCGGATCCCCAGTCCTCTGGTTCCGCAGCAGAACCGGATGTCTGAAAAACCGGGGCTGAGGTAACAACGGAGGTTACATTCGGTGTGAACGTTGTTATGTTCGCTGCCGGTGTAACTCTCTCAACCTGGATCCGGCTCTCCGGTATTGACAGGTCCCGGTAATATCCCACATATTCCGGTGTTGCAAACCACAGGCGGTTTTCTGCATCCATGTTTACCGTACGGACACTCGTAGAAGTCCCGATCCCTTCAAATCTTCCGATAAACCGTATCACCGCACCGTCTTTCCAGATAAAAATACCGTTATCGGTAGCAATGTACAGCAATCCCTGCGGGGAAGGAGCAATGTCGTTGATGGAAATATCCTCCATGGTCAGATCTCTGATCGTAACAGTGGGCACAAATCCTTTTTCCGGGGAATAGTGGACTACGCTCGTATCGTCAAAGAGATATACCCCCCCCATCGGATCGCGTTTCACCTGGGACATGGATCCGTAGGGGCTGCTTTTCTGGGCAATCTGTTCAAACAGCACCGGATCATCAGGAGACCTGATAACCCATATGCCGTTATCATCCGATCCAATTACCATGTCATCATTGACCGGATCGAGTGCCACGCTGCGGATATCGTAAAATCCCGGGCCATTCTTCTCCATGGGCTGGAACCAGGTCCATTCCCCGTTCCGGTAACGGTGGATCCCGGCATTACCGGTGGCAATCCATATATCATCGCCCCACCGCTGGAGTTCCTGTATCCGGGTATCCTTTAACATCTGCTGGTCCCGGATAGTCCGGTAATAAATACCATTGTATATCTGGATTCCTGCAGGATACCCGATCCAGAGGTTACCGTCTTTGTCATATTCGACGGCGGTGACATAATCATCCAGCAGCCCCTGGGAAACATTATCCCGGTTGATATGCCGGGTAGACCAGGAATTATTGGAATAATACGTCGAGAGTCCGAAAGCAGTCGCGAATAGTACCTGGTTTTCAGGGCCATTGATCTGGTCGAATATTTGGGTTGAATGAATCATCTTTGTGGTAGGGACGAAGAGCCTGATGGTATAGGGTGGGGGTGATGCTGAGGAGGGAGTGATTTCGGTAGTGTTGGTCTCATTCACCGGTATTGCCGCTAAAGGCGCAATAAAAAGGCTGAAAAGGGTGATAATCAGGAATAATCTATAATTCACCGACAGTTCCATCTGCTCTCCTTATGCTGACCTTGCCACCGTTTGATGGGAGAAATGTCACGGATCTCCCGACTTTTCCCCCAACATCTTCCCTAAGCAAGGGGATATTATACTGTTTCAGGAGAGACCGGACGGTGTCTGAATTCCGCTCACCAATATTTAAGTTTGTGCCGAAATATTCGAACATGCAGGCACCTCCGGCCATCTTGGCGACAAGCGAACGGTTTTTGGATCCCAGGGCCGTGAGTTCTTTTAATAGGAGTGGAATTGCCGTGTCTGCATATTTTCCCGGACGGTCTTTTCTTCCGGCACTGTCGGGAAGCATGATATGAACCATTGCCCCTATCTTCAGGTTGTCATCATATATTGTCAACCCGATACAGGAACCCAGACCAATGGTCATCATGGGAAATGAGCCTACCCGGTATTCCCCGATACCGATCATTGCAGTCTGGGTGTTCTGATTAGGTGCGTCTGGCATCACATTCACAACGTGCTCATATTCCTTTCATCATGTTTTCCATGAGCTCTACTATTCGTGCAAGGGTAGTAGTCTCCGGCATCATAATAATGTCACTGTCGATCTTATGTTCCTCGCAGGTGAGTTCCGTCGAGAAGAGCAGGACTTCGTCAATTTCTACACCCATCTGGGCAATCAGCGAAGACATTGCCGCATGTGCCATATCAACGGTCAGGGCGGGAGGTGAAGGCAGCATGACAAACCCGAGGAGTTCGGCGGTTGCATCAAGGAATGCCGAGACCATGATGTTCCCGACTTCAATGAGGGCACTTTCGTCCATCTCGTTCATAGTACGGTTCATTTCCGTAAGGCCCAGCATGGTATTGGTAAGACGGATAGCGGATTCGCGGGATATGTAAAATACCACAAATCCTCCGTGGGGGATCTCACCCTGGAGTTCGAAAGCGACCATGGCAGCAGGCTCTTCACCCATGTAAGTTCCCAGTTCTGCTATGTCTATTGCCTTGATGGCCGGAACGCTCATCTCTACGGAGCTTCCCAGCATCTGGGACAACGTGGTGGCTGCATGTGCGGCACCGATATTTCCAAGTTCCTGAATTGCATCTGCCTGGACAGTTGATAGTTTCATGGTTGTCTCCTATTTATGTATCTCCTAAACTATGGTATTCACATCAAGGACTGGTACGACTTCACCGTCACCCAGTATCGTTATCCCGCTGACTCCCCGGGTATTTCCGATAAGCCGGCTTAATGGTTTTACGACCACTTCCTGTTTCCCTTCAACAAGGTCGACCGGAATGCAGCATTTCCTCTTCTCATACTGGACAACGATAAGGATCTCGCAAACATCGGAAACACCCACCATGTCGTTGAGCCACATCAGCTGGAGTACCTCGTCCCGCAACAGCACAGCTTCGCCCTTTCCAATGAAATGCGTTGAATCCCGCTTGAAATTGGCCACTTCAACAATACTGCTGATAGGTATTCCAAGACGTCGCCCGTTAATCCTGACGATCATGACATCAACGATTGCCATGGTGGGGGGTAAGAGGAGTTCAAACCGGCTGCCTTTTCCCGTGGTGGTTTCGACACGGATAGTTCCTTTGAGCGATTCAATGGACCGTTTGACGACATCCAGTCCCACGCCCCTCCCGCTGATATCCGTGATCTTATCTGCCGTGGAAAATCCCGCCTGGAAGAGCAGGTCGATTGCCTGATCGGTAGTAAGTGTATCTGCAACCTCCTTGGTCAACAACCCTTTTTCCACAGCCTTGGACTTGACTTTTTCAACATTGATACCGCCACCGTCATCGATTAGTTCAATAATGACATTGTCGCGGTCGCGATGTGCGGAGAGTTTGACAAAGCCTTTCCGTGGTTTCCCGGCTTTTTCCCGGACTTCAGGTGACTCGATACCATGGTTGACGGCATTCCTGATGAGGTGGAGCAGCGGATCGTTGAGCCCGTCCATCACACTCCGGTCCAGTTCCGTCTCGCCGCCTTCGATGACAAATTCCACTTCTTTTCCGTCGTACAGGGCAACATCCCGCACTACCCTGGGTAGCCGGTTGAAGATCTGGTTTAACGGGATCATCCGGATGTTCATCATCAGGTTCTGGAGATCGGATACCGATCTCTCCACCATACCGATTGCTTCATCCATCTCCTTGATGCGGTGCTGCTCGGCTATCTGTTTGAGCCGACCACGGTTAATGACCAGGTCCTCGACGAGGTTCATGATATGATCCAGCTGGTGGATGTCGACACGGAGGTTCTTGATCTCACGGTTTTTATCAGCGGTGGCTCCCGGCTTCTTGTCGGTTTCGGATGGCTTTTTGGCTCCGACAGGCTCCTGCCGGATAACCTGCTTGATTTCCACGCCGGCTATATCAGTGCCAGTGGCAGCAGTTTTCAGGGCCTCTTCACCTGCATCGCTGGCAATACGGAGGGTGAGGGTTCCGTCAAAGTTTCCTTCATCGATTGCTTCCTTGGAGGGATTGATGGCGGTGATGGTTCCGAGGGCCTCAAGGTTTCCTATGGCAAGCATCGCCCGTACATCTTTCATGGCGCATTCCTGCGCTACCGTAATCTGGAGATCGTACTCAGGCAGGCCGCTTTCAGCAGCTGGCGGTTCGGGTTCTGCAACAACTTTGCCGGGAGCAGAAACCGCTGGTGCACCAGGTTCCTTTTTTTCGGTCTTTGCCCCCCGTTTTCCGAGCCATGCTTTCAGGGCGTTTACCTGTTCGTCGGCATTCTTGGATGACGAATCTCCCCCGGACTCGACATCATCGATCATCTGCTCAAGAAGGTCGGAACATGCAAGCAGGAGATTTCCCAGATCCTGGGTAATTTCTGCCGAACCGCTTCGTACCAGCTGGAATACATCCTCCATAGCATGACAGAGCCGCTCCATCTCAGAAAAACCCATGGATGCAGATGCACCCTTGAGGGTATGACAGGAGCGGAAGATCTCGTCAATGGCGTTCTGGTCGGAACCCTTCTCAAGGATGAGCAGGTTTTTCACGAGGTTCTCATGGTTTTCCCGCGACTCAGCGACAAACAGTCCCCGATAAGCCTCAAATTCAGACATTTTCCGCCTCCATCTTGAGTACTACCCTCTCGATCTCACCTGCGAGTTTGTTTAAGGGAAGGATTTTGTCAGCTGCTTCTTTTGAAATAACTGACCGCGCCATCCCGTATACAAGACAATCTTTCTCGTCACATACCAGATTGACTCCGCCGGCCTGTTTAATCGCGAGCGCACCCGCACCGGCATCATTACCCATCCCGCTCAGGGTCACGGACACAATATTTTTGCCAAAAACATGGGCAGCGGATTCGTATGTCTTGTCAACCGCAGGCCGGACTCCATGGATCGGGGGTGCATTTGAATGGATAATGCGTCCAGTCCTCCGGTTATTTCCCTCGATTACTCCACTGACAATGGTGTGGACGCCGGCTTTTGAGAGGAGGATCTTTCCGGTCTCGAGCATATCACCGTTTTCGGTCTCTTTTACATCCATGGTCGCGATACGGTTGAATCGTTCGGCCAGGGGCGCTGTAAACCCTGTTGGCATATGCTGGGTGACCATGATTCCTGCAGGAATGGTTGCGGGCAATGCAGCAAGAAGCGAATCGAGCATGGGCGGACCCCCGGCTGATGAACCGATGAGAACGACCCGTGTGGCAGAGGGCGCTTTTCCCTTGGGTCGGGATACGGGTCGTGAGGGGGCAAGGGTTACCAGATGTTTAATTTTGGAGATGAGTTCAGCACCGATTTCCCTAACCTGCGGGATATCTTTTGGTTTTAACATGAAATCATCGGCACCAAGCCGGATTGCCTGGTGGGTCATCTCCGCATCCCGGGAGGTGAGCGAACTGACCATCACGATCCGGGGCCGTTTTTTTGCCTTCTGGAGTTCTTCTAATACCTGGATGCCGTTCATCTTGGGCATCTCAATATCAAGGGTGACGACTTCGGGTTCGAGGCTCTCGATCTTTTCGAGGGCATCGACCCCGTTCGATGCCGTTCCCACTACCTCTATTGACGGATCTTTTGTTATAATATCCCGGATGATCGTCCGCATAAAAACGGAATCATCAACAACGAGTACTTTCACCATAACGTCAGGACGCCAGGACGTTTTTTACTTCTTCGAGCACTTTTGGGGCCTGGAAAGGTTTTACGATGTACCCCTTGGCACCGGACTTTATGGCCAGCTTCACCATCTGCTCCTGACCCACTGCCGTGCACATGACAACCCTTGCCGCGGGATCAAGTGCTTTTATTCCCTTTAATGCCTCGATACCATTCATCTTGGGCATCACAACGTCCATGGTGACGAGATCCGGCTTGAGTTCTTTGTATTTTGCAACAGCTTCTTCCCCGTCTCCCGCTTCTCCGGCAATGGTGTGTCCCCCGGAAAACAGGATATTCTTCAGAAGGGTTCGCATGAAGAGGGTATCATCTACGATCAAAATCTTTCCCATTGACGATCAAGTACCTGATTGGGAGATTATTGCATAAAACTGTTATGGAGAAAAAAAAGAAAACCGCTCAGTTTGTTTGCGATTTTGTCGCATCGGAAATATATCTGACGCCTTTTGTTGTCAGCTGCACTTCCCTCCTGATGATTACCACCTCGGCGAGGCCGAGCTTGAGGATTTTATCATAAATGGCATCAAGCTGCTTGTGGGGGATATTGAGCATATTCTCAATTGCATGGGAATCCATACCGGAATAGATAAGCATGGCAACCTGCTGGTCGACACCATCCAGCTCGGTTCCTTTCATATCCATCCCTTTGGTAGTCTCTTTGAGGAAATTGTACAGCACCTGCAGGGTTGATAGCGGACAAAGGACTAGGCTTGAGACAACCTCCCCGTTTTCAAGGTGATCGATCTTCACCACTTCCGTTGGTTTTCCCTGTACTTCGCGTTTGGTAAGCTCGATCGATGCTACATCCGTTACCGGGACACACACCTGTTTTATGGGACTGACAAACCAAATTCCTGAATTGACAACAACAACGCTGCCCTTCTCCCACTGGGCCTCCTTGACCATGACACCTCCTTTGATTGCAGGGGACATGAAATATGCCATCAGCCTGTAAGCATTACAGGAGGCAAGGATCATTTTTTTAAGAATTGCAAGTACTTTTTCAACGGACAGGATCTTATAGACGGCCTCAGTATCTGTCTTGGCGGTGATAATCAGGACATTTTTCCGTTCCGCGACATCGAGTACTGTTTTGAAGAGGATCTCTTTATTTACCGGTGCCGGCAGGACCAGACGGTCTTCACCAATTCCCAGCTTGATAACAACCCATTGTTTGTTATATTCGACTTTCGCGGGTACTTCTTTCATGCTGTCCTCATATGGCTGGATGTTCGCGAGAATGCTTTGCGGTCTTCATATACGTGTTTATCAGCAGGTTATTTGATTTCATTGATTCGGGTTTTGCGGTTCTTCTTTGGGTTTCTGGGCAGCACTGAGTTTTTTGTACATATCGGTTAATTCTTTCTCGATCTCGTCTGCCGGGGCTTTGAAATCCTTGAGTTCTCGCAGGAGGCTGAGATCCCGCTCTTTGGTCTTGTGTTTGACATCCGATGCAATCGAGCTGAGGAGATCTTCATCGGTACCGCCGGAAGCACTTGCGAATGACGCCATGTCCGATTGGATACCGAGTTGGTCCTGGGTCAGATCCGCATCTTTTGGAGCATCCGACGGAATCCAGGTGGTTTTCACTGCAGATGATGATTCAGCAGGTGCAGTCGCAGCCTCGGTTGAAGCTGCGGGAGCTTCCGGAGTTTCCGCGGGGGCAGCTGGACTTCCTTCAGCATCTTCGTCAAGTTCCGCTTCAAGGTCAACATCATCAAGACTCAGGTTATCGAGGTCGCCAAACTCCGAGTCAGAAACACCGGTTCCTTCAAGACTGCCGAATTCTTCAAGACCCCCCTCAGGGGAACCGCTTTCTTTTAAGATATCTCCAGCCGCCGCCTCTATGTCAAGCGCTGGTGTTGAAAGTTCCGGTTCAGGAAGTCCTGTGCCGGACGGGCCTGCAGGAACTTCCGGTGCAGGAACGGTTGTATCAAGTTCATCAAGTCCGTCAAGAAGACCGGCATCGAACTCGTCGCCGGAAAGAGAGAGGAACGGGTCTTCGTCTTTTGAAGCACCGGATCCACCGGGACCTGCACCCCCGGCGGCGGGAGCGGGCAACGTGCCGGTAGTTGCAGGACCGGGAGGAGGATTTTTTTCAACTTTCTGGCTTACCGTGCTGTCCAGCATCGAATTTATTTCTGATACTTTTCTGTCCGGTTTGCCCCGGATTTTAATCGCTGAACCAAATGATTTCAGGGATGTGATAAGGGACTGGATCTGAGTACCGAAAGGAATTTTTCCCCGTGCTGTTTTTTGAGCAGGTTCCTTAGCTGATACGGGGGCTAACGGTTTTCCTGCCTCTTTTACCGGGACTTTTGGTGGTATTTTACCCGGTTTTCTCTCAAAGAATTTTATATCGTCGAGTTTTTTCAAAAAACCAATCTTTTTGAGTCGTTTTTCCTTAAAATTGCTGATTTCGCTGCGGACTTCAGCAATGGTGACAAGACCGAGGATAAAGGGAAGGACAAACGCGATCGCCAGGATCATCACGAGAAGCTGGACGAACGTGACATCAAAGAAAATAAGAATGAGACCCAGGGTAAGGATGGTGCAAAACATTACGATTCTGCGGACATTTTCCTTCACGGTTCCCACCTCCTTATTGTCCCGGTGCAGCCATGTTCTGGAGCGCTTCGGGACTGAAGAACATTCCCACACCGATCGGTGTGATAATCAGCACCATTCCGGTCAATACACAGAATATCGCAGTATAGAAATAAAACATATACCGATCCCCACCTCCAACAACCCGGGCTGCAATAATGTTGGATGCCGTGATAATGGTGAGGATGATCACGACAAAGGTCCCCATCTCCTTTTCCGGGAAGTTCGAAAACATGTTTAGTCCACCAAGGGCAGAACTGGCAGACACTCCCTGCCCTCCTGTACTGCCGGATACTGCAGCCGACTGTTCTGCGAAATGCGTCATCATGGCTGCAACCGATCCTGTCAGGACAACCATGATCCGGTAAAGTGCAACAAAAATCGCCGCCATGGCAATGTGCATTGGTACAAGCAGGACAATGAAACTGCGGGCATGCATGTCCTTTTTTTCCCGCAGGAGTGTCTGTTCGAGCATGGAAGAACCAACGACAGTTCCAATTGCATCCGGTGGTCCTCCAAGGGTAATGGTATCAAGGTAAATGTTGAGGTATTTATAAATGAGATTGCTGCCGGAGTCCCCGATAAATTTATCCCAGATTTGCCGTGAATCCAGACCAAGGTTCATCTGCGAATAAGCAGCATTTACCAGGGGTTCAAGTGCGGTCAGGGATTTCCGGTCTATGGTTGCAAGTGCATGTACTGCAGTTGTGCCCTGACCCCCCATCACCGCTCCCAAGCTGCGGATGAACGTGGAAAAATCGGTATCGCGCAGGGTAATATTGGAATCATCGATAAATCCGATAATGCCGAGTGGCGCCATGAGGATACCAATCAGGAGATAGATCACACCTCCGGTGACCCCGAGTAATCCAAGCACGATGACTGCTGCGATGGTCAGGGGAACGATGATCCGTTCCATCGCACGAATAGTCTGTTGTTCTTTTGAAGCACGTTCTTTGAGTCCGTGGGATTTGGGATCATCCGGAACTGACTGGTACATCAGAATATTGCCAAAAAGGCAGATGATGAGGATGATACCGTATGCCATATTCAGGGTGGCCTCCATGCCGGCTGGAGAATAGATGGCAATGGAGATCATGATGGTGACCGCAATCACGGTACCCGAAAGTAACATGGCAACATAGGCATCTCCCCATTTTTTGAGCAGTTCGAGACCCTGTTCGACCTGGCTGCGGTATACGCTCCGGACGGTAGAAAGTTCATTTTTCAGAAAATCATCGTCCGGAACACCGGATTCAATAGCGTTTGCGTACCGGTTGAGCATGCTTTTTAAAATGACATTATTGGCTCGTTCTGCGACAATACTCAGCGATTCTGAATAACTATAACTCCATTTTTTGACATACGTATCCACCTTGCTGATATATTTTGATGAAATGTACTCCTTCCTGTTTGCTGCATACGAGAAAAGCTCCGGACGGGAGGCATTGGCAAGTGCAAGGGATGCCATGTAGGTATTCATAAAGAGCAGATCTGCGCTCATTTTTTTATCTTCGGTAACCTGTGCAATTCTCTCTTTAACATCTTCGATAGTGGATGCAAAAGGGATCTGTTTGCCCTCTTTGGGCGGTACAGGATCGGAATCTGGATTTGCCATATCAGGAACCGATTGTCAGGAGACCCTGTTTCTTGATCTTCGTCATCATATGGAACAGGTCCCAGAATTTGGTATATCCCGCTTTATGGAGCCGCTCAAGGATCTTCGCTCGTTTTTCGACCTCGAGATAAATTTCAGATTTTTTACTATCCGGCATACCCAGCATGGTAGCAATCTTGCTTTCAAGGAGAAATGAGCTGCCTTTTCCTGTCCACACGAACGTATCAGAAATAGGTTCCCAGGTAAACATCTGCACGAATGTAAATCCCTGTGTTTCCGGGTTAAAGCCTACCAGTTCATTACAGCTGATCATTCTTCGTACCAGTTGACCGTCAGGGCGCTTGACGGCACTCTGGATAACGACCAGGTTCAGGTTGTCGACATAGGTCCTGGGGATGTTGATCGGATCCCCGCAGAGACGCTGGATCAGTTTTTCCACCGATGCTGCGTGGAATGTACTCATTACCGGGTGCCCGGTCTGCATTGCACCAAAGGCGACCGCTCCTTCCACTCCACGGATCTCACCGACAAGGATCTGGTTCGGACGCTGACGCAACGCTGCCTTGAGGAGGTCGAACATAGATACTTCCCCGCTTGCCCCGCCCCCCTCTCCTTTACCTTTCGCCAGTGCCACTTCACGAATCCAGTTCCGGTGCGGGACATTGAGTTCAGGGGTATCTTCAATCGTCACTATCTTGTTTTCCGGGGGAATGAAAGTAGTAATTGCATTCAGTAGCGTGGTCTTGCCGCTTGCCGTTTCCCCGGATACGAACAGGGACATCCCGTATTCTATACAGATCCACAGGTAAGCTGCTGTCATATAATCGATACCATTGCTCTCGACAATGTTGAGAATGCTCAAGGGAACTTCGTTTACTTTACGGATGGAAAAATTGCTCCCATGACGACTGATGGCAGTTCCGTAGACAATGTTGATACGTGAACCATCCGGCAGTGTAGCATCAACAATCGGACTCCGATAGGTAATAGGGCGTTTGATACGTTCGGCCATTTTAACGACAAATTCGTCGAGTTCGCTGGAGATCTTGAACTCGATAACCGATTTCAATCCCTTGAAAATCTTATGTTCAATAAAAATCGGACCGATACCATCACAGGAAATATCTTCGATATACGGGTCTGACAGGAATGGTTTGAGCACGCCCATATCGATCTTGTCCCGGATGAGGAGATATTCGATGGCGCGGTATTCTTCATTGGTCAGGATTACCTTGCCATCCGGCGTAAGTGGGATCTGGTGCTTCTCTTTTGTGTCTTTCATCTTTTGCTGTGCAGAAAAATCAGTACTTAAGAATGTAGTGATCTTCGATTTGAAATCCTGTTTTCCTGCACCCGCCCCGGTCAATGTGGTGATGTCGGTCCCTTTTGATCTGATAACAGCAACGGAAGCAAGCATCTTTTTAATGACTTCAGTCCGCTCCTTGTCACTTATGGGGTCTTCCTCAAGGCCATCGATGATATCGATAAGCTTGGTTTCTATGACCGGAAGCATCATGTTGACGCTATGGAGAAATGAAGGTTCTATGGGGATGTAATAATTCCGTACATCATCCGGGTCAGGAAGGATGTGAACAAACGTGGTTTCATTGACCGGATAGATGATATTCGGGCTTTTCATTGAACGAAGGTCTTTTTTCAGTTCAGACAGGAAGAGGGGGATGCCGTAGGTATTTACCGGGAAAACATGCAGGTACTCAAGGAGGTGGGGACTTGCTTTGACGTACTCCTTGGCATTGGCAGGGAGCATCTTATACAATGCGCTTGACTCGATATCCTTATAAAAATCAATGGTGGTATCAAGGACTTCCGGTTTGAAGGGAAGATTGACCGCCATTGATGGCGAGCCCATATCAGACCCTCGCAAAGCTCATGGGGATCACTTTCATCCCATAGCCTGGGTGGACCTCGAAACTCACAAGGTTTCCGGTGGTCTTTCTTGCACCCCGGACCTTGATAACTTCCATCACCATCACGTACTTGTCGCCAACGAGGGCTTTTTTCATGTTCAGATGGGCATCGCAGATAGACCGTATACGGACAAGCGTGTCTTCTTCAAATGCATATGTATGCAGCGTCACAAGGATGGTCTTCCCATGGTCAACGAGGGATTTGCAGTTGGTGAAGAAGGTGAGGATGGTATCTGTCTGTGCATATTCGGTGAACAGGGTCAGTGAGTCGACGATGATTACCTGGGATTTGCTCTTCTGCATATGGGTGATGAGATGTGCCAGGATTCCTTCCATCTCTTCTTTTTTCCACTCAAACCCGACAACGTGCAGCGGGAAGACCTTGAGGTACCCCCAGGCAAAATATTCGGAAATGTCAAGGCTCATCGATTCCATCTGCTTGATGAAGCTCTTGCTGGTGTTCTCTGTTGTGAAAAGGTCGACAGATAAGCCCTGTTTCATGGCACCCCAGATGATCTGCTGGGTGAGCACACTCTTTCCGGTATCGTTTTCTCCCTCGATGAGGGTCAGTGATTCAAGCGGGAGGCCGTCAGCGATCTTCTTATCGAGCTCACTGTTACCCGTGGAGATAATCTGGCGGTCTTCGCCTCCCATGAGATCGGAAATATGTGCCATCAGAACCTCCTAACTTTTCAGATATATGCGGAGTTGTACACCCCGTTTGATGTAACTACCTCAAGCCATACAGGGTTGATCCCGGAGAAAACCGCTTCGCATCCAATATTCTCTCCGGGATCCATCTGGGTGGGATGGACATAATCGCTCCCATAGTAGGTTATTGTCCATGTACCGGGAACGCCGAGATTCTCGCTATCATAACGAAAATGCTGGTAGCCAAGGGATGGCGAGTTATTGTACGAGAAGATATCCATGTGACTGTAATCAGATATGATCTCGTTGCCGGCATTAGTTACATTGAATATTATTCTTCCCCCGACAATTTTCTTTTCTGTTATGGTGATCAGTGTTCCCATGCTGGCTTCATTCTGGAGGGTGATATCTTTCTGGGCATTCGCTACTGTCTCGGCAGCAGATAGCGTACCCCCTACGAGAATATATGCCACAACAACGAGGAGGAGAACCCCGATTGCTGCCCCGATGATCTCAGCTACAGCCATGGGATATCAGCTCACAGTATACTCGATAGATCTCCACACCCCGTTCGGCAGAATGAACTGGAAATATACCATATCGCCTGAAGCGAGCACTTGGGATGTTTTTACCTGTATCTCCAATGTCTCTCCCTTATCCCAGTAATCGGGAGTGCCACCCGTTAAATCATACAGGACCGGGTACCATTCATTATCACCGGGTGGTGAAGCGGAGTATGTCATCCGGCTAAAAGTATCTACCGGGCCAAAAAAGGCATCAGACTTCCTGATCTCATCCATTGAGATCCTGGTAGAACCGACATTCTTCATCCAGATTTTACCATCCCGTGCAGTATTGGCAAATGTGGTGATGATCTTAAAATCGGTCCTGATCCGCAGATCCGACTCATGGGTAGATGTGGAGAATGTCCCTGCCATATTATAGACAACCGGGAATACGGCATTGATAAGGACACCTGCGGCTAGCACTGCTGTTATCAGGAACATAGCAGTGGTGAATGTATCGGCAGACATGGATTATATCCTATCCGGCAGGTTCATCCACTCTTCGTCTTTCTCATTATTCCTGGATGGGTTTTTCCTCTCACTTCTAGAAATTGCTGACAGGTCGATCCGTTCTTCAGATGTCCTCTCAACTCCGCCCGGCTCCTGCTGGCGCTGTTCCATCATCACTTCGATCATGTCGCGATCGAGAGACGTGTCGTTTGGCGCAAGTATCCTGTTGAGAGCATAGATCTCGGCAACGAATTCATCTGGTCCGACTTCATGCTCATCACCGAGGTTTGCCGGCATAAGGCGTGAAATTTCCCGGATCTCATCGCATGATTCCTTGGTGATGTACCCCATAGCACGATAGGAATCGAGCATGATCTCCAGCCGGTCATGGCCGAACTTCCTGACTGCCTGGTGCGTCCATTTGAACAGTTTGTACACTTTCTGGAGGCGGAGCTTCTCGCTCACCGGTGACTGGGGTTGTGGTGCTGCAGGCAGACTTTTCTGGGGCACCGGGGGAACTGCAAGCTGGGCTTTGAACATTGAGTACATCTGTTCATCGATTGCTTTCCTCTCATCGGTAGGCTGTGGGGCAGGCTCTTTGGATTTATCTGGTTTTTCCTCTTTTTGGGCCTCAGTCTCCATCTTTGCTTTTGTAGCATCAATCTGGGACTCCCGCGCATCGAGAGCGGCTTCCCGTGCTTCAAGGGCAGACTTTTTTGCCTCATCGATATCGGCATCAATGGAGGCTGCCTGGGGTACCCCCGCGGGACCTGTAGCTGCAAGAGTAAAGGGGTTTTCCAGTTCATTCATCCGCTCCCGGATGTCCATCAGGAGACGTTTGATGGATGTCTTGATAAGGTCGACCTCGCGCTCCAGGTTCTGGAGCTTTACTTCCGGATCATCTTCTGATGCGGCTGTAATGATGTGGTCGACCTGGGACTGGTTTACCGCCATAGGATATCTAATCGTTATATTACGTTTTTGATTAATAAATATTCTTATCCCGGAAAGTGGCGAAAATATTGTCAGACCTTGTAATATGGGGTGATTGCTTTGTTTTCCTGCTCTTTTTCCATTACGGATTGATCAGCAGATAATGGTTCTTTGAATCTTACCTCCTATGGCGGCAGATTAACCCGGTTGTTATAAAAAAAGAGATTAGTAAAGGATATTAATCGGCTGGATTGACGGTGGAGCTGTGCGCTTGATCCCCAGAGCCGCACCTACGACTGGTTTGACCTCAAGGTCAAAGTTGTCATTCTTGTAGAGGCCGAAAGTTGGTTGGGCACCGATATCGAACTGCTCGCCTTTTTCAAGGAGATCATCCGTGTTGCCTCCGCGCCTTGCGGTAACTGCCCAGTGTGTAGCTGTGGTACCTGCACCATCCTCTTTGGTCAATGTTTCGGCATAGGACTCATTACTGTAGGTCAGTGTCATTTTCGAGACATCGACCGGTGTTCCACCGGGAGCTAATGCGACGGTGAAGTTAATGTAGCTGATTAATCCAACTGTCCCCGTACCATAGACATTGCCGACAATCTCGAGGGTTGAGCTGGCCTGCTGTACACCGCTGTGAACGACTTCCTGGCTTTTCTGGGTAGTGAAGAACCCGGCGCCGAGCACAACGTATGAGAACACCGCCGCTACGACAACGAATGCGATAAGGACAATCGCTGCCTCAAGGCCGGTGAACCCTTCATCATGGTTTTTTGCTGAAATCATACGATTATCACCTAATAAAGGATGTTGACCACCTTGGTTGATGGCGGAACCGTTCTCTTGATGCCAAGTGACGCACCAGTAATCGGTTTTACCTCAAGGGAAAACTCGGTGTCTGCCGGAATAGTGTTCGAAGGCATGGCCATCATTTCGAACTGCTCTCCTTTCTCAAGCAGGTTGTTGTACGTTGAATCGATATCATTACGTATGTTTAAGATGGTCCATCCCCCCGCAGTTGCTGCTGCACGTGATTGGGTTCCTGATCCCCCGGCAAAAGCAAGCGTCTCAACCTGGGTCTTGTTGCTGTAGGTCATCGTCATTTTTGCAACATCAACCGGTGTTCCGCCCGGAGCTAATGCCATCGTGAAGTTTATCGCATCAAGAGGTGCGCCGGATTGATGGGCTGTACCATAGACATTCCCGACAATCTCAAGTGTTGAGCTTGCCTGCTGTACACCGGTGTGGACGACTTCCTGGCTTTTCTGGGTAGTGAAGAACCCGGCGCCGAGCACAACGTATGAGAACACTGCCGCAACGACAACGAAAGCGATAAGGACAATCGCTGCCTCAAGGCCGGTGAACCCTTCATCTTTTTGTCTGAAAGAAATCATTTAGATCACCTAATAAAGCACCTGAACAGGACTGATGGCTGCAGGGGTTGTCCGCTTGATATCCAGTGATGCACCGATAATCGGCTTGACTTCAATGGTAAACGTATCGCTCTTCGGGATATAGTTTGCCGCGCTTGGATATGCTGTGATATCAAACTGTTCTCCTTTCTCAAGGAGGTAATTTGCTGTACCCTGATTGTTCCGGGTTGCGCTTACTCCCCACTGTCCGGGACCTGGCATGACTCCAACGTTACTGGCGATAGCAAGGGTCTCCAGCTTGGTTGTGTTGGAATAGGTAATCGTGGTCTTGTTCATGTCCACTGGGGTTCCGCCGGGAGCTAATGATACAGTGAAATTAATGTAGTTAACTTTGCCGGGGACACTAGCAGTTTCTGCCTGACCAATGCCATACACGTCACCAATTATCTGCAGCGTCGAGCTGGCCTGCTGGACGCCCGTGTGGACGACCTCCTGGCTTTTCTGGGTAGTGAAGAACCCAGCGCCGAGTACAACATATGAGAACACCGCCGCAACGACAACGAATGCGATAAGGACAATCGCTGCCTCAAGGCCGGTGAACCCTTCATCATCGGGTTTCATCGAATTCATAGATTCACCTTCGTACATTTACGGGAATTGGCATCAGCCAACGTCCCTACGTGAGTAATGGATTTTATTATATATATATTTTACTCGTTGTTTGCCCCCCTAGAATATCCATTTTGTGTTTTTTAATAGAGAATTTTATGCGTGATTGAAAAAAAAAGTGAGAACTGGGCGATTTATCCCGGTGTGAACACATAATCTGAATAACCCTCAGGTAGTTTTTCCGGTTAATTGCCAAATTATACGAGTATTTATTTGAGAATGATGAATATGATTACTGTTGAACGATGGATAAAAAGGATATAATGTATGTTGCAATTGCACTGGGAATTATCCTTGTTATAGCTCTTGTGATCAAACCCCTTATGACTGGTCAACCTGTTAATACCGGCATCCCTGTCCCCGCAATCCCGCAACCCGCAGAAACAAAAACAATTCCTGAATTGAATATTTCAACAACTCTGGCAGCAACAATTGTATCCCCCACTCTTACACCACTTCCCACGCCAACACCCCTACCAACCTGGGATAGAAACCAGACTACAGTTGAGTTCGTTGATCCCTCCAGATATGGGATCACACTCAATCAATCCCTTCCGGGAAGCACCCGTATCGAAAATATCCCTGTCAATTCGAGCACGACTGTTTATTCAACAATTAAAGGAAAATATAGCGGAACTACAGATGTCTTTTCCATACCGTTTCCCTATTGGGAAATCTGGTACACCGTCAGTCCTACTTCGCTTCCCCTGGGAAAAGAACAGAAACCGGGTAGTAAAACCATTACGGTTCCCACCAATGCACCCGTGTCGAGTAGTGGAAGTTCCCAAACATTTATCCAAGGATCGTTTTCTGTCGTAAATCCTGTATTCGTGATTCAGGTGATGGATGGAAATGATCCCAATCGTATTGTCAGGACCATAAGCCCTCCGGGGGGTCTCGATAAATCCCTATGGGTTGAAAAATTGGATGCTGCCGGGAATCGCATCTCAACCGATCCACGTCCGTGGAAAGAAAAATTCTATGAGGGGCAGAGAAATTATTTTTTTATTATAAATGCTCAGAATCTGGATTCATATACTATAGAAATTCGTGTACCTACTACTTATATTGGGAAATATTAACATTTTCCATCCAATTGGGTGGGTATGGGAATTCAAAATGAAAAACATGTTAAATTAAAAAAAAATTAAGAATCACTTAAAAATTAGTCGAATTTTTTCTTTCCCATGGATTCAATGTACATAAATTCTTTTCCGACTTCGATGGTCCCTTTCTTATCTTCCGGAATGGCAATCTCGAAGTTGGAGAAATCTTTCATGTCCATAAGTTGTGCCATATTGCCTGCAATGGAAAGTACCTGTCCGCTTTTTCTCTCCACTACCGGTACATAGGTTTTCGCTGATACCGGTGAAACGATCGACCGTTTGACCCCATCAAAAATCCCCACGGCATCGATACGAGCCTTGGCAGCTCCGTGTTTTCCGGGTTTGGATGTTGCAATCCCGACAACCCTGCACGGTTCCTCATCTATTACAATATAGCGGCCTTCCTTGATCTTTCCGATTTCAGTCTGTTCCTTCATTTTGTTTTCACCTAAATCTTACAATATCGTAAACGTGATAGTAATTTATCTTTATTGCATTACATAAATACAGCGCAGGAAAAAGGATTTTTTCTCGTATGGATTTTTTCGTTGCATGCAATCAAATGGCGGGACTGGTGAAAGAGAGCATTGCTCCGTATGAAGGAGTACCTGCTGGTGGAGAGATTGTCAGGATGGGGGCAGATCTCACTCCTACAAAAAAAATTGATCAGGTCGCAGAGGATACCGTTGTCCGTTATTTACGGGAAAATTCTCTTTGTTCTTTCCTGATCAGCGAAGAAGCCGGCAAAGTCACCTTTGAAAATGGTGATGGGACGATATTTCTGGACCCCGTTGACGGGACCTTTAACGCAGTGGCAGGGATTCCGTTTTATGCACTTTCCCTCGCATATGCAGAGGACGGGATTGTGAAAAAAGCGTTTGTCCGGAATCTGGCCACGGGAGAAATCTTCACTGCCGAGCTGGGAAAATCTGCATATTGCAATGGAAAACCCATCAGAACCTCGACCATCTCTTCTCTCGATAAATGTGCGGTCAGCGTGTACGGGCGAAAATTCGACCCTACCTGCGTCATGCAGCTCGGGCAGAAAATCCGGCGCTGGCGCCTTCTTGGAGCATCCGCACTGGAGCTCTGTTACGTTGGTGCCGGAAGGATCGATGCATTCATTGACCTGCGGGGGACCCTGCGGGTTACTGATGCTGCTGCAGGCATGCTTGTGTGCACGGAAGCAGGTGGGAATGTCACGGACCTCAACGGTGCAGCCATTGATTTTCCCTGCGATGTTACGGTTGGCCGTAGTTTAATTGCCACCAATGGTGTACTTCATCATAAAGTCATAGAATACCTGAGGTGACAGGATTGAAAGCACTGATTGTTTCAAGGATCGATAATTCCGCAGCTCTTGCGTTTGCTGCCAAGATCAAAACAGTCCTGGAAGTGGAACATTGCACCGTGGTATATGAAACGGATACCGGCACGTCGCTTCGATCCGGTGGTGAAGACCTGGTAAATGCATCTGCAGATATTGTTATTGTTGTTGGAGGTGATGGCACTATTCTCCGAACTATCCAGCAGATGAAGAACCCGTCACCGGTTCTTGGTATTAACTGGGGTGAGGTTGGATTTCTTGCAGACCTTGAACCCGCTGAAGCTCTGGAATATATCAAAAAAATTTCTGTAGGTTTCTCCGTGGAAGAACGTATGCGGATCTCTCTTTTGCGGGATAAACAGTTAATTGGTGTAGCCCTCAATGAAGCGCTGATTGTGACAACCCGTCCAGCTAAGATGTTACGGTTTTCCATCCTCGTGGATGGAATTGTTGCGGAACAGTTCCGTGCGGACGGCCTTTTAATCAGCACCCCTACCGGTTCGACCGCATATGCAATGAGTGCCGGAGGACCGATTATCGATCCCCGGATCCAGGGATTTCTGTTAGTACCTCTGGCACCGTATCTGCTCTCATCCCGGCCGCACCTCATCAGCAGCAACCGGCATCTGGAAATCCGGCTTGAAAGCTCAAAACCTGCTAATCTCGTTATCGATGGTCAACAGACCCTGGAACTGGGCACTTCGAGTACACTTGAGATCAGTCGTAACGAGCGCCCGGCACTATTCGTTGACGTCAAACGTAATTTCTTTGAAAAAGTCGACAATAAACTTCGGAAACTATAATTTAAAAAATCACGGGATCCTGAGTGATCCTTTGGGAACCTTTGCTCTTGTTGATCCGATTACCTTAATAAAGACTTATCTTGGAGGCCGTTAAACCTACACGTGAAAGGTGGTTTCTTGCAGGTCTCCATGAAACTTGAAATGAAAGATTCACCGGGCCAGCTGGTCGCTGCCCTCAAGCCGATTTCCGATGTCGGGGGAAATATCATCGCAGTAATTCACCAGCGCGAGCCTGACTTGGAAAATGATACGCTGAATGTTCAGATTGTGCTTGAACTTCCTGAAGGAAGGCTGGAAAAACTGATCCAGCTGCTCAAGGATCAGGGTGTCCATATCCAGCGCATCGGCGAAGAACGGCTTTTATACAAACGAACGGTCATCATGATCGGTCACCTGATGCATACGGACCTTTCCGACACTGTCGACCAGATCGATTCTACCGGATTTGCCGAAGTGAGTGAATTGTCCATGAGCATGCCGGCAGTCCATGAACGTTCTTCGTCACGAATCACGATAAAAGCCGTCAGTAAGGATGATATGGCAGCCGCGATAGCAATCCTCCGCAGAGTCTCCCAGCAAAAATCTTTGTTGTTGATCGAACCCCTGGAGGATATTGCATGAAAGTAGCATTAATTGGTCTGGGATCGGTTGGCCGAGGTGTGGCTGAGATGGTAATAAAAAAGGATCTCGGTATTACCATAACTGGTGTCGCAGATTCAAGAAGCGGGTGCATGGAATCCCCTGGTATCGATATCCCAGTACTTCTTGCCAAAAAGAAAAAAACCGGCCTGTGCGGGAACCCGGAAATATCAGCCATGGATATCGTCCAGAATGCAGATTATGACCTGCTTGTTGAAGTGTCTCCCACAAATGCTCTGACCGGTGAGCCCTCCATCGGATATATCAAGGCCGCTCTTGGAAGGGGGAAGCACGTAGTCACTTCCAACAAAGGGCCGGTCTCCCTTGCATGTACGGAGCTCAGGATGATGGCACAGAAAAATGGTGTGGCATTCCGGTATGAGGCTACCGTGGCCGGTGCAATCCCTGTCATGCATGTTCTGGAACACGGGCTTGGCGGAAATGAGATCCTCGCGCTTTATGGGGTCCTGAATGGAACCTGCAACTATATCCTGACAAGAATGGCGGATGAGGGCCTGACCTATGAGCAGGCCCTGCTCGAAGCACGGGAGATGGGGTATGCAGAAGCGGATCCAACGTATGATGTGCAGGGAATCGATGCAGCAATAAAACTGGTCATTCTTGCCAATACCATATGGGATAACGGTGTCACCCTTAATGATATCGAGCGTACTGGAATCGATCTCCTGACTGCCGATGCACTTCGTCTTGCCGAAGAGGAGGGCTGCACTATCCGCCTTATTGCGGAAGCAATTCCCAGAAAAAACCTCTTACGCGTTTCTCCCCGGATTATCGGCAAAAACCACCCGCTTGTTGTGGAAGGAACGCTCAATGCCCTCACTTTCGAGACGGATATGGCAAAGGAGATCACCCTCATCGGGCGAGGGGCAGGATCGGTCGAGACTGCGAGTGCAATAATCGGCGACCTGTTGTTTATTCGCGATCATTATGACCGGCGTGCTTGAGCACCGGCGTATATATCTGCGCATGATGCGGCAGTTCACACTCGATATGGGATATTTCACGGTATCGGATCTTCAGAATTCCGCGGGTATCCCCCGAAGTACCGCACAGGACTGGGTGAACCGCCTTCTCCGGGAAGGGTGCGTTCTCCTACGGGAAGAGAAGCGGGGGCGCAGTGCTGCCCGGTATGCTGCTATCAGTGCAATGCCTTCCAGTACCTGTAGGCGGATTTTTACTACTGTTGATGGCGATGATGTGAAGATTTATCACGATTGTGTCAGCGGGGCCTGCGCAGCCTTCTGCGGCTACCATCATGCCTTGGCTGGCGGTGTTCTTACGGATATCCGGCGAGATGGAACACTCCTTGAGGAATCTGCGTGTCTTGGCAGGAAGGATATATCCGTCGGCCTTGCCCCCTTATCGGCTGTTGGTGTTTACGGTGTCGAACGCGAGGGGGATAAAATTATTCAGTACATTCGGAGTGTTGGAGGTCCCGCATATTCCCTGTCCGATATGATGGCCCGGGCGGCGGGTGTCCTTCGGGTGGACCCTCGCCATGAGGGACATCTGGTTTCCGGAAAGGTCTGGACGCGGGCACTAACTCAGGTAACAATCGGAATAGATGATACTGATACCAAGGAAGGAGGAGCCACCTTTGCACTGGCCCTTGCACTCCTTAACCACCTCTCAAAGATCGATGGAGTTCTGCCGATTAGCCATCATGTAGTCATGCTCAACCCAAACATCTATGGCAAAACTGCCGGTAATTCTTCCAGTTTTATCGAAATTGCAATTGTTCCCGACCGGTATGCTCTTGTGGTTGAGAAAGCCAGAAAATTTGTTGCTGATGAGGCCCTCTCCCCGGACTGGGGGATCGCACTACGGAGTGGTTTGAATGTTCCGGATGATTTGAGGCGGTATGGTAAGATGGTGCGGGATAGGCCTGTCACCCGAATTCTTGCAGAAACGACAGCTGAACAATTTGATATATCTCTTTATGGGGGAAACGGAATAATTGGGGCGCTCGGTGCAGTATCCCTTGCGGGACTCTCCTATGATATACTCCTTGATCCTTTGAGAGGTGATTTCTAAATCGGAAAGGAAATTAATGGTATCTATGATATCTCCTACCTGAATTTTACTATCAGTGTTTTTACAATTTTTGGATTACTGAAATTGTCTATATATGATTCATTAGATTTCCCAGATATTATGTAAAAATGCGAGGTTCCTATCATCATTTCTCTCCTCAATTATCAAAATTCTATTAATCGGAAATCAAAAAATTTATATAGAATGTATTGCAATAAGATGTTCATACATTGTCGTGTCCTTCTCAGGGCATCCAAAAGGTGATGAAAATTATGGCGATTACAAAGAATGATGAAGCAGTATCACCGGTTATTGGTGTGATCCTGATGGTCGCGATCACGGTGATTCTCGCAGCAGTGATTGCTGCATTTGTATTTGGAATGGCAGGAAACATCCAGAAGACCAAAATCGTTTCATTTTCCGTCAGTAGACCCAATCCCGGGATGGTTACCGTTACCTTCCAGGGAGGACAGGATGCCGCATCATTGAACGCTACGTTCTGGTCAGCAAATGGACTTGCTACTGGTGACGATAACAATTCTACTGTTGGACACTCGTTTACCTTTGCTGCACCGGCCAATGCACATATTGTTGGTGTCGGGACGTTCACTGATGGTTCAAAGCAGGTAGTTGTCGATACAACAACATAACCCTTTTTTCATCATATGCAACGTAATCCTTATAATCACGATATTATTACAACCCTTGGCGATAAAAAATACCGTTACTACAAACAATAAAATTCCGTGGCTTTTTTGTAATTGTTGTGCACCATACGAATAACATTTTTGTTGTGAGTGTTTTGTCTGTTAGATTTTATATTTTCTATTTTTATTATTTATATTATAATTGATTTCGTTGTGATTGACTTTTATTGGAGTTATCTAATGTTATATCCGCTCGGTACCCTGATTATTATAAAGGTAGTCGAATTGCAATATTCTTTTTCCTGAATTTACTGAGCTACAATCTAGATGAAATATTAAAAAGAAATAATTGAGGACTTTGCTTCAATAGGGTATCAAAGATGGTTCATGGTTGAAACCATGTTCTCCATCCTCAAAAGAAGGTTCTAGACCGATCTGCAATCTCGAATATTTCAGATTCCAGTACTTCTCTAATTTTTCCCCCCATGGACTATGGAAAGTCATCAACTCTGCCAACCACCGATCAACCGAGAGATTGAAGGACAGAAACAACCGAAACAAATTTTAGTTTTTTCGGAGTCCTTCCCAAACGAGGAGCCGGAAGAGATCAA
>Ga0074198_1000039_pt1 | contig 221868 bp, 209 predicted proteins | sample EPASupsiteSAE323_FD_64527 | JGI IMG/M metagenome (GOLD analysis project Ga0074198, IMG submission 64527) | Bioremediated contaminated groundwater from EPA Superfund site, New Mexico - Sample SAE3-23 | ecosystem: Environmental > Aquatic > Deep subsurface > Groundwater > Contaminated ...
ATACATATCTGAATTATCTTCTCCTGTATATGCCGGATACGAATTACAGGAAGTACCCGGAGAGCATGGAAGATATGATGCCCTGGTCGCAACGGGTACAGCAAGAATGCGGTAAATAATGAAATCACCCACCGGACAGATTCATTATAGTCTGCCCTCTTTAATTTTTATAGGCACCTTTTTATTGAGCGCTTACGACCGATGTGGAGTATGGAGATTACTGCATCAATCACGTTCAGGGCTGCGCCCACGGATGCCTATACCCCTGTTAAGAATCGATACAACCTAAAATCGTCCAAAAGGCACTAGATTTGCTCCGAAAAGAAATACCCAAGTACAAGGGTAAGATAGAATCGGTTCACTTTAGTCTCACTACTGGTCCCCCTGCCTGTCCACCATAATAAAAGACATGGCCGGAACCTGAACCATCACCGGCTTATTTCCCGGTAAATACAAATCCTTATATTCCTTCTTGTAATCAAAAGTCTTTTCGCTCATTTGGGCCTCCTATACAAATAGATATCATAACAGACCAATTTCGTGACACTACGAAAATGGTTTACTATTTGTTTTATTCAATCCAACTCTGAGAGTACTGCCTGAATCTGAGGCAGCACTTTAGGTAGGTCAACCCTTGCAGTTTCCCAAACTATTCCGATATCAACGCGGAAGTATTCGTGAGCCATGATATTCCGCATGGCCTTCATTTTGTACCAGGGAACCTGAGGGTATTGATCCTGAATTGCTTCAGGTACGCGGGCGGACGCTTCACCAATGATCTCAAAGTTTCGAGCAACTGCGTCCTTGACCATTGATGCCTCCTTAAACTGTTCAAATGTAAGATTAGTTGTATACTGTTGAATCTTCATAATAGATTCCAGGATATCGCTTAAATACAAACGCGGAGTTCGCGTCATATGTATAGAACCTCCCTCAAAATCTGATCTTTTATAATCGGGTGCAGTGCATCGGGAGTAGCTAGGTCAATTTTACGGTCTAAAATTTGGGCTAAGCGGTCCTGAAGATCAATAAAGTGAAACAAGCCCACATTCTGACTAAACTCCACTAGAATGTCAACATCACTTGATTCAGTAGCTCTCTCCCGGGCGAACGAACCAAATACTCCTATTCTCGAAACCTTATATGTATCTCGTAACTCAGGCATATGTTCTCGGATAAGCTCTACCGGGTTCATTTGTTCACCTCCAAAGAAAAACCATTCTGTATTAATTATAACACATTTAGCCGTATGGGAAATATTGCCTTTTAACATTGTTGAAACCGTACATGAAGTATTTTGATACTTTATAAATTAAGAAGCTAGGAAGTTAATTTAGTGGCTTCAACCAACTGAGGAGCAGGATACCCCCGAATGGCTTTTGGCAATATCAATATTATGAGGATTATTATTCTTGCCTATCTGTCTACTGATGTCTTAAACTCGCCTAGTCGGGTACATTCAATCATATGTCCCAGGGTCTGCAGGGTGAAGACTTTACCACGGGTGGACAGGAGCATCTTTTTCATATCTTCCCGTCGCACTCCGAAGCCTCTGCCACCGATACAGGCAATCACTTGGAATCCAGTCTTGCCGTTACTGGCAAATATGGAACTGAGTTCTCCCAGGTGCTGTATACGGGTCACCTTATCGCGGGCCGTCCCATCATCCTCAGTAATCTTAGCTTCAATTACCACCTGAGGGTTAAACTCACTGGGTATTATAAAATCCGGCGTTTGATCAAACCCGGCTATTTTTTCGGCTCTCTTGGTCTTCCGAAAGCTAATCCCGGCACTGGTCAGCAATTCTTCTATGGCTGATTCCAAACCGTCACCGATTAGATCAGAGACTGAATCCCGGTGGCCTGCAAAAGGCCTGCCCAAAAGCGTTCATATAAAAGCATGGAATAAGGTACGCCGATTCCAGCCAGGTTCCTTAATCCGGCTAACCCTTGCCGGGTGTCGGCCTTATCCAACCTGTGTATCTTATCCTCCTCATGGCTCAATATCCAGAATCATTTCTTCATAATCGACTTCAAAAGGCAATCTCATTATCTATCCCTCCATATTCAACGGTTTGTTCCAACGCCATCCAGTTTTGCTTATCCGGTATCGAAATACCAGACAACAGATGCTCCTTGACTTCCCGCCATCCACCCAAATAATCAATCTTTTCGGCAATTCTGGCCATTTTTATATCGGCACTCGCATCTTCATCCCAATCATACCGCAAGTGCCAGACTGCTAATCGAATCAAGTGCCCGTAGGCAACACAGCGCATGTCGCCTTGGGTACACTTGATCCCGCCGTTTTCCAACAGCATCAAATCCTGACGTACCAAACCGGCAATATCCTCGGACGTTGAAACAATTGACCGCTTGGAGATAACTCCCGTAGAACGGCATACAAAGACCGTATCAATAATGGATGAGCCAGTTCCGTTAATATGAATGGAAGCCCCCATTTCTCCCGGACAGGGCAAGGAGGCGGAGCAAACCAGTCCAGAGTCCAACAGGGCTATGGCCACAGGAATATAAGCGTTAATATCATTGTGATGATAGGTAAATACAAAAGGACAGCCAGGTTTCAGAGCCTGGGCCATATTTTGAAACACCCGGGACAACCCCTCCATGAAATGTTCCGGACCTCTTTCCATGGTAGTGTTTCCAGTGAGTTCATCCACATTTCGGGTTGAGATTAGCTGAAATGCCGGAAGATCAGATCCTACCAAACGACGCAGCCATACATAGCAAAAGTCCATCAATTCCGCATACTGTACATTGCCATAATAAGGCGGATCGGTTAACACCGCATCCAGTGATCCAGGTGGAAACGTCAGTTCAGTAGAACTGGTGCAGAATAATTGGGCGCTTCTCGATTGATTAATCTGCTTATCCATAGCTCCAATCCATTCTCCCTGGATGGGAACCTGAACCTTTTTATTATTATAATGTTTGATTTCAAAAGGATGCTGGCAATAGTCCTTGGCTCGCACATATTTTTCTATAATGTTGCTCCAACCACCGCTGCCCACATTGGTTCCCTTTCTTGAATCAATGATGCCCAGCAGGTTTGACTCGCATTGAACCAGACCTACGGGAAAACCATGGATCGAAAAAATATCCAGTGATTTCAGGACGCTGGTATCATAACGGCAAAGCATGTTCTGATAACGCAACAGGTCGGATAGGTTGGTGGCCAGAGCTGCCTTAACCTCACCGGGAGGCAATGCCGCTATATAGCGGCAGCTTAATTCCAAACCCAGCAATTGCCGCGAATTAAACAATTCCCTGTATTTTCGATAGCCCCAGCGATGCAGCCGGGTGGATTCATCTCCCTCGGGTATATCTTCATCGGGCACAAAATGGTGCTGAGTTGAATTCCATTCATTATTGATTTGCTCGTACTTTAATAAATCCTGCTCATCCGGTTTTTTGAAGAAACGTCCCTGATGTCCCGGTTTGCAATGGGGGCAGTAATATTCAATAGCCATCATGCGGTGAGCCGGCGCTCCCTGCTCGGGGCGGGGATAGCGATTTATGGTTCCGCAATGCGGGCATGCGCAATGGTTGCGTTTTGCGACTCCGTCAACTTTCAGGATCGTTTGGCAAGCATGGCATGAGGCCTTGGAGTGCGGGCTTTCCACCTCGTTTAATTCACCGCAATGATTGCAGATCAGAACATGCTTTGGGTGCCGGTTGTTGGTGGATAGGGTATAGCCAGGAAACAAGTCCACTATCTCGCGGCATGCCTCACATTCCAGGGTTTTAACCCAAAGAAAATACTTCACCGATGCTTCTTCGTTTCCACATATGGAGCACCTGGTTTTATAGTAGGCTCCGATTTCCTGCCTCACATATTCCATTAAATCGCGGGCTGCCAGCCGGTACTCTTCAAGGTCCAGGGTAGCCAGTTCCCGTTCAACTATCCAGTAAGCCATAGGGTTGATATCGCAGCCGATCACATTGCATCCCAGACGATTAGCTTCCAGGACCGGGGTGCCCCCACCCATGAAAGGATCAGCTATCATAATCCCGCCAAGATCATTGGCTTGGTAAAAAGAATTCTGCAGCACTCCCGACCCGAATTCCGATAATAAAAGGCCCCGGAACAAAGTCCCTGGGCGGCGGGCAAACCATTTATGAACAGCGATAACCGGCCGGTAGTTCTGTTGAATCTGCTTCTCCCGTAAAGCCAGATTGGCCAAAAAGGGAATATCAAAATCCTTCTCAATCACAGGAATAATGCCTCCATTCTGTACTGAATACAAATTCGGCAAGACAGACAGACATCCCTTTAATGTCGAGAAAAGTTTGGGGGTTCGGAGGGTGAGCGAGATTGAATTATCATGATAGGAGAATGGCAGCAAATTGATCGAGATATTTGTCTTGCATGGTTTGTTCTCCTGTAGAAAAAGCAGACATGATAATATCCTGTCAAAATATAGGGAAACTTGGAGGTAAATTATGGTTGTCTGTTTGTGCCGTAATTACTATGCTAGTAAATAGGGGATTGTGTAGAAATGTGGGGATTAAGCAATGGAAAGCCTTAAAGTCCATAAAGTCTGAAAAATTTATAATGGAGAGGGTATTTATGAGTAAGGGAATAATTCTAGTAATTATTATGATTTCATGCGGAATAATTGGGGGATTAACCGTGTATATTTCTGATTTTAAAAACAAGTTTATTCTAAATGAATTAATAGAGAAAATTCTATATGCGGTAATTGCTTCTTTTTTAGTACCGTTATTCTTAAATACAATTTCTAGTAATTTGATTAATGAAATAGGAACGACCATTCAAAGCACTTATATCGACCCTGTGGTTCACTTTTTAGTTGCACCCTCAGACGAGGTGCAATTATGAAGACTCAATTTTGGGTTACTATAGCTGGTAAGCTTAAGATGGGATCCTCTCTCAAGACCAACTGGGAAAATCCATTTTTATAATGACTGCAAAATATGGGTAAGAATGTGAGAGGTGCGAAATGTCTCTGCAATACATAACCAGGAAATCATTGTTATACAAGACCGGCGTGGAGTATGGAGATCACTGCATCAACCATGTTCAGGGCTGTTCTCATGGATGCCTATATCCTTGTTATGCCATGATGCTGGCCAAGCGATTCGGAACGGTCAAATCATATGAAGAATGGATACAACCTAAAGTCGTTGAGAATGCACTAGACTTACTCCGAAAAGAAATACCTAAGTACAGGGGGAAGATAGAATCGGTTCACTTTAGTTTTACTACTGACCCCTTCATGTATGGGCATAAGGAAATAAGTGATCTGACATTACAGCTTATAGAGGCGTTAAATCAAGCAGGAATAAAATGCACGGTGTTAACCAAAGGGGTACTACCCATTGAACTAGCAAGTCTTAGCAGCAAAAACGAGGTAGGAATAACACTGATTTCACTTTCCGAAGAATTTAGACGAAAATACGAACCCTATTCTGCACCTTACCGGGAAAGAATCGATAGCATCCAGCAGCTTCATAATAAAGGCCTTAAAACCTGGGTGAGCATCGAACCTTATCCAACACCGAACATCATTGATCAAGACTTCGGAGAAATTCTCGATTCAGTATCCTTCGTAGACAAAATCGTTTCTGGAAAGCTAAATTATAATCCTTTGGTCTCCCGGTATTTTGACCGCTTGAATTATTACAATGAGTTAAGCGAGCATGTAATCGACTTCTGCCACCAACGTGGAATGGATTACCACATTAAAAAGGGGACAATTACTGAATCTAGGAAAGCGATTTAACGATAAGGCATGGGTTTATAACATTGGAATGGTTAACCATTAGATCTTGCTCCGGGGAAAATGTCTTCAGGTGGAAAGATAAGAGAAAATGGAAGGTCATTCAGAGTACCATAAGCAACGAAGGGTATCACCATTGGTCAGGCAGAAGGGTAGGGAGGGTAATTTGTATCGCCTTTTGGATTAGGCTGCAGGGCTTTATACTACCATTGGTGCTTTGGGTAATCTTAATAGTAAAGAAGATACAGCAAAATTAATACAATCCCATGCTGAAAATAAGCTTAGAAAAAATGATACCTCCTTTCAAGCTGAGAAGGAAAAGCGGTGAAGTAAGTTTTATTAATAGATTATATATAGTGAACCCTATTACATAGAATCTACAATTTAAAAAAATGATAACAAAAATAGGGCAACTATCATTAAGATAATTGTCCTATTTGTTCCCGTAACCAGTAACCAATAAATCCAGTAACCAATAAATCCGATAGCCTAGGATGATACTAGTATATGCGGATTATTGTCTTTGGATACGTTTATTATAACATCAATTTGGAACGATAGCTTAATATTAAAAATTATAATATATAACTATAATAATAAAAGAGTGAATATATTTGCTGGTAGATTGCATAAAAGATGAATTTATCTTGACAATAAATGTGCGAAAGGGTATAATTTCAATTAAACTATACTAATAAAGGTTAGTAGGGTGAATGCAAATGAGCAAAAAGTATAAGGGTAAGGAAGTATATAATCGGCAAATGGAAGAAATAAGGATAGAACATAAGCAATGGAGAGAAAAGCGCAGGGATCAAAATTCTCCGTTCTTTATGATTTATACAGATTTCAAAGACATCTACTTAAAAGAGATTAGCGGTGGAGCATTAAAACTATATTTATATCTTGGCTTTCATGTTAATACATTTACAGGTGAATGTTGGCATAGTGTTGATTCTATCGCGGAGTTTTTTAGGAACGATCCCAGAACAGTTAAGAAATGGTTTGAAGAATTAGAGGAGAGAGGAATGGTTAAACGAATTCAGAGCGGTTATAAGAGAATTGCAAATACATTTTTATTACCCTATGGAGGCGAGAGGACAGATGAGTGAAGAAGTAAAAGCCAACAAAGTAGGAGTATACATTGACTTCGAAAATATTAAAATACCGTTAGAGAACCAGGGAAAGGCATTGAAATATCCTGAATACGGAGTTTTTAGAGAGGTCGGAGAAAGCTATGGAAATGTGGCGATAATTAAACCATTTGCTGTTTGGGATGGTATGCATAGAGAGCAGGTTGCATTTGAGGAATGTGGTATTAAAACGATTCCAATAGTGTCAAATCTAAAAAATGCAGCGGATATTTCATTGACGGTGGACTGCTTATATAATACGTTCACGATGGGACTTGATACCGTAGTTATTTTTGCGGGAGATGGAGGCTATGGACCGTTAATAAACTGCTTGATAGACGATCTTCAAAGGGATGTTCTGGTATATTCAATTAAGGGATCCCAAAAAGATGCAGTATATAGAAGGCTTAAAAAGAATCACCGTTGGTTTGATGAGGAATTTGCACATATTATTTCGGAGGGTATTGTACCAGATCAAACCGACCCTAATATGATAATGTTGGCAATAATCATGGATAAACTTCACAAACAATACCCAAGTATTGGTAGAAGTGGACTTTATAAATATATTCTAAAACACCCTGAATTAAAGAAACTAGGTGATGGTGGTTGTTCTGGTTTACTTGATACTGCAAGAGGAATTGATCTAATTAGAGAACTCATACCAGTATGGGAAAATAAAGTTTTGGTAAGGAAGGTTGAGTTGAACTACGACCACCCTATAGTTAAAGAGTTAAAATTGCTGAAAAATACATAGTTATTAACTTTGTTTCTGCGAAAATTAATGCCTTGCAGGTTTTATTATAATTTAGCATATGTTTAAAACTAACTTTCAAACTTGGGTAATATGCGGAATAGAATGAGTGCAAACTTTATGTAGAATCAACACAGGTAAAAAACGCCCCCTGGATATAAGGGGGGTGAAGTGTATTTATTTATAAAGTAATTTTAGTATACACTTCAGACCAATTCCCATCTCCGACAACAGAAATGCACTTATAGTGCGCTATTAATGGACGTTGAAAGATTTAGCAGGTTGAATACCGTCAATTAGTGAATTAGTCATAGTGGTTTCATTTATGATCTAGTCAATATCCGCATCATTGATCTTCGGATCATCCAGGAATTCGCAAATATTTATTCCCAGACCATCGGAGATTTTGATCAAAGTCACCAGTCTGGGGCTTTTACTTTTTCCCTTAAGAATGCTATCAACAGTTGATTGAGTTAACCCGGATAAATTGGCCAACCTGTTTATGGTTATCCCCCGCTGTCTGCAGAGATCAATTATTCGTTGAGATACTGCCTTACCTAAATCCATGATTCCACCTCGTTAACTAACGGTTAATCGTTAGAAATATCTTACCAAATACTGTGACAATAACAACGAAATTTCGTTGACAACGGCATTGAATAAGAAATATACTGACCATAACTAAATTTAGTTAATAATGGGAGAGGGGGATAAATATGGGCGGGGGTAAGTGTGTGATTTCATCCATCAAGAAATACCGCCAGCTCCGGGGCTGGAGTCAGAGCCGTCTGGCCCGGGAGTCCGGGGTGTCGCAGACGTATATATCGGAGCTGGAAGCGGGGAAGTGGAGCCCGAATCTGTCGATATTGCGTAAGCTGGCCATTGCGTTGGGGGTTCCCGTTGCCGCTCTCCTGGATGATGAAGTTGAGGGGGATGATGAGGATTACACATCGGGCCATAGTAAAACAATTCAAGTCCAAGCATTTTAATGAACGACAAGGAGCTATCACAGGGGAATACCATAAATATAAAACATCCCTGGATGAGTTTTCTGATACGCTCGAACAGGTAGATTTTCAGATACGTTTTTTAGCCGGGTTGATATACCGGATGGCCCATGAGTCCGGCAGTAAAACGGAAGGTTGTATACGGATTCTGCGTAACCCGGATGAAATAGCCGATTTCATATATAAACAGGATGCCGACTGTGTAATGCTCACTTCTCCCCAGCATGTACCGGTGGTTTTGAAACGCAAAGGGACAGGCTGGGTGCAGGATGCTGATGAATTCGCGGATTGGCTGATGGTGAACTGGGCATCGGAAATATTGGTCGTTGCTCTGTCGTAAATAAATGAAATTATAGAGTCTTCGATTCAAGAAGACAGTTCACCTGACAGCTTTCCATCCGGCATTCCTCTGGCGACCCTGGCCGGGTACCATTTTACAAACCATTTTGTAAATACACCCATCAGCAGGGGCGCTGCCTGGTTGATCAGGCCGCTATAGGCAAACAGCGGGGTAAATGCCAGGAGGTAAGTCCACCCGGAGGTAAGAACATATAACAAGCCCCATAAAACCGTGAGTATGAGGTTGGTTTTTATAAACAACGGATTTGCTAAGGCATTTTCTCCATAAGCATAGCGCGAGTACCAGGCAGTAAAGGGTACTTTGGTGAAGGCTGAAGCCAGCCAGACTACGGCAAACAGCAGGTAGGAAAGAACCGTAAGGGATTGGCTGTCCGCTAATCTGAATATAGTCAGACCGAGTAGAGCCATCATAATGATTGGGTTAAGGCGCTCATAGATAGTAAGTTCCCATTTTAAATCGCCTACTCCCGCAATTATGCCGGCCATAAGCAAGGCGCCCAAAGCCCCGTACAGGTTATTAGACGGCAGGATGATCCAGAGTATTATCCAGGGGAGCAGGAAAAGTGTCATTTTAGATTTCCTGGCATCTGTTTTTGCTTTCAGACTGTTCTGTTGTCTGGTTTTTACTCTTCCGCCACCGAACATATCGCCTAGAATCATCATAAGATTGAAGTCTCCGGTTACACGGTATTTTCCGTCAATCATAGCCTGTGCGCCATTCGTGGTTCCTTCTGAAATCTCCATCCAGGTTGAAAAACTGGTTTCAATGGTAGTGGTCGGAGTTTTTGCTGAATCCGCGGCCACGTTTGATTCGGAACCAACGACTGCCAGTTCACAGCGGTTGTTATTAATCTGCAATTGATAGCTTTCTTTTAAATCTATATAGTCGATCTGTAGTACGGCATTTATGTCCCTTTGGGCTTCAGGATTGAACGATGCTCTCATCTGCCGCATAAAGTTATAGGCTTTAAGATGCCCGTGTGAATGGTTCTCCCTTGGGTCTGTCTTTCCCCAGCTTGCATTAGCCATTTCGAGGAAGGCCTCCGGCTTGACCATAGGTACACTCAAAAGTTCGCAGGTTTCCTGAGATATTTTGCCCTGAGTCGCATATTCCAGCCCGGCCTGCTTTACAGACTCAATATATGGTTCAGTCAGTTTTGAAAGAGCAGGCTGCTTGAAGAGTTCGCCTTCCACGCAGTATATAGCTTCGTAATTGCCGCGATGAAGTATATCCAGATGTTTGGATAAAGCTTCGTAGTTGTTTTTTGTTGAACTGAACCCGCAGGTGCTGATTATAACATGCTTTTTGTCATACGATCTTTCGTCGCGGGCCGGGTGACGGCAGGACCCATCCGCACCACGGTCGATAAAGGGAAGCGCCAGCGGCAAGGTTCTTTCATGGAAGGCCTTTACGATAGCGGGCATGCCGAAATGATAAAGGGGAAAGCTCCAAACAACCAGATCGGCAGCCACATATTTGTCTAATAGAGCGGGCATGTCGTCCTTTATCGCGCATACTCCCTCTCCCTTTTGCCAGCAGGTAAAACAACCCCGGCAGGATTGGATATTATGATCTTTCAACACAATGGTCTGCACATCCCAGCGCTCATAACCCAGCTTCAAACCTTCCACAAAACTGTTGGCCAATTTTATGGTATTGCTGTTATTGCCTCTGGGGCTTCCGTTGATCAACAGAATGTTTTTGCTCACCTTGCTTCTCCTTTCTTAAGAATATCGATGCATTCCTGGGCCCAAATGGAATTGAAACGGTGATGTCCGATCCCATACCGGGCAGTCATTTTCCAATAAAGCGACTCATCAGAATTATCCACATGCGATTCATAGACAAAAAGGTCAGAGGTATGAGCGGCGATACTGTCGGCTGCTGCTTCACATTCCCGCTTGTATTTTTCCAATATACTTATTACTCTTTCGCGCGGCAGCTTGGCGCTGAAAAACAGCTTTAGCAAAAACGGGTTCCTGCTTATAAAAAGATCATCGAGCTTATCATTGTTGAGCCAGTCTACGAGTTTTTCCCGGCCGGTATCATTTATTTTGTATAACTTTTTGTTGGGTTTATCAGTCTGATAAACTACTTCGGATTGAACCCAGCCGTCTTTCTCCAAAATGCCAAGCTCCCTGTATATTTGGCTCTGCTGGGCATTCCAAAAGAAAGCCACCGACTCGTTAAAATACTTATTTATGTCATAACCCGTCATATCACCATAACCCAAAAGACCCAAAACCCCATATTTTAATGACACAAAATCACCCTCTTGCTATATTATACATTAGTAATATTATACATGTTATATATAGTGGTTGTCAAATATACTATCGTCCCTGGCTTTCCTGCCTTGTACTCTCTAAATATTGACGATACAATCTCCCCGCATTATAATGGTTAGTATTCTGACCATTTGATTTCTAACCAGTGAGGGAATGATTATGAATTATAAGGATGCGAAAGAACTGCATGAACTTATGTTCAGGTTTATGGGGCTATTCCACGAAAAGTTTCTGATCCGTTATCGCCAGCATGATCCCGAGTTACCAGGGCTGAAGAAGAATCACCATAAGATTTTGGGCATGCTGTCTGAAGAAGAATTTTTAATGTCCAGTGAAATCGGCCGCCGGTTGGATATCGAGAAGGGCAGTATAACCACCTTGATAGACCAGTTGATCGAAAAGGGTTTGGTTATACGGAAGAGCGATCCTGTCGACCGGCGCAAGTCTCAGATATCATTGAGCGAGGCCGGCCGCGAAGAGATGAATAAGCTTATTGACCGGCATTCCCGGCAAATACAGGATTATTTGCAGGGGATTGATTCCCGGGAAGAAGGACAGTTTCTGGACTGCATGCGCTGTGCGGTAAGATTTATGAAAAAATTATAGGAGTAATGATTGATGAGCAAGAGCAATATGATGGCCAATCAAAGCATAGGCAGCCTGTTGTGGAAGTTTTCCTGGCCGGCCATAGTGGGGATGCTGTGCAATGCTTTATATAACATTGTGGACCGGGTGTTTGTGGGACGCGGGGTGGGTTCCCTGGCTATTGCGGCTACCACCGTTGCTTTTCCCCTGATAACGATTCTGATGGCGGTGTCCATGCTTATAGGAGTAGGAGCTACGGCTTTGATTTCTATCCGCTTGGGACAACGGAAAATTGAAGAAGCGGAAAAAGTGGCCGCCAACGGCGCGGCTATGCTGGTAATATTACCGTTCTTCTTCACTATAATATACCTGTTGTTCGCCGAGCCGATTCTGCGACTATGCGGGGCAAGCGCCGAGGTAATGCCTTATGCCCGCGATTTTACCCATATCGTCATGCTTGGCTCTACTCTTTTTTCCCTCAGCATGGGTATGAATAACTTTATCCGTGCGGAGGGTAATCCTGTAATGGCCATGTCTACGCAGGTTCTGGGCGCTCTCATTAACGGGGTGTTAAATTACGTTTTTATTTTTAAAATGGGAATGGGCATCAAAGGCTCGGCATTAGCAACCGTAACGGGACAATTGTTTTCCACCGCCTGGGTGCTGGGCTACTTCTTCACTGACCGCAGCCTGGTCAAACTGAGGCTGAAAAACTTCAGATTGCAGATACCGATTCTTTTAAGCATCATGTCTATCGGTTTTGCTCCATTTGCATTGCAGATGGCCAATAGCGTCCAGCAGTTGATTTTAAACAAAATGCTTTTCGCTTATGGCGGCGATATGGCTTTATCGGTGGTTGGTATCCTTATGAGTATCATAACTTTGTTGTTTATGCCCATATTGGGTATCAGCCAGGGAGCGCAGCCGCTCATCGGGTTCAATTATGGCTCCCGGCAGTATGACCGGGTCAAAGCAGCTTTTATTCGTGCCATAACCGCCGCCAGCGGTGTTTCAGGGGCCGGTTATCTGGTTATGATGATATTTCCGCTGCAAATTGCGGGACTGTTTACCAAAGGAGACGTTGCGCTTACCAGCATGACGGCTCGTGCCATGGTGGTCTATTTCGGGATGGTATTTGTGATCGGTTTTCAAATTGTAGGGGCGCAATATTTCCAGGCGGTAGGCAAAGCGGGCAAAGCGGCGTTACTAAGTCTTTCCCGGCAGGTTTTGCTGTTCATTCCATTGCTATTGATCCTGCCTCATTTCTGGGGAATAGAGGGTGTCTGGAGGACTGCTCCTATTGCCGACGGGCTTTCGGTATTGATAACGGCCTACTTTGTCTACAATGAAATTAAGCACCTGCCTGCTTCGCAGCCCTTACCCGAATTAAGAGAACAGCCTGACTGGGTTTAACATTTTAGAACTGGAAACCAGGAGATTGTAGATTATACCAATATAGAATCGGGATAATATTGACAATAACATAATTGGGCATATAATTAACTAAATGGTTAGTTAGAGAAAGGGAATTGGTATGGAGGATAAAAACGGCAAGAGTTCAAAACAGGCAATATTGGATGCTGCTACAGAAGTATTTGCCGAAAAGGGGTTTGATGGCGCCCGGGTAGATGAGATCGCCAGACGCGCTCAGGTAAATAAAGCCCTGATCTATTATTATTTTGAGAGCAAGGATAAAATACTGGCCGAATTGATGGTAGGGCTGATAAGAGAAATGATCGATTTAAAAGATCAACTAACCAAAAACCAGAATGATTTGGATCTAAAACAGTTTTTTGATAGTACAAGAATAGATGATTTTATTTATCAAGCTTTTGATTTTTTTAAACAACATAGACTCCTGTTGAATATCATTTTAAGCGAGGCATTAAAAGGGGCTACAAGTAAAGATGTCTTTTTTGAGATGTTGGGGCTTAGCTTGAAAGACGGAGTGGGAAGAATTAAGCAAATGAACGGCGAAATCAATGATTTTGAAGAGTTCAGTACTATTGCAGTGTTTTTTGCTTTTATGCCCATGCTCAATTTTATAAGCTTTGGAGAAAATTGGGCTGAATACAACCATTTGGACTACCAGGTTATTGAGGCCAAGTATTACCAGACCTTTAAAAGATTATATAGGGATTATTTTTTAACCGCATTTTTTCCCAAGAAATAAAAAATTTTAGCGCAATTAACTAACTATTTAGTTAAGGAAGTGGGCGTAATGAAAAAAGGTATTTTCCTGCTGTTAGCGCTGGTGCTGGGTGGGATGTGTCTTGTGGCTGGATGCCAGGCTGATAGAGGCAGCGCCGGGAGTTCTGTTCCAACCGGCGCCAGCCAGGAGAAGAGCTCAGTATATTTTATGGCGGGCAGGATTGAGGCCGGTGAAAAGGCCGATATAAGCTCCAAAATTAACGCCCGGGTGCTAAACGTACAGGTTGGTACCGGCTCAGTCGTAAAAAAAGGTGATCCTTTAATTCAGCTCGATTCCAGGGATCTTAAGGCCCAGACAGATCAGGCGGACGCCGCTCTATCTCAAGCGCAGGCGGCCATAAAGGGGGCCCGGGCCGGTTATGCAAACGCTCAAAGTAGCAATGGCAGAAATCAAAAGTTATTCAATGCCGGGGCCATTTCGAAATCTCAATGGGAGCAGTCCCAGACTGAACTGGCATCTGCCGAATCAGCCTTAAAAACTGCCCAGGCTCAGGTTGATCAAGCCCAGGCAGCATTGGAACTGGCTTCGACTCTACTTGGAAACGGGATTATTGTATCTCCTATTTCCGGTATAATAAGCGCTCAAAACATAAATGCCGGCGAATTGGCGGTAGCCGGGGTGCAGATGTTTACCGTGGTGAATACGGATTCCCTAAGCGTTAACGCATATCTTCCGGCTTCACTCGTAAATGAAGTAAAAACCGGACAGGATGTTGTAGTCAAGGTATCGGAAGTCCCTGCCAGGGTCTTCAACGGACAGATATCCGTAATCGATGCGGTAGTTGACAGTAAAAATAATAATATCCTGGTTAAGGTGCGGCTGACCGACCAGGATTCCTTGTTGAAGCCGGGGATGTTTGCTGAAATTGGCCTGAAATAGGGGGCGGGAAAATGAACGAAAAACGCAAAAAACTGGTTGTTGCCATATTTACTGTGATGATCATAGCCCTGGTTGGAATTGCATTTTTCTATTGGTATAACAATACATACTATGTTGCAACGGAAGATGCCCGGGTGGCCGGAGATATGGTCAAAGTAAGCCCGAAAATTTCAGGAAAACTCCTTGAATTTTATATTGAGGAAGGCGATGTCGTAGTCAAAGAGCAAATTCTAGGCCGTGTTGAACCGGGAAACCTATCTGATGACGATATTGATCGGTCAGTTATAAGAGCGCCGATTGACGGGATTGTTGTGAAGAAGCAAGGGAATGTGGGGGAATATGAATCTGCCGGAGAGTCGCTGGCTGTGCTTATAGATCCGGCCCAATTATATGTCACCGCCAACATAGAAGAAACCAAATTGGGCCGGGTAAGGCCAGGCCAGGCAGTTGATATTGCCGTCGACCAATTTTCCGCAACCAGATTCACCGGAAAGGTCAAATATGTCGGTCAAGCAGCCAATTCCGCCTTTTCGCTGCTTCCCGCTTCAACCAGCGGAACCTTCACCAAGGTAGTACAAAGAATACCGGTAAAAATCGAGTTCGATAAAAGCAACTACGATTTGCTCCCCGGCACCAATGCGGTCGTCAAAATACATATGAAATAATGGGGAGAATAGAAATGCAAACGGACAATAATAACGATTCTGCAAACAAGTGGCTGATACTGCTGGTTGTAATCATCGGCACATTTATGGTTATGCTGGACAGCAGCATTATTAACATAGCCATAGCTAAGATGATGGCCGTCTTCGGCTCATCACTGGAGACTATTCAATGGGTTTTATCTGCCTATACCCTTACTCTGGGCACTATAGTTCCGCTGACCGCTTATCTCATGGATATCTGGGGGACCAAGAAGGTATTTATATTTGCGCTGGGCACCTTCACCCTGGGATCATTTCTATGCGGCTTGGCCTGGAGCGACAGCGCCATGATCACCTTCCGCATTGTTCAGGGGGTGGGCGGCGGTATGATAGTACCCGTAGGAATGACCATGATTATGCAGATTTTCCCTCTTGAGGAGCGCGGTATGGCCCTAGGGCTATGGGGTATCGCTGCCTGGGCGGCTCCCGCCATAGGCCCCACATTAGGAGGTTATATCATTCAAAACCTCGATTGGAGGCTGATTTTCTATCTTAATGTTCCCATCGGAGTGTTTGGCGTGATTACAGCCCAAGTTTTGCTTAAAAGCACTCCCCGCAAACCGTTTGCCGGATTCGACTACATAGGCTTTATAACTTCCGCTGTCGGCATCGTCAGTATTTTGTATGTTTTTGGAGAAGGCTCTTCAATAGACTGGGCAAACATAAAAAATCCCCTCCTGCTTACTCTGGGGGGGTTCTCCCTGCTAATGTTTGTAATCAATGAATTATACCATCCCGAACCCTTGCTCGATTTACGCATACTAAAGAATTTTGACTTCAGTATAAGCCAAATAATTCAATGTGTTTTGGTTTTTTCACTGATGGGCGGAATGTACCTGGTGCCTTTGTTTTTGCAGAACTTCAGAGGCTATAACGCTATGCAGACCGGTATTATCATGCTGCCTTCCGCTATCGCTACCGGCCTTAGTATGCCCATAAGCGGTAAGCTTTTTGATAAATTCGGCGCAAAACCGGTGATTGTTCCGGGAATGATAGTCTTATTGGCTTCTTCTTATGCCTTGGCGTTTATTAATATGGACACCAGCCAGGCACAAATAACGATGATATTGACGATCCGTGGTTTGGCACTGGGTTTCGTAGTTATGCCCGTTGCCACCGCAGGTATGAACGCCATCCCCACTATTCTGGCCGGAAAAGCATCCACCATCAACAATATTATCAAACAAATAACCGGTTCACTGGGTGTAACGATTTTGACAACAATGCTGCAGGGCAAGCTAAATTTGAATTATGGCAGGCTGTCGGAGCAGGTAACGAATTTTAACCCGGTTGCCACCAGTTTGATAGGACAGTATCAAGGATTATTGAATAAAAATGGCTATGCCCCCAATGATGCTAATGTTGTAGCATTATACTCGGTATATGGGCTCGTTCAGAAACAGGCCTATGTCGACGCCTTAGATTATGCTATGATGGTGACTGCTCTGGGTCTGCTTTTAGCTCTGGTTCTGGTTTTGTTTATGCGGGGAAGCAGGCCGGCGGAAACCAAAACTGAGGCGTTGGAGTCACTTTAGACGAGCCATATCGTCTCATGTATTTCATTGATATAGCGAAGAATGGTCATTCAGGTTCAAAAGTGCAGATAAAGAGAGAGGACGGTAATTCTATTATTCTACTGCTAAGCAGAAGTTAGATTACCGTCCTCGTGCTTTATTGGCCTTATTTTATAGAGCGGGCTATCTTAATTGCTTCGTCTTTATTCAAGTCCTTGCAATACAGGGAGTAGTTAACGCCGTCTCTTTCCCATACCAGGGAATAAGATTCGATCCAGACTCCGACCGCTCCGTTAATATCAACCTGCTCAACTGAACCATTGGTTGCATAGGTAACATAGGTTTGCTCGTTCATAAGTTTTTGCATCAGGATGATATCCTGGCCATCTCCTTTATAGTTCAGGTCGATGCAATCGCTGGCGCTTCCATAACCCTGAGCCTCCTTAAAAGAATAACCTGCCGGCAGATAATCAGGAACCAGAACATTAAAAGACGTTGCCTTTTGTGCCTCAGAAAGACTATCATATTTGATAATCTCGGATAAGGGAGGCTTGGTTTCACCACTATATTCGTCAGTAGTGGCTTTAGCAGCAACCCTGGTTTCACCATCGGGGCTAATCACTGCAATACCTGCAACACTGCCACTGCCATGTTCGCTAATTGTGACTTCACCAACCATAGTCTCACTGTTGGGACTCTTCATTGTAATTTCCACCTCTCCATTAAGTGCAGGAAAGACAGTGTCTTCATCATCTAGCTGTATAACGCTGCTGTGATTGCCGATCTTCAATATTTTACCGATATTATGGGCGGCACTACTGGCCATGGCTGTCATAGTACCCGGAAAAGCCAGGGATAAAGCGATAACCGCAACCGTGACCGCGCTTCCGAGCGCCAGGGCCGGCCGCCGCATTCTGAAAATACTATTCATAAATACCTCCTTATTAGACTGGTTATATCTTTGGTTACGACTTAAAACCTGCTGACGTATTCTGCTTTTTGATTGGCCGGTTGAATCAAAATTTACCTGCTTGAGTACACTGGCGACATTAATGAGTTCGGAATATTCCAGGGAAACCTCATCTTTTCCGGGAGTCCTGCCTTCCAGAATACTATCCAGGTCATTGTTGAATTTTTGCACCAGGGTTTCTTCATTCATAATCTCACTCCTTATTTTTGAGTAGCTCCCGTAATTGATTCAAGGAGCGATAGATAAGCACACCGACATTGCTTTCCGACAGGCCGGTCAGTTGGGCAATCTCCCGATTTTTGAACCCGCCCGCAAATTTTAGGGCTATGATATTTCTTTGGCGGTCATCCAGAGAAGCCAGCGAACTGAGAAGTAAACGGTGTTCCTCGTTTTTCAGGGCGTTTTCTTCCGGACTGGGAAGCCTGGACACTAAATTCTTTATGCTTTCCAAAGGCAGCCACGACCAGCGTTTTTGGCGCCGATAATGATCATTGATGATATTGCGGGCGACGGCAAAAAGCCATACCTCAAAAGGAGCCAGCTCCGGGTTATAGGTGCTCATCTTCTGCAGTACATGTTCAAAAACCTGGCTGGATAATTCTTCAGCCTCATAAAGATTGCCCAGACGAAAGTGCATATAATTGAAAACACGGTTGTAATAACGGTTGAAAATATCGGTAAAGGCGTCTTCTGCAATCTTTTCTTGCACGAATGCTTCATTCCGTGGAAACGCTACTAAGACCTCTTCCATGTTCATCTCCTTCCCTCTAAAGGACTCTTCCCCTGGCCAGGTGAATCTATATGCTAATACGGATGAGATAGAAAACCATTACAAGAGTATTCGCTGACAGTACCCTCATATGGTACAATTTTATAGTAAATCATTGGAAATAGACGATATTAAACTTAATCCTGCCAAGGCATACTGTACCTCAAAATGCGAGACGAAGGAGAATGACAATGAACGAAATGGTGATATATATTTTGATTGGCTTGAGCGCCGGGATACTGGGCGGGTTTTTCGGAATGGGTGGCGGGTTCATTATTGTGCCGGCCTTGGTTATTCTTTGCGGTTTTACCCAGTTGAAAGCCCAGGGCACATCCCTGGCCGTTTTGCTGCCGCCGGTGGGATTGCTGGCTTTTTTGACCTATTATCGTAATGGAAACGTCGATATAAAAGTTGGTATTATTCTCTGTGTTACCTTGTTTATTGGCGGTTTAATCGGGGCTCAGATTGTTCAATCAGTAAACAATGACCTGCTTAGAAAGAGCTATGCAGTCCTAATGATTATGGTATCCATAAAGATGCTGGTTGGCAAATAGGAATAAATTAGGGGATAACCTATAATATCAATAAGGTCTAATTAACTGGGTAATCATACGATAGGGAGGGGATTAGGAGTATGAAGATGAGAAAGCTGGGGAGCAACGGCCCGGAGGTGTCGGCTATCGGGCTCGGTTGTATGGGGATGAGCGAGTTTTATGGCCAGGCCGATGATGCTGAATCCAAAAAGACTATTTTAGCAGCTCTGGAGAACGGGATTACTATGCTGGATACTTCGGATATGTACGGCAGCGGGCATAATGAGGAGCTAATCGCTTCCGCGTTGCAGGACTGGAAGGGCAAGGTATTCCTGGCTACCAAATTCGGAATCGTAAGGGAGAAGGGGAAATACGAGCGCACTATCAACGGACGGCCCGAATATGTTAAACAGGCCTGCGAAAACAGCCTGCGCCGGCTTAAACGTGAAGTTATCGATCTTTACTATATTCATCGTATTGATACTTCGGTACCTATTGAAGACACGGTTGGAGCTATGGCTGACATGGTATCCCAGGGCAAAATACGCTACATAGGGCTATCGGAGGCTTCGGCAGCTACCATTCGCAGAGCCCACGCCGTTCATCCCGTGGCCGCTGTGCAGACAGAATATTCTTTGTGGACCAGGCATGTAGAAAAGGAGATCTTACCCACCATGAGACAGTTAGGTATAGCTTTGGTAGCATACAGCCCGTTGGGAAGAGGTTTCCTGACCGGCAAGGTGGATAAGGCAAATCTGCAAGAAGGGGATTTCCGCAGATTTACACCTCGTTTTCAGGACGAGAACTATGATCAAAACCAGGCCCTGGTGAAAAGGCTGCAGGATCTGGCCCGGCAAAAGGGGACTGAACTGTCGAAGTTATGCCTCGCATGGGTTCTGTCCAAAGGGAATGACATCATTCCCATTCCGGGAACCACCAAGATCAACCACCTGCTCGATAATATCCAGGCCACAGAAATTGACCTTAACAGCCAGGAGATAGCAGAGATAGAGGCCGCTTTTCCAATAAGCGCGGTAAAAGGGGAACGGTATCCGGAAGCGGGTATGGCGGGGCTGAACGGGTAACATCGCTTGCTCATTCAGCCCAGTTCTGAAGACGCAGTCCGGGAATTCTGCTAAACTCTTTGGTGTTGTTGGTAATTAAAACAAGGTTTTCTGATACCGCGTGGGCTGCAATTAACAAATCATATGGGCCGATAAGTTGTCCGCTAGTTTCAAGGTCGGCACGTATTTTTCCATATGAAGAGGCAGCTTTAGCTGAAAAAGCGAGTATTTCGATGGGGGCAAGGAATTTGACCAAGGCCATTCTATTTCTTGCCTGCTGCTGACTTTTATAAATGCCGTATTGAAGTTCAGCGAATGTAATCGATGAAATACATACATCGCCCTCACTAAGCGATTGAAAGGCTTGGAACACTTTTGCGGGCTTTTTCTTGATAATATAGATGCAGATATTGGTATCAAGCATGTATTGCATCTTACAATTCTTCCCGTTTTTGAATTCCGGGTTGGTTCCTATCTGCTAAATAATCATCAGTAAAGTAGTTTGCACCGGATTCAAGTACTGTCCAGGCACTGTCTTTGGGAATCAAGAGAACAATGTCATCAATCTTTTTGACGTATACTTCACTTCCTTCAAAACGATAATCCTTCGGTAATCGAACAGCTTGACTCCTGCCATTTATAAAAATTTTTGCTATATCCAAAATTTGCACCTCCGTAATTAAGAATAGATATATATCATAGTATATATCGATATTTTTGGATTGTCAAAAAGCATGGTGAAGAAGAACTGCTACAGCAGCAGGATGGGCGACGCCCAGTTTACCAGCTCTTGAACATACTTTGCTTTCCGCCATACCATAATATTAGCTAATATAGCTAATTGGGGAGGCGAGTTCATGAAAGTCAATTCAACGGAACTTCAGAATAACTTCGGTAAGTACCTGATGCTGGCGGCAAGAGAGGATACAATCATTACCCGCAACGGGATGGAGATTGCCAAGCCGACAGCCATGGGCAACGGGCTTACAGAGCACAGTTCAGCACCCGGGGCAGTGGGGGCGAAAGCGGAGGAATACAGTTATGAAGGCAGAAAAGCTTCCTACGAGGAGTTCCTGGAACTTAATGGGAATAGCGAGGAAAGCGACTTACCCATAAAAGCGATTTCAAAAGGAAATGCCGGAATGGTTTTCTGGTCGAATACCTGATATCCCAGGCCTTCATAATATCTCTGCAAACGTTTTAACTGTCCTACTATCGAAATTTCAGCCCGGATAACACCCATTTTCTGCAAACCCCGCTCAGCATGGTTAATCAATATTTGGCCTAGTTCCAGTCCCCGATAATTGGGAAGAACGGCGAAACGTTTTATATAGCCCACGTCGGTGCTGTCCGGTGCTATCTGGTAGCTTACCGTACCGATAGCTATATCATCTGAGTAAGCCAGGATGGCATAGTCGCCGGAATTCAAACGCGTCCGAACCCTGTCTGCACTTTCGAAACCGGCGTAGTTTGGATGGGAGTCAGGTGTTATTTTCAGGATGGCGGCCGTTTCTCTAAATGATTCCCGAATAATACCTGCAATTAATGCAGCATGTTCCTCACCGGCTGAACATGTAGTAATCAAAGTCATTCATCCTCCTAACCTGGTCTTTCACCATACCCTGAACCGGCTTGTTAAGCCTATTTGTTTTCCCAGAAGAATTCAACTTCCTTCTCAAAGCTTCCTCGGCTCTAAAGGTTTCTTCGCAGTCATTTACGAATCATTCCTTTCAAATTGCTATCTATTATATTACCAAATTATTGCATTAAACCGATGGAATTTAGATCCCACTTGACAGGTTAATTCGAAAGACTATATATTTATGATATAGCATTTGGGGAAATTGTGGATTTTTGGACGAGCGAACCCGCAATCAGCTTTGGCAATGTTTGCGGGAGCTGTAATTACCGGTATACCGAAAACAATCTCAAGGTCTCACCCGGTTTCTCGATTGTTTAATTACTTGTCAGTTTTTCACAAAAACGCAGCCCTGCTAAATCAAACCGAACAGGCCATTTGATGGACTTTTTAGGTGATGCTTCAGCAAAAACGAACTGATTTTTATTTGTTACATATTTGGGGAAATAGGGGTAATTGTTGCAATTTGAAATATCTCTAGTATAGAAGCTTCCTTACAAAAATGGGGAAGTAAATATTTTTAATTGAATTTGGGGAAATTGGGGATACGGAAATATGACCAACTGCAGCTACCTGCACTTAATTGTTGGGAGAGAAAAGAAATGAATATCGGAATCATCAATCTTATATTGTGTTTTTTAGCTTATTCCTTTCTAGGGTGGATACTTGAAACAGCATTTAAGAGCATGCGAGACAGGCAATTCGTTAATAGCGGGTTTCTTTATGGACCATTTACCCCTATTTATGGTTTTGGGGCGATAATAGTACTCCAATGGTTAGCGATAATTGATCCCCTGGTTTTGCTTGCAGGGCCGGTATTGAGCCTGACTATTAAAGTGGTTTCAATAATTGTGTTGGCAAGCCTGCTGGAATACTGTACTGGCACCCTCCTGGAGACTTTGTTTAATCGCCGATGGTGGGATTATAGCGATGAACGATTTCAAATAAAGGGCAGAGTTTCATTAAAATACTCTATTTTCTGGGGGATTATGGGCTATTCATTACTGCAGACCATTCAGCCATTAATTATGCAAGGTCTGAGCATTACGTCCATTCACCTGGAGTATTTCCTTGTTATATCAATAGTAGTATTTCTTACCCTTGATTTGGTACAACGGCTGATTTTCCTTGGGGATTTACAGAAGTATGTTTTTCCCCGATATTTGCACTTATGGCGGAATTACTATAATAAGTGGGTATATATGAGATGACCAGATTAACCTTAAACAGATCCGATAGCTATTTAGAAGGGCTGGAGTATACTTCTTGTGTTGATGACTTGATTCTTCATCCATCGATTCAATCTATGCAGCAATTTAGGCACCATAAAAATACGAGTTGTTTGGACCACAGTCTAAATGTTTCATATACCAGTTATGTGCTTTGCAAAGCTCTGGGATGGAACTACAGGTCTGCGGCCCGAGGAGGCCTGCTGCATGATCTGTTCTTGTACGATTGGAGAACCACCACATTAAAGGAAGGAAAACATGGCTTTGTCCACCCCCGGATTGCTCTGGATAACGCTTCTGTCGTTTCAGATATAAATGATTTGGAAAAGGACATCATTTTAAAACATATGTTTCCCTTAACATGGCGGCCACCAGCTTTTAGAGAATCGCTCCTGGTATGCCTGGTCGATAAGTATTGCGCTGTAAAGGAGAGCTTTGGGTTTTGCGCATCATCGCGTTACATCGGGACGTTCTTCTTGTAACAAGCAGATCTTGACAGAATCTTTAAATGATCGCAAGTGCCCCGCGAAAGAATTGGAGAGCAGCGATGGAGCTTTTTGGCAACGGAGTTGCACACTCCAACCATTATCCCGGTAACCAGGGCCAGCCAGACCCAGGGCGTACTGGCGGGCACCCCTGTTTCAGCAGGAGTCGTTAAAGGTCGGGCGCGGGTAATCTTAAGAATATACATAGCAAGTAAGGGCTGGCGGGCGTCTAAGGATGGGTATCGTCCATGGCCAGGTCATGTGCTATTTGCAATGCTTTTAAAGTAGTCTTGCCAGCGATTCCACTGGGGGTAATTTCGGAATGTTCCTGGAAGCGTATCACCGCCTGGCAGGTTTTCTTTCCATAATATCCATCAAGGTTATTTGAAAAATAGCCCAGGTCAAAAAGCATTTCCTGCACATCTCTGATATTTTTACCCCTAAAGCCTATTTTCAGGTTACGGACCTTTCTAACTTCTCCGGTAATGCTCACCGGGGTTCCTTCCCCGACAAGGTCATATAACTCCGTTACATCCTCATTATATAATCGGATGCATCCATGGCTGAATGCTTTGCCAATCGAGCTGGGATTGTTGGTGCCATGAATGCCGTAGCTGCCCCAGGGTACATTTAATTTCATCCATCTGACTCCAAATGGTCCATCCGGGTTCACCTCTTTGGCGATAATTATCCAATTACCTACCGGTGAGGGAGTAGATGGTTTACCGACTGCCACCGGATAGATTCTGATTGTTTCCCTAAAGGTTAAAGTGAGTATACGGGTATCCACGTGGATATGGATTTTGGGGCTGCCTGGTGCTGAATAGGCCTTGCTGGAAAGAAATAATGGATCTTTATTGTTAAGTTCCTTCCAGGTAAGCGGACCGACCAGCCCGTCGACCTTCAACCCGCGTACATCTTGAAAGCGGCGCAAAGACTTTGAAGTACTTTCACCGAATATACCGTCCGGCGTTCCCGGGTCAAAGCCTAGCCCGACCAGTTTTTCTTGAACTTCCAGCACATCAGGGCCCTGCATCAAGGGTGTATTTAATCGTAATAATCTGCTCGAATATAGCACGGTAATCATACCTTTCAATTTTTACAAACCTGTTAATATATTCTATTTATTTTCCTATGATTGGTTACGATACGCATGCATATTTGATTGCCGACCGGTGCGTGGGATGCGGGTCCGGTGAGAACGGCTGTCAGTTGATGGAGAAGCTGCCATCCGTGTATTTCCGCAATAGGAAACAGAGGCCATAACAGGTTTGGGTTAGCGCTTGACGCGTCAAAAGCCAAATCATATAATTATATTAGCTAATATACCTAATATAGCTAATGGTGGAGGTGGATCCATGAAAGTAAATTCTACGGAGCTTCAGAACAATTTTGGCAAATACCTGATTCTGGCGGCCAGGGAAGACATTATCATTACAAGAAACGGGACGGAGATTGCAAAGCTGACAGCTATGGGTAACGTACTTGCTGAGCACAGTTCAGCACCCGGGGCAGTGCGGGAGAAAGCGGAGGAATACAGTTATGGAGGCAGAAAGGCTTCCTACGAGGAGTTCCTAGAACTTACTGAAAATAGCGAGGAAAGATATGAGTACATCGATGGTGAGATATACCTGCTAGCCTCGCCTAAAACCAAACATCAGGTAGCATTGACTGAACTCTTTGTTATATTTTACAATTGGTTTCAGGGCAAGAAATGCGCTCCGATGGTAGCTCCCTATGACATCACTCTCAAAAGAAACCCTGATAATATTAATATTGTTCAGCCTGATATAATGGTCATCTGTGACCTGGAAGAAAAGCTAAATGAAAAAGATTATTACATGGGTATCCCCGCCCTGGTGGTGGAAATCCTGTCAACCGGGACGCGCAGCAAAGATCTAGTAAAAAAACTGGATCTCTATATGTCGTGCGGTGTACGGGAATACTGGATTGTAAATCCGATTAACCGGGAAGTGACCGTTTATGTTTTTGTAGACCAGGACATTAGTGACTACATCACCTATAGAAAAGCTGAAACCGTGCAATCCTTTATATTCGAAGGATTATCCGCAGACCTTGACCGAATCTTTAAATAAGATTTTAACCGGTGGTTTTGAGCGACTTACCCATAAAAGCGATTTCAAAAGGAAATGCCGGAATGGATTTCTGTTCGAATACCTGATATCCTTAGGCCTTCATAATATCTCTGCAGGAGTTTTAACTGCGCTATAATCGAAATTTCAGCCCGGATAACGCCTATTTCCTGCAATCATTGTTCAGCATGATTAATCAATATTCGGCCTAGTCCCAGTCGCCGATAGGTGGGGAGAATGGCGAAACGTTTTATATAGCCCACGTCGGTGCTGCCCGGCGCCACCTGCTAGCTTACCGTACCGACAGCTATATCATCTGAGTAATAATATTATAGGTTTACCAGTTTGAATATTGATATAATAAGGATAAAGATACAAATAAGGCGGTGAATCAAGTGAATACAGCAAGAAAAGATTTACTTGAATTAGTCAATCGAATATCTGAAACAGAAGCCAAAGAAATCTTGGATTTCGCATTATTTCTTGAAATGAAAAGGAATACAAAAGATTTTAAGGATTTAGAAATTGCCAGTCAAACAAGCTGCGATTTTTGGGATAATGATATTGATGATGAGGTTTGGAACAATGCCTGAACAGGGGGAAATACTTCTAATACCGATACCATTTAGTGATTTGCAATCGGTAAAAAAGAGACCCGTCTTAGTAATATCTAATGATAATTATAATGACTATCAACCCGTTTCCTTTATAGCTTAACCCGTCTTAATTCATCCAGCATGGCTGGACGGCGGGGGTAGCGTTGCAGCAATAAAGTCCGGAGTTTCTGCGCTTCTTCTGGTCCGCAAACCGAAGAGAAATTTTGTAAAAGCCCTGCTATATGTTTATATTTGCTTCTCTCAGAGGCTTCTTTAGCTTTGGTTTCGATATGCCGGATATAGGTGGAAAGCACCATGGAAGGATCGAAAGAATGCAACGCTGCGGCGTAATCCACAATCCATTCCGGGTATTGCCCAACATGGGCGCATAATAAATCAAGTCGGGATTCTTCGATTAACAGCCGGGGGTAGAAATGGTTCCATCGGTTGCGTTCCTTTATCCGATTTAAAAATTCCTCATACATAGCCTGCCATTCCTTCTGGGAAAAGCTGTTTTTATAGTCGTGGTAGGCTTCCAGGCTGCCATCGATGGCAAACCCTCGTATTAGAACACGCCATTCTTCCAGGCGGCCGGTTTTATTAAGTATCAAGGCGCGGTACGATTGCCACTTTTTTACCAGTCCCCGGTATTCACGATCGTCTGCCTCGCCCTGCAGGCAGATCTGTTCGGCCTGAGCATAATCCTTTCGGTCCATAGCCTGCTTGATCATGGTTTCCCGGATGGCAGGTATATGCAAATTCTTTATCAGATATTGTTCAACTTCAGTCGGAGTTGCAAATTTGCTAAGCAGTCTGCAGCGTAATACGGCCATCTCTTCTTCAAAATAGCGTGAATATGAGTTCCGGCTTTTTTCGTTTTCCACCAGTTCATCAATGGTTTTTTCCAGAGCCTGGCGCTTTTTGGGCGTATCGGTGATTGTGGTCAGAAGCTCAAGAATAGCCACCTTCGGATCGGAAAAGATATCGTGACGGGGATGTTTAACTTCTTTAAGTAGCTGTTGGAAGGCCTGTTCGTTTTCCTTATCGTTCAAATGCAGCGCACTATCGGTTAAAACATCAAGACTGTCCGTGATCATGCTGCCAATATAACCGGAAGAATCGTCTGCCATGGCAACCAGGTGCAGCAGTTCCTGCAGTATGCATAATGATAAAGCATAAGCTTGAGAATAATCGGAATTTTCGTAATACTCCCTGATCCTTGCCGCTACCGTATCGGCACCCAGCAACGCTCCCCGGACCTGCCGGTATTCCACGAACCCCCTGCGCCCTCCGTTGGAACTAACGGTGGAACGGATTAAAGCCCGGCACTCTTTAAGTTCTTCCTCCATAGTCTTTTTCTCTAAAACCAACTTCAGGGTACGTTTAATAAAAGGATGTTCATGTGCCAGAGACAGCAATACCCTTTCTAATTCCTGGCGCGGGGCTTTTTCAATAAGAGATTGCAGGGAGCGTTCATTCTTTTTATCACCAGTGACAATACCGGCCGAACCGGGTGTTTCCCGCAAGGCCAGAAAAACCGCCACCTGATGTTTACAGAATTCTCCTTGATCATAGGGGCAGTTGCAGCTTGAAAAGATGATCTTTTTTTCATCGGAGAGCTGCACCTGCACCTGATAACTCTCGCTTCCCTCCACACGCGCCAGAAAAACTCCGCTGCCGGTTTTCTCAATCGATAAAACCTGCCCTGAATTATAATAATCCTGCCCGCGTGCCAGGATTACCGGGTCAATATGTTTTTCGAAATCAGTTAAATTCATTGGTTTCCCCGTTTCCTGATATTATTTATCGCATGATACCATAACCGGCGCTATTACTACCATTGTTCCTGTGGGAGGCTGATTTTTAGTAGTATAAGTTTATCAAACCATGGTTTCTAAAGCCCAATTATACAAGCTTGAATAGGGAGGGGAATCACGTAACGTATTACTCCGTCGGTCACTTGTCAGACCGTAACATCTTCAACGCGTACTTCCATGACAACCCGTCCGAAGCCGCCGCATTCAATAGTAATACACCTCGAAAATTTATATCATTATACCATTAATGGTAATATAAGTTATATCGCTTATTATTTATCATTTTCGTAAGAGAAACGCCGTCCTTCACGCGTAGTAAAATATGAAAGATATTTTAAGGTAGGTGAAGATGGTAGAATATTCGCAGGTTGAGCTTGTTCGGGGAATAAGAAACAAGGATTCGGCTGCCTATGAGTACATGATAGGGAAGTACACGAAGACTATTTACTGCCTGGCTTACAATATCCCACGTCGGCGGAACTTTCATTCCAGCTCAACACCGGAGTCGATAAATATGTCAGCATATACCTCTTCGAAATGTTAAGCAAGGACATCAGGAAGATATCTGCCGGAATTAACGGCGACCAGGCTACTGCGACACTGGAGTTCGATAAGGGCGTCGATGCTTTTGATCTGGATATTTCCTGGCCGATGTTCGTTGTAAATGGCAATTGGACGATCAATATGAAATAGATTTAATTTACTAACAGAGCGAGCAAAAGAAGCGAAGGCCAAGGAACAAGCAAACCCCGCGATTGCAGCGAGTTAATGTATGGGGACACACCTTCCCTTAGGGTAAGGAATGTCCCCGTATAAACGTTGATTGAGCGGGGTTTGTGAAGTGATAAAGAGATTCGCTTTCCGATTCGGTTATGGCAGCTATGGACAGCAAGGACCATTCCTACTGTCAGATTTTCACTCATCGTGTATGGAAGGTTGAAACTCTACGAGATGCTTGCGGTAACGCAGCGGAATAAAATGGGATTGGAGGCGGGGATTGCGGCGCGAATCGATGCAGATTTTAGAGAAATAGAGCTTCCAGAGCTCCTGGTAGCCGTCCTCTTCCGGAATGGGTGTATCTGGCTTATGCTCAAAGTTAACGAGATACCACTCGCGTTGCGGATAGAGTTTGTTCTCGCACTTATTATTCCCATCGTAAATGACCGCCAGATTCCTTTTTTGGTCGTGAATTATCCAGCGTTCATTCTTCATCCGATCCGCAAAATGATCGGCAATAAGCGGCAGGATATCATGATCGGGAGACAGGCCGGCATATAAGAAACTGCCATTGTCGGCAAAACGCAGCAGTCCTAAAATCCGTTCAACCTCCCTGCTGACCTTGCGGGCTATTTTATGTAAAGGATGCACCTTGGGATGGGAATGATAGAAATCTATCTTTGCTCCCATGCGAAATCCCAGACGAAGATAGTTCAGAATAATGTTTTCTTTGTCCGGACATGAGGAGACAAAAGCACGATAAACCAGGGCCAGGGAATCCTCTGATATTTTCTCTTCAATGGCTCTATATACCCTGGAGGCATTAACGGGATTACTGGCCACAATAATGTTCTTGCTTATCAGGGAGGGCTGGTAATGTTCCCGGGGGTAGATGCCGTCAGCCGCCTCCTGGTAATAATTATGGTAGATGCAGGTCAAAAGACCGTCAAAGCTGCCGTCATACAAATAATCCACCGGTCCTCCTCCTTAACACCGCATAATCAATTTAAAACAAGGTTAGCTGCATCGACTGCTGTGGTTTGGGCAGCATGATCCGGCGGATAGATATTGGATCAAAAGGCTGGCTGCCCGCATAAACGCCTTTGCAGGTAATGAAATACTGGGCGCGTTTGTAAGCGACTCCCAATTTCTTTAATTGGTCGGCGGAGATTGCCGCCAGACGGCGCTGGGTAATGATCCGCCAGGCTGATTTAAGCCCGATGCCTGGAACCCTAAGCAATTCTTCATAAGAAGCCCGGTTGATTTCCAGAGGGAAAAAATCCGGGTGGCGAAGCGCCCATGACATTTTGGGATCTATCTCCGTCTCCAGGTGGGCATTAGCCGGGTCGACAATCTCATCAACATCAAAATGATAGAAACGCAGCAGCCAGTCCGATTGGTATAAGCGATGCTCCCGCAATAAAGGCGGTGCGGTAGCCAGGGCCGGCAGGTCGGAATCCTGATTGACAGGAACATAGGCCGAAAAATAAACCCGTTTCAATTTAAATTTTTGGTAAAGGGCCTGGGTGGTTTGCAGGATGGTCAGGTCACTGTCCTGGCTGGCCCCGATAATCATCTGGGTTGATTGCCCGCCAGGCACGAACCGGGGCGTATGTCTGAAGTGTTTACGATCCTCTTTATGTATCAGAATTTGATCCCGAACCTGCCTCATGGGAGTATAAAGCATGGGGAGAGATTTTTGAGGCGCCAGAAGGTGCAAGCTCTGTTCACTGGGCTGTTCTATATTTACACTCATCCGGTCGGCCAGCAGTCCGGCTTGCTGAACCAGTCCGGGGTCGGCACCGGGGATAATTTTCACATGGATATAACCATGGAATTCATATTCGGTGCGCAGCGTTGTCAGTACCCGGACAATCTTTTCCATAGTATGATGCGGGGATTTCTCCACCGCCGAACTCAGAAACAAGCCTTCAATATAGTTGCGGCGGTAGAACTGGATGGTCAGGTCGGCAATTTCCCGGGCGCTAAAACTGGCCCGGGGTATGTCATTAGAGCGCCGGTTGGCACAGTAGCGGCAGTCATAAATGCAATCATTGCTTAAAAGGATTTTTAATAAAGAGATGCAGCGCCCATCGTCAGACCAGGAGTGGCAGATGCCGAATGATTTGGCATTTCCTATTCCGTTCTCATTTTTCCGGGATACTCCGCTGGAAGCGCAGGAAACATCGTATTTAGCAGCCTGGGTTAAAATATCCAGCTTGGACATGGTATCCATGCAAATCACCTCAAAAGACATTTTTTAAGTTTATCAATGGACAAAAAATAAGCCCTATAAAATGAAACGCTAACATGGCGAAAATATGTTCGATGATTAAAGTATATATCTATAGATTTTTCTTTGCAAACATATGTTCCGGATGGATGCGGAGGGATATGTGGATGACTTTTTAAAGGGCGGGTTATCGGCGTTATTTCCAGGATAAGGAACATTGAATTGACAGAAACAGGAAAAAGAGGTATAAGGTTAAATCAATATATGGCCAAGGTAAAGATAACCTGGCTTTTTTAAGGAGACCAAGACAATGATTTTAATCATTGACTAAGGAACCGTGAGGGAGGAGAAACCGGCAAGAACAGAGGAATGCCTTCCTTCGCTTGCAGAGTCTTTTTAGGCAGAGTCTTTTTAGGCTTACGGACGCTGCAGGGAGAATAACCCCGGGAGTACAAGCTTCCCATTTTCATTCCGATGAGAGATGTTATTTCATTTATATCGGTTACCCCTTTGGCTGCAAATGCTGCTAATAACACTTTCCCACAAGCCAGTGCATCTTCCAGGGCATGGTGGTGATTAAATTGGTGACCCACAATTCTACTGACCGTATCAAGTTTATAATTCTCTAATCCGCTCCAAATTCTCTTGGATAGTTTATAGGTACACAGATAATCGACTGAAGGATATTCAATATCATACAAATCCAGGACATGACGCAGGGCCGATATATCAAATGCAGCGTTGTGAGCCACCAGGATGGAATCACTCAGCAAAGGTTTTAGCTCATCGTAGATGGCATTGAATTCCGGGGCATTTTGCACATCCCGAGGCTGTATTCCATGGATCATGATATTAAAAGGGTCAAAGACATTGTAATCAGCATGTGGTTTAACCAGCCAATACCTGGTTTGGCTGATCCGGCCTTGCTCAATCACCGCCACCCCTGCCGCACATATACTGCCAATAAAGCGATTGGCTGTTTCAAAATCAATACATAGCAATTTCATAACTATTTAACTCCCCCACCCCGCTCAAACACATCCTGAGCTACCTTGGTTTTGACAAGATTTCTAGTGGTGAAATAACCTGGGACTAGAACATGCCATAACCATATCATATTCATTGCAGGCGTCAATCACGATATCATCTCTAATCGAACCTCCGGGCTGAACGATGAATTTCACCCCGCTCTGGGCGGCCCGGTCAATGTTATCGCGGAAGGGGAAAAACGCATCGGAACCCAGGGAAACTCCGGTTAAATTCCTTAACCAAGCAGCTTTTTCTTCAGACGTCAATCGCTCCGGTATAGTATCCAGTACATTGCTCCATCCGCCGATTTCCTTGGGGGTAATGTCATCTCTTAAGTATTGATCTATCACATTATCGCGTTCAGGCCTGGCTACTCCTTTTTTGAAAGGTAATGCCAGTACAGTGGGGTGTTGTCTTAAAAACCAGATATCTGCTTTGGAGCCGGCTAGTCTGGTACAGTGGATACGAGATTGTTGGCCAGCGCCGACTCCGATTACCTGGCCATCTAAGACATAACAAACTGAATTGGACTGAGTGTATTTCAATGTAATCATGGCAATAATCAAGTCCCGTTGGGCTTGAAGAGTCATATTCTTGTTGTTGCTCACTATATTGGTAAGCAACTCCGCTCCAATTCTTACATTATTCCTTTTTTGTTCGAAGCTGATACCGTATATTTCCCGAGTCTCAATCTCTTCCGGCTCATAATCCCAATCCATTTCTATTATGCAATAGCTGCCTTTCTTCTTTTTCTTTAAAATTTCCAGGGCTTCGTCCGTATAGCCCGGGGCAATTATTCCATCGGAAACCGCTCCCTGCAGAATTGCTGCCGTGGACAAATCAACCGTATCGCTTATGGCAGCCCAATCGCCATAGGATGACATTCTATCCGCACCTCTGGCGCGGACATAAGCAGCGGCAACCGGGGATAATTCCACGTCCTCAACAAAATAGGACTTTTTTAATACATCACTCAGCGGCAACCCTACTGCAGCACCAGCCGGACTCACATGTTTAAAGGATGCGGCTGCCGGCAGGCCGGTGGCCTGTTTCAATTCCTTCACCAATTGCCAGGAATTAAAGGCATCCATAAAATTGATATACCCTGGAGTGCCATTTAGAATTTTGATGGGCAATGACTGATTTTTGCTGTAAATTCTGGCTGGTTTTTGCTGAGGATTACATCCATACTTGAGTACAATTTCTGAATCTTTTGTCATAATGTCCTCCTATTATTTGCGATTTATTTGTCTTTTCCATATTCATGGATCGGATGGTACCGAGACTTAAGCAAGCTTGCGGATGTTGGATAAACGTCCTTGAACCTTACCACATCGCTAATGGGTCGGCATGAGCTGCTTCCATAATATTGAAAGATTCTTTGCTGTAATTACCAGTTTAATAGATATTATTAGTGTATCATATATCCATCTATTCCCCCATTCATATCCTTCTCTATATAAAAAGACAAAATCTGTTGATATAATTACAATTAGACAAATGAGTGACAATCCAAAGAAGATACTATGGCAAGGAGGGCTTTTATGGTTTCCACTGGCATAAAGATTCAGTCAGCAGATGTAATCAAGGATGGAATAGATCAATTTTCAGTCGTAATACATCAAATGGACGGTGTTATTCTTTATGCAAATCCCATAGCCCAAAAGAGTCTTGGAATACAGGGTATTAATAAGAATCGTCTTAATTTATATGAACTTGGCGGCTTAGATAATAGTGTTGTTGAAGCTATCTCCATGCAATACAGAGAAACCGGGCGAGCTGTTTTTGAGATGGAAAAGCCTGATGGCAATGGAGATATTCATTATTATCGGTTGCATTCCAGCCTCATAAGAATCGGGCAAGAGGATCTGATAATAAGCATCAAGGAAGACATCACCGAAAAACGCAATCAGGAACAGGATCTGCTGGCACAAAATGAATGGCTTGCGGCCCTATTCCATAATGCCCCCGATGCTTTTTACTTATACGATATCTGTGGCAATTTTATTGATGTAAACCTAAAGGCGGAAGAGCTTAGCGGTTATAAAAAAGAAGAACTGATCGGAAAGAACTTCTTGAAGATGGGTTTGCTGTCGCTAAATCAAATACCTAAGGCAATGATGCTTCTCGCTAAAAATGCTATCGGCCAAGGAACCGGACCGGACGAATTTATCTTACTAAATAAAGAACGCAAGAAGATTCCACTGGAGATAAGCGCCTACATTGTAGAGAAAGATAAGCAAAAGATGGTTCTATCCATCGCTCGGGATATCAGTGAACGCCATAAAATATTTGATATGACTAAAAAATACCAGGGTGAGCTGGAACAGCAAGTTCAGGAACGAACAGCAATGCTGCAGGAAATTAATGCCCAATTGGAAGAAGAAATTAGTGAGAGAATGCTGGTCGAAGGCCAGTTGCGTGAGCAACAGCAGCAGCTCAAGATGGTGCTTGATTCAGTTCTGGTCGGAGTGGTGGTTGTGGATCCGGAGACCCATTTGATCCTACAGACCAATCGGGTGGCCAATGACCTTTTCGGACTTAATGAGGATGAGATCGTCGGACGTGAATGCCATGATTTTATATGTCCCTCCCAAAAAGGCAATTGCCCAATAACTGACCAGCATCAAAAGGTGGATTTAAATGAACGGGTTTTATTAACATCGAGCCGCCGTCAGTTGCCTATTATCAAGACTGTTGTGCGAAATAACATCAATGGAAAGGATTGCTTGATCGAGAGCTTCATTGATATTAGCAAGCAGAGGGAATATGAGAACCAGGTCAAATATCTCAGCGATTATGATTCCCTGACCGGATTGTCAAATCGCGCCTATTTCCACAGAATCTACGAGCAAGAAGATGCATTAATAGGGCAGCAAGCCGGTATAGTGTTATGTGATATTGATGGTTTGGGTTCTATTAATAACAGTGTGGGATATTCTAATGGAGACTGGGTGATGAAGTCAGTAGCGGATATTTTACGCCGGCAGGTGCCCGAAGCTGAGATTATATCGCGTACCGGCGACGACGAGTTTTTAGTCCTATTAACCAATACATCATTAGATCAATTAAACCAGGTCAGGACCAGCGTACTGGAAGCCTTGAAAGTTTTAAATCGGGACAGCTTGATAACCATCAGCCTGTCGGTAGGATATAGTTTGGGGGTCATTACACGCCAGAATGATATCATGTCATTATACAAGCAAGCCGGAAAGGCTATGCAGCGGGAGAAACTGCTTCACCGGCAAAGCGCGCAAAGCGCCATTGTTAGTACTCTGGCCAATGCCTTGCAGGAGCGCGATTTCATAACCGGAGGGCACGCGGACCGAATGCAGAAAAAAGTGGTTGATCTGGCCAGGATGGCTGGTGTAAACGAGATGCAAATGCCCAGTTTGAGTCTGTTTGCCCAATTTCATGATATTGGCAAGATTGGTGTACCGGACCATATCTTAAACAAACCTGGCCCGCTCAATGACGAGGAGCGGGAAGTCATGAAGCAGCACTGCGAAATTGGGTATCGCATTGCCAAGACAGCCGGACCCCTTAGTGAGATCAGCGATTGGATCCTCATGCATCACGAATGGTGGAATGGAAATGGGTATCCTCTGGGCGTGGGCGGTGACATCATTCCTATTGAATGCAGGATACTAGCCATCGTTGATGCATATGACGCCATGACGGAGGATAGGCCTTATAGGCGGGCCATGAGTTTTGAAGAAACTATAGCTGAATTGAAACGCCATGCCGGGTCTCAATTTGATCCTCACTTATTAGGGATTTTTATTGAAATGCTGACCCCGCCCACCTCAGTGGTGAGCATAGGTGATACTTTAGCCATTTAGGGACATTGGGGACAGAGCATTATGCTTTCTCTTATGTTCTATGATAAACGCTTTAGGTAAATGTGTTGTTTCAAAGATGTAACCTTAATTGATGTACGGCCTCATGTTCCGGTTTCACTTTCTTCCTGAGTTAGATGAAAATTTGAAACCATTATATTAACCGGAGGGCTTTATTCCACAAAAGATCATGCCCAAGACCACCATGGCACCTCCCAACCACTGCTGTCCTGAAGGATGTTCTCCTAACAGTGCTACGGAGAGACACAAGGAGGTAAAAGGCATCAAACCTGAAAATGCTGCTGCTACCGACGCATCACAGCGTTTGATACCTGCATACCAGAGAATATAGCCCAGGGCAGTTACGATCAGGCCATACCACAATAATGCCAGCCACTCAAAACTCCGCAGGGACATTAAGGCTGATACGGGATGTTCCGCTAATGCAGGTCCCAGACAAAGCGTTAAAGCTACTCCGGTAACCACGGTGGTCTGGACTATTGGATTTAATTCGTCGTTTTGACTTAAGGAGCTTCTAATACTGCCGAAGCGTGAGAGTACGCTAAAAAGCGATTCACACATTGCGGCGGCCAGTACCAATAGGTTTCCCATAAGGTGTTGTTTGGATAAACCGCTGCCGCCATTAAACACCTCTTGTATTAGCATAATGCCTGCAACGGTGCTTACAATACCCAATATACGTGTTTTGTATAGCGGTTCCTTGAGAAGAGAAACGGCCAGAAGCGCTGTCAGGGCCGGAGTGGCTCCGGTAAGCAGCCCGGCCTCTCCCGTGCTGGTATATTCCAAACCCGTTAATAGAAACAGCCGAAATAAGAACATACCGCAGGCTGCCTGGCATAGTATCGCCAACCAGTCTTGGCGGGTCATATCGTATAAAACACGGGGCGTACTTCGGCTGCTGATCAGAAGTAATGCGAGCAGGGCAAAAAACAGGCTGGCTGCCGCTATAGTAAAAACACCCAGCCGGCCCGAAAGATATCGAGCGGCAACCACCGACGACCCTGCCAGGATAAAGGCGCCCGCCAGGTATAGTTTTCCCAGAAAAGATTGCATTTACCGAACTCCTTATTGAAAATGTTCGTTAGGACAATTGCTGCAGGCAAAACCTTATGTTATATTGAACCATGATGAAGTGGCACTATTGAAGATCCACTTTTTATTAAATCTATGGCTCCAGTTGGAGGGGTGAGTGATGTGGGGAATTACATTGCAGCGTGAAAGCGATATGACATTGGCCCGTCAAATTTATAGTTCTTTAAGAGAACATATGATGAAAGGAACAATGAAGCCGGGTGAAGCGCTTCCTTCCACCCGAGAACTGGCCAAACTGTTAATGGTATCGCGGAATACCGTGTGTGAAGCCTATGAAATGTTATCCAGCGAAGGGTTTATCGTAAGCCGTCAGGGTTCCCCAACCCGTGTAGCGGATGGACTAAGCCTGGAAACGAATGATCCTGGCATGGAACCCCCGGGTGAATTGATGAAGCAGCCGGACCGCTGGCTGGTGGATTTTCGTACCGGTAAACCTGACTTGCGACGCTTTCCCCGGCAGTCGTGGGCACAAGCTCTACGTAAAGCTGCTGAAGTGATGCAGCTGGAACAATGGGGTTATACGGGTCCAGAGGGGCTAGACGTATTGCGATCGGAAATTAGCGCCTGGCTGTTTCGGAGCCGGGGAATCACTGTAAATCCGAAGAACCTGTTTATTACAGCCGGTGCTACCCAGGCGCTTCATATCCTGGCCGAACTTCTGTCCAGGAAGGGACAAAAGATCATGGTGGAAGACCCCTGCCATACCGGTATGTTAAGGGTTCTGCAGGGAAAAGGATATGATATTAATTCCATCCCCGTTGATGAGCAAGGGCTGCAAACCGACCTAATAAAGGGAGATGAGATCTGTGCAATGTACGTAACTCCCTCACACCAGTTTCCTCTGGGCGGAATTCTTCCCGCCGGACGCCGCACAACATTGGTCCGGTTTGCCAGGAAGCATGATCAATATATCATCGAGGATGATTATGACAGCGAATTTCGCTATACGGGTGTGCCGGTAGCACCCTTGTACTCACTGGATCCCCAGCGGGTGATTTATGTCGGCACTTTCAGTAAAATTCTATTTCCGTCCCTGCGAATTGGTTATGTAATATTGCCACCTCATTTGCATAAGCGCTGGCGGGACATCCGCACCCATATGGATGTCCAAAATCCTCCTTTTGAACAAGCGGCATTGGCAGAATTTTTGAGCAGTCGCAAGATGGACCGGTATGTGCGGATGATGCGGAAAGTATACGGGCAGAGGAGGAAAACCCTTCTTGAGTCTTTGGAGAAGGAGTTCGGCAGGACATGGCGCTCATGGGGGGATGCTGCAGGGCTGCACCTGGCAGTGCAGTTTTCAGGTATGTGTTTTGACCATGATTTCAGGGTCTTTGCCAAACAACGCAGTGTTTACGTTACCCCCGTCGAATACCACAGTATTAACAAAGGCGTGCATCTGGACAAAATATTGTTGGGTTACGGACACTTGGAAGAGGAGGAAATCCGCGCCGGCGTGAGGCTGTTAAAAAACCTGTTTGAACAAATGAGCTAATAAACCAGGTAAGAATCAGATTACCTGGTTTATCTGTTCCCTGTGTCAAAAGACCTTAGCCAGGGGAGGACTTCGATCCGTCCCCGTGATTTGCAGCATTTATTTTTTTAAGAAACCTACTGATTGCTAAATCATCTAAATAACCTATGGTGCGTTCCATGGTGCTGCTAATAGTTGTAAGAAGTGCAATAGCAAAATAAATAGTTGTGACCTACCGTTATTACTTGACATAAATGTAATGCATGCTTAACATATAGTTAAGCATGCATTACATTTATTATTAGGGGGCGATATTCTGCACAGAGTGGGAAATAATCTTAGACATTTAAGGCGCATTCACGATCTGACTCAAGAAGAACTTGGCAACCACCTGGGGGTAACCAGACATACCATTATGGCCCTGGAGAGCAGAAAATATGAGCCCTCCATTGCTCTGGCATTAGCCATTGCGCAGTTTTTCAAAGTCCCCGTGGAGGACATATTTTATTTGGAGGATGGAGAGGAGGGCCGCTAGATGTTTATTAAAAACTCGTTTAGTTTAACCATTGGGTGGGCCATGTTGACCGTTTTGGCAATTGCCGTGGCCATTTTGAGAATCATAAGACACAGCCCTTACCATATATCTTTAATTATCGCCGTATTGATGTTTATCGTATTAATATATTTACTTATCCTTCGTAGGGTAGATGGCTCCTCATTTATACACTCGCTAAATGATGAACGCCTGTGGCGCATTTCCGCCCAAGCCCAAAGAAACTCATTCTGGTTTTTATTCATCAGTATCTGGTGTCTGGCGGTCGCCCTGGAGTTTTTGGACTCAGTATTCCTCCAGGAATACATCGGCCTGTTCCTGGCCTCAATAGGAACCGTCGGCCTATTCATATATATGTTTTGTTTTGTCTGGCAGAAATACCGGGTGCAAGACTAAGGCTGCACCAATAGGAAAGGAAGGCATCTAATCATGAAAATTACCGAGGATAAATGGAAAGAAATAGTTAAGTATTTTAGTGGGATGAAACAAACTTCGATGATAGGTTCTGTTAACAGTATGGGCCAACCAAATGTTACACCGATTGGTTCATTGGTTTTAAGAGACGATCACTCGGGTTATTACTTCGACCTGTTTACGAAGGGATTATCCGAAAATCTGGATCAAAATAGCAATGTCTGTGTTTTATTTGCCCAAACAGGAGGACTATTTTGGTTTCAATCACTATTAGCCAATCAGTGTAAGAAACCGTCGGGAATAAAATTGATCGGTTCAGCCGGGAATAGACGTAAAGCATCAACAGAAGAAATTGAAATGTTGAGAAACAAGACCAAATACCTAAAAATGCTTAAAGGTTATCATACTATCTTTGGCAATCTATCTTATATAAGAGATATTGCATTTACAGATTACTTTATGCTCAATACAGGTAAAATGACGTTTAATATCTGATACTGGTGGAGCTGGTTAGAGGATTTCACAAAGAATGGGAGGGCAATAAGCATGGCGTCCAAATGCGAGAACTGTAAGATAAGAGTCTATGCCAAGAAGCATCCGAACTCCTTCAGGAGCAAGCTGTGGCACTGGCACACCAAATGGTGCCCGGGGTGGAAAGCCTATCAAAAAGAATTACAAGCCTCCGGAAAAGAAATCAAGGTATAGGGAGGGCATGCCATGCGAATCGCCAACACATGGGGAATGACTTCACGAGAGCGGAAACTGGCCTTTCCCTGCGACCATATGATCACAGAATACGATCCGGCCTGCACGCTGTATCGCGGCATCACCATAAAAGCGCCGATAAGCACGGTTTTCAAATGGGTATCTCAACTGCGCATTGCACCCTACAGCTATGACTGGATAGACAACCGGGGCCGGCCAAGCCCTCGCCGGCTAATACCTGATCTGCCTCCTTTGGAACTCGGGCAAATCATAATGAGTGGCTTCGAAATAATTGATTTTGAGATGGATAAAAGTCTTACCTTCCGTGCGACCCCGGCAGGTCTTCGCAAATACCAGCTTCAGGATTTGGTTGTGAGCTACATGATACGTCCGCAGGACGATCAATCCTGCCGCCTGCTGGTCAAAGGCTTAATGAAGTACCGCAAAAATTTGGCCGGCAGACTTGTACAGCGTTTAATGCCCGGACTGGATTTAATCATGATGCGTAAGCAATTTATTAATCTAAAGATGCTGGCGGAACGAAAACTATAAGTGAATTGAAGATATGAGAAATCAAAAGAACTAAAGCAAAGGGTGGTTTTATGAATGTTAATCTTCAACCAAGGGACGATGCTTATTCGCTTTATAATGGCAAAAGCGAATAAGCATCGAGAATTACATCATGTTAGCCGTAATGCCCTATCCGGCTGGTTCTGCGGTTATTTGTATAACGCCTCCAGTTAGGGGGGAGTCATGGGATTCCACATGGTCCCCGGGAGCAGTTATTTTATCTGGGCCTCCCTTACCGCCTGTCGCACTCTTTCCTGGATGCTGCGGTTGAATGGCAGGAAGAACTGGCTGTTATATTCGCAGAGATAGATGCCCTGGTAATCAGAGAGCAAGGCGAATATGTCCCGAAAGGGGACTTCGCCCCAGAAAGGCGGGAGATGAATGTCTCCCAGGCCCAGGGTAAAGCGCCATTGCAGAGGGACAGCGTCGTATAAGGCGGGGTTATCAATGCACAGAGGATCAAGAATGCCGCAGTTGTCATTAAGATGAACATGCCCTATATAAGGCAGGCAGGTCTGGATCGCTTCCAAGAAGTCAAAATGAAAGTAATTTGACGTCAATAATACATGTCCGGTGTCCAGGGTCATACGAAAATTGGGAAGATTCACCGCCCGGACAAATTCAACAACCGGCTCCACCCGCTCCCTATCCAGATTTTCAATACACAGCTTAATTCCTCTCTGTGCGGCAAACTCAGCTGCCTTGATATGTTTTTCCAAAAAATCCTGCTCCGACAAAACATCTTTGGAGCGAAGATCATAGTGAATAACCAGCGGATTAAGGTTTAGACGGGAGCATAAATCTATGGAAGCGAACATAACCTTTTCCTGCATATCGTAATGATCCCGCCGGCGTAGATCCACAACGCAGGAAATATGCGCCGAGTAACGCAAGGGAAAACTGCTGCACAGGGACTGCATATAGTTGACATATTCCATCTGTAGAACCCCACCGGTTATAACCGGCAGAGTATCCAGGCAAATCTCCACGCAATCATAACCATCGTCCGAGAACTGCTTCAGTGTTTGCCCGAGGTATTCAGGGCTGGGGTTTCCAGCCGGTAAATTCACGCCAATTAAAATATTCTTCATATTTACACCTCCATTATTCTTTTTCACTATTTTCTATGATAAACGCTGTATGTAAATGTGTTGTTTCAGAGATGTAAAAGAAGAGGTTCGCGAAGATTTTATAATCTCATATGGCATTAATTTACCAGGATTTTACTGAGCGTTGATAAATGAAATACCCAAAAATTACATGGAAGCATTATGATGAACCTACCTAATAAAGGGATAAACAGCGTGGCAATATCAATCAGGATTAAGGATGTCTCTGGGAAAACAAAGCTGTTTGCACGCCAATATTTCCTGCGCAAAATAGGGGAAAGCGGGCATCCGGAAAAGGGGGGCATGGAAAAAAGCCCGGCAAACATAAATAGTACAGGCCAGCCGGGGCTGAGCATCATTTTCATGCATAATACTATTGTTGCGGCTAATCTACTGTGGGACGAATGAATATGGGAGGTTGAGATGTATTGAAAACGAGTGAATTTTTCAAAAAGACTTTGCTTGGTTTATGTATAGGAATGATGCTGGTGGGCCTAATAGGCTGCAGCCAGTCCAAAGAAACTGCCGCGCCGGAAGCGTCGCAATCTGCTGAATTGAGCTTGCCCGACCTGGAAAAAGCAGCTCAGAAGGAAGGTACGGTGGTCAGCGTGGGGATGCCTGACGCCTGGGCCAACTGGAAGGGAACCTGGACGGATCTAGCCGGTAAATATGGGCTTAAGCATCAGGACACCGATATGTCCAGCACTGAGGAAGTAGCCAAATTTGAAGCGGAAAAGAGCAACCCTACCGCTGATATCGGCGATGTAGGAATTGCCTTCGGCCCTCTGGCCGTACAAAAAGGTGTTACCCAGCCCTATAAAACTTCCTACTGGAATGATATTCCCGATTGGGCCAAGGATAAGGAAGGCCATTGGATTGTCCAGTACCAGGGAACCATGGCTATTATGACCGACAAGAGCCAGGTGAAGAACCTGCCCCGTTCCTACGACGATATCCTGAAAGGCGACTATAAGGTGGCACTGGGCGACGTAACCAAAGCCAACCAGGCTCAGATGGCCGTACTGGCCGCTGCCATGGCACTGGGAGGGGATGAGAGCAACATTCAACCGGGTCTGGACTTTTTTGTTAAGCTGGTCAAACAGGGCAGGTTGTCGAAGACGGATACCCAACCGGCTAATTTTGAAAAGGGCGAGATCGCAGTGGGACTGGTTTGGGATTTCAATGCCCTGGGCTACCGCGACCAAATTGCCCCGCAGCGCTTTGAAGTTTGCATTCCTAGCGAAGGCAGCGTGATAAGCGGCTATGCCTCCATTATCAACAAGTTTGCGCCTCATCCCAATGCGGCTAAATTAACCCGCGAGTATATATTCAGCGATGCGGGACAAATCAATTTGGCGCGGGGTTATGCCCGGCCCATTCGCTCCAATGTAAATCTGCCTCAGGATGTAGCGGCCAAACTGCTGCCTGCTGAACAATATAAGAGCGGAAAGATAATAAAAGACCAAAAAGCCTGGGAAGCAACCTCCAAGAAGCTGCCCCAGATGTGGCAAGATCAGGTCTTGAGCCTTCTTAAATAAAATGGACTGAAAGTGTCAATAGCCACGACGGCAATGTAAATACTGGCATACATGGGGGCCCGGTTTTATGGGTAGCAGAGGATCAAATCGATGGACGATTATTTTGGGTTTAACGCCATTTGTTATTATGCTGACCCTATTTGAACTGGTGCCCCTCGGGAGCATGATGCTGGACAGCCTACAAAGCGACACCGGCAATGGATTCAGTCTGACCCAATATTACAGTATTTTCTCCAACCACTTTTACCGGCAAGGCATGATAAATAGCGTGTTAATAAGCCTATATTCTGGTTTGGTAGGTCTACTGGCAGGTCTGGCCGTAGCTTATGCTATCACCCGTTTTGCTCCGCGATCTCGCGATCTGCTCTTGACCATATCCAACATGACTTCCAACTTCGCCGGCGTTCCCCTGGCCTTCGCCTATATTATTCTGCTGGGAAACAACGGGCTTTTTACCCTTCTATTTCAGGTTCATGGACATCCGATCCTGGGCCGCTTTGACCTGTACAGCTGGACGGGATTGGCCCTGGTTTATGCCTATTTCCAGATACCTCTAGCTGTGCTTTTGCTCTATCCCTGTTTTTACACCTTAAAGCCGGAATGGAGGGAATCTGCAGAATTGCTCGGGGCCAGCAGCAAGGTTTTCTGGCTGAAAATAGGCTTCCCGGTGATCATGCCGGGAATTTTGGGGACATTTAGCCTGCTTTTCGCCAATTCCATGGGCGCCTATACCACTGCTTATGCGTTGGTGGGCAGTAATTATCCCCTCATAACCATACAGGTATCTTCCCTGGTGGCCGCCAACGTCCTGACTGACCCCCACCAGGGAAGCGCCTTGGGAGTTATCCTGGCCAGTCTGGTAATGTTCTTCCTGTGGATCAACAACACCCTGTTTTCCCTCTGGAAGAGGGAGGTCCTGGGATGAAGAAGATGACCGGATCTTATGTTGTAGTGGCCTTTTACATATTCTATATTATTCTGCCTCTAGTGGCTACTCTGCTCTATTCCCTGGCTGGAGACTGGCATAATACCGTATTGCCGCAGAATCTGGGTCTTAAATGGTATCAGCAGCTTATCCGGGACAGCCGCTTTCTAACTTCTCTGGGACACAGTTTTATGGTATGTCTTATGGTAATGGTGGTAAGCCTGCTGGTAGTAACATCCGCCTTGGTGGTCGTGGCGCTCTATCTTCCTCATATGGACGGTGTGATGGAAAGCTTTTGCATGCTGCCATATGGAATTCCAGCCGTATCTGCAGCGGTCGGACTGCTTAAAGCCTATTCCTCTCTGCGCAGCAATCTGCTCATGATTTTAATCCTGTTGGGAGGAGCTTATTTTATGCTTATTTTGCCCTATATGTATGGGGGAATAAGGAACCGTTTACGCTCGCTTAACATTCCCGAGCTGGTGCAGACGGCCGAACTTCTGGGAGCACGCCCCGGGCAGATTTTTCGCCTGGTGGTAATTCCCAATCTTCTCCCGGGTCTTTTGGTGTCCAGCCTGCTATCCCTCTCAATTCTATTTGGCGATTTTGCCCTGGCTAACCTTCTGGTAGGGGGCATGTTTGAGACGGTTCAGTTGTACCTCTTCAGCAGTATGAGAATTAATGGCCATTTTGCCAGTGCTCTGGTCATTTTTTATTATCTGTTTATCCTCCTGGCCTCTATATTAATACTCAAGCTTAGCCAACCGAGGGAGCAGAATGAATAGAACAGCAAAGGAGTGTACTGATGAGTTATTTATCTGTTCGGGAACTACAAAAGTATTACGGGCACCGGGTTGTTTTAAACAGGGTAGATCTCCAGGTATACAAAGGCGAACTGGTCACCTTGCTGGGTCCCTCCGGCTGTGGGAAAACCACCCTTCTAAGGGCTATAGCAGGATTGATTTCTATTGATGGCGGCTCCATCAACCTGGATGACATAGAAATAAGCGGGCTAACGCCGCGCCAGCGCCAGCTAGGCATGGTGTTCCAATCTTACGCCCTCTTTCCCCATCTTACGGTAAGTGAGAATATTACATTCGGCTTGATGATTAAGAGAGTGCCTGCGGCGGAAAGGAATAGACGGGTGCAGGCAATGATAAAGCTGGTGGGATTGGAGGGAAAGGAAAAGCAGCTGCCTTACCAGTTATCCGGAGGGGAGCAGCAACGGGTGGCCTTATCTCGTTCTCTGGTGGTGAAGCCTAAAATGCTTTTACTGGATGAACCTTTAAGTGCCTTGGATGCCAGCCTGCGTAAAACCCTGCAATTGGAACTGCGCAGGATTCAGCAGAGCACCGGGATTACCATGATGCTGGTTACCCACGACCAGGAGGAAGCTTTAAGCATATCGGACAAGATTTTTGTGATGGAGGGCGGCCAGGTGGTTCAGGCCGGACGCCCGGAAGAAATATACACAAATCCCGGCAATGCTTTTGTAGCTGGATTTATCGGCAGCTATAATATCATCACGGCCCGACAGGCCGAACAAATACTGGGTTTATATAGTAAGGAAACATCTTGTTATGCCATACGCCCGGAAGTCATTAAAATGCAACCTTCCACTCAAGACATGTTGAGTTCCGGTAACGAATGGTGCTATCTAAGCGGCATGATCACTTCGGTAAGCGTTAAAGGAAGTGTTTTGCGCTATCAAGTCCAGGTTGAAGGACTTGTATTACAGGTGGATTGTCTTAACACCAGCGAACAACAATGGGCTTTACCGGACCGGGAAGTTCGCTTGGGCATTTTGCGCCAGGACTGCGTTGTTTTAGAGCAAGGTGATTCTTTTGAGGTTAATTATAACGCAGATAAAATGGTGATGTAGGGGCTCCCGTGACCGGATTGAATACCTCGATATATGGTATCTTCATTTTCCACATTTGTCAGTAGGGACCGGACCATAAAACAGAACCTTCTCAACCATTTTCCTCTTCCTTTTCTTGCAGAATATCGATGCAATCCTGGGCCCACCGGGCGCCAAATTGATAATTACCTAACCCATAAGCAATGGTCATTTTCCAGTACATCGCTTCATCGTTGCCCACCTGTGTTTCGTAAGCAGATAGATCGCTGGTATCAGCGGCGAGCTGCCTGGCTGCAGATTCACATCTTTCCTTGTAGTTTGTAAGCAGGCTTATCGTCCTGCTTACAGGCACTTTGGAGCTGAAAAACAGCCTGAGCAGCAGAGGGTTTCTAATAACAAAATAGTCGTCCATATTCTCATCACCCAGCCATTCTACAAGCCGATCCCGCCCCAGATCGTCGAGCCGGTACAGTTTTTTGTTAGGTTTATCATTTTGAATAACCAGATCATATTCCACCAGTCCCTCTTTTTCCAGAGCAGCCAGTTCCCTATAAATCTGGCTCTGCTGCGCATTCCAGAAATAACCGATGGATTCTTTGAACGCTTTACTGATATCATAACCCGTCATATCCCCATAGCTTAATAAACCAAGGATTCCATATCTCAGTGACATAGGCAAAAACCTCCTTATACCATACAATGTATATATTCTACTTGTATCGTAATATATATATATAATATAATATTTTTATAATATTTCCAAACATAATATTTTAATAAAAATGGAGGGGTTTTTATTAATGCCAATATTAAAACAAGTAAGAAATATTCTAAGTTAAGGATTATTTATTCTATTTATCTATTGGTCTTATTAATTATCAGTTTATCATTGAGTGGTTGCACAGGTAAAAAAGAAGCTTCGAAGAATACCGATCAAGCTGCTAAACAAGTACAACTTGTACCGGTTAGCTCTCTAAAAATAGAAAATCGCACCGACCTGGCCAGTCTGCTGGAAGCTGGGGAGGAGACTATAGCCTCTTTTGAAGTTGGAGGACGAGTGCTGGAACTTCTTCATGAAGAAGGAGATGCGGTAGGGCAGGGAGATCGACTGGCGAGTCTGGATGCCAGCGAGTATGGTGTACAACAGGCCCAGGCAGAGATGGCATTAAACAATGCCCGGATTTCTTATCAACAGTCTTTGGATGCCTATAAGCGAGTCGAAAGCTTATACGCCTCAGGGGCGGTTTCTAAAACTGACTTTGAGAATGCCCGGGATGGGTTAGCAACCGCCGAGAACGGCAAGCAGTTGGCGGAGCGCTCGTTGTCTCTGGTAAATGGTAAAGACTGGTTGGGTTCACCTATCAAGGGAGTCGTGATAAACAAGCTGGTTTCCAAAGGGCAATTGGTAACTGCGGGAACCTCTGCTTACCGTATCGGACAGATTGATGAACTGAAGGTCGTGCTGCCCGTACCGGACTATGAAATAAAACAATGGAAGATTGATGATAAAGTTACTTTAACCCTGTATGGAGAAGCCCGGGAAGGCAAGGTAACCAAAATAAATCCTGCTGCCAATGCGGGAACCGGAACTATCGGAATAGAGGTAAAACTTCCCAATGCCAAACACGATTGGCACCCAGGACAGCTGGTACAGGTTGCCAGAAAGGTGAACGGCGAAAATGGTATGTTTGTGCCGGTACAATCAGTTATAAACCGGGGTGAGAAAGAACCCTACGTTTATGTGGCGGTTGATGGCAAGGCGATTAAAAAACCGGTGCAGATTGGCAATATTTCGGGACAATATCTGGAGATTAAATCCGGCTTGACCATGGGTGAGCAGGTAGTAAGCCGGGGGGCTGATCGTCTTTTTGATGGTGACCGGATCGAAACCGGAGGAAACGGCGAATGATAGAATACTTATTAAAGCGCCGTAAAATAACTATCCTGTTTTTTGTAATGGCTACCCTGATTGGATTTTTAAGCTTTTTTCAATTGCCCAAGCAGGAGTCTCCAGATGTCATTATCGATGTGGCGCTGGTAACCACAACCATGCCCGGAGCATCCCCGGAAAAAATGGAGCAAACCGTTACCAAGAAGCTGGAACAAAAGATAAAGGAACTGCAGGGGATTAAGTCCATTGAGTCAACCTCTGCTTTTGGATACTCGGTAATTGTGGTGGAAGCTGCGTCAGGAGTTGATCCGGCACAGAAATGGGATGAACTGCGTAAAAAAGTAAAAGATGCCGAAGCGGATCTTCCATCGGATGCCGAGCAGCCGGTAATCAACGATGACCTGGCCAAAGCCGCTTTCTATACCTTCAATATTACCGCTGACCAACCATCAGAGTTATACCAGCTGCGTAATATGCTTAAAAATTGGAAAGATCAACTGGGTACCTTACCCGGCGTATCCCAGGTTACCATAGTGGGACTGCCCGATCAGGAGGTCCGTATTGACCTGGATAGCAACAAGCTGCGTCTTTACAATATTGCCTGGGCCAAGGTGCTGGCAGCAGTTAAAACCGAGAATGAACGCATCCCTATCGGAGATATGAAAGTCGAGGGTACCACCTATCAGCTTAAATTACCTGACACTTACCAATTGGAGGAATTAAACCAGATTGTAATAGGCAAGAACGCGCAGGGTGTTCCGGTCTATTTGCAGGATGTCGGGCGCGCCTATCTGACCACCAAGGAAATCTCGGTTTATGCTTACCATAATGGGAAACCGGCTTTGGTAATGGGCTTGGGAGTTGAAAAACGTACCGATGCACCATCTACCCAGAAGAATATCGACCGGATGATAAGTAAATTAAAGACCTCGCTTCCGCCCGGAGTAACGATGGAACCAATCTTTTCTCAAAGTCAAAAGGTTAACAATATCTTCAACAATCTATTGAAAGAAATGGTATTCGCCATACTGGCAGTTCTTTTCGTCTGTACCCTGGGTTTGAGTTTCTCCACCGCCGCCATGGTAGCCTTAGCAATTCCGATATCGATGGCCGTTGGTTTGATCTTCCTGCCCTATATGAAAATAACCATCAGCGAGATTTCAGTATATGGACTGATTGTAGTTCTGGGCATTCTGGTGGATGATGCCGTAGTAGTTAATGATAACATAGAACGACATCTATCCGTTCTGAAGCAACCCCCGTACACAGCGGCGAAAGAAGGGGCGCGGGAGGTGGCCCTGTCAATTTTAACCGCTACCTTATCGACCGTTTTCGCCTTCGGACCTTTGCTGCTTCTAACCGGAATTATGGGCGACTTTATGAGACCCATGCCGGTAGTAATATCACTCACCATGCTGGCCTCTATGATAATGTCACTTACTATCATTCCGATTTTTCGTTACTGGTATGAAGACCGCCGGCAATTATTAAGCCCTATACCGGATAAACCGGCTGGTTTACTGGGGCCGCAACTTAATCACCTTACCGAGTGGTATGCTAATACATTAATTCCCAAGGTCTTAAAGCGGCCTCTTAGAACCGGGGTTATAGGTGTGCTTATAGGTACTTTTGCTTACGCCCTGATTCCGTTTATTCCGGTAGAATTGTTTCCGGAAGCCGGTTGGGAGCAGATGCCGGTATTTATCCAAATGCCGGTAGGTACTACCGTGAATGAAACCGACCAGGTGGTAGCAGGTATTCAAAAATATTTGGCCGAACAGACAGGGGTCTTGGAAGTATATTCTTGTTCCGGTGCGCAGATTCAGGGGTGGTTTGGCGGTGCTATCGGAGCTGATAGTGAATCAGATAACACCGGTTTTGTGGTGGTAAAGCTGAACAACAAACTCGTCAAGCAAGCCGAACTGGTGGATAAGTGGGGGCAAACGCTCAGTAAAAAATACCCTGGGGTGGAGATTGTGCCCTATCAGATTAAATCGGGCCCGCCGGTTGGGAAAGCGATTTCGCTGAATCTTTATGGGGATGATGTCCAGACCCTGCGGGGTTTATCGCAGCAGGTGAAAGATAAAATCAGTAAGGTTCCCGGCGCGGTTAATGTGCAGGACAACTTTGGATTGGATGCCTATACCTTGGATTTCCAGGTTAACAACGATATGATGAAGCAGAAGATGGTCAACTATACTGAACTATCTCAAACCCTAAGACTGGTAAGTGAAGGGATCTCCCCGGGTCAGTATGACGACGGCAGTAATCTTATTGATATGACTCTTTATGCTAAAGATCCGAATTCTAATCCGATGGCAGTATTTCAAAGCTTGTCAGTTCCTAATGCCGTGGGAGAACAGATACCGCTGCTGCAATTAATTCGGGTCAAACCGGCTTTTGGAATTATGGGGATTCCTCACCGCAACCTGTCGCGGGTTGTTACCATTTCCGGTGATGTACAGGCGAGGACGGCTACCGAGGTCATGAATGACATTAAAGTAATACTTGCGGGAAACCAGTTCCCTGAAGGATATCGCTGGGATGTGGGAGGAGAAATGAACTATCAGAAGGATATGTTTGCCGATCTGGGGAAACTGTCGGTCTTTGTTTTCTTCCTTATATTCATACAAATAGCTATGCAGTTTTACTCCTTAAGTCTGCCCCTGCTGGTTATGAGCACTGTTTACCTGGCCGTGGCGGGGGCCTTAATCGGCCTTTTTGCAACCCGGACCCCGTTAGGCTTCGTATCCATGATGGGGATGATTGCTCTGGCCGGAATAGTAGTTCGAAACGGCATAGTTTTTATCGAATTTATAGAACGATCCCGCCAAGCCGGACATGAGCTAAAAGAAGCGGTTCAACTAGCCGGGAGCGCAAGGCTGCGTCCCATACTCCTAACATCAGCCACCGCCATAGCCGGTCTGACTCCATTGGCCTTTGCGCAAGAGCCTCTATTCACCCCACTGGCTACTACCATAATATCGGGGCTGGTATTTTCAACCCTGCTCACCCTGCTGGTAGTACCATCACTGTATACGTCTCTGGCACAATGGAAGATTAAGCGGGAACAACGGCGGGTGGAGCGCAGAACTATAGGCGGTGACGAGGTTAGTGGAGTTGGGTAAAAGAGAATCAGGCATGTGCAGGCAAAGGAATGGAGGGTGAGATTCGGCTTGGGTAAAAAAAGTAGTTTAGGAACGATGAAACCAGTTAAGAATCAGTCTTATCTGGTTTTTTGTTCCCAGTGGGGAGCAAGAAAAGGCTATAATAAGATATTAATATGGACCAAAGGAAGAGATGCGGATGAATCTTCTAGCTATGGACCAGGTCAGTAAAACTTACGGTGAAAAGAATCTAATGAGCGAGGTCAGCCTAGGTATCGATGAAGGAGAAAAGATAGGCCTGTTGGGGGTGAATGGCTCCGGTAAGTCAACTCTTCTAAAGCTTGTGGCCGGACTAGAAGAACCTGACCTGGGGAGTATTATCTGGAATAAAAACTTGCGCATTCAATATCTCCCTCAGGAACCGCTGTTTGACCCGGAGGCCACCGTTCTGGACACGGTTTTAAGCGGTGATGCGCCGGGCATGGATACCTGGAGGAGCTATCGGGCGTTACTGGCAGAAGTGGAAAGCGACGCGCTGCACCAGGCACTACTGCAGGTTACCCAACAGATGGAAGCTCTCGAAGCCTGGACATTGGAAAGTGAAGCCAAGGGCCTTCTGAATAGACTGGGGATGCAAGAATTTGCAGGGCTGATGGGACAGCTCTCGGGCGGACAACGCAAACGGGTAGCCCTAGCCGCCGCATTGATGAACGCCGCTGACCTGATGATTCTGGACGAACCTACCAATCATCTGGATAATACGGCCATTGACTGGCTGGAACAATATTTACAGCGATTTCATGGCGCTATCCTAATGGTGACCCATGACCGCTATTTTCTGGAGCGGGTAAGCAACCGCATTATCGAATTGGATAAGGCCCAGTTGTATTCTTATCCGGGCAATTACAGCGTTTACCTGGAGCGAAAACTGGAGCGGGAAGCCATGGAAGAATCGACAGCCGGTAAGAAACAAACCCTGCTGCGCCAGGAATTGGCCTGGATACGCAAAGGCGCCCGGGCACGCAGCACCAAGCAAAAGGCTCGTATCCAACGTTTTGAAAAACTGCAGGAGGAAAAAGTACCTACAAAAGCAGACAAGCTGCAGATATCTGCCTCTGCTAGCCGCCTGGGTAAGAAAACCATTATTTTGGACAATGTTTCCCATGGATTTCAAGGAGAACAGCTTATACAGGGCTATTCTTGTATAGTGGATCGGGATGAACGCCTGGGATTGGTGGGCGCTAACGGGATCGGGAAAACCACCTTATTAAGAATTATGAGCGGCGAGATTATCCCGGAGCAGGGCCGGGTAGAAATTGGAAGCACGGTAAAAATCGGATATTTTCCTCAGGAAAGCACCGGCCTTCCGGAGGACATGCGCGTTATTGATTATATTCGCGAGGCCGGGGAATACCTGCAGGCCGGGAAAAAGATGCTTAGTGCCGCCCAGATGTTGGAGACATTTCTGTTTTCACCGGTTTCCCAGTGGACAACATTGCGGAAACTCTCCGGCGGTGAAAAGAGAAGGCTGCACTTGCTGAGAATCTTGATGGGAGCGCCCAATGTCCTGTTGCTGGACGAGCCGGGAAATGATCTGGACATTGAAACCCTGACCATCCTGGAAGATTATCTGGATGGTTTTCCGGGAGCGGTTATCGCCGTTTCGCACGACCGCTACTTTTTGGACCGGATTTGCGAGAAGATACTGGCTTTCGAAGGGCAGGGCAAGCTGAATGAGTACCCTGGCAATTACTCGGATTATTTGAGGTATTCCGGCACCCAACAGAATAATAAACCTCGTCAGGATGCTAAATCCTCCAAAGACAAGCTCCCGGAGATCAAAGAGGATGTAAAGGCGAAGCCAATTAAGTTTTCTTTCAAGGAGCAAAAGGAATATGATGAGATCGATGCGCGGATTGCCGCAGTGGAAGATGAGTTGAAGGGCTTAAACAGTCAGATCGATCAGGCCGCCAGCGACTATCAGCAGTTAGCCAAATTATTAGCTAAGCGCCAGGAAGTCGAGCAGCATCTGAATGATTTACTGGAGCGTTGGACCTGTCTTAATGAACTCGCGGAAGCTATTGAAAAGCAAAGGAAGCTCTAGAACAAACCAGGCATATATTGAAATGCGCCGGGATAAACCAAATTCGGACCCGCTACTACAACAAAATAATAGACATTATTTTAATGCGATCTCCTTTCTGGGGCTAATAATAATTCTAAAAAAAACCAGAGGTCTTCTTGCAAAGAGCCTCTGGTTTTTGTCTAACTATCTTGATGCTCTTCTGAATTCTTAATGATTTTTTTCTCGGGGGTCTTGCTCACTATAGTTGGTTCGTCGACTATTTCATCATATTCGCGGTTTACCATTCGCTCCTCTTTAAAACGGGCTTTCTCAGGGTTACCAAATCTATCCGGCATAATTACACCTCCTTTAAATACCTCATTAATATCATGTTTTAGAAATGAATTAATATACCAATTATTGATTGGCATGATAGGCAAATCAAAGCAGCGAGCAGGCAGATTAATGAGGTTAACTGGAGAACTGGATGGTAAATGAGAATAAAGGCATTTGATCAGGCATTAGGTACATAGAGAATGAGCAAGCGGATGTGGGGTAGAAACAGACCGGCATATATTGATAAAATGAAAGCATCGAACGAATATATTATGAGGGCGGGCATATGTCTATACTGCTAACCGGAACGAAAATGGTTCTTTACACAATAGTTTTTGCCAGAGCTTTCGAAAGAACGCCGATCAGTTTAGGACTGGTTGCCCTGTCGCTGGCTCTTGTAGTCAGCGGTTTCTGGCGCAATTACTTTCAGTATGAAAGGCCGAATGTCAATGTATGGACTATGCACCTGGATCTTTTGTTAGCCTTTCTATTTTCCTTGGTTAGCCAATATGAGAGTTTTAAATTCTTTTTGGTTTTTGCCCTGGAGGGAATTGCGGTATTGCCCAAGCCTTATTGTTTTGCCTTTACAGCCCTGGCTCTGGCTGTCGGCGCAGGGTCCACTGCATTGTTCGAATTAAGAGAGAGCGGACTGGTGCAGCCGCCGGCGATAGCCGAAATACTCCTATATGCGTTTTTGATACTTTTGATATTTAGTGAAAGAAGACAACGTGAACAGAGGATGGCCTTTGAAAAGCTTAGCGAAGAACTTAGCTATGTGAATCTGCAACTCAAGGAAAGCATGGCCTGGAGTGAGAGTTTGGCTTCTCAGACGGAGCGGCGTCGAATAGCCGGTGAGATCCATGACAGCCTGGGTCATCACTTAACCGGTTTAATCCTTTCCCTGGAGGCGGGAAAGAGGTTAATGAGCCGCGACCGGGATGCTGCCGGCCCCTACTGGGACAAAGCCCTGCAGGTTGCCCGGGATGCTATGCAGTCGGTTAGGGAATTGGTTTCAGTCAAATCAAAAACGAATCCCGAGTTCGAGCTTGTTTCCCGGTTAACGGAGATGGCTCAGGGAGTTTATGGTTTAACGGGGCTAAAGATCATCCTTGATTTTGCCCCCGAAGAAATGGATCTCTCCGGACAAGAGCAATTCCAGATCTACCGGATGTTTCAGGAAGCAGTCACCAACACTTTACGTCATGCCCATGCCGACCAGGCCGGGATATCTATTTCTCGCGACCGGGATTCGTGCTATTTCTCCTATTGGGACAATGGCTGGGGAACGGATCAGATAGAAAAAGGAAACGGCTTGAATGGTATGCTTGACCGGGTTGCGGCCATTGGCGGAACTATTTGCTTTGAATCTCAGGCCGGGAGGGGTTTTAGAATAGAGGCTTCTATTCCTAGGAAAGGTGAAGGTAATGGATAAAATAAAAATCCTTATCGTGGACGACCAGTCTATTGTGTGTGAAGGTTTGAACACTATCCTTCGATGGGAGGATGACTTTGAAGTTGTAGGGATTGGCCATAATGGTCAGGAGGCCTTGGAGCTATGCCGGCAGGTTAAGCCTGATATTGTGCTTATGGATGCTCGCATGCCGGTACTTAATGGAATTACCGCAGCGAAGGAAATAGTTCGGCTGTATCTGGATACTAAAGTGATGCTCCTAACAACATTTAACGAGGAAAGATTGATTTTTGACAGTATACAGAGCGGAGTCAAAGGCTTTTTGCTCAAAGACATGCAGCCGGACGAGTTGTGCAAAAACATCCGTGCGGTTTATTCCGGGGGCGCCTGTCTGCATCCCGATGTAACTTTGAAAGTGTTGGAAAGGCTTGCAAATCAGGGAGGGGAAAGCGAATTAAACATTTTGCCGCTAAACGGAATGGATCAATTGACCAGCCGTGAGAAAGAGGTTTTAAAGCTGATCGGCAAAGGCTATACCAATGCGGAGATAGCCTCAGCATTGTTTATTGCCGCAGGGACGGTGAAAAACCATGTAAGCAGCCTGCTCACCAAACTCGAGCTTAGAGATAGAACCCAGCTGGCTATTATGGCTCAGAAAAAAGCATGACTTAAGATAGACAAAACTATACCTCAAGGCGGATGCGCATAACGACCCTCATCTTTAGTATATAGGTGAGGGTTATTTTATTTGGGCCGGGGCCGGTTAACTTTTAGGAAAACCGAACGGACGTATTCTACAATGAAGGAGCGGTTGGTAAATGCAAAAGAAGCGAGTGCTTGTCGCCTTATTGATCGTAGTGTTGTTGTCGTTGTCAGGGGCGGGGATTTATGTGTACCGCACCATCAAGTCGATCCCGCAGATGTTCAAACTAAATGAAAAATGCAAAGCTGAAGGCTATTACGTGGCTGATTTCGAATTTAAGATGCTGGGATGTGCTTATTATCTTGATAAAGGGCAATATTTAACAGCTTTGTCCCGGCTAAGGCAATTGCATTATCAATTGGCTTACCGGGAAGGACTGATCAAGGTGCCTGAGTTCAAGGACAATAATGAGGAATTGGATTTTTATATAAACCTGCAAAACCCCCAAACAGGATCATTTATGGATGATGGCTACCCTGTTTTTGCCTATATCGGGTCAACCGCTAATGTTTTATACCATATAGAGTATTTGTGTCAGGAGACCGGTAAGCCGCTGCAATTGAAATACCCCTTAAGATATTTGGATGAAATCAATACCCCGGAAAAGCTTAAAGCGTTTTTGGATGATTTGGCCACGGTGGGCTGGATAGGGGCCAAAATTAGAACCCCATATATAGAGGCATGCGAGTTAAACGGCTATCCTGAAGATATGGAGCGCACCGGATTATATGTGCTTACACCGGAATGGAACAAGGCTCTCCAGCAGTGGTTTTATGATAATCAGGATAGCACCACCGGCTATTGGGGAGCAAGATTAAGGAGCAGCGGGCAGTTGCTTGATGGGGGGGACTTGTTGTCCACGGAAAAAATCCTCAATATCTTTTTAAATAACAAGGGTGAGAATCTTTACCCCGAATTTCCTTTACGCTATAAAAATGAAATGTTTGCCACCACGCTTAGGAAATTGGCGCAGCCTATGCCGGAGAATCTGGATGAAATGCACGAATGGACCCTGGTCATGAACCGGGGTACGCGGCTGCTTACTAGGTATTTATGGCATGAGGCGACTCCTGAAAATCAAAATGCTGCCGGGGAACTGGCGAAGACTATAGTAATAAACAAATTTGCAAAAACCTTTATTCCGGGGCAAGGGGCCTTCGGCCTCTATTCCGGGGCGGAAAAACCTGATCTGGACGGAACCGGAGAAACCTTAAGCTATCTCAGCGAAGTAGGGGCTCTATCAAGTGAAAGACAAGAGTATCTCTGGGGTTCTCCAGAGAAATATATAAACGATTTAGGCGTGAGGTCAGTTCCCGGAGTAACGGATAATGACATAAACGCACTCAATGATATTCCCGGGGTCAACTCACTGCGCATATACCGGACTGATCCCCAACCTGACTATTTCACCGGAGTGCTTGGTGTTGTGTACCCGAGACAGACCATGGTTTTAGATGCAACTGATTTGATTCCCAGGTTAAGAAAGTGGATAGACAGCACCCCGCAGAGTATGGGGAATTGGGTTGCCAAGGAGTCTGTTGCCCAGGAGCTGGCAGGTCTTAACATCGATGCGGCTCCCGTTTTCATAGGGGGAATTCCGCTTCAAACAGCTAATCAGATTCTTAAAAAAGACGGGCAGTTGACCATAATCGGTTTTGACGTGCTGCAGCGACCTATATGCAGTATTACCTGGCGTCGATGAGGACTTATCAGATTTGTTTTTTCTCCCTCGGTTTCACGGCGCTAAAGGCCATATATTAAGTGTGTTATAATTTATATATGGCTAACACGACCCAATAATGAGCCGTTCATGCCAATGCCATGAACGGCTCATTATGAGAAACGGGTTTATTAAAGTCAACGCGGCAACTTATTATACTCGTATATACCGGCTGCTGGTTTTAGGGGAGGAGAAGCAAATTAATAATAAATTCAAAGAATCATTACTGGATAAAAATACATTTTCTGTAACCTGGGAACTTGTTCCCGGCCGGGGAGCACATGAAAAGCTTCAAGAAGATGCCATCATTTCAGCATCACAGGCTGCCAAAGATGGTAGAATTCATGCCCTTACCATAACCGATAATCCGGGAGGGAAGCCTGCATTATCGGCTGCTTACCTTGGAATGGAAATTTTAAAGCTGGGTATTGAACCCCTGGTTCATTTTACCTGCAAAGATAAAAACCGTAACCAGATCGAATCTGAGCTTTACGCGATGGATAGAGCCGGCGTCAGAAACCTTTTGGTTATGACCGGCGATTATCCCAGCAGCGGGTTTAAAGGTCGACCTAAACCGGTTTTTGATCTGGACTCGGTTCATGTTTTGGATCTGATAGCCAATATGAATAAAGGATTGGAGAGCCGTGAATCAAAAGGAATAGCTTATCATCAGCCCAGCGATTTCTTTGCGGGTGGTGTTGTTTCGCCCTTTAAAGCCAATGAATCTGAACTTTTAGCGCAATATTATAAACTCAAGAAGAAAATTACCAATGAGGCCAACTTTATCGTGACTCAATTGGGCTTTGACGCCCGTAAATTCCATGAGGCTTTGCAAATTATTAAGAGCTACGACTCAAATGTATCTGTAATAGGGAATGTCTATATTCTGCCGTTTGGTGCGGGTAAAATAATGAACTCAAACCAATTGCCAGGTTGTGTGGTTTCGGACAAGCTATTAGCTGAACTTGATCAAGAAAGGCTTGCCGAAGATAAAGGTATAGGTGCGCGTTTACTGCGTGCTGCTAAGATGTATGCCATTATGAAAGGCATGGGTTTTGATGGGGTACACCTGGGAGGCCATAATATAAAATATGAACAAATTAAATATATTATTGATAAAGGTGAAGAGCTTAGCACCGACTGGATGAAGTTTATATCTGAATTCGATTATCCTCAATCAAATGGGTTTTACTATTTTGAAAAAGACCCGAATACTGGCCTTAATACCAATAAACCGGTTAATCGTACCAACCTGCCGGTTGATCATCCAGTAGGGCTTAACTATCGTTTGATGCGTTTCATCCACCAGCTATTTTTTACGCCAGATAAGAATTTATTTCCCTTTATGAGCCGTTTTTACAACGGTGTTAATAACCCAAGAAAATATACCTTGGAGCATTTCCTTAAAGTCATTGGAAACAATTGTAAGGATTGCGGCGATTGCGCATTATTGGATATCGCTTACCTCTGTCCGATGTCCCAGTGCCCGAAGAATCAACGTAATGGCGCCTGTGGCGGAAGTTTTAATGGTTGGTGCGAAGTCTTCCCTAATGAGAAGAAATGTATCTGGGTCAAAGCCTACTCGATGCTTAAGGCCTACAACGAAGAAGGTGAACTGGAAGCCTTATATGTACCTCCGGTTAACTGGGATTTATATGAAACATCTGCCTGGTATAATTACTTCACTGGCAGGGATCACTCGTCAGCAATAAATAAGTAAATAGAATCCCTCAACATCTAATTGAATGCTTCTGGTTTTAAGGCCAGATATTCATCATAGGTAGTCAACCGGTCTATGATCCCACTGGGAGTAATCTCAATTATCCGGTTGGCTACGGTTTGCAGCAGTTGGTGATCGTGGGATACAAGAAAAATAGTCCCGGGGAAGGCAGTCAGACCGTTATTTAATGAGGTAATCGCTTCCAGATCCAAGTGGTTGGTAGGTTCATCCAGGAGCAGCACATTAGCTCCTGACAGCATCATTCGAGCCATCATGCACCGGACTCGTTCTCCGCCAGAGAGTACATTGGCCTGCTTCTGGGACTCCTCACCTGAAAACAGCATTCTTCCGAGAAAACCTCGCACGAAAGTTTCTTCCTGGTTGGTGGAATACTGACGCAGCCAGTCTACCAGGTTTAATTCCGAATCAAAGTAGGCCGAATATTCTCGCGGGAAGTACCCCCGGCTGGTTCCAAGTCCCCAGTTAAATTCGCCGCTGTCAGCTTCACTTTCTCCCATTAGTATTTCCAGCAAAGCGCTTTTGGCCTGTTCGTAAGGCCCCACCAAAGCGATCTTGTCACCCCGATTTACCACCAGATTTAAGTCCTTAAGCAGCACTTCTCCATCAATTGTTTTGTTGAGATTGTTAACGGTCAGCACGTTTACCCCTGCCTCCCGTTCCGGTTTAAATTGAATCCAAGGCAATCGGCGCGAGGAAGGTCTAATGTCTTCCGGGGTGATCTTATCCAACTGCCGCTTGCGGGAAGTAGCCTGCTTGGATTTAGAGGCATTGGCACTGAATCTGCGTATAAACTCCTGCAGTTCTTTAATCTTGGCTTCAGCCTTTTTATTAGCATCTTTGGCCTGCTGCATAGCCAACTGGCTGGATTCTATCCAGAAATCATAGTTGCCCACATAGAGCTGGATTTTGCCGTAATCAATGTCAGCAATGTGAGTACAGACGCTGTTTAAAAAATGCCGGTCATGGGATACCACAATTACGGTACTATCCAGATCATAAAGAAAATCTTCCAACCAGGATATAGATTCAATGTCGAGGCGATTAGTGGGCTCATCCAGCAGCAGTATATCCGGATGTCCGAACAAAGCCTGAGCTAGAAGCACCTTCACCTTTTCGCTACCGCTTAAGTCCTGCATCTTCTTATTATGCAATGATTCAGGAATGCCTAAACCGTTTAGCAGGGAGGCAGCCTCGGCTTCAGCTTCCCAGCCATTAAGTTCCGAGAATTCACCCTCCAACTCTGCAGCCTTCATTCCATCCTCTTCGGAAAAATCAGCCTTGGCGTAAATGGCGTCCTTTTCCTCCATAATGGAGTACAGGCGGGCATGACCCTTAAGCACGGTTTGAATAACCTCGTACTCATCAAATTCAAATTGGTTCTGTTTTAATACGGAAACCCTTACTCCCGGAGGAATAATTACATCCCCGGAATTGGCTTCAATCTCTCCGGAAAGGATCTTAAGAAAAGTTGATTTCCCTGCGCCGTTTGCGCCTATAAGCCCATAACAGTTGCCCGGGGTAAATTTGATATTCACATTCTCAAAAAGGGGACGCACCCCATATCTCAGGGTTAAATTAGTGGTAGAAATCATTTTTATACCGTCTCTCTCTTATTTGTTTTTACAACCTTTACACTATAGCATCATACCATCCTCAGGGAGTTAGTCAACTGCTCTTAATTGTAAATGTCAGCCCGATGTTTGCGCGGGGTATGGCGAAGCGGGTAACATTTAAGCAATATGTGTCATATCATGAACTAATTAGAATGAAAGGAGTTTTATGGTATGACCTGTAATGATCCCAAATGCAAATACTGTTTTCCGCCTGATAAACCTGAAAAGCCTAAGAAAGACCATAAGCACCCCAAATATAATACGCAGACCCATGTTCATGAGTTTGCGGGAAGTACTACCTTGGAAGGCAGTATTATCCACAATCATCGTTTTGCCGGAGTAACGAGTGAAGAAATACCTTATGAGGATACGCATGTCCACGCCATCCTGGTAAACACCGATTTCTTTTTTAACCATTACCATGAGGTTGGCATTAGAACCGGACCGCCTATTTACATTGAAGGGGAAAAGCATATTCATTATGTAGAGGGTGAAACAACAATAAACTTTAACCATGACCATGATTTTGCCTTTACAACTTTTATTCAAAATCTGCTCCAAGAGTAGTTTGGCAATCTTCTAATATTGTTTAATACCCATCCCTTGTTGACGAGGGATGGGTATTAGTCTTTTGCCCATCATCGTTGCTGCTTCCCTGCGCCCTATTTCTTTGTTTCCTTAGGATTTAAAAGCCATCCTTAAAAAATTGCGTTATAATGAAGGAGATTTTGATCATAGTATTAACTTCTTAGGCTGGTAAAAATTACAAGGAAAAGGGGAGGTATCCTTGAACAGAAAAAACTGTGTTGTACTGATAACCATATTATTGACGGGCCTCTTCGTATTTACCTCTACCGCGTTTGCTGATTCGCCCACTGTTGTGGTAAATGGGCAGCCGCTGATGCTGGATGTGGCGCCTCTGGTTGAAGACAATCATACTCTGGTACCGTTGCGGACTATCTTTGAAGCCTTATCGGCTTCGGTGGACTGGGATGGTTCTACCCAAACTGTAACTGCTGCTACAGCCTGCGATCAGCTCAAGCTAACTATCGGATCATTAACAGCGTATAAAAACGGTTCTCCGCTCGCACTCGATGTTCCCGCCAAAATCGTCGGGAATGGTTATACGATGGTTCCATTGCGTTTTGTAAGCGAAGCCCTGGGCGCAAGTGTTGAATGGGATGATGCTACGAAGACAGCAATTATTTCTTCCGCAACCAATTCTACACCATCCACCTGAAGCTCAGTCCAGCCCTCAGGCAGCGGGCTTGAAACACTGGACCCGGAGGCCGTGTATGAAAGGGGTATTACATATATAAATGATGAACAGTATGAGAAGGCTATCGAAGCGTTCAGCCGGTGTATCGAAATGGCTTCCGATTTATCACCCAGTTTATTGTCGGGCAGCTATTTTTCAAGAGGGCAACTCTATGATTGGTTGAGTTTATCCTATACCCAGGCTATTAGCGACTATAGCAAGGCAATTGAAATTAATCCGGGTATTGCAGTCTTCCATGATTATCGCGGGCATGCTTTAAGTTCATTAGGCCGTTACCAGGAGGCATTGCAGGATTATCAGAAGGCACGCTCTTTGGGCTATATTCCGCGGCAGCTGGAATACCCTGAGGATAGGAAAGTCAAGGCCAGTGCGATGGTAGGTCTTGATCTTTACAAAAAGTATGGTAACAACGTGGTAGATTTGTACTTGAGTGCGGATTTTCAGTATCTGCTTCCACCCGTAAAAAACGGTAATGCCTCACCCTTCAAAAAGTTTTGGATAAGCTACGACCAGGCTTCCAATACGGCATATGCGGGTTTATTTCTGGATGGAGGCAACTTTGAAGAATATACCCTGGGGGGATTTGATCTGGAGGAGGTTTTTGCTGCCACCATTAATACCATAAGGCAATACTACCCGAGAGCTAAAGTCTACGGCTGGGTGCAGCTCGAGGAGGCGATCCCCGACCCTATGAACCATCCTGCCCTCGGTGTGGATGCCAGCTATCGCCAGATTGAAGGTAACACTTGGCTAATGGAATTCATTATTAATTATTTTGGTGAGAACGAAAACGGAAACCTGGGAATCTACACTGAGGCAGTAGGATAATGGAGTGATATGCAGACCATTGGCAGTTTTCAAATAGTTTTATAATGTGGTCAAAAAATTTTAAAATAAAAGTTTTAAAGAGTTCCGATCTATGGAACTCTTATTTTTTAAGGTTTGCTTGGAGTCCTCGAACTTTGGCATTCAGGTACCACGGGGATTTCTTGTATGTTAGAAGTAGGTTGAAGCCAGGCGTAAGCCGGATTTTCTGACCAAAGATTGAAGCTGAAAAAAACTCTGGTCAAATAAACTTTGGCCAGAGAGTCGGAGAAAAGAAGCCATTACAGAGACGCCATGATTGAGTATTTATGTATGCAGTTTATACCTGTAAACTAAATTGGTACTCGTTGGCTGGTGGGGCTTGCAGTTGTTGTTTGGCTGTTTGATATGCCTCCCGGGACATAGTTTGTATGCTTGATTTCTCTTTGGACGTCTCAGAAGACGCAGCTTTGGTCTGGGCTGCAATCATTTTGGCTTCTTCTGAAGCATCGATTTCGCCATCACCATTTATATCATATTCTGCTATTTCTGCTGCTGTATACTCGGACGAGGAGCTTGAAATTTCCGAAATGATCTCCGATGTCTGGCTGGAGGTCTCCTCTTCCGCAGAAGTCTCAACATTTATGGTAGTCGCAGAACTCGTCTCTGTATTTACCGCCTGGGCTTCAGCGGGAATTTTTGCGACCTCAGGTTTACCGGTGGATGGCTTGCTGTCAGCAGTTGCTGATGCTGCTAACTGTTCGGAACTTACGACGGTTTCACCTTCCGCTTTTGATGTTTTGTTGTTCAGGTTACGCAGCGCCTCATCTGCAGCGGCGCTTTTGGTAAATGAATCTGAGACTTCGGTTTGTTTTTCGATTTGTTGGTCAGTTTGGGAGCTTTGTTTTACAGTTTCCGGTTTTACTGCTGTGTAAGAGTAAATTGTACTTACACTTGAAATGTTCACTATTTCACCTCCTTACAACGAATGGTATCAACAATGCATACACCGAGTGTGGGATGGCACATGTAATGACTGCTTTCTTCAAGCGTTTTGTCTATAGTCTTTTTATCTTCGTTATACCTGGGTATTATTTTGATAATACAAAACCAGGTATCTTGTTCAGTGTAACAATTAAACCTTTAGAAATTCTTAATAACATGCAAATAAGCAAACTTTGGCCAGAATGCCCGGGTCATACAGTATTTTCTAGTTTTAAGGAAATATAAAGATTTGAAACTTATAATCATCACATGACAATAACTATCGTAGGAGGAATCATCTGGTGAGGATTAATAAACGATTCAATATTTCTTATTTATTGGCGGTAACACTAATGGGGTCATTATTGATACTGTCAGGTTGTGGCCAAGAGACGTCGCAAGCGGTATCAGAATCTGCTACTACAGTAAATATTGCAACTGCGGAACAGAGAGATATTTATGGCAGTACCAGTTATAGAAATAGATTGAAAGCCAGCAGTGAAGTTGAGGTACTACCCAAAACTAGCGAGCGGATAATTTCGATAAGCGTAAAGGAAGGACAGGAAGTCAGAGCCGGACAGACTTTAATGACTTTGGACAGCAGCAGCCTGAGGTCTTCAATAAAGCAGGCAGAAGCCAAAGTCGCTTCGGCCAAAGCAACGCAGGTTAATAATCAGATAAAAATAGAAGCTGCGCGCAAAAATTATGAACGTACAGAAAATTTATTCAATGCTGGAGCAGCAACCCAATTGGAGCTGGAAAATGCCAAGGATGAATATGATTCATTACAGTCAGGATCGGTTGAGGCGGCTGTAGATGAGGCGCAAGCTGCTTTGCTGGCGATTCAGGACCAGGTGGGTTATTGCAGCATTACCGCACCGGTAAGTGGAATCGTAGGAAGGATCGACGTTTCTGCCGGTGATAATGTTACTACTTCTAAAACTGTGGCGGTTATCAGTGATCCCAGGCAAATGAAAATTGAAGTTACGATTGGTGAATCGGATATATCTAAAATGCAGTTAAACAGTAAGGTGGATGTTTATGTTAAGTCAATTGGCCAAAATGCTTTTACCGGAACGGTAACCAGTATTGCTTCGGTACTTGATGCCAACTCAGATATGTATCCGGTAACTGTTACAGTTGATAACTCCGCAGGAAAAATTAAATCCGGCATGTATGCTGAAGTTTTAATTGATACCAGCAGCGTCCGGAATGCTCTTTGCATTCCGTTATCAGCCATAATACCTAGCAACGGGGTTAATATCGTATATACGGTAAATGATGAAAACCGGGCCAACCGTGTGGAAGTGAAGACAGGAATAAATGATGAAACTTATATGCAAATTTTATCCGGATTAAAAGCGGGTGATAAAGTTGTTACTCTGGGCAATACCCTCGTTAGCGACGGATCATTAATAACAACCAAGAGCGGGGATGGTAAATAAAAATGGAGAAAATAGCAAAGTTTGCTGTAAACAGACCGGTAAGTGTTACCATTTTAGCTCTGGCCATAGTTGTTCTGGGATTTTTTAATCTATCTAAACTATCTGTTGATGAGATGCCGGAAATGGAAATGCCTATGATAACGGTTATGACTACTTATACCGGTGCCAGCCCGGAATCAGTTGAAGAAGAAGTAACTAAACCGCTGGAGTCTGCTCTCGTCAGTTTGAGTGATGTTGATGAAATTGAATCTACATCAAGCGCTGGATCCTCGACCATAATGATAACCTTTAATTATGGTATTGATATGGATGAGGCTGCTCTAAATATACGGGACAAAGTGGGACAGGTTGAATCCAGTCTTCCAGACGATGTAGAAGACCCTACAATAATGAAGTTTGACTCTTCTTCAAGGGCGATTATTCAGCTCAGTTTATCCGGTGACAATATGTCGCTGGCAGAACTACAAGCACTGGCGGAAGATAAGATTGAGCCGCGTTTATTACGCATATCGCAGATCGCTTCAGTTTCCATAAGCGGAGGACAGGATCGGGAAATACAGGTTGAGCTGGACCAGAATAAAATGGAGAATTATGGCCTGACCTTATCAGATATTAACAATTTCATGGCAAAATGTAACTTCGATATGTCAACCGGATCTCTAAGATATGGGAATCGTAAATATTATGTCCGTACTATACAAGAGTTTGATAAGGTTGCTGATATTGGTAACGTTTCTATAACTACTTCCGCGGGAAATACCATTCATTTAAGGGATATTGCCACAATTGAAGACACTACTGCCGATATGGATGTATATACGCGTTTAAATGGTGAAACGGCGGTGGGTATATCCTGCCAAAAAGAATCGGGCGCCAATACGGTTGATGCCTGTACGGAAGTAAAAAATGAAATTGCCGAGATAAGCAAAGAGCTGGGAGGTGAGCTGCATTATGAAATAATTTCAGACCAATCCGAAAGAATACAGGAGTCTATCGAATCCACTGAGCGCATGGTGTATGAAGGAGCTTTACTGGCAGCCATAGTATTGCTGATGTTCCTGCGCAGATGGCGCAGTACCGTAATTGTATTTATTGCTATACCATTGTCTCTGATTGCTACCTTTATCGGGATGTATTTTCTTGGTTACACGATCAACACCATTACCCTGGGCGCTTTAGCCATGGGAATTGGCCGAATTATCGATGATTCCATTGTTGTTTATGAAAATATTCACCGCCATAGGAGCTTAGGGCTTCCCATGAAGGAAGCAGCGATCATGGGGGCTAAAGAAGTGGGCGGTGCGGTTTTGGCTTCCACGTCTACGATATTGGCGGTATTTCTTCCCATGCTGACGGTGGAAGGCATGGCCGGCATGATGTTTAAACCCTTGGCAGCAACCATATGTATTGCCATTGCCTGTTCCTTTGTTGTAGCCATAAGTGTAATCCCTATGCTGTCATCACGCTTCCTGAGTAATAAAGTTATCAAGGCGGTTGATCCGAACGAGCCCAAAAATATTATTTCCCGTATTGTGGCTGGTTTTGGCGATACGATAGATAATTTGGGAGAAAAATATAAGAATGTTTTAGTTTGGGCACTACAACATCGCAAAAAGGTGATTGCAAGCGTGACCGCGCTTATGCTGGTGTCACTGCTGTCAGTAACCACGATAGGGTCAGAATTTTTCCCATCTTCGGACTCTGATGAGATATCGATCAGTATTGAAACCGATAAAGGTTCTTCTCTGGATGATACCGATGCGATCGTAGCTCAGGTGGAAGAAATTTTATTGAAGGTTCCGGAAATGAAGGATATCTATACCACAGTAGGCAGCGGGGGGAGAGGAAGGCCTGGCAGCAACAGCAGCAGTGAGAATAAGGCTAGTATCACTGCCACCCTGGAAGATGAGACAGATGACCGCAGAAGCACTGACCAAATCATGGAGGAATTGAGAAACTCTGTTGTTTCAGTAGCAGGCGCAAAAATTGAAATAACCAAAAATACTACTATGGGCAGTATGACTGGAGACGACATCAGCGTTGAGATCAAAGGTGATGATCTGGATACTCTGAAAGAGATTTCAACTGAGGTGGCCGATATTGTCAAAGGTATTTCCGGCACCCGTAATATAAGTAATTCTTTGACCGATGGAGATCCGGAAGTAAAAGTAAATATCGATGTGGATAAGGCTGCCATGTATGATCTGACCCCGGTTGGAATTGCCACAGAAGTTAAAAATGTTATGAATGGTGTGGATGCCACCACTTATAGTGATAATGGCGACGATATTGATGTTACCCTTGCTTATAAAGATGCGAACGAAGATTTAAAATATTTAAAGGATTTGACTATAAACAACGCTGCCGGCACCAGCATCAAGTTATCAGACGTGGCTGCCTTCGACCTGGATCGGTCTCCGGTAGAGATAGGTCGTGTAGATCAGGTGCGTCAGGTTTCGGTTACCGGTGATATCTATGGACGGGATAATAATAGCGTTAACCAGGAGATTAGAACCAAAACGGCTGGGTTGGATCTGCCTGACGGTTATAGTATTAATTTTGGCGGCGCCAACAAGCAAATGCAGGACAGCTTTTCAGGCTTGCTTACAGCCATGATTTTAGCAATTTTTATGGTTTATGTGGTTATGGCTGTGCAGTATGAATCCTTCTTCGACCCATTTATAATTATGTTTACCATGCCTACGGCTATTATCGGAGCAATTTTATCATTGGCTGTAACTGGCCGGGCTTTAAGTATTACTTCGTTTCTTGGGGTTATTATGTTGATGGGTATTGTAGTTGCCAATGCGATAGTTTTAATTGATTACCTGAAACAGCTTCGTGATCGGGGTATGGAGAAAAATGAAGCCATTATCGAAGCAGGCCGGGTTAGACTAAGACCTATATTGATGACCTCGCTGGCCACCATATTGGCTATGCTTCCCATGGCTTTAGGATTAGGTAAAGGCGGTTCAACCATGGCGCCTATGGCTACGGTTGTCGTAGGCGGTCTGCTGGTGTCCACTGTTTTGACGCTGGTGTTTGTACCGGTACTATACAGCATTTTTGATGATTGGAGAGATAAAGCAATGCAAAAGTTTTCCGGAGATAATGAAGCAATTATTCTGGAAAGTGAGCCATTCAATAATTAAGAGAACTTTATCAAGCAGTTTTCGGTTTTGAATGAAACTGCTTTAAGTTTGTATCCATTTGAAAGCTATATTATTAATATGAGGAGACGACTATGCGAGTATTGTTGATCGAGGATGAAGAAAAAATAAGCGCCGCTGTGGCTCACACTCTTAAGCAGAAGCATTATGAGGTAGATTGTGCCGGGGATGGAAACGATGGTTTCATGTTGGCGCAAAAAGATATTTATGATGTTATTGTATTGGATATTATGCTTCCTGGTAAAAACGGTATGGAAATACTAAAAGAATTACGCCACCGTAAAAACACGACTCCAATACTGCTTTTAACTGCTCTGGACTCGATTAACGACCGCGTTTCCGGTCTGGATCTGGGAGCCGACGATTATCTGGTAAAACCATTTTCCATGGCCGAGCTTATGGCCAGGGTTAGAGCCTTGTCACGCAGAATCCCCTCTGTCTATATCAGTGAAGCGTTATATCTGGGCAATATGAGGCTGGATGCAGACAGCCTAACGCTTACCATCGATGAAGAGCAAATAAAGCTTACTTATAGAGAGGCGCAATTCTTGGAGATGCTAATGCGAAAACCCAGCATGGTCTTTACCCGTGAACAAATCAGTGATCGAATATGGGGTTATGAAAATATGGTAAATGACAATAACGTAGAAATATATATTCATTATCTGAGAAAAAAAATAAGTAAAGCCAGTTATCGTATTGCTACGGTGAGAGGAATCGGCTATACCCTGGAAGCGAGGTAATTATGTTTCAGGAACTGCGCAACATGCGCCTGAGATTAACGCTTTACTATACGCTGGTATTAGTATTGTTTACTTCTCTGTTCATCGGCTTTGCTTTTTATAATATTTTTTATGCTGATGGATTTATGCTCGACCGAGAGTTGAAGGTAAATGCAGGGCAGGTAAACCATCTGAACACTATACCGGAACTGAATGATGAGCGACCTGACAAAAAAGCGCCTGATGGTGAGAAACATGCTGACGAATTGTTTAAGTTTATTTTACGTGATGAGAATATGCAAATTACCAACTCTTCTTTTCAATATCAGGCCATGTTTCAACGCAGTCAGGAATTGGCACAGCAGTCCTGGTTAAATCGTAAAGGTCGCTGGGATACCATTAACCTGGATGGAATTGAGTATCGAATCTATTCGGTTCCTTTTCACAAAAATAATGAAAATGGAGTTGTACAAACCTACTGCAATCTCACCATGATTCACAAGTTTATCAGCAGGTTAAGCTATGTTCTGATAGGAACTGGTATGATTGCCATTCTATTCGCTGCATTCATTGGCTGGTGGCTGGCCGGGCGAGCTATAATGCCAGTCAGACTTGCCTGGCAGCGGCAGAAGGAATTCATAGCCGATGTTTCCCACGAACTTAGAACCCCGCTTACGATAATACAAAGCAACCTCGATGTTGTATTAGCAGATCAGACCGGCAGTATAAAGGATAATATCAATTGGCTGCAGAATGCCTACGGCGAAACCAGGAATATGAGCAAGCTCATTAATGATCTGCTGCTTATGGCCCGTATTGATGCGCGAGAAATCAAATTTGATCATAATGAATTTAACCTATCGTCTCTTTTGAAAGAACTTGCGTTTCAATTTGCGCCTCTATTTCAGAACAAGAGTTTAAAATTCTCTTCGGCTATAGAGCCAGAAGTAAAAATGCATGGTGATGAAGTGCGAATAAGACAGATGATCAGCGTATTCCTGGATAATGCTTTCAAATATACACCTGAAGGCGGGAGTGTTAACTTGAAAATGGGAAAAGCACAAAATAATGCCATTGAAATTCTGGTCGCAGATAGTGGAATCGGTTTTGATGAGTCCGAGAAAGATAAGATTTTTATGAGATTTTATCGTATAGATAAAGCTCGATCACGAAAACAGGGAGGAACAGGACTGGGCTTAGCTATCGCAGCCTGGATTGTAAATGAACATAAAGGTACTATTCAAGTGTCCAGCAAACCCGGAGACGGTAGCACTTTCAAGGTGTCTTTCCCCAAAACGTAATAAGCTCACCCGCTATCGCTGCTTGCATGTCTGGGAATTTTTATAGTAGCCTATCCCCAGTACCCCGACCAGGATTAAGACAGGAACAAGCGTCGAAAAGTACGGTATAGAACTTCCCGCATAATTCATAATCAGGCTGTCACTCACTATCATTTGCCCGGCTGTCCATGCCAGAACGGCTGCTCCGGCATAAACGATAACCGGGTATTTTTCGATCAGCTTCAGTATAATAGTACTTCCCCATACAATTATCGGAACACTTATTATAAGTCCGCCAACTACCAGGGCCAGACTTCCATGAGCGGCTCCGGCAATAGCTATCACGTTGTCTATTCCCATTACGACATCAGCTATGATGATAATCTTAATGGCTTCGCCCAGGCTATTACCGGTTTGACACTCGATTTTCTTCTCCTCAACCAGCAATTTTAAAGCAATCCATACCAGCACTACTCCTCCGGCAAACTGCAACAGGGGTATTTTCAGCAAATATAATGCTACGGCGGTAAATGCAGTTCTGACAAGAACTGCACCTACCACTCCCCACAGCATAGCCTTTCTGCGTTGTTCGGGTGCCAAGGCTTTACTGGCCAGAGCTATCAATATAGCATTGTCCCCGCCAAGTACTATGTCGATTATTACAATGCTGCTGATGGCGGTTATGACTTCCAATCCAGTCACTCTATATACCTCCGCATCTGTTATGAATTGATCTTCATCTGATTTAATATGGCAACTCTCTCGGAGATAGGCGGGTGGGTACTGAACATATTAACTAATGATCTCCCCGATAAGGGATTCACTATGAACATATGTGAGGCCGCCGGGTTGACCTGCATCGGAATCCGGTTCGAAGACTGTTCCAATTTTAACAGGGCGTCGGATAATCCCCGGGATTTACCTGCCAGATGTGCGCCGGTTTTATCAGCCAGATACTCCCTTGACCGGGAAATGGCCATCTGGATTATTAGCGCTGCAATTGGAGCCACAATGGCGAGTACTAAACTGCCCCAAATGCCGCCGCCTTCTTCATCATCGCTGTTGCCGCCGAATCCGCCGAATATCGCGCCCCACTGGGCTATATTGGCTATCATGGATATTGCGCCCGCAAATGAAGCTGCAATTGTTCCGATGAGAATATCTCTGTTCTTTATATGGGCCATTTCATGAGCTAAAACTCCTTCTATTTCATCTCTATTCAGAAGCTTAAGCAGCCCTTCTGTGACAGCTACAACCGCATGCGCAGGGTTGCGTCCCGTGGCAAATGCATTGGGTTGAGGCGACGGTGTAACGTAAAGGCGGGGCATGGGAATTTCTGCCCGTTCGGACAGCTTTTTTATGATCGCATACAGTTCCGGAGCCTGTGCTTCAGTTACAGGCTGGGAACCGGTCATCTTAATAACCATTTTGTCGCTGTAATAATAACTAAACAAATTCATACCCAGTGAAATAACGAAAAATAAGATTGCGCCGGATTGCCCACCTACGGCGCCGCCTATCAAAACCAGCAACACCGATAATATTCCCATGAGAAGCCCTGTTTTAATGGTGTTCATAAATTAAGACCTCCAATCTATAATTATAGTTAAGCATTTATAAATACATTGGTTTGTTAAAGCATGTTTTCTCACTCCTTCCCCATGCTTGGATAAAATAAAAAAGACCTTTGTCTCAATCAAGAGACAAAGGTCTCACATAGTCAAATGTTTGACCGATAGGACCAGACGTTTCCGCCATGCATGTTGATCCTATCCGAAGTAGTTACTCCCCTTTGCTTAAGATCTATTCTAAATAATACCAAGACCAATTGCAAGGTCTTTTTTCAATTCAACTAGTAAGATTTATCCATTAGATCAACTGCCTCTCTCTTAGAGTTGTTAGTGTAAACGCGATATGAGGCTGTAAAATGATTTTGATGATATAAATGGACTATAATAAATATAAATATAGTTTCTAATGCCAGGATATTTACCGTCAGGAATTTGTAAACATAGGTAACATGTGATATCTATGATATGATTTCTAATAAGTATGCCGAATGATTTGTTGTTTACGGAGGGAATAGATTAATGATTAGTGTTACCAAGCTTTTATTTTCCACTGATTACTTTGGAGATTCTTTACGCTACAGTCAGGATTCCAGGGGAGCAATCCATGGCGTCACCAGCGGTGCCGGACCGGTTGTGGTCTGGAATTCCACCCGGACATGCAATCTTCGCTGCCGTCACTGTTATATGGATTCTGACGCTAAAAAATATGAGGGTGAATTGACCACGGATGAGGCCAAAAGATTTATTGATGACCTGGCTGAATTCCGGGTTCCTGTCCTGTTGTTCTCCGGCGGTGAGCCGCTTATGCGGCCGGATTTCTTTGAATTGGCCTCATATGCGGGCGCCAGGGGTATTCGTCCGACGTTATCTACTAACGGTACTTTGATTACCCCTGGAGTTGCTCAGCGGATCAAGGAGATTGGTGTGGGTTATGTCGGTATCTCTCTGGATGGCTTGCGGGAGAAAAACGATATATTCCGCGGCAAGGAAGGCGCTTTCCAAGCGGCTATGCATGGAATTCAAAACTGTGTGGCGATTGGCCAGCGAGTGGGGTTGAGGTTTACAATCAATAATTATAACCTGCAGGAGATGGATAATATTTTCGATTTCATAGAGGCGGAGAACATTGACCGGGTTTGTTTTTACCATTTAGTCTACTCCGGCCGTGGCAGTCAAATGATAGATGAAGATGTATCCACCGCCCAGTCACGGCAGGCTATGGATATTATTATCCGCCGGACACGTGACTTTGAAGCACGTGGTTTGGTCAAGGAGATTTTAACCGTTGATAACCATTGTGACGGAGTATACTTATACCTGAAAGCTCTCCAGGAGGATCCGGAACATGCTGAGAAAATCAAAGCGCTTATCTCCCTTAACAGAGGCAACCGCTCCGGGATTGCTTTTGCAGAGGTTGATCCGCTTGGATTTGTTCATCCCGATCAATTTACCCAGCACCACACCTTTGGTAATGTACGGGAACGAAAATTCGGGGATATCTGGACGGATCTCAGCAATCCTATCCTGGCCGGATTAAAAGATAGGCAGCATTTGCTGAAAGGCAGGTGTGCGGTATGTAAGTACCTGGATATATGTAACGGCAACTTCCGGACCAGGGCTGAGGCGGTAACGGGAGATTTCTGGGAATCCGATCCCGCATGTTATCTGACCGACGAAGAACTTGGAATAAAGAGCCGGTAATAGCTAAAGGAGCAAGGGATCAATTCTCCCTTGCTCCTTTGTATCTAAGTGCAAATATAATAATAATGTGTTAAAAGAACGTCTCCAGCCCGCGCATTACAGTCTTATTGGTTAGCAATCCCACAAACCCGTTTAATTCATTAAGATCGAAAGGCGTCCCAGTATTATATTGAAATGTTCGGGTGACAGATTGCTTTGCTCAGGAATACCGCCTGTCATCAGGATTATCGGAATATTTCTCAAGGCAGGATTGGTATGGACAAATTCTGCCAAGGAACTTCCGTTCAATCCGGGCATGTTTAAATCCGCAATGAGGATATCCGGCCGCGGGAATAAGGAGAATAGGAACATGCTGGCAATCCAAGAGTGTATTGACAACAAAGGTAAAGGTAAGGTTAAAATGGTGGATGATGTTTTTTCTTAAATGATGTATATAGTCTACCTTTCATGGCTGGCTAAATACTGTTCAAAGATATTTGCGGAATGTCTAATTAGTTTGAAAGGTAGGTAGCCGGCTTGTGAGTGTTATTAAATCCAACCTCTTGCTTCTACTTGCTGCAGCCATTTGGGGATTGGCTTTTGTAGCCCAAAGGGTTGGGATGGAGTATATAGGTCCTTTTACGTTTAATGGCGTGCGCTTCCTGCTGGGCAGTCTATCGTTGATTCCGCTGATATGGTATTTTCGCGTTGATTCCCGGACTGCGCCTTCGGAATTGAAGAGTGCAGTTATTCCCGGACTGCTGGCCGGTACGGTGCTTTTCATCGCGGCCTCTCTTCAGCAGATAGGCATAATATACACCACCGCAGGCAAAGCAGCCTTCGTAACCTGCTTGTACATTGTGCTGGTACCAGTGATGGGAATATTCCTGCGGCAAACGGTCGGCAGGGGTACCTGGCTGGGCTGCATTCTCGCTGTAGTGGGACTCTACTTGCTCTGTATCAAAGAGTCGGTGTCTATCCAGTATGGGGATTTGCTGGAGATGATCGGGGCGGTCTTCTGGGCCTTTCACATCCTTATTATCGGGCATTTTTCCCGCAGAGTTGACGTACTGAAATTGTCGTGTTTTCAGTTTCTCACCTGTTCTGCACTAAGTCTCGTGACCGCAGCCGTGGTCGAATCCATGGTCATCGACAGCATCTTGGCTGCGGCTGTACCCATACTATATGGCGGGCTTTTCTCGGTGGGAATTGCCTACACCCTTCAGGTAGTGGGGCAGAAACATGCTCTGCCGGCCCATGCCGCCATTATTCTCAGTATGGAAACCGTGTTTGCCGTAATCGGAGGATTTCTGCTGCTAGGCGAGAGATTTGAAGTACAAGAGATTGTCGGCTGCGCTCTAATGCTGACCGGCATGCTCGTATCCCAACTGCATAGCTTGCGGGCAGCCGCTTAGTCTCCAGCAGAGGGAGACGGTTCCCTTGTTCTTCATGAAGCCCAGATATATTGACTTGGTAATATTAGCCCTTACCGCCCCAAATCTGGTATATTAATAAATACTAGTAGTCTGTAAAATCTAAAAGTTTAAATTATCCGCCGAGAAAAATTTTCGCAGGGAGAGGCGGAGGAATGAGTAATACTGGACGTATTGCGATTGACGACAACGAAGCCCTGCGGAAATTTGGCCGGTGGGAATTAAAGTTTTAGGTTTTACAGACTACTAGGAGGATTAACACGAAAAGCCAACTAAGAAGCTAAACCAGTGAGTTCTAAGGACTTTTGAGGTTCTGCGGCCTCATCCCGATCATCGCATAAGCAATTAGAAGGAGGAATAGTTATGGCACTGTTCAGTCGACAAAAACCAATGGAAGCTACTGAATCTGTTTCTGTATGTTCTGATCTTGATACTAAAATACAGCCGATTGGGGATGGCGGGCATGGAAAATTCATGTCGGCACTGGTAGATTTTTCTCTGGCACATGCAGAGCTTACTGCATTCAGGGTATCGTTAAAGATTAATGAGGTGGCCGGCAAAGCTGCAAATCTGGCTGCAATAAGCCAGCAAATGGTTGCAACTACCGAGGAAACAACATCATATACTGAAGGAATAAGTAGCAATATTCAGGAAATCCATCAGAATTCATCTCGTGATATGGGAAAGCTTCATGATCTGATGAGTGAAGCCCAGAGAGTAAGGGCATTGCTCGATGGTATGGTGGGTGACACAAATGAACTTCAACTTAAAATCAGGGATGTGGACACAATCAATGAACAAGTTTCACAGATTGCCGATCAGACCAATCTCCTGGCACTTAATGCTGCTATCGAGGCGGCGCGGGCCGGAGATCATGGAAGAGGTTTTGCTGTGGTGGCCGATGAAGTCAGAAAGCTATCAGGGGAAACTAAAGCCTCGGTGATTGAAGTCGGCAAAATATCACAAGGCATTAATAAACAGGCAATAGAAACAGGCCAAGGCGCGGCTAAAGTCAACCTGGCATATGGAAAATACATAGAGGAAGTAGCTGGCGTAGCGGAAACCATTTCTGGAACCGTGGTGTCTATTGAGGAAACCACTCACGCTGTAGACAACATTGCACAAGCTGCTGAGCAGCAGGCTCAAGCCATGGAAAACCTGGCAACTATTGCCGAAGACCTGGTTCATTCGGTAGACTTTGCTGAACATGTTCAAGACGATATAAAGGAACTGCTAAAAATAATGCGCCCGGAATTGGATAATACGGAGGATGGTTCGCTTATGGCCTTGCTTGGGGCCCGGCTGGTGGATCATGCCAATTTCTTGCGTAAGACCATGGCTGAAGCGGGAAAAAAACAAAAAGTGACCTCTCACCAGGATTGCGGGTTTGGAAAGTGGTATCACAGCAATATGGATAATTACCGGCATATCCCCGCTTTTGTTGAAATCGACGCCCCACATAGAAATGTCCACATGACAGCGGAAAAAGTTGCTCTGGATAGTTCTATAGAAAATGTTGAAGAAATGCTTCATGCTTCAGCCGAAATACTGGCGGGTTTTATTAAACTTGCCGGTGCCGTAGGAAAATAATTCAGGCATTCGAGTTGGATGAAAACTGTCTTGCGCTTTTCAATCATTCCATTTGCAGTCAGAACTATATCCTTTTTTAGGGCAAAGGCTAGTACTCTGTTAAGCCTAAAACTTTAATTCCCGCCGGCCAAATTATTGCAGGGCTTCGTTGTCGTCAATCGAAATACGTCCAGTATTACTCATTCCTCCGCCTTGCCCTGCAATAATTTTTCTCGGTGGATAAAATAAACTTTTAGACTTAACAGAGTACTAGCAAATAGCTCGACTATAAAACTATTGCTTGTCTTTGCCCCTAAATGCCATCTGTATTTCTTCTTGGGAGTTTTCAAAAATGCCGGGCTGGGAAAAATATATACAATGGTCTTTGTACATGGTTATCCAATCTTTCCACCGCTGAGCATAGAATTCCTCTTCCACCCAATCCGGGATTTCTCGTGAAGAGGCCTGCACCAAGGCCTTGGTGGAATTCATTACCAGTTCGCCCAAATGGACGCAACCTTCTTTGCCCATTATCTTCTCATTGACCAACCGGTTGAACCCCGGACCCACCTTATCCCCAATTATCCGTTCGATATTTTTAAAACCCTGAGGACAAATACCGAAGGGTGTGCTGCTGGCATGGGCTTCAGCTGCTACGATTTTAAAGCTTTCAAAATCAAAGACCAGGCGGCAATGGATTTCATGGATATCGTCTTTCCATAGCCCGAGCACCTCAAAGCCGGTATTGGGGATAGTATTAACCGTATATTTTTCTATTTTTTCATACATTACAAAATCCTCCTGTTATGCAAATGCCTGCTGACTATTATAGGTAGAAAGTGGAGGAAATTCAAGATGGGTAATCAGCCATAATTGAGTGTCATATAGAGACAGGCCGCGAGGGCGACAGGGTTACGACAGAACATAGTTGCAAAGGCCTAAATGATGTAAGCCCATACAGAACTCTGCTACTTAGGGCGATAATTAAATACTTTCTCCGAATGCAGACATTTCTACCAGAACCTCTATAAAACCGTTAGTGCCATCCACCCGAATCTTCTGGCCATCCAGAATTATACGGGTTGCATTATCGACTCCCACCACTGCCGGGATGCCATATTCCCTGGCCACCACGGCACCATGAGTCATCATTCCGCCCACCTCGGTTACCAGACCGGAAGCCAGCGGAAATAACATTGTCCAGGCCGGATCAGTGTATGGCGCCACCAGTATATCTCCCTTCTCCATTTTTGCTTCTTCCAGCTTCAGGATGACCCTAGCCCGGCCTTCCACCGTTCCAAATGACACCGGACTCCCCGCCAGCGCACCTGGCGGTACGTTAGCCCCCGGCCTTACCGAAATTATTTCCCCCTCACTGGTAAAAGCGCGGGGAGGGGTCAGTTTCTCATCACGTAGAAATTTTTCTTTACGTACAATGATAATGCCGCGATCCAGACGTTGATGCTCGATTATTTCTTTGATTTCTGGTAACGAAAACCAAAAAACATCTTCCGGATGCTCTAAGATTCCATTTGCCACTAGTCGATTCGCCTCTAGCAAAATAGCCTGTTTGATGGTATCAAGATTTTGTACAATTAAATATTTGGGATGCTCTCTGATCCCGATTAAGGTGCGGTGAACCTTTATCAAGCGCGCCATGCGTTTGACTCTAAAAGATCCCCCCGGTGTACGCCGCAGACGATCCAACAAACTTTCGGCGGCCTGTTCAGCTTCAATTCTGCCGGACTGAAAGTCAAGGCGGTGCTGTCCTGGCCTGACGCTCTTAATGTGACCCAGAATGGCGGGAACCAACTGGGTTGGAGCCTCTCGCCAACGCGGTCTGGTAACGTCGATTTCACCCGTTCCCCGCATACCATATCGCTCAAAGAAACTCCGGAATACAGGCATAATAGCGTCTCCACCGTCAATGACCTTCAAGTCGTCAAAAAATGTTTTGTTGACCGCATGCTTCAGATATTCAATTACTGCTGGATAATTACGCACCACATCGGCTAAATCGCCCAACGCTAGACCCATTTCGGTGGTCACGTTACCCGGGGGTGATTTACTAATGCTAGCCAACTCGTCGGTATCTCCCAGCCACTTTTGGGATAATCTCTGGATGAGCTTATAAGTTATGAATGCTGCCCCAAAATATGGCGCTATCATCGGAAGTACAGTTGATAGAAAAGTGGGCAGCATTTCCTGAATCCGCACAATCCTGTCGGCGCCAGACAATTCCTGAAGATATTTTCTATTTTCCTGAACCTGCTTGGCTGAAAACTGGTTCATTAACTCGATGGCACGGTCATTCTCACGGTACAGAATATTCTTAAGAACCGCCAGAGCAGTTGGTAAAACCTTATTGACCAGTGCAAAGTCCAATTTTTTATGGGGGTTTATTGAGGTCAGAAAATCTTCCCGGCTCACGAAACTCTGCACAGTCAGTCCCATCATCTCATCAACATTTATTAACAGCTTGGGCAACCGCTGTCGTAACTGCTGATACTCCAGCACTTTACTCAAATCTAAATACAGTCTTCCCCCGGCTTCCACCAGAAGGGTACTTTCCGCTCGTGGCGAACTTCTGCCGACGGGAATTAACGTTCTTAGCACCGATATTCCCAAAGGCCTAATGGCTTCAGTCATCATCTGCACATGACCAAATGATGCAAAAAGGTGAAGCTTATCATCATTGAGGGCGGGAATGGGATAGAGGGTTGTAATTGGCCGGCTCTGCACAATATATACTTCGTCATCAACCAGACACCACTCAATATCCTGGGGACTCCCGAAGTGTGCTTCGATGTTTCGACCTGTCTTGGCTAGCCTGACCGCCTGTTCGTCCGACAAAGCCGGGCTTGTTTGTCGGTCTGCAGTTATTTCGACTTTGTCAGTACCACCTTCAGGACGGGCATAGATAGCTATTTCCTTCCTGGCGATTTGCTTTTTATACAACTTCTCTGCTCTTACCTGGTATAAATCAGCCGATACGATACCTGATACCAAGGCTTCCCCGATGCCATAACTGGCGTCAATGGATGTGATCTTACGATTGCCGGTTACCGGATCGGCCGTAAACATAATTCCGGATACTTGGGGAAAAACCATGTGTTGTACCACTACCGATAAAAGCACCGAACGGTGGTCAAAACCGTTCTGGGCGCGGTAGACAATGGCCCGGTCAGTAAACAGGGAAGCCCAGCATTTTTGTACTGCCGGGAGCATTTGCTCAACACCTTTTACATTCAAATAGGTATCCTGCTGTCCGGCAAAAGAAGCTGCCGGCAGGTCCTCAGCGGTGGCGCTGGAACGGACTGCATAGGCCCACTCTTCTCCCGACTTTTTCCAGCCGTCGATGATTGCGGTTTTAATATCTTCAGGCATGGTAACTGACTCTAAATGATGCCGGATCATTAACCCCAACTGGCTGATTTCGTCCACTTGATCCGGATGCATCCGGTCAAGCTTTGTCAGGAATTCGTCCATTTCATGGCTGGCTTGAAGAAAAGTGAGGTAGGCCGCAGTGGTAATACAAAATCCTGGAGGCACCGGGAATCCGGCTTTGGCCATTTCCCCAAGGTTGGCCCCTTTGCCGCCTACAAAGGGCAAATGGGTTTTGTCAATTTCATTAAAATAGAGCACATATTTATTAATAATAATCACCTCTTAGGCACTATTATTTGCGATTACAACGAATTTTAAATAAGGTGTGAATGGTCTTGGTGACCATCATCCGATGGAAAATATTTAATTAATGCCCTATAATAGGAATGTTTCTAAAGGGGAGACTCCTTTTATTGATGGAAAGAGCAAGCGCGCGCTATTACTGAAGGCCTTTGCTGATGAGAAAGTTGATTGGGACGCCAGTAGAGCGTTCGGTGACAGCTATACTGACATATGCATTATGGAAACAGTAGGGGATAGGGTTGCAGTCACTCCTGATCCGGAACTTCTTCATTATGCCCGGATAAACAGCTGGCGAGTTATTAATAATTAATCATAATTTCGAAGAAGAACCGCACTGTATGCTCTGTTGGTGTAGCGACTTATCGTGCAGAGATGATAATGATAACAATGCTAAAATCGACCCAATAAATGCCATCAGCATATCCATTTGCGTATCCCATATATCCCCCTGGGTTCCCAGAAAGGCTTCGGCGGCGGTTCCGGTTAGGACTGATACTAAAAACTCGATTAGTTCATACGATGCACTAATCGCGAGACAAATGCAGACTATGATAAAGTTGAGCAGCTTTCCTTTTCTTAAAGGGGATAAGCGCAATAATATTTCCCTCGCAACTATGGCGGGTATAAACCCCTGCGCCAGGTGACCCACCCGGTCATAATGATTCCGGCTCAAGTCAAATGCATCTCTAACCCAGTTAAAAAGAGGAACCTCAGCATAAGTGTAGTGTCCTCCCACCATAAGGATTATCATATGCAGGGCAATCAAAAAATACGCCAGTTTACTAAATTGGAATCTTCTATAAGTAAGCAATAGAAGAATAATTCCCGCAATAGCTGGAATTACTTCCAGTAACCAGGTGAACTGGTCATGAGGCTGGATTCCTGACCAGAGCAATACCAGCAGGACTATAGAGAGCAAAGTCAAGTGGTAGCAACGGTTCATATTTCCTCCTAATACCAATATATAAACTATATTAGTTGATTATGAAGTAATTATCCATACCAAGGATATTGCCTGACAGTATATCCCATCGGATAGGAATATCTAAGAGTTCTCAGAATTGGACAAAATCCCAGAGGACGTCTAATCATAGTAGGACTTGTCCATTTCAGAGAGCTTATAGCCGGTTTGAACAATAATGGTCTTTACCTTACACTATAGCCGTATGGGGCTTGTCACGAATAATTGTATGCGGTAATCGTTCATAACACCTTTATTCTGTGACAGGCCCCTGCTGATTCTCTGATGATGGAAGCGACTGACAGTTCTTTGACAAAACAACAGTTTAGAGAGGAGTTTATAAATGTTAGGTAAAAAGATCATCATTCCAGTTTTCATACTATCATTGTTTTTTACCGGTTTATTGTTGGCGGAAAGCGACGACGCTATGGCAGCTTCCAACCTGTCCTGGGGCTCGCGCGGTGCCGAGGTAGTACAAGTACAGGAAACCTTGAATGCCAAAGGGTACTGGTGCGGAGCGGCTGACGGCATCTTTGGTCCCAATACATATCAAGGTGTAACCAGATTCCAAAAGGCCGCTTCCCTGGTGGTTGACGGTATAGTTGGACCCAAAACCAGACAGGCCTTGGGGTTGGCAAGCACAGCTTCAACATCAGGCTCGGCCGTATCCAGAGGTGGTTCATCCAGCAGTCAGTCAGGTAAGGTTCTAACCATGGTTGCAACCGCATATGACGGTTGTTATGAGTGCAATAAACCATACTATGGGTATCCGTCATACATCGGACTTCCCTTGGCGAGAGGAATTGTGGCTGTAGATCCACGGGTTATTCCCATGGGAACCAAACTCTATGTAGAGGGTTATGGAAATGCCATAGCTGCTGATCAGGGAAACGCTATCAAGGGTAATAGAATTGATCTATATTTTGATACCCATCAACAAGCTTTGAATTATGGGATGAAAACAGTAAAAGTCACAATTCTGTAGGTAGGGGAAGAAGCGCCATAAAGATAACCGGGCAAAGGATACTGCGTTCACAAATTATGAGGCCGTGGAAATAATTCTGCGGCTTTTTTAATTTCTGTGCAGTGTATATAAGTTGAAAGGTACTGGTATATTTCCAGACGATATATAATATTTAATAATAATATAAATGACTAGAAGGAATATAAGAATTATTGTCGAACAATACAGATGAGGATATATTTGTCTGTCACGGAGATAACCTCCGGCCATATTAAGCCTGGTAATTTAGTATTATGGTAACTGGAGCCAGGACTGGATATGGTGGTCATTATGACAGCGTTCAGGGGGAGGTGAGAAAGTGCTGTCAAGTGCAGGGTTTAAGCAGAACATTAATCGATTCATGTGAGTAGCTCTATATGAACCGGTGGTTCGTTATGCTTCAAAATACAGTGGCGAAACTGAAGACTTAAACCTAAGAAGGCCTTTCTCTGCCGAAACTGGATGTTGGCTGACTTATTAACAAGCCGTAAAGCAAATACTGACTCGGTAGAAATTGAACCGTTCAAATGGCCTTTCACATGTCTGCTCACTCCACCACTGTACAGGCAATATCTATTTCGTCCTGTAAGCTTGCATGGCAAAAAACATTCTACGTTTTAGTGTTTTCAAAAGTTAATATTTTTTTCAAAAGCGTAGCTCCAAGCTACTTCACCTAAAGCCTTGGCTATGGTGATTTAGCCGACACGGTTAATTACCGGCACGGTAAATCTGGAAACGAGTTTGCCTCCCTTATTTGGAAAGGAGTCACTGGCCCGAGAAATCAATTTGCGTTGCCCGAAAGTTTTGTAAACAGGAAGCGTCGGGTGATTGTAGGCAATTGGCAGCGTAAGCGTTTCTGGGCAGGGGGGAGCGTGCATTTGAATGCAGTATGTTGTCGTGATTAATTTGAGACAATGAAGATCTTCCTCCTATTCAGATAGGGGGTTTTTTATTGTCTCAGGAATGTAGGTATTTGGAAGGAGTGATGGTAATGGAACTCATAAAACTGATCATCAATGGGAAGGAGGTTGAAGCTCCGGCAGGGAGCACAGTACTCCAGGCTGCCGATATAGCGGGAATAAGCATTCCCAGATTGTGTTACGATCCTGATCTGAGTCCCATGGGAGCATGCCGGCTATGCGTGGTAGAAGTGGAAGGGAATCGACTTCTACCCGCTGCCTGCGTGACTCCGGTAATGAAGGGAATGATAGTGCAGACCGAGTCGCCAGCTGTCATTGAGGCGCGCAAGACCATATTGGAATTGCTAGTAGCAAATCATCCTTTGGATTGCATGACTTGCGACAAACTGGGAGATTGCAAGCTGGCTGATTTATGTTATATGTATAATGTAAAGGATAGCTCATTCAAAGGAGAAAAACATGATTACGCCATTGATGACAGCAATCCGTTCATTATCAGGGATTTAAACAAGTGTGTCCTGTGCGGCGCCTGTGTAAGAGCCTGTGAAGAAATGACCGGCAAGGACAATCTGTCTTACCTGAAGCGCGGCTTTAATCGTAAAGCAACAACCGCCGGAGATGTTCCGTACATCGAATCAGACTGTGTTTTTTGCGGTCAATGCGTGGCCGTGTGCCCGACCGGAGCATTAACTGAAAAAACCATGGCCGGAAAAGCCCGCCGCTGGGATATCGAACGGGTACAGACCACCTGCCCCTTCTGCGGCACCGGCTGTAGTTTTGACCTGGCCGTAAAAGATAAGAAAGTAATCGGCGTGCTTTCCAACCCGAACGCGCCGGTAAATGGCCGCAGTTTATGTGTTAAAGGCCGCTTTGGCTGGGATTTTATTTACAATGAAAAACGTCTTAAAACTCCGCTGATCAAACGTAACGGCAAATTTGAGGAAGCATCCTGGGATGAAGCCTTTGATTTGATCGCCCGGAAGTTTAATGAGAATAAAGCTAAAAATGGCCCCGATTCCTTTGCTGCGCTAAGCTCGGCCCGTTGTACCAATGAAGAAAGCTTCCTCGTGCAAAAATTCACCCGGGCTTATTTGGGCACTAATAATGTGGATCATTGCGCCCGTACCTGCCATGCTCCTTCAGTGGCCGGACTGGCCAATTCTTTTGGCAGCGGCGCGATGACTAATATTTTAAATGAAATCACGAATGAAGCCGAACTGCTATTCCTGATTGGCATTAATCCTACTGAATCCTATCCAGTGGTGGGTTATAAAATGCGCCAAGCACATCGCCATGGCTGCAAGCTCATCGTCTGCGACCCGCGCCGTACGGAACTGGCTGCAGAAGCGGACATTTGGGTGCAGCAGAAGCACGGCACCGATATTCCGCTGCTCAATGGCTTAATGCATATCATTATCAAAGAAGGTCTGGAAGACAAGAACTTCATCGAGACACGCACCGAAAATTACGAAGCAATGAAAGCACTGGCCGCTGATTATACTCCGGAACGTGTTTCCGAGTTAACCGGGATCGCGGTTGAAGACCTTTATCGGGTGGCCCGCTTGTATGCCACCACCGACAAGGCCATGATCTTCTATTCACTGGGCATAACCGAGCATATCTGCGGAACCCGCAATGTTATGAGCATTGCCAACCTGGCCATGCTGACCGGCCATATCGGTCGTCCGGGCGTAGGCGTAAACCCTGTCCGCGGGCAGAACAATGTTCAGGGCGCCTGTGACATGGGCGCGCTGCCCAATGTCTATTCCGGTTATCAAAGTGTTACCGACAAGGCGGCCCGGGATAAGCATGAAAAGGCCTGGGGAGCTGCGTTGCCGGATAAAGTGGGTCTAAAGATTCCGGAAATGTTTGAAGCCGCCTATGAAGGCAAGGTTAAGGCTATGTATATCCTGGGCGAAAATCCGGTTCTGACCGATGGGAATGCCAATTATATTAAAAAAGCCCTGGAAAATCTGGACTTCCTGGTAGTGCAAGAACTCTTCCTGACCGAAACCGCCGAATTTGCGGATGTTGTGCTGCCGGGCGCCAGCTTTGCGGAATGCGACGGTACATTTACCAATACCGAGCGCCGGCCTCAGCTGGTCCGTAAAGCTATTGAACCCCTGCCTGGTCAGGCCAACTGGGAAACAATTTGTCAGATGGTAACCCGTATGGGCTATCCCATGAACTATAATCACCCCAGTGAGATTTGGGCTGAAATGTCATCATTATCTCCGTCAATGGCTGGTATTAGTTTTGATCGTCTGGAAAAGGAATCCGTGCACTGGCCGTGTCCGTCCGACGATCATCCTGGTACGCCCATTCTGCATATCGGTAAATTCACCCGCGGGTTGGGAGGGTTCCAACCCAATGACCATATTCCTCCCGGAGAATTACCCGATGATGATTATCCCATTCTGCTGTGTACCGGCAGGATAATGCAGCACTATAATGTTACCACCCAGTATTCCGCGGGGCTTAACAGTGTCTGGGATAAGGAGATGACCCAGGTTCACCCGCTGCAAGCCGAAAAACTGGGCGTGGTTACGGGCAGCCGGATGAAGGTAACATCCCGCCGGGGTTCACTTATCACCAACGTATGGGTAACAGACCAGGTGCAGCCGGGGGTCATCTGGATGGCCCACCATCATAGTGAAACGCCTACCAATGAACTCACCAGTCATCATGTATGTGATATTGCCGGCACCTATGAATATAAGGTTTGTGCGGTCAAGATTGAAAAGGCTCAGGAGGTGAGTGGATAATGGCAAATTATAAAGAAATTATAAATTCATATAGGGGTCTTCCCGGGGGCATTATTGAAGCCTATCACGCCATTCAAAGAGAATATAGCTATATACCCGAGGAAGCCATAGATGAAGCCGCTTACGCATTCGATATATCCAAAGCAAAAGCTTACGGAGTGGCAACCTTCTATTCCTATTTCAAAGTGGGCAAAAGAGGCCGCAATGTAATCAGAATATGCGAGAGCGCTCCATGCCACATAGCAGGCGCTGATAAGGTAGTGGCTGCTTTGGAAAGCGAACTGGGTATCAAAATGGGGGAAACTACTGCGGACGGCAAATTTACTCTGGAATTTACCGAGTGCGTTGGCCAATGCCAGGCTACCCCGGTTATTACCATTAACAGCCAGCCCTACGGAGATATGACTCCCGAGAAGATAAAAACAGTTTTGGCTGAGTGCAAATAAACAAGAGAAAGGAGGGAATCGAATGGCCGAAGAAATGCGCATTGTCTTGCGTAACTACGGCAAAATCGATCCGTTGAAGATCGATGACTATATAAATGCCGGCGGGTACAAATCCCTGGAAAAAGCCCGGGCCATGAGCCAACCGGAGCTGATTGACGAAGTAAAAAAATCAGGTCTGCGAGGTCGTGGTGGAGCAGGCTTCAACACCGGTATGAAATGGAGCTTTTCATATGGCGTGCAAGCCGATCAGAAATATGTAGTCTGCAATGCCGACGAAGGAGAACCGGGAACCTATAAAGACCGAATCATAATGGAAAACGATCCCCACAGTGTTTTAGAAGGAATGGCCATCTGCGGATATGCCATAGGCTCCAATAAAGGATACATTTACTGCCGGGGCGAGTATCCGTATGTGGTTGAGACCCTGAATAAAGCCATAGCTCAGGCTAAGGAAAAAGGCGTGCTGGGCGATTTCGATATCGAAGTCCGTATGGGAGCGGGAGCCTATGTATGCGGCGAAGAAAGCGCCCTGATCGAATCCATTGAAGGACACCGGGGAGAACCCCGTTTCAAACCGCCGTTCCCGCCGGTTATCGGCCTGTGGGGCAAACCCACTATCGTTAATAACGTAGAAACCTTTGCCAACATACCCGTCATTTTAGAAAAAGGCAGCGAGTGGTATAAAGGCATCGGCGCCGGCAACTATCCGGGAACCAAGGTCTTAACCCTTACCGGAGACGTGGCCAACCGTACCGTCTTCGAAGTACCTACCAATGTAAGCATCAAAGACGTAGTATTCGGTTTTGGCGGCGGCGTCGTGGGCGGCAAGAAGTTCAAAGCGGTTCAAATCGGAGGAACATCGGGAGGATTCATCCCGGAATCATTATTGGATACCTCCATTGATTTCGATTCCATGAATACTATAGGTGCAGTACTGGGATCAGGAGCAGTATTTGTCATGGATGAGACCCGTGACATCGTGGATGTAGTAGAAAGAATCGCCAAGTTCTTTGAACATGAATCCTGTGGAAAATGCGTACCATGCCGTGAAGGTACCAAACGTATGCACGAAATGATGGAACGCATCAACAGCGGTCATGCGAACATCGGAGATTTAGATAATCTGGAGAGACTGGGAACAGTAATGACCAAAGCCTGTCTGTGCGGTCTGGGTCAGGCTGCTCCGTCACCGATACTCACTACTATGAAACACTTTAAGAGTGAATATGCGGCCAAGTTCAACTAAGAGTTTTACTTTATAATGAAGAACCTAATACCGGTAACCATGGATAACATCGTAGGCGGAGCCATATTTGCGGCCAGCTTCTACTGGTATTCATATCTGCAAAAGGGTGCAGCTGCACCCAGCTAGAGCGTGAATACCTAATAACTATTGCCTGTGTAATTCATTTATATATTTGCGGAGAGGGTTTATCCTTCTCCGTCCCTCTTTTAGAGCTGACTTGAGCGCTTGACAATATCCGCCAGTTGGTTATATATTTTAAAGAAGGATTTTAGGAAATTAGGGATTGCTTTTGCGGAGAATGAGCAGCAAAATTACAATAAAAGATGTAAGAGCGTTCTTTTCGATTGGATTTGGAGGCGTTAAATATGGCGATTACCAGGCGCCGCTTGGATTTTCTTGAAAAAATTAAGCAAGAATATGACTATACGGGTCTACCTGTCCATTATGTCCGGGTGGCGGAACTCCTGGGAATAAGTAAGTGGAGTGCTTACGAAATGCTTAAAACCCTGGAGAAGGAGGGCTTCATAGCCAGTCAATATGAAGTCAATCATGGTGAAAAGTATCCGGGACGGGCTATGGTTTTGTTCGTACCCACCAGGCAATTAGATATTGCTTTATCGGGAAAACCTGTGGAAGAACCGCTGGGGGAATGGTGTCAGATAAAAGAAAGACTGCTGTCATTTTGTGAAGATGTCAAGAAGGGACATTCCAAGGAAGTGGTTAAGGAACTGGTGGCCGAATTGGCCGGAATCGGAAATCCTATGATATCCACTGCCTATGTAATAACCATCTTGATTTCCCAACTACAAACCCTCAGCGATAGGAGTGTCGGGCTGATCAAGAAACTGGTTGCCGATACAGTCAGTCCGGAATCAGGATTGGCTATGTTCGCGGGAGCCATCATCGGCAGTATGCCCAAAATAACATCGAAGGTTCAGCCAGTTTCTCTATTACTGAATTACTTATCCGGTTTTCAGAAGAATTTGGCACTTCTGAATCGTGCCGAGCAGGCTCTGTTAATGGAATTCCTGGGCAATGCTCTGGCAAAAACAGTATGAGTATTCTTTTGCGTTATTTTTGGGTAAATTGTGGTTATTGTTGAACTTGGTAATTATTATTTTGTTTATCTGAACAGTCAGATTGCCAAATATTGATGTCTTAAGGTTCTAATTGCATGAATTGACGCATAACATTACATTGTTTTATAGAGAAATTGGGGAAATTGGGGGATGGAACGGACAGAAAGGGTGGGGGAAATATGTCAATAAAGGTGCTTACCGACAGTTCTTGTGATTTACCGGATGAGATATTGAGCAGGTTTAATATTGGAATGGTACCATTGCGAGTCAGCTTCGAAAACGGAGAGACATTTCTCGACAGAGTGGAATTAAGTCCGGCTGCTTTTATGGCGAAGATGGCTTCCTTCAAAACGTTGCCCAAGACTTCGACGCCCGACCCGGCCATGATGATGGACGCTCTTGCAAAGGGCCTCACAGATTATGACCAGGTATTATTTATCAGTCTTTCTTCCGCGCTAAGCTGCACTTTTCAAACCGCTTGCCTGGGCTGTGAAATGCTGGAATCAGATAGGATTCGGGTCTTTGATAGTCTTACGATATCTTTAGGGACTGGAATTATGGTTATAAAAGCTGCTCAAATGGCAGAGCAAGGTTTTAATTTGGATGAAATAATGGAGCAACTTGCGCTTATTAGGGCCAACAGCGAAACGGTCTTTACGCTCGATACCCTAGACAATATTGTCAAGGGGGGACGATTGAAAAAGTATGAAGGAATAACGGGAAATCTCTTAGGAATAAAACCGATATTGAAACCCAACGATCTGGGCCAGGTGGAAGTGGTCGAGAAGGTCAGAGGGCGAAAAAAGGCTCTTAATCATATGCTTGATATGATAGGGGAATATGCAGGCGAATCCATATCAGGAAGAATGATCGGTGTCAGTCATGCCAGTTGCCTTGCTGAAGCCCAGCATTTAGCTCATGCGATTAAGGAGCGCTATCATCCCCGGGAAGAGGTAATTATTTCGGAAATAGGAGCCACGATTGGTACCTATGCAGGTGAAGGCGGGATATTAATATCCCTGTAAGCGTTTAATTACACTTATGTTCCTCCACCCATCATTATATTCTTATAATGCCATTGTTTCCTCGGCTTCAATGGCAGGAACGGCTTTATACCAAGCCGCATACATTGCAGGCAGAACAATTAGAGTCAGAACGGTAGCTGCCGCCAGTCCACCGGCCATGGCCACAGCCATGGGCCCCCATAAAACACTGGTAGTTAAAGGAAGCATACCCAGAATAGCAGCGGCGGCTGTCAGCATAATGGGACGAAATCTGAGTACGGTTGCATTTATGATCGCATTCCAGGTCGATTCTCCGGCCTTAAGCTGTTTTTCAATCTGGTCAATCAGGATAATACTATTGCGCATAATGATTCCCGCCAGGGCCAGAATACCGCACATTACTACGAAACATACCGGTTGATTGGTAAGCAGTAGAGCAGGGCCAACACCAATCAGGCCTAAAGGAGCTGTCATTAAAGTCAGGATCATTTTGGGAATGCTGCGTAACTGCATCATTAGTAATATAAGTATCACTATAATCATTAAAGGTACCGGTTCCATTAGATAACCGGTTGCATCTGCAGATAATTCTCCATTACCGCCGACCTCTATTTTGTAGCCGTACGGCAGCTTATTACGGATTGGCTCCAAAGCAGCACTGATTTTTTGGGCAGCTTCTACTTCAGTAAGCCCTGATGACACCTCAGCCTGGGCTGTAATGGTTGGCTTTAAATCTCTTCTGCCAATCAATCCCTCTTCGGCGTCGTAGCTAATTTTGGACACCTGGTCCAACGACACCCATTTACCGCTGCCGAGGGGTACATTTAAATCCTTAATATTTGATAATTCTAATTCATTCTGATTATCCATCCGAAAAACCATATAAACCGTTTTATCCTTCTCTCTAAATTCGGTAAAGGGAGCGCCGGAAAGCTGCGCTTGCAGTATCGTAGCCAATCCCTGCGTGTTAATACCCAGCATTCTGGCCTTGTCTTGATCGATCTCCAAATGTACCACCTTACTCTTTTCATTCCAATCCAGATTTACATTTTTAAGATAGCTTTGGGACAACATAACTTGTTCCGCCTGTTTGGCAATTTCGCGGACTTTGCTCTCATCATCGCCGCTTACCCGCATCATTACTCCATATGGAAACATGGGACTGGACTGCAATACCCTGCAATTGGACCGGGCTGAGGGAAACTCTTGAGCCAGTATAATATCATATTTTTTAACCAGCCGTTCGCGGGCCTCGACATCCTTGGCGTCAATTATAAATTGACCGAAATTACTGTTCGGAGTCGACGGGAAAAATGATAATAAAAAGCGCGGCGCCCCCCGCCCGACATAATAAGTGTAGCTGCTTATATCCTTATCGCCGTCAATACGCTGGGCAAATCTTTGGGCTTCTGCTTCCGTTGCTTTAAGCGAAGAACCTTCCGGGAGCCTGAAATCAACCACTACTTCGGTTCGGGTAGGAGGGGGAAAAAAGTCCTGCCTGCACAAACCGATCAGGAATACTGCCAAAACCAGGGCCCCGCCGGTCAAAACCAGCACCAGTTTACGACGGTTCAAACACCAGGTTAGAATCTGCCTGAACAAGCGGTAAAACCTGGTATTATATAAATCAAAATCTTCATCATGAGGTTTGATTTTAATCATATGGTATCCTAGCAATGGCGTGACTGAACCTGCCACCAGCCACGAAATCAGCAGTGACATGGCCACCACCCACATCATACAGCCCAGCATTTCAGCGGATGAACCTTTGGAAAGACCCATGGGAATAAAGCCGGCACTGGTTACCAGGGCACCCGTCAATCTGGGACCGGCGGTTGAAGAAAAAGCAAAACTGGCCGCTTCATTTCTGGTCGAACCCTGTTCAAGCTTGACCATCATGGATTCTATCGAAATTATGGCGTCGTCAACCAGCAGGCCCATGGCGATAATCAGTGAACCCAGGGATACTTTGTGCAAATCAATACCGAAGATATTCATTCCGGCTAATGTACCCGCTATAACCAGCGGAATACATACCGCCACCACGCCTCCGGTACGCAGTCCCAGGCTCACAAAACAAACCAGGAGAACGATCAAGATTGCTAATACCAAAGTTTCAACAAATTCATTAATCGCGTCTTCAACGATTTTTGACTGTTCAGTCACCACGTTGATGTTTATACCCAGAGGCAACTCTTTCTCAATCTCAGCTATGGTTTTATCTATATTTTTACCCATGGAAAGAATGTTTCCTCCGTCATCCATGGATACGGCTATTCCAATAGCGGGCTGTCCGTTAAAGTACATTTTGGGATCTGGCGGCTCGGCATATTCGCGTTTAACCTGAGCTATGTCACCCAGGCGAAAGGTTCTGTTACCGGCTTGAATAGGAAGATCGCGAATATCCTCAATATCCTCAAACATTCCTGATACCCGCAGGTAGACATTATCAGACGAGGTGTCAATCATTCCTGACGGAGTCATGGAGTTCTGAGATTGTAAGGTATTAATAATCATTGCCGGGCTGATTCCCAATGTGGCTAGTTTAGCGCTTTCAATTTCTACATAAATTCTTTCCGGCTGAACGCCAAGCAGTTCGACTTTTTTTACATCGTCGACATTCAGAAGAATTCTGCGGATTCGTTCAGCCTCAGCCCTCATGTCTTCATAACTAAATCCATCTGAGGTTATAGCGTAAAGATGGCCATATACGTCGGCATAATCATCATTGAAATAAGGGCCGACGACTCCCGCCGGCAGGGTATCCTTAATATCGTTAACCGAATTCCGCACCTTGAACCAGGTCGGCTGTAGTTTAGCTACGCCTATTTCTGGTTTTAGGTTGACATAGATTATGGCCTGACCCGGCATAGAATAGCTTTCCAGAAAGTCAAGCCCGGGAGTATTTTGCAGTTGTTTTTCTATCTTATCCGTGACCTGCTCTTCAACCTGTTGGGCACTGGCTCCCGGCCAGGCTACCGAAACCACCATTTGACGGATGACATAATCAGGAAATTCCATTCGACCTAGTTTAAAGTAGGAAAATGTTCCGGCTAAAAATATTAGGATTATAAAAAAATAAATTACAGATCGGTTTTTCAAAGACCATTCGGCTAGATTAAAACTTTTCATTGATGCAGATACCTCCAAGATAATTTTTATTCATGGACGCAAGCCAATACTTGACGGAAGCGGATTAATTTATTGGGAGGTATTCTCAAGGCGGACTTTCTGCCCTTCATGCAGCTTGTGAACGCCTCCGGTGACGACTGTGTCTCCTGTCTTAAGGCCTTCAGAAACGATAACCCGGTCGCTGTCAAAGCTGCCAATTCTTATTTTTCTTAAACTTACCGTATCGTTGGCAACAATCCACACCAATGGCGTGTCTCCGGTTTGATAAACCGCCGCCAATGGAATGATGGCAACTGTTGCTCCATTATCCAGGCCATCTATGGTAACCGTTGAGGTCATACCGAGTTTAATTGCAGGCGGCGGATTTATCAGGGCTATACGCACCTTGAATGTTCGCGCCACACTATCGGCCATCGGCGCGACTTCTCTGATATTCCCGTCAAGAATGACATCGGGCAGGGCCCAAAAGCTTATTTTTAATTTCTGAGCTTTGCGAAAGTCTTCAATACGGTTTTCCGGAACATTGATTTCCACCTCCAGATCGTTGTCCTGAGCAAGTGTTACCACCGGTTGAGCCGAGGCCATAGTTACCAGCACCTGCCCGACCTCGGCGTAAATTCCGGTAATGACTCCGTCCCGGTCGGCACGAAGACTGGTATAATTCAACTGGTTTTGGTATAGGGAATACTGTGCCTTCAACTGGCGCAGCGCGGCCCCGGCAGTATCGAAGGTATTCTGCGCCTGATCCAGCTGCGCTTGGCTGGCTGCCCCCTGCTCGTGAAGCTGCCGGATTCGGTTCAAGGTATCTTCCGCCAGTTTGAACGCGGACTCGGAACTGGTTAATTGGGCCGCGCAGGTTTCCAGCGTCTGCTTCGCATCCTGGGAATCTATCTGCATTAGTACGTCCCCTGCCCGTACCTTGCTGCCTACGTCTACATTGCGGCTGATTATTCTTCCGCCTACCTGAAAAGCCAGCTGGCTCTCATAACGACTGCGCACCTCTCCGGAGTACTTATAACTCTGGGACCCATTGCCCGTTTGAACTACCTGAGTCCGCACCAGCGGGACATCCACGGTAGTTGCAGTCTTTTGGGAAGAATAAACCCGCCAGCCGGCTACAGCTATAAGGCCCAGCAATATAAAAACAAGTATCAGGCCATACGTCCGTTTATTTCCCTTGAAAGGGATCATAATACCACTCCTCCGTTTTTTTAGGTTAATACCAATATATTCAATGCGGATAAAACAATACACCAATTATACAATAAAGTGTAATTGGTGTATACTGAAAATTATAAAAAATAGACTGCGGTTTGGAAAAGGAACAGTATTAATGTAAAATCAAAGTAATTAATGATTTTTAGGGGATATAATTTATGAATACTGAAGATAGAATTGTAAAAGCCTTTAAAGAAATGGCATGTCAGCAGGGTATTAACGCGGTTAGAATGGAAGAACTGGCGGCCCGGGCGGGTATAACCAAGAAAACCATATATGCTTATTTTACCGGTAAAAGGGATCTGGTTGATAGACTGGTCGATGCATTTAATTCTGAGGTTTCCTATCAATTTGAGATCGTAATGACCAAATCCGACCTGATAGAGAATGTTGCCGCCACCATAGAACATGTGCTGAAAGAGGGCGCGTTTCTGTTCAATATTCAATCCCTTAAGGATCTGCAGACCTATTATCCGGAGACATGGCAAAAACTTCTGCAATTTCGCATAAACATGGTTAATTCAGTAATTGACATTATATTTAAGCGAACCAAAAAGAAATGGGTTCTGGAGATGGATCCCCGTATCATAAGGGAAGCATTGCTAGCCATAAACAGCCGCTTTGCAACTCCTGAATTTGCTGTGGAAATGAATATGTCGGTTGAAGAATTAACTTATCAGTTTGCAAAACTGACAATATATCCGTATTTATAAAAACCATTCTTTATAATACCTGGGGCCTTTCCGCCATAGCCCATTTATTTACCAACTTTGCCTTTTCTCCCATGACATGATTTGGTTCATATAATGGTTTAGAAAGTGCGGGGCTTAGTTGCTTGCTCATTTACAATCACTTCATATTTTTCTTCTTAAGTATTGTAATTTCCTAAAAACAACATTAATATGTAAAACGAGGAAAACAATTAGTAATTATTGATTTCCTATGCGGAGGTGAGTTTGGGTAGAAAAATCAGAATATGAGTTGATTTATGCTGTAATAACCAGGGGGGAGAGGAAGAATGAGTAAAAGGAACTATACCATAATCGCATCGGTAGCCATAATTTTGTTGGTATTAGGAGCGGTTTTTTTCTTTTCAGGACAGACATCAGGAAAAAATGTCGGGCAGGCAGCGCTTGTTTCTAATGCCAAAGTGGAAATGAGCAGGGTTAACGAAACTCCGATATTGGGTGGAAAGTTAGAAGCCATCGAATCAGCCAATGTGATCTCCAAGATAACGGGTAAGATTAAGGCTGTAAATGTTGATATTGGCAGTCAGGTAAAGGCTGGAGATATCTTAATAACTTTAGATGCCAACGAACAGGAGGCTGGCGTCGCACAGGCCGAGGCAGCCGTAGAGGTTGCCCGGTCAGCCCTGCAAACGGCCCGGCTGGATTACGAAACTACCAAAAGCAACTATGAGCGCAATAAGACCTTGCTGGAGCAAGGCGCAATCTCCCCATCGACCTTTGATAATACCTATGCTCTAGCGTTCAAGAAGGCGGAACAGTATTTAAATTTTGGTGCACCGGCAGGCTTGAGCCAGGCCCTGGCTGCTCTGCAACTTGCTCAGGCCAATTATGCCAATAGCATTATAAGCTCACCCATAAATGGCGTTATAACTGCTAAAAACATCAACCCCGGAGAACTGGCCACCACCAGCGTTACCCTGGTATCGCTGGTTAACCTGGATGAGGTCATGCTGCAGACGGCGGTGGATGAAAGTTATATTAATCAATTAAGGGAAGGAAACCAGGTGCAGGTAAAAGTCGGCGCTGTTTCCGACCAATCCTTCCCCGGAGTCATAGCCAATATAGCTCAGGCAGCCAGCTCAAGCAGCAAGGGATTTACCGTCAAGATCCTGGTTGATAACCCGGATCACTTGCTAAAACCTGGGATGTTCGCTGAGGCCAATCCCAGCACCATTGACCGCGCCAAACTGGTGGTACCTAAGGCTGCGGTCATTAGTGAAGGCGGGAAAGATTACGTATGGATAATTGAGAATGGTAGCGTTTCAAAAAAGGAAGTAACTAAAGGAATCGCCGGAGCTACCAAGACAGAGATCAAAGCCGGCCTCAGCGAAGGGCAGGAAGTGGTGACTTCGGGTATGGAAAAGCTGCAAGAGGGAATGAAGGTAACCGTTCAGCAATAATAGCCAGGTAATAATTGATGGATTATAAACTAAATAAGGAGAGAAATAACCAATGGAAACAGCGGTGGAAACAAAGACAGATAATAAGAAGCTAATAATGATAGTCGTTCTAATCACAGGTATATTGACTATATGCGTGGTGACAGGTTATTACTGGTATATGTCTGCCCATTATGTAAAAACAGATGATGCCCGGGTGGATGCTACCATGGTAAGCATAAGCCCGCAGATGGTAGGAAGAATAGCCGAGATATATGTAGCCGAGGGTGACACAATCAACCAGGGTGCTTTAATCGCCCGGCAGGTGGATTTAACCGTGGCCTCAGGCATCAATCTGGATGTAGCGATTATTAAATCACCCGTAAGCGGAACCGTGATTAAAAAAATTGGCAATGTCGGGGAGACAGGCATCGCCGGGCAGCCCATAGTTTATGTGGCGGATATCGGCAGTGCCTTTATTACCGCCAATGTCGAAGAAACTGAATTATCCAAGGTCAAACCAGGCCAGTCAGTCGATTTCACCGTTGACGCTTTTCCCGGCTTTAAGTTTAGCGGGCAGGTGAGTTCCATCGTCAATGCTACGACTTCCTCCTTTTCCTTATTAGGCTCAACCAATACGGGCGGCAACTACACCAAGGTGGTGCAGCGCATACCGGTCAAGATAAACATCAAAAATCTCCAGGGCTGTCAGCTGATGCCGGGGATGAACGCTATAGTCAAGATTCACGTTAAATAGTGGGGGCCGGCATGGAAGAAACCAACACAGCCAAAGTCCCGTGGCTAATTTTGACTGCCCTGATGTTAGGTGTATTTGTATCCGCGCTGGTTTCCAGCAGTGTCATCGTCGCCTTACCCAAAATGATGACCGTATTCGGAGTAAATACAGACTCCATACAGTGGGTAGTGACCGCTTACACCCTGGTTTCCGGTGTGGTGGTGCCGCTCAGCGGATACCTCTGTGACCGCTTCGGCGCCAAGCGTACCTTATTGTGCTCTTTAGCCATTTTCACATCCGGATGTCTGTTATGTTCTATGGCCTGGAGCAACAATTCACTGATAGTTTTTCGCATTCTCCAGGCTATTGGCGGAGGATTAATCATACCTGTGGTCATGACGGTTCAATACCTTATCATACCCCGGGAAAAAATAGGCCTGGCCATGGGCGTGTTCGGTATTGCGACGATGGTGGCGCCGGCTGTAGGGCCGACTCTGGGGGGGCTTATTGTCGATGCTTTAAACTGGCAATGGGTTTTTATCGTAAATATACCAGTTGGGATTATTGCCACTGTTATGGTCTTACTATTGCTGGAAGAAACACCGCGGCGAACAGATATAAAGCCGGATATTCTGGGGATGGTTCTATGCTCGGTGGCTTGCTTTACGCTGCTTTTGGCTCTCAGCCAGGGACAGAAGGAAGGCTGGACATCCTTATACATAGTTAATCTGTTTATCATAGCAGGATTTGGCTCCGTTCTTTTCGTTATTTGGGAGATGATATTTCCTGAACCGCTTTTAAATATGAAGCTCCTGAACAACCATATTCTATGGATCAGCCTGATTGGCATTTCGCTAATTACAATAGGATTATCATCAGGGTTCTTCCTCATACCGATCTACGCTCAGAATATTATGGGCTATACCCCTACCCAAACCGGGATTATGCTATTTCCGCAGGCAGTGGCAATGGCGCTTATGATGCCCGTATCAGGATTCTTGTTTGACAAGTTTGGCGCGCGAGCCATCGGGGTGGTGGGGATAATTATTGCCGCCTATTATACCTATCAATTACACACCTTGACAGCCGGCATCAGTTTTGGAGGGATGGAGTGGCTCCTGGTGAAACGGGCCATTGGTCTGGGACTGGTCATTGGGCCGTTTATGACAGTGGGGATGAATACCATTCCCAGGCATTTAACGGCCCAGGGTTCAGCCTTCAGCAATCTTTTCCGCCAGGTTGCCTCATCCATCGGAATCCCTATATTGGTTTCGGTGATGACCAACCGCCAGGTTTTTCATGCAGCCTGGCTGGCGGATACCGTAAACTATAGTTCTCCGGCCACTGTAAGCGTTATTAAAAAACTGGCGGGAGCATTCAACATCTATGGAATCAAGGTTCAGCCCCCATATTCCTCCCAAGCGGCCCTGAGTATTATTTCCGGGTTAAACAGCAAGGAGGCTTATATATGCGGGATACAAGATGCTTTTATAGTTGCTGCCATACTCACTGCCATCGTACTTCCCTTATGCTTATTTTTAAGTAAAAAAGCGGAGGAAGCAGAAACAGAGAAGCAAAAGCAGCGCTTTCCTATACCCGCTGATTATGAGGCGGGAGCCGGGCAGGATTAGTCTTAAATCCAGCGAACGTATAAGTAAAAATCTTTATGAGGTATTTAAATATGGAGGATAAAAACCGGGAGCGTATTATTGACGCAGCCGTAAAGCTGTTTAACTACCGAGGGTACAAAAACGTAACCATGCGCGAAATTGCTAAACAGCTGGGGATGAGCAGCAAGACATTCTATAACTATTTTTCCAGCAAGGAAGAAATCGCTGAAGAAGTGATTATGGCTTTAATGCGCAATATAAAGGAAAAAAATTTACAAGCCCAATATAATGATCCGGTAATAAAATTAAAGGAGCAAATCCACATTATTAGGCTTGAATTAACCCAGATTAATCCTTTACTGCTCAAAGATATAATGCTTTATGCTCCAATCCTTAGCGACAAGCTGATAAAGATGAGAGTTGAAGCTGCACTAGTAGTTGAAACGCTAATTGGTGAAGGGCAAAAGCAAGGCCTTATCAAAAAAAATATCGACCCCAAAATGGCTGCCTATTCCTATATTGGTATATTAAAGGCTATAGTTAATCCCGATATGGTTGGCAACCTTGGTTATTCTACCGATGAAGTGCTTGATTTTTTAATGGAAATTTTCTTTTATGGAATCTGCGAAAAACAATAAAATTTAAATTGCGAATGATTTGTAATTAAAATATTCAGGAGGGGATGAGTTTGTTTAAAAAAGCATTAGTGGCGGTAGACGGATCTGCAACCTCGTTCAGAGCGGTTGCAGCGGCGAAAAAAATGGCTGAATGCATAGAAGAAATATCCCTGATTTATGTTATTCATATACCACACTTGGTTTCACCAGATGGACAAAATATGGATTTTATCCCTTCCCAATATTATAAAGAACTGACCGGAACAGCACAGCAGGTACTGGATAATGCCGAACAAATTCTAGGCACTCATCCCAATATAAAAAGGATTATTGAATCCGGCCATCCAGCAGAGATTATTTTGCAAATTATAGATAAAGAGCACTATGATCTGGTAATAGTGGGTAGCAGGGGCTTAAATCCAATTCAACGTTTGTTTTTAGGAAGCGTTAGTAATAAGATTGTATCTCTTGCACATTGTCCGGTAATGTTAGTTAAATAGGTTTAATTCTATAGTAGTGTGCTGCCCGGATTGAAACTTGGAGGAAGCCGGTTAACCGGAGTGACGACGGTCAACCGGTGGCTTAGGGGTTTCAACAGATATATTCATGATTCCAATCTCGCAATTATCTTAAATTTGCATCAAGTTAATAGTTTAGCAGCGGGCGGCTTCTTCATATTGCCGGCGGGTATTTTCATCAAAGGCTACTATGATTACTTTTTCAAGGGAGTCGTCATTTTTTAGAAACCGGGCTATTTGGTTAATTGCTATTTTTGCAGCCCTGTCCACCGGGAATCCATAGGCTCCGGTGCTTATTGAAGGAAAGGCTATGGTTTTGATTCGGGTTTGTACTGCCAGAGCAAGAGAATTTCGGTAACATTCAGCCAGAAGACTATCTTCTTCATAGCCTCCTCCGCGCCAAACCGGCCCCACGGTATGAATCACCCATTGGGCAGGCAGCTTGTAGCCCTTGGTGATTTTAGCCTGGCCGGTTTTACAACCACCCAGCTGTCGGCATTCTGCCAACAATTCCGGGCCAGCCTTCATATGAATGGCCCCGTCAACCCCGCCTCCTCCCAGAAGTGAGCTATTGGCGGCATTAACTATGGCATCCACGTTTTGCTTGGTAATATCGCCTTGTATCACCGCAATTTTTTCCTGCATACCTGAACCCTCCTTTTAATCATAACAATCTTTCGCAGTTAACGGATACTGCGACATAAGAAGAACCATAGACGCGGAATAACGCGGAGGTTTATGACCAGCGCGGATTTTAAGTGAGTAATAAGGGAATTTCAAGAACCCTCCCCAATTTCCTCCTGGTAGCGAAACATCGGGAGTCCCGCAGGGGGATTAGCACAGACTTTTCTTTATATGCTATACCTGATGATTAATGGCGATACCAGCACGACGCAAAAATTATAAAAAGGTCCGCGTTAGTCATATAAGTCCGCGCCCGTCCGCGTCTATCGTTTCCTTATGTTGCGCATCATCTGTCAAATGCGAACCTACGGAAAATTTCCTATTTGCGACTGTGTAAAAAAGTCTCCAGGCGATTAAGACCTTCTTTGATATTATCCAGGGAATTGGCATAGGAAAAGCGGATATAGCCCTCGCAGTTGCTTCCGAAATCAATGCCGGGAGTAACTGCCACCTTTGCGTTCTCCAGGATTTCAAAGGCCAGCCGGTAAGAGTCGTCTGTATATTTTTTAACATTGGCCAGGGCGTAGAAGGCACCGCTGGGATCATGACGGGTGGCAATGCCCATTTGTTTGAGTCTTCCCAATAAATACAGACGCCGCTCATTATATATGTTGCACATTTCCTGCACTTCCCGGTCACAGTCGCGCAGGGCGGCTATGCCTCCTTCCTGAGCAAAGGACGATGCGCAAATGAAAAAATTCTGCTGCATTATCTGCATGGGACGTATATATTCGCGAGGTGCTATAACGTAGCCTAAACGCCATCCGGTCATGGCATACAGTTTGGAAAAGCCGTTGATAACAAAAGCCCTATCGGTATACTCTAGAATGCTATGCTCTTCCCCTTCGTAAATCAAGCCGTTGTATATCTCATCAGATATGATCATCTGATCCAAATTCGCCAGCGCTTTTAAGTCAGCCGCACCAAGTACTACTCCGGTCGGGTTGCTGGGGGAGTTTATCATGATGGCGCGGGTCAGAGGCTTTAGATGTGTTTGGATGTCCTCCGGACGGTACTTGAAGCCATCTTCCTCGTTTACCGGTATGAAGACCGGCTGTCCGTCCACGTAGCGGATAAAGTTCGGATAACAGGCATAATAGGGATTAGGCAATATGATCTCTTCTCCTTTTTCCAGTAGTACCGAGAAAATCATTAGCATACCCGGTGAGGTGCCGGAAGTAACAATTACCTGCTCCGGAGAAATCTCGACCCGGTATTTATTCCAGTAATAGCGGCATATTTCTTCCCTCAGGCTAAGTTTGCCGAGGCTGTGGGTATAATGAGTGTCGTCATCTTTGATTGCTTTCAGGGTGACCTCTTTTACCGGTTCCGGGGTAGCAAAATCGGGTTCACCCACTTCCAAATGGATAATATCTTCACCCTGGGCCATCATAGCCTGCGCTTTTTCCAGGACTTCCATGACGATAAAAGGCGATAACTGCTCGGTTCTAGAAGATGATAAAGATTTGTTCATAAATATCTCCCTAATTTGTATTTTCTTTATATTGTATACAAGCTTGGTACTATAGTCTATCCACTATGCCCATCAGCTCTTAAATAGATTTCTTGACCCGGCAGTCCACAAGATGATAATATCCAGGCATGATGAATACTATTATTCAGGATGGGAGGAACGAGTATGTATGTAGATCATGTAGAAAAGATAGCCGGGCAGGCCATCAATAATCCTGGAGTGGCATTAAATGTGCTGAAGCAGGTACTGGTAGGTCCGGCCCAAGGATGGCAAGGATGGGTGATGCGCCTTTTTACTATCGCCGGTGTGGGCTACTCCCCCCGCCATGCACATCCCTGGCCTCATATCAACTATGTTGTCAGTGGTAAAGGAACGCTGTCTCTGGATGGGCAGGATTATGAACTGCAGGCCGGCTCGGTAGCTTATGTGCCTGATAACATTGAACATCAGTTCAAGAATACCGGCGCAGATGATCTTTCCTTTATCTGCATCGTTCCGGAAGAGGGGGACAAATAGAGTAGTATACCTGGAGAATGTGGTAAAAAACACATAGAACATTAAGCCCCGCAGATCTGAAATTATCAGATTACGCAGGGCTTTTTCATGGTTACCTCTGGATGTCTTAAATATTATTTAGCAAAGGTGACAATAATAAAATATGATTTCCGATCAATTCCTTTTCTGAGAATCATTATTTTAGACTAGAAGGAAAAAATTTATGATAAATGGAATCTGGGGAAGCATTCCCTCGCACGAAAAAATCTTTGAACTGGAAAAGCAACTCACTCAAAACAGAATTCAAAACTGGATTAACCAGGACCTATTTACATATCAATGGTGGCTTTTGCTGGGGACGTTGGTTATTCCCTGGCTGCTATGGTGGATATGGGTTGATAAAAAAAGACTCACCGAAATAACCTTATTTGGTGTCATAACATTAATTATAGCGTCCTTTTTAGATTCCGTTTTATCCGATTTGTGGCTTTGGGAATACAATTATTATGTAATCCCCCTCTGGCCACGCCTTATATCAGCAGATTTTGCGATCATACCGGTTACTTATATGTTTGTTTATCAATACTTTAGAAAGTGGAAGGAATTTTTGCTGGCAATGCTTATTGTCGGTGCCTTTTTTGCTTTTTTCGGCGAGCTTTTGCTGGTCTGGTTAGGGATATATACCCTTCACGGATGGAAGCATTTTTATTCTTTTCCCATTTATATTGCTATAGGATTGTCGATAAAATACCTAATGCAAACGATACTCGCCCATAATGAATAGAGGTTATATAGAATGCAGGAAATACAAACTCATATAGTACGTCGCCCCAAAGCCACATTAACAGGCCACTCAATAAATGTCCTCCATTTGCGCAATCCGCTGGTGGTTGCTTGGTGGTCGTGTGTATATCCGGGATTTGGACATTTAAGATTAGTCAGTCTCGGTAAAGGGGTGTTTTTGTTTGGCGGGGAACTGTTAATTAATACCCAGGCACATATTAATCTGGCCATTATATACAGTTTTACCGGCAATTTCGCTATGGCCAAACAGGTCCTGGATACCCAATTGCTGCTGCTGTATTGTGGGATCCTGGTCTATTCTGTGTGGGATAGCTACCGTATAGCCATAGAGATTAACAAGCTCTCAGTCCTGGCCGATCATGAAAATGCTCCTGTGGCTCCGTTGTTTATTGGGTCTGCAGGAATTAATGCCTTAGAAAAACGGAATCCCTGGGTGGCGGCCGCCTGGTCCGCAATGGCACCGGGGTTGGGTCACCTTTATTGCCAGACACTTGTTTCGGCGGTATTCTTGATGATCGGTGGAGGCGTAATTATATATTTGTCGCATCTCCTTCCAGCCATTGGCTATACGGCAATGGGCCAACTGGCCCAGGCGAAAGCGGTGATTGATTGGCAGTGGCTGCTAAATGTTCCATCTTTCTGGTGTTTTAGTGTATATGATGCTTTCGTAAAATCAGTGGAAATTAATAAAATGTTTGATCGTGAACAAACCCAGTTTCTGAAAAGTAATTACCGGAGCAATGGCTTCAAAATGCCTATATAATCTGCGTTAAGGGAGGAACACATATGTACCTGATAGCATCGTTTCATTATTGCCTGCATACTGAAATAGCTATCGCCAAGGTGGAAGAACTGGGTATCAAGAAAGAGCAGATATTCGCTATTCCATTGGAAATTAGGGGAGAAACTCGAAACATTTTTGATACTATTCATCACGCCGATGGGGTCAGCATGTTTGATGGTGGAGCTATTTTGGGTACCGCTTGTATGGTGCTTGGGGTAATATATGGTTTCGTACTGGCATGGGGACCAATAATATGCGGATTATTAGGTTTGGCCGGAGGTTTTCTGATCGGTTTCCTGCTCGATATTACATTCACCAAGCTGAAGCATTCTAAAGCAAGACGAAATGAAAAGAATGCCGAGCTGTTTCTGATGGTGCACTGTGACCCGTATCAAGCTGAGGAGGTGAAAAAAGCCCTCTGGGATCATCTCGCGCTGGGAGTTGCTACTATACCGGAGAATCCTACTTGATCAGTTCAAAACGATCAATAATTCCGTTTACGGCCGTGGGCCACTCTTTTTTTCCGCAGAACAGTTCGTAGGGACGGGCGTAGAGCTGACCGGTATTAGTATCGCGGTAAATAACCATGGGACTCACGGTCTCGGTATGTTCAGCCAAATCGCAGACGATTTCATATGTTTCTCCGCTGAAGTGCTTGTATATTTGACCTGGTACAATACTTTTTTCCAAAGGAACGGTATTAATTTCTTTCTTAATAATATTAATCAACTGCTGGTCGGCATCAGCCAGTGAACTAATATTATATACCACATGATCGCAGGAACAAATATCATGGATCTCCTGTTTAGCCATCTCATAGCGCCGGTTGGCATCTGCGGAATTGGAATATAGTTCGTTTAAGGTTTCCAAAATGGAGGAGAGATCGCGGTACATGAAAATGCTAATGACCTTTTGATAGCCCACATTCTCTTTTAACATACGGATTCCTTCCAGGGTCATGATGGTTATACCATTTTTGCGTGTATCCTCTACACGCTTCAGTTCCTGAATGGTAACCCCGTAATGATTATCCAAATATTCTATTTGTTCTATAATCTGATTGTCTTTCTGCAACTGTAAATATTTTTCTTTGGTGATAAAATAATAATCTCTGCCATATTTCTCGCCATATCTTGGTTGACGGGTAGTAAATGATATAATGGGCTCCAGGCAATCATTATTGTTGTGCAGTACAAAATCCAATAAAACGGTCTTTCCTGCAGCACTGGGGCCATTAAGGATAAAGAACTTCACGAATATTCTCCCTTCGATATGTTATATATGGTGTAAAACCTCCATTAACTGACATCATCCAGTCAACATTCGCCCCCAGCAGACATCATAGATAATTGGAGATAGCAGTGGTTTCGATATCTAATAATAATGAATTAATATGCATATATTATCATACTATGGATAAATAGGTCTAATATATGGATGATTTTGTGGAAAAAGAAAACACCGCACTATAATGCGGTATTTTTGAGTTTGATTTATTAAACAGCATACCTGATTCGGCCAGCGGTGATACTGTAATAGCCGCCCCGTTAGATGTTGATCCGTATTTTGCTATATGCATAGATAAGGCCTACGAATCCCAGGCTAGCCAGGACCCCGATGCGCTCGTTTTCACTCAGTATAGTGCCGGCAATAGTCAGTATAATCAAGCCGATAGCGAAATATGAAGAATAGGGATAGCCCGGCATAGTATACTCGACCTGCCTTCTGGTTTTTTCGTATCCGGGTTTATTCCTTAATTGTGAGCCCAGGATTATTATCCAGTTTAATATTAGCATCACCCCTGCCGCTGTAGCCAGGTATTCGTAAACGGTATCAGGTAATAAAAAAGAAAAAATGATTGCGATGAAAAGACCCAAGCCACTCAGGCTGAGGGCATGAATCGGCACCCCTTTTTTATTGCGGTGGGATAAAAAATGGGGCGCATCTTCATCATTGGCCAGAGATACCATGACATTGGTTACCCCGAAGAGAGCCCCTACCATAGTAGAAAAAGCCGCACAAATTATTATGGCATTCAACAATGAATCAACAAATGATAAACCGAACAAAGATAATGCGGTCACAAAAGGGCTTTTCGACAGGTTAATAGATTGCCATGGCACCATAAGAAAAATGAAGAGCAAGGCCAGGGTATAAACCAGGGTAAGAGATACAAACATGACCCGGCCTGTTTTACCGGTTTCTCGCTTATCTTTTAGTTCAGTCAGCAGTATGCCCATGACCTCAATACCACCATATGAGAATAGAACAAATATCATGGCGCTCCAGGTCCCGGCCATCCCGTTGGGGAACCAGCCCCAGCCGGCGGATAATGGTAAATTGGTCGCGGGAGTTTCCTGCGCACCGATCAAACCGGAGGCGAAAAGAATACCGAAGAGAATAAATATAACCAGGGCAGAGATTTTGATTACTCCAAATAAAGATTCGATGCGGCCGAAGTCCTTCACTCCTAAAAGTATTATAGCCAGACCCATAAATGAATATATAGCGGCAAAGGCCCAGAGCGGTATATCAGGAAACCACAATTGGCTGAAAATTGCCAATGCAGTGACCTCGGCGGACATAATCAGGACACCGGCCACCCAATAAATCCATCCGCTGATGAATCCCATATAATGCCCATAGGCTTTTTTGGCATAAACTCGAAAAGAGCCTTCCTGGGGGTCATTGGCGAACATATCCGCCAGGGCGCTGAAAACCAGAAAGGAGGTAATACCCCCCAGCACATAGGCAATCATAAGCGAGGGGCCGGCTTGCCGGATAGATAAGGCGGTTCCCAGGAAAAAACCGGCGCCGATAACAGCCCCTGTTCCAATCAAGGATAAATCCCACCACTCCAGTTTGGAACTGGGCTTACCCTGAGCGATTTTCTTTTTTTGTATCAGGTTCATTATTTGTTCAGCCTGCTGGCGGAATAACATCGGGTAGATTATCCCCCTTCCACTAACCTGGCAAGCAGTTGAAGCACGAGCTGACGGAGCCGGAGTAGGCAGGATTGCTGAATTTGTCCGCCCGCCTTTCAGTTAGCGGCAAAACCCGTTCTCCCTTTGCTGCGCATCATCGGTCAACTATGCAGTTGGTGTTTTTACTATGCCCAAATGAAAAAATAATCACTAAGGATTATAATGGTTAACCAATAAAAGTGATTGGCTGCAAGTTAAAACCTTGAAAGCTCGTATTTACATTTGAAAAATCAAACCGGAGGGGATATTTTGATGTATAAGAAGACCTGGCTGGCCTTATTTATTGCGATTTTTCTGACTTTTCAGGGAGGAACGGCGATACAGGCGGCGAAGCTTGAATTTGGCGATACTCAAGGGCATCGGGCCGAACAGGATATTCAGCTAGTATCCAGCCTGGGGCTTATGAACGGTACCGGCAGCTCTGAGCAGGGTTTAGTCATATTTTCACCTGATGGTCGGGTCAATCGCGCTCAATTGGCAGCCGTGCTGCAACGTACTTTTCAATTGGATTATGCCCAGATAAGATTTATAAAGGCTCCCCTGGCGAGTGATTACTATCAGGATGTCGATAATGACGCCTGGTATGCTAACGGAGTGCTAATGTGTGCCATAAATAATATATTCGATGCCGGCAATGATTTTTATCCCAATTATTCCGTAAGCCGCCTGGAGGTGGCACGAAGTATCAAACGCAGCTTTGATGCCAGGGGGATAAATGTGCCTATGATTATGATGATGCCTGTATTTAGTGATACGGATTTATTGTCGCAGGATGATATGAACGCGGTGGTGTTTGTGAACAATACAGGAATAATGAAAGGTGAAGAGCAGCTTTTCCGTCCCGAACGGGAGGTAACCAGAGCTGAACTGGCCGAGGTGTTAAGCCGATGTCTAAATTTAACCGCGCTCAATGGGACCTATGATGGTAAGGAGTATCAAATAGAGGCCGGCAAAACTTTTGTGCTATCCTTACCCAGCAATCCCACTACGGGTTATAGTTGGAGCATCAGCGACTCCGGTGTTAAGAGCATAGTGGCGGAGTTGGCCGATGTCTACTGCAGTGAGGGTGATGAGGGACAATCGATAGTGGGCCGGGGAGGTATGCAATACTGGCAATTCGAGGCTTTGCAAACCGGGACGACGGAGCTCAAACTAGTTTATGCCCGCCCCTGGGAGAGTGTCCAACCGGCCCAGACATTCAAGCTGAAGGTTATAGTTGTCTCAACTGTGGTGCCGGTGGGTTCAGCGACTATTAGCAATAACGAAGTAAAAGACAAATCTGATACCATGCAGACTGATCTCAATATTCCGGTGATATCAGGCCTGGCTAACGCTGGCCTGCAATCAAAGCTTAATGCTCAATTTGAAAAAGATGCCATGGACTTAAAGAACAAATTGGCTATGGATAACGAAGCCTATGTTAAGGAATGTCAGCAAAATAACTTTCCTATTAGGCCATATGGATTGGTAACCAGATATCAGGAGACTTATCAGAATGAAAATTTGCTCAGTTTATATGTAGACTACTATCAGTATACGGGTGGAGCCCACGGGAACACAGAACGCAGGCCGTATAATATCGATCTGACCAGTGGTCAAGAGCTGGCTTTAAAAGACCTCTTTAGGGACAACTATGACTATAAAACAACAATTGATAAGGAAGTGCGCCAGCAAATCAGCGCTGACCCAGATAAATATTTCACTGGCGACATGGGCTTTAAAGGTATAGGGGATGTTCAAAATTATTATCTGGGGGATGGTTTCCTGGTGATTTATTTCTCTCAATATGAAATCGCACCCTATGTTACAGGTATTCCTGAGTTTAGAATACCTTTTTCCCAGTTCCAGGATGGGATAAGGGCGGAACTGCTGAATTAGGGTTAACAGAGTACTGGTAAGGTGTCCGACAGGTATCTTGCTTTTATAAATTATGTATTATATTGGAGGGTATTGGCAGCCAATATCGAATATACAGTTTAACAACTCAATTCTTTTCTCGTCGCTTAATTTAAGCCGCTGGGAATCATAGTACCAGCTATTACTCCAATATATGGCGCCCTTTTTAAACGCGCCCGGTGCCCAGCAGGGTGAGATTGGCTGGCGATTACTGCCCTTAATGGTTTGCTTGATATTATCTTTACATTTTCAATGTCGGCAGCGGACGGTATACGGCTGCTATAACCGCAAACTCCCGTAATCATCATTATTACAACTCCCCCGATGATCGCCAGTTGGATCATTAAGCCGGCCATGTTGACGGCCCCCCAGGTTTACTACCCAGGTTCCAAAAGCATCGTTTATTAAACCGGACTTACTATTAATATCCGTAATAAAAGGAAAAATGGCTGACTGCAAGTTTTATTGCGAAAGCTCGTACTTTTAGTTAAGAAAATGAACGGGGGGAAATATATATATGTATAAGAAGGCTTGGTTGGCTTTAATGATCGCTATTTTATTAATTTTTCCAGGTAGAATGACGACCTGGGCGGCTGCGCCTGAATATGGCGATACTCAAGGACAGCAGGCTGAACCGGACATTCAGCTAGTGTCCGGCCTGGGGCTTATGAACGGTACCGGAAGCAATGACCAGGGCATAGAGGTCTTTTCTCCCGGCAATGAAGTCAGCCGTGCCCAGCTTGCCTGCGTATTACAACGCACCTTCCAGCTGGACTATGGTAAGATGAAATTTATCAAAGCCCCGCAGGCCAGTGATTACTATCAGGATGTCAATAATGATGCATGGTACGCCAGTGGATTGGTTATGTGCGCTATCAACAAAGTATTTGACAGCGGCAGTGAATTCTATCCCGATCGTTCGGTTAGCCGCATAGAACTGGCCCGTGGTATAATGCGGAGTTTCAATGCTAAAGGCATAAATGTGCCCATGATTATGATGATGCCTGTTTATGAAGATACGGATTCACTGTCACAGGAGGACATGAATGCCATGGTTTTTGTCAATAATACCGGAATTATGAAAGGGGATGGCCAGTATTTCAGGCCTGATAAATTGGTGAACCGCGCTGAACTGTCCGAGGTTCTTAGCGGCTGTATCAGCCTAATGGCTCTTGACGAAGGTTCTAATGGCATGGATTATCAGATTGCTGTGGGACAGACGTTTATTATATCCCTGAACAGCAATCCTACTACGGGTTATTGTTGGAACATTTGGGATGATAAAAGTTTTGAGGAGCAAAATGTTTTAGAAAACACCGGGAGTGTCTACCGGAGCCAGAGCGATAAAAGCCAGGGACTGGTCGGTCGGGGCGGACGGGAATACTGGCAATTCAAAGCTTTGCATACCGGGACGATTGAGCTCAAACTGGGTTATGCCCGTCCCTGGGAGAGTGTTCAGCCAGCCCAGGTCTTTACCTTGAAAGTTAATGTAATTTAACCGGCTGTTGAAAACCCACTCGATCAGAGATCTGATTCCAGCGGGGCTTTCCAATCATAACCAGCGCCTCTGATGTCGCCTGTCTTGCCGCCTTTGGGTTCAGATTTGTCGGTCGGACTGCTCTAACAGTTCTTTGACCGAAGTTGAAACCTCAACACAAATCTCGCTCCCATTGGCGGTTTTATATTTTATCGTTACTAATGGCTTATCCATTATTTTCCTCCATTCATCATGTTTGCGGATTGTTCCGCAGGGTTTACGGGTTGATGAATGGAGGGGTGGGGAACGACAACCGGGGCCGCTATGCTTTAATGGCCCTGCCCGGACTTAGGGCCAACTTGGCCCTAAGTGATAGCTTAATAGTCTGTCGGCTGGCTCACATTAGGCCGCTATCCTCAAGTAGCGGCCCGGCACGTTGGTGTGAATTTACATAATAAAACACAGCGATACCTCCTTTGATACCGCCGTGTCTTATAAAAAGGAACCTTTTTGCATAGACAGTAGCGTCCAGCTTAATTATTTTTTTCGCAAGACGAAAGCGATAAAGTTCAGATATTTACAGCCGCCAGCCCCTATCGTCTTACGGTCATTGACCGCAACTTCATTTTCTTGTCTGATCCAATCTGCCCAAAGCTCTTCATTATTTCCCTTCATCTCGTAAATGGAAATTACCTCAGCATCCCGACTATTATTCAATATTTCTGTCCAATAGGTGATGTCATGCAGATAGGCAAGCTGCTCTGGTGTCCATGAAAGGAGCAGTTCTTTCGGAAGATTATCATGGCAATCCCTTTTCATACCGGGAACACAGATATAAAGATAACCGCCACTTTTGACGAAAGGTAACAGCTTTGCGTCCAAGTATTCCGGGTCACGGCCCCAATAATTATACGAATCGGTACTGACTACCGCATCGAAAAATTCTTTCTCAAAGGGAAAGGCGGTAGCGTCAGCCTTAACAGGTATCACCTGTTCACGAGTAAGTCCCATTTCATCAAAGAATTTACGGTTCTCCTGCGGGTCACTCCACAAATCGGCGGCATAAACGGTGAAGCCATAATCTTTTGCGAGCATAACGCTTGTAAGCCCTTGCCCGCTTCCGAGGTCGCAGACAAGACTTCCAGCAAAAATTTTATGATTGACCAGCATTTCTTCCTGCAATTTGAAAGGGTTAGGCCCCATGATTTTAGCCAGTAATTCGGGGGTGTTGTACTTTTGGCTTTTAATATACTCCATTGTGATTGCTCCTTAGCTTTATTTGCTTTATTACTTTTACATAGTTAAATTATACCCCGCTCCTCTTATAAAAGCTCCCAAACAAGAGAATCTCTCGGTGTTGCGTAATTGTGAGTTGCCTTGTGCATTGGCTGAGATGGCCTTCCTTTCCAATCCTGATATAGAAAAGCTCTTGCAGCAGGATTCTTTCCAGAATCAGGCGGCTGCGGCAATAGCTGAGGCCATAGCTGAATATATGAAGTCTTTAAAATAATTTGGTTGTGATATTATAAAATTAAAATAATGATATATCTTATATGGCGGAGGAGGGGAAGAAGTGCTTTCAGGTACTGATTTGAAAAAATCAAATAATGCATTAACTAAATCGTGGAGACAGTTCATCGATAGCGGAAGAATCGATTTAAATGCAGTCAGGCCTGAAATACTGCAATCCTGGCAAAGATGTTATAAAGCCAGGGTTGATCCCTATGATGGCACCAGCCACCTTATCCTGAAGCAGTACGAACTCGACCAGTTGCGGAATAATAATATGGAACTCATGGAGGCGGCCTGGCATTTTATGCTTAGACTCTATGAATTTGTAGCCGGTTCGGGTTTTGTGGTCTTCCTATCGGATGAACGCGGTTTTATTATGGAGAGCATTGGCGATTATGAAATACTGGATGATGCCGCCAAGGTCAATCTAATAACAGGTACGGGGTGGATGGAAGAAGAGGTCGGCACTAACGGCATAGGTACGGCCTTAAAACTGGAGAAACCGGTTCAGGTTTCAGGCCAGGAACATTATTGTGAAATGCTGCATACCTGGACCTGTTCGGCAGCCCCTATCTTCAACGACGACAGGCAGATTATCGGCGCATTGCAAATGTCAGGGCCTTACAATGCAGTCCACCTGCATACTCTGGGTATGGTTGTGGCAGCGGTGGAAGCAATTCAGGATCAGATCAGGATTAAAAAACAAAACCAGGCCTTAACCGTGCTCAACAGCAGTCTGCAAAATATTTTTCAGACCATGTCCGATGGAGCGATTATTGTTGACCGGCAAGGTATTATCAAGCAGATCAACCCGGTAGGGGAGCAGATACTGGGCTATAATTTAATTGGCAGATCGATAGAGTATTTGTTTGGTAATACTCCCAAAACCGCGGGAGTTCTGGAAAGTGGTGAAGCCTATACAGACGTTGAGGTGAGGGTTGATACACCCCGGAATTATTTCCACTGCCTGGTTACCGGTAAACCTATTAAAGACGAAAAAGGGAATGTAGACGGGGGGGTTATATTCTTCAACCCCATTAACAAGGTGAAGAAGCTTATAAACCGTTTTAGCGGAGCTCAGGCTACCTTCCATTTTGAAGATATTATCGGCGAAAGTCCTAAATTAAAGGAAGCTGTACAAGTGGCAGTCCAGGCCGCATCTAATGTAAGCAATGTGCTTATTGTCGGAGAAAGCGGTACCGGCAAGGAACTTTTTGCTCAGGCAATTCATAATTATGGTTCCTCTAAGAAGGGGCCATTTGTGGCCCTCAACTGTGCGGCCATACCCAGAGAATTAATCGCCAGCGAGCTTTTTGGTTACTCCGAGGGGGCGTTTACCGGAGCCAGACGCGGGGGAAGACCGGGAAAGTTTGAAATGGCGTCCGGGGGAACATTATTCCTGGATGAAATAGGAGATATGCCTCTTGACCAGCAGGTGACCCTTCTGCGGGTGCTGCAGGAGAGGGAAATCACCCGTATCGGAGGGGAGCAGGTTATTCCTGTGGATGTACGGGTAATATGTGCTACCAATAAAAATTTAAAAGATGAAGTTAAAAAAGGTAATTTCCGTGAGGATCTTTATTACCGCTTAAACGTAATACTGGTTGAGGTTCCTTCTCTGCGGGAACGCAAGGAAGATATTCGTATATTGTTTAATTATCTTCTGCATAAGATTACTGAAAAACTGAATTCCCGTATTGATTATGTACAACCGGGAATCATTGAATGCCTTCAGAATTATAGTTGGCCGGGAAATGTGCGGGAACTGGAGAATGTGGTGGAAAAGATGATTAACAATGCCAGCGGGACGCGTCTATCTTATGAACACCTGCCGCTTGAAATTGCCGGGCTGCAATCAGCGCAGGTACTTACCGAACCATCCGGGTCGTCTCCAATAGTCGGAGCCGACAGCGGAAGCGGAAGCATGACAGGCTTAATGGCTGAGCGCAGAACTATTATGGAACTGCTGGCCCGGCATAAAGGCAACATTAGCCGGGTTGCCAGGGAAATGGGGGTTTCCCGGAATACCGTTTACCGTAAGATGCAGTTTTATGAGATATCGCGCGAATTTACTTTTGATTAAAAATATTCGGCATTCCAGATGAGATAAGCATAAAAACGCTTTAAATAGAGAGAAAAGACCTCTTGGTAGAGGTCTTTTCAGAATACGCTAGGATTATTAGATGGGCGGTGTATCCATCATCTCAGGTACTCTTTCGAGTGTGTCGGGAACCATTTCCGACCTTAATAATCCTACATAATCATTTTATTCACTTCTTAATGATAAGATACATCAACTAATCACTATCGTCAACGTTAAAAATTTTAATTCTACCACTATGTAATCTTCTATTAAGTTTGGATTCTTGGATTTCGTGCATCGTAGAAATATATAAATAACCTTCATCATCATTTAACTTGATTCCAATTAATATATTTTTATTAAATACTTTTATTAATTCAATAGTGTGTCCAGTTTCATTTGGATTTATTCCGATGTAATCGGGAGATTCGATAATTTCAGGAATGTCATCTATGTGTTTCAAACAGTTAAAATGTTTTTTGCTAATTAGATGAGTTGGAAACCCTTTCGAACGGTATATTTTTTGTAATGGTAAATTAGAACCAGTTTTATCATTTAATTTTTGATGGAATTCCCCGACTTCTACAAATTTTTCTAAGTCCACATCATTTCCTCCTATATGTCTACCATAATTAGACAGGAAGAAGGAAAATCCTGCAAATAACCATAATGATAAATCCAGGTGTTCATTTTTATGACGGTTAATACATTTGGTCACAACTGTAACGAAAAATGTAACACCTGTTAATTAATGCGATACACAATGTGGGCAATTATACAGCGCGACAATTTAGAAAATATTAAAAAAGTAAGATAAAACCCCATTTAATTGGTAATGAATCACTGTGTGATTTTAATTTTTGGAGTTGGCACATTAATTGCGTTACATAGTTGTAAATTGACCGTTGCAGTTAACAACGCTGCCAGGCAAAAGGGGGGATACGAAAGTTAAGGGGGGAATCACATTTGTTCGGGCGAAAAATTTTATTTATGGGGGGGATAATTAATGAATAAACCTATGGATGACAGCTACAAACTATTTATCGATGGGAAATGGGTGAGCGGAACAGGCGATAGAACGTTTAAAGCCTATAGCCCGTCCAACGGTGAGGTTTTGGCGACATGTGTAAACGGTACCAGGGAAGATGTGGATGCGGCAGTCAAAGCAGCCTGGAAAGCCTTTGCAACCTGGAAAGATGTAAATCCACAAGAAAGGGCCGCCATGCTGCTGAAAATTGCCGACCTGATTGATGCCAATGCTGAAAAATTGGCTATGGTTGAAACCATGGACAATGGTAAACCCATTAGAGAGACGATGGGAGTTGATATACCTTTAGGCTCAGACCATTTCCGCTATTTCGCATCCGCTATAAGAACCGAAGAGGGCCAGGCGGTCATGATCGACAAAGACAATCTGAGCATAATACTGCGCGAACCAATCGGGGTAGTGGGCCAGATTATTCCCTGGAACTTTCCGTTCTTAATGGCCTGCTGGAAAATTGCGCCGGCTTTGGCTGCCGGTGATTGCGTGGTTATTAAGCCTTCCTCCACCACTTCCCTCAGTATTCTGGAATTAGCCAAGCTGTTAGAGCAGGTCATTCCTCCCGGCGTAGTCAATGTAGTCACCGGCGGGGGATCAAGCACCGGAAGTTATATTCTCGAACATCCCGATCTGAGCAAACTGGCATTTACCGGTTCCACCGAGGTGGGTTATACCATCGCCGATGCTGCCGCCAAGAAACTTATCCCGGCTACTCTGGAACTGGGCGGCAAGTCAGCCAACATCTACTTCCCGGATTGTCCCTGGGAAAAAGCCGTCGAGGGTGTAGCCATGGGCATACTTTTCAACCAGGGACAGGTTTGCTGTGCAGGTTCCAGGGTATTTGTCCATGAAGATATTTATGATAGATTCCTGGCGGATATGGTTAAGACCTTTGAGAGTGTTAAAGTGGGTCTGCCCTGGGAAAAGGACACCATGATGGGCTGCCAGGTGAATGAGGATCAACTGCAAAAGATACTGGGTTATGTAGAAGTAGGCAAAAAAGAGGGCGCCCGGGTACTATGCGGCGGTTACAAAATCAACGACAACGGATTGGACAAGGGATGTTTTATGAAGCCGACCATTTTAGCGGATGTTACCAATGAAATGAGAGTTGCTCAGGAAGAAATTTTTGGACCGGTAGTAGCTGTAATCAAGTTCAAAACTGAAGCGGAAGTAATTAAGATGGCCAATGACAGCGAATATGGACTGGGCGGCGCAGTTTGGACCAAAGACATCAACTGTGCTTTCCGGGTAGCCCGAGCTGTAGAAACAGGCCGTATGTGGATAAATCAATATAACAATCTCCCGGCTCATACCCCGTTTGGCGGATACAAGAAATCCGGAATCGGACGCGAAACTCATAAGATGATGCTCGATCATTATTCTCAAAAGAAAAACATCTTCATCAGCTTAAGCGAAACCAAGGTAGGCTTCTATTAAAATACAATCCCCCAAATATCCCGGCTGTAAAACTAAATATTACAGCCGGGATACCATTTTTAATGGGACGGTGCACCCTATAGAACTTAGCAAGGGGAGTGGCGGGGATGAACGCATTGATCATCTATAAAAACGACAATGAAGCTTGCCAGGCGGCTAAAAAACTTTGCTGGCAGCTACGAACCAGAAGCATCCCCGCTGAAATCCTGGCCAGCGGTAATATGCAGGCGGATATGGAGCACCAACCCTGGAATATGGTTTTTGTACTGGGAGGGGATGGCACTATACTGAGAACAGCGCGTTTTTTTGCCGGTACGGAGACCCCCATACTAGGGGTGAACTTTGGGAAAATCGGATTCTTAAGCAGTATAGAACCCCGGGATTTATCGCTTATGGTAGAAAAACTGCTGCATAAGCAGTATTGCCTGGAAAAGCGACTGATGCTTTCCATCAACATTCACCGGGATCAAAACAGTATATGCCAGGGCCTGGCTCTCAATGATGCAGTAATCAGAAGCATGGTTATGCATACCATTGATATTCAATTGCTGGTCAATGGCAGCCCCTATGCTCATTACAGGGGAGATGGAGTGATCTGTGCCACCCCCACCGGTTCCACCGCCTATTCGTATTCGGCCGGGGGTCCCATTATTGACGCCCAGTTGCAAGCTCTGGTCGTAACCCCGGTATCTCCTCAATTATCATGCTCCCGGGCGCTGGTGGTTGATGCCGCCTCCCAACTGCAGTTTGCGCTTAAATCCCATCAGCCTATCGGCATATCTATTGATGGACAAGATGAAATTACCCTTGCAACTGACGACCGGGTGGAAATTAGCAGGTCTCCTCACACCGTAACCTTCATGCAAATGGAGCCGGTTAGCTGTATCCAGAAAATCATGCAGTGCCGGCAAAATAAAAGGTTGACCCAGTAATTTCATAAGGTCATCCCAACAGGTATTGCATTGCCAGTATCAGCACTGGCATGGTCAACACCGAGAAAAAGGTACAGTGTATTACTGCTTGGGAAGCGAACTCCGACTCCATATTGGTTTGCTTCGCAACCACAGCAGGCAGCCATCCCGTCGGGCAGGCAATGCCAATCAGAAGTGCCATGCGCAACGTATCAGACATTTGCAGCGGCCAAATACAAGCCATCAGCAGCACCGGAATCAACACCAGGCGCGTGAAGCTGATGGCATAAAGTCCTTTATTTTTAAGAGCTGTCATGAGATCGGAATTTGCTATGTTGCCACCAATGACGATAAGAGCGATGGGCATGGTCAGTGAACCAAACTGCATCAGTATGGTGTGGATCTTCTCGGGCAGATGAACATTGCCGATGAATAAAGCCAACATGATTATGGTGGCAATGTTAACCGGTGTGATTATAGATTTAATATCTAATTCTTGTTGGAAGAGCGACATGCCATAAGTGAAGAAAATAACAGTAAATACCGCACACATGACCGCACCATAGGAAACAGATGCTGGCCCAAGCACCGCTGTCAGCATTGTAAACCCGAAGAAAGTGATATTGGGAAACGCTACCATACAAGTGGCGACTGCCATTTTTTCCTGCGAAAGTTTTTTAGTTCGGAAAAAAATGCGCAATACCGGCAGGCAAACTAAATAATAACCTGTAAAAATAATGCCGCAATAGATAAGGGTTGAATTTCCGCCCACAAGCGGAGATGTGCCTAATGAGGCGATCAACAAGCAGGGAATAGTGACTTTCATCAAAAGATTGGTCAAACTTTGCTCAGTTAGTTCATTTGTAATATTTATTTTTCTGCACATAAATCCTACCGCAATGTAAAGCAGCAGCAGAAAGACCTTCCACGTCAACAGACCAAATGTCATTTAAGCTCCTTCCCCTCCTGACAGTGTGTTCCAATTATTTCTTTACTCTTTTTATTAAATGGGAACTTGTAATGGAAAGAGAGCCCAATATGTTTCCACATGGGCTCTGGTAGTCTGTAAAACCTAAAACTTTAATTCCCACCGGCCAAATTTCCGTAGGGCTTCGTTGTCGTCAATCGCAATACGTCCAGTATTACTCATTCCTCCGACGGCCATGGATGGCAAGGAGCGACCGCCTCTCCCTACGAAAATTTTTCTCGGCGGATAATTTAAACTTTTAGATTTTACAGACTACTAGTATTAATATTTAATGGCTGAATGAGCATCCAGCAGGCAAATTAAAGCTAAGCAATCCTTAGAACAATACTTTTAACAGACCTACCATTAACTGTTTCGCATGAATAACCGGCACTTTAAGCAATTTTTGCGCTTCATCTCTTGCCGGAGCGGTGAACCCGATGCAATCAAGTACCAGCAAATCAATATTTTCGTTCGCATACAGCTTGGCTATTGCCTGACCGTCGGCCACGACAGGAGCGAGGCATTTAGGCACAATATCTATACCGTGATCTCTCCATGTTTTTTCTTGGATAGCTGCATGGCTTTCATATGGGAATAATGTTCCCACCTTAAGTCCGGGTCCGATAGCTGGAATAAACCAGTGCATTGCTTCATATGGGGTGATTAAAGGAACTTTACACTCAAATACTGGGAATGGCAAAGTACATAGGATTATAATCGCATCAGCGCCATCTTTAACAGCTTGATGTATGGCTTCCTGAAGCAAAGGAAGCTCCTTTTCTCTTGGAACCTCTACCATTTCACCGTTTCTAAGTCGTGCAACAAAAGTATCTTCTCCAGGAGCAGGCACATAATCTTTCTTTATTTGTTCGACTGTTAGATTGTCGAGCGCACCGACGAGTTTAACTGAATAATCAGGCGGAAGAAGTGGCAGTAAATCCTGCATAAAATCATCTCTCGGTGACTGACTTGTCGTTAAAGCTATTATGTTTACCATTATTAAAACCTCCTTAATAAAAATTTAATAGAATTCGACAAAAAGGAAATGTGATCTACACGAATATATACATACAGTATTTTTTCGTTGCGGCAAAATGAAAATATATAAGCGTAACGGCAGGTGCAGTAATGTGAGAGCCCACAGGCAAGATGCCTGCGGGCTGCTCGACAAAAGGATGAGGATTTCGCAGGTTTAATTTGCCACCCGCTTATAGCAAGCCTGTAAGTGAATAAAACCCAACCATAAAGAAGGCCACGGCAGTCTTGGCAACTACAACCGCAAACATATCACCATACGCTTGCTTATGGGTTAGGCCGCAAATTAACAGAATAGTTATGATAGCGCCATTATGCGGTAAGTCGTCCATACCTCCTGAGGCCAGGGAGGCTATTCTGTGTAATATTTCCGGGGACATTCCTATGGCATTGGCCATTTCCAGCCAGTGTTTCCCCATAATGTCCAGGGCAATGGCCATTCCTCCGGAAGCGGAACCTGTCAGGCCAGCCAGCACGTTGACAGTAACGCATTCTGATAATAGCGGTGAATTACCGAATTGGATTCCCATTAAAAATGCGGAGATCGATTTAAATCCCGGCAAAGAGGCAATAACATTACCGTAACCTACTTCGGATACTACGTTCATAACCGCTACCAGAGAACCAATAGCCCCAGCATTGAGGGTTTTCGATAATTTGGTGATACCACTGATGTTTTTATATCCTATTATAATAGCCATAGTGATTCCTATTGTTTCAGCAATGATCAAAGACCAGATGGCAGATACGTTTTTAACGCTGTCTGCCATCAGAGGCAGCTTCATTGCCTGGAATGGGGCCAACATATTGGGATCCCAATGGTATAATTTGGTTATAAGGAAGTTGAGAACCAGGACTGTAATGAGAGGTAAAATAGCTAATTTCCAATCAATGGGTTGCTTGGTATCTTCAATATTAGGTTCATTAGTATGGTTATCACCATAGCCTTCACCCGCTGCTTCAGCCTGTTTGAGGCGATAGTTAAACCATAGAAAACATAAGCCGACGATCAATAAACCGGCAAGGATCCCGGTAATAGGCGCGGCAAAAAGGTCGGTGCCAAAATATTTGGTAGGCATGATGTTTGAAACCTGTGGTGTACCGGGGAATGCATCCAGTGAAATAGTCCCAATACCCAGGAGTATTACCGCAGGCAGCAGGGTCTTCGGGATATCCATTTCACGAAAGATAGCCGAGGCGAAGGGATAAACAGCAAAAACGGCTACCATAGCGTTAACCCCACCGTAGGTAAGCACCATCCCAGCAATGCTAACTGATACGACAGCCTTAAATTTACCTTTACCCATGGCTTTAATGATAGCCCGGGCAACAGATTGGGCCATCCCGGTATCTTCAAATACCTTGCCGAATACCGCTCCTAAAATAAAGACAGGGAAGTATGATTTAAAATAACCTATGGCTTTTCCTAAAAAGAGTTCGGTATAACCGGGCATCGGTGAAATACCCTGGGAGAAAGCTGCTAAAATGGCCACAATAGGGGCAATATAAATAACTGAAAAGCCACGATAAGCGAAGTATATAAGGAGGGCTAAACTTAAAAGAATGCCAAGTTCTTGCACAGAGAATTCAACTCCTTTATTTTGACAATTTCGGATTTCAAACCGATCACCGCTCTGGGCAAATAATACTGCTTTAAGTGTTCTTCGCTAAATCGTATGGGTTATGACAAGGATATTAGAGCAGCTGCCCTTGACATGGAGCACCACCCTTGTTTTGAATGGGTAAGGGGATGCAGCTTCGTTTTGCCCATTGTCAATCAAGTCTAACACGGGTGTTCCCATATCAAGAGTTTCCGCTTCGCTTGACCAGCGGCTGTAAACCATGTGTCATACATATGCTTGCCCACTCAAAATAGCGTAATTCGTGTTTTAGATCCCGATCAATTTGGCCGGTACTTCCTTGGCCATGACATTTATATCCGCCGCACTCACACCCTGGGCCAAAAGCGTCTTAATAAATGATTTCCAGCCCGGTACAGGATTGTTGCCCGGTTGACCGGCATCGGTGATTAACACCAGGTGATCCGGTCCTTTTTCTTTAATCAAATCTTTAATTAAGTTAAAGGAGTAGTCAAAAGCGATAACCCAGTCCTGCATGCCGGGCCAGGGTACACATGAGCACTGGGCAAACTCCAGATAGCCGCCTTTATCAATCATTTCCCGGGCTTCCTGCGGGGTTACCATGGTTAATTCCTGGGTGCAGTGGTCCATTAACACATCTACGTCCATACCTTTGAGATTAATATAGTCCAGGATGGCAATCTTTTCCTCGTTGGAAACGTGGCATCCGGAAAGTGCACATCGGTCGCCTTTGGAGTTCTTGTTGTAATCGGCCAGCAGATCCAAAATCTTGATCATCTCAGGAGTCAGGACAGCACCATCAGCTACCACCAAACCACCTTCCCAACCCATAGCATTGACCTGGTGTTTGGCATCCAATGAAGGCAGCCAGACTTCCTTTAACCGGCCATAACCCAAAGCTACTTCTACCGCTCTGGCGTTCATGCCGCCCACGGTGTTGTTTAAGGTAATGCCTCCGTACACCTCAACCGGTGTGAATGTCTGGCCTTGGGCCGCCTTTTCTTTTTGCATGCGGCCTAAAAATTCCTGAATGATGGCTGCACAGTTATTAGTCATCGTGTTGTGGTCTTTAAAGACCAGCGCTTTCATGCCGGCTTCACTGGCTTCAATACATGTCTCGACCATGGTTGGCCGGCCGGCCAGCCAGGCCCCCAGCGGAGCACCGTGGATATGCACATCGATAACTCCTTTTAAAAGATCGTCCACTACCATGGGATCAACAGGTGTACCCGGATTGAAATACTTGTACGGCCACACCGGACTGGTCCTTTTGGCCAGTTCTTCTTCAGTGATCGCCCGACCGTATTTCATGGTCTTCCAATCGTCCAATGACTTGTTCATAATACTGTCTCCTTTCATTTACTTGCCGTCCGTATATTTTTTTCTTTCATTGTATTCTGCATTTTTTCAGTTAAATGTAACAACGAGCGCGCTCTGTGCTTCCGATTTTATAGACCACTTATCCATAAGTCAATTTTATACGGCCCATCACTTTACAATTTATAAAAAACACATACTTCTACAATAATCATTGTCAATTTTTATAATTGTATAACCCTGTTTTAGCTCTCAAAGGGTAAAAAAAAACGCTCCATCGGAGCGTGCATACCGTCAAAAAAGCCCAATAGCTGCGTTATTAACGAAAGCCCGTTCAATCGACGTACTGATATGTACGCCTCAATCACGGGCTTCCATTAATGCCTTGCTCTTGCAACATTAATCGTACCGGTTAACGGTACATCAGCAACCTAAACTGTACCGTTTGCGGTACATCAGGAGTACCCGCAGGGTGAAGTACCCTTGGGTGAACTTTTTTGCTCGGTCTGAGTTTATCGATACTCTGAGCGGCCCATAGACACGTAGGAATGGTTATTTAAAGCTTGTTGTCCTCTGCGAAAAAGTCCATTACTTTGATGGCGATATAGAGATTGACTCTATCCTCCTCATTGTCCAGATCCATCCCAAACAGCTTTTGTATCTTTCCTAACCGATACCGAACGGTATTGTAATGAACGAACAACTGCTCTGCAGTATGGTTGATGGAGCATTGCTGCCCAATGTAGACCCGGATGGTGTGCAGATATTCCGTCTGGTTGTCCCGGTCGAACTCTATGATTTTGCCGATGGTCTCCCGGTAGAAACTGTAAAGTTCGTTCCTGTTTTTCAAATCAAACAGGATGCGGTAGATCCCCAAATCACTGAAATGGGTAATGGTATTTTCCGAGTGGTTAATCATGCCGACCGTCAGCGCGGTGCGTGCCTCGTAATAGCTGATGCCGAGCTGAGTTATGCTGTCATAACAGCGACCGATGCCGAGCTCAAACATAACGTCGGGAAACATGCCGGACAGCTTGTTGAGCAGGTCGTTTCCCAGTCCCATCAGGTACTCCTTGCTGTCGCCGGTAAAATTGATGCGCACTACCACCAAAATGCGGTTGTTTTTGGATAGTGTATAACAACGCTGCTCCCAGCGCTCTTTACAGAAGTTGCAGATATTTTTTACGATATGCACATTGCCGGTCTGAATGAGAAATAGTCCCAGTTTTTCGTCCGCCTTAATCCCCAGCATGTTGGCCCGTTTGATCATTGTAGCGGAATCCTTTTTTGAGAAGAGCAGCTCCTGAAAGAAGTTTTCCTCAAAGGGAAGCCGCATGTCATACCCGTCACTCCGAAGGATCTCATAGCTAATGGCGTTGACGACCTGGGGAAGGCTGGCATCGACGGGCAAAAGGATGATGGGAAACTTTACCTTGTTAATATTCTTCGGTAACATCTCTGACTCCAGCGGATCCTTTCCCATTTTAATGCAGATGCCGGAGGCCTTATTATTGTAGCAGTATGAAATAAATTCAGACAGTGTCTTTTCAAGGAGTTTTAACAACAACGCCGGGATTACGATCAGTTCGTTTTTCATCAGTGCACTGCCGTTGTCCATATTGTCCAGGCTGTCCAGGTAGGTGACTCTGTCCACCTTATTGGTCAGCCCGTTTGACCCCGCCATAACCTGGATGCCTTTGAAAACAGGCAACTCTAAAATCTGTGCGATCGAAACACTCACAGAGCACTGCCCCCTCACATCCGAAGCGCTGATCCCGCCCGGCGCATTTCTATTTTTATCATAGTCCACGCCCCGAACTGTGTCAAATAGGAGGCAGCTGATTGCGTTGCATCTTTTACCTTCGCTTTGTCAATTTCTACAACGAATTAATTGGCTTACGGAATGAAATTGCAAAAATAGGAGGATTTCTTGCAAGGCTTTAAGATGGCGTTCTATACTGGCGGTGCAATGAAGGCTAAGGTATTGACCGGGAGATGAGTATATGACTGGGCTTGTATCAGAGATCACAACCTTTTCCACCCGGGATGGCCCCGGAATTAGAACCACCGTTTTTTTAAAGGGATGTCCGCTGCGCTGCAAATGGTGCTCCAACCCAGAGACCTTTAAGCCATATGCGCAGTTGTATTACATCTCCTCAAAGTGCAAGGGCTGCGGAAAATGTGAGGCCGTCTGTCCTCAAGGTGCCATTAGTGAACACTATACCAGATATAACCGTGTCGACCGGAGTAAATGTGATCTATGCATGAAATGTGTGAATACCTGCCTTAATAAAGCATTTAAGAAATCCGGCGAGACCTATACGGTGGAGCGGCTGATGGGCCTGGTGGAGCGTGACCGGCCATTTTTCGGAGCAACCGGCGGTTTAACCGTGAGCGGCGGGGAGCCGCTGTTACAGGGCGAATTCGTCAAGGCGCTCTTTCGGCAGTGCAAAGCCCGCGGCATTTCCACCGTGCTGGACACCTCAGGCTATGGCGATAATGAACTGCTGCAGGAGCTCCTGGAGGACACGGATCTGGCGCTGCTGGATATCAAGCATATGGATCCTGAATCACATTTAAAATGGACCGGCCGGTCCAATGCGCTGATATTAAAAAACGCGACCCTGATAGCCCGAACCGTCAAAACCCGGATTTCAATACCCTTGATTGCCGGGGTGAATGATTCGCCCGAAAATATCCATGCGACCGCGCGGTTTGCGGTTGAGCACGGAATCGAATGGATAGATGTCAATCCGTTCCATAAGCTGGGAGCCGGAAAATATCACTATCTGGGCATGCGTTCTCCGTATAACCGGTTTCTCCCGCTGGAGAAGGAGACCATTCAGTCAACGATCACCATTTTGCAGCAATACGGGCTGCAAACCACTTTGGGTCGAATGATGTGACCATCATTAAAAAAATAATAAAAATGGAGGTATTATAATGGCTAACTTACGTACTACATTTCTTGGGAAAGAGGTAAAAAACCCCATCGGTGTTTCATCCTGCGACTTTGGCGGACATGAACATCTGGCCAAAAGGGTAATCGAACAAGGAATCGGCTTCCTGACTGCCAAAACATGCCATAAGATTGACGGTCCCCACCGTTGGCCCAGACCATTTTTCTATTCACTTAAAAAATTTGGTCCTGAGCTCAAGGATTCCTGGGTATGCAGCCAAATGTTCCATAATATGCCTTATGACCAGTGGCTGGAAACCGAAGGCCCCAAAACTTTGAAACTTTGTCGTCAGAATGATGTTCTCTTTATTGCCAGCGTATGCGGTATCGGAACAGAACCCACCAACTGGGCGAATCTGTGCCGGGACATGGAAAACATGGGCTGCGACATGATAGAACTGGATACCGGCGGCCCCCATGCAACCTTTGGTGCTATCGAAACCCAGCTGGATGTAGGAGCTCCTCTGGCTATGGATCCGATTAAAGCCGCTGAAGTCACCAAGGCCTGCGTAGATGCTGTTAAAGTTCCCATCATATTCAAATGCACACCTCAGTGTGTAGAACAGGCTGCCTTGGCTATTGCGGTACAGAAGGCGGGAGCGGCCGCTATAACCGCCAATAATGCCTTCTATGGAACCTGGATCGATCATGAAACCGGCACCTTCTATGGCGGACCTTACGCTGTGGGCGGTCTGTTAGGTCGTTCATTCCAGGTCTTTTCACTGGCCAAACTCCTGGAAACTACCGCTACCTTGAAAGGCTTCCCCGTAATCGGCGTGGGCGGCATTTTCACCTGGGATGACTGCGTGCGCTATTTAATGGCAGGTTCCCACCTAGCCGGTCTCTGCACCTCGGTTTATACTCGCGGGGTAGGCGTCCTCAAAGATGCTATTGAAGGTTTGGACAAATTTATGGATAGAAAGGGATATAAATCGATTGAAGATTTCAGAGGCTGCGTAGTTGATGATTTCTCCTATGTGCGCGACTATCCGAGAGAAAAATGGATGGCGGAGATTTCTCCCATTATTCCCAAATTTGATATGGAAAAATGCACCAAGTGTGGAATTTGTGAAAAGGTTTGCCCTTATGGCGCCTTAGAGATGATCGACGAAGTTCTCACTATTACCGAAAAATGCATGGGCTGCGGCTGGTGCATGGGACATTGTCCGGCCAAGGAACAGGTAGTCACCATGGTAAGACGTGACAATGATGAAGTAATTTGGACGGGACGCGGGGAGCACGCTGTTTGGTGTAAATAGTCCAGAAATAGGGATTAGCGACGTTTACGCCGCTAATCCATTTTTTTAAGGAGGCATTATATTATGGCTAAAATAAAAAAACGCGAAATAAACGGCAAACCATCCACTCCCCGTGTTGCCCAGCGCTATAACGAACTGATTACCAAAGAAGCATATATTGATTCCGAACGATGTGATTTGTTTACCGAGTATATAAAAAAGCATTGGAATGAACCTCTATACCTCCGGGCAGGCGGGGCCTTAAAATATGTACTTTCCAATTTGACTCCGAAAATATGGGACAATGAGCTTATCGTGGGCAGCCAGTCCCGGTATTTCCTGGGAACTCAGGTATATCCCGAATACGAAACCTGGATGTTGGAAGGTTTTAAGAACATAAAGCGCGAGGAAGAGCGTTATATGGAGGGCAGTCTGCAGAAGAAAGAGGGAGAACGCCTGGGGATCTACCGGATTTATCCCGAAGACAGTAAAAAAATCCTGGAAATCGCCAGCTTCTGGGAAGGCAAAGACTGGCGTTCGCAGTCGGAAACCTATTTAAAGGAAACCATGAGCGACTATGATCAGGTAGAAAAGCTCATGCAGCAACTGGTGTTCTTGCGGTTTATGTTTGATGTTCCCGAAGGCCGTGTAATTGTTGATTATCAAAAAATTATAGATTTGGGAGCAGAGGGTCTTATTAAAATTTGCGAGGCTCAATTGAAGAAATTGGGAGAGATGAACACTAAGGAAGAATTTGAAAAATACAATTTTTATAAGGGTACGATTCTGGCTCTGGAAGGATTAATTCAGTTTGCGCAAAATTACGCCCGGGAAGCGGAAAATGAAGCGGCTAAATGCAAGGACTCCGCACGCAAACAGGAGTTATTAAAAATTGCTTCCATATGCCGCAAAGTTCCGGCCCAACCAGCGGATACCTTCCGCGAAGCCATGCAGTCTTTTTGGTTTACGCATCTGTGCTTGTTCGTGGAGCTAAACGGAAGAGGGATGTCTCCGGGACGTTTTGATCAATATATGTATCGGCCGTATCTTAATGAGATTAAAAGCGGCGATATTACAGATGCAGAAGTGCTTGAATATCTGGAGCTTATGCGTATAAAGTGCACTGAGCTTACCAGAGCGCACGCAACCTTTACCGAGTCATACCTGGGAGGCAGTATCTATCAGAATATCACCCTGGGAGGGGTGGATCGCTATGGCCAATCGGTTGACAATCAGATTTCCCGACTAGTTCTCCAGGCCGGAATTAATGTAAGAACCTGGCAGCCTACCATATCGGTCCGCTGGAAAGCCACTATGAAGGAAGAATTTAAATTGTCTATCACCGATTGTATAAAAGCAGGTTCAGGTTATCCGGCACTGTTTAATAATGATTTACCTATTGAAAGATTTATGCTTGATTCCGGGGCCAGTATAGAAGATGCCAGAGATTGGGCGCCCTGCGGCTGTGTCGATATGCAGATGTGCGGCAAAAGAATGCCTATGTATGCTATTCCCCACACCAATAATCTTAAAATATTTGAATTGGTTATGAATAATGGTTTAAATCCTATAACAGGAGATAAGCTGTACGAAGCGGCCATAGATTTTGAAAATGCCACCTATGAACAAATATTCAAAGAATATAGCCGGGTCATGCACGCAATCATCAAGCGCGAGGAAGAATACTGGAACACAATTATGCTGGTGCATAATAACCTGGGTTTGGTGCATCCGGTGATGTCGGCATTATTGGATGACTGCCTGGAAAGAGGCACCCATGCCTATGAGGGCGGCTGCCGGTACAATGATTCACCCTATGTCATTTCCTGTGGTTTGGTAAATGTCGCCAACAGCCTGGCAGCCATTAAGAAAAATATCTTTGATGAGAAGAAATTCACCTTGCACGAGCTGATGGAGGCTATCAAGGCTGATTTCGATGGGTATGACACCCTGAGAAAGGCGCTTTTGGATGCGCCTAAATACGGGAATGATGACGACTATGTAGATGATATTCTCGTAGACCTTTATGATGAATGGGCCAGCGCAGCTAAACAGGTAACCAACTGGGTCGGGGAAAAATGGCAGCCCAGCACCCTGTCGGTAACCACTCAGGTTTTGCATGGAAAAGCCTGCGGAGCCAGTCCGGATGGGAGAAAGGCGCAGGAATACGTGGCGGACGGTGCGCTTTCAGCATTCCCGGGTACGGATGAAAACGGTCCTACCGGTCTTATGAAGTCTGCCGCCAAAATTCACGCCTTAAATTTACAATCAACCCTATTTAATATGAAGTTTAATCCCGCGGCTATAGAAGGGGTTAGCGGCTCCAAAAAATTCATTGCCCTGAATGATGCCTATTTTAATATGGGCGGCTATCAGGTTCAGTACAATATTGTAGATCGTGCCATGCTTATAGACGCGCAAAAACATCCCCAGAATTATGGAGATCTTATGGTCAGGGTGGCAGGATTTACAGCCAAATTCATTGATCTGGGACCGGATGTTCAACGGCAATTAATTGATAGAACTGAATTCGAAGACGCTTAAACAATCCTTTAATACCCTTGAACCAATAAAGCCCAAAGATCAAGCAACCAGATTATCCATCATTTTTCAACTATACCCCCTCACTCTCTTTTAATGAAGACGTCCCTGGTCCTTCCGACGCAGCAATACATTCAACAGGGACGTCTTTTCTTTGCAAAATGTAAACCAGGCAGACTGAATTGAGGACTGCCTGCAACCCGGGTAAAAAGGAGGGAATGAAAATGGCGCACATAATCACTGAAGAATGTATTGGCTGCGGCAACTGTATTGCTGAATGCCCAACCAATGCGATAAGCGAGAGCAATGATATATATACTATCAATCCTGAATTGTGCACTGATTGCGGCAGCTGTAAAGATAATTGTCCGGTTGATGCCATCAAAGAGCAGGACGACTGAGAATGACAGCGGATTCAGTCAACAAAATAAACATGACAGGGGTGATTCTATGATTACAGGTAAATATCTGCTGGGGGTAAGTATCTGGCTCCCGGTTGTGGCAGCGCTTTTATGCTTGTTGTTAAAAAGATATAACGTAAGAAATATAGTGGCCTACCTTACCGGCATAATACTCGCAGCCTGTTCCATCGGCATGCTGTATGTGGAGCCGTTTGATTACCAGCCGGAAGGGCTCCTGGGTATATCCTGGAATACGATAATAACGGCAGCGGATTTTGGCTTGCTGGCATTTATCCTCTACATCGGTATAAAGCAGAAGCACTCGTTAATAACCATATTGGCCATAGCCCAGGCTTTGCTTTTGGGATATTTCGATTTTGTTCTGGGCGGGGGACATGCTGCGCCTCAACCAGCCTTTGTAATTGATAACCTGGCTATAATAATGGCCTTGATAATTAATATAGTGGGCTCTTTAATTTGCATTTACGGAGTCAAATATATTGCTGAACATGAAGAACATCACCATTTGGTTAAATCCCGGCAGTCACGATTTATGTTCTGGCTGATAATCTTTCTCGGGGCCATGAATGGAATAGTATTTTCCAACAATATTTGCTGGATGTTTTTCTTTTGGGAAGTAACTACATTTTGCTCATTCCAGTTAATTGGTCATGATCTTAGCGACGAGGCGATAAGAAACGCCTGCCGGGCACTGTGGATGAATAGTCTGGGCGGAGTTGCATTTGCCACAGCCCTGGTATTATTAATGAAATATGGTTCCGGTGATTTTCTGTCAATGAGGTTTTTACTAAGCCATGCAGGTACTCATGCAATCGGTGGGGGGTTGTTATTGGCAGTGGCCTTGATGGTATTTGCCGGAATGACCAAGTCAGCCCAGCTGCCCTTTCAGAGCTGGCTGTTGGGAGCTATGGTAGCACCTACTCCGGTGTCAGCCCTGCTGCATTCCAGTACCATGGTAAAGGCCGGAGTATATTTGATTTTGCGACTGGCTCCTGTTTATGCCGGAACCTATCTGAGTGATATGGTAGCCGTAGCCGGCGGGTTTACCTTCCTGGTAACCTCCATACTGGCTATCAGCCAGTCCAATGCCAAAAGGGTTCTGGCCTATTCAACCATTGCCAATCTGGGGTTAATAATAGCATGTGCCGGGATCAATACCCCGGTCGCCATAAGCGCAGCCATAGTCCTGATTATATTCCACGCCGTATCCAAAGGGCTGCTATTCCTGTGTACGGGATTTGTTGAGCACAACATAGGCAGCCGTGATATCGAAGACATGGAGGGTCTGGCCGACCGTATGCCGATAACTACTGTTATATATACAGTAGGAATAATTAGTATGTTCCTGCCTCCCTTCGGAATGCTGATCGGCAAATGGGCTGCCATTGAAGCCGCGGTCCAGCTGCCTTTGGTAGGCTTTATGATGGTAATGGCCAGTGCCGTAACCGCAATATTCTGGATAAAATGGCTGGGACGGATGCTGCAGGGGATACCCGGAGCCTTACGCAAAACAGAACCAATGGCAGTTCACTACAAAATATCTCTGGGAGGATTGGCTGCGGGAGCAGTGTTGCTGGGACTATTTATTGTTCCTCTTATTGCCAAGCTGGTTGCCCCGGCAGTAACGAACTATTACAGCAATCCTGGTCTGGGAGCGGCAACGGGGACTATTGCTGCCGGGAGCAACGGGGCATTTGTAGTCTGGCCGCTGTTTGCTTTGATTATAGTGGTAATGCTGGTCGCCGGGATAATGTACAAGCCAGCTAGAATCAAGCAGGTTCCGGTTTATATGTGCGGTGAAAATAGCGGCGGTTTAAGTTCCGCTGACTATATTACCACCGGGGAAACAGTTACTGCCTTAAGTCTGTCCAATTACTATTTTACCAGCCTTATTAATGAAGACGGGTGGAACCGGGTGGTTAACAGCCTGGCTGTAATAATGATTATAGTACTGCTGGGGGTGACAATATTATGAATCAAATAATAATTGCCTTATTAGTAATACTTGTCGCTCCGGTTTTAGGCGGTTTCTTATCCGGAGTAGACCGGGTATTGACGGCCCGCATGCAGGGCCGGGTAGGACCTCCGGTTATGCAGCCCTTTTACGATGTATTTAAGTTATTGGGTAAGGAGCCCATGGCGGTCAACCGCAGACAGGTGGCCTGGGCTTTGGGATACCTGGCCCTTATAATAGCCAGTTTATTATTGTTCTGCCTGGGCGGGGATCTGCTGATAATCGTATTTGCCATGGCATTTGCCGCTGTCAGTTTTATCCTAGGCGGGTTTAGTGTCAAGTCGCCTTACAGCCATATCGGCAGTCAGAGAGAACTCTTGCAGATGCTGGCCTATGAACCGGTATTAATACTGCTCGCAATAGGGGTATATATGCAGACGGGCAGTTTCATGGTGGGGAGTTTATTTAAACAACCGGCCCCTTTGCTGATGTCAATGCCTCTGGTATTAATAGCCCTGATAATAATATTGACCGTCAAGATGCGCAAATCACCGTTTGATTTATCAACATCCCACCACGGTCATCAGGAACTGGTAAAAGGTATAACAACTGAATATTCAGGTCCATACCTGGCTATTATCGAGGTAACCCACTGGTATGAACTCATACTGATATTGGGCCTGGTGGCCATGTTCTGGGTCCAGCCGATATGGATAGGGATTATACTGGCGATGGCGGCGTTTTTTATAGAACTGGTCATTGATAATATCTGCGCTCGTCTGACCTGGGATTGGATGCTGAAGTTTACCTGGAGCAGCGGTATTATTCTGTGTTTGGTCAATCTTGGATTTATCTACGTAATGGGAAAGGGGGGCATGTAAAATGGGGATTATAAATAATTCAAGGATTAAATCGCCCTGGCTTTTACACTATGACGGGAGCAGCTGCAATGGATGCGATATCGAAGTTCTGGCCTGCCTGACACCGGTTTACGATGTCGAACGCTTTGGTATTATTAACACCGGCAACCCGAAACATGCAGATATACTCCTTATTACCGGCGGGGTAAACCATCGGGCGGTCAGGGTAGTTAAGAACCTTTACGAGCAGATGCCGGAACCCAAAGTCGTAGTGGCGGTGGGAGCCTGTGCCTGTACCGGAGGGATATTCCACGATTGCTATAACATGCTGGGCGGGATTGATAAAGTTATACCGGTAGACGTCTACGTCCCCGGTTGCGCCGCCCGGCCGGAAGCGATAATCGACGGGGTAGTTGAAGCATTAAATGTGTTGGCAAAGAAAACGTCCCAGGAGGTTGCCGTATGAGTATCGATAAAATTACCTCGACTCCGGCAGAGATGCATAAGCCGATAAAAGAGTATTACGAAGATGGCTATCGTTTGGTTACCGCTACCTGTGTCGATGAAGGCGAGGATTTCAGACTGATCTACAGTTTCGATAAGGAAATGACCATGATAAACCTGGAAGTTTCCATACCCCGGGAAAAACCCATACCCAGTATTTCAGATATATATGCATGTGCTTTTTTAGTGGAAAACGAGATGCAGGAATTATTCGGATTGAAAATTGATAATATTGCGCTTGATCTGGGCGGCAAAATGTATATGGCGGGCGGAGTAAAAGAAGCTCCCATGTCCCGGGAATTAAAGCCGGAAGTAAAGGGGGAAGAGTAAATGGCTAGGATTACAGCCCCATTTGGACCGCAACATCCTGTTTTACCGGAACCGCTGCACTTAAATATAACCTATGAAGACGAAAAGGTAGTCGATTTATCCCCGGCCATTGGGTATGTGCACCGCGGTCTGGAAAAGTTGGCCGAATCCAAGGAGTACCCGCAGAATGTGTTCCTGGTGGAAAGGGTCTGCGGAATATGCAGCTTTATGCACGCCATGACTTATTGCATGGGGATAGAAGAATTAATGGGAATAGAAATTCCTCCCCGCGCCAAATATTTGCGGGTATTTTACAGTGAGATAAGCAGAATCCACAGCCATCTGCTCTGGTTAGGACTATTCGCAGATGCCTTCGGATTTGAAAACCTGTTTATGCAGTACTGGGCCGCTCGGGAAAAAATTGTAGATTTAATGGAACTTACGGGCGGGCACCGGGTAATATTGTCTTCATGTTCCATTGGGGGAATACGCCGGGATCTGAGTGAAGAACAAATTAAGATCGCAGAAACAACTCTTATGGATGTGAAACGTGAGTTGGAACGCATCAATCCGGTTATTATGAAAGATTACACCGTTAAAAAGAGAACCGTGGGCAAAGGGATACTGACTAAAGAGGATGCCTTGAAGTATGGGGCGGTGGGTCCGATGCTGCGGGCCAGCGGAATAGCTCAGGATCTTCGTCAGACAGGATATGCTGCCTACGGGGATATGGATTTTGAACCGGTGGTGGAAACAGACGGTGACAGTTACAGCCGGGGAATCGTAAGAGTAAAAGAAACCTACCAGTCAATTGAACTGGCTATGGCGGCTCTGGCCTGGTTGCCGGAGGGTGAAGCGGCGGTTAAAGTTAAGGGCAACCCGGAGGGAGAAACCATTCAGAGGGTGGAACAGCCCCGGGGTGAGGTATTTTATTATATTAAAGGCAACGGCAGCAAGACTCTGGAAAGGCTCAGAATTAGGACCCCAACCTTTGCGCATGTTCCTTGCCTTCTGCAAATGCTGCCGGGCTGTGATATGGCTGACGTACCGGTAATCATTCTTTCCATAGATCCGTGTATAAGCTGCACGGAAAGATAGGGGGGCAGAAAATGGCTATAATGATTCCTAATGTGATAAGCAACCTTACCCACCGTCCTCGAACCAGAATGTACCCCGTAGAAGTACGGCAGCCGCCAATGGGGGCACGGGGGCATATTGAATTTGATATGGAGAAATGTATATTCTGCAGCCTATGTGCTAAACGCTGCCCGGCCGACGCCATAACAGTTGACCGGAAAGGTAAAACCTTAACATTTGCACCGCTGCGCTGCATAGTATGTGAAGCCTGTATGGAAGGGTGCGCCAAGGATGCGATTGAATTGTTTGCACAATGGCGTTCGCCGGTAACTGTGGTATCTTCCCAAATAAATACCGCGTCGGCCCAGGACGAACCAGTATAAGTCCGAATTGACTAATAAATGCGCCAACTGGCCTGACTATATTGGAAGGGAGTATTTAGCATGGCCAAAATAAAAGTGCGAAATGAAAAATGTCTTTGTTGTCGTCATTTTGGATTTTGCTTAATTCCCTGGGGCGCAGAATGCAAACGGCAGGGAGGGAAGAAAATTCCCAGTATGAAGTCTCTGCCACTTAAATTATTGCCCAGGGCAAAAAAGAAGCAAGATAGGCCCAATAATAAAATTATTAATATGTATGGTTTGATAAGAACCAAAAAAATTAATTGGGGGTAGGGAACTACCCCCGGTTTTAGTCACGGTGTTAGGGGGTGTGCAATAAAACGGGGGTTATCTAAATCTTAAGTTCGTCTAAAAGCCTGTTCTATTGTATGGTGCTAAAAATAATTTCCCCCTAATATATTTTTCAGCAGCAGATCAGTATATATTAGTCGTTGCTCTGCATCTGTAATATCCACCCCGGAAATTTCGATGATTCGGTTCCCCAACAAAATAGGAAAGGACATGCAACAGATTAATTGCAGGGCGCGCATATATACAACGGTTGCTTCATCCTGGGGCCTTATCTGGCTAATGGTTTTTCGTATTAAGGACACACCCTCTTCTTTAAGGTATTTTTGATATTCAACCTCAAATCCAACGGGATGGTCGTGGATACTGTGGTTGATCATATTCTTCACAATATCGGGATACTTAAACAGGGTTTCAGAATATCTTTTCAAAAATAATGCCAATCTTTCCAACGGTTTTATTTGCTCTTCCTTTAGACAGTTAAAAGCGTTTTCCAACTGTAGGGTAACAATTTTCAAGGCCTCGTTTATTAACGCATCTTTGGAGCCGAAATGATAGTTCACGGCAGCTACATTGACATCAGCCATGGCAGCAATCTTGCGGACGGTTACGTTTTGAAAACCCTGTTCAGCAATTATATCCAGCGTAGCAAGGAGTATCTTATCCTTGGTTAATGTCACCCTATGTCGATCTTCCACGCCTTGGTCCCCTCTCGTTTTAAACAGTGTTTTAACTGAATTGTAGATTAGTTATAATCTGCTGTCAAATGCTATAAAAATTAAAAGACATAGGCAGTGTTGACAGTATGCTGATAATCACCTAATATGATATTATCAGATTTCAAACACTGTTTGAAATTAATGGTTGTTGGGGGGAGGGTCTTGCTATGGGAAATATATTACATATTGGCTTGGATGTAGGATCAACAACCGTAAAAATAGTGGTATTAGATGATAATGACAATTTGATATATAGCGACTATCAGAGGCATAATGCGGAGATAAACAGCAGCACAACCGGGTTATTACGAGAGGCGTTAAGGCAGGTGGGAAATATTCCGGTTACGCTTATGGTAACAGGGTCAGCGGGGCTTTCCATATCAAGCAGCCTGGGGCTTGATTTTATTCAGGAAGTAATTGCCTGCAACCACGCAATTGAAAGATTTATTCCCCAAACTGATGTAGCGATTGAACTTGGCGGGGAAGATGCCAAGATTACGTTTTTTCGAGGCGGATTGGAACAGAGGATGAACGGTGCCTGTGCAGGGGGGACGGGCGCTTTTGTAGATCAGATGGCAGCATTACTGGGGACCGATGCCGCGGGTTTAAACGAACTGGCCAGCCATCATAGTACGATCTTCCCGGTGGCAGCCCGGTGTGGAGTTTTTGCCAAGACTGATATACAACCCTTACTGAATGAAGGCGCCAGGCGCGAAGACATTGCCGCTTCAGTGTTCCAGGCAGTCGTAAACCAGACTATCAGTGGTCTTGCTTGCGGCAAGCCAATTAGGGGGCGGGTAGCTTTCCTGGGCGGACCGCTCTTCTTTTTACCCCAATTGCGCGAGAGGTTTAAAGAAACCTTAAACCTTAAAGAAGAGGAAGTGCTGTTTCCGGTCAATGCTCAGTTCTTTGTAGCCATCGGGACGGCTATAGCCTCGAAAAACCTAAGGATGACAGGTTTCCAAACCATAATTGACAGATTATCCTCATTAGATAAAATCCGGGTTAGCGAGGCCTGGAGGCTGCAGCCCCTGTTTGCTGACGACATCGAACTCCGGGAATTCAGGCACAAGCACGCCCGGCATCAGGTAAACCGGAAGGATTTGGATTCGTTTGCCGGAGATTGCTTTCTGGGAATCGATGCAGGTTCGACTACTACCAAGGCAGTTTTAATAGACGATAAGGGCTGTGTTCTATACTCCTATTATGGAAACAACCAGGGAAGCCCCATTAATTCCTCCATAAAGATTTTGCGCGACCTGTACGGAAAGTTGTCTGCTCGGACCAGGATAGCTAATTCAGCCGTTACCGGTTATGGCGAAGGACTTATCAAAGCAGCCTTAGCCCTTGATTTAGGCGAAATCGAAACCATCGCCCATTACACTGCCGCCAGATTTTTTAATCCGGGAGTAGATTTTGTATTAGATATCGGCGGGCAGGATATGAAATGTATCAAGATCAGGAACGGCGTTATTGATAATATTATGCTAAATGAAGCCTGTTCCTCGGGCTGTGGTTCCTTTATAGATAATTTTGCCCATTCATTAAATATACCAATACAGGATTTTGCGGAACAGGCGCTGATTGCAGAATCACCTGTGGATTTAGGCTCGCGCTGCACAGTATTTATGAACTCCAAGGTAAAACAAGCCCAGAAGGAGGGCGCTACGGTGGGTGATATTTCCGCCGGGCTTTCTTATTCGGTCATAAAAAATGCCTTGTTAAAAGTCATTAAAATACGAAATCCTCAAGACCTGGGGAAGAATATAGTTGTTCAAGGCGGTACTTTCCATAACGATGCGGTCCTCAGGACCTTTGAAATCATTACCGGGAGGGAAGCAATCAGACCCGATATAGCAGGCTTGATGGGGGCTTTTGGGGCCGCCCTTATAGCCAGAAATAAATATCAATCCGGGCCTAGCTCCCTTATAAGCCAAGAAAGCTTGGATCAGTTTGCGGTTACCACCAGTATGCGCAGGTGCGCGGGATGTGAGAATAGCTGCCTGCTGACCGTCAACAAGTTTCGCAACGGTGACAGATTCATATCCGGCAACCGCTGCGAGAAAGTAGTAGGCAAGGAAAAGGGGAATGAGACCCTCCCTAATCTATATGAGTATAAGTACCGGAAACTGTTGAGCTATGAGCCGCCGGCGTTGGATGAAGCACCCCGGGGTATTATCGGGATTCCCATGGTTTTGAATATGTATGAGAACTATCCCTTCTGGTTTACCTTTTTTACCAGGCTGGGGTTCCAGGTTAAACCTTCCCCCATATCTTCTAAAGCGCTGTACGATCTGGGCAATGAGACGATTCCCTCAGACACGGCCTGTTACCCTGCCAAATTGGTGCACGGGCATATTGCGGCTTTAATAAAACAGGGAATTAAGACTATATTTTATCCCTGTATTATGCATGAACGACAAGAGCAGGATGAGGCCAACCACTGTTATAACTGTCCCATGGTTATTTCCTATCCCGAAGTTATCAAAAACAATATGGATATAATCAGGGATAGTGATGTAACCCTTATTAATCCCTTTCTTCCTTATGATAATAAAACCGGCCTGGTTCGCCGTCTCTATCAAGAATTAAAGGGTTATGGAGTAACTAGAAAAGAAATATCTATAGCTGTAAACATGGCTTGGGATGAAGATCATCGTTTTAAAGGGGACATAAGAAGGAAAGGGGAAGAAGTCCTGGCCTACCTTAAAGCAACGGGCAGAAAAGGGATTGTACTGGCCGGCAGGCCTTACCACATCGACCCCGAAATTAATCATGGCATTCCCGATACAATTAATTCCTGTGGTATGGCAGTTCTTACCGAAGATTCAGTTGCCCACCTGGGAAAAGTAGAAAGACCATTGCGGGTAGTCGATCAGTGGATGTATCACTCCAGGTTGTACGCCGCAGCCAGCTTGGTGGCCAGCGAGGATCAACTGGAGTTGATTCAGCTTAATTCCTTTGGCTGTGGTCTGGATGCTATCACCACCGATCAGTCGCAGGAAATTCTTCATGCCAGCGGAAAAATATACACCGTTCTTAAAATTGATGAGGGAGCCAATCTGGGGGCGGTTAAAATCAGGATACGTTCGTTGATGGCAGCTTTGGAAGAACGTGAAAGAACTGGATTTGTGAGAGAAAATAAGCCCATCAGTCCGCCCAGAATTATTTTCACCCCGGAAATGAAAAAGAAGCATACTATACTGTGCCCGCAGATGGCGCCTATTCACTTTGAATTTATTGAGACGGTGTTCAATAGTGAAGGATATAATATCGAATTATTGCCAACCGTGGACAAAAATGCGGTAGATATCGGCCTCAAGTACGTCAACAATGATGCCTGCTATCCTTCCATCATAGTTATTGGTCAACTGCTGGAGGCTTTGCAGTCGGGCAAATACGATCTTAACAACCTCTCTGTTCTGATGACCCAGACCGGGGGCGGATGCCGGGCCACCAATTACATAAGTCTACTGAGGAAAGCGGTAAAAGAAGCCGGGTTTGAGAATATACCGGTTTTGTCTATTAATGTTAACGGTATTGAAAAAAATCCCGGATTTAAGTTTAGCGCCCGGCTTATGAAAAAGGCCTTAATGGGGGTGGTTTACGGTGATCTTCTTATGCGGGTTCTGCACCGGGTAAGGCCTTATGAAATAATACCGGGCTCGGCCAATATGCTGTATAGCAGATGGTTGGATAAATGCAAAATGCATCTGGTTGAGGCCGGCAGCAGGGGCTTTAAAGAAAACATTTACGGTATCGTCCGGGAGTTTGACCAGCTGGAGATTTCCGATATCACTAAGCCCAGGGTGGCCGTAGTAGGGGAGATACTGGTTAAATATCATCCTATGGCTAACAACAATATAGTGAGTATCCTGGAGAGTGAAGGTGCGGAGGTTGTCCTGCCTGATATGATGGATTTCTTGCTTTACTGTTCCTATGATCTTCATTTTGACTACCAATATTTGTCGGGAAAAATGGGGGATTTAATAAAAGGCAAACTGTTAATAGACTACCTGGAAAGCCGTCGTAAGATTATGAAAGGGGCTTTGGATAAAAGTCGGAGGTTTGATTCTCCTTGCTCTATTTATCATAAAGCCGAACTGGCCGGCAAAATAACATCTCTGGGTCATAATTCCGGCGAAGGCTGGTTCTTGACCGCCGAAATGGTTGATTTAATAGAAAACAGTGTGCCTAACATTGTGTGTGTGCAGCCCTTTGCCTGTCTTCCCAACCACGTTACCGGCAAAGGGATGATCAAAGAATTAAAGAGGAATTATCCTGAAGCCAATATTACCGCCATAGATTATGATCCCGGAGCAAGTGAGGTTAATCAATTGAACCGGATAAAACTGATGCTTTCGGTTGCATTCAGAAATCTAAAGAATGATTCCCCGGGATTGAATCTGGAAGCATCCTGTGAATCACATACCCGGGAAGGGAACTATACACTATCACGGCTTTAAAATTATCTTAAAGGATGGTTTTACCCCCTGGATCACATCTTCGTCCCCCATCCGCTTTTTTTCCCTTCAAAAATATTATGATAGTTCTGATATTGTTCCTTTTAACTCCTCAAAATTCAAAAATTCTTCTTGTCTAAATGGCAAATTGTGCCTATAATTATAAATGACCGGACGGTCGGTCATTTATAATTATAGGCACAATTTCATGCCTCACTTATGTGGATAAGTTGTTTTACAGAAAAATAGGAAGGGGTCGGGAGAGCAGTGAGTAAATCAAAGAAACTGGTTTTGATCGTATTAACATTAGTATTTGTGGTAGGCGGGATAGGAGTATATAAGAACTCGGGAACCACAAATCAATCTGTACAGGCATCCAATAAAACTGCCGTTCAAGTGCAGCAGGCCAAGACAGTCGAATCTACATCCGCATTATCTCTTAAGGCTAATCTGGAACCGGTTGAAAAAGGGATTGTGGGAAGTAAAATATCCGGACAGGCAGTACGAATCTTGTTTGAGGATGGCGACATGGTATCCCAGGGCCAAGCATTGATAGCGCTGGATGACCAGGATTTGAGAAACCAGCTGCAAGCGGCGGAAATCAATCTTCAGAAGCTGCAAGCCACTCTGGATTCATCACAACGGAGCTTTGATCGGACCAAAGCCCTTTTTGAAAGTGGGGCTGCCTCAAAATCTACTATGGAAGATGCCGAAACGGCCCTTAAGTTGGCCCAGGCCAGCGTTGCAGCCGAGCAGGTGAATATACAGAGTATATATAATTCCTTGAATAATTCAGTATTACGTGCTCCCATTAGCGGCGAAGTCGATGAAAAAAATGTCAGCCTGGGCCAGTATATCAGTCCGGGAACAGTTCTGGCTACAGTAAAGAACATCTCATCCATCAAGGCAGTCGTTCAGCTTAAGCAGAGCGATCTGGACAAAGTGAAGGTCGGACAGAAAGCCACTTTAAAACTTTCCAAGGCTGATACCAACGCCTATGAAGGGATAGTCAAAAATATTAATGCATCTGCAGATGCTTCAGCCCGGGTTTTTGATTGCCAGATTCAGATAGATAATACGGATGGCAAGCTCCGTTCCGGCGTGTTTGGCTATATTGAAATAACCAATGAGCAGAAGAAAGAAATTCTTGGTATACCTTTGGCGGCTCTGGTTGGCAACGAAGGCAGTTATTCCGTTTTTACAATAGAAAATAATGTAGCCCGTAAGCATTCGGTAAGCATAGGGGAGATCCAAAACGATGTAGCCGAGGTCTTGTCGGGTATAAAGGCGGGAGATAACATTATTGTCAGCAACCTTAACGCTTTGCAGGATGGTGACATAGTCGAGATTAACGGACAGGGGGTTTAAAGATGTTTTTAACCAGCATCAGTCTTAAACGCCCCGTCTTTGCCTTTGTGGTGATTATAGCTCTACTTGCACTAGGAATAACCGGGTTCAGGGGTTTGGCCATAAATGACATGCCGGAGTTCGATATACCTTACTGTGCGGTAACGATTACCCTGCCAGGGGCTTCTCCCGATCAGGTAGAGTCAAAAGTTACCAAAAAAATAGAAGAAGCAGTAGGACAGATTTCCGGGGTTAAACACATTACCAGTAACGTCAGTGAAGGCTATTCAGTGACTATTATCGAATTTGACGATAAGAAGTCTGTGGACGTGGCGGCCCAGGATGTACGCACTAAAATAGACGGTATCCGTGCCACGCTGCCTGACGATGCTGAGGAGCCGGTTATTCTAAAGTTCGACATTAATGCCCAGGCTATTATATCCCTTGCTATTACCGGGGATCTTAGCGCTCTGGATATGTCACAGCTGGTAGATGATACTATAATCCCCGACCTCAATACCGTTAGCGGAGTAGGGTCAATTACTTCATATGGCTTACAGGAACGGGAGATTCAAATCAAGCTGGATAAAGAAAAACTGGCATCTTTTGCGCTTACCACCGATCAGGTATTAAATAGTTTACGCAGCGATAATATTGACAGCCCCAGTGGCACGGTTAGCGACAACTCCCGGGAAATTACCCTGCGCACCTATGGCAGCATTAAAAAGGTGGAAGATTTCAACAATATACTTTTGGCCACCCGCAACGGAACTGAGATAAGGGTGCGTGACGTTGCTGAAGTAATTGACGGTTTTGAGGATAGTTCCAGTATATCCTATTATAATGATAAACAATGTATAGGCCTTGATATTGTTAAGCAGTCCGGTACTAATACGGTTGCCGTTGCTGAAAATATCAAAAAGAAAATCTCGGAAATGCAAACCAGTCTTCCAACCGGAGTGAAAATCGATGTAGTCAGTGATAATTCTACTTCCATACGTGACTCTGTAAGCAATGCCGAAGAAACCATGCTGGAGGGCTGTTTGCTCGCGGTCTTGGTAGTATTTCTGTTTCTTAGGGGGGCAGCCAGTACAGGTATCAGCGCTATATCTCTGCCAACATCTATTATTACCACCTTTGCAGCTCTGAATTTTATGAATTTTACTTTGAACAACATGTCCCTGATGGGGCTTTCATTAGCGGTAGGATTACTGATTGATGATTCCATTGTGGTTATTGAGAATATTGTTCGGCACCTGCGCATGGGTAAGTCGCCACTTCAGGCAGCGCAGGAAGCAACTGCAGAAATCAGCCTGGCGGTTATGGCAACCACATTTACAGTAGTGGCGGTATTCCTGCCTATGTCCATGATGAGTGGAATGCTGGGGAAATTCTTTAAGGAATTCGGCTTAACTATAGCTTTCAGTGTGCTGGTTTCTTTATTCATATCTTTTACCCTGGTGCCGTTACTGGCTTCCCGCTACATTAAAGAAGAAGAAGACCAGCAGCCCAGGGGGCCTGTGGGAAGATTTTTAGTCCAATTTAATCAATTATTTGATAAACTGGCAGTTTATTACCAACACTTATTGAGCATGGTACTGAGCAATCGCAAGAAAACTATGGCTATAACTGTAGTTGCATTTATTCTCAGTCTGGCTTTAATACCTCAAATGAGCACCAGTTTTCAGCCGACTCAGGACCTTGGAAAAATCAATATTAGTGCTGATTTGGATTCGGGGCTGACCCTGGATGCAGCAGCAAAGAAAGCCAAGATTATTGAGGCGATTGTCAAAAAATATCCGGATGTTATTAATATTTATACAACGGTAAAACAAGATAGTGTCAGCCTAAGTGTTGAACTGACAGATAAGCAGGAAAGAAAAGAAAGTATTGAGCAAATCGGAGCAAAAATGCGGGATGAATTAAAAAATATCCCCGGCCTTGACTTATCCATAGTCGCAGCGTCAGAGGGAATGAAAATGGCCAGTAAGAATTATACCCTGCATATTCAGGGCGATGATTTTGATCAACTCCTGGATTACAGTCAAAAAGCCAAACAAATATTAAACCGGATACCGGGCGCCGTGGATGTAGGCATCAGCTATAAAGCCGGGAAACCGGAGGCTCAGATGGTGGTTGACCGAGATGTGGCGGCCGACCTGGGAGTAAGCGCCGCAACCGTATCCGACACCTTAAAAACTCTGTTTAACGGGACGGTTGTCGGGCAGTATGAAGCGGGCAACGACCGCTATGATGTGCGAGCCCGGCTAAAAGATGAGCAGCGCCGCAATCTTAACAATTTTGATGGTATATATCTATCAAGTTCAAATACTAATACGGGAATGGTTCCGCTTGATCAGTTGACTAAAAAGGTTTATACCACTTCCTCTTCAACCATAAACCGTTATGATAAAAGCCGGGAAATACAAATTCAGGCTAATTATGTAGGGATGACTTCAGGTGATCTTAGTTCCGCCTTTATGGAAAAATTGAATAGTGAACTGCCTCCCCCCGCAGGAATCAGATTCGGAGTGGGCGGAGACGAAGCGTCAATCCAGGAAAGCATGGGTAGTTTAATCCAGGCTGTAATTTTAGGGATTCTATTTATATTCCTAATCTTAGCCGCTCAATTTGAAAGCTTCATTGATCCCCTGGCCATCATGTTTTCTCTGCCCTTGGCCATTATAGGAGCTTTGATAGCATTATATGTGAGCGGCAGCGGTCTAACCATGGTTGGAGGTATAGGCATTATATTTCTATTGGGACTGGCGACTAAGAATGCCATACTACTGGTGGATTTCATTAAACAAAGGCGCAGCACTGGGATTGGACGCAGTGAGGCCATACTGGAGTCCGGCTTGATTCGTTTGCGGCCTATTCTGATGACCACCCTGGCCATGATTGGGGGCATGATGCCATCAGCTCTGGCGTTTAGCAGCGGATCGGAAATGCGTCAGCCGATGGCTATAGCTATTATCGGAGGGCTGGTTTCCTCCACCTTGCTTACCCTGCTGGTAGTACCCGTAATGTATACCATATTGGATGATCTAAAAGGTTACTTTAAAAGCAAGCCCAAGGTCAATCTGCTTGTCCCAGGGCAAGAGGTGCTGAAATAAAGAGCGACTTTATGACAGGATATCCTTGGCCGATAGGCTCGAAATGCATAAAAAGACAATCCGGTTACCATTAATGTTACAATAAATATAAAGTATTTATTGTGGGAGGCGAGATCATGGCTAGACCTAAAAATAAGGAGGAGGCTATACTTGCGGCTGCTATAAAGATATTTATGGAAAAAGGTTTCGCTCAATCCAGCATACAAGTTATTGCCGATGAGGCAGGGATCGCCAAAGGCACCATATATGAATATTTTAAAACCAAAGAAGAACTGTTCATCCAGGCCGTTAAGCTTCATACTAGCAAACTTAATGATCTAATAGATAATATTGTATTGAGTGAAAATACGCTTATAGGCAAGCTGGGTGATTTGTTGGACCTTTTCTTAGGAGCATCGTCAGAAGAGTATTTTAAATGGATGGACTTTATTTTTATTAATGAATTGGCACAATTAAGTAACGAATCCAGAATGGTATTTCATATTTGGCTTCATAATATGCGAGATAAATCTACTGGCAAAATAGCTGAAATGCTGGATCAAGCTGTTAGGGAAGGGGAAATTCGAGCCATAGATATAGAGTCCGTTGCCAGTTCCATTATCAATCTTATAATGGGTACAAATATGCAAATGCGGGATAACCAATACTCAGCCGAGCAGATAGAAAAAGAAAAGGTTAAGATTCTGGATTTCATTATGCGGGGGATAGGTAATAGATAACTAGCTCTGCAGTTTGCCAACTTCTTTGACAAGCTGAAGCCGTGGATTAATACCACGGCTTTTTCCAATGCCTTTGAAAGCAGACATCAATTGTCAAGAAATCTTAATATTTGGCAAATACCATTTAGATAATTATCTGCTAAGCTTATTAAGGAAATTGGTTCATATACAGTATCTGTTGAGGGGGATTTGATAAATAATGGCGGGGAATGACAGCGAACTGGTAAATGTAGAAGTGGACAAAAAATTGTGGCAGAAACCGGGTAAAATCGTATTAATGGTGGTATTGCTGGCAGCGGTCTGTGCCGGAGCTTATTATACATACAAATCTTTTAACAAAAAAGAGGCCAGCTACTTGACTATGCCGGTCGGTAAAGGTTCAATCGTCGATCAGGTTCAGGCTACGGGCACGATTAAACCTCTGCATGAAGTGGATCTTTACTTCAGACAGCAGGGAACCTTGAAGGCGTTGAATGTCCATAGCGGCGATCCGATTCAGGAAGGCCAGCTGCTTGCTTTACAGGACGATTCAAGTTTACAGGCCCAGTTAGAGCAGGCCCGCAGTGATTTGCAGCAAGCCGAGTATACGTTGCAGCAACGGCAACTGGATTGTGAGAAGTGCAGTGCGGCCTTCACCCGCCAGGATGCCCTATACAAGCAAGGGGCTATTACCAAGGCTGACTGGGAGCAGGCTAAACGCGATGTTGACACTGCCAATATTAGCCTTAAGTTGTCTCAGGTTGCCATAAAGAATGCCCAGGCCAAACTGGTAATCGATGAGACGGATGTGAAGAATGCTCAGCTCACGGCTCCATTTTCCGGAGTAGCTGCCCTGGTGAACGGCGAAGTCGGGCAGGAAACCGGTAATTCTTCTTCTCCGATGTTCCACCTGATTAGCAACGAATTACAGATTGTCGCTCAGGTTAATGAAGTTGATATTGGCCGGGTACAATTGAATCAAGAGGTGGAATTCACTGTCACCAGTTATCCCGGGCAACCCTTTAAGGGGACCGTATCCCGCATAAGCCCGCAGTCCACCACGGTCAGCAATGTGCAGCTCTACGAAGTCAATATTGCCACCGAGAATCTTTCCAAGCAGTTACGAGCCGGTATGTCGGTTACCGCCAAAATTATTATTAACAAGCGGGAGAATGTCACCATGGTTCCTAACATAGCCCTGTCTTATGCTCAGACTTTCATGAAAAGCAATTCTTCAACAGCTAAAACTAATGCCAGCCAGAGTACTGATACTACTGCCGGAAATCCCAAAACCCCTGTTACCGCTGGAGCGAAGAACGATAAAAACAGCCAGCGGGTAGTGCTTATTGAGGCAGGTAAACCGGTGGTAAAGCAAATCACGGTTGGATTAAGCGACGGACAGAATACAGAAGTTATCGATGGTTTGAATCCGGACGATCAGGTGGCTGTGGGTATCAGTGGAGCGCAGACCACGTCAGGAAGCGGCAACAGTCAACAAAGCAGCGGACAACAGCGCTCTCCGGTTGGCGGGGTGCGTGTTCAAAGCAGGTAGTATAACTGACCTGACGGGAAGGGGCGCAGCTTTAACATATGGGAGATATTAATATAAAACTGGAGAATATAACCAAGACCTATTATGGGACTGAAACACCGGTCCATGCTCTGCGCGGCGTGTCGCTGCTGCTGGACAAGAACGAGATGGTAGCTATTATGGGGCAATCAGGATCTGGTAAATCCACTCTTATGAACATTTTAGGATGTTTGGATAAACCGGATGGCGGTAAATATACCTTTGCCGGCAATGACGTTATGGGTATGAACCGAAACCAGTTAGCCTATTTACGCAACCGCCGCATAGGTTTTGTCTTTCAGAATTTTAATCTATTGGCCCGCACCAGCGCGTTGGAAAATGTCTGCTTGCCTTTGAGTTATGCCGGGGTATATGGAATGGCCGCGGAAAAACGGGCCCGTCAGTTGCTCAGCATGGTTGGACTGACCGGACGGGAAATGCACCGCACAACCCAAATGTCCGGGGGACAGCAGCAAAGAGTGGCAATTGCCCGGGCACTGGTTAATGATCCGGATCTATTGCTGGCGGATGAACCCACCGGTGCCCTGGATAGCCAGACCGGACAGGAAATCTTAACTTTATTGCAGCAATTAAACCGTGACCGTTCTTTGAGCATTGTCATAGTGACCCACGATGCCGAAATTGCCGGGTACTGTGACCGCCTTATACGCCTTCGCGATGGGTTGGTAATGGAAGACGAAAACCTGGCTCGGGAAAACGCTGCATTACCAGGAAAGCCAGGAAAGGAGACCTCGCAATGAACCTTATGATGATTTTTCGTACTGCCTGGCGCAGCCTGAGTGTCAATAAAATGCGTTCAGTGCTTACGGCATTAGGTATCATAATAGGAGTAGGCTCAGTGATTATGATGGTGGCCTTGAGCAAGGGCGCTACGGCTGGGATAACCGCCCGTATTGCCAGCATGGGCACCAATATCCTGCAAATCTTCCCCAGCGGAGGAAGAGCTGTCGGTGGGGCAGGAGCACTCACCCTGGAGGACTCCCAGGCTCTGTGGCAACTACCCTACGTTAAAAATGTCGCTCCGGTGGCCGAAAGTAGTGTTACAGCAGCGGTGGGAAGCATAACTTGGAAAGCTACCGCTAATGGTACTACTCCGGAGATGGAGAGTATTAAAGGATGGGCATTCCCTGCGGGGGGCTTCTTCACTGCGCAAGATGTGGATAATATGAGCATGGTGGCCGTGATAGGGCAAACCGTGGCGGATAACCTCTTCCCCGGGGTTCAAGTGCCCATCGGAACAGGGATGCGTATAAACGGCCTTGATTTCACAATCATCGGAGTTTTACCCGTACAGGGAGCGGGAGGTATGGGTGGAGATCAGGATAATACGATATTTGTACCTATAAGTACCGTACAACAAAGACTTGTGGGGAATCAGAATCTTCGTCAAATCGTTGTCCAAGCCAGTGATCAGGACGCTCTACCGTTTCTGCAAAATGCCGTCACCTCCGTTTTACGAGAGCGTCATCGCCTGGCCCAGGATGCTGATAATGACTTTCGTATCATGGACATGGCCGAGCTTTTATCAACCGTGGAAGACACTACCCGCATATTGACACTGCTATTGGGAGGAATAGCGGCGGTATCACTTATCGTCGGCGGTATAGGCGTCATGAATATAATGCTGGTTTCAGTCACCGAGCGTACCAGGGAAATCGGGATTCGCATGGCGGTGGGCGCAACAACCCGTGATATACTTAACCAGTTTATGATAGAAGCTATTTTGCTGTGTTTAATAGGCGGGGCACTGGGTAGCTTGCTGGGATGGGGGCTATCGCGGCTGTTTGGCTCGCTTAGCGGTTGGACTATGCAGGTGCCGGTTTGGTCAGCTATTATTGCCATTGCCTTTTCCTCCCTGATAGGGGTGGTATTCGGATTCTATCCGGCCCGCAAGGCCGCCGAAGCCGACCCTATAGAAGCATTGCGTTACGAGTAGACCGGCAAAAACAGCACCCTTGCACCCTACGGGTACTCCCGGTGTTCGCGGTGCTCACGGAATAAGTTTGCGGGCACACGGATGTTCGCTTCGCTCACCAATGCTGGAGCGAATAGCTGCGTTACTTAAAGAAAACCGGGCTTATGGTGAACTGTAAGCGAAGGCAAAAGCCCTGGTTGCACTTATGCTGAAAGTGCAATCACCCCGTTCAATCAACGTACCTTATGTACGTCTCAATCACGGGCTGCTTGAAAGCCTTGCTCTTCGCTTTTTTTGCTCGTTCTCCTTTTTCTCGTATCTTAGATAAAAATAAAGAATGAATAAAGGATATAGGATTATGCCTAAAAAGTGGATGCAGCGAAAAGATGAAATGGAAACGGTATTAAACCGGGCTGAATATGGTTTTCTAGGAATGATCCAGAACAATAAGCCCTATGTTCTTCCGATGTCTTTTGCTTATAATCAGGATAAAATATTTCTGCATTCAGCTTTAAAAGGCTTAAAGCTGGATTGCATCCGAACGAATCCTGAGGTTTGTTTTTCAGTTTCTCAGCAACAACTTGTTCCCCATACTGATCCCTGCCAGTTTTCAGTACGTTACCGCAGTGTGATTGCCAGAGGCAAAGCAGAAATTGTGGATGAGCCCGATGAGAAATTGAAGGCACTTAATATTATCGCTTCTAAATATGCCAAATGCTCGAATCTTTCTCCTCTAGATCTAAAAAAGGCTCAAACCGTTGCAGTTATAGTAATAAGTATTGATGACATAACCGGAAAATATAACGTGGCTGATTAATAACATATGCAAATAACTGAAAGGACCTTTTCTGAATCGCCGGGAAAGGTCCTTTGCAATATTCACTTACAAGAGGAATAAATATATGACTTAAATGTTATAATTTTCTAAAGGTAGAGGGTTTAAATGCTAAATACCAATAAGGAGCAATTGCATGTCAAAAGTAGCCGTAATCGTGTGTAAAAGCTATGAATATTCCCAGGTTAAAAGGGCGGTTGAACAGGGTCTGGAACTTCTTGGAGGTGCAGCTGCTTTTGTAAAACCGGGAGAGAAAATACTTCTGAAGCCTAACCTGCTTGTAGGCGATCCCCCGGAGAAGTGTGTTACCACTCATCCGGCTGTATTTAAAGCAGCGGGCGAGCTTTTTCAGAGGGCCGGAGCCGTGCTTAGTTACGGGGATTCTCCGGGATTTGGCAAACCGGAGGCTGTTGCACGGAAATCCGGAATTTTAGAGGCGGCTCGGGCACTGCATATAGAAATGGCTGATTTTGTCAACGGTGAGGAGGTTTCCTTCGCGGGTGGAATTCAGAACAAAAGATTTATCATTGCCAGAGGAGCCTTGGCTAGCGAAGGGATCATAAGTTTGCCCAAGTTTAAGACCCATGCCCTGACCCGCCTAACCGGCAGTATAAAAAATCAATTTGGCTGCATCCCGGGGATCTTAAAAGGAGAGTATCATGTTAAGCTTCCTGATGTGAATAACTTTGCCCAGATGCTGGTTGACTTGAATCTATTTCTAAAACCCCGCTTGTTTATAATGGACGGCATAATGGCCATGGAGGGCAATGGCCCGCGGGGCGGTCGTCCTAAAAAAATGAATGTGCTCCTGTTTTCCAGCGATCCCGTAGCCCTGGATGCTACGGTGTGCAGGATGATTGGGTTGGAACCTAATTCTATTCCAACTATAGAAGCGGGGATGAAATCCGGACTCGGTACTTGTCTGGAGACTAATATTGAAATATTGGGTGATGATTTAAAACAATTCTCCTGCCCGGAATTTGAGGTGCAACGAGCCCCGGCCCCAACACCCGGGAACAAAGCCGTATCGAGTATAGTTAGTAATCTTTTGATACCCAAACCGATTATAAATGCAGAGGCTTGTATACGATGCGGTCTTTGTATCGATGTATGTCCGGTCCAGCCCAAGGTTCCCCGTTGGCCGGATGGGGATGAGGCCAGGCCGCCGGTCTATGATTACAATCGATGTATCCGGTGTTATTGCTGCCAGGAGCTCTGTCCTGAAAGCGCCATAGAAGTTAAGGTGCCGCTTATGAGAAGGGGATTGGATAAACTGATAAAGGGGTGACAAGGGTACGGCCCCTTGTCACCACTAGTAGATTTTTTGGCTAAGCAGCAGCTTATGACCATCCCATTCAGCCTTATAACCCATATTTTGGGCTATTTCCATAACGGGTCCCATAAGGGTCGAGCCGTTCTTGACAATGGAAGACTGATTAATAGTTACCCTCTTTCCATCCACCATAATGTATTTTAATCCGGGTGTTATGATAATCTGTCCTGCTCGCTCAGTGGTTTTTATATCCGTGGCCGTCCAGGCTTCGAATATGCTCCAGCCCCAATAACCTATGGCAGTCAGCCACTCGTAGGGAAGATAGGCATAACCGTTGTCACCCCAGCCGGAACCCCAGGAATTACGAAGGATTAGACATTCCTGGTCGGGCAGGTCTCCGGCTATTCCGACTGCATGCCCGCCTCTGACCAGCCCTTCCGGCACCGGCAACCGGTTATTTTCATCCGGTTCGAAATTTTCGCAGACTACCAGGGCCATTAAGAACGGCCCCTCATTTTTCAGGGCCTGGCGCATAGCGGATAATAGTTGGCTACGGCCAAGATCATAGGCCGAGCAAAGCTGGGCATAGGTTTCGATTTTGAAATCGACCGCCGCTCCTATTGCTGTTGCGGAAACAGCGGGTACCTGCGGTGCAGCCAGATCGGTCAGGGTAGAATAGGGCATTATATCCTCCGGGCAGATTCCGTATTTTTTTAATACCTGCATGGCGGTTTTGGGTTGAGTTCCTTCTTCGGATGGCATGCCATCATTTTGCTTGCACATACTATATAGAAATGCCGCCGATAAGCCATCCTTGGGATAATCGCCCTGCTTTAATTCCTCGTAGGCTTTGAGAGTCCAGGCTGATGCACAGGCCACACAGCTTCCCCGCTGACCTTGATCAAAGACGGGCGGCAGATCGGGGCGGTAGTCGATAAGAGTGACAGGTTCGTCCGCTTCAGCCCCGATTAAAAGAGAATATTTGTAGTCTCGGGGATCATAGGGAGAGGGGATATAATCCAGGCTGTAACCTTGGTGCTCCCGCGGCAAGCCTTCAAAAAACTTGCGCAGTTTATGGACAATCTCAAACGACATATACGGTGGCCTCCTTTACTTTTCCACTTCCGGTCTACAAATGACAACAATAAATAACCATTCCCTTATCAATGTATGCTGATATAGCTATGGGCATGACGATCTTTACCTGGCAGGATTGGAAATAAAGTTGAATTTTAGCGAATGGGAATAGTTCGGCTGACTGACTCAATATAATGTCAGGGGGGCATTTTTATGTTGATAAATTTACGCCAATATCGGGCGGCTATAATTAGCATTATGGTGTTGCTGGCCTTCACAGCTATCTTTCTAATATATAAAAAACACGGCAGCAAAAGTCCCGAGGTTCCGCAGTCCGGTATGGAGATGATTCGGGGGGATTATCTTAGCTGGAATGAGGTTAAGGGCATTTTTCCCATATATGCCCAGGCCAGGGTAATCGATGTCGATTCCGGTTTGGAGTTTAACGTGCAAAGGCGGGGAGGGAACAGGCATGTTGATGTTCAGCCTTTGACGGCGGCTGATACAGCCATGATGAAGAAAATTTATGAGGGTCAATGGACATGGAAAAGAAAGGCAGTGGTTGTTCAATTGGAAAACGGGCGAAAGATTGCCGCTTCCATGAATGGGATGCCTCATGGTCAGGGTGCTATAAGCGGCAACAATTTCAACGGGCACTTTTGCATTCATTTTAGAAACAGCACCACCCATGGCAGCAAGAAAATAGATCTGGCTCACCAGATGATGATCTGGAAGGCGGCTAATATTTTAGACGTGCAATTACAGTCTTTAAGCTCCCGGGAGGCGGTTGAGGTCTTGTTTACTGCCATTGGCCAGAATGAACTGGGCATTGCCGGAAAATTAATAGACGTGGAGGGCGATATTCAGCCTGTGATGGAGAAGCTGAAGAAAATAAATATGTTGAGGATAGATGGCATCCAAAAGGCTGATGGCAATGCCTTTAACGTAGAATTGAGAGTGGTCTTTTATGATTCTAACCGGGAATTTCAACATAACCTGCTCGTAAATGCAATCCGTAAAGATAATGGCTGGAAAATTGATCCCCGGACAATAATGAAATGGCCGCAATATACCGGACAGGGCACTTTAAAAGTAACCAATAATATAATCTGGGAGGATGAGGATCTGGAGACGGATAGTCCTGAATGAACTATTGTTTTGAAGTAGTGCTGCCTTCAGATCCCTGTCCCTGATTGGAAGATTGGCTGGACAGCTTGCTTTCCAGGCTCTTCAAATTGGTCATAGCAATTTGTCCTTTGATGGTGACCAATTCCATCTGTTTACTTTGAACCGCCTTTTCCAAATCCAAAACCGCAAATTCGGTGCGGCTGACTATTTTAGGATCAGCATCCTTGGCCTGAGCGCTCAAGTAAACCCAACTCTCTTTGAACTTCGGTGCATGCTCAGCCGCGGCAGTCCAGTTTTTGCGACTGGCTTCGAAAATGGCAGCCATAATCTCATATTTTAACTGGTAAAACTCGGCCGGAACCGGTGCGGTGAATAACTTGGTAAGATCGGCAAAGTTCTTATAAACCAGGAGGGAAGCAGCCAGGCTATCCTCCAGCTTCTGCTTGCTGATCTGCTGAGTCAGATCTTCCAGGGCTGTTTCAAATTGATTGCGTGATTCGACACTCATTCCGGCTTGAACAGCCTCAGGCATCAGATTATTCCAGGAAGTATGAATATCTTTCAGGGTGCTAAATTCACTTTGCCAATCATTGCTGGCTTTTTGAGACTGTGCCCCCTGAGCTTGACCGGCTTGAGTCTGCCCAGTTTGAGTTTGCTTGCTTTGTGATTGCTCACCCTGAGCTTGCTCGTTTTGAGGTTTTTTGGTTTGAGACTGTCCGGTTTGACTTTGATTATTCTGGGATTGCTCACCTTGAGACTGACTGTCTGTAGACTTCTTACTCTGAGATTGTTCGCTTTGAGACTGTCCGTTTTGAGATTGCCCGCCCGAGGCTTGGGTAGCCGTTTCTTGCCCTTTCTGGGTTTGGCTGCCCTGTCCTTGTGTAGGTGGTATTAGGGGGATATTTTGATTGATTGTAGGCATGTTTTGTTTTTTGTACTTCTGATCAAGTCCGCTAATTAGTTTATCGAGGTCAGAAGAAATAGTTTTTAATTCCTGTGGTGCCTTTGGTTTTTGCCCCGCCGTATCCGCAGGCTTTTTTTCCGCAGATTTTTGGGACGAGCAGCCTGGAGCGAATATCATAATTAAAATAAGAATAATTGCCAGCGCAGGACGCGATTTAATCAAGCCATTCACCTCAATTTTTATAAATCATCATAATCATTTTGTCCAGAACGACCTTTAATAATACTAAAATATATGTAAGTAAAACAGTAAAACTTGCGCATTTGAAGGCTGTTAAGGGGACCGTCCCCTTAACACACACTAGCAAGCAATACCTTGCGTCGCATAATATATCAACTGCGTAACTTGAATAATTTATTTAAATGCAGGGTTTTGTGATTATTTATCGTTAATATTAATGGACGGGAAAGGAGGCGGTTAAGGTTTGGAAAGATGATATATGGATAGGGCGTTGTCGCTCCGGCGATCCTAAAGCATTTGAAGCCATTATCAATCAATATAAGGCTTATGTTTTTGCCATCATTCTCCGTTTCACAGATAACCGGGAGGATGTTCAGGATATCGCCCAGGATGTGTTTCTCCAGATTTACCGCTCTTTACCCGACTACCAATTCGACCATTTGAAAGCCTGGATCGGCAAAATAACTGTTAACAAGGCAATTGATTGGAAACGACGGCAGGCCAAATACATACTGGAAGACCGGGAAACAGAACTGGATAGGATAGTGGATGATCGATTAATAAGTCCTGACCGGCAAGTTATTCAGCATGAACGAGCGATAAATATAAAGAAATTGTGCCGCACCTTGCCACCCCGCTACAGTAGCATAGTAATTAAGTACCATTTTGAGGAAAAATCATATCAGCAGATTGCCCGGGAGGAAGGAATCAGTTTAAAAACCGTGGAATCACGGCTTTATCGAGCCAGGAAGATGATGAGAGAACGATGGAAGGAGGGAGAGAATGAAGCATTTTGACAAGCAGGAATGGCTGGTTTTCAGGGAGGGTAAAGCAGGTACGGAAGAAGTGTCCATCATGGAAGATCACCTGACTATCTGTGAAGATTGCAGGCAGATATTTTTAAGCAGTATTGATGCAGACGAAATTAGCCGGGCTGAGGCATTCATTCCCCCTGACTTCACGGCCCGAACCCTTAACCTGCTTCAAGCCCCCGTCAATAAACCCGGTGCTTCGCCCTACCAGCAAAAGGCTGGCGTAAAAAGGAGGCTATTATCTTTTTATGTAGCTGCGGCTGCGGTTACCTTGATGCTAATGAGTGGAGGCGTATTTCAATCAGCCGCCCGACAGGTGACCAATATACCGGTTAATTATTCCCCCCAGGCGCCAGCTAGACAGTATTTTACCCTACCCAATTGGCCCGGCCAGCTTAGAGAAAAAACTGCCGGTTGGATGGATGCCATCGAATGGAAAAAACATAAGGAGGTCAAGTAATGAAGAAAAGGAGTAAGTTTTTAGTATTTATACTGTCTCCTATCCCCGGTCTTAGTCATCTCTACCTGGGCTGGAGTCAAAGAGCCTTGATTTTTTTCGCCATCTTCCTGGGTATATGCACCGGAGGAGTGTTTATGGACAATACGGTTTTTTATGGCCGGGGAGGAATGGAAGGATTTATATTCTTCGCTATTGCCTTGCTGTGGTTTATGGCCCTGTCGGAGGCGCTTAGCCTGGCAGATCAAAAAGAAGCTGGAGATGGTAATATTGAAGTTCTACCGGATGCTTTGAGCGGGAAAGATGTTTTTTCTATAAGCAACCGTAAAATGATTGCTATTGCCTTTTCAGCTATCCCGGGGGCCGGGCACATGTATCTGGGTCTGCTAAAACAAGGAGCCCAGCTAATGGCAGCATTTTTCTTTACGCTATTTATAACCGGCTGGCTGGATATGGGTCTACTCGGTTTTATTGTGCCGGTAATATGGTTTTACAGCCTGTTTGATGTCTATCATTTACTGGAGGAGGAAGAGAATCAATTAAGATTAGATGCTTCCCTGCTTTTTGACTGGTTTAACACCCATCCCGGCTGGGTGGGGTCGGGGCTTATTATACTGGGTCTTCTGGTTATTATGCAGCGGATTGTAAGCCCCTTGTTTGAGGCGCTAATAACCGCCAATGTTAGGAATTACTTGGAAACGGGTCTGGTTGCGCTAATATTAATAGCCGGTGGAATCAAGCTTTTGGCGGGAAGTAAGAGCCAGGATAAAAGGGAGGAATTGTAATGAGGCAATGGCGCGTAGGCACTGTATCTATGGGTTCATTATTATTGTTTAGCGGTATTGGTTTACTTTATGCCCAGTTCAATCAACTCGCGGTGGCTCAATTAGCCCTGAAATGGTGGCCGGTATTATTTGTGGTACTGGGAATTGAAGTGTTGCTGCGCAGCTATTTTAATAGATCAGAAGAAACCAGAGTAAAATACGACCTGTTAAGCATATTTATCATTCTCTTCATTGTCTTAACCGGTCTGGGGATTCAGACTGCCAGTGAAGTAGGGCTGGTAAAATACGCTCAGAATATGATCAGTATGCAGCAATTTACCTTACAGAGTCCGACTTCAGAAGTACCTCTGGACGATCAAATCCAGAGAATTGTAATTGAAGCCGAAAGCTCCCCGTCTATGAGGATTCATACTACCCCATCCAATTTAATTTCATATTATGCTGCTGCCCAGCTGAGGGCTCAATCCAAAGAGGAAGCCCAAAATTTAATGCTGGAAAAGGTTCAGGTTAATGCCCGTCAGGTGGGTAACGCTCTGTACTTAAGCATGAATGTGGCGGGTTCCGAGCAAATTTATGACTGCATTTATAATTTGATTTTACCAGAAAGTCTGGCAGTTGAGATTGATCACAGCGGTGCATCCCTGCAGATTATTTCAGGTAAGATCAGTAACGATTGGACAATACAGGGAAAAGGAACAACGGAAATAAGCCTCCCGGTGCAGTCTGACCTCTTGATAACAGCCTTGACAAGCAATCCCAGCTCTCTTAAAGGGAATCTGAATTGGAGCCAGACAGGCCGTCAGACTTTACCGGGGCAGGTAAAGGTAGATATAAACGGGAATGAGGTGCAGGCCCAGGTTAAAGGACAGAACAGCTTGGAGATCAGCGATGGATCTTCGGGGAATATACAGGCTCAGGCCAAACTGGGTAATGGAACTCATAAGTTAACCATTATTAGTGATGACGATATCACTGTTCATCAATTACCATAAAGTTTCGTTCAACATCCTCAACCAAAGTAAAAGAGCCAGCATTCTCACCTTCGTGATTCGCCAGCCCTTTTACTTTGGGGATGTACTGTACACTCAGTACGCCCTCCTTCTTTTAGTCACCCTGATAAACCATTCGCCCCGGTTGCTGATCTACGATCCATGGCTCCGAGTTTACTACTCCATTTGCCCTTATCCCAGGGTCTTCTCGTTCCCGTTCCAAGTTTCTGCATCCTGTCTTCTTACCGCTTGATAAGATTCCATTTGATAAAGAACTTTGCCGAATGTTATCCCAGCTTGGAATGGTTCAGGGTGCTTACCAGTACTCTGGCAAAAGCCTATTTCCTGGTAATTTCATTTTATACGGTGATTGCCTTTTAAGGCAATGGTAAATAATTACATTAATTGTTCTCTAGTAAATTGAAAAAAGGTCAGTCATTGCAATGAATCGCTATCTTATGAAAAAAGGTATAATATAGTTCATAGCGATTAACAGGGGGGGCAGGAAGTGGAAAAAGCAAATATTACCCAGGAAAGAGCGGCATTGATAGCAGTAATGGCAACCTCTTTTATGGTTCCCTTCATTGCCAGTGCGATTAACCTGGCGTTACCTTCCCTGGGAGGTGAGTTTCATTGCAGTGCCCTGCTTTTAAGCTGGGTGGTAACCAGTTATATTTTAGCTTCTGCCGCCTTTTTATTGCCTTTTGGAAGGTTGGCCGATATTGTAGGACGCCGTAAGGTATTTATAGCCGGGGTTGCTCTATTCTCCATTTTTTCGTTCCTATGCGGTATGAGCGGCTCCGTTCATCTTTTGATAACATTCAGATTGCTGCAAGGTGTAGCTTCGGCGATGATATTTGGTACCGCTATGGCGATTTTAAGCTCGGTATACCCTCCTCACCGACGCGGAAAAGTGTTGGGGTTATCTGTAGCGAGCACTTATACGGGCTTATCTCTGGGACCGGTCCTGGGAGGATGGATGAACCATGCTGTGGGTTGGAGAAGTATATTTTTCTTAATAGCGGTATTAAGTTTTCTGATACCTATTTATACTAATGCACGTTTAAAAGGCGAATGGGCCGGAGCCGAAGGGGAGAAATTCGACCTGGCAGGCAGTTTTTTATATGTACTGGGTTTAGTGGCTTTTCTATATGGAATGTCATCCATTGCCAGCTCAGTATGGTCAAGATATATCATCGCACTAGGGTTGGTGTTAATTGTTTTCTTTGTGCGTTACGAACTGAGGCAAATTCATCCGTTGATAGAACTGAGGCTATTTATACAAAATATCGGCTTTGCATTTTCTAACTTGGCGGCCATGATTAATTATAGTGCTACTTTTGCTTTGAGTTTTTTGATGTCTCTTTTTCTGCAGTTGATACTGGGCTACAGTTCTCAGGCAGCCGGAATGGTTCTTTTATCCCAACCTCTTGTCATGGCCTTGTTCTCACCTCTGGCGGGAGCTTTATCCGACCGGATGGAACCCCGCCTGGTAGCCACAACGGGAATGGCATTAAGCGCTGTAGGTCTCCTGGGTTTTGTTTTCCTGGGCGTTAGTACACCAGTGGGGTTGATTGTAGCCAACTTAGCCCTCATCGGGCTAGGATTTGCGTTGTTTTCATCGCCTAATACCAATGCCGTTATGGCCACGGTTCCACCTCGGCTTTATGGAATCGCTTCTTCCACTCTGGGAACGATGAGACTGGTGGGCCAGGCCTTAAGCATGGCTTTGGTAACGTTACTGATGGCGATTTATATTGGCAATGCTAAGTTAAGCGATATCCATCCAAACGTCTTGATGAGCAGCATTCATACTGCTTTTGTTCTGTTCTCCCTACTCTGCTTTTTGGGGGTCTTTGCCTCTATGGCCAGGGGACAAATCAATGAGAACCGGAAGGAAACCGGTCAGGCCGGTTAGAGCTTCTGGCGTATCTTAAAACGCATAAACGAAAGGGCAGAGAATATGCAGACATTATTTAAGAACCGGAGTTCTACATTGTCCCATGTAGGCCTGGCCAATCTTTTTATAGTCTATATTGTGTGGAGCAGCACGTATCTGGCGATTCGCGTAGGCTTAGCAGAAGGCAGCGGACTATCGCCATTGGCGATGGGAACGATAAGGTTGCTGCTGGCTGGTATTATTCTTCTGGGATATGCGGCTGTTCGAAGGTATAGAATAAGAATTACCGGGCAAGAGATAGGTTTCCTTACTATTAGCAGTATTTTCATGTGGGTGTTGAACTTCGGATTTGTGATGTGGGCTGAGCAACGCGCCGGTTCCGGGTTCGCAGCCCTAGTAGTATCAACCAGTCCAATTATGGTTGCATTCCTGGATTCCGTGCTTTTACGGCGCAGCCCTTCCAGGCTTCTGCTAGGCTCATTGCTATTTAGCTTTTGCGGCCTGGGAATATTAATGACTCCTTCCTTGCTAAAGGGTGACTCGACTGACTTTGTAGCTGGAATTGCTCTTTTGCTGTGCGCATTGAGCTGGTCAATAGGCACAGTTTACCAATCTCATAAACCCATTGAACTTCCAGTTACAGTAATATCGGGTTATCAACACCTTATCGGAGGTAGCATTTTTGGATTACTAATGTTTGTTTTTCAGGAGCCGCTGCCTCATCCTACGGTGCATGCCTGGTTCGCCGTAGGGTACTTAATTATATTTGGGTCAGTTCTGGCTTTTACAGCCTTTATTACTGCTCTAAAACTCTTACCCATTAACATTGCTATGACCTATGCTTATGTCAATCCAGTTTTGGCTTTATTTTTGGGATGGTGGCTTTTAGATGAACCCGTTACGGTATGGACGTTAGTGGGAGCTGCCATGGTTATACTGGGAATCGTTGGGGTATTCAAGGATCGCGCGCATATGTCGCCATTGGAAGCAGAGGAAGCCGGTTGATTTCGAACTGGATGAGTTCAGTCGGGGAAGAATCTGTTGAGGAAGTCTTCCGGGGTAATGGCCTTCACCGGAGAGGCGGAAAAGTCTTTTATGTTGCGTGTAATAATGTATGCGGACTTGGTGCGCTTGGCACATTGTGCAAGCAAAGCATCTTCGTAATCGGTCATGGATAGCTCAAAGGCTTTGATACAGTCAGACCTTGTCACGTCAATAACATCAAGTACTTCGATCAACCCAAGAATAGTGCGCTTGATGTCCTCTCGGTCGGATATATACTTTTTAGTCAGATAATAAATGTCGGTAATGGTGTTGGCGGTGATGGAAGCCGATAGTTTCTGCTGGGCGGCAAGCATCAAAATAGCTGCCGAATGCTGAATGAAAGGTTCACGGTTGCCAAGTACATCCAATACAACATTTGTATCAATCAACACGTTCATGTTTGGAAAGCCGCTCCTCTCTTGATTCTTCCCTGGTCACGCCATTAGGTAGAATACCTATAAGAGACTTAACAATATCGGTTTTATTTTCGGTGGCATCAGTCAACTTGGCGATACGTTTGCCGTTTTTGGTAATGATAATGTCCTCTTGCGAAGCTTTCGCCAGATACTTTCCGATATTGGCCTTAAACTCGGTTGCAGTAATCAGAATGGTAATCACCCCTTAAGCATAATGCTATTGTTTAATATCATTATATGTAAAAAACACTAAATGTGCAAATGTAAACGTGCGATAATATTTGAAAAATCGTACTAATATTTGAGCTTATTATGTGCGGAAAAACGCAGTTATTCAAGGTGTGTTTACAAAGAACTGATAGTCATAAAAGAGGATGAACTGGCAAGATAATAAGAAAAAGCTTGGATAGGGCAAATTCAAGCTCTAAATTTGAGAGCATACGAATCTGCTTCTTATTCGGGGACAGCCAACCGATAGCCGATACCGGGCTCGGTCAATATGTATGTAGGTTGGGTGGGATTGGGCTCAATTTTCCTGCGCAGTTGTCTGATGAAAATTCTCAGGTAATGATTTTGATTCTGGCAGTCCTTGCCCCACACAGTCGTTAAGAGATACCGGTGGGTTAATACCTTTCCGGCATTTATAGCCAGGTGTTTAAGGATTTCGTATTCTATGGGAGTCAGCTTTACTTCTTTTTCGTCAACTTTAACGATACGATGTGCCAGGTCTATGTTCAACCCCCCTAAAACCAGAACCGGTTCATCGTTCCCCATGGTCTGATGGCGTAATGCCACCCGGATGCGCGCAATAAGTTCACCCATACTGAAGGGTTTGGTTACGTAGTCGTCGGCGCCTTCTTCAAGGGCTTGAATTTTATCCTGTTCCCGTTCACGGACGGATAGGATGATAACAGGCACCTTTGTCCACTCGCGGAGGCTCCGTATTACTTCCAAGCCATCCATGTCAGGCAAGCTCATATCCAGAATAATCAGATCAGGATGAAATATCGCAGCTTGAGAGAGACCTTCTTGTCCGTTCCCGGTCTCGCAGATATCATACCCGTAACCAGTCAAGGCAACTTTCAGTAAACGGCGTATTTGTATTTCATCATCAACTACTAGAATCCGGGCTCCCTTAATTGTCATAGGAATCACCGTCTTTCTCGCTGAGCAGCGGAACGGAAGGCGGTTCCTTCAAGGGTAAAGTGAAAATAAACAGTTCTCCGCCGCCAGGCCGATTTTTAGCCCAAATCCTGCCACCGTGAGCTTCAATAATACCCTTGCAGATAGAGAGCCCCAATCCGGTTCCGCTTACATAACCAGGGGAATGCATACGATAGAATTTATCGAATACCTTGTCTTCATGTTCGGGAGGAAGCCCTTTTCCCTTATCAGCCACGGTAATCTGCATTTCGTCATCTTTTTTATCAACTGTAATGCTGATCTCACTGTTGGGCGGGGAATACTTAACCGCGTTATCCAGAATATTTGCAAATACTTGCTCTATCAAAGCGCTGTCAGCCTCTAGCAACGGCAGGTCAGGCGGGATGTTGATATTGAGGGGGCGTTGATCTAATATTCCCTCATATTGTCTCAAGACTACACCGATTATATCCTGAATATCGTACCATTCACGATGCAGTTTTATTAAACCGCTTTCCAGGCGGGCCATATCCAACAAGTTGCTAACCAGCCGATTCATTCTCAGGGCGCCATGTTTTATGTTTTGCAGAAGAGACCTGTGCTGGTCGGGGGTGTAGATACCATCTCCATCCAGGAGGCTGGTGACCGCTCCGATAATTGAGGACAACGGCGTTCTCAGATCATGGGAAATAGAATTGTATAAGGTGCTGGAAAGCCTTTCGCTCTCCTCCAGATTGCGTATCTTTTGAGCTTCGCCTGCAAATTTCAACCTTCCTATGGCCAAGGCCGCCAGGCCGGCCAGGGCTTCCAGGAGGTTCCTCTGCTCAGGCAAGAGGTACTTCTCTTGTTGACTAAGTTCGGTGCCTAATACTCCCAGAACTTCCCCTTCAGTCTTGAGCGGCAGGTAAACACCGGAGGCACCTGGCAGGGTTTCGGTGCCTGCTCCGGCCAGTTTACCATGTTGATATACCCATACCGCCACGGCCCGTTCATTACTGTCCACTACCAGATTCCCGATAGGGTTGCTGGCTGAGCGTATTGCCAGGCTGCCGTTAGGTTCGGGCAGCAAAATAGTGGTATCCCCGTCAATGGTCTGAGCAACTTGATCCACTACCTTTTTGAGCAATTCATCAAGCTCAGTTACTGCAGCCAGCTCACGGCTAAGGTTATAGAGAGCCCGGGTGCGAGTTTCACGTTTTCTGGCTTCTTCGGCCTGGAAGCGCAGCTTGTTAGCCATGGTGCCGGTAATGGTAGCAACCAATAAAAATACCCCAAAGCTGAGCAGATAGCGGAGATCATATACCGTCAACCGAAAAATTGGGGGAACAAAGAAGAAATCGAAGGATAGGACCCCGGCAAGAGCCGCGAAAATGGAGGGCGCCAATCCCAACCGAGCCGCGGCAAATAGAACCGGCAGGAGGTACAGTATGGCTAAATTAGTTAAATCTATGGTGTTTCCGGCGATTTTGCCCAGTACGGTAATTGACAGGACTTGTAAAAAGACCTTCAGGTAAGCAACCATATCTATTTCTATACCGGTACTTGGGGCAGGTATGGCTTGAACCTCCGGTTCGGGCGTTCCGGGGATCACATGCACACTGACACCCTTACTTCCGCGCACAATCCTATCCACTACCGATCCTTCCAGAAATTCCTTCCAGCGGGAGCGCAAGGGCATGCCCAGTACAATTTGGGTAACATTGTGTTTGCGGGCTAGCTCCAGAATTTCTTCAGCCACGTTTCCTCCATTTAAAACAATTACCTTGGCTCCCAGTTCTTCTGCCAGGCGCAGGTTAACAGCAAGGTTATCCCTGGACTTGGACGTCTTGGGGGAACTGCCCGAGGTTTCCACATATGTTGCCAGCATCTCTGCCTTAAGGTTGGAGGCCATACGCCGGGCGACCCTCAGTACCCGGGTTCCAAAAGGACTGCCGCTGATGCAGGCCAAGACTCTCTCCCCAGCCGGCCAGGGAGTATCTATTCCATGGCGATGCCGGTAGTCCTCCAGCTGCTGGTCGACCCTTTGGGCGGTTTGGCGTAAGGCGAGTTCACGCAGAGCGTTGATGTTGCCGGGACGGAAAAAACTATTTAGAGCCTTTCCAGCCAGTTGGGGAACGTAGACTTTCCCTTCTTTTAGGCGCTGAATCAATTCCTCGGGAGGGATATCAACCAGTTGAATCTGGTCAGCCCGGTCCAAGATCTGATCAGGAACAGTCTCGCGCACCCGTACCCCGGTGATCTGAGCCAGGATGTCGTTTAGGCTTTCCAAATGTTGAATATTAAGGGTGGTATAAACACTGATACCGGCACCCAGCAGTTCTTCTACATCCTGATAGCGTCGGGGATGCCGGGAGCCGGGCACAGTTGTGTGAGCCAGTTCATCTACCAGTACCAATTGGGGATGCCGGTCCAGTATGGCGTCCAAGTCCATTTCCTCGAATGTTTTGTCGCGGTATATGACGTGCCGCGAAGGTATTACCGGCAGGCCCTCCAGCAGAGCCTCAGTTTCCCTTCGCCCGTGAGTCTCTGCCCATCCGACCACTAAATCCAGACCCTCGGCCAATCGTTCATGAGCTGCTTCCAGCATGGCATAGGTCTTGCCAACGCCGGCTGCCGCACCCAGGAAAACTGTAAGCTTGCCCTGGGAATCTTTCTGTATTTGCCCTAGAAGTTCGTCAGGATTAGGTCTCCTCTCCCGTTCCATAGCGTCTCCTTTCTACCGAGAAAGTATAGCACTTTCAAGGAATGTGAAAGAATGTACGACCTTAGTAATATCGCTAGTCAACCCGGGTTTGCTTTTAATGTTTTCCGGGTATACATCAAAAATATTTAAAATATAGGCTTTGTTTTTCCGCAGAAAGCTCTTTTGAATCTGATATCTCTCCAAATCATGGGCAGGCTTGTGCAACAGGATTTCCGTGACAGTGTTGAAATCATGGCATACATCTATATCGTAGTCCAATGCTTCAATTTCCTGAGTATTCCATTTATTTAAGCGTTTTTGCGCATAGCTTATTATATCTACATCTCCCACATTTTCTACAACTATACTTATTTTGGGCAATAAAATACCGGCATTTTTAGAAACAATGATGGTAGCGGCATAGATATTCAACGGCCACCCTAATTGGCTCATAACGGTGTGCTCCAGCCCCCGGTCTTCAACCCAGCCATCAGGCCATGAGACTTTATATCCCATCTTCTTATTAATAAAAGAACGTTCGGTTTCTTCGAAATGATGCAACGCTCCTTTATTACCGGGGACCACAATGGTCGCCCCATAATTCTTCAGGCCTTCGTAAATGTTGCCTATAGAATCCGGTATGAAATACATAATTACTCCTCTCCTCCCTATCTTAACATCATATTAGGTGAATGCTTTTACGGCATCGTCAATGCATCCAGGGCAAAATTTAATTTCAGCACGTTAACCCGCGGTTCACCTAAGAAACCCAGTTCCCGGTTTTCGATGTTATCTTCGATCAGGTTGCGTACTTGCTTCTCGGGTAGGTTTCTAGCCCGGGCCACCCGCCCTGCCTGCAGAAGGGCCGATGTTGGAGAGATATGAGGATCTAGTCCGCTTCCCGAAGCTGTCACCAGGTCTGCCGGTATCAGCGCATCAGCACGAAGATCGTTATCTGAACGCACCGTCTTAACTCGTTCAGCAACACTGTCAATGAGTTTTTTGTTGGTTGGTCCCAGGTTGGATCCGCTGGAACTGGTGGCGTCATAACCCTCTGCACCGGCGGCGGAGGGGCGGCCATGAAAATACTTCGGATCTGAGAAATTTTGGCCAATCAAGGATGAACCCACCGCTTGGCCATCTTTATAGATCAGGGATCCACCGGCCTGAGTGGGAAAAAGCAGCATAGATATCCCGGTCACCGCTAAAGGGTAAACGATACCTAAAAAAATCGTAAAGGTGATTAAGATGATCGCTGCTTTACTAATCTGTTTGAACATAAAAAACATTCACCTCCTATTTAAGCTAGTCCGAAAACAACCAGGATAATGTCAATCAACTTGATACCCAGGAAAGGAATGATTAGCCCGCCTAAACCATAGATTAAGATATTGCGCCGCAAGAGCGCGTTTGCTCCCAATGGTCGGTAGGCGATCCCGCCCAATGCCAGGGGAACCAGGGCCACAATAATCAGGGCATTAAAAATAACCGCTGACAATATGGCGCTCTGAGGCGTAGCCAATCCCATAATGTTCAATAGATTCAACTCCGGATAGGTGGAAACGAAAAGAGCCGGGATTATAGCGAAATATTTAGCTACATCATTGGCTATGCTGAAAGTGGTCAGGGACCCCCTGGTCATCAACAGTTGTTTGCCTATTTCCACCACGCTGATCAACTTGGTGGGGTTGCTGTCCAGATCCACCATATTCCCGGCTTCTTTGGCTGCCTGGGTACCGCTGTTCATGGCCACCCCTACATCAGCCTGGGCCAGAGCCGGCGCATCATTGGTACCGTCGCCGGTCATGGCTACCAGGTGGCCCTGTTCCTGGTAATCACGGATTAATTTGAGTTTGGTTTCCGGGTTAGCCTCCGCCAGGAAATCATCCACCCCTGCCTCAGCGGCGATAGCAGCGGCTGTTAGCGGATTATCACCGGTAATCATGATGGTTTTAATACCCATCCGCCGCAGTTCTGCAAAACGTTCCTTTATGCCGCCTTTCACTACATCTTTGAGGTATATTACCCCCAGGGCCCGGCCATTGTCGGTTACTACCAGAGGCGTGCCGCCCTGTTTGGCAATGTTGCCGGCGACAGTTTTTATCTCATCAGGCAGGGTTTGCTTATGGCCCATCAGGTAGTTCTCAATGGCCTCTGCTGCCCCCTTGCGGATCTCCCGGCCTTCCATGTCTACCCCGCTCATACGGGTGTAGGCGCTGAAAGGAACAAAACTGACCCCTAGGCTGCCGAGATCACGCTGCCGCAAGTTATATTCTTTCTTAGCCAGAACCACAATGCTGCGCCCTTCCGGGGTTTCGTCCGCCAGAGACGACAACTGGGCGGCATCAGCCAGAGTTTCCATTGACACGCCGGGCGCCGGTATAAATTCAGTAGCCATGCGGTTGCCCAGAGTAATGGTTCCTGTCTTATCCAGGAGGAGAATATCGACATCTCCGGCCGCCTCCACGGCTCGACCCGACATGGCCAGCATATTGCGCTTCAGCATCCTATCCATACCGGCGATGCCAATAGCGCTCAACAATCCTCCTATGGTGGTCGGGATCAAGCAGACCAGCAAAGCTATAAGCACCGGGACTGAAACCAACGCACCGGAATACCTGGCGAAAGGTTCCAATGTCACCACTGCCAGCAGGAAGATTATAGTCAATCCCACTAAAAGAATGGTAAGCGCTATTTCGTTCGGGGTTTTCTTTCTCTTGGCAGCTTCTACCAGGTGGATCATGCGATCCAGAAATGTCTCGCCCGTATCGGCAGTGATACGCACCATAATCCAATCCGAGAGCACCCTGGTGCCGCCGGTCACGGAGCTCCGATCCTCGCCAGATTCCCGAATAACCGGCGCTGATTCTCCGGTGATAGCGCTTTCATCCACCGAGGCAATCCCTTCGATGACCACACCGTCACCGGGAATAATATCGCCCGCTTCCACCAGCACTATATCAGCTTTGCGCAAATTTGAAGCTGAAATCTGCTCGGTTTTATCACCGATTATTTTTTTTGCCACCGTTTCACTGCGCGTGTGACGCAAAGTTGCGGCCTGGGCTTTGCCCCGGCCTTCGGCCAGAGATTCGGCCAAGTTGGCGAATAGAACGGTTATCCAGAGCCACACAGCCAGCTGGATATTAAGTGCCAGGTAATTATGATTACCCACGGCCAGATCCCGGGAAACGAAATAGGTGATTAAAACCGCACCTGCTTCTACCACGAACATTACCGGATTGTGCCATAATATGCGGGGATCAAGCTTGCGAAAGGAATCTTTTACAGCCTGCCATATAAGGGCCGGATTATAGGTTTTTGATATCATTTGTGCATCCCTCCTAAAACGTCTTTCCGGTCAACATCAATAGATGCTCGACAATAGGGCCCAGGGCCAGGGCCGGAAAGAAGGTCAAGGCTCCTACAATCAGAATTGTACCGATCAACAGGACGGTAAAGAGCAAACCTGTAGTCTGGAAAGTGCCCGGTCCTGCCGGAGCCGCTTTTTTACCGGCCATACTGCCGGCCAGAGCCAGTACGGGCACTATTACTCCAAAACGGCCGATAATCATAGCCAGCCCCAGGGTCACATTATAAAATACGGTGTTGGCGCTTAAACCAGCGAAGGCACTGCCGTTGTTGCCGGAGGCTGAAGAAAAAGCGTACAGAATTTCGCTCAGACCATGAGGGCCCGGATTCAGGACCGACGAAACACCGGCTTGAGTGACCGCCGCCGTCCCGGCTCCCAGCAAAATAGCAGCAGCCGGAACAAGCACAGCAATCGCAGCCATTTTGGTTTCTCTAGCCTCGATTTTTTTGCCCAAGTATTCCGGGGTACGCCCTACCATTAAACCGATTATGAACACGGTGAGAATAACGAACATTAGAATGCCATATAACCCCGCTCCTACGCCCCCGAAGACTACCTCTCCGAGCATTATCAGGAACAGCGGCACCAGCCCCCCTAGGGGGGTTAAGCTGTCATGCATGTTGTTGACCGCACCGCATGATACAGCGGTGGTTGCGGTTGTAAATAGGGAAGAGTCGGCGATCCCGAACCGAACCTCTTTGCCTTCCATGGAAGTAGGGCTGCTGATACCTAAAGCCTGAACCTCTGGATTGCCAAATGTTTCGCTGGCATAACAGACTCCCAGACCCAAGGTGAATAGTATCAACATAGCTGCCAATATGGAACGTCCCTGAGGTGCGTTTTTTACCATCCGACCGAAGGTAAAGACGAGAGCGGTCGGGATAATCATCAACGCCAGCATTTCCAGGAGATTTATAAAGGGTGTTGGATTCTCAAAAGGATGAGCGGAATTAGCGTTGAAAAAGCCCCCGCCGTTGGTACCCAGCATCTTTATAATTTCCTGAGAGGCTACCGGTCCCATAGCCAGAGTCTGCTGGCCGCCTTCCAGGGTGTTTACTGTCAGGTAGGGACTTAGATTCTGAATTACTCCCTGGGAGACTAGCACGAAGGCAAAAACCAGGGAGAGGGGCAGCAGTATCCACAAAGTGGAGCGGGTCAGGTCAACCCAAAAATTACCCAGGGTCTTGCTCTGACGCCTAATTAACCCTCGAATCAATGCAGTGGCGACTGCCATCCCGGTGGCCGCACAAACGAAATTCTGCACAGTCAGCCCGGCCATCTGAGTTAAGTAGCTCATAGTTGATTCTCCGCCGTACGCCTGCCAGTTGGTATTGGTCACAAAACTGGCGGCGGTGTTAAAAGCCAAATCCCATTTAACCGCCCCAAAATCCTGAGGATTAAAAGGCAGATGGCCCTGGGCCAGTTGCAGTACGAATAACAGAACCATGCCAAGAAAATTAAAGAGTAAAAGCGCTCCTGTATATTCGCGCCAACCCATCTCCCGGTCGGGATCGATTCCTGATATCCGGTAGATGAATCTCTCCAGTGGCCTAATAACTCTATCCAGCAGAGTGGATTTACCGGTTAAAACCCTCTCCATATAGGCTCCCAAAGGCCAGGCTAAACCAAATAATAAAATAATAAAAAAGACCATCTTGAAAACATCAATCGTAGCCATCAAAGCACCCTCGCTTTCATCGAGAAGTTGTTAACAAACAGGCAAACTATTAGCGGGTTTAGATTAGGGAACTTCATCATAAATCCTCCGCCTTGAGCAACGCATAAACCAGATATACAAACAAAATTGCTGCAAAGATTCCGCCTAATGCAAGATCCACTGGCGTCCAACCTCCTTTATCGAAATACCTTTGTTACATCGGATATTGATATCACCATGAGAGTGACCTGGGTATTAATTTTATTAAAAATATTATCTTGTTGTGATTACACCTTTATACTGATGAAACCGTAAATAGCCAGACGCAACGTTTATATCTCAAGACCAGCATAATTCAGATCAGTATCAAATTGGTGTTAATTAAGTTGGGGGAGGTGTAAAAATGCTGTAAAGAGGACGGTACTATGAAAGGGCTAGAACATCAAGGTGAGGTTTAAGAGAGAATACACCAGGGGGGACAGGATTTAAAATGGTTAGTTATTGAAAGACATTTATAGCAGTGCTTTTAAAAATGGCGTAGACCGTTTGGCCACAGCTAATCCCTATTTCTTCAGCTGACGTTTTGGTTATTAAGACTGACAATGGAATACTTGCATCTATAAATACCTTCACTATTATTCCCTGGGGTATTATTTCGATGATCGTTCCCGGCAAACAATTTCGAGCGCTGCTGCTGATCCTATCATGGGCAAGAATAATATCTTCCGGGCGAATTGTGACCTTGACTCTGCCTTCACAGTGGGTGATGACTGATAGTTCAAGGTCATTTATTAGCAGGGTTTTGCTCGCATCTTTAACCACGATTTCTCCTTCGTATATATTTTCCGCACCAAGAAAAGATGCCGTAAAATGGGACTGGGGTTTATTAAATATTTCCATAGGTTCACCGATTTGTTTAATCTGCCCGTTATGAATAATCGCGATCCGGTCAGCCAGGACATTGGCCTCGTTAAAATCATGGGTAATATGCAGGGTGATAATGCCACTTTGCTTATGAATGCGTTTTAGTTCTTTCTGGAATGATCCCCGGCTCTGGGGATCCAGGGCACTAAGCGGTTCATCCAGCAAAAGCAGTTTGGGCGCCGTAATCAAGGCGCGAGCAATAGCTGCACGTTGCTGTTCACCCCCGCTAAGAGTAGCCGGATAGCGTTTCAACAATGGCGTTATTCCTAACATGCCCGCCATCTCTTCAAGCCGGCTTTCCATTAGCCGTTGAGGTGTTTTTCTAATTTTCAAACCAAAAAGAATATTATCCTTCACGTTCAAGTGGGGGAATAAGAGATAATCTTGATATACAAAGCCTATCTGCCGTTCCTCCGGGTCTAACCTACTTATGTTTTGCCCGTTGAACCAGATTTCACCCTCATCGGCAGGATACATACCGGCTATGATTTCCAAAAGAACAGTTTTGCCGGTACCGGTTGGTCCTAAGATCACCAGGTATTCAAAATCTTCAACCATTAAACTAATATTTTGTAAACTGAATTCGCCCAGACGTTTGGAAATATTTCTTAATTCGAGCATATAAATAAATCCTTTCGGGTTTTCAGCGCGAGATAGTGACGGGTCGTCTGCCTAGATATTCAAAAATCAACAGGGATATAAGTGAAAAACTAATTAATATTGTCGCTGTAGCCATGGCTAAATCCAAATCTCCAGTGGCCAGATTTAAATAGAGGGAAATAGGCAATACTTCGGTTTTCATGCGCGTTGCCCCGGCCAGCATCAGGGCTGCCCCGAATTCCCCCAGGGCTCTGGCCCAAGTCGTTACCAATCCGGCCAGTAAACCGTTTTTTGCCAGAGGTAATATTATCCTGGTAAAAGCCTGCCATTGGGAACATCCCAGAGTCCGAGCTACAAATTCAAAACGGGGATTAATATCGGCAATCGTTGATCGTAAAATCCTGATTAAATAAGGAAGATTGACAAAAAACTGAGCCATTATAATACCATTGACGGTAAAGACAAATTTTAGGCCATGTTCAGCCAGCATATGCCCGAATTCCGTAGTGCCAAACAGCAACAATAGGGCAAAACCGGAGACAATCGGAGGCAAGGCCATAGGTATATCAAAGATTATACTGGCCAGATGCTGTCCGCGAAATCTCAAACGTTCGAGGCCATAGGCAATTGGGACAGCAAAACCAAGACACAGTAAAGTGGAAATGAAGGCCGTCAGAAAGCTTAAGCGAATGGCAAACCAGATTTCAGGTGACCTCAGACTGTTAGCCAACTCAACTGTTCCTCGCCATAAAATGTTGCCGGTGGCAGTGACGATCAGGCTAAAGGCCATGAAAATCACTATGAAAATGAAGCTGCGAAAGAAATGGTTGTCAAGCCGACGATATTGCCAGCCATGGACTCTTTTCACGGTGTTAATCTCAATTGTTTGATCTTTTTGCGTATAATTGACTTTGGGCATTTCCAACCTCCAATATAGGCGCCAATAATCAATGACCAGGTAATTTTACGCCTGGTCACTGATTCGTTATTTAAGACGATATAGACAACTATTCAACCGGTTTCCATCCTAAATTTTTAAAAATTGCCTTTCCTTCCGATGACGCAGCAAAATCCACGAATTGTTGGGCCAGTTCAGCCTGTTTAGTAAATGTAAGCGCTCCTACCGGTACAGTTTCAATTACATTCTGGTCTTCAGGGATCGAGATCAGTTCGATATCCTTGGCATTTATGGCATTATCTTCAGTGATAATGCTGGCATCAGCCTGCTTCATAGCGGTATGGGTCACTACTTCGTTCACCGTAGCATCTTTAGCCACAATATTTTTTTCCACGGCTGGCCATAATTTATTCTTGGTGAAAATACTCATTGCCTGTTTGCCAATAGCACAGGCTTTTTCATCTCCGATTATGACCTTAACTCCGGGTTTAGCCAGATCCGCCAGGCCAGTAATATGAGCCGGATTTCCTTTGGGAACTCCAATGGCTGGAATATGATAAACAACCTTTTTATAATCTTTAGCCAGTCCTTTGGCTATAGCCTTGTCCATATCTACCAGATCTCCAGGGATAAAGACATCACCTTCTTTGGATAATTCCATTTGGCTCAGCAGTTGGGCTGAACCGGCAAAGTTATACTCTACTTTGACCCCGGTTTTCTTTTCGAAAGCCTGGCCTATCTCAGTCATAGGTTTACTCAAGCCGGCACCGCTATATACTTTTAGGCTTTTTGCTGCTGGCTGGACCGCTTGATTACTGGTAGGGGCTGATTTTTGCGCGCAACCTGCCAAAGAAGCAGTAATTAATAAAAAAGATATGCATAATACCAGGTATTTTCTCAATTGCATTGTCAATGACTTCCTTTCTTTATTTTCCACAGGCACAATAACGGTTCAAGTCCATTAAATATGCGGCCCCGGCTATCGTAGTGCCGAAAAAAACCACTGGTTTTCCGGTAATTAGAAAATTATTTATGGTTCCATTAGTTAATAGTTTTTCCTTGCCTTTTTGTAGAGGGAAATCCTGTCGAAGTGGTTGTCCGATGGCCTCTTCGACGCTTAAATCCTTGCCGGTAATAATAACCTGTTCATTTAATAAATCATTGGTTTCGGCAATTTTTATCAATTCTTTCTTCAAGTGATAGAATATCGAGTCTGTTTTCATAATCAATCATCCTCTAAGCTTAGTTGATTTTATATATTCATACCCCTCCCCTATAAAACAACTTGCATTACTAAACATAAATAAACAAAAAGCAATCTCGTTTGATTAGTATAATATAAAACAAGTTGGTTGTTAATCGATTTAAATATTGTTATGTTATGTTGGGCGCGGGAGAAGCAATCCCGAGATGCTGAATTAGTATGAATATAACCAAAGCGTTTTGGTTTTAAAGCTGTTTAAGGACTTCTTTATCATACTTCTATCACAATTACCGCTTATTATGAATGTAGCCATTGTAAAAAATATCTGTAACCAAGCCAGGCTGGTTACAATATAAAGGCGGATGGCAATAAGGTATCGAAAAACGCCTGTGTATGAAGGAATAGTTCCTGTTATTATTAATCCAAACCAATAAATAAGGGGTGGTTTGTTTGAGTAATGCGAGAATACTCATCGTTGATGATGAAGAATTAATAAGGGATTTAATTAAGGAATATATTAGTTTGGAGAACTTTGGTGTTGATGAGGCAGTTGATGGCAGGGAAGCCCTCAAGCTTTTTCAGCAAAATAATTACGCTCTGATCATTATGGATGTTATGATGCCGAAAATGGATGGCTGGAGTGTCTGCAGGGAAATACGTAAGACATCGCAGGTACCCATCATAATGTTAACGGCTCGGGGAGAAGAATATGATAAGCTTTTAGCATTCGAATTGGGGGTTGATGATTATATCGTCAAACCATTTAGTCCCAAAGAACTTTTAGCCCGGATGAAAGCAATTATACGAAGAAGCTGTGTTAGGGGCGAACCTGCTGAGCGCGTCAGTTTTGAAGGTCTAACCATTGAATTCGACTCCAGAAATGTCTATGTTGATAACAAACCGGTCACGCTTACTCCCAAAGAGTATGAACTGCTCAGTTTCTTTGCCCGGAATACAAATCGAGTATTCTCCCGTGAACAATTGCTTAACTCGGTGTGGGGATATGATTTCATTGGTGACAGCAGAACAGTGGATACTCATGTCAAGATGCTGCGGGAAAGTCTGGAGGTATATAGAAAATACATAGTGACCGTATGGGGTACAGGTTATAAATTTGAAACCGGGGGCAAATAATGAAAAGTATCCGTTTTAAGCTATGGGCGGGGATGATGGCACTGGTTCTGGTGGTATTGGTTCTGCTCTGGCTTTTTCAAATAGTATTTTTAAAAAGTTTCTATACCCAGATAAAAATAGCGGATTTAAAGAAGCAAGCTATTTCCATAACAAAACTGTTGGATGAGGGTAAGTCCGAAGACGTTAAGAACCAACTGGACGCTTTGGCCTATGAGAATAATATGAGTATTGAATTAATGGACAAGAACGGCAATACGACTTATCTGTCCGATTCTTCCAGTATGAGCGGCCAAATGCCGATGATGAGGAACAGCTCGCGAGTCCAGGTATATAAAGAGGCTTTAAGCGGACAAGAAACCGCCGTGCCTCTTACCCATCCGCGCTTTGGTAACAAATTCATGCTGATTGGACTGCCGGTACATACCGGCGGGGAAATATCAGGGGTCTTAATCTTGAACCTTCCCCTGGCACCGGTGGAGGATACCGCTTCCATACTGCAGCAGCAGCTTTTCTATATTTCACTTATCCTTCTGGCTGCTGCGCTGCTCATCTCTTTTCTTCTTGCCCGCAGCTTTACCCGTCCGATAGTGGATATAAAAAAAGCGGCAGAGAAGATGGCGGCCGGAGACTTTTCCGCCCGGATTAGTTCTAATCAGGAGGATGAAATCGGGCAGCTGGCTAAAACCATTAATTATTTGGGCCGGCAACTTTCCCAGATTGATCAGCTGCGCAAAGACTTAATTGCCAATGTATCCCATGAACTTCGGACGCCCTTAAGCTTGATCAGAGGATATGCCGAAACACTGCGGGATGTAACCGGAAATGCGCCCGACAAACGGGAAAAGCAGTTGGGAATTATAATTGAGGAAACAGAACGTCTAAGCATGGTCGTAGATGATATCCTGAATCTATCCCAGCTGCAATCAGGACACTTTGAATTAAATAAAAGCCGCTTTGGGCTAAATGATTTATTTAAGAGAGTGGCCACGAGATACGATCTGTTGAGCAAGCAGACCGGTGTTACAATAATTGTAGGGCATTCGGACGAGGCGCTGTTGGAAGCAGATGAAGCGAGAATAGAGCAGGTTTTATATAACTTGATTAATAATGCTTTTAATCATACTAATGCTGGAGGAACAATCACCATCAGGGATATAGATATTAATGAGAAGATAAGAATTGAGGTTTCAGATACCGGGAGTGGTATACCGGAAAAGGAGATAGCCCACATATGGGATAGATATTATCAGGCTGGAACAAAAGCTGCTAATAAGGTTGGAACCGGCCTGGGATTGGCTATAGTTAAAGCGGTACTGGAAGCTCATGGGGCTGATTTTGGCGTGGAGAGTCAAAAGGATGTGGCGACCACCTTTTGGTTTGAGCTTAAGAAGGGCACCGTATAACATTTCACCAATCTTTTCGGTTTCTATCATACTTCTATCACAATTGCTCCCTATAATCAAAGCATAACCTGAATAAAAACAAAAAGATTAAAAGGAGTGGATAGTATGAAAAGGTTCAGGAAATTATTGATGGTGTTTACTGTAATAGCTATTTTAGGAGCAGGCAGTGCGGCCTATGCCGCGACAACCAAGACGCCGGCAGAAATCGCAGCCGGATTGACTGGCAAAAGTGTGGAGACATTGTATCAGGAACGGGCCGCGGGTCAGACCTATGGCGCCATTGCCAATGAAGCAGGCAAGCTTGAGGAATTCAAGACCCAGATGTTAGAACAGAAAAAAATAATCCTCGACCAACGGGTAGCAGATGGTAAGCTTACTCAAGAGCGGGCCGACGCAATCTATGATGCCATGAAGAATAATCAGGCTAACTGCGACGGAACCGGAAACGCTAGAATGGGAAAAAATGCCGGTTTAGGTTTGGGACAAGGGAATGACATGGGTAAAGGACGAGGTGCTGGTACAGGCATTTGCAATGGCTCTGGATTGGGAACAGGTCAAGGCCGCGGCAGGTAGAATCTTGTTAAAAATATGTTATCGGGGGAGTTTCAGCTCCCCCGATAACATATTAACATATCCACGGTTAGTATCAATAGCCTGACGGCAACAGTTTATTAGTCTAGATACCAGTCATTTCCTCCACCCGTTCCAGCATGCGATCAAAGGCATTGATTATGGCAGGCTGGGGAAGGTCCCATACGGACCATTTCTGTAAAGAAAGATCGTGAATGCGTTCGCAATGAGGTAAAAAATCAGCGATTAGTTCTTCCCCAAATGCCTCGGCTAATTCAAAGAGCCGTTGGCTATTAGTTTTCCATTCTCCGCTATGAATCTGCATCGGGAGTAATAAATCAAAACCTTGATTATCCTTACGATAATTTTTTATCTTGGATTGCAGATTGAGCAGCTGACCACATTCGTCCGGGTTTTTTAGGCGGGTGCAGGCTATTATCAAATCGGAGCAACGTATCCCCTGCTCACAATAAACGGCCTCATCACCTCCGATGTTGAGAATGGCATAGTCATAGGATAATTTGTCTAGTAAAGGCCCCCTGTCAGAAGCGGCAGGATAGATAAAATCCACCCTGTTATTGGAAGAATATATATGGCCGAAGGATAACTCTTCCTCAGATGTTCCAAGCCAATTATATATTTTCATATTGTGGCTGAGGTTTACAAGTATTACTCGCTTGCCTCGCCGGATCAGGCCTATCGCCAGGTTAACCGCTACAGTATTTTGCCCCGTACCGGATTCCCATGAAACTAGTCCCACCGTCCGCATTGTGCTCCCCTCGCTTTCTGTAAATAAATTGTTATAGGAAAATCCCAATATCAGATTGGATTTAGTCTTGTAGTTGTCTATTTAGTGGCTAAGTTCGTAATATATTTAGCATTATAAACCGCATTTAACGAAGTTACATCAATTAAAGACTTCTCTCCAGAGGGGTCATGGTAACGGATATGTCCAGGGGACGGCCAAAATACATGGAAGTAGTAACAATAGCGTCAATGCCGGTTGCTGCGTAGGCTGTGACATTGGCTTCCGTAATTCCTCCCGCACCAATCAGAAGCATATGGGGGCAAAGTTTTCTGATTTCCCGTACATAGTGTCTTAGATCATCCGAGGAGATCTTATCAAATTGGAGGCCGTCTACGCCAGCCTCCGCCAGCAAAAGGGCATCATCCAGGTTTGTAACTTCCACTATTACTTTTTTCTCACAGGCTTGCTGCCGAAGCTTAGGAATAATCTGCACCAGCTCCTGCATGCCGGAAAGAAAATCAATGTGCTGGCGAAAAACCAGGATGCTTTCAGATAACCCCAGACGATGGGGAAAACCGCCACCGGCTACCACGGCTTTGATGGCTAGTTCTCTAGTTCCGGGAAACATTTTGCGGGTAGAAAGAATATTAATGTTGGGGTTAACTATCCGGGCTTTATCCAGAAGGCAGCGAGTCCGGCTGGCAATCCCACTGCTATATTCCAATATGTTAAGGCATATTTTCCACGCTAGATGTAGGCTGGAAGCTGTTCCCTCGGCTTGCAGAAAGGCTTGACCGGGTAAGAGTTGAGTTCCGCTGGAAAGCAATAAGCCTGGTTTAAGCCCCAGTTTTTGAAGAACCCGGCCTGCTTCTTCTGAACCACTAAGGATTCCTTTCTCCCGCGATGCAAATGATATTCTCCCCGGCTCCCGGCCAATATCAAGCAGAAGGGTAGTTAAATCAAGATACGGAGCATCTTCGCGGATAAAGCGATCAAGAATTTCTTCGCTAATGTACATCAGCATACCTCCATTGTTTTACTTGTGTTGTTGTAACTATCTCTGTGCACTGGCTGTCCGTAAGACCAGGATAGTTATTCCCGGCGCGGAAATAGCCGCTTCGCTTTGGCTTCCAGTTCACCTATCTTATTATACATTTTTTGCAGCTGAACTTTTTGCTGCTCTATGAAATGCTGCTCAACCCCGGCTTTTTCATAATCGTCAATAGTCTTCAGTATTACTGGAACATTAAAACTAAAATACCAGCGATTTCGGGCATATGTCAACTATTTGTTTTTCGTAAAATGACAGTGCAGCTTATAAAGTTTTGTAAAGTCCAACCTTATATATTAAATAACTTGACATCATAAGAAAATATAAATAGTATATTTTTATGGGCATATGCTCATAAAAATAATGCGCATAATCATCAAGCAGCACAAATAACTATGGTTGTCGGAACGATGCGGCGAGGCTTTCCATTTGGCAACGGTACTGGGGGTTCATAAGGATCAAAAAGGTTCTGTCGCTTAATAACCCGGAAGGAAGTGAAGAAATGTCTAAGAAGATAGCTATTTGTTCTACTGGTACGTCCCCACATTCACCGGTTGACGAACGGTTCGGTCGCTGTCTATATTTTATGATCTGGGATCCACAGACCGAGCAATATGAAATGCTGTCCAACAGTGGTACTGAGGCTGCTCATGGTGCGGGGATCGGAGCCGTTCAGTCGTTGATTAAAAGTAATGTAGGACTGGTTATATCACATAGGGTGGGTCCCAAAGCTTTTTTGGTTCTGGAGCAGGCCAAAGTTAAGATTTTGTCCGGTGTAGCAGGCAAGACGGTCGAAGAGGCTCTGACAAGTTATCAGAACGGTGAGCTAACAGAGTTGCTGGTTCCTAACAGTTGATATTGAATAGTTGGCAGGAGAGTTCCGAAGAATCTAAAACAAAAAAATATATTGGAGGTAATTTATTATGCTAATAGCTATTCCCAGTGAAGGTAATATGGTCTGTCCCCATTTCGGGCATTGTGCTGAATTCACTCTGTATGATACAAATACCAAATCTCTAAAGTCTGTACCCAGTCCCGGTCACACCCCAGGAGCCTTGCCTGTATTTTTGAAAAAATTGGGTGTTGAGCTGGTTATAGGCGGTGGTATGGGAGGAAGTGCTCAGAATTTATTTGCTTCCCAGGGTGTACAAGTTATTGTCGGTGCATCGGGTAAAATCGATGATGTTATTGCCTCATACGAAAAAGGCAAATTAATAAGTACTGGATCAATTTGTTCAGAGCACGCCCACGCCGGAGATTGTCATAGCTGATATGAAAGATCCCTCTCTCCCTCTTACCTGTTATGAGGGAGAGAGTTACTTGTACTAGTCTTTGAAAGCAGGTGAAGTTTACGTGATGGATGGCTCCAACAACAAAGAAAGTTTTAGATTGCAGCCCCCTTATATAACGATCGTTAGTCTTCTTGAACTTTATCCGTAAGACCTTTTCTCCCATTTCTCATTCCACTGCCACGATTAACACCGGTACAACGTAAGCCTTTTCCGCCGGTTGCATTCATAGACTTATTCCCGGCCATACATTTTCCCTGACCTCGTCCAGTAGCGGATCCTTTGCCCTGAGGGCCTGTTCCATCTCCGCGCGGCATAACAAAATTACCTCCTTTCGACTCAAAACTAAATGTCGCTAATGTTAAGGACATCAGACAAAAAAAGTTATGAGCATATGCTCATTATTAATTAAATATAGCAACGATATATAGTTCTGTCAACTGCAAATATTGCGACCAAAATTTCCATTAACAAAGGAGCTTTATTTTTGCCGAATATGATGATTGACAACGATGTCAGGGCTTTCTTGGAACAATAGAAGGTTTCTTGACATATGCCCATAATTGATTTAGACTCGATTTAGATAAGCGGGCATATGACCACAATTATGGGGTAACATTATAATGAGCAATTATTGGAGGTGATATTAATGCGCATAGCTGTAGCAGGAGGCAAAGGGGGAACTGGTAAAACCCTGTTAGCAGTTTGTTTGACCGAATATTTGGCGGGAAAGAATACAGTTTTGCTGGATGCCGATGTGGAGGAACCGGACGCAGGTCTTTTTTTCTACTCGGGTACTGAGCAATGTGAGGAGGTCCAATGCCTGATTCCGAAAATCAATCCGGAGAAATGCAGCTTTTGCGGTTACTGTGCTGAAGTATGTCAATTTAATGCGCTGGTAATTATGCCGGGGGAAATGCTTCTCTTCCCCGAACTCTGTCACTCTTGTATGGCATGTTATTTTCTATGTCCTCAGGTGGCCATATCCCGTCAGAATTATTCGGTAGGAGATATAGGTGAAGCTCTATTATCCAATGGATGCACTCTGGTCACAGGACGGTTAAAAGTGGGTGAGCCTCGCGGTGTTCCCGTTATTCATGCTGTTAAAGCTAAAACGCGCGTAGTTGACTGGGAAATAATTGACTGTCCTCCCGGTACCAGTTGCTCACTGATTGAAGCCATTAAAGACGCGGATTACTGCCTGCTGGTCACTGAACCAACTCCTTTTGGGCGGCATGATTTGGCTTTGGCTCTGGAGGCTGCCCGCATTATGCAGGTTCCTGCTGGAATTGTCATTAATCGCTGGCAAGGAGAAGATGCGGGAGTTGACCTGCTGGCCAATGAAAATGACGTTCCGGTTTTGGCTCGTATTCCCTACGATATGAAGCTCGCCCAGCTCTATGCTCGGGGCCAAAACCCCCAGTTGGCAATACCCTGGCTAAGTCAGTTGATGGCTGAGATCGTAGCCGGAGTCAAGGAGGAGGTTTCATGACAGCTATTCTTGACTTGAAGGAAATCTTGGTTTTAAGCGGTAAGGGCGGCAGTGGTAAGACCTTCATTGCTTCCTCGCTCATTCATTTGGCCGGATCCTGCGTAGCCTGCGATTATGATGTGGATGCCTCTAATCTGCCCCTCTTGTTTTCCGCAGAAATAGAGGATAATCAGGAATATAGCGGAGGCCGGATAGCAGAGATTAATTTGGAATTATGTATAGGATGCGGGCTTTGCGAAGAATACTGTCAGTTTGATGCCATACAGGAAAGGCTAGTGTCTCCTCTGGCGTGTGAGGGTTGTGGCCTTTGCGAACATATTTGCCCTATGGACGCAGTCTTTATGCGACCTCAGAATTCGGGACGCTGGTTTAAAGCCCGGCGTACAGAAGGATGGCCACTTTTGTACGCTGAGTTGCGACCGGGGGAAGAGAACTCCGGTAAACTGGTAAGCCGATTAAAGGATCAGGCACGGCAAGAAGCTTTACAGGAGCAATATCCCTTTATTATTTCTGATGGTCCACCGGGTATAGGGTGTGCGGTAATTTCAGCCCTCACCGGGGTGGAACTTGTAGTTATGGTAGCAGAGCCTAGTCTATCGGGTATAAATGATATAATGAGGCTGCAGGAACTATTGAAAAATCGTTCTGTCCATAAGCTGCTTCTAATTAATAAATTTGATATAAACATGGAGGATACCCGGAAATTGGAGGAATGGGCTGCCGGTGAAAGTATTCAAGTCTTGGGCAGGATACCGTTTAAGCAGGAAGTGTTTAATGCTATAAGCAGGGGAAGCTGTCCGGTGTTAATACAGGAGATCAAGGAACTGGTGGAACCCGTCTGGAATACTCTGCAGACGATACTGGAATAAAATAGGCAAATAGATATTTAGCATAATGTAGAACATAAAGAAAAGGGGAAGTATTATGGCTAATAACGGAATGGAAATTAAGTTGCCTGAATCTGGGGAAGAAAAGAATTTGGTGGGTTCCCTCAATGATATCAACCATGTAGTAGCGGTAATGAGCGGCAAGGGCGGAGTGGGTAAATCCACGGTGACAGCCTTGATCGCCAGCACTCTGGTCAAATCCGGGTTCCGGGTGGGAATACTGGATGCTGATATCACGGGTCCCAGTCAGCCGCGGGCTTTTGGGATTAAGAGCCAGGGCTTAACCGGCAGTATGTTTGGTATTACCCCCATTGAAACCAGAAGCGGGATTAAGATGATATCCACTAACTTTATGTTGAGGGAAGAAGATGATCCGGTAGTATGGAGAGGCCCGTTGTTAGCGGGTGCAGTGAAGCAGTTCTGGGAAGAAACTGACTGGCAGTATCTGGATTACCTGGTGGTAGATCTTCCTCCCGGCACAGGTGATGTGCCATTGACTGTTTTGCAGAGCTTGCCGGTTGACGGTTTGGTCATTGTTTCCTCCCCACAGGATCTGGCCTATATGGTAGTGAAGAAGGCAGTGAAAATGGCTAACCGAATGCAAAAACCTATTTTGGGCTTGATAGAAAACATGAGTGAGTATATCTGTCCCCAATGTGGTGAAGCACTCAAAATATTTGGCGAGAGCCAAGGCGAATCGTTATCTCAAAGGATGGGGATAGATTTCCTGGGCAGCCTGCCATGGGATACCGGCTTAAACAAGTTGGTGGATCAGGGTAAAGTAGAAGAATACTACTCAGCAGGAATGGCTGCCATTGTGGAGAAAATTATTGCTAAAACGGAATAATAGAACGTATTTTGGCTAGTACCCTGTTAAATCTAATTGTTTATTTTATTCATCGAGTAAAATTCATGTATGATAAGGCGGAGGATTGAGCAATACCGGGCGTATTGTGATTGACGACAACACAGTCATACTTGAATTTGACCGATGAGAAGATAAAGAATTAGGTTTAACAGGGTGCTAGAGTGGGAGGAAAATTATGGCCAGAGAACCAAAGTGCCGAAGGGTGGAATCCATTCCCAAGGTTACCGTGTTTAAACCGGCAGGAATACCGCGTCCCTGCCTGAAGGAAGTCGTTTTAAAGCTTGAAGAGCTGGAAGCTATTCGCCTTAAGGATCTCCTGGGTTTGGAACAGGAAGAATGCGCTGAACGTATGGGAGTTTCACGTCCCACCTTCCAGCGTATCCTGATCGAAGGCCGGGGAAAAATTGCTGCGGCCTTGATAGAGGGGCTGGCTATTCGTATTGAAGGAGGCAACTATTGCCTGGGACAGGGGCAGTGCAGAAAAGCCGAGCATTCCCAAAAAAGACGTGATGATTGCCTATATCGGGATTATCTTACTGGAGATAATTTTGAATATGACAATGAAATGATTGGTACAAAAATTGCGGTTTGTGCCAGCGGAAATTCGCCGTCGGCTTTAGTGGATGGGCGTTTTGGGCGCTGCGCTTATTTTATGCTCTGGGATGGAAAACAAAGGGTTTTTGAAGCGATTAGTAATAGCGGGCTGGAGTTAAACCAGGGTGCTGGAACCGGTGCGGCTCAGGAACTGCTCCGCCGGGGAGTGGGGATATTAGTTTGCAATCGCATTGGCCCCAAAGCCTTTGCTGTTTTTCAAAGAGCCGGGGTTAAGGTATACAGGGCTGGAGAAGGTTCGGACATCGAAACGGTTCTTAAGCAGTATCAGGCAGGGGAATTACCAACTATAGAAACTGCCGACAATAAATGAAACGCATGCAATGGGGACAGAATAATAATGATTTGGAGTGTGAGTTTAATGAAAATAGCGATGCCTAACGATGGAGAAATGGTTAATCAACATTTTGGTCAAAGCAAGAGTTTTTTGATTGCAACGGTGGAAAACAATCAAGTAGTCGATAGGAAGAAGTTTTCCAGCGACTCTTTGCAGCATAATCATGAGGGTCTTTCCGGCTTGTTTTTAACCGAAGGGGTATCCCTGGTTATTACCGGCGGGATAGGGAAACCGGCGTTGGATGCGCTAAAAGAGAAAGGGCTGGAGGTTATCAAAGGGGCATCCGGCAAATGTGAAGAAGTCCTGGAAAAATATCTGACCGGTAAGCTGGATGACCAAAATGTTACCTGTAACCATCAGGGCGAACATCATCATCAGTGAGCAAAGATATGGAACCTATTTGATATATGTTGTTAAATAAATATTGTCGCTAATTGGCAAAGACGGTTAATCCTGCTGCGAAGATTGCTCATGCCCTGCTATTTGTAATGCTTGAATTATATCTCAAACTGGCCATATGTAATAGTCACTATAAAAGAACGTCAAAACATATTGACGGTTTTAACGACTTATAAGAATATGGGTAGATTGGCGTTATCATCGTCACCTGCCGCAACCGGCAAAACGGTTTCCACTACAGCCCCGCCTTCGGCCGCATTATAGATCATTATTTCCCCCGCGTGCTCTTCAATAATTTTCCGTACTATTGTAAGGCCAAGGCCGGAACCCTCTTTCACGCCGGTATAGAAATAGTCAAAAGCGTGTTCAAGATCCTCGGAAGTAAAACCAGTTCCATCATCATGAACCTGTACTAATGCCTTAGTGTTATCATCGATTAGTGAAGAATGGACTACGATGTGGCTTTTGGCATGACGGATGGCGTTGGAAAGCAAATTGACAAAAAGACTGTGAAGTTGATCCCAATCTCCGATTATCCATGTGCCCGCCTGTATGTCGGATATAATTCGCACTTGTCTATCCAGAGCGTAGCCCCCCACTGTCTCTATCACCTGCTCCATTATATAGCGTAAATCATTGGGTAAAAAGTAGGTATTATGCGGCTGTTCCAGGATAGTGATATCAATCATATTCTCTACCAGATTTCTCAGACGCAGGCTTTCCTTATGGATAATCTCAATAGCATTATCAAGAGAAGGGCCGGTAAATACTTTATCTCTGATACCTTCGGCATATCCGTTAATGCTCATTAGGGGCGTTTTCATCTCGTGGGAAGCGTTCTGGAAGAAGCGGCGTGTACCCTCGTCATAGTTTTTTAAACGGTCGGCCATTTGATTAAAAGCGATGGCCAGCTTGGCCATCTCATCGTCTGATTTGACTTCCAGCTGAATGTCAAATTGACGGTTGCCCACCGACTGGGCATAATCTTCCAGGGATTTGAGAGGCCTTACCAGATGGCGGATTAAGAAGAAGGCAATCATAAGGGCCATCGTCAGTGCGGCCAAAAGGCTGCCGAAAATCATAAGCAGTGTTTCCCGGTACATAAACTGCAGAGTATTGATAGATACGAAGGTTAAAACCGTGTCTCCGGTTCCTACCGGCACCTCCGCTGACAAATAACGGCCGTTCTTAAAAATATTGGCCCTATTTCTATCGAAGGTCTTATTTTCTCGCAGTTCATCTGGTAGCTGGGCTAGCGATTGGCCCACCGGGAATTGTTGGGGTTGGCTGCTAAAGCTGATCTTGTCCTGGGAGTCAATCCATAAATAGTCGCTCTCAACCGAGCGTCCCAATAAAAGAATAGTTAACGGCAGATTATGACCCTGAGGGGGTAGAGAACTTGACCCAATGGCATAGGCAATCTCCCAGGCCTGCCGTTCCAGTCCGATTTCTGCACGCCTTTCCAAAACCCCAACTAGAATCGGATAAAAGGCCAAGGCAGTTACCAGAAATGTAAAAATTACTACCGTTAAGTAGCTTATTAAAATTTTAGAAGATATGCTTTTCAACTTCATCATTTAAGCGGTACCCGTACCCCCATATAGTGTGAATGTTCGTTCCCGAACCACTTTCTTTTAGTTTTTTGCGCAACCGTTTGATAAGGTCATCAACGGCTCGCTCGCTTCCGTCATAGTCATATCCCCATACCCTATCCAGCAGTTCCTGGCGGTTGAAAGTTCGCTGGGGGTGCTGCACCAACAGTGCCAGCAGCTCATATTCTTTAGTGGTAACCACGATTTCCTGTCCATTAATCAGGACTCGCCTGTCCCCGGGGATCAATTTAAGATTGCCAGCCTGCAAGTAATATGTTGACTCAGAGGGAGTCATGGTGCGGCGGAAAACTGAGCGTACGCGGGCGACCAGTTCGCCAGGGCTGAAAGGTTTGGGAAGGTAATCATCTCCTCCTATTTCCAACCCCATAATCCGATCCAGGGCTTTTCTGCGCGCAGATATGAAGATCACTGGCACTTTACTGCGTTGACGAATCTCACGGCAAAATTCCAAACCGTCCTGACCGGGCAGCATAATATCCAGAATGAACATATCCGGGTATCCTGATTCCAAGCGCCGGGACAATGCTTCCACACTGTCGAAAGATTCCACCGCGAACCCTTCATTCTGAAGGTATCGGGAGATTAGAAGACGGATATTCTCTTCATCGTCAACCACAAAAATATTGCTCAAAGCCAACGCTCCTTATAAGTCCAGGTTCTTTACCGTTAGAACCTTAGTTGAAGTATAAGACAAGAATGTGGCAAAAATGTGTAAGCCAAATCCATGGCTGCCTATATCTTATACATAACTTAATTGTGATATAAATAACAATTGTACGCCCCAATTCTGCCACATTTACAGTTTATCATTATTTATAGCAACTTCTTCCACTGAAAAATTAAGACAAGAAACTATGAGGGTAGGGCTTACTGGTGGATAGCCTGCACAGCAGGTGTACTGCCTATTTTGCTTGAAATGGATGCAGGTCTTAAGGAGGTGCTTTTTTCCGATGGATAGGTAGGTTCTGCGGATTATGTTGAGTGTACGATCCGCTAATGAATTAAATTTAAAGAATGCGCTGAGTCTCTCATGCAAGGAGAACGGGGGAACCAATAAGTGGGGTGAATCCGGATGGTAGGGAATTCCCTTTTCCCGAACCCGTCAGCTAACCTCGTAAGCGCTGAAGGGGAATCCGAGGTTAATACTTAACCAGCATAACCATAGAGCTTCCTTTGGTTATTTATGTATAAGGTCTCGGGCCTTTTCGATTGTGACCATTCCCTATCAAAGGATTCATAAAGAGGAGTGATAACATGAGAGAAACTGGGAATCTATATAATTTGTATCAATCCATACTCAGGAGCAGTGAATTGAAAGAGCACACCGTTTCCTATCTGGATGCTATAAGATCCCTTCCTGACGATGCTGCCGTCCAGGAGCAGGCAGCTTTAAGAAAGCAGCAAATTCTAGATGTCGTGGGCGGCACAGATGAGGACTGGGCCAACTGGAAGTGGCAATTAAAAAACCGGATAAAAAACAGCACCATCTTAGGTCAAATAATTGGCCTAAATGATGTAGAGAGAAAGCGCATCGACAAAGTCAGCAAGGTTTATCGCTGGGCGATATCACCCTATTATCTGAGTCTGGTGGGAGCAGATCATGAAAATAGCCCGGTCTATCGTCAGGCAGTCCCGGATATCATAGAGCTGGCCCCGGGAGGGAGTCTGGATCCAATGAACGAGGCTCTAACCTCACCCGCTCCATGTGTGACCAGGAGATATCCGGATCGAATGATCATCAATGTAACGAACCAGTGTGCCACGTATTGCCGTCACTGCCAGAGAAGGCGCAATATCGGCGAGAACGATCATCATGCCTGTCTGAAAGATATTGCCCAGGCTATCGACTATGTTGCTGAAAACAAGGAAATAAGGGATGTCCTAATTACCGGCGGCGATGCGCTTTTACTCAGCGACCATGTATTGAACTCCATATTATCTTTATTGCACCAGATACCACACGTTGAAATTAAAAGAATCGGAACCAGGGTTCCGGTGACCATGCCGCAAAGGATTACACCCGAGCTTTGCGATATCATTCGCAGGTATCCACCGATCTATATCAATACTCAATTCAATCATTCCCTGGAGGTCACACCCCAGTCCAAATCGGCCTGCGACCGATTGATAGAAGCGGGGGCAGTGCTGGGCAACCAGGCAGTTTTGCTTCGCGGTATAAACGACCAGCCTTATGTGATGAGAAAACTAGGCCAGGAATTATTGAAAATAAGGGTGCGCCCATACTATATATTCCATGCCAAAGATGTGCAAGGAACTCGCCACTTTCAAACCAGTATTACGGAAGGAATGGAGATTATGAGGTCGATGCGCGGTTATACCTCGGGCCTGGCTGTTCCTACCTATATCGTTAACGCTCCGGGCGGATTGGGTAAAATACCTTTAATGCCCAACTATCTGTTGCAGACCCAAAAAGACAAAGTTGTCTTACGAACATGGGAAGGGAAAGTCGTCGAAATCGACAATGCACCCCAGGCATAATTCCCTGCTCGGAGAGTATGCTGACAACACAGGCATCCGTCAAGCAGTTGACCAAGCAAGGAGATTAAGAAATTGAATAAAAACCAGGAAATCAAAGTGGGAATCGGTTTTGTTACAGGACGCAAAAGCTTTCAGAAGGTTTTGAAAACTTATGTTAATAACTGGAGAGAGTGTGGTTTGACCGAAAAAGAAAATGTTCTTTTGAATGTTTTCATAGCATACGATTTAAAATATAAGAATACCAAATCAACCGATTACACCAATGTCAGTTCGGAGCTAGCCGATCTTATCGATAACACCTACTTCATAGGCAGCGCGGCGATAGAAAAAGAAATAGACTATCTGATTAGGGAAAATGTCATTAATGAAAAGGAAGCCAAACTGCTTTTTGGCAATGGGTACGCAGCCAAGCGCAACGCCGTGCTTTATACGGCCATGAAGAACAACATTGATTATCTTATTTTCCTCGATGATGACGAGTATCCCATAGCGGTTACAAGGACGCATTCCAGTTCTGTATGGAGCGGTCAGCATGTGTTATTAACGCACCTGAGTAATATCAGAGTAGCAGATATTACCCATGGACACCACTGCGGATATATCTCGCCTATTCCATACATAGAGTTTAACAACACTCTGAGCGAAACAGATTTTAAATTGTTCATTGAGGCTATCAGTAACGATATAATCAAATGGGACAAGATACGTTCAGTAATGAACAAGGGCGGGATTACCTACGCAGACACCAATGTATTAATATGCAATACCGCCGAGGAGGTACGGGAAGTCAACCACAGCAAATTTATTTCCGGCTCTAATCTGTGCATTAATCTAACCAAGCCCAACCTAGTTATGCCGTTTTATAACCCGCCGGGCGCACGTGGCGAAGATACCTTTTTAAGCACTTGTCTGGAAAAACACAAGGTAATGCGTGTACCATGTTATACGTTCCATGACGGATTTTCTGCTTATAACCATCTGCTGGATGGGGTGCTGCCGATTCAGCTGAAAAGTATTCAGGCAGATTCCGAGCACATTACCACTCGTTTTTATTGCGCCTGTATTGGCTGGATACGGTATAAACCACTGCTGTTATACATCACCCAGAGGGAGCATTATGAGAGCAAAATTGAAGAGATGCGTAAGTTGCTTGCTGCCACATTGCCCAAGATCTGTGACTATTTTGGGCGAAAGGATTTTATGAATATTTCTATTGAGTTAGAACATTATCACCAAAATGTGAAAAGTCATTATAGCCAATTCCTAGAAACACAGCAAATTTGGAGAAAGATTAGCGAGCACTTGATTCAGAACTATACCGACCCTACATTCACAAGAAAATCCGGCATCAATTCCGAGAATGCTTGGCCAGCGTTCCAATTTATCACCCGGAGCGAAGCGACTAAAATATCTTGATAAAAATGCCGGACTCCTTAATATTTTCGAAATTTAATCCCATTTTATCATGCATCATATCCAATACTTTTAACTTACAGATATGGCGGTAGCGGTTGTGCCGATCATCGATCATCCATGACGATATGGCTGGAAGCCTGGATGAAACCTAGTATGGAAACATATAACGGAGACTTGTTACGCAATAAATAATGCTTATACTAAAAATAGTTATAGAAATTTGCCGGTAAATTAACTTGTCAGAAATTTTTGAGGGAGGTTTTTATGTTGAAAAAGATAATGGTCGCATATGATGGTGGCAATCAAGCAGCCCATGCGCTGCAGGCTTCTATTGAACTCGCCAAAAATACGAGCGCAGAGATTTATCTTATTTCAATCTACACCTTACCTGATTTCTATGTCAGGGAATCTTCACCCCCTGACGGCACTTCATTTACAACCCAGTTTGAAGAAAGCAGCCGCAAATATTTGGAAGCAATTCAAGCCGAAGCCGGAGAGAAAGTCTGTCAGGAGCAGATTGCATTTCATAAATATATTTGGGAAGGTAAGCCTGGTCCTATTATTACTGAATTTGCGGAAGGTTTAAATGTTGACCTTATTGTAGTTGGGTCTAATAATCGAACTGGTATAGAGCGGTTATTCGCGGGTAGTGTCTCTAATTATATTCTCCAGCATTGCTCTCGTCCGGTGCTGGTAATTAAAGATGCTAGTAAGGCGAGTAGTTTAAAAAGAATACTCGTTGCCTATGATGACAGCAGCCAAGCGGCCAAAGCGTTGGACACAGCTATTGATATAGCTAAGAAAAATAAAGCCGAAATCTACTTGGTATCAGCTTATTCTTTGCCTATCAATTACGGGGAGGAGTATTCATTTTTTACCCCTGATATAAGTGCCCATTTTCTTGAAACCACCATAAAAAACATAAATAATATCCAGGCTGAAGCACTTAATAAAGTGAAGAAAGAAAATATTACCGTATATGCCCAAGTTGTGGAAGGTAAACCTGGCTCATGCATAGTTGATCTCGTGGAAGAATTAAATGCAGATCTTATTGTTATTGGTTCTCACAACCGCGGTACTGTAGCCCGTGTCTTCCTAGGCAGCGTCTCCAACTATGTGCTTCACTATGCTGGTTGTCAGGTATTGGTGGTCAAGTAATCAAAAAGGTTTAAATATCTTAAGAAGGGAAACTTTTGATGAGTGAAATCAATCTCAGCTTTTTCTGGTTGATGTTACTGGCAACGATAGTAGCTATGTTAGGCCGTTACATTAGAATTCCTTATACCATAGCTCTTGTTATTACAGGTTTCGCAGTTGGCTTTTTAGGACTGTTGCCCGGTGTTCATCTGAATCCACACCTTCTGTTTGCTATTTTTCTGCCCCCAATTATCTTTGACGCGGGGATCAACATCAATTTACCTTTACTCAAAAAGCAATGGTTATCAATCAGCGCCTTGGCGGTACTGGGAACCGTTATTTCAACTGTTGTAGTGGGAGGGGTTGTTCATTATTTCCTCGACTTACCCATAGTTGTGGCACTTCTTTTTGGGGCCATCATTTCTCCCACCGATCCAATTTCAGTCCTGGCCATTTTTAAACGCTTAGGTACAGATGAGCAATTGTCGAGCTTGATTGAAGAGGAAAGTCTTTTTAACGATGGTATTGCGGTGGTCCTCTTTATAATTATTCAGCAATTGCTGTTAAACAGTGGAGTTTCAGCCTTTGACGGTGGAATGGCCTTTATAAAAACCGTGTTGGGAGGAACCATCATTGGTCTCTTGATTGGAGCTGTGGCATCCCGGATAACAAAATTATATGATGATCACCTGCTGGAGATCATGTTGACTACAATTGTAGCCTTTGGTGCCTATCTGGCAGCCGAACAATTTCAAGTATCCGGTGTTTTCGCTGTGGTCTCAGCAAGTCTGGTGGTAGGTAACTATGGAATGACGCAGGGAATGACGCCTAACTCTCGGATGGCGGTGCTTTCATTTTGGGAATATATCGCTTTTGCCGTAAACTCGGTGGTATTTTTATTAGTAGGTTTGGAAGAATCCAGTATTTCACTGGGATTTGCTTTGATCCCTATTGCCGTCGCTATCGTTGCAGTTTTACTGGGGCGAGCCGTATCTGTATATGGATTGTCAATCCTGCTAAGTATGGCGGGGCAAGTAATCCCAATGTCATGGCGTCATGTCCAGGTTTGGAGTGGCCTGCGGGGGGCTTTGTCAATGGCTATGGTTATGGGTTTAGATACTGCTATGCCTTATAGAACTTTGCTGATAACGATGACTTTCGCCGTAGTTTTGTTTTCTTTAGTTGGACAAGGATTAAGTATAAAAGCCCTTGTCCAACACCTTGGACTTAGTCAATCATAAGCGTATACACCCAGCAAGCAGAGTTAAAATTAACGATCCCCCATTACAATATAGCTGCGTCGATTTGATACACTCTTGTAGGCTGGTCTAATAATTTTTCCGTCATTTACAATTTCCTCAATGCGGTGGGCGCTCCAGCCAACTATTCTGGAAGTTGCAAAGAGCGGAGTAAATAATTCAGGCGGAATATCCAACATTCTATATACAAAACCAGAGTAGAAGTCCACATTGGCACTAACGCCCTTATACATTTGGCGCACCTCCCCTATTACTTGAGGGGCCAATTTCTCCACCCGGCTATAGAGCATAAATTCATCCTCCAACCCTTTTGACTTAGCAAGTTTAGCTGCATGCTCCTTCAAAATAACGGCTCTGGGATCAGATATCGAGTAAACCGCATGTCCAATACCGTAAATCAAACCTTTCTTATCAAAGGCCTGGTGATTTAGTAATTTCATGAGGTAGACTCTGATTTGTTCCTCATCTTCCCAGTCAATAATTTCTTGCTTCATATCTTCAAACATTTGCACAACCTTATGGTTGGCCCCCCCATGCCGGGGGCCTTTAAGAGATCCCAATGCCGCCGCGATTACAGCGTAGGTGTCTGTTCCGGATGAAGTTACAGCATGGGTAACAAATGAAGAGTTATTACCGCCTCCGTGTTCGGCATGCAGCACCAGCACAAGATCCAGTAATTTAGCCTCCAGAGCAGTATAACTACTGTCCGCTCGCAGCATATGAAGAATATTTTCCGCAATGCTTAAATCTGGCCGGGGACTATGTAAAACTAGACTATTATCGTCGAAGTAATGAGAAAAGGTTTGATAAGCATAGACTGCCAGTGATGGAAACCAGGCAATCAAATGCAAACATTGTCGTAATACATTTTCAACAGAGGTATTATCCGGATCTTCGTCAAAACTGTATAGAGCCAGCACGGTTCTGGATAGGAGGTTCATTATATCCTTACTGGGTGCCCTCAATATCATGTCACGGGAAAAATAGTCAGGTAACCTCTGGTAGTCGGAAAGTAGCTTAAGAAAAGCCTCAAGCTCTTTTTGGTCGGGAAGATTGCCGAAGAGTAATAAATAACAGGTCTCTTCAAAACCAAAACGATCTTCGGCAAGAAAGCCGCTTACAATATCATTTATATCGAATCCTCGATATATTAATCTGCCCGGTACGGGGACCATTTCATTTTCATCAAGGATATAGGAATGTACTTCACCTATTCCAGTTAGACCGACCAATACGCCCCTTCCATCTATATCGCGGAGTCCACGTTTTACATTGAATTTACTAAATAGTTCGGGATTTATAATACTTTTTCTTTCCGCTATGGTACTCAATGAAGCCAGGAATTTTTCTTCAAACTCAAGTGATCCATTATTTTGCATAAAAATTAATCTCCTTTATTATTTGTTGTTTCTACTCCGGCGATGAGGTATATCCTTCGGCAGTAGCGGTTCCGCCAACTATTGAGCGAACCGTGATCCTGATCCGGGGATCAACGGTAGCCTGAAGGTGTTTCTGCAGTTCACCAACCAGGGCAGGTTCCAGGGTAATAGGAGTATTAATAGCCGTATATACGCTCACTGCGGCATTGATTTGCTTAAAACTTAATTCATCAATCATCAACCCTTCAATATCCTGGGATAGAAACCAGGTGATTTCATTCAGCAGGTTTTTATACAGTTCCAGATCCGCACCCTGGAGCTCGTTGTTTGAGTCCTTGGGATTTTCTAAAAATTGTTTTGAATCTGCATCTTTGGTCAAAATCGAACGTACAACCAACCTGATAGTTGTATCTACCTCCTGTTTGAGGCGCTGTTCGATACTTAAAACCTCTGCGGGTTTAATTGCCTGAGGGGTTCGAACATTGGCTGTTATAACCGGTATTCCGTCTTTCATATCCTTGGCTACATCAATTATCTGGGCTCCGTTTAATAAGTTGATTTGCCCGCTCAGTATAAGGGATACACGATTCATGAAATCTGTCTCCAGGCTGTCTAATTTGCGTCGCTTTATCTCATCAGCACTTAGAAACACTGGACCGTTGCGGTCAGCATCCTTGGAAATTAACGAACGAACGATTAAATTGGCATTAGAATTTATTCCTTCCTGTAATACTTTTTCCAGGCTGGCCACTCTTGATGAATCAAGTTCTTGAGGAGTGATTACCGTAGCCATTACCTGAAGCCCGTCGGCCGTTTTATCGAATTTGAGGTCAGACAGCCTCGCTCCGGCATAAGTAGTCAGCTGCTTGGTCAGTACAGTCCGTATTGCTTTGTCCAATTTCCTTTCCCCTACAATGGTTATCAATGTTTGGGTCATGAAGGTAGTTGCCAGCAATAGGATTACAAAGCTTATCCCCAGGCGTTGTATCACTGCTTTTATGGGAAAGCCATTGCCAGTCTGGGGAAATTCCACCAGTCCCAACAGCATAAAAATGCTGGCCGCGGCAAATTCAATGGCTATAAAATTAACCAGGAAGAGTAAAAAAGCTCCCCAGGCTAGAATCCAGTTGCCGGCTGCAATATTTAACCCACAGGCAGCCAGAGGAGGAACCAGCGCGGTTGCTATAGCAACACCCGGAAGCGCGGGACTAATCTTCTCATCAACCAATGCATAGGCACCCGCTAACCCTGAAGCCAGGGCTATAAGCACGTCATAAATAGTAGGTTGAGTGCGGGCCAAAATCTCTGAGCCAAAATCCGGGCGCAGAGGAATCAACCCGATGAGGACAGGTAAGCCGACAGCAAGAATAATACCTATAATTTCAGCCAAAAAAGCGGACTTTAGCAGTCGGCGGTCACCATTGGAAAGGCCCAGGGCAATTCCGAAAATAGGCCCCATTAATGGCGCGACCAGCATGGCACCGATCACGACGGCAGTACTGTTGGCCAGCAGACCGAAGGTGGCTATGACAGCAGATAGACACACCAGGAGATAGAAGGCACTCGAAGGCCGTGAGGGATCAATTATTCTTTGACAAGCTCTATCCCGGGCCTCGGGGGTCATTCTACGATGCAATTTTTGGATCATATGCGCGTGGATCATTAAAGCACCCCTTTTGCCTTTTGCAGCATGAACCATTTAAGTGAATGATAATATTAATATTTCGGCAATTATGGATATGTTTCCTCTATTTCTGAGACAATCTTCAAATTCCAATTAATTTGAAAATTATGAACGAATGTAGTATATTTGAAAAAATGAATATCCAATGACGGTCAAAGTGATTCTAATGAAAATTAGGAGAGCGGGGATAAAATACCTAAGTTCGGCGAGAACTGGATAGGGTATTTTTTCCGTGAGAAGTCGGCTTACTGGGGTGGGTAGCCTATTATTAGGTTATCCATTTTTTATTGGGTGTTTGTAAATTACAAAGGAGATGATAAAATGGATGAGCTTAAAGCCCGGGTCAAAAAAGATTTACTAAGGACGTTTATGTGGGTAGTCATAGCCATGTCTTTCTCGGTAGGCATATACTACTTGGTATGGTAATTTCAGCGATTGGAATATAATTTTTAACTATTAAGCCGGCTTGGATAGGAAACCATAAAGCAAAAAGGCTATATGCAATAAGCATGAGCAATATATTCGTTCCACATACGTCTAGCGAGCTTTAAATTTTAATAAAATGGTTAAGAGGAAGAATACCGCCGAACATAAAACAATGGTTGCTCCAGTTGCTGTTCCCCAATAATAAGATAAAAGCAGGCCGGCTAGGCCGGAACAAAGGGCGATGCCTACTGAAAACAGATGATATTGACGCATATTACGGGAAATGTTACGGGCGGAAGCAGCCGGTAATATCAGCAGGGAATTAATTATTAGCAATCCTACCCACTGAATTGATATGGTTATAATTACCGCCATAATAATACTAAAGATAATTTCCAAAAGGCGTACTTTGAAGCCGCGGCTGCGGGCCAGAGATGGATTCACGCTTACCATGAGCAACGGGTTAAACATGAATACCCAAAAGACCAGAGTGCCAAGAACCAAGCCAATCAGCATCACAAGTTCGCCCGGACTGATGCTTAAAATATCACCGATCAAATAACGGGAATATTTGGTGAAGCCGCCACCCCGTGAAAGGATGACAATTCCTAGTGCTACTGCGGTGGCGGAAAATACCCCGATGATGGTATCTGGAGAAGAGGTTGTCGAGGATTTTACCATGGTAATGCCCAGGGCTAAAATTATGGAGAAGACCAGCATGGCTCCCAGGGGGTCATGTAACCCTAGAACAACACCAATGGCAATTCCGGTCAAAGCCGAGTGCCCCAGAGCATCTGAAAAGAAAGCCATTTTATTATTGACTACCATTGTACCCAGGATAGCGAATAGGGGAGTAACCAGCAAGACCGCCAAAAGGGCATTCTGCATAAACAAATGGGATGCCCATTCAAAGGGGATAAATTGGTATACCCAGTTATGATAGGCGGCGATCATATTTTTTCCCCTCCGTTTCCGGAACCCGGGAATATTTCTTTTCCCACCCTGACATGGCCAAACGCCTGTATGGCGGCAGGATGGTTGAATACCTCGGCTGGGGTGCCCACACATTGAATACTTTGGTTGAGAAAGACTACTCGATCAGCATATTGGGCTACCAGTTCTAAATCATGGGATACCAGGATGATGGAGAGATCATATTGGCTGCGTAATTCGCCCAGCTTGCGGAAAAACATTTCCATGCCCCGTCGGTCAATTCCGGATACCGGTTCATCCAGCAAAAGCAAATCGGGCATAGGATCCATCGCCAGAGCCAGTAGTATGCGCTGCAGCTCGCCTCCTGATAAATTGCCCAGACGACTGTCAATCAACTGCTCAGCCTGCATCCGGGCTAGTTGCTGGATAGTATGCTTTCTTGTTTTGCGGGTATGGGTGAGCCATACCGGGATGGGATCCTTGCTGGCTGCAAAAAGATCCAGCACGCTCAGCGGAGACCCGGCATCAAAATCCAATCGTTGGGGCACATAGCCGATAATAGGATTGCCGGTACGGCGATCATTGTTGTCCAGGTATTTCAATTCGCCTTGATGGGGGATTTCTCCCAGTATGGCTTTCAAAAGCGTGCTTTTACCGGCTCCATTGGGACCAATCAGGGCGGTTATTTGCCCGCAATGTATGTGCAGGTTAACATCTTTGATAATTTGCGTGTTGCCCAGAGTTACCTCGAAATTTTCTATCCGGGTACAGCACAGACCGCAAAAGTGGTCTTTAGTCTTATTTTCAGGATCAAGAATAATTTTCATGGTTTGCCTTTCTCGTTTACCCGCAAATTCTGCGGCTTGCACGGTTTCTCCGTATTCCCAATGTTGCTAAATTAATATTACATGATTGACGGACCTTATTGTCAAGTGAGTATAGGCGTAGGTTAGATTAATTATTCCCTTTATGATGACTTTGGTTTGCGGATGGGTGTGGAATTTTGAGAAGAATGTGTTATACTGTTGTCCAAAAGTGAAGGGAGGGGGAAGATTGAAGATAGCGGTAGTTGATGGTCAGGGGGGCGGAATAGGCAGAATAATTGTCGAAAAGGTTCGCCAGGAGATGGGTGATGCCTGTCATATCATTGGACTGGGAACGAACGCTGTGGCCACTTCCTTAATGCTAAAGGCCGGTGCCAATGAAGGTGCAAGTGGCGAAAACGCAGTGATCTACTCGGTAGCAAGAGTGGATGTGATTGTAGGTTCGGTCGCCATTGTTGCAGCTAATTCATATTCAGGCGAGTTCACCCCGCGCATGGCTGAGGCTATTGCATCTTCGGACGCCGTCAAGGTGCTGATTCCCCTTAATCGTTGTGGTATTGAGATTGCGGGGGCCGTGGACGAGCCTCTGCCGTTGCAGGTCGGTAATTTGGTCGGTCGACTAAGGCAGATATATGACAGCGCTAGAACGCGCCGGGTTGCAAAGAAATAAGCCCTTATATTCTGAAAGGTGGGAGATAATAAGATGTGTAAGAACATGCCTCCACTGGAACTGGCTATACAGTTTCACGGGCATATATGTCCCGGTCTGCTGATGGGGGTTCGGGTGGCGGAATTTGCGCAAAAGCATCTGGATGTCAGTCAGGACTACGATGAGGAACTAATCGCTGTCGTAGAGACGAATTCCTGCGGAGTAGATGCTGTTCAAGCCATACTGGGCTGTACCTTCGGCAAAGGCAATCTTATTTTTAAGGATTACGGGAAAAATGTCTATACTATTGCCAGTCGGGAAAAGCAGCGGGCGGTGCGTATAGCCCAAAAATTCAAAGATCAGCCCAACCCGGATTCGATACGTTATCGCCAGCTGAATCAAAAGGCGGTTTTAACCGAAGCTGAAGCCATTGAGAAGGAAAACCTTCTGGGTGTAATTTTCGAAAAGCTTATGAGCATGCCTTTTGAGGAGATGTTCGATTGGAAGGATGTCGACTTCGAATATCCCCAGAAAGCGCAAATATACCCGACTGTGCAGTGCGCAGTATGCGGGGAAGGGGTTATGGAACCGCGTGCAGTCAGAACTGAGCAAGGATTTATATGTCCGAGCTGCGTATAAAGGATGGAGGTGCAGGAAAAATGTGCGAAGCCAACGTTTATATTTACCAGGGAGGGCAGGAGGAACTGCTCATGGAGAAGGTTGATCGTATAGTGCCGGGAGAGAATCACAGCATCTTTATGGAGAATGTCTTCGGCGAACGCCGGATCGTCAAAGCACGTATCAAGGAGATGCTGCTGGTGCATCATCGTATCATCCTGGAGGAGATAAGAGAAGAAACCATCCAAAGTCATCAAGAATTATGGCTGGAGCCGGATACTGATCATGGGCATTTCCATCCCGGCGAGGAGGTCAGGCTTAAACTGTATAAAGGTTTTAATATGAACCCGGCTGGAGAAGCCGGATATTCAAAGCTGCAGGCATTTCTAATCGACGACGGGTTGGTGAAGGATATGGACATACATGATCATCATGGGGTGATGGAGATAAAGCTGGATGAGAACCTGGACGGTCTGGTGCAGGTTTATGCACGTGAGCAGGGGGAGCGTGAGCTGTATGCCCTGGCTATGGTGGAAGTTGGACATCATCATCACCATGGGGTGAAAGCGGCCGGCCTGCCGTTGGAGATCGTACCCTCCGACTACAGCCATGCCCGTTTAGGGGAAAAGTACGAAATACAGGTTCTGAAAGAGGGGCAACCTCTAGCCGGGGCGGAGATCAGAGCCACCTACAGCAGCACCTCGAACCCGGATTACCCGCACCATCTGACCAGTGATGATGAGGGCCGGGCGAGTCTGTTCCTTACTGCCCGGGGCAATTACCTGTTTTCCGTATCTGATGCGAATGTTACCAGCACGTTTACGCTGATAAAAAGCTATTAGATATAAGTAACACACTTATCAAATTATTAGTAAAATCGGATACGATATACGCCCTAAGGAGCTAATCGTACCTCGATCATTTGTAAAAGGAAATCCCGTCGACACGGGATAAGTAAAATCGGGCACGATATACGTTCTAACGAGCTAATCGTACCTCGATTTTTACTTAACAGTTGTAATTTTTATAGGGTTTGGTAATATAGTTGTAGTGAGATGCTAATATGTGCTATGAAAGTGCATGGCATAGACAAATGTAAGCTTTAGTTTTTATAAATAATAAAACCATGAAGGTTATCCCGCTTGATTGCCGGGCATGATTGACATGGTTTTTTTGTTTGGCTTTTTGCCCGCAATGGATAGCTGGTTTTGTTATTAATATCCTGCGATTGTACAAGTTCATCATGGATTATAACGGGATCAGTATCCCGGTTATAGTGTTATAAAATTTTCAAAGCGCCGGGGAGAGGGAGCCCGAATGAATGGCTGTCGGGGGAGGTGAAAAAGGACTTAGAACTGGTTCTCGGTTATATATAGATAGAGAATGGCAGATTATGCTGTTCAGTTAGATTGGGATTTGGGTTGGAGTAACATGGGGGAATGGGCGAATTGGAGCAAGGGTTGAAACAGCGGGCCAAACTGGCCTTCTCGCTTGGTGAGAGTGTAAGGCGGGTTGGGTGGCGGTTTAGTCCAATGCAGCCCATGGAAATCTAGTTAATGGGAGGGAAAAGATTTGAGCACGGTATTAGAAAAAGGCGTGATCAGCGTTAACGGCGATTGCAAGGCCTGTGATCATTGTACTACCATATGTCCCACGGGAGCAATTTCGGGAAAATTAGGACAGAAACACGTGGTCAACAACAAGAAATGTATTAATTGCGGACAATGTCTAATAAACTGTCCTTTTGGCAGAATAAGCGATGTCAGTATGATCGATGAAGTTAAAAAAGCCTTGGCTGATCCCAAGAAATATGTGGTGATTCAGGAAGCTCCGGCGGTTAGAGTGGCTCTGGGAGAAGAATTCGGCATGCCGGCCGGAACCAATGTGAAGGGCAAGATGCACGCCGCTTTGCGCAAGCTTGGGTTTAAACAGGTATATGATACTGAATTTACCGCCGACCTGACTATCATGGAGGAAGGCACGGAACTTATAAACCGGGTATTTAATGCCCTGGGGGTTCCCGGCAACGAGAAGAGCGGGCCCCTGCCGCAGTTTACCTCTTGCTGTCCGGCCTGGATCAAATATGCAGAAGATAACTATCCCAAGATTTTACTTTATTTATCTTCTGCCAAATCACCGCAGCAGATGTTTGGCGCAGTTGCCAAAACCTATGCGGCGGAACAGCTGAAAGTCAAACCGGCCGACATGTATGTGGTATCGGTAATGCCCTGTACCGCCAAAAAATATGAGTGCGACCGTCCCGAATTTGTGGCCAGCGGGTTCAAGGATGTTGATGTAGTAATCACTACCAGGGAACTGGCGCAGATAATAAAAGATGCCAAAATAGATTTCGTCAACCTTAAGGATGAAGAAGCAGATAGGTTAATAGGCTCTTCAACCGGTGCAGCCACCATATTCGGAGCCACCGGCGGAGTCATGGAGGCTGCCCTAAGAACTGCTTATGAATTGTTGAGCGGCAAAACCCTGACCAATGTCGAATTTAAGGCTGTAAGAGGAACCGCCCCGGTCAGAGAAGCCACAGTGGAAATTCCAGTCAAAGCCCTGGGTAAATCTTTACCCGTCAGTGTTGCTATAGTTACGGGTACCAAGTACGTGGCGCCTCTAATTGAAGATGTACTGGCGGGACGCAGCAAGTACCACTTTATTGAAGTCATGAACTGCCCCGGCGGATGTATTAACGGCGGCGGACAGCCGATAAGAAGAGATACCTATTAAAAGGGGGGATTAAGATGAGTATTTTTAGTGAAAAATCCGGCATAACCAGGCGGCAGTTTTTTAAGGGTACTGGAATGCTGGCCGTTACTGCGATAGTCGGAGGAGTATTTGCCAAGTTTGGATTTGACGTTTTCGCCGCCAGTCACAAGTATATAGAGGAAAGGATAGCCGGGCTTTATACCAACGACCAGAAAATGGTATTAAGGAAGTCCCACGAGAATCCTGAAATAGCTAAGATCTACAAGGAATTTCTTTCCCCCGGGGAGATCAAGCCGGTGAGCGAAAAGGCCCATCACCTGCTCCACACCAAGTATGGCAAGGATATTCCCGCCTTTATCGAAGAGTTGAAGAATCCGCATCATGAAGCACCTGCTGCCTCCAAAGCATCAGGTCATGAAGCAGCATAGGAGGGAAATAGATGAGTGATGTAAAAGGAAAAGTCCTTAAGCACGGTGAACAGACCAGAACCATGCACTGGATTCATCTGATCTGTTTTACTATTTTAGGATTAACGGGTATTGCTTTCTACTGGGATATTGACATCATCAGTAATATTTTCGGAGGCCCGGCCAATGCTTCCCTGGTGCACAGGTGGGCCGGGGTTGTTTTCACGGTCGGACCGGCGCTGTATATATTGTTGAACTTTGAGAGGTTTTCCCGCTTCATAGACACCATTTCTCATATTACCAAGGACGATATAGGCTGGCTAAAATGCATGGGTGGTTATATACCGGGATTTAAACCTGACTATATTCCTCCTCAGGATAAATACAATGCCGGGCAGAAAATGCTGGGATGGATGATAATTTTTGGTTGTATGATTATCATTCTTACCGGATTCCCAATGTGGTTATGGCGTCATGATCTGCCGGCGGTGTTTATAAGTTTTTGTTACAATGTTCATTTTTGGACGGCTATTATTATGATATTGCTGGTAGGCGGGCATTTCTTCCTGGCAGCTATTCATCCCACCTCCCGGGTGGAATTCAGTTCCATGATGCTGGATGGCTATATTGATGCCGAGGTAAGTTCTCATCACAATGCCAAATGGTTTAATGAACTGCAGAAAGTTGAATAAGGTTAAAAACCCCAAATAGAATTCCCACAAAAAACCTGGCCGCAAGGTCAGGTTTTTTGTTTGTTCAGGCTTGACCTGGATAAAAATAAGAAGCCTGAACACAAGGTTGCAGTATTCATAAAAAGCATATAGAATACTTACTAGAAAACAGCACTGGATAAATGGCATTATGAAAATGCCGGAAAGTGCTGCTATGGTTCGGTTATTAGGTTTTATGCGTATATTGATAATTATGCCATGAAGGTATCTCTTATTATGAGGGGAGGTATTTTATGGCTTTTTTTATGACTTGAAATCGATGTCCTGAAGGCATTAACCTATGACGACAGGTTATTTATCGAGTGTTAATCAATAATGTAAGGAGGTAAGAATATGCATATTCCCGATGGTTATTTAAGTCCGCAGACGGCCGTGCCATTTATAGCGCTAATGGTTCCGGTATGGAGCGCAGCAATAAAAAAAGTTAAGGAAAAACTAAAAAAGAGAGATGTACCGCTTTTATCAATTGGGGCAGCATTTTCTTTTACGATAATGATGTTTAATCTGCCCATACCGGGAGGCAGTTCGGCCCACGCCGTGGGGGCGGTTTTGATTGCCATTTTACTTGGCCCCTGGGCGGCCTGCCTGGGGGTTTCGGTAGCACTTATTATTCAAGCGTTGGTTTTTGGCGATGGAGGAATATTATCTATCGGAGCCAACTGTTTCAATATGGGTTTCGTAATGCCTATGGTTGGTTATTACCTTTACAAACTTGTGAAAGGTGATGCTAACGAGTGTTCGGGACGGGCTTTAATAGCGGCTTTTATAGCAGGTTATGTTGGTTTGAATGTTGCAGCCCTATGCACCTCCATTGAGTTTGGATCACAGTATCACCTATTCCAGGCAGCCGACGGGACGCCGCTCTATTTCATGTATCCTCTCAAAATGGCGATTGCGGCCATGATGTCCGAACATCTGATTTTTGCAGGGCCGGTGGAGGGCTTGGTCACAGCCTTGGGGCTGCGCTTTGTGGGCAGTACCTATCCCCATCTGCTGTTGGAGGCGGCTTCTTTTGATAAGTTTGCCAAGAATTCGGGGGTGATTAAACATGTTTAAGAATGTTGGCAAATTATGGCTGGCTCTGGGCGTATTTATAATTCTTTGTCCGCTGGGATTAATCGCCACCGGTACGGCCTTCGGTGAATGGGGCGTTGATGAGCTTACCGAAGAAGTCGGATTTATTCCGGCAGGTCTGGAAAAAATGGCTGATCTGTGGACGCATGCGCCGTTGGCGGATTATGGAATAGCAGGTTTTGATGCCAGTTTCATGCAGTCAGCGGCCGGCTACATATTATCGGCGGTGGTTGGCGTAGTGCTCGTGGCAGGGATAATGTCATTATTCTCAAAGATTGTGAAGGATTAATTGGTGGCAGAAAGCAGTAAGGATGATATGGTCAGTAGAATAGAGCTGCCTCTTTGGATGACGGAGGGGGTGGGCGGGGAACCCTTGAGGAATTGGGGTCGGAAACGCCGTCACAATTTTCTGGGAAAAAGCATTCGTAATATGCAGAGGGTTCTGGCGGTTGGATTAGTCACAGAGTATTATGCCAGCCGGGAAGGCCTGCTGCAGAAGACGGATCCCCGTATTAAGATTATAGCAGCGGTATTGTTGATAATCGCAGCCGGACTTAGCAGGAACATTCCGCTATTACTGGTAATGTGGCTCTTAACGCTTGTGCTTATGGTGCTGTCGGGCTTACCGTTGCTTACCATGCAAAAACGTATCTGGGGGCTGATTCCCCTCTTAACCTTGGCAGCATCTGTTCCCGCGATGTTTAATGTTATCATTGACGGCACGCCTCTGCTTATGGTTTACCAGGCTCCTCTTCCATCAACATGGCTGGGAATTCATATTCCAGCCAATATTTATATCAGCAAGCAGGGGGTAATGGCCGGTATTTTTCTGTTCCTGCGAGTGGGTTTGTCTTTAAGCATGGGGGTTTTACTTACCATGACTACACCGGTGGCCAGGCTCCTTAAGTCTCTGCACGTGATGGGGGTTCCTTCTTTACTGGTTACGATCATTGAAATGAGTTACCGTTATTTGGTTCTGCTTTTAACACTTTCGATAGAGATGTTTGAGGCTCGTGAACTCCGAAGCGTAGGAGTTCTGACGATGGCGGCCAAAAGGGCTCAGGTCGGTTCATCGATTGCAGCTTTGTTTGCCAGAAGCATGGAGTTAGCTGACGAGGTTTACCTGGCAATGATAGCGCGCGGCTATACGGGCCAAGCGGTAAGCGCTGACGGAAAACGAAATTGATTCACTATACAAAAAAGTATATACTGAAGCGAGTAAATCGAGAAGGGAAGCAAGGGGACGGTTCTTTTGCTTCCTTTTCTTTCAGGTAAAACGGAGGGAATAAGGAAGCAAAAGAACCGTCCCCTTGCTTCCCCATTTGTTTTGTTTCGATAGGAGGAAGTCTTTTGGATAAACCGCTGTTTTGTCTGGATAAAGTGTCGTTTGGATATGCTTCAGGGGAGCCTATTTTTCATGATATAAGCCTCCAAATTCAAGCTGGAGAGAGTGTTTGCCTGCTGGGTGCCAATGGTTCGGGCAAATCTACTTTGCTGAAAATAATGTGCGCGCTGATATTTCCCAGTCAGGGCCGCTTTCTTGTCAGCCAGCAGGAGATCACCGAGGAAAGGATGGAAAATGAACGGCTTGCCAAGGATTATCACCGCCGGGTGGGATTTATCTTTCAAAACTCCGATGTTCAGCTTTTTACCACCCGGGTATGGGACGAGATTGCTTATGGTCCTCTGCAAATGGGTTTATCCATGGGTGAAGTTGCTCAGCGGGTCGAGGACGTAATAAAATTGCTTAAAATTGTGAACCTTCGTGAGAGGGCTCCCCATCTTCTAAGCGGAGGGGAGAAAAAAAAGGTCGCGATTGCTTCAGTATTGGTACTAAATCCTGAAGTATTGATCCTGGATGAACCTACCAGCGGCCTTGATCCGAAAACTGAGAGGTGGCTGGTTGATCTTCTTCTGGAACTCAATCACAGAGGACGCACTATTATTATATCTACCCACAACCTGGAACTGGCCCACGTTATTTCGAAGCGCGCCCTGGTTTTGTCGGAATCACACGAACTGGTTTGTGATGGTTTGACCAAGGATATTCTGGAAAACCGGGATTTATTAATGGCGGTAAACCTGATAGACGAATATTATCATATTCATGATGGGGGCCAGCACGTTCACCGATATACGCATGGATGATTATTGATATTAATAAGAGCCCAGCTTAGCAATGCGCCAAAAGGACTATCCCTAAAACCCTCCTAAATCTATAATGCGTGTACATAGGCGCTCTGCAAGGGCTTTATTATGGGTAACAAGCAATAAGCCAATATTTCTTGTTTGGACCACATCCATAACTAGATTCCAGATTTGAGCTTGGGTTATGACATCCAGCATAGTACTCATCTCATCAGCTAGAATAAATCTAGTATTCTCTCCTAATGATCTCGCAACAGCGAAGCGCTGTAGTTCTCCGCCGGAAAGCTCATTGGGCCAGCGCTCCAACCACTCTGGTTCTATTCCCATAGCTTTAAGCAGTGTTATGTCAGGATTCCATCCTTCGCATAGAATATCTTTGAGTTTCCATCTAGGATTGACCGCCTTCTCTGGATGCTGATAGATTAATTGTACAGGGCAATAGCCGTTTATGGGAAGCGGTCGGCCATCTAAAAGAATGTCACCCGATACCGGCATTTCATAACCAGCCAGCAGTTTGGCCAGGGTACTCTTGCCATAGCCGCTGGGTCCTATTAATCCTACCCGCTCATTAGCTTCCATCGCGAAATTAAAATTATTTAGTATCCAGGGTCCATTTTCATAACGAAAACTTATATTTTTAGCTTCAAGACGCATGCAAGCACCTCACAGTTCCGCCTCTGAGTTCCCGCATTTCTATATAATTGGCGCATTCTTCGGTTCTCTCCTGGCAGCGCGGGGCAAAGAGGCAGCCGGTTGGAAGATGGCCGGCATAAGGCTGAAAGCCAGGTATGGGTTTAAAACCATTCTCTGGCAAGGCTTCCCACAAAGCCTTGCTATATGGATGTCGAAGTGCCTTGCCACCCTTTCGGAAATCCTGCACAGCAGCAACTTCGACGGTTGTGCCTGCGTAGAATACGGCGATTTTGTCGGCAACCTTGAAGGCCAAGTCTAATTCATGAGTAATTAGTATAACCGCCCGCCCTTCATCAGCAAGCTGACGCAGATGTCTGATAGTTTCTTCGGCAATGGCAGGATGCAAACCGGGGGTTGGTTCATCCGCAATAATTAGCTGTGCATTACCGATTACGGCAGTAGATACTAGAACACGCCGAGCCATGCCTCCTGACAACTGAAACGGATACATGGCTGCAGTGTCAGGGTACAATTCGAACTTTTGAAAGACCTTACGCTGAGCTTCCTCTGATCCCTTAACCCCCCTCACCTGTTCACCGATTTTCATTAGCGGATCGAGATAGCTTACTGATTGTGGAACCAGTGCAATTTCATGGCCCCTAAGTTCTTCTCTTTTTTCTCTGCTCAATTCCTGTCCGTCATAATACATCATACCGGAAGTTATGGCATTGGAAGGCAATATTCCCAAGACTGCATGGGCCAGCAGACTCTTACCCGAGCCGCTGGAACCAACTACTGCAAGTATTTCCCCGCAGTATACTGATACGCTTAGATTTGATATTACTTCAAGATCGTTTTGCTTCAAACCCCGGTCATAACGACGGAACTTTACCGACAGATCCTTAATCTCCAGAAGGGGAGTATTATCTTGGTTGCTCATTTTGTCCCTCCTTTACTCATGGGCTCTATAGGGATCGATTAATAGTTTTAGATTATCTCCTATAGCGTCAAACATAAGAATCAGCACCAGGAGTGCAAAACCCGGAAAAAATGCCAGCCACCACATGCCCATGGACAGATACTTCATGGATTCAGCCAATATTACCCCAATAGCCGGCATCTGCAGGGGAAGACCAAAGCCTAAGAAGGTAAGAGAAGCTTCATGTAATATGGCATGAGGAAACAGCAAAATCAAACCGACTAGAAACTGGGAAAGCACATGGGGGAGGATATGTTTTCTGGCTATCCACCACTTGCTTTTTCCCATTTTGGCTGATGCTTTAACAAATTGCGAAGAACGCAGCTGCATAACTTCAGCGCGAATTATACGGGTAAGGTTGGGCCAATGGGTTAGCGCAACCGCGATTACTATACCTCTGACCCCTCTGCCACAGATAAAAGATATCAACATCAGGAGAATTATATGGGGAACGCCGGTCATAAGATTAACCGCCATGGATACAATATTATCGGCCACTTTTCCCAAAGAAGCGGCTGTAATGCCGAATATGACTGCCATAATCGCACTGACTGATGCGGCCAAAAGGCCTATAAATACACTGGTTGAAAGCCCTTTGAGGGTTCTGGACAACATATCCCGGCCCATATAATCCGTACCGAAGAGATGTTGGCAGGATGGACCCTGATTTTTCAAAATAAAATTGGCTCCATAGGCATTATCATTCATGGTTGCTCCTATTAGTGTGACCCCTGCCAGTATCGCTACGGCCAATACTAATATAACCAAGGTTTTAGTTCGTCTGTTTATTACCTGTATTGATCGATTATTTGTGGCCGTCAGGATATTATTCATTATGAACCCTCCCTTATTTCCGGTGAAATGAGTCCATAAATAATGTCGGCCATGAAATTACCTGTAAATACAAATAGAGCACTAAATAGGGTAATCCCCAGCAGAAGTGGAACATCGCTTCTTAAGCCGGCCATGGTTGCGGCCTGGCCCAGGCCTGGATAGGAAAAAACCTGTTCCGCCAGTACTGACCCGCCAAATAGTTCGTTAAGGGAAGCAAACTGAAGGGTTATGGCCGGCAACAATATGTTCCTGAAACCATGTCGTTTAATTAAGCCCAAGCCGGCCTCACCCCGGGCCCGCGCAAATAATATATAGTCTGTTTCCAGTACGTCGGCCAATTTTTGGCGGGTATGCAGTGCAATTCCTGAAATCCCTATAATGCTTAAAGTCAAAGCCGGCAGTATCAAATGGTGTATTCTTTCTCCCCAGGTTATATCTTCCGCCATTTTCCCGATGGGGCCAGCCAGTCCCAGGGGAAACCATCCCAGCCATACGGAAAATAACATGATTAACAACAGCGCAATCCAAAAGGTGGGAGCAGAAACCATTATCAAGCAAAAGGTCTGAATTACCTTATCCAGCCAACGACCTTTATTGGCACCGGCTACTACCCCCAGGGAAAAACCTATTATACCCGAAAATATCCAGGCTGTGCCCATCAGCACAAGGGACACTTTAAATCTGTCGCCGATAACTTTTATTACCGGTTGTCTATAGATGATGGAGACGCCCATATCACCACGAAGTATATTGGTGAACCAGGCTAAAAATCTCTCCGGAGGGGATTTATCCAGACCCCAATGAACCGCTATATTTTGATACTGTTGGGGGCTGATCTGAGCATCAGCCCCTATATATGCATCCACAGGATTAATACCGGAATTGCTTACCAGGGTAAAAGTCACTATACTAACCAATACCATAAGAATAAGAATTTTAAGAAAATTGATACCTAGATACCGGAGAATATTTTTCCCTCTGCGTAGTACCTCATTATCCACTTTTAATAAATACATCACTTATCTCTTCCATGTCCATTCATTGACATTCTGTACGATTGACCAGCCATGTCCATGGGGGTGTACCCGCTGGGTGCCAATATCAAGTTTATTGTTTATAAAATAGATGTGCTGAATATTAACTATCCATAACCATGGGGCATCACCATTAGCCCCAAATCCGGTTTTGCCATCCCATTGGGCCAGCTTCCAATATTTCATGGATTCTTCCTTATCTGTAGCCGAAAGAGCTTGGTTTATATACTCATCAACCTGAGGATTATGATATGAAGCCGGATTATTGGTGCCGACACCGATGTTACTGCTATGGAATGAATAAAAAATCTGGATGGGGCTATAGCTTCCATAACCAAATACAACCGGGGTTGAAAGCGACGAATTCTTGGCTTCGGTCCAACCCTTGGCTTCAGCCTTAATGTTAATTCCTAATGGTTTGGCCTGGTTGCTCAAAGCGACCGCCAGGGTATATCTCTGTAAATCATCGGTTCTTCCGTATACCGTAAATTCAGCTTTTTTCCCTTCTTTCTCCCTGATGCCATCACCATCGGTGTCCTTCCAACCTGCTTTTTCCAGCATATCACAGGCCTCCTGAATTCTGCCGTCTTCTATGGCTGTTTCTGGATTCCACCAGGGTTGGGTATCGCAAACACTATAGGCCGGTGTGCCATAACCATTGAGAGCGTCCTTTATGATTTGTTTGCGGCTAACACCAATATTTAGAGCTTTTCTTATAACAGCATCGGATGTAATATCGTTTCCAACCAACCTACCTGCGGAGTCCTTTGATTCAGGAACACAAGGCAGATTTATTCCTCTATTGTCTACGGTACGTAAGGCAATCAAGTTCATACCGGCTGCAGTTTGATTGGTGAATTGCGGATTTATCATGGCTATGTCCAGTTTCCCGGATTGAGCGGCAGCCAGTACGGCATCTTCAGCCAGGAAGAGGATGGTAACCTTTTTGAAAAATGGCTTAGTGCCATAGAAGTAAGGATTGGGGATTAGAATCATCTGCTGGCCCTTGTCCCACTGGGTAAGAATGAAAGGGCCGGAGCCCACCGGGTTTTCGCTGAATTGTGGTCCATAGGCATGTTCCGGGACAATGCCTATTCCAGCTACAATATTCAGAAATACTGAGTAGGGCTTTTCCAGAGTAAACACAATGGTTTTATTATCTGGGGCTGCAATTGACTTAATAACACTAAGATCAACGATGGATCCGCTTTTTTTGGCTGTATTATAGGTAAATACTACGTCTTCTGGCTTCACCGGCGTCCCATCACTAAACTTTACATCGTCTCTTAGAGTAAATGTGTAGCTTAGACCATCATTACTTACATTATAATTAGCTGCTAAATCGTTTACGACATTACATTCTTTATCAAATCCCAAAAGCCCGCTAAAGAAAAGATAGGTCGATGCTCCGGTGCATGGATCATATCCGGTGGTGCTTTCTGCACCTACCGAAATTACTAATTCGTCTTTGTTTTGTGCTTGCTTCGCGATAGTATCTTTAGCTTTGGAAGAGCAACCTGAAATAAGACAAGACATACTCAGCATGAAAACCAATACCATACTCCAGATTTTCGTTTTGTTTTTCATTAATAATACCTCCCGGATATTTTGTTTGGGGCAATTCTAATAGCATGATGGTTGATTTATTTAAAAATAAAAATGAACACAAAAAACCATGATAGGCTCAGCATATATTCTATATGCAGCTTCCCTTCATGGTTCGCTGTGCTCTTATTTGGGCGCCGACTTAACAAGTCACAAGAATTACGTGGAAAGTCTTCATGACTTTCATTAGTAAATTATACTAACATTTGCTGTTTTTGCCGTCAATTAATATTTGTATACCTTCCCAAAAAAAGAAACCCTTTGCACAATACAAAGGGTCCAAGAAAAAGATTGGGATTGGATACTAGAATAAGTCCGCTCCATCTTTAATCACCCACAATGAGTGCTACTGTAACCTCTTCCAGCAGCAACCTTTAAATCGCCTTTCACAGTGTCTGAACACAAAAAGCCAGACCTGCGAAAAGGTCCGGCTAAAAGGCGAAAATCAACAAGCCTTCTTAGCTTACTCCTTTCCACAATGGGAGGCATAACCGTTTCCCGTTATACCCAACGGCCTCAAAACCATTGAACAATCTTTAGGTAATGAGACTCGGAGATTGAAGACTGAACAAACTACTTATTCTAATGAAATAATATTACACATATTCATTATTATTTGCAAGTGTAAATTGTTAACTTTTTCACTACAATCGCAATTATAACGAGATTGTATTAATTTCGAATAGCTTTGACAATAAGCCTCGAAATTGAAGGCAAAATAAAACATTTTACTTTTTTGCAGGATTTGATATATTTACGTAGAACAATAAGTTAGATAGTGGTTTGTGTTAGTATATGGTTAATTATATAATTTCTCCGAGTCTGGAAAACCTAAGGGAGAGAGCTATGGTAACCAGGCCTGTAGGGTTGATTTGGAAACGAATTGGCCTTCCATTGCGAAAAGGAGATGCTAAGGTTAATGCAGGAAATAAGCGGACTCATGAAGGGTTCTAGCTTGTCTGCCTGTGTGTCTACGCTCAGCATCTCGGTGCCGGGCTTTTTTATTGGGAAAATGGATATAATAATTTTCAACATTTGAATATTATAGAGATGCTCAGTCCACGCAGGAAAATAAGCGGATTCGTGAAGGGTTCTACTGCTTAGATATTTGTGCGTCCGGTGCTCGGCATTTCTAGCCGGGCTTTTTGTTTGTAGATGCGGATATTGAGCCGCTAATGCTGGTTGGAAGTTGAGGTGCATGACATGCATGAGTTGTCCATCATGGAAGGTGTCATGGATATGGTTAGAGAGAGCGCCATTGAGCATAATATCAGCAAAGTGAGCAAACTCAAGCTGGTGATTGGCAAGCTTACCATGGTTTTACCGGATAGTCTTCAGTTCAGTTTTGAGGTTTTGAGCCAGGATGAGTTGTTCCGGGGGGCTGTTTTAGACATCGAGATGAGAGAGATAAGAATCCTGTGCAAGCAGTGCGATCAGTATTCAGTTCTGGAAGACGGTTATAATTTTGTTTGTCCTGCATGTGGGGCGAACAAGGTAGAAATAGTAAACGGACGTGAGTTGTACCTGGACAACTATGAAGGAGAGGACAACTGATGGTGCAGGTAAACATGGAGAGTCAGCTGCTGGGAGCCAATGAATTGCTGGCGCGGAAAAACCGCAACCAATTTGGTCAGCAGGGGCTTCTGGTGGTTAACCTGATGAGTTCGCCGGGTTCGGGTAAGACAACTATCCTGGAGAAAAGCATTGATTTGCTGGAAGACCAGGTGAAAATGGGCGTAATTGAAGGAGATCTTTATACCGACGAAGATGCCCAGCGCATTGAAAAAAGAGGGGTTCGGGTTATTCAAATAAATACTGAGGGAGCCTGCCACCTGGATGCCGGGATGGTAGGCAAGGCTTTTCAAGAATTATCCGCAGGTGACATGGATTTGGTTTTTATTGAAAATGTGGGGAATCTGGTTTGCCCGGCTGAGTTCGATCTGGGGGAGGACTTTAGAGCTGTTGTAATAAGTACTACTGAAGGCAATGACAAGCTGCGCAAGTATCCTTTAATTTTCCGCGAGGCCCGCGTAGTATTGGTTAATAAGATTGATCTGCTGCCTTACACCGATTTTAGTCTGGACAGGTTGGAAGAGGACCTTGCCCGGATTAATCCCTCTGCTGCGGTATTTATGGTATCAGGACGTACCGGGGAGGGTATAGAATCATGGATTCAATGGTTATTGGGGGAGGTGAAGAGAAAGAGCCTTAAATGATAGATAGATATAATTTTGTTTAGAAATGGGATTGGGATGAGGATTCATTGGGGAATTTTATAAATTGGGGGGAATGTATGAAATGCCAACCAAACTAAGTCGTCGCGACTTTATGCGCGTCTGTGCAGGTTCTGCGGCAGCCGTATCCTTGGCAGGATATCTGTCTCCGTATTTATCTGAAGCTGCTGCCGCAGGGGAATTGCCTCCAGTAATCTGGCTAGCCGGAGGAGCCTGTACTGGTTGTTCGATTTCCTTGTTAAACTGCGAAAATCCTGACATTCAAGACGTGCTGTTAAAAGTTATCAGCCTGCGTTTCCACGAAAACGTTTCGGCGGCTCAAGGCGAGCTAGCCATGAAGGCCGTTTATGATGTTGTTGAGAAATACCCGGGTCAGTTTGTGCTGTGTGTCGAAGGATCGGTTCAGGTAAAAGATAATGGGAACTACTGCGTAATCGGTGAATTAGACGGCAAACCTGTTACCATGCTGCAAGCTGTTAAAGATGTCGGCAGTAAGGCCGCGGCCATTCTGAGTATCGGGACTTGTGCAGCTTACGGCGGACTGCCGGCAGCCAAACCTAATCCTTCTGATTCCAAATCAGTGTCAGAGATTATTAAGGGCAAACCCATTATAAATATCGGCGGATGTCCGCCCCATCCCGACTGGATAGTTGGGACCATCGCCCATTATCTGCTCTTCAAAGAAGTTCCCGAACTTGATTCTGCGGGGCGTCCCAAGATGTTCTTTAAGGGCATGATCCATGACAACTGCCAGCGCCGTCAATATTTCGACAATGGTATATTTGCCAAAAACTTTGGCGAAATGGGCTGTATGCTGGAACTGGGCTGTAAAGGTCCAATCGCCCACTGCGACTCGACCACCCGCCTATGGAATGGTGGGGTCAATTGGTGCGTCAAGTGCGGCGGAGTGTGCTTAGCTTGCACTGAACCTGAATTCCCGAATTGGCCGATTTATGAGAGGATGGCAGAGATGCCTACCAGCCCTGTCACGACTGCTACAGTTGACCAGATCGGTTTAGTTCTGGGTGGAGCTACGGTACTGGGAATTGGCGGCCATCTGGCTGGCAATGTGCTGACAGGCCGTATTGGACCCAACAAGGAAGAGAAGGAAGGTGACAATTAATGGCAGCACAGACGATTAAGATCGATCCCATAACTCGTATTGAAGGTCACCTCGGAATAGAGGTCGAAGTCGAAGGCGGGGTTGTTGTAAATGCCAAATCCATGGGCATGATGTTTAGAGGTCTTGAACTGATTATGCAGGGTCGCGATCCCCGCGATGCCCAGCAGATCATGCAAAGAGTCTGCGGCGTCTGACCGATCGGTCATGCCACCGCGGGTACGTTGGCTTTAGATAATGCTTTTGGAATCGAACCGCCACCGAATGGGCGGATCATTAGAAACCTGATTTTGGGTTCAAACTATGTACAGTCTCATATCCTGCACTTTTTCCATCTGGCTGCGCTAGATTTTGTCAAGGGCCCGGATGTACCGCCCTTTATTCCCCGCTATGAAGGGGACTATCGCCTGCCCAAAGATGTTAACGATCAGGTAGTAGGTATCTATCTGGAGGCTCTCAAGATGCGGCGCCTGGCTCATGAGATGACTGCCTTGTGGGGTGGACGTATGCCTCACAATCAGGCCATTGTGCCTGGCGGAGTCACCGAGGTTCCCGATAGCCAGAAGATGGTGGATTTTAAATTCCGACTGGCTACCCTGATTGACTTTGTTGACAAGAAATATGTACCTACCGTTAAAGCGGTTGCAGCAACCTATCCTGAATACTTCAATATCGGCGCGGGCTGCAAGAACATGCTCTCTTATGGGGTATTCCCATTAGCGGAAGGTGCGCTTAAGGATTTTGTTCATCAGGAGAAATTCTTCCCCTCCAAGGTTTTACTCGGTGGTCAACTTAAAGACCTTCAACCCGAATTAATCGGTGAAGATGTCAAATACAGCTGGTATAAAAACGAAATCGAAAAAGATCCGACCAAGGCTGTGGTAGCCCCTGACTCCAAAAAGAAAGGCGCCTATTCCTGGGTCAAAGCTCCCCGCTACAACGGCAATGTTATGGAAGTAGGCCCCTTGGCCAGACTGATAACTGCGCAGCAAAAAGACGTCGTGGCGTTAGGTGACAAAGCATACTCGGTACTGGGCCGTCACTTTGCCCGTGCCGTGGAATGCTCAATGATTGCTCATGCTATGGATGAATGGGTTATGAAACTACAACCCGGACAGCCGGTCTGCACACCCCACAAAGTGCCGGTTACCGCACAGGGTATGGGTTTGACTGAAGCTGCCCGCGGAGGTCTGGGACATTGGAACAAGATTGAACATGGCCGGACTGCGGTCTATAATGCAATTGTACCCAGCACCTGGAACATGTCGCCCATGGATGACAGAAATCAGATGGGTACCATGGAACAAGCACTGGTAGGTACTGCGGTGAAAGACCCCGCCAATCCGTTTGAATTGGTACGGATAGTTCGTTCCTTCGATCCCTGCCTGGCTTGTGCGATCCATGTAGTGACTCCAGATAAAAAGGTTGTCAGCCAGTTCGTGATCGGTTAGGGGGGGGCGCTATGATTAAAAAAATGGAGTTGAGACACCCTCTGTGGGTCAGGTTGCTGCACTGGAGCAACATGATATCCATTACCATGCTGTGTCTGACCGGATTCTATATCCATGCCCCCCAAACCTTTGGGTGGTTGTTTAAAAACATGGATAATGCCCGGACTGCCCACTTTGCAATTGCCATGGTGCTTTTCGCAGGAGTAGTGATCAGGATCTATATGGCGTTTGCAACTGGAGACTGGCGCAATATTGTATATGCACCGATAAAAGATACCCTGAAGTTCCCCAGTATGATCAAGTACTATCTGTTTCTGGCCAAAGATCATCCTTTTTACGGTAAATACAACCCCGGACAGAAAGGCATGTATACCGGCGTTTTTGTCCTGGCATTATTTCAAGTTTTGAGCGGCTTTATCCTGTACAAACCCGAATACTTTGCTTCATGGGCATATATGTTGGGCGGATATCTGGTAGTCAGGATCCTCCATTACATCGTAACCTGGATATTTATACTGATGGTTATGATACATGTATACCTGGATGTGGCGGAAGGCATACCGGTTCTGATGTCCATATTCACCGGCAAGATCCCCGCTGATTTCCATCACGGTTATCATGAGGATGAAGCTGAGGCAGTTCACGGTAAAGGGATTAGCGCTTAATTAGGAGGAAAATTTTTGAGTAAAGTCATGGTCGTGGGCATAGGCAACCTCTTAATGCAGGATGATGGTGTGGGGGTTCATGCCATAAGGGCTCTTGAAGAACTTGGATTTTCCGATGATGTAGAATTGATTGATGGTGGAACTCACAGCTATGATCTGATAGAGGAATTCTGCCGGGCTGAGAATCTAATAATAGTTGATGCCATGCATGCCGGGGGAGAGCCGGGTACCATATACCGGGCCCCCCTGGATGAACTGGGGCTTGATCCGGTCGAGAACATTACGTCTTTGCATGAGATGCATTTTGTCGAAGCGATGAAGATGACCCGCATGTTGGGGTTCAATCCTGACACTACTGTGTTTGGCATTGAACCGGCAGTAATAGCAGTCAGCATGGATTTAAGCCCTCAGGTAGCCGAAAAGTTTCCCAGGTTAGTTGAATTGATGCATCAGGAAATTTTAAAAATTCTTGATAAATAGAACAAAACAGAACGGATAAGTTTTGAAGAAAAAAGGAAAATAACTAATATGGCAGGGTGGGTTGCACGGAGGACATTCTTTGCGGCCCACCTTGTGATTAGTTTCAGACCGTCGACAAAAGCGAATATCTGCGTTACGCAAAAGTGCCGTTCAATCGACGTATCACATATACGTCTCAATCACGACACCTTTGCAAGCCTTGATCTTCACTTCCGTCACTCGGCCTGAAATAGCAGATTATGTCATAAAACTCGACGATTAATAGTGCATTTTAGTCCGCAGTTTGATTGGATGGAGGCCGAATCTCAAACGTGAAAAACAGGTCATATCGGATTTCGGTTAAAGGAATAGTCCAGGGGGTCGGATTCCGGCCATTCGTCTATCGTATGGCCCAGGAATTCGGTTTGAAAGGATGGGTATTAAACTCTTCCGCCGGTGTATTCATCGAAGTTGAAGGCGAGGAGCAACCGTTAAAAGAATTTGCCCGCCAACTGGTGGATAATCCTCCCCCTCTGGCAGTTATTAGAAGCTGTACCATAAATGAAATCGACCCCCAGGGGTTTGAAGAATTTTCTATAAGGGAGAGCGACGACCGGGAGGAAACCCTGGTAATGGTTTCACCCGATATTGCTGTTTGTGCGGAATGTAAAAATGAAGTTAACGATCCGAAGGACAGACGCTATGGCTATCCCTTCATTAACTGTACTAATTGCGGACCTCGCTTTACCATTATTAAAGATTTGCCTTATGACCGGGTTAAGACGACCATGGCCGATTTTCCGATGTGCCGGAATTGTCAGGAAGAATATGATAATCCGCTCTACCGGCGCTTTCATGCGCAGCCCAATGCCTGTCCGGTTTGCGGACCGCATACCAGCCTGTTGGACCGTTCGGGGCAGAAGGTCGATAAAAATCCGGTGGAACTGCTTAAAGAGGGATATATAATAGCTGTCAAGGGTTTGGGCGCCTTTCACCTGGCTGCTGACGCTACCCAAGCCGATGTGGTGTTTAAATTACGGACTCGGAAAAGACGCGATGCAAAACCGTTTGCAGTAATGGCTCGCAACGTTGAAACTGCCGCCAGATACTGCGATATCAGTTCTGAGGGAAGAACCTGGCTGACTTCGCCGCAGGCCCCGATTGTTGTTATGAAGCGCAAAATAAATCCGGAGTTGTCGCGTGATGCGATACACCCGGGGATAGATACCCTAGGTATAATGTTGCCTTATACACCTTTACATTTCTTGTTATTTGATGATGAGTTGGAATTGCTGATTATGACCAGCGCCAACATTAGTGACGAACCTCTTATCACCGACAACCGGGAGATAGTGGAAAAACTATCCGATGTAGCCGATTTCTTTTTGATACACAACCGGGAAATATTTAATTCCTGTGATGACTCGGTTATGCGGATTACTCCACAGAATACCCCCCAATTCTTTAGACGGGCGCGCGGATTTGTACCAATGGGTATTACCATTCCTGACAGTTCCCAGCCAATATTGGCTCTGGGCGGAGAAATGAAAAGTACCTTTTGTATCACCCGTCAGGGTGAAGCATTTTTAAGCCAGCACTGGGGCGACTTGAATTATTACCGCAATTATAGTAAGTTTTTAGAAGGCATAGAACGCTTTAAACGGATGCTCGCAGTGGAACCCAAGTTGGTGGTTCATGATTTACATCCCAATTATCAAACCACCAGGTGGGCCAAGGAACAACATGATATCCCCAGGCTGGCAGTTCAGCATCATTATGCCCATATGACCTCGGTTATGGCGGAGAATAAGTTGGATGGCGAGGTTCTGGGATTAATCTGTGATGGTACCGGGTGGGGTACAGATGGGGCGGTATGGGGTTGTGAAATACTGCGCGGTGATTACCGGCAGTTCAGCCGCCAGGCGCACCTCAAGTATATGCCGTTGCCGGGCGGTGATTTAACGGCGCTTAAGCCGTATAGGATGGCGTTTGTATATCTTCTGGAAAAATACCGGGAACAAGCGGTTGAATTGGCCGAACAGATGTTGCCCGCATTAGGCAATCAAGAAAGGGATATTATTTTACACCGCTGGCAAAAAGGCCTTCCGGAAATTCAGACATCTTCATGTGGGAGACTGTTCGATGCGGTAGCCGGTGTGCTGGGGGTCTGTAATGTTAACCAATATGAAGGACAGGCCGCAGTAGAACTCGAATCTCTGGCTGATCCGCTGGTAAACTTAAGATATGGATTTAACTTAAAAAAAGACGACCATCAATGGATTATGGATGTAGAACCCATGTGGAATGAATTACTGGGTGATCTAAAAAAGGGAATTAGCGTAGGGGAGATTTCCATGAGGTTTCACCTGACTCTGGTCGGGTTGTTTGTACAAACTTTGTGCCAGGTGAGGGATGAATGCGGATTGAACCGGGTAGTAATAAGCGGAGGAGTGTTTCATAATCAAATCCTTCTGTTTGAGTTAATAAAAGATCTTATGGCGCATGGTTTTAAGGTTTACCAGCATCAGTTGGTGCCGCCCGGTGACGGTGGTATTTCGCTGGGGCAGGCAATAATAGGGAGCGAGGTGAAGGCCTAATGTGTTTGGGAGTACCAGGAAAGGTAATGGAAATTTTTGGCGATGGCGCGGCCAGGGTAGATGTAAAGGGCAATCAGACCGATATCAGCATCAGACTGACTCCAGAAGTGGAACCGGGTCAATATGTTTTGATTCATGCCGGTTTTGCCATGGAGATCATAGATGAAGACATTGCTGAAGAAACCATGAGATATTTGGAGGAACTAATACCATATGACCAATAAGGAAAATTATCAGAAACAACTGCTGCAGGAAATTCAGGCGGAAAAGAGTGATGTTTCCTTAATGGAGGTATGCGGCACTCATACCATGGCCATTGCCAGGAGTGGAATACGAGGATTGGCGCCGCCAAATCTTAAGTTGCTATCCGGGCCTGGTTGTCCGGTGTGTGTAACCGCCCAGGGGGATATCGACGCGGTCATTGAACTCGTAAAAGACCCCGGTATATGCTTGGTGACCTTCGGAGATATGATTCGGGTACCCGGCACGGACAGTTCCTTGCAGGAAGAGCGCAGCCAGGGAGCCGATATCCGGGTCGTGTATTCACCGCTTGATGCATTGACGGCAGCCCGAAACATGCCTGATAAAGAGGTAGTATTCCTGGGTATAGGATTTGAAACTACTGCACCCACGGTAGGTATAACTGTTGAAGAGGCAGACCGGCAGGGGTTAACCAATTTCTCGGTCTTGTCGCTGCATAAGGTGGTACCGCCGGCGCTGGAACTGATATTTTCCGATCCCGGTATCAAGGTTGACGGGTTGATTTGTCCGGGACATGTTTCAGCGGTGATTGGAGTGGAACCTTACCGCGTTCTGGCCGAGAAATATTCCAAACCCTGTGTTGTCACTGGCTTTGAAACCCTGGACATTCTGGAAGGAATAGTAATGCTGCAAAGGCAGCTTCATGAAAACGTATCCCGCGTAGAAATCCAATATCGCCGGGTAGTGAGAAAAGAGGGCAATCCCACTGCACTTGCTGCTTTGGAGCGAGTATTCCGCCCCACAGGAGCCCGCTGGAGGGGCTTGGGATTTATCCCTGACAGTGGTTTGGAACTGGCCCCGGCTTATGAAAAAATGGATGCTCGTAAAAGATTTGATATGCGGGAAGTTGAGGATATACCCATTAAAGGTTGCGCCTGCGGAGAGGTGCTGACAGGCAGAATAACCCCCCATGATTGCGCATTGTTTGGCAAAGGATGCACTCCCTTAAAACCCATTGGTCCTTGCATGGTTTCACAGGAAGGGGCCTGTGCAGCCTATTATCGATATAATAAAGAAATCACCAAACGATAAACCATAGCGTTTATTTTCCGAGATTGCTGCGTTGTCGTCAGTCACAATATTACCAATATTGCTCCTTCTCCGACGGTCATGGATGACCTAGTGTCGTGGTGCCAAGGATGGCAAGGAACGACCGCCTTGCACTATCGAAAAATAACTCGCTATAAAATCCGTAATTACTAAGAGGAGAGATAAAATGAAAGTGGATAGAATTATGATGGCTCACGGCAGCGGTGGTCTTATGAGCCAGGAATTAATAGAGAGTGTCTTTAAAAAGAGCTGGAACAATCCTCAGCTGGAACCTATGCTGGATGGGGCTTTACTAGAACTGCCGCCGGGACGGGTGGCAATGTCCACCGATTCTTTTGTTATTACCCCCTTATTCTTCCCGGGGGGAGATATAGGCAAGCTTTCAATATGCGGGACGATAAACGATCTGGTTGCATGCGGCGCACGTCCCCTTTATTTGACCACGGCTTTTATTATCGAAGAGGGTTTGCCTCTGTCTGACCTTAAGAAAATAGCTGAATCAATGGCTAAGACCGCGCAAGAGGCGGGAGTGAGCCTGGTAACCGGAGACACCAAAGTAGTCGAAAAAGGCAGCGCAGACTGCGTTTTTATTAATACTACAGGGATTGGAGTTGTGCCGGCAGGGATTGATTATCGTCCCGACCGTGTAGAGGCAGGCGATCAGATTCTGGTGACCGGTACATTAGGCGATCATGGGCTGGCAATCCTGGCCCAAAGAGAAGGTTTGCGTTTTAATACCCCCGCCCGCAGCGATTGCGCTCCTTTATGGCGGATAGGGCAGGTTTTGGAAAGGTTTGGAGCAGCGGTCAAGTGTATGCGTGACCCTACGCGGGGAGGACTGGCAACAGTTTTAAACGAACTGGCCCAGCAATCCAATCTAGGGCTTCTGGTCGAAGAACGGAGAATACCTGTTTCAGAAATGGTTCAAGGGGCCTGTGACATGCTGGGTATGGATCCGCTTTATATGGCCAACGAGGGCAAAATGGTTCTTTTTGTAGCCCGCGAACAGGTACTTGAAATCGTAGCATCCCTAAAAGACTTACCGGAAGCTGAGAACACCGCAGTTATCGGAGAAGTGGTTGCGGAGCCCCGCGGAATGGTTTTGATGGAGACTGAATTAGGAGCCCAGCGTATTCTGGGTATGCTGGAAGGAGAGCACCTACCCCGGATATGTTAGCAGTTACAGAGGATGTTTCTATAGCTAGTACTCTGTTAAGCCTAAAACTTTAATTCCCGCCGGCCAAATTATTGCAGGGCTTCGTTGTCTTGCAGCTCCATGCCATCCATGGCATCGCTGCATTTGTCCATCCTTGGACTTTAATCG